>JAEEGJ010001897.1_pt1 | contig 410982 bp, 339 predicted proteins | sample 8958761 | NCBI WGS metagenome assembly JAEEGJ01 (sample SAMN16246546, study PRJNA631951) | gut metagenome | biome: gut microbiome; feature: rumen; material: RS-attached | host: Bos | place: Iran: Karaj | collected 2018-10 | reverse complement strand
CTTACCGCCACACGTTGGATAAGAGCGAGAACAACCCTGCGCCATTGGCCTTCTATACGATGGGAGGTATCCGCTACAAGGGATTCCATGTGGGTTACGCCTACCAGTTGGGTCTGACGCAGTTCCAGCGTAAGAACGGTGGTTCGCACGAGATCATGCTGGGTTACACATGGTGCGTGACGAAACACTTCTGTAGATAATTTAATTTTTACTATTTAATTTTGCTGGGGGCCGGTCGTAGTGACCGCCCCTTTTTTATTTGTGTCGGGGTATGAAAAAAAAGGAGAGAGAACTGTTGCCCTCTCTCCCATGATTGTTCCAACAAATATTGTTGGGTTTTATAACTCAAGGTCTTCGTTGAAAATTTCGTGCCAAGGCAATCCTTGTTTGTTGAGTTGCTCCATGAATGGGTCTGGGTCAAACTCTTCCACGTTCCATACGCCAGGTCGCCTCCATAATCCTTTGCAGAACATCATGGCTCCAATCATGGCAGGAACACCTGTCGTGTAGCTTACGCCCTGCATGCCAGTCTCCTTGTAAGCTTCATGGTGGCTGCAATTGTTGTAGACGTAATAGGTCTTCTCCTTGCCATCTTTCAAGCCTCTGATCCTACATCCGATGCTGGTCTCGCCTTCGTAGTTCTCTCCAAGGTCTTTCGGATTAGGAAGCACCGCTTTCAGAAATTGGAGTGGAACGATTTTCATTCCGTTGTATTCCACCTCATCGATTCTTGCCATTCCGATGTCTTGGATGACGCGTAGGTGGGTCAGGTACTCTTGCCCAAAGGTCATCCAGAACCTTGCCCTTTTGATGGTCGGGTAATTCTTTACCAATGATTCAAGCTCCTCGTGGAACATGAGGTAAGATTCGCGTGGACCGATGTTCGGGTAGGTTAGTGGTTTGTGTATCTCCAGTGCGCCGGTCTCGACCCATTGCCCGTTCTCATAGAAACGTCCTTTTTGGGTTATCTCGCGGATGTTGATTTCGGGATTGAAGTTTGTCGCGAATGCTTTGTGGTGGTTCCCCGCATTGCAGTCCACAATGTCCAAATATTGGATCTCATCGAAATGATGTTTCGCTGCGTAGGCGGTGTATACACCTGAAACGCCCGGGTCGAATCCGCAACCCAGGATGGCCGTCAGCCCTGCATCCTCGAATCTTTTCTTGTAGGCCCATTGCCAGCTGTATTCGAAGTGGGCGACATCCTTAGGTTCGTAGTTGGCGGTGTCCAGATAGTTGACGCCACATGCCAGACAAGCATCCATGATGTTCAGGTCTTGGTAGGGGAGCGCAACGTTGATGACCAACTCAGGCTTGTGTTTCTTGAATAATTCGATGATTTGTTCAGTGACATCCGCATCCACTCTGTCCGTTGTCACATTCACGCCATAACGGTTTTTCAGCTCTTCCGCTAGCTTGTCACATTTTGATAAGGTTCTGCTGGTGATGACAATGTCTGTGAAGACATCTCTGTTCTGTGCCACTTTGTGCGCCACAACAGTGCCGACACCACCGATTCCGATAATTAGTACTTTAGACATTTCTCGTTTTTTTTAATGTTTAGATGGATTCCCCGAATTGCGGCTGAAATCCCACATACAAATATAAGTTTTTCCGTGATAATAAAAAACCATTTTTAGGTGCGAAATATAGAACAAGCGGATGTTCCTGTTGGGACGTTCCCGCATTGAGCGTTTGGGCATTGCTGATGTGGGGCGTTGTTTTTTCATTCGATAATCAAGAATGTTTAGAAGGGGAAACAGATATCGTCCGCTTCATTAAAATAAAAAGTGCTAAAATCTTTTATTGTTTTGTCGCGAATTCCTATCTTAGCGGAAAATTTTTTTGGGAATATTTATGTTCAACTAAATACTGTTTTTTTTATGAAAAAAGTAATTTTACTTTTTGCTGCAATTTCCTTGTGCATGTCCTCTTTCGCAGCGACATACATTATCAAGGATGGTAAACTCCAGAACGGAGTTAAATGGGCAGAAGAGGATTGGGCCAATGGTACGAGCGATTCGAAGCCTGCCACGAAATTGACGGAGTATGCGGATAAGGGGTATGTGGAGATTGCCCGCAGTGATTATCAGTATGTGGGCTGTCGCCTTGAATTGGACCCTTCCGTGTTTAACTTGCATTTGTATGGTATGAACATCGTGTTTGAATACGAGTTGCCTCATTCCGCAATGCTATACTCTAGCGAACTTAAGTCTAATGAGGGTCTTTCGACTGAGAAGAGGGATAAGCCTATTTTCCATGTTATTTGTGGCAGTGAAGTCGGCTCTGAGTTCAGGTTCTCGCAGGGATCTTCAGAGAAGAGTCATATTTGTCAGCATCGTATAGATGGCAAGTTCAATCCTAATGCAGAAAAAGAGTTCGTGAAATATGAAAGTTACTCTTTCGCCAAGTGTGATGAGAGGGTGAACACGATATACATCGCTTACATGCGTGAGTTGGATGATAATTCTCCTGTTGAGCCTGCTAAGATCAAGAACCTCTATTTCTATGCGCCTGAATCTTTCCAACCATTCTTTGGTGCTTCTTTCGACTACCCTGACATTTGGTCAGAGTCACCTACGGTTGTGATCTCTGATACTTTGACGGATGATCCAAACGATATGAAGGCCTTCACGACTACCTATTTGACTTATTTCCAGGATGGAAAGGTGCTCACCCAATATAACTTTGATGACACGGAGTTGAATCCGAAGACGGAAAAAAGAAATTATCTCGCGGTAGCGGAGATGATGCTCTACGAAAACGATACGGCAAATTATACCGGAAGTGACGGGTCTGGTTATCTCTCTCCTGAACTCTTCCATGGTTTGTTGGTGGGTAATAAGGAATTTAACAAAGTGCCGACTGGCGCATACACGGGCTTCGAGAACATACCGCTCCCTGAGAAGTATGAGGGAGACCAATTGAAAGTCTCTTGCGTGGTGAAGGCGGTACAGAAATATTATGATGGCGTGTTGAAGGATAATCAGACGGATTTGCCTATCTATTATAAATTCGACAATCAGACAGAAGACACGAAGTTGTTCGGCGATTCTGTTTTGAGAATGATTTATACACCTGAGGTTAATACGCTTACCATTCCTACTGGAGCGAAGGCTATCTCCATATATTTCAAGCAGAACAAGTTCGCAGGTTATTTGGTGGATAATTTAACCCTTGCAGTGAATTGGACGACGAGCGTGGCGAATGTCAGCGGAGATAGCAAGTCTCTGAGCGTATATCCTAATCCTGTACAGGATCAGATTTCCTTCTCTGGCATAGAGAATGTTGAAACGGTGGATGTTGTTTCCCTCAACGGAAAGATTGCTTCTTTCCCTGTTGTAAATGGCATGGTGAACGTATCCAAGTTGGCTGCTGGCGAGTATGTCATCGTGGTTAACAAGTCAATCACTGGCAAATTCATCAAGAGATAATTTATCAAATCTCCTATAAAAAAAAGGCGGGACGATCAATGTAATCGTCCCGCCTTTTTATTTCTAAACCTCGTTGCTTCGTGTCTATAAATTCCTAATTCTATTTGATTAATTTAAAATATTTAGATTCTCCAAATTTTTTTACGTTTCATATTGTGGTATTAGCCTTAAAATTTGTAAATTTGCACCGAATTTTTCGTTAATTTTCACAATATGAGGGTTGTGTGATGTTGATTAGTGTATGAAAATTGAAACTGAAACGTTGAATTAACTAAATTATAATTAATATTTTATATTCATGACTACAAAAAATCGAGTATCGAAAGCAATCGTCCTGATTGTATCGATGTTGTTTGGCTGGATATTAGAGGCTTTCCCTGCGACGGTCTCGATTTCCAATTTTAACGACATGCAAAATGCGCTTGATAGATGTTCGAATGGTGACACTCTCTCGTTGTCGAGTGATATCACGTTATCTTCGTCCATTAGTTTTGGAAAATCGGTGACCGTTTTGGGTAATGGGCACATGATCACTAGAGCGAGCGCAAGTAATCGTATTAATTTTCAGGAGAATGTCAATGTGTCTGATTTGGTGTTCAATGCCAATCACACTTCATCGTCGACAGTTTCGTTCCTTCTTGTCTCTCGGGAAGGCAAGGTGACAATGGACGATAAGACAATTGTTCGGGGCAGTGACAACGGACCTGTAATTATCGTGGAAGGCACAATGGTGGGCGGTGTTGTCACGGGCAATACAGTCACGGGTGCCTCAAGCACGCAATATCCTAGTGTGGTTAGGGTGACTGCGAATGGTACGATTATCAACTCGTTGGTTTATGGCAATACAGCTGCTGGAAATGCCAACAATTATGCATATATTGTGCGCATCGATGGTGGTAAGATAGTCAATTGTACAATCGCAGGTAACACCTTGAGTGGCACTGACGGGCGTAGGACGACGTCATATGCGTATGCGTTGGGCTCTATGTCTGCCTCAAGTTTGGTCTGCAACTCGTTTGTATGCATGAATATACACTCGGACAGAAGAATTGGAGATGTGAATATCGAGTTTGACGAGTATTTTTCCGGGAATAACCTTAAAAAATCTTACAATGGGAATACGAATCCCGGTTTTGTGAATGCATCTCAAAATGATTATTCTCTTCAAAAAACCTCTACTTATCTGAATAAAGGAGATGACACCTATAATTCAGAGGCGAAGGATTTGGCAGGCAATGACCGTATTTCGGGTACTAGTATAGACTATGGTGCATACGAGTATCAGGAGTGCGCCACGATAAAGGCAAGTAAATCTGCCGGTATCATATATGGTGAGAGAATTGTTCTGGAAGTGGACAATGTGAGCTCATCGTTTAATAATATGGCCATTTCTTATCAATGGCAAAGTAGTAGGGATGGAAGTGAGTGGAGCAACATCGGAAAGGATGCGAATTCCAATCGTTATGTGATTGAGTCTGTCTCCAAGGAGATCCCTTATTATCGTTTGCATATTGTGAGGAAAACCAACACCTCCGAGGTGCTTTGCACATCCAACGTGTTGCAACTCCAATTCGCTGCTCCATATGTGAAATTCGTCGCTTCTGGATATGACAGGGTGGTGACCCATTATGCTTTTGAGGCTATATATGGTTCCACATTCACTTTCGGTTTGGAGCGCGTTAATGACGCTCGTATCACAGCGTTCTCTTTGACCCGCAAGTTGTTACAACGATCTGGTGAGGCGGATGTGACATACTCTGCAAGCGAAGTGAATGATTACAAGCTTAGCCTTTTGGTTGACGAAGCATATGAGTTCAACCTCTCATATTCTTATCAGATTGGATCCGGTAATCCAGTTAGTGTGGATACTTCGTTCATCCTTCGTCCGATTTATAAGTGTACAGGAAAGAAGAACCAGTTGATTTGGCATGATGATTTCGGAACGTTTAATCCGTCGAATCGAACATATACCTATATGGTTCCCGCAACGGATACGTCTGTTGCAGGATCGTCGACCATTTCACAATATAGGGAAAGAAACACTACAAGGAATGTGGCATATTACACTTCCGGTTCAACTGCTTATTTGGGTGTCCCGGATTTCAACAATGCGGTAGTGGGTCATAATTATTTTAGTACAGGTTCTGGTGGTAGCCTGAGAAGTTGGGCTACGAATGACGGATACTATTCCATTGTTCCTAATTCCGGGCATTCGTGGAGAGGCCAAGACCAATTCGGCACGCAGAATGACCATACGACGGGCAATGGCACCGGCGGTATGTTGGTGGTGAACTGTAGGGAAAACTCTAAAAACACGAGAATATATCAGCGTGATTTCAGTGTGGAGTGTGACTCCTCATTGGTGATTTTCTCCTCCTATATCGCAAACCTCAACATGTGGGATAAGGCGACATGGACGAATAACCTTACGCTGATCAATGCGAATGTCCGCCTTGACATCTATGAGGTGAACGGGTCGACTGAAAAATTGTTACAGAGTGCTTATTCAGGTGAGATGTTGAGTCGTCTGCATGACTACGACAGCGATCCGAATGTGGACACTTATTGGTCTAACCTTTCCGCTAAGTTCTTGGCGGACGCAGGTAAAACCTATCGTGTGGTCTTGGTGAACAACAGTAATGGTGGTGCTGGTAACGATATGATGTTCGATGACATCACCATCACGGCTTGTTGTCCGGATATGGCCATCTCCGACAATCCTTCGTTCGTGAACGAGAAACAGAATGTGGAGGTCTGCGGTACTGATTCTTCAGACTTCACCATCTATGCGATCATGAAGGATGGTACGGTGGCGGATGATTATTTCATCTCTCCGTACTATTACCTCTATCAGTATCGTGAGAAGGGTGATACGATTTGGAAAAACTTCATTGGTGGCTCAGATCCATATCTCGAGCATTTCAGCTACAAAGTTGATTTGACGTCCTTCCCTTCAGGAGCGGAGTGCCGTGCGATCTTGGCGAGGTCTAAGACCCGTATCCAACAGATCGTAAATCATTACAACGCATCATACAACGACCCTACGATCACGGACGAGGAGAATCGTTATCCTCCGGTAGAGTGTAAGGAGGGTGTCTATGGTGTGGCTTACGGCTTCTCCATAAGCTATTACCCTGACTTGGGTGTCATCTCCGCGGACAAAATCAAGGAGGCTTGCCCTAATGAGGACGTGAAGTTCGAGTATGATCCGGGTGCTGTTTGGACGGAAAGAAACTGGTACGATGCGGACTATGCTCTGTTGAACGCAGGCAACACCATCACAGTGAGGAAGTCAACCAAGGAGATCGATGTTTATCACTATGTGATCGCAGGTGAAGGGGGTGTTTGCCCTGACACCATCACGTTCGAGGCGCATATGAACCGTGACCTTGCCTTCGGGGATGTGGACGATATCTATGCGGATGCGGATGCGAATTGCAAGGCGGAGATTTCTTTGTATGGCAAACAACCTGGATATATCTTCTGCGCGACGGATGTAGACCATGTGGATTATTACTATAGTGTTAACAACACGGGCGCATGGACGAAACTCGTGGCAGATTCCAAGGCGGTTGTTTCCGATGGCGATGAGATCACATGGAAGGCGGTGCTCTTCTTGGAGGGGTCCACTCAGCCTTTGGATTCCGTACTCAAAAACCAACCTGTTCATGTTGCGGATAAGACCGCACCTTCAATCGTTCGTTGTGACGATATCGAGCACATGTATGGGCTTCCTTCTGCCAATAAGGTCTCGGGTGCTGTGTCGTTCGTGGTTGCACCGTCCGATATACAGTCCGCTTCCGAGGACAATTGCACGGCATCTGCCGATTTGAAGGTGTTGTGGAATGCAGGTTATGGAACATCCTTCGGTGAGTTCGGCTCGGATTATGCGATTGATTTGAACGCTTATACGAACCCATTCTCGGAATATGCTTGGAAAGTGGAGGATGAGGCTGGCCTTGTGAGCGCACCTTGCATTGTGAAATATGAAATCAAGAAAGACACGACCGATGAGCGAGGTGATCCTTATGCGGTGATTCGTGATACTACGGTTTGTGCTGGTAGTTTCCCATTGTCATGGTATGGCCGCACATTCAACCAAGATGGTGATACGGCTCATGTCGGATATGCCCTTTTGAAAGTCTTCGCAGACTCTTCTTATTTCCGTACGATTACGGAAACGGCTTGTGGTTCATTCCAATTCAATGGTAAGGAATATAAATACTCAGGCATATACAAGGATACGATTCAGAACACGACGGGTTGCGATAGTATCTTCACTTTGAACCTCACTATCAATGAGGTTGGTGAAACGACCATATCTGCTACGGCATGTGACTCGTATGAGTGGAATGGTGTGACATATGCTACTTCTGGTGTCTATAGACAGACTTTGAAGTCGATGACAGGTTGCGACTCTGTCGTCACCTTGAATTTGACCGTCGGATATTCTTCTTATGATACGACGGATGTCTCTGTCGCTAATTCATATTTCTGGCCAGTTAATGGGGTGACATACACAACCTCTGGACAATATGTGAGCGATTTGAAGAGCAAGGATGGTTGTGATTCCATCTCTGTCCTGAATCTCACCATTTACAAACCTTCTTATGGTTATGTGGATTTGCCTTTGTGTAGAAGCCAACTCCCTTACAAATATCGACCAGGTTTCTCACACATGGGAGATACTGCTGCCATATCGATTGTTTCGGATACCTCTATCGCCTTCTCAAGGTACCAAATGGGTGATTCAATCGTCGTGTTTGATGTGACCATCTACGAGGAGAGCGCTGTTACAGAAACTAGATCCATCTGTAGAAATGAGTTCCCTTATGTATTTGATTCACGTAATAAGTTGATCGTATATACTCCACAGAGCGATACGACGTTCGTCATTGAGAACAGTGTGGGTTGCGATAGCGTCATTACTTTGAAGTTGAATGTGTTGGAGCCTTCTGACACAACAATCATTAAGAGAACAGCGTGTGACTCATTCTCTATTTGGGGATATACCTTCACGAAGGATACCACTTTCACGGAGATGTTCGTGAACGCTGCCGGATGTGATTCAGCGGTTACCTTGAACTTGGTTGTCAACCATGCCATCCATGTGGTGGAGACTTTGGAACCAGCGTGTGACGCTGTCCTCTGGCATGGTAATTTGTATTATGAGGATAACAACGTCGCTACCTTCGATACGTTTTCCACGGTGACGGGTTGCGACTCCATCGTCACATTGAATGTGAAGGTGAACCATTCGGTTCGCACGAAGGAGACTCTCAGCTTGTGTGAGAGCGACTTCACAGATGATGGCACGAAGAAGACCTACACGACCAGCCAAGGCATTGTATTGGTCGCTGGAGGATGGTCTGTAAAGGATACCGTATATGCGACTCATACGGTGAATGGATGTGATTCTATTGTGGACATCCGCGTGAATTACGCACCTAACAAGTTCATATACGACACTATCTTCGCCAAGGATTCGGTGGAGTGGAGGAATGGTATCGTTTACAATGTCAGCGGTGAGTATACGGACACTGTGGGACATGGTCCTTTCGTGGCCGCCAGCGGTTGTGATAGCGCAACATTCTTGTCGCTTCACATTATCCCGACGAAGCGTGTGGATGTGGATGAGGTTGCATGCGGAACCTACTCATACCAATATGGAAATGTGCGTTATGTGACGAACCAAGATACAACTTGGACGTTCGCTTACACATATGATACCCTTGTGGCTGCCGGAAGTGCCGGCTCTCCTCTTGATGTTGCCGTGAAGGGAGATTCTATCGTGACTCTCCATGTGAAGATAAATAACAAGGTGGTTGTTTATCTTGACCCTGCTACATCCTGTGGTACTACTACATGGAATGGCATCCTTGTGGATCGGACCGCAACCTATGAGTATACGACACCATCTTTGTTGACGGGTTGCGATTCCACGACAATCATTAGATATTTTGTTTACGATGTGAAGCGTGATACGACGCAAGAGATTGTGTGCGAAAACTTCACTTGGGACGTGACGGGTGTGGTGTATACTCAGTCTGGCTTCTATTCAGACACATTACGCTATATTAATTCTTCTAGATGTGATTCCGCGATCCGTGTCTTGGATTTGACAGTGTTGTCGAAGTCGGAGAATGTGATTAAGGCGAGCCTTTCAGCATCTGATTATGCGAACTATCGTGTGGAGGGATTCCACCCGGATGTGATGGATACGCTCTATGCGGATGGCTCAATTAAAGAGAATCCACTCTATGACAGAGGCAGAGGAAATTATCCTAGCATCATTTCCCGTGTGAAGAACGCTAGCGGTTGTGATTCTGTCTTGGTGTTCGATATCACCTTGTTGGCTTCTTCCGATGAGACGGTTGTCAACAGCGCTATCTGTAAGGAGGATTTGCCTTACAATGTGACTATCGGAACAACGGATTACAAGTTGTATGGCGACACGACAATCCTGTTGAAGAACAGCGCTGGAGGTGACAGTACAGTGGTGGTTGACCTTACCATCAACACTGCTTCTAAACCAGTGACGGATTATGTCGACGTTTGCGGAATGAGTTATGAGTGGAACGGTATCGTATATACGGAGAATGCGTTGGATACCTTCTATGCTAAGAATAGTTTAGGCTGCGACTCTATCGTATATCTGGATCTTAAACTCCACAAACCTACGTATTATGTGGAGGAGATCGCCGCTTGTGACTCCTTCGAGTGGAATGGAGTGACTTACAACTCATCTCGTTTGGCGGATCAACGAATGGCAGATTACACCTTTACGAATGCGATGGCGTTGAAAGAGGGTACCGCCACGCAATCCAGCTTGGATCCTTCATTGATGCTCCCATATTACTTCGAGCAAGGGAAGAACAACGCTGGTTGTGATTCTGTCTTGATTCTTTCTTTGAATATCACAAAGACGGTTTATGGTGACACCATACCGCAGACGGCGTGCGATTCGTTCTTGTGGTTGGTTAATGATGAGCATCCTGATGGTATTTATAGAACGTCAGGTATATACTCCGCGAGAAGACTCTCTTCTCTTTCCAACTGTGACTCTGTTGCCGCGATCGATTTGACGATCCTTCACTCTACAACGATTGACACTACGTTGCTTGTGTGTGCGAACCAACCTATCAAGTTGGGTGCGCTTGAGTTGAAGGGTGATACTACGATCTCTACCGTGAATGCGGCGGGTTGCGATTCCACTATCCATGTGAAGGTGGTGATCAACCCTGTTTACGATACTACATTTGTGGCTGCGACTTGCGACTCCGTCTATACTTGGAGAGGCAATGTCTACCGTCAGTCCGGTATTTATACAGATTCATTGAAGACCGCCTCTTGCGGTTGTGATTCGGTGGTTAGATTGGATCTCACGATGAATCAGTTGCCGATCGTCTCCATCGACACGACGGTGTGCGGACGCTTCTCATGGAATGGACGTGACTACATTGATGATGCTGTTATCTCAGATACCTTCCAAACTTCTAAGGGTTGTGATTCTATCGTGAATGTGAACCTCACCGTGAAGAAGGCATCCATCAGTCAACCAGATGCGCTCGAACTTGCCGCGGGCGATGCTTGCAAGGCAGACCTTGAGTTGAACGCACATGTGCCAGCTTATCAATATTGCGATGATGCGGCTAAGGCTGACTATTGGTTCAGTACTGACTCGATCTCTTGGACGCATGTGGATGACGCCGCTGCCGCTAGTGTGGCTAACGGAGACACAATCTACTGGAGAGTGGTTCTCTCCGATGCGATCGGTAAGTTGGACAGCGTTACTGTTTCCCAAGTTGTCTCTGTGGTCGACAAAACGGCTCCTGCGTTCGTCGAGTCTTGTGAGTCTTGGGCGAGCGTATACAGCGTGTTCGATACCATTTCAGGAAATGTGACCTTCTCCCTTGTCGCAGACTCTATCCGTACGAGAATGTCCGATAATTGTACGGACGTGAATGGATTAGAGGTGCAATGGAATGTGAACGGTACAGGATTCTCCGTCTTCTCGGGTGATACTACGTTTACATTGAACGCTTACAAGGGCGATTCCATCATGATCTCTTGGAAGGTGGTCGATGAGGCTGGTAACGAAAGCGATATCTGTGACAAGACATACGAAATCGACCGTGATAAGGATGGTGGAGATGATCATTTCTACTCTATCGTTCGTGACACGCTCATTTGTGCTGGCGAATTGCCATTCTCATGGCATGGCGCCACCTTCGCTAAGGATGGTGATACGGCTCACGTCGGAAGCACTTTGTTGAGGGTGCATGTTGACAAATCATTCTTGTTGACAGATACGGTTGTCGCTTGTGGCAGCTACGTATGGCGTGATGGTCAGACCTACACTGCTAGCAACACGACCGCGGTCTACAGCTTGAATAACGGAGCTGCGTGTGACTCTGTCTACACGTTGAACCTGACCATCTTGGAAACTTCTAAGATGGATACTACGTTGAACATTTGCGCTTCTGAGTTGCCTATTACATTGGGCGCTTCTACCATTACGTCTGATACGACCTTCACGCTGACAAATGCGGCAGGTTGCGATTCGATCGTGACGGTAAGATTGAATATTGTTCCTATCAAGCGTGATACGGTTCATCAGATCGCTTGTGGCTCGTTCTTGTGGAACAATGTGACGTATACAACGAGTGGTTTCTACTCCGATACGTTGAAGTCTGTCGCAGGTTGTGATTCCATCTCATCTTTGGATTTGATCGTCTCACCGATCTTGCGTGATACTATTTATGATTCATTCAGCTGTGCTTCATATACATGGCGCGGCAAGACTTATACCGAGGCGGGCGCATATTCCGACACGTTGGCTTCTTCGTTCAATTGTGACTCAATTGTGACTTTGGTCTTGAAGTACGAGCCTACTGTCGTCAATGTGGCGATGAACACCTGCGAAGGATTGCCTGGCAGCTTTAGAGGCCATGAGATCCTTGGTGATACGCTCCTGATTTTGCCGGATGAGAATGGTTGTCCTATACACTACACGATTACGTTGCATGTGACGCCAGCCTTCTCGGGTGATACTGCTGACGTATTCGCTTGCTACTCTTACAATTGGAATGGCAGGGTGCTCACAGCGTCAGGTGTTTATAAGGATACGTTATCATCTTCCATCTCCGGATGTGATTCTGTGGCGATCTTGAACTTGACCATCTCGAACGAACCAGTTTATGGAGACACGGCGGTTATTGCAGCATGTGAGTCTTACGAGTGGTTGGGTCAGACCCTCACGAAGAGCGGACTTTACTACGATACGATTCCGACGGCTGCAGGCTGTGATTCTGTCATCGCCATCAAACTGACGATCGCTCATCCGGACACTGTTACGGTTGACACTACCATTGCAGTGGGTCAGTCGATAGACTTCTATGGCTTGAAAGTCAAGGATGCCGCTTACGGTATCTACTCTTACGATACTACGGTGGTTACGTCTGCCGGTTGTGATGTTCTCTTCCACGTCTTTGTCTCTGCGACGGGCAGACCAATTGTTGTGGATAGTGTTGAGATATCAGGTGGAGAGATTGGTCATGGCGGAGAAGATGATATCCCTGATCTTGTGACGGTGATAGACACCGCTTCAATTTCGGATACCACAATCCTTGGCCCTGTTGTTACTGACAGTGTGAAGGTTACGGTTAACGGTGGACTCTGGTTCTGTCAAGGAGATGTGGCGAACGTTAAGTTCTTCACTTCCGGTGCGCCTGAGACCTACGCTGTGACATTCGATTCGTTGACCAGCGCCGCAGGATTTAAGAACACCAACGGTGATTTGGATGCGGACGGAATCGTTCGGTTCGATATCCCTGATAACATAAAACCAGGCATGTATCGCGCGAATGTTCAACTCTTCGGAGAGGGCATGTCAAGCCAGATCATCAACGTTAAGTTCTATGTAAGCATCGGCTCAAGCATCATCAAGAGGAAGTGGAACGATGTGCTTGTATGCAACAACTCTGATAGTTTGTTCATCGAATATCAATGGTACCACAACAACCAGAAGATGGAAGGTGAGACTGCACAGTATGTCTCAGTCCTTTCTGGAGTGGAAGGCAATTACTCATTGGATGTCGTCACCATCTATGGTGATACGTTCCATGTCTGCGGTAAGGACTTCGAAATGTTGTTGCCAGAGTTCTCTATCACCGCATATCCTGTTCCGGCTGTAGCCAACAAGGATTTCACGATTCAAGTGCAGGGTCTCAACCAAGAGCAATTGCGTAAGGCTAAGTTGGTGATCTACTCTGTGGATGGTGTGGTGAAATATAAGGATCTTGATGGTATAAATGAGAAGAATGTGCTCTCATTGCCAATCGGTGACTATATCGCTGTTGTGACTGTCGAGAATGGCCTTAGCGCTAATTGCAAGATATTGGTTAAACCATAATCGATGGTGATAGTTGCTTATTAACGTAGATTATTAAAAGAAAAAGATATGAAAAGAATAGGTTTGATTCTGGTGGGGCTTTGCCTCTCGTCCCTGGTTTTCGGACAGAGTGAACTTGTTACATTGAGTGCGGGCGGTGGTCTGCACTCCTTGAAACATGAGCCTAAACTGCCTACCAAGAATGAATTAGGTAAGTGCTTTGGAGAGGGTAAGCTCTCTGCGGGTGCGACGTTCAGCGCACGGTATATGCATTTCTTCCGTGACAGGAACTGGGGTATCGGAACGGGTGCCGATGTCTCCTATTATACTGCCACTTCATGCTTGGATGGCGTGGAGACTACGAGTGAGTACGACACGTACAACAAGGAGAAGTTCGATTGCAGTTTCGCCTACATGGGATGGGAAGAACGCCAGCGTGTTTTGGCGTTAGAGATTCCGTTGGGACTCTACTTCCGTACGGATTTCACCTACAAATTGGGCATGGTGGCCGGTGTGGGTGCGAAATTCATTATGCCGCTCTACTCTCGCTTCGAGATCCAGGAGGGTTCTTATGAGATTTCCGGCTATTATCCAGGCGATAATGTGACCTTCTCCCAATTGCCTCATCATGGTTTCTACGACAATTCTCCTCGCTATAAGGATGGCATCGACACGAAACCTGTGTTGGGCGTCTATGCGGAGTATGGTTTGAACATCAAGTTCACTGAGAAAGTATGGGGTTATGCCGGTGTCTATTTCAACTATGGCATCACGGATATGGCCAAGGACCACGTCTCTGACTTGGGCGCCATCCGCGACGATTTCCAAAACGGCTACAAGGGAGTCTTGAACTCTTCCGCTGTGGATAAGGCTAATTTCTTGGCCGCTGGTGTGAAGATCGGTATCACTTTGCCGTTCGGCAAGAAGCCTGAGCTTCCTCTCGACTCTACTTTGTTGGAGGAGCCTCTTCCAATGGTTCCTATGGTTGAGCCTGCCGATTCTTCCGCAATCTTGGATAGCACGAAGGCGGCTAATATCCAAATCGATCCTGAGGACTTTAAGCGTGCTAAGGATGCTTTGGGTGATATCAATAACACGGTTCACTTCAAGCTCGGTTCCGCTCGCCTCAACAAGTCTAAGACGTTGAACAACGGTATCCAGGTTGTCGCTCAGTTCATGAAGAAGTATCCTAACGTTAAATTGGAGGTCGACGGACACACTTGTACGTTGGGTACGGAGGAGCGTAACGATAAATTGGGTGTTGCTCGTGCGAACAGTTTGATCGTTCCGTTGATCAAGGCGGGTTGTCCGAAGGAGAGCATCGTGACGACTTCCAAGTCTTACCATGAGCCTGTCGCTTCCAACGTTTCGGAGACGGGTCGTGAGTTGAACAGACGTGCGGTGGTTAAGTTCATTATCAACAAATAATTGAACCTCACATACCTATGATCAGGTGGGCTTGCCGAAAGGTGAGCCCACTTTTTTTGTCGCTGTTTGTTTGTTTTTCCCCCGCATTTTCTTTATATTTATTACACCTAATCATTTAAATCTTATAGCCTATGAGAACATTTTTTCTATCTATGATTGTGGCCCCCTTTTTATGCGTGGGTACTCTTTTCTCCCAGACTGCGGTGGGTGACAATGGCTTTTATCTGGTGAAATATGCGAAAGATACCGTGCGGATTGGCCAGGAGTTCCGCATCTTCTATGCGTCCGAGTCGGGCGTGAAGGATTTCAAGTCCCCGCAGTTCGACAACACTAAATTCAAGGTGGGGGCGGAGTCGCTTCCCTATTCCGCTAAAGACCGCCCTTGGGTGGATGGCAAGCGGGTTGAGTTGGATATGAAGGGGTATAGTTTCTTCATTACACCGATAGACACGGGTCTGTGTGTGATTCCGTCGGCTGATGCCAAGGTGAACGGGAAGCGGGTGACTACACCCTCCGATACGATTTACGTCCTGCCTCTTTACGAGGAGTTGCGTGACTATAGCTTGAAATTGGTTCCCGCCAAACCCACAGCCGGCAAACCCTTCGAGTTCGTCATCACCTCCAAGTTCCGTTTCGACGTGAATCCGGAGATTTGTCTGGATCAGTTCACCGCCCTGACGGAGCGTCCGAGGGTGGGTATGACTATGGATCAGAGTGGTAGTAGCTATACCTACACGTTCCGCTTGGTGGCGGAGCAGCCTGGGGATTATACGATGCCCGCCTTCGATGTTTTCGTGTCGCGGAAAAGGTACACGATAATGCCATACGTTTTCAATGTGAGGGAAGATGCCTCGAAATGATTTTTTTTAAGGAAAAACATGGGTGATAAAATTGTATATTAAACGATAATTAACGTAAATTTGCGAGAACTAATTTTTGGGATAAATGAATAAGATAGTCGGTAAGGAATACTTTTCGGAGAATGTGGTCAAGCTTGAGGTTGAGGCGCCTCTGATCGCTAAGTCTCGAAAAGCGGGTCATTTTGTGATCGTACGTGTGGGAGAAAAGGGAGAGCGTATCCCTTTGACCATTGCGGATGCGAATGTGGAGAAAGGTACGATTACGCTTGTTGCGCAAAAGATAGGAGTCTCAACAACAAGACTTTGCGCATTGAATGTTGGTGATGAGATTACGGATGTGGTTGGTCCGTTGGGCAAGGCGACCCATATCGAGAAGTTCGGTACGGTTGTATGCGCTGGAGGTGGCGTCGGTGTCGCTCCGTTATTGCCAATCGTTAAATCACTCAAGGCTGCGGGTAATCGTGTTGTCACGGTGTTAGCTGCCCGCAACAAGGATTTGATCATCCTGGAGAAGGAGATGCGCGAGTTCTCTGACGAGGTGATCATCATGACGGATGACGGTTCCGCCGGGAAGAAAGGTCTCGTGACACAAGGTGTCGAGGAGGTCATCAACCGGGAGAAGGTAGATCTGTGTGTCACCATCGGTCCTGCCATCATGATGAAGTTCGTCTCCTTGCTGACGAAGAAGTATAATCTGCCTACTGTGGCTTCCCTGAATACGATCATGGTGGATGGAACGGGCATGTGTGGCGCTTGTCGCCTCACGGTCGGTGGAAAGACCAAGTTCGTTTGTGTGGACGGGCCTGAGTTCGACGCCCATCAGGTTGATTTTGACGAGATGCTGATGCGTATGGGCGCATACAAGGAGATCGAGCAAGCTGACCTTGCGAATAAATTTGGAAAGAAATAGTAGGACGATATATTTATTTATTATGGCTGAAGATAGAAATGCGGCGTGGCGCGAGGAATTGCGCAAAGCCACTAAGAATAGCGAAAGGGTGCAGATTCCCCGCATCCATATGAATGAGTTGAACGCTCATTTCCGCGCTCGCACGCGCGATGAGGTGAATCAGGGTCTTACGATGGAACAGGCGTTGCAGGAGTCTAAGCGTTGCTTGGATTGCCCTAACCCGACTTGTATGACGGGTTGTCCGGTCTCCATTAATATTCCTGGATTTATCAAGAACATTGAGCGGGGAGAGATCCTCGAGGCTGCCAAGATCCTTAAGCAGACGAGCGCTTTGCCTGCTGTGTGTGGACGTGTATGTCCGCAGGAGAAGCAGTGTGAGTCCCAATGTACCTATAAGCTGAAATTGAAGAAGGAACCGGTTGCCATCGGCTATCTGGAGCGTTTCGCTGCGGATTATGAGCGTGAGAGCGGTCATGTCTCCGTGCCTGAGATCGCGGCTAAGAATGGTGTGAAGGTGGCGGTTGTCGGTTCTGGCCCTGCCGGACTCTCCTTTGCGGGCGACATGGCGAAGAAGGGTTATTCGGTGACGGTCTTCGAGGCGTTGCATGAGATCGGCGGCGTGTTGAAGTATGGTATTCCTGAGTTCCGTTTGCCTAATCATATCGTGGACGTGGAGATCGATAGTCTCCGAGGCATGGGCGTTGAGTTCGTCAAGGATTGTATCGTGGGTAAGACCATCTCCATGGATGATTTGAAGGAGCAGGGCTACAAGGGTGTCTTTGTTGCCAGCGGTGCAGGTCTTCCTCGTTTCATGAACATTCCGGGCGAGAACCTGATAGGTGTGATGTCCTCTAACGAATACCTTACCCGCGTCAACTTGATGGATGCATCCAGCGAGGAGAGCGACACCCCTGTGTTGAAGGGTAAGAATGTGGCCGTGATAGGTGGTGGTAACACTGCCATGGACTCCGTCCGTACCGCTTTGCGATTGGGAGCTGACCGTGCGATGATCGTCTATCGTCGTTCGGAGGATGAGATGCCTGCTCGTCTCGAGGAGGTGAAACATGCCAAGGAGGAGGGCGTTGAGTTCATGACGCTTCACAACCCGATCGAGTATCTCGGAGACGAGAAGGGTAGGGTGAAGACCATGCGCCTTCAGGTCATGGAGTTAGGCGAGCCGGATGCCTCTGGCCGTCGCAGTCCGGTGCCAGTTGAGGGTAAGGTTATTGAGGTGCCTGTTGATGTTGTGGTAGTCAGCATCGGAGTCTCTCCAAACCCTATCGTGCCTCACAGCGTGAGCGGATTGGATGTGAGCCCTAAGGGTACGATCGTTGTCAATGAGGGCATGCAATCCTCTATTCCGATGATATTCGCGGGAGGTGACATCGTGCGTGGTGGTGCTACGGTTATCCTTGCGATGGGAGACGGAAGGGCGGCCGCCAAGTCAATGGACGAGTACTTGCAGAAGTGATACAGATAGGCTGACGGGCTACGATAAGCCCTAGGCGATGTTAATAGAAAAGACCATCATCGTTGGAGTGAAATCCATGGTGATGGTCTTGTTTAATTTATATGAGATTCCTTCCTTAGAAAGGGACAGTCTCGTTGATTGGAGGCATAGCTCCGAATGGGTTGCCCGCATCCGATGGGGAGGCAGGCTCGTCCGCATTGATCCTAGATTGCAGGGTGTGCCTAGGCGCATTTTCGAAAGCCTCTTCGGTGTAGGTCTCGAAACCCTCCTCCAGGTTTTGGAATCTCGCCAATTCGTTCCTGAATCGTAGACGCACATCACCCGTCGCACCGTTACGATGCTTGGCGATGATGATTTCGGCAATACCTTTTAGGGAGGCGCCGGTCTCGTCTGTTGTGATTTTGTAATATTCGGGACGGTGTATGAAGAGCACCATGTCGGCATCCTGCTCGATGGCTCCGGACTCACGGAGGTCGGAGAGTTGCGGACGTTTGTCGCCGCCCTCTTTCTTTTCGACGGAACGGTTCAACTGGGAGAGGGCGATGATCGGTATATCCAATTCCTTGGCCAACTGTTTCAGGGAGCGGGAGATCATACTCACCTCCTGCTCACGGCTACCGAACTTCATGCCGCTGGCGTTCATCAGCTGAAGGTAGTCTATGATGACGCACTTCACGCCGTGCTCTTTGACGAGGCGGCGGGCCTTGGTGTTCAACTCCATCACGGATAGACCTGCGGAGTCGTCCAGGTAGATCGGCATCTCCTCCAGTTTCCTGGAACGTTGCATCAGGTTGTTCCAATCCTCCGAACTCAGCTTTCCGTTTTTGATCTTCTCTCCGGGAATTTCGCAGACGTTCACGAGCAGACGGTTGACCAGCTGCACGTTCGCCATTTCTAGGGAGAACACAGCGATCGGGTTGCCCGCTTCCGCCATGTTCCTGGCCATGGAGAGCACGAAGGCGGTCTTACCCATGGCAGGGCGGGCCGCTATGATGACGAGGTCGGAGCGTTGCCAACCGGAGGTCATCTTGTCCAGTTCGGTGAATCCGCTAGGGATACCGCTCATACCGTCCGTGCGTTTGGAGGCGTCTTCCACACGCTTGATTGCCTCTTTGATGACAGGTTGGATCTCCGTGAAGTCACGTTTGGCGCTTCCTGTGGCGATTTCGAACAACATACCTTCCGCACGTTGCACCAGATCGTCCACGTCCGAGTTCTCGTTGTAGGCGTCCTTCTCAATCTCCGTGGCGAAGGAGATCAACTCCCTCGCGAGCGCTTTTTGAGCGAGGATACGCGCGTGGTATTCTATGTGGACGGAGGAGTTGACCTTTGAGGTCAGTTGAGCGATGTAGTATTCGCCGCCCACCTCCTTCAATTTCTTCTCTTTCTTCAGTTGCTCGCATACGGTGAGCATATCGATAGGCAGTTGGAGCTGCGCCAAGGTGTTGATCGCCTTGAAAATCGTCTTGTTCGCCTCCTTGTAGAAACAATTCTCCTTCAGCACGTCGCACACGACGCTGAAGGCATCCTTTTCGATCATGAGTGCGCCTAGTATGGCCTCCTCCAACTCAATGGCCTGGGGAGGGAGCTTCGCATATTCGGAAGGCATCCTCATTGTGTTCTCGCCCGGTTTGTTACGTCTCCTTGTATTCTCTGTCGTTTCTGCCATCTCTGAAAAAATTTACGTGCAAATGTACGATTTTCGGGGGGTACTACCCTTTGGCCGCATCATTCTTTTTCCCATAGATTTCCACTGCTCATCCACCGATTTTCACCGCTTATCCACCATGTTCTAACAATTTATTAACAATATCCAATTCCAGCTCTCAACTCCTAATTGACCACGTCTGACGAAAGTTTCTTAACTTATTACTTAAAAAATCTTCCCCAAATCCGTTATCTTTGTGAACAATAAAAACAAGAGCGCCAAGGATGGAATTACGCAAGCATTTAATTGTTAATGATATAGAAATGGAGAACAGTTTTGATTTCCTCCGCTTCTTTTTGGCGCTAATGGTCTTTTTTGCCCATTACGATATTCTGAGGGGCGTCTCCTTTGTGAATTCGCCGATAACCTCCCCTATGGCGGTCAGTGGTTTCTTCACCATCAGTGGTTTGCTGATCTATCGTAGCTACTGTCGCTCCAATTCGTTGAAGAACTATTTTTTGAAAAGGGTGAAGCGAATATTCCCCGCTTACGTGTTGGTAGTGTTACTTGTCGTGCCCCTTTTTGCTTGTTTTTCCACTTTGCCGCCGCAGGAGTACTTCACGTCACCCGAGTTGTTTCGGTACCTAGTGGCAAATCTCTCCACGATGAATTTCCTGCACCCCTCCTTGCCGGGCGTTTTGTCAGGTGAGGCGGTGAATCCTTCCCTGTGGACCATTAAGGTGGAGCTTTTCCTCTATCTCATGATACCGTTGGTCGCCTGTCTCTATGCGAAGCGTTCCAGGGTGTGGTCGGTTGTGGTGGTCGTGTTGACCTCTCTCCTCGCCACCTGGCTGAAGCGGACAGCCGATGAGACCGGCGTACCCACCTACGATTTGGTAGGGAAGTGGGTGTCGCTTGTCGCCTATTTCATGGCAGGCGCTGCGGCATACCTCTTTCGGGAAGAGTTGAAGCGCTACAAATATTACCTGATACTTCCCGCCTTGGTTGTTCTTGCGCTGGAGACCAGGGATGCGGAGTTCTTCCGACCCTTTGCGATGGGGGTTGCCATCTATTTCTTCGCCTTCACGACTCCCTTTCTGAATAAGTTCGGGAAGATCGGTGATCTCTCTTATGGCATCTATATCTTCCATGGACCGATTGTGAACCTCACCATCTGTTTGGGGTGGGAGGATGGACTGCGTACATTCTTCATCACCTTGGCCCTTGTTTTGTTGGTTGCCTTCTTCTCTTGGCATCTGTTGGAAAAGAGAGTCCTGTCTCGTTAATGAATCTTCCCCCCCCTCAAGGAAATGGTGGACATGCGTTCCCTCTTCTCTGAATCAGAGAATCGATGTTGGAAATGAATCACTTATTGTTGTCCTGAAAAGAAAATTTGTCTCTCCCTTTTTGCGTGTGAAGTTTTCCGAAACGGACAACTTTTTGAATTGTTGAAAACTTTATTTTTCTGATAATCAATATTGTAATTGTGAAAAACGGGAAACTTTGCGGGAGTGTTGATAACTATCTTTGTTACTTTTTTGTGAATTCCACAAAGAGCATTAATATTGCACAAAGATTGTTGGCTGTTTGAATTTGATGATTGAAATTGGAAGCGAAAGAAAAAATCATAACAACAATAGATATTAGTTTATGAAATGGAGTTTGTAGTTTATTCATACGAAGAGGCTTATCAATCGTCTTTAGAGTATTTCGGAGGCGATGAATCTGCTGCGCGTGCGTGGATAGACAAGTATGCGTTGCGGGACTCCAAGGGAAATATCTGTGAAAAGAATCCTGATGACATGCATCATCGTTTGGCGGATGAGGTGGCTCGGATAGAGTCTAACTACCCGAATCCGATGACGGCTCAGGAGTTGTATGATTTGCTCCGCCAATTCAAGTACATTGTGCTTCAAGGCAGTTCAATGTCTGGTATCGGCAACAATAACCGGTTGTCCTCTCTCTCCAATTGTTTTGTGCTGGGTGCGAAAAGGAGTGTGGATTCCTATGGCGTGCTCATGAAGATGGAGGAGGAGTTGGTCCAATTGATGAAACGAGGGGGAGGTGTGGGTTATGATATATCATCCATTCGTCCTCAAGAGTCGGTTGGATCGCATGGCGTACCGAATGGTGTGGTGCCTTTCATGGAGCGTTGTTCCTATTCTGCGCAGGAGGTGATGCGCGATGCGCATCGTAGTTCCTTGTCGCTCAGTCTAGACGTCAAGCATCCTGATGTGGCCTCCTTTATCGCCGCCAAGTTGGAGGAGGGGAAAACTCCCAATGCCAATCTCACCGTGAAGGTGGACGATTCCTTCATGCGTGCGGTCATTGAAGGAGATTCCTATATCCAGCAGTTCCCTGTCGATTCGGATAATCCGATGATCAGGAAGGAGGTTGCCGCCAAGGAGTTGTGGAACAAGATTATCCATGGTGCATGGAGGTCTGCGGAGCCGAGCATTCTTTTCTGGGATACGGTTGTCCGTGAATCAGTGTCGGATTGTTATGCCGCCAATGGTTACCAGACCCTCTCGACGACCCCATGTGGTGACATTCCGCTGAGCTCGTACGATGGTTGCAGGATGTTGGCGATCAATCTTTACTCCTATGTGAAGAACCCATTCCAGCGGGATGCCCAGTTCGATTATGACCTTTTCAGGGAGCATGTCCGCAAGGTGCAACGTGTTGTGGATGACATCGTTGACTTGGAGATAGAGAAGATAGAAGCGATACTTGCCGATGTGGAAGCAACGCCAGGAGAGGAGGATGACAAGCGGGTGGAGATGAGCCTTTGGCGGAAGATCAAGCGGGCGGTCGCTTCGGGAAGGCGTACGGGTGTAGGTGTTACAGCGGAGGGAGATATGTTAGCCGCCATGGGACTTACGTATGGCACCCCAGAGGCCACCTATTTTTCGGAACAAGTTCATAAGACGCTTGCCGTTGAGGCATACCGCTCATCCGTCACGATGGCGAAGGAGCGTGGAGCGTTTGAGATATACAATGCGGAGCTAGAGGCGAATAATCCGTTCATCAACAGATTGAAGGATACGGACGCATCTCTCTATGCGGATATGGTGAAGTATGGCAGGCGTAACATCGCGTGTCTGACCATTGCGCCTATGGGGACCACCAATTTGATGACGCAGACTTCGTCGGGTATGGAGCCCGTTTTCGTTCCGGTCTACAAACGGAGGCGGAAAGTGGATTCGAGCAGCCATGACGCACATGTCGATTATGTGGATGAGATGGGGGATGCCTACGAGGAGATCACCGTGTTCCATCCTAAGTTCATGGTGTGGATGTCGGTGAATGGCTATGATCCGAAGCGGCGTTACACGCAGGCGGAGATCGACAGCATGGTGGCGGAGTCACCCTACAACAAGGCCTCTTTGCAAGAGGTGGATTGGATGGACAAGGTGCGCATGCAGGGACGTATCCAACGTTGGGTGGATCATGCGGTTAGCGTGACGATTAATGTGCCAGAGACGGCGAGCGAGCCTCTTTTCGGCACAATCTACGAGGAGGCGTGGCGCTCCGGATGTAAGGGTGTGACGGTTTATCGTGAGGGGTCCCGCATGGGAGCCGCCTCTTCCAAGAAGAGGGATTTGGATTTGCAAGGAGGAGCACAAAACGCTTTCCTGAAGGCGGGTGAGGCCCGTCCGAGGGAGTTGGAGGCGGATGTGGTGCGTTTCCAGAATAACAAAGAGAAATGGATCGCCTTTGTTGGCTTGATAGAGGGACGTCCGTACGAAATATTCACCGGTCTGGCGGATGATGAGGATGGATTGTTGATCCCTAAGACGGTCAATTCAGGGAAGATTATACGAAACGTAGACGAAGACACGGACATGAGCCGTTACGATTTTCAATACTCCAACAGGAGAGGGTATAAGACGACGATCGAGGGGCTCTCATATAAGTTCAACCCAGAGTATTGGAACTATGCGAAGTTGATATCGGGTGTCTTGCGCTATGGAATGCCTATCGACCAAGTTATTAAGTTGGTGGGGGGATTGCAGTTGAACAGTGAGACCATCAACAACTGGAAGAATGGGGTGGAACGTGCGTTGAAGAAGTACATTCCGAACGGTATGGAGGCGAAGGCTTTGGTCTGCGACAAGTGCGGGCAGAAGGCCATCCGATACCAAGAGGGGTGTCTGATTTGCACGAACTGCGGCTACTCGAAATGTGGTGGCTGATAAAGACAGAATGCGTTTTTTTATAAAATACTTTGTTTCATAATTAATATGTTTTTTTGATTTGCAGTGGAAGGCCTCCGGAGTGATCCGCGGGCCTTTTTTGTTGCGTGTAGTTTGCAATGCGTAGGGTTAGCCGTATAAAAAACATAATGCATAATTGGTTATGAGCCCCAATTATGCATTATGTGTTCTTGTTTATCAGTCGTTTAATACGCTTTTTCTTCTCCCTTGATCATGTTGGCCACTGTCTTGAAGATAATCTTTAGATCCAGCCAGAAAGTCCAGTTCTCGATGTACCACACATCCTGTTTGATACGGCCTTCCATTTCGGAGAGGTCTTTGGTCTCGCCCCTGAAGCCGGTCACCTGGGCCCAGCCCGTAATGCCTGGTTTGGCGAAGTGTCTTACCATGTACTTGTCTATCAGGTGAGAATATATTTCCGTGTGTTTGAGCATGTGAGGGCGTGGTCCGACGATGGACATGTCGCCGATCAGCACGTTGAGGAACTGAGGCGTCTCGTCCAAGTTCGTTTTCCTCATGAATGCGCCGATTTTTGTGACGCGCGCATCCCCCTTGGTGGCTTGTTTCTCGTCCGCATCCTTGTTGACCGTCATGGTTCTGAACTTGATGCAGGTGAACTCCTTGCCCTCCTTACCCGTTCTTTTCTGCAAGAAGAAGATAGGGCCCTTCGACGTCGTTTTGATGATGGTGCCTAAGACGATGAACAATATCGGGAAGACAAAGACGGTGAATATAAGGGAGACGATGATGTCGAACGTCCGTTTCAGGATTCTGTTCAATCCCGCCTTCAAAGGTTCTTCCCTGAGGGAGATGATAGGAATTGAATCCGCTAGAGTGGTGAGGGACACCGACTTGCGGATGAATCGCATGAAATCAGGCACGATGTAGAAGCGGATCAGGTTGTTCTCCGCGAATCTGAGGATCGGCAGCGCCTTACGGTCATCTCCGGCCGGCAGTGCGCATATGATTTCGTCCGCGCCATACTCTTCGGCGAACTTCTCCACGTCCGCCAGCGATCCCTTCACAAGGTTAGGGTCCACTTTATAATCCTCCTTCGCTCGGTCGTCGAAGAACCCGATGAAGCGGTAACCATATTCCAGGTTGGTCACGGTGGCGTTGTACACCTTTTGGGCGACGCTTCCCGCACCGAGGATGATCAGTTGGCGGTGGTTACCTCCGTGCACACGATAGCTCTTCAGTATTGTTCGGGAGATGATGCGCCAACAGGATATGCTGATAAAGACCGCCACGACATAGAGTATCCAGTACCAGTTCGTGAAGATGAATTTGCTGTTGAGGATGCTGGAGACCGCGAAAAGGATGCCGGCGAAGATGATGGTCGTACGGAACACCAAGGCGACGATATTCTCCGAGTATACGATTCGTCTATCCAATATGATACCTGTACTGAAAAGGCTGATGGCGTAGGACATGTTCACCAGGACGATTCGGTATTTCAAATCATCATAGTTGAGAAGTCCGAAGTAATGGGAACGAAATAGGTATACGACAGCGAAGAAGACGAGGTTGAGTAAAAAGAAATCGCCTACCCCTACAAGGAACTTAATGGTGCTTGCGTGCTGTTGTTGTAGCTTTTTGTTCTTCATTTTTCTTCACGTCTTGTGAAACTGATGAATTTTTGGAACTAATCCATTCGCGAAAGTACAACAAAAGTTTAAAAACTTTATCATTAAAAAGTGATTGTAGACTCTTTTTTTTTCTATTTTTGTGCTTTGATATACAAAATGTTTTTTTTTATGGGATTCGGTGATCTGTTATCTAAGATTTTTGGCAACAAGGCACAGCGTGATATGCGGGAGATTCAGCCTTATGTGACCAAAATAAATGAGGTGTATGCCTCGTTGGTGAATTTGACAAATGATGAGTTACGTGCGCGTACACAATCAATTCGTGAGAAAATCAGACAATATGTGGCTGAGGAAGTGGCCAAAGTGGCTGAGCTTCGGGGGAAGGTGGAGACTCAAGATCTAGAAGAGAGGGAGGCCACCTATGAAAAAATAGATGAGCTGGACAAACAGATTATAGAAAAATACAAGCAAGTATTGGACGATGTGCTTCCTGAGGTTTTCGCCATTGTGAAGGACACAGCCCGTCGTTTTTCCGAGAGTGAGAGTGTTGTCGTGACGGCGACCGACATGGATCGTGACTTGGCCGCCACGAAGGACTTCGTTGAGATTGATGGCGACAAGGCGATTTATCACAATCATTGGATTGCGGGTGGAAACGATGTGACATGGAACATGGTCCATTATGATGTGCAGTTGTTTGGTGGTGTCGTATTGCATAAAGGAAAGATCGCCGAGATGGCTACGGGTGAGGGAAAAACCTTGGTGGCCACTTTGCCAGTCTTCCTGAACGCCTTGACTGGCTGTGGCGTGCATGTCATCACGGTGAATGACTACCTCTCCAAACGTGACTCCGAGTGGATGGGACCTTTGTATCAATTCCACGGACTGACAGTGGATTGTATCGACAAGCACCGTCCGAACTCTCCAGAGCGTCGCCAGGCTTATGCGGCGGATATCACTTTCGGTACGAATAACGAGTTCGGTTTCGACTACCTTCGTGACAACATGGCGAACCACCCATCTGAATTGGTGCAGCGCCAGCATAACTATGCGATCGTCGATGAGGTCGATTCCGTCTTGATTGATGATGCCCGTACACCATTGATCATCTCTGGTCCTGTGCCTAAGGGTGAAGACCAGCAGTTCGAGCAGCTCTGCCCTCGTGTGGAGCAACTCGTCGCTAAGCAGAAGGCATTGGCGACGAACTACCTGACGGAGGCGAAACGTTTGCTGAAGTCAGAAGATAAGGCAGATCAAGAGGAAGGTGCTTTGGCGCTCTTCCGTTCTTATAAGGCGTTGCCTAAGAACCAACCTCTCATTAAGTTCTTGAGTGAGCAGGGTAATAAGACCATTCTGTTGAAGACGGAAGAGTTCTACATCGCTGAGCAGAACAAGAACATGCACATCGCTACGGATCCACTCTATTTCGTCATTGACGAGAAGAACCGTACCATCGACTTGACAGACAAGGGTGTTGACGCTCTGACGGGCGCTTCCGAGGACCCTCAGTTCTTCGTGTTGCCGGACGTGGGCTCCGAATTGGCGGAGGTGGAGAACCTTGGTCTCTCCCCTGAGGATCTTCAGGCACGCAAGGATGAGATCCTGAGCAACTACTCCATTAAGACGGAGCGTGTGCATACGGTGAACCAATTGCTGAAAGCTTATACGCTCTTCGACAAAGATCAGGAGTATGTCGTGATTGACGGACAGGTGAAGATTGTCGATGAGCAAACGGGACGTATCATGGAGGGCCGTCGTTATTCAGACGGATTGCACCAAGCCATCGAGGCGAAAGAGAAGGTGAAGGTGGAGGCGGCTACGCAAACCTTCGCCACCATCACGTTGCAGAACTATTTCAGAATGTACAACAAGCTGGCGGGTATGACCGGTACGGCGGAAACGGAGGCTGGAGAGTTCTGGAACATCTATAAATTGGATGTGGTAGTGATCCCTACGAATCGTCCGATCGCGAGAATCGATATGGAGGACCGTGTCTATCGTACGAAGAGGGAGAAATATAACGCGGTCATCGAAGAGATCGTCCGTCTTGTCGAGTCGGGTCGACCGGTATTGGTGGGTACGACTTCCGTCGAGATTTCCGAGCTCTTGAGCAAGATGTTGACCATGCGTAAGATCGAACATAATGTGTTGAACGCTAAGTTGCACCAGAAAGAGGCCGAGATTGTCGCCAAGGCTGGTCAGCGTAGTATCGTGACCATCGCCACGAACATGGCGGGTCGTGGTACCGATATCAAGCTTTCTGACGAAGTGAAGGCTGCGGGTGGTTTGGCCATCATCGGTACGGAGCGTCATGAGTCTCGTCGTGTGGACCGCCAGTTGCGTGGTCGTTCCGGACGTCAAGGAGACCCGGGATCATCCGTGTTCTATGTCTCTCTTGAAGACAACTTGATGCGTCTGTTCGGTTCCGAGCGAATCTCCGGCATTATGGACAAGCTAGGCTTCAAGGAGGGTGAGATGATCGAGCACAATATGATCTCTAAATCCATCGAAAGAGCCCAGAAGAAGGTGGAGGAGAACCACTTCGGTGTTCGTAAGCGTTTGCTGGAGTATGATGATGTGATGAACAAGCAAAGAGAGGTGGTATACCGCAGACGTCGCCAGACTCTGTTGGGAGAGCGTTTGGGTGTTAACACCATGAATATGATTTATGGTGCGGCGTTGGCGATCGTGAACAGGTCGAAGCCGAATTACAACTATGAATACTTCATGGATGAGTCGTTACGAATCTTTGCAGTTTCCGTTCCAATTTCGGAGGGCGAATTCAGAAACATGAAGACGGAAGAGGTTGCCGAGGCGCTATTCAACGCGGCTTTGGATTCTTTCAAGCGTAAGATGGATACCATCGCCAACATCGCTAACCCAGTCATCAAACGTGTGTATGAGGAGCAAGGCGAGCATTACCAAAACATTCTCATCCCTATTACGGATGGCAAGTTGATGTATAATATTCCTGTCAACCTGAAGGAGGCATATGAGAGTGACGGTAAGGCGATCATCAAATCGTTCGAGCGCGGCGTCATGTTGCATAACATAGATGAGTATTGGAAGCGTCATCTCCGTGAGATGGACGAGTTGCGCAATTCTGTGCAGAACGCAAGCTACGAGCAGAAGGATCCGCTTTTGATCTATAAACTTGAGTCCTTTGGCTTGTATGAGAGAATGCAGGTGGACACCAACTTCAGTACGGTTTCCGTCCTGATGCGTGCGCAGATTCCTGTGCAGCAGCGTGATCCGGAGAGTGTGAAGGAGGCTGCTCCTGAGGAGCATGAGGATAGGTCCCAGTATGTGGAGAATCGCCATGAGGAATCTTCGGAGAGTGCACCACAGCAACCAAGGAGAATATCCCCAGTGCGCGCGGAGCCTCGTGTGGGAAGAAATGATCCTTGCCCTTGTGGATCAGGAAAGAAGTTCAAGAATTGTCACGGTAAGGATCTCTAATCGGGTAGGTTATGTTGTCGAGTATCACGTGGACGGTTGATCCTGTATGGTTCACCATCGGTCCTGTTTCGGTTCGTTGGTATGGTCTGATGTGGGCTTTGGCCTTCTTCCTAGGCTATAGGGTCGAGTCGAAGATCTACAAGAACGAAGGCATGACGCAGGAGCAGATGGATGATCTGTTCATGTACATGCTGATCGGAACAGTGATAGGTGCTCGTATCGGACACTGCTTCTTCTATGATCCGAAGTATTATCTGTCAAACCTTTCCGAAGTGCTTTTCGTGTGGAAGGGAGGTCTGTCCAGTCATGGTGGTGCGTGTGGCATATTAATTTCTTTGTGGCTGTATAATAAAAAAGTTTCAAAAAAAACATATATTTGGGTGATGGATCGAATCGTCATAGCGGTGGCTATCGGCGGGGCGTGTATCCGTCTCGGCAACTTGCTGAACCACGAGATATATGGTCATGAAACGAGTGTGCCATGGGCTTTTGAGTTCATCAAGAACATCCATCATTGGCAGATGGGGGCAGAGCCGGTCTTCTCGAAGCCTAGCCATCCGACGCAGATCTACGAGATGATTTATTGCTTGGTGACATTCGCCATATTGATGTACCTCTATTGGCGTACCAACGCCCGCAAGTACGAAGGATTGTTGTTCGGCGTTTTCCTGATAGGTGTTTTCTTGTCACGTTTCTTTTTGGAATTCATCAAGAACAGTCAGGAGACCTTCGAGGATGATATGACACTCAACATGGGTCAGTTGTTGAGTATACCGCTGATTCTATGGGGCGTGTACCTGCTTTATCGTTCGATCTCGCGCATGCGGGCGGATGAGGGGTTGAAGGTGATGCCGGACAAGCAGGATTAAAAGCTTCTTAACTTTATAAAATTTATATATGAGAGTTCTTATTCAATCGGATTATGATTCCGTTTCAAAGTGGGCCGCACAACATGTAGCGGACACTATCAACGCTTTTAAGCCAACTGCAGACCGCAAGTTCGTTTTGGGTTTGCCTACGGGTTCTTCACCTCTTGGCATGTACCGCGAGCTCATTAAGCTGAACAAGGCTGGTGTTGTCTCTTTCAAGAATGTGATCACATTCAACATGGACGAGTATGTTAATTTGCCGAAGGAACATCCTGAGAGCTACTACTCTTTCATGTGGAATAATTTCTTCAAACATATAGATATCCCTGAGAACCAGGTGAATATTTTGAACGGAAACGCTCCTGACCTTGCGAAGGAGTGCGCAGACTATGAGGCTCGCATCCAAAAGGCAGGTGGTATCCAACTCTTCGTCGGTGGTATTGGTCCTGACGGACACATCGCTTTCAACGAGCCAGGATCTTCTTTGACTTCCCGTACTCGTTTGAAGCACTTGACGACTGATACTATCATCGCCAACTCACGTTTCTTCGACAACGACATGAGCAAGGTTCCTACCTCAGCATTGACCGTAGGTGTGGGCACCATCATGGACGCTAAGGAGGTGATGATCCTCGTGAGCGGCTACAACAAGGCGCGCGCTTTGCAACAGGCCATCGAGGGTGGTGTTTGCCAAATGTGCACATTGAGCGCATTGCAATTGCACCAAAAAGGTATCATCGTATGTGACGAATTGGCTACCTTCGAGTTGAAGGTTTCCACTTATCGTTACTTCAAGGATATCGAAAAGGAGAATTTATTGTAATCTTATAGCATGAGGTGGCCTTCCATTCGTGGAGGTGCCCCCTCATTCTTTTGTTTTAAAGGTATGTGGGGAAACCCGTCATGGAATCCCCTTGTTTTCTCATCATCAAATTTATACTAGAATGGATAACGCATTGTTGCAAGAGGTTACCGCTAAGGCTAATGAATGGCTGAAGGGTGATTTCGATGCAGAGACGAAGAGTGAGGTTCAACGCCTATTGGATAATCCTGACAAGACGGACTTGATCGACGCCTTCTATCAGAACCTCGAGTTCGGTACGGGTGGTTTGCGTGGCATCATGGGTGTCGGCACAAACCGCATGAATAAGTATGTGGTGGGTATGGCCACTCAGGGATTAGCCAATTATCTGAAGATGGCCTTCCCTGGCAAGAAGGATATTAGTGTGGTGGTAGGGCATGACTGCCGTAACAACTCCCGCCTCTTCGCGGAGATCGTGGCGGACATCTTCTCTGCTAACGGTATTCACGCTTACTTGTTCGAGAGCCTTCGTCCAACTCCTGAGATCTCTTTCGCGATCCGTCAGTTGGGTTGCCAAAGTGGTGTGAACATCACGGCCTCTCATAACCCTAAGGAGTACAATGGCTATAAGGCTTATTGGGAGGATGGCGCTCAGGTGCTCGCTCCTCACGACAAGGGTATCATCAACGAGGTGAACAAGGTGCAGATCTCTGACGTGAAGTTCACCCCTAACAAAGACCTCATCACCATCATCGGTGGCGAGATGGACTACGACTACATGATGGCCGTGAAGGAGGCGATGGTGGATCAAGACGTCATCAACCGCCAAAAGAATTTGAACATCGTTTACTCTCCATTGCATGGTACGGGACGTGTGATCATCCCGCTTTGCCTGCGCTCTTGGGGATTCCAGAATATTAACGTCGTGCCTGAACAGATGGTGATCGACGGTAACTTCCCTACGGTGAAGTCTCCAAACCCGGAGAACTCCGAGGCGATGACGATGGGTATGAACTTGGGTACGAAGCTTGGCGCTGACCTTGTGATCGCTTCTGACCCTGACGCAGACCGTTTGGCTATCGTTTGCCGCGATGACAAGGGCGAGTGGGTGATCATCAATGGTAACCAGACTTGCATGATGTTCTGCTACTATATCATCACCAACATGAAGAAGTTGGGCAAGTTGAAGGGCAACGAGTTCTTGGTGAAGACCATCGTGACTTCAGAGCTGATCCGTGAGATCGCTGACAAGAACAACGTGAAGCTCTATGATGAGTACACGGGCTTCAAGTGGATCGCCTACAGAATCCGTATGAACGAAGGAAAGGAGAAGTACATCGGAGGTGGAGAGGAGTCATTCGGCTTCTTGCCTTACGACAAGGTACGCGACAAGGATTCACCGGCTTCCATCTGCCTCATCTGCGAGATCGCGGCTTGGGCGAAGGATAACGGCATGTCTCTCTATGAGTTGCTCATGAACATCTACAAGGAGTATGGCTTCCAAAGAGAGAGCGCCATCAGCGTGGTGAAACCTGGCAAGAGCGGTGCTGACGAGATCAAGGCGATGATGGAGAACTTCCGTCAGAACCCTCCGAAGGAGTTGGCTGGCTCTCCAGTGAAGAAGATAAAGGACTTCAAATCCCTCAAGCAGACTTGCGTGAAGTGTGGCGAGGTGAAGGACATCAACATGCCTGAGACGGCCAACGTGATCCAATGGTTCACCGAGGACGGTACGAAGGTGAGTGTGCGTCCTTCCGGAACGGAGCCTAAGATCAAGTTCTACATCGAGGTGAAGGGAGACATGAAGGATGCTTCCGAATACAAGAAGGCTTGCGAAATCGCCAACACAAAGGTCGAGGCGATCAAGAAGTCATTGAATCTGTAATTACTATGGGCTGGTCTCGGGTGGTATGTCGCCCGAGACCCCCTTTCATTATTTTTTAACGAGGACACTATTATGCAAGAAGATAAAAGGGACGATTCCCAAAATGCGACCAGATGTTGGATTATGGCTATTGTCATCTTCTTGTCCGTCCTTATATTGGGAGGAATTTATTACTTTCTGTCCCGACCTGTCACATTCCCTCACGACGTGGTCGCTGTGGTGAAGGTGAAGTGTAAAAAACAGACTACCTGTCTCTCTAGGGTTAACCTAATCTCTGAACCGCATGATATACCGTTCCTTGAGTGTGAATTGGTGGACACGAAGGAACTCGTTAGCGTAGAGGTCTCCCCGTATGTCTCCCCGAATTTGTCGGAGGGCGATACCTGCGTATTGCGCTGTATCCATGGTGATTATGTCTATAAAAACAGAGGCTCAAGGTGATGTTCCCATGAAAAAAACATTCATAACGAATATTCCTGACCGCCCGGGTTCCTTCCTGAAGATGGTGCAGATCATTTCTGAGTTGGGACTCAATATCACCCGTGTCAGCTATAACAACTCAATCGACACACATACGCTTTTTGTGGAGGTCTCCGGCGACGACGAGCTGGTCGCTCAGGCGTACGATATGCTGAAGACGGATGGGTTCCTCTTCAAGGATGATCATGCGAACGTGATCCTGATGGAGTTCAAAATGCAGGATCGCCCAGGGGTCTTGTTGCCTGTCTTGGAACTTATCAACCGATATAATTTTAATATCTCTTATATTAGTTCCCAGGAAAATAGCACGCCTTACCAATATTTTCGGATGGCGCTCTATATCGATGATCCTCTTAAGGTCGACGAGTTTCTGAAGAGCGTGACGAAACTCTGTGAAGTGCGTATTATCACGTATGACAAGACGGTGAAGAGCTTGGATAATACGGTCTTCTACATCTCTTTCGCCAATGGTGCGGCTAAGAAGCTGGACTTGGACAAGGAAAGCATCAATGACTTGATCTCCAACTCTAATCTGGTCATGCAACTCTTGGATGATAAGAACCAGAGCCCTCACAAGACATTTGAGTACATCGCCAAGTTCGCTGATCTGCTGAGCAAGTACCGGGGCTTGAACTTCAACCCTCGTCTCTCTTGCAAGGCATATGGGGGATATACGGTCTATTGCCTCGAACCGGAGTGTGGATCGAATGTCTACGTGATAGCGAACGAAGAGGGCTACATCTTTGTGGATAGCGGTTTCGCCATCTATAAGGAGGAGATGATGAAGCTCATGAGCGTCATGTTCGAGGATTTCAACTCGAAACCGAAAGTGCTGATTGTCACCCATCCCGACATTGACCATCTGGGTATGGTTTCCCTTTTCGACACGATCTACGTGAACCGTTCCATGTATGAGAATTTCCGCCTGGAAAACGCTTCATTGCCTAATTTCAGGGAGCAATACAAGCAACATGAGCCTTACGTGAAGATCAGCAAAATATTGTCGCATTATACTCCGCCGGAGATGTCCTGTTTAGTGTCCGTGGAGGAAGAGGAGCATGCCGCGGGTGTATTGGCGGGAGAGCGCACCATCCATGGATTGAACTTCAAGTTCTACAATGGGAACGGAGGTCATAGCAAGGGGGAGATGGTGATCTGCCTGGACCATATTGTTTTCACAGGTGATATCTTGGTGAACCCTGAAGGATATAAGGAGGAGCAACGTGAGTTCAACCGCTTGGCGCCTTACCTGATGACGAGCGTGAACATGGACTCCGAACTGGCGAAGAAGGAACGCCTGCAGTTGGAGGCTATGCTGACCAATGAGATGGACGTCTGCTATGGGCATGGCGCCCCTTTGTGGTAATATCAGCAAGGCCCCCCGCTTACCATTTGCCGGAAGCACCTCTGTCTGATCCTTTCGACGGGAAGAGGGAAACGCCTAGTTTCACACCTACGCTCATCGGCACGCATTTGTCGGTCAAGTCACTGTTGAGGATACCATGGTAATTGTTACCTTCCATCGATTCGTGGTGCTCCGCGATGTCCGTCACACCCTTTGAGAAGTAGAATCCGCAGTGGAACCAGGTGCTTTCGTTGATCCTAAAACAAAACATCATGTCCGCGAAGATGGAGGTACAGATCGTATTGGTGGTGATGTCACCCCTCTTTTGCTGCTTATCCACGTAAAGTCCGTGGTGGGGTAGGTCACGCACCTCCGTGTCCATATTGCCTCCGAAATAGGCCCTGGTCTCAATCGTGCCGTCCGTCATTTGGTAGCTCTTGACGACTGGTATGCCCATCTTCACACCCGCACCGAGCACGAGGTTTACTGTCCTGCCCATCTTTACTTTCCCGTAGATTCCCACAGGTATTTCCGCCATGAACAGTGTCTGTTTCTCCCTCCAATCGTCGAAGATGGTGCGGAGCGTGTAAGGACCGCCCACGACCGGGGTGTTGATCTCCGACTCGAATGTCTCGTCGATCTCTGTCGAAGCGTTATAGTAATCGACACCCACGCCTGCGCCTATGCCTATGATCTCCTTGAAAAAGTATTGGTATTGGCATAGGAACATCACTCCACCACCGGGCGAGGTGGAACCCACTTTCATCTCGTATTGGATAGGGTGCAAGCCTCCTCCCAAGGAGATGTTGATCTGCGAATTCTCTGCGTACAAACCGCCCGTCCAACCGAATAGTGCGGCTATCAACACGATGGTTGCTATTGTCTTGTTCATTTCCTTTGTTATTTAACCAATATCTTACAATTGATGTTTTTGCCGTCATTCACGGTGAGCACCACCACGTATTCCCCTGCAGGGAGCGTCAGCATGGTCTCTTTGCTTACCGGCTTCTTCATCCATTCCACCGCACCGTTCGTATGGTATATCACCAATCGGGCATTCTCCAACTGCGAGTTGTCGAGTCCGTTGATGGTCACGGTGACCTTCTCATACCTTCGGGCAGGGTTCGGCGTGGCGGTGACTGATACTTCCATGGTCTCTCGAGTGAAGTATTTCGGCTCGATGAAATATTTAGCGCCTTGCCTTTCGGTGACCTGAACCATGTATTCTCCGGCTAGGCCATTGAGGTCGCAGTAATACTGGAAGGTCGCGCCCTCTATCTTCTTCCTGTTCTTATACCATTGATAGGAGGAGAATTGTTTTCCCTCGTTCAGGCAGATGAGAAGGTCGTTCCATCGTTTCTGGTAGAAACTCTCCGCCCCATTGTCTTCCCTCGCCACATGGAAGGTAAAGTCCTGATTGGCTGATGTTCCGAACCTGTCATGGACGCTCAGTGTGGTGGTGTATTCCCCTGGCGATAGGTTGCCTGGAATGGTAAGGTACGCCACACCCGCCTCCTTGAGCGTATCGGAGCAGATAGGAACACCTCCCCTGGTGAAGTCGTAGCGGGAGACTTCGCCTTTTGATAGGCTATATGACACCTCGATCGTCTCGTTCGGTTTCCCTAGCAATAGGGAATCCGCGATGGTGAGATCACCTATTCGAGGCGTATATTGCATGGTGAGCTGGTAGCGGATGATGCTGTCGCACCCCTGCACCGTCTGTAGCGTATCGTTCCATTGCGCATCCTCCGTGATGGCTTTGCCCTGCCAGAAGAAGGTGTCGAGGGCGGTGACGGACGAGTCTGTTATTGTTCCATGGTGGATTGTAAGGTGGTAGCGGATGATGCTATCGCACCCTTGCGTGGTCTGTAACGTTTCGTTCCAAGCAGTATCCCCTAAGAAGGTTATGCCTTGATAGGTGAATGATCCGCAGACGGACAGAAGCGTGTCTGTGACAAACGTTTTCCCAATGTTGATGGCATAGTGGATGATACTGTCGCAGCCGTGGATGGTGGAGAAGGTGTCGCTCTTCAGACAACTCTCCCTCAATATCTCCCCATGCCAAGGGAACGAGTCGCAAGCGTAGATGGCGGAATCCTTTACGACGCTGTGATGGATGGTGAACTGATAGCAGTACAAGCTCGTACAACCTTTATCCAAATACATGGTGTCGCACAAGAAAGTGTCTTGGGTAACCCGTATCCCTTTCCATACGATGGAGTCGCAGGCTACGCTCTCCTCCACAGCGATAGGGCCATTCAGGAAGGATACTCTGCAACGGGTAATACTATCGCAGCCATGGATGGACTGTAGGGTGTCATACAATATAGCGTCATCATAGACGGTTATGCCGCGCCAAGTATACGGATCGCAGGAATTGACAAACGTGTCCCTTATCGCTACACGTTGGATAGCATAGTGGTAGAGAACGATGCTGTCGCAACCCTGAGCGGAAGGGTATACTTCCTCCATCTCAAAATATTCGATCGATTCCTCTCCATTCTCAGACAATTCGCAGGTGGTGATGAAGGTGTCCCTGACCGATTCATGTCCTATGATGACGTTGTAATGGATAACCAAAGTGTCGCCTTGCTCATTGGTCAGTGTATCGTACAGTTCCGTGTTTTCTTCTATGACGATGTTATTCCATGGGAGAATCTCACATGCATAGATGGTGGAATCCATCCATGTCTTGTGATGGATGTTGAGGTGGTAACGGACGATACTGTCACACCCTTGCCCGGCAAGCAGTGTGTCGTTCCATTCCATGCTCTCCTTGATGAACTTACCGTTCAGAAGGAAGGAGTCGCAGGCGGAGATGACGCTATCCCGCACCATCTTGTCCCCTATGGTGAGGTGGTAATGGATGATACTGTCGCAGCCATGGATAGAGTGCAGACTATCGTCCCATGCGGTGCTCTCCTTGATGGTGGTGTTGCCCCACACGAGGGAGTCGCAGGCGAACAGCTGGCTATCCCTTTCCGTCCGTTGATGGATTGTGAGGTGATAGCGGATGATGCTGTCACATCCGGAGATGGAGGCGAAAGTGTCGTCCCACATCTTGTTCTCTCTGAGGATCAGGCCTTTCCATGGGAAGGAGTCGCAAGCGGAGATGACGCTGTCCCGCAGGATGGATTTGCTGAGGGTGAGGTGGTATTGTATGATGCTGTCACAACCGAAGATGGTTGGGAGCGTGTCGTTCCATGAGGAGCTTTCCTTGATGGTCACACCCTTCCAAAGGAAAGAGTCGCAGGCGAGTAGTTGGCTATCCCTTTTTGTCTGTTGATGGATGGTGAGGTGGTAGCGTATGATGCTGTCACACCCGGAGATAGAGACGGAGGTGTCGTCCCACACCTTGTCCTCCCTGAAGGTCAGGTCCTTCCATGGGAAGGAGTCGCAGGCTGAGATGACGCTGTCCCGCAGGATGGATTTGCTGAGGGTGAGGTGGTATTGTATGATGCTATCGCAACCGAAGACGGAGGCGAGTGTGTCGTTCCATGAGGTGCTTTCCTTGATGGCCACACCCTTCCATAGGAAGGAATCACAGGCGGTGACGGCTGAATCGATGAGCTCTTTATGATGAATCTTAATCGTATGGCGGAGAATCTTTCCGCATCCCTCTCCCGTCGTCAAGGTGTCACTCCAAGTGGTATCTTGCAGGTAAACGATGCCTCCGATCAACACCCTTTCACAACCTTCAAGTAACGTGTTCGACACTTTTTTCTCCCCGATGATGAGGTGGTGGAGTACGATGCTGTCGCAACCGAAGATGGTTTGGAGCGTGTCTGTGCATACGGTGCTTTCTGTGTATGTCTTTCCCCTCCATGTGATGGAATCGCAAGAGGTGATTGTGTCGTTCGAGGATGCACCATAGTGGATGAATACCTTATAGTGGATGATGGAGTCGTTGCCCGCCTCATGGTGAGTGGTGTCGGTCCATTCCGTGCTTTTCATGATGTTACGTCCGTTTATCGAGTAGGAGTAGCAGGAGTGTATGGTCGTGTCGCACAGAGCGAGGGAGTCGTATGCGGCGATATAGGTGTAAATGCCGCTGGTTGTCAGTGCCTTTAGAGGCGGGTCCCATCCCTTGAACTTGTAAGTGAAACTATCGTTGTCCGCTTTTTTAGGCGTGATGCCCTTGAACTGGGGGAGAGTGCCGCACGGGATCGTATCCTGCATGAGCACTAAACTATCGGCATTCATGAAGATGGCGACAGGGGAGGATATAGTGTTGAAGTTAGGAGGCACAGATGATGCCCCCCTTGTGTCATAGGTCGAGCCACAAGGGAAGATGAACGTTCCCGCTTCGGACACATCCTTCATCCAGTTGAATGTATAGACGTTGGCGTCCGGTGCCAAAGTCATGCATCCTACCTGTATGAGAGAGAGGTTTTCACATCCGAGGAACATGTTATTGTAACACTCTAGCGCAAGTTTTTCGGCAGGAAGTTCGGGTGCTATCCTCAGCGACTTGCACTCTCGGAACATGCCGAAGTAGCATCGCGAGGAGAGGTCGGTGGCCGGCAATTCAGGCGCCTTGGCGAGTTGGGTGCATCCCTGGAACATCTCACGGTAGCAGGCGCTATCCAACTCCATGGCGGGAAGCGCAGGAGCCTCAATGAGGCTTGTGCAGTTGGAGAACATGACGTAGCAACACTCCACATCCATTTGTGTCGCTGGCAGTTCCGGAGTTTGAGCGAGACTTGTACAGTTGGAGAACATGCCACAGTAGCATCTGTACTTCAGCTCTGTGGCAGGTAGTTCTGGAGCTATCGTCAGGGATGCGCACTTATAGAACATGTTGGAGTAGCATCGTTCAGCCAAAACCGTACTCGGCAGACTCGGAGCCCGGACGATGGAGGTCTGCTCGAACATGGCCAAGTAACAGTCTGTCGCCAATGTGGTGGCGGGCAGCTCCGGGGCCTGGACGAGGCTGGTGCAGTTAGAGAACATATTAGAGTAGCATCGTTGCTTCATTGTTCGGGACGGTAGTGCCGGCGCTTCCGTGAGGTCGGCACAGTTGGCGAACATGGCCTCGTAACAACCCTCTTCCAATTCAGTGGCGGGCAGTTCGGGCGCCTCCTTGAGCCCACACCCGGAAAACATCTCCTTGTAGCAATCCTCCGTTAATGTGGTGGCGGGCAGTTCCGGGGCTTGGACGAGCCCCTCACACTCCTTGAACAGGCCGTAGAAACACGTTTTGTAAGGGATCTCCGTGGAGGTGCCTTCCCCATCGATCAGACTCATGACGCTTCCGCTGGCGGCCACTTTACCTGTCACGAAAAAGTTTGTGTAGTCGTTCATCGTATTGAATATGCCCGATGGATTATTTCCCCGGAAATATACCTTGTCATTGGTATGAGGCAATTCAACGGAGCCTGAGATGATCGGTGTCCAGGATGCGCCTTCGTCAAGAGAGTACTCCATATCTGGCACGTCTCTTCCCTTTTCCCTTATCCCAACGGACGAATTGTCTGTTATGGCAGTGAAGCATAGGTAATTCTGGGCCTTGACCATACCCATGGTAGAGAACAAAATAGCCCATAATAGGAGAATCTTAAATCGCATTGTTTAAAATATTGTTTTTTTATCAATAAAAAGACACACTACACTGAGGGATGTATTATCTTGTGGATTATTTCCCTTCATTCATCGGAAATTCGTCGCGAAATTATAGATTTTCAGTTGAATAAATCGTATTTTTTTGAAAAAATAAACGAATGATATATGGCTTTCCCATTTAAACAAAACAGAATATGATTGGTAGAGACGATGTGCAAGACGATGTACACATCGTCTCTACGGTATCCAGAATGCCAGAATGGTAAATCGTCAATGGTTAAATCGTGGATGCAATGCGTTAGTTCTTCGCCACGACCTTCCATCCCTTCGGAATCCTATTCACGGAGTATTCCTTGATGGTGCGGACAGGACATGCGAAGGTGCCCTCTTTGGCCACACCGTCGACCCATCCCTCCGAGAAGGTCCTGTTGCCCTTCTTGTCTCCCCAGGTGGTGGAGCTGATCTTGATGTAGTTGAGGCTACCGCAGTGGTAGAACATCTCCTTGTAGCAATTCTCCTTGAGTGAGGTGCCGGACATCGCCGGGGCTTTGACCAGCTTCGCGCAGTTGGCGAACATGGATTCGTAGCAACTGGTGGCGAGCGATGTGGCAGGCAGGTCGCTGACTTGCGTGAGCGACGCGCAATCCTTGAACATGCTCTTGTAGCAGAAGTTGGCCAGGTGTGTGGAGTTCAGTTGCGGTGCCTTGGATAGGCTCGTACAGCCAAGGAACATCGATTGGTAACATCCCGTGGCGAGCGTGTCGGCCGGCAGTTCCGGCGCTTGCGTCAGCTTTTTGCACCCCTTGAACATGAACTCGTAGCAGGCCTCCGCCAAACGGGTGGAGGAGAGTGTGCCAGCCTGGGTGAGGTTGACGCAATCCTCGAACATGGAGCCGTAGCAACGTTTGTCCATCACGGTGGCGGGCAACGCTGGTACGCTGGTGAGTGCCTTGCAGTTGTTGAACATGGCGTAGTAGCACTCCTTCTCCAAGCGGGTGGCGGGCAACTCGGGCGCTTTCGCCAGCTTCTCGCAGTTCTGGAACATGCCTTCGTAGCAACCTTTAGCCAAGGAGTCGGCAGGCAGTTCAGGGGCTTGCTTCAGGTTGGTGCATCCGGCGAACATGTATTGGTAGCACGTCGGGGCGGCCTGTTTCGCAGGCAACTCTGGCGCTTGGAAGTTGACGTTGTCGCAATTGCAGAACATGTATTGGTAGCATCCCTCCGCCAACTTCGTGGCAGGCAGTTTAGGGGCTTGCTTGAGCGCCTTGCAAGTGGAGAACATCTTGTTGTAGCAGTTTTTGGCCAATTGTGTGGAGATGAGCGCAGGTGCCTCCGTAAGGTTTTTGCAGTTGGCGAACATACCGTCATAGCAATCCGCCGCCATCTTCTGTGCCGGCAGTTGAGGAGCGCTGGTGAGGCCTCCGCAACCGTAGAACATCTCTTGGTAGCATGCCTCCCCTAAGGAGGTGGCTGGCAGTTCAGGCGCCTTCGTCAGAGCGTCGCAGTTCTTGAAGAGCGAGGCGAAACAGCCCACGCCAGGGGTGTGTGACGCGTTGCCGAGCCCGTCGACGAGGCTCATGACGTTGCCGCTGGCGGCGATGCTTCCCTGCATGAAGAAGCGCACGTCCTGACCGTTCTTCGTCTGGTTGAATCCCTTAGGATTGATGCCTTTGAAATATATCTTATCTCCCTTGAACGGCAACGGAAGGGTGTCGCCGAATGCGACCTCTTTCCAATTCTCTCCTCCGTCGGTTGAGTAGAGCACGTTAGGGGTGGACTCCCCGTAGCTGATCATGCCGATGAAGGCGTCCGCCTTGGTGGTGGTGAAGCAGAGGTAGTCGTGGGCGGATCTCTTTCCGTCCTCGTGGATCACCTCCCAGCCTTCCGGTATGGCGCTCGAACCGAACTGGGCGGCGAGTCTGCCTGGACTGACGAACGTGCCCGACTCCGCTACGTCCTGTAGCCATACGGTGGTGCGTCTACCCTCCACGCTATTGTCTCCCCACTCAGTGAAATGTACCTTGAGGTGGTTGATCTTCTTGCATTGGTCGAACATTCTGGAGTAGCACTTCGGGGCCAACTCCTTAGCAGGCAATTCGGGCGCTTGGCTAAGGTTGGCGCAGTTTCTGAACATAAGCGCATAGCAACTCTCCGCCAACTCCGTGGCAGGCAACGCAGGGGCTTTTGTGATGGAGGAACATCCGTAGAACATGCTCTCGTAGCATCCTTTCGCTAACTTTTTCGCAGGCAAGGCTGGGGCTTGGCCGAGGTTGGCGCAACCCTGGAACATGCCTTTGTAGCAGTTCTCCGCCAATTCCGTGGCGGGCAGTTGCGGCGCTTGGGCCAGTTGTTCGCAGCCTTGGAACATCTCCTCGTAGCACCCTTTCGTGAGGCGGGTGGCGGGCAGCTCAGGCGCATGGGTGAGGCTCGTACATTTGGCGAAGAGGCGGATGAAACAGTTGTCGCTTGGAATGGTTTGCTCGTCGCCCGTTCCGTCGACAAGGCTCATGACGTTTCCGCTGGCGGCGATGGAGCCTGTCATGACGAACTGGGTGCGGCTCCTGCCGTTCTCCTTCGAGAATCCTTCCCTGTTGTTACCCCTGAGGTATATCTTCTCGTGGGCGCTCTTGAAGGTGTAGCCCTTCGCTGGGTCCAGCTTCTTCCACTTGGATTTGTCGGTGGAGTATTCGATGTCGGGTTGGTTCCCCTCCTTGTTTTCTATGCCTATGGTTGATTTCGCCTCGTTGGCGGTGAAACACAAATAGTTCTGCGCCGAAGCCCATGCCAGGGAGCTCAGCGTCATCAGTATGGAAAATATTGCTTTTCTCATAAAATCTTAATGCGTGGCAAAATTGTTTTTTGCAAAAATATAAAAATTGTTTGTGATTTCACGAATCCTACGGGTGGGCATAAAAGAAAAAGAGGAGACATGGCTGCCTCCTCTTTGGTTATGGTGGATCTCTGTTTTAGGCTACGTCCAATTGTCCGAAGACGTTCTTCAGCACATCGCTGACACGTGCGCTGGCGTTGTGACGGATGTCGTACTCTTTCTCGGAGACCTTCGTGAAGAGTCCGGTGAGGGCCTTCCCTGTGATGTAGTCGGACAAGTCTGTGTTGACGGTTTTGATGGAGGCGAGCTTCTCGAAGTACTCGTCCTTCAGGATACCGGTCATCCTGGCCATCTCAAGTCCTGCCTTCACGGCCTTGCTGTCCATCATCTCCACCAACTTGTTGTTGTAGGTGGCGAAGGTGTTCCACGCCGCGAGTGGGGTGGTGTTGGCTATCTGCACGGAGCCGAGCGAGTTGTTGATGGCTGGCATGAAGGCGTTCTGCAGTTGCGTGAAGGTGTTCTCCTTCAGGTAAGTGGTGGCTGCGTTGTCCGCACCGAAGAGAATGTTCTTGGCGTCGGCGATGCCCATGCCGGTGATGGCGTTGGCGAAGATGTCCACTGACTTAGGGGCTGCGTCTTCTGCCGCACGGTTGAAAAGGGTGATCACGGTGTCGGAGGAAGGAATGGATGCGCCTGCGGAGTTCAATAGGGAGTTGAAGGCAGGGTTCTGCGCGAGGGACTGCACTGCGTTGAATACGGAGAGCGCCTCCTCAGGTATGCCGATGCGTACGGCTGCGTCCGCGAGGAATCCGTCTTTCTTTCCTAAGTTGGCGGCTGCGGTCTCGATGCCGACCTTCAGTGCGGCCTTCAGTCCTGCGGCGATGTCCATCTGCCCGCCACCGTTGATTGAGTTGATGATCTCCTTCGCGGCATCACTTTTAGCCACCTTGGAGATGGTGGAGAATACGTCGTTTAATAATCCCATATACCGAATGTATTAAAAGTTAATTGTTTGCGTTTCCCTGATACAGATTGTGTGACGCTATTTTTGGGCCATTGCCTTTATGGGTTACACACAAACGCAAAGATAATATTTTTCCCGAAATGTGGATGTCAAAAAAACTTTTTGATACTTAATTCGTTAGGGTGTCACCCCTTCGGGTTCGGGCTATCCTCGGTTCTATTGTACAGGGGTTAACACCCCTGCCTGTAATATAGCACCCCTTCGGGGTTTGCGGGTCTATCGTCCTTTTTAATTTTTAATTCTCTAGTATTTCGTCTTTGTTCTTTTCGACGTATTCCTGCAAAAGTTCGCAAAGGGTAGGGGAGAAACTTCCGTATTCCGCATCGGTCTCCACCCAATCGTCTTGTTTGCCCTCCTCTAAGGCTTTGCAGTAGTTCCGTACAATCTCTTCGTTCCCGACGGTGGCGAGCGCCTCTTTCAGTTCGTTGGGGTCGGTGTCGGGATAGCTGTCTTGGTATTGGCTGAATCCTCCGTTCATCATTTCGGTGTCGTACCAGAAGCAAAGAGCGGCTATCCTCTGTTTCTCGGAGAGTGAGGATAATTCACCGTCGACGCATATCTCTTCGATGAATCGATTCCAACGGAGATCTTTCTCGCTTAGGGATGCCTGCTTTTCAGCTTCCTTCCCCGCTTTTTTACTCCTGAAAAAATCGAACAAATTCATAATTCATAATTCTTAATTCTTAATTCTCCTGGTCTTTCCTCAACCCCCTCCTATGCTTGCTCAACTGGTAGGAGTTGACGAGGTTCTGCCAAAGCACGTAGGTGGCGGGTGCGATGGCGACCACAGGGTTGAAGAAGGTCTGTGCCATCCAGATGGCGAGGATTGTGTTCTTCTGTCCGTAGGCTTGTCCGCTGGCCACTTTGTTGTGGTATAGCTTGCCGAGCTTCCTTCCTGCGGTGAATTGCGCGAGGCAACAGAACAGGGCGATCAGCGCCATGTTGAAGGCGGCCGGACGCTCGGCGGGGTCCATGCTCAATAGATCTGCCGTCGTGCGGGACATCAGCAACACCAGGGCGATGGTCCACAGCCAGAAGGATATGCCTTGCTTCTTCCGCAGGAAATCGTAGGCGGGGCGGATGAACCGTTTCAGGAACAATGCGCAGACGAATGGTCCGAAGATGAGCGGGAAGGCCTTCTGGCAGATGGTGAGGAACGCCTCAAAGAAGCTGAGGTCCTCCGCTCCCGTGCCGTGCGCACCGATCAGCGAGAAGTAGAGGGGTGCGAAGAAGGCCGCCAGCAGGTTGCTGGAGACGCTATAGGTGATGAGACCCGCCACGGTTCCTCCCAATAGCCCCGTGATGACGGGGGCGGAGGTGGCGGTGGGCGCCAGCAGACAGATGAGTCCGCCTTCCGCTGTGCGTTGGTCGAATTTGTAGACGAGCAGGTAGAAGAGAATGCACACCGTGAATTGGATGGTCAGCAGGATGACATGCCAGCGTTTCCACTTGAACTGGCGGAAGTCCACCTTGCAGTAGACAATCAGCAGCATCAGAAAAAGCATGTATTTCGTGATGAAGGTGATGTCCTTCAACGGCTCGTCCATGAAGTATTTCGTGACGAAGGACACGTCCACGAAGATGAAATGGAACACGATACCAATCATCATGGAGATGAACAGCGCGTATGTCTTTAGGAAATTGATCATCGTCGACGTCTTTGTCCGTTAGGCTTATTTGCCTGACAATGTTTGGATCGCCTCCTCCACGCTGACGAGGTTCTGCTCGCCCGTCGCCATGTTCTTGAGCATGATTTTCTGCTCCTTCATCTCCGTGTCGCCGATGATGGCCACGAACGGGATGCCTTTGTTGTCGGCGTAGCCCATCTGCTTCTTCATCTTGGCAGGTTCAGGGAATACCTCGGCCGCTATGCCCGCCGCGCGCACTTGCTTCAGGCACTGCATGGCGTATTTGAGCTCCTCGTTTCCGAAGGTCACGAAGATCAGTTTGGTCGATTGGAGCATTTCTGCAGGGTAGAGGTCCAGTTGGTTGAGGACGTCGTAGATACGGTCCGCACCGAAGGAGATGCCCACGCCGGAGACGCCCTCCATGCCGAAGACGCCTGTGAGGTTGTCGTAACGTCCGCCACCGGTGATGCTACCGATCTGCACGTCTAACGCCTTCACCTCGAAGATGGCTCCCGTGTAGTAGTTCAGACCCCTGGCGAGGGTCAGGTCCAGTTCCACCTTGGTCTCTATGCCAAGGAGTTGTATGTGTTCGAGGATGGTGGAGATCTCCTCCACGCCCTTCAGTCCGACCTCCGAGGTGGCGAGCACTTCACGGATGGTCTTCAGTTTCTCCTCGTTCGATCCTTGGAGCAGGATGATAGGCTGCAGTTTCTCGATGGAATCGGCAGGAATGCCCTTCTCCGCCAGTTCGGCGTTGACGTTCTCCAAGCCTATCTTGTCCAGTTTATCGATGGCCACGGTGATGTCCACGATCTTGTCCGCCTGACCGATCACCTCCGCGATGCCCGTGAGGATCTTGCGGTTGTTGATCTTGATGCAGACGTTCACACCGAGGCGGCGGTACACTTCGTCCACGATCTGCATCAGCTCCACCTCGTTCATCAGGGAGTCGCTTCCGACCACGTCCACGTCACACTGGTAGAACTCGCGGTAACGGCCCTTCTGCGGCTTGTCGGCGCGCCATACCGGTTGGATTTGGTAGCGTTTGAAAGGGAAGCTGAGCTTGTCACGGTTCATGACGACGAAACGTGCGAAAGGCACCGTGAGGTCGTAGCGCAGACCCTTCTCCGAGATCTTCTTGATCAGTTTCACGGAGTTGCGGCTCTCCAGCTCCGCCTGTTCCACGTCCGCGAGGAAGTCGCCCGAGTTGAGCACCTTGAAGAGGAGTTTGTCGCCCTCGTCGCCGTATTTGCCCATCAGGGTGGAGAGGTTCTCCATCGCCGGGGTCTCTATTTGTTGGAATCCGTAGAGGCGGAAGACCTCTTTGATGGTGTTGAAGATATAGTTGCGACGCGCCATCTCGATGGGTGCGAAGTCTCTCGTTCCTTTTGGTATGGAGGGTTTTTGTGCCATGACTTTTTCCTTTTTTGATTTTGACCGCGAAGGTAATATTTTTATATTGAATCGGTAACGGTAAGGGGGATGCTTTTTTGTGTTTTTTGTTTGACATTCATCCCCATGTAAATGTTGACGAGTGGTGTTGTGTTAGTTTTACGTGTGATTTATGCTAAATGTTTTGTTGTATTGAATAATAATCCATATATTTGCCGTGTCGAGTTCGATAAAGTGAGTATTTTTTGAAGATTTAAATATTTGTGGTTGAGGGAAAAAGGCTGCCATGGATTTTGAATTTTCTATTTTTAAACACTTAAAAATTTTTATTATGTTATTCAATGAAAAAAATCTAAGTTTGCGCAAGTTGCTGTGTTCTATTGGGATAGTCGCGGTGGCTCAGTTTATGTCGTGTGAGACGGATGATGTGGAGGAGGCCCGAAACGAGTCTTCAAGTCCGCAGCAGGAACAGAAGGAGGAGCCTTCCTTGAACTACAAGGCCTTGTTTTCCTCCAACCACACGATGGGTATGGACGAGGCGAGGGAGTTGGCGCTCGATGCGGCCTCCCTATTCGCTGGAGAAGGTAATGGACTCAAATCGGGGAGGGCGCGTCAAATCGAGGAGGTGCGTGTGTTGCACTCCGATGAGACGACCTTGCGCTCTGGCTCTGGCGAGGTGGTCGCCATCCCTGACACATTGGCTTACGTCTGCAACTTTGCGGACAGTGCGGGATTCGCTATTATTTGTGCGGACGACCGTGTGGGATGCCCGATTTTGGCCTGCGTGGATAATGGGACTTTGGGGGAGGATACGGACAACCCGGGTCTTGCCATCTTTTTGGATAATGCGCAGGTCTTTATGCGGAACTCCATTATGAAGTTCGAGATGGAGAAGGATTCGTTGCTGGAGGTGGCGAAACGAGAAATAGAGGAGAAGGATTCCTTGCCTCGAAATGAGTTAAGAAGGGTATATGCTGGAACGTATACTTTATTGCGTGGTGTGGAGGAAGTGAAGCCTTTGTTGAAAACCACATGGGGACAAGGCGTTTTCCCGTACAATGCATCGACCCCTAAGTGCGTATGTCATGGAAAGCAAACCAAGGCAGGATGTTGGGCTACTGCCATCGCTCAGGTAATGGCCTATTATAGATATCCTAAGGAGGTGAGCGATTGTCTCCCACATAGTCCATCATTTGAGATGGACTGGGAAGAAATGACCGCTTCGGCTGATGCGAATGATGTAAAATACTCTTCACAATGCATGATATCCGTGCTACTTTATTTCATTGGAAGGAATATTGATATGGACTATGGGTGTGATGGAAGTAGCGCTAAACCGAGAAAGGCGATGTCATATTTGAAGAAAATTGGGTATTCAGGATGTGATACAAAGGATTATAGTTTTTCTGCCGTGAAAACTCAACTTGATAATAGGAGACCTGTCCTGATGACGGGAGAACGGAAGAAAGTGCTGTTTGTTACGTATAAGGGGCATGCCTGGGTGGTGGATGGTTATTCCGCCGCATCCGTCGAGTACTATTATTATACACTGGACACAAATACAGGTCGAACATCGAATAGGAGGTTTTCGTCTGGTTATGAGAATTCTCTTTTCCATATAAATTGGGGTTGGATGGGAAGCAATAATGGATATTTTGCTGCTGGATGTTTTAATTGCTCCAATTCTGAGAAGTTTGACCGGAATACAGATAACAATAACTCCTACAATTATCAGTATGATTTAGAAATTCACCCTGCATGGCGATAAATTATGATTATATATGTTATGAATTATGAAAGCAATATTTATTTTGTTTAAAACGCTATTTTTAGTGATTCCGATTGCGATTTTGGCTGGATGCGGAAAAGAATCGGACACGGCAGATGTAATGGCAGGACATGCGGTTGTGAAATATGTGGTGCCTGACACGTTGGTATTGGATATTACCACATGGACGGATCGCCCGTCTGGATTTGTCATTGCTTCTGAGTTTGACGGAGAACATGTTTCATGGGAAAAAGAAGGGAATAGTAGGTTTGATTATTTCGCCTCGTTAAATCATGATGAGGGTTATGATTTTTATGCCACATGGGAGATGCCTCCTGCCTGCCCTTATCCGGTAAAATGTTTGTCGGTGGTTTCGGATGCTGATTTTGATGAACAACATCCTACGGGAGCTGAACTTTGCGATTTGGCGGATATCTGCGTGTATTCGATGGGGGAATTCGTGTTGTCTGGCTATCGGGGAGAGAACGTAGAAGAACTGTTGTTTAAACCTTTTGCTTTATTTTCTGATTATGAACGTTATCTTTGGTGTGGTGGTATTGGCATCTACCTTCCTCTTCCCACCCTCTCCCGCACACACAACCTCACCGTCACCTTCTCCTTCGAGGGGTGGAAGTCGGTGTCGTCGACGGTGCATGTGGAGTTGTGAGATAGAGCGTCTCGTGAAATGTACGGCGGAGGGTGCATGACTTTCCGTCGTTTTTTTTATTTGTGATAATATATTGATTGCTAATATCTTGTGATATTCTATTCTCCCATCCCCATAATTCTTCATTCATAACTCTTAACTCTTAATTTTTAATTATCTTTGCACCATAAAATCGAAAAGACTTTTTGGGTTGATGATAGAGAAGATTTTCCTTATAGAGAATGCCGATCCCGTGATCTTCTACGGTGTGAACAATTGCAATATCCATGCGATAAAGAACCTGCTGCCCAAGCTGAAAATTGTGGCGCGCGGAAACGCTGTGAAGTGCATCGGTGACGAGGAGGAGATTGCCCGCTTCGAGGAGGCTTTCACTCTCATGGAGCAGTATTGCGCCCGATACAACGCCTTGTCGGAGGAGGTGGTGATCGACTTTATCAAAGGGAAAACGAAGCCTGAGAACGTGGCGGATAAGAACCTGATCATCTACGGCGTGAGCGGTAAACCGATCGTGGCCCGCACACCGAATCAGAAACGCCTCGTGGCGGAATACGAGAAGAACGACCTCCTCTTCGCTACGGGTCCGGCGGGCTCTGGCAAGACCTACACAGCGATCGCCTTGGCTGTGCGTGCCCTGAAGAACAAGGAGGTGCGCCGCATCGTCCTGAGCCGTCCCGCGGTTGAGGCGGGCGAGAAACTGGGCTTCCTCCCTGGCGATATGAAGGAGAAGATCGACCCCTATCTGCAACCGCTCTACGACGCCCTGCAGGATATGGTGCCGGGCACGAAGCTCCGTGAGTTCATGGAGAACGGCACGATACAGATCGCACCGCTCGCCTTCATGCGCGGACGTACGTTGAGCGACTCTTTCGTCATCTTGGATGAGGCACAAAATACTACTACCCAGCAGATTAAGATGCTTCTTACCCGTATGGGACTGAACAGTAAGGTGGTGGTCACCGGTGATATCTCCCAAATAGACCTCCCGTCGAACCAGAAGTCTGGCTTGATCGACGCCCTGCAGACGCTCCGTGATGTGGAGGGCGTGGCGAAGGTGCAGTTCGACGTCAAGGATATCGTCCGCCACCCGTTGGTGCAACGCATCGTGGAGGCCTACGACAAGGCGACGGAGGAGCGCAAGAAACGGCTGGAGGAGCTGCGGAATGCGGAGGCGGCGAATGATGGTGATTCGGAACAGAAACAATCAAACAAAAATATTGGATATGGAAAGCGCATTGGTAAAAACGAGTTTTAGTTTCCCAGGACAGAAGTCCGTCTACAACGGGAAGGTGAGGGACGTGTATAGCATCGGCGACGATAAGTTGGTCATGGTGGCGACGGATAGAATCTCCGCCTTCGATGTGATCCTCCCTAAAGGTATCCCTTTCAAGGGACAAGTGCTGAACCAAATCGCGGCTAAGTTCTTGGACGACACCAAGGATATCTGCCCTAACTGGAAACTGGCGACACCAGACCCTATGGTGACGGTCGGTATCCGTTGCGAGGGCTACCCGGTCGAGATGATCGTCCGCGGTTACCTCTGTGGTAGCGCATGGCGTGCCTACAAGAGCGGTGTGCGTGAGATCTGCGGCGTGAAGATCCCTGAGGGCATGAAGGAGAACCAGAAGTTCCCGACCCCTATCATCACCCCTACGACAAAGGCTGAGATCGGCCAGCACGACGAGGATATCTCCAAGGAGGAGATCTTGGCGAGAGGTTTGGTCTCTAAGGAGGACTACGAGGTGCTGGAGAAGTATACCTTGGCTCTCTTCCAACGTGGCACCGAGATCGCCGCTAAGCGTGGTTTGATCCTCGTGGACACGAAATATGAGTTCGGTAAGGCCAACGGAACCATCTACTTGATGGATGAGATCCACACGCCAGACTCTTCCCGCTACTTCTACGCCGATGGCTATCAAGAGCGTTTTGCAAAGGGCGAGCCTCAAAAGCAACTCTCCAAGGAGTTCGTCCGCGAGTGGCTGATGGACAACGGATTCCAGGGCAAGGCCGGCCAGAAGGTGCCTGAGATGACCAGCGCCATCGTGAAGTCCATCTCGGAGCGTTACATCGAGCTGTACGAGAACATCGTCGGCGAGAAGTTCAAGAAGGAGACAGACATCTCCGCCTTGGGCAATCGTATCGAGAAGAACGTATTGGCTTATCTGAATAAATAAAATAATTGAAACGGGACGCTGCGGATCCTCTTCCTGAGGGTCTGTGGCTTCCCTTCTTTTTGCCCATGTACCTATCTCGCCTTCGTATACTCAATTACAAGAATATCCGGGAAGCGGATCTCGCGTTTTCGCCTAAGATCAACTGCTTCGTGGGCAATAACGGCATGGGCAAGACCAACCTGTTGGATGCTGTCTACTACCTCTCCTTCTGCAAGAGCCATTGCAACGCGATCGACAGCCAGAACATCACGCATGACGAGGAGTTCATGATGCTGGAGGGCTCGTATGAACGGGGTGGGCGGAAGGTGGATATCCATTGCGACCTGAAGCGTCGCCAGAAGAAGCATTTCAAGTGCGACAAGAAGGAGTACGAGAAGCTCTCCGACCATATCGGTCTCTTGCCGTTGGTGATCATATCCCCCGCTGATGGCGCCTTGATATCGGAGGGAAGCGACGAGCGGAGGAAGTTCATGGATGGCTTCATCTCGCAATATGACAAGAAGTACCTCTCCTGCCTCTTGGCCTACAACAATGCCCTGTCGCAACGCAACGCGATGATCAAGGCGGAGAACAGGGAAGACCTGTTGCTCGACGTGCTGGAGGCGCAGATGGTGGAGTATGGAAGCTATATCTTCGCGAAAAGAAGCGATTTCATCGAACATTTCCTGCCTCACTTCTCCGAGTTCCACCAGATCGTCTCCGATGGAAAGGAGCAGGTGGGGCTGACCTACCGTTCGCACTTGCAAGACTCCCTTCCTTTCGAGGAACAGCTCAAGGCGACCCGCGACCGCGACTTCGTCATCGGCTACTCCACGAAGGGTATCCACAAGGATGACCTCGACATGGAGATGGGCGGACTTCCCATCAAACGCATCGGTTCGCAGGGGCAGAACAAAACATACCTGATCGCCCTGAAACTGGCGCAGTTCAACTTCCTGAAGGAGCAGGGTGGGGTGCGACCCATTCTGCTTTTGGACGATATATTCGACAAGCTTGACGCCCAGCGTGTGAGCCGCATCCTGCAATTGTTGCGCGACGACCGTTTCGGGCAGGTCTTCATCTCCGACACCGACCGGGAGCATCTCTCCTCGATCTTGGAACATTCGGGGTGCGACTACCTCCTCTTCAAGGTGGAGGATGGCGTGGTGGAACAACTCATGGAGGTGAAACGATGAAGGCGAAGGATCCTGAATTGTTGGGCGGCTACATAGAGGACTTCCTCCATCAGGGGGAACTGGGCAAGCGCATCGCCGAACAGCAAGTGCTGGAGGAGTGGCGCAAGTTGGGCGGCGGCAACATCGGGCGGTACACCAACAACGTCTATCTGAGCGGACGCAAGCTCTTCGTGAAGCTCACCTCCCCATTGTTGAAAAACGACCTGATGATGAGCCGAAGCACCTTGGTGGAACGCCTGAACGGGAAGGTGGGGACATCAGTGATCGATGATATAGTTTTTTTATGATAATCTGTTAACTGACATATAGATGGATAATTCTGTTTTCGATGCCGAGGCGGTTAAATTCAACCACCAGATGAGTGTGCAAATCCGTTTTAACGACGTGGATATTTACGGACATGTGAACAATGCGGTCATCCTTTCCTACTTCGATTTGGGGAAAGTCTCCTATTTCGAGGCGTTGGACAAGCAAGGGATCGGTCACGGCGACATGGCGCTGGTGATCGTGAATGTGAACGTGGACTTCCAGGCGCCTATTTTCATGGGCGATAATATCGTGGTGAAGACAAAGATCTATGAAATAGGCAACAAGAGCGTGAAGCTCGTTCAGGAGTTGTATGACGAGAAAACCCAGCGGGTGAAGAGCGTCTGCCGAACCATCATGTGCGGCTTCGACCCTAAGACAAATGCCTCTTTGCCCATCTCGGACGGGTGGCGCAGACTGATCTGCACATATGAAAAAGATGTCCTGCAACACTAAAGCATTAAATTTATTGTGCGGAAGGAATAAAAAATGTGAAATAATTTTGAATTCACAATCGTAGACATTATTTTTGCAGAAAAGAAGGATAGTTATGAAGAGACTCGTTTACTTAATATTATTATTCATGTTGGCCGGTCCGACGATGACTTACGCCCAGTCTGCAAAGAGTGGGAGTGAGGTTCGTGAGGATCAGTTGGCGGGGAAGGCGAGTACAATCACAATTTCTTTCTCCAACAGTTACTTGTACCTCTTCGGTGTTAAGGAGGGTACAAAAGTAGAGGTTGTAAATATGTTAGGTGTGCCTGTCCTCTCCGTCGAGACGAGCGAAGCTAATGAGAAGATCTCGTTGGATTTGAAGAAGGGATTTTATGTGGTACGCGTTGAGAATTATATCCAACGCATTGTTGTTAAATAATCTTATAAATCAAAATCTTCGTTGTGGTGAAGCATAGAGTATTGCTATGGCTTTTGTTGTTCCTTTCGCTTCCGTTCGTCGCGAATGCCAAGACAACTGTGTACTTGCTCACCACCTATCCCAGCGACAGGGAGGTCTACACGGTGTGGGGCCATACGGCGCTAATGGTGACGACCGACTCCACCAGTGTGGTGTACAATTACGGGGTGTTTGAATTCTCCGACGATTTCATCTATAAGTTTGTCTCCGGGCAGACGGATTATTGCTTGGACACGGACTCCCCACAGACAGTTGCCAATGAGCTGGTGTGGAAAAACAGCTACGCATACCTGCATGAGTTGGATCTGACGGTAGCGGAGGCGGAGCGGGTGCATGCCGCGTTGTTGCTGAATGCGAAGCCAGAGAACAAAGTGTATCGCTATAAGTTCTTCTCGGACAACTGTGCGACACGTCCGCGCGAGTTGTTGGAACGTTGCATCGGAGAGGTGAAATATATGCCGATTGGGAACACGGAGAGTTATCGGGACAAGGTCCACGTGCTTTGTGCCTCAATACCTTGGTTGCGTGTGGGAATCGATCTGTGTCTCGGTTCGGGTGCGGACGAAGTGATACCGGACGCAATGGTCACGTTTCTGCCCGTGGAACTGATGAAGCAGGTCGAAAGCGCCACTGTGGCCGATTCGTCGGGAGCCACCCGTCCATTGGTGAAATCGAAGTTGGAGATGTGGCATCCGCAGCCGAAGAAAATTGTGGCGGGAGACTTCCCCGTATCCCCAGTGAAGGCAGGTGTTCTGTTGCTTTTCCTTGCCCTGCTTTCCTTTCTGTTCGCTTGGCGTAATATCTGTGTGGCATATGTGCGGGCATTCGGTGCTTTTCTGTTTTTTGCGTTTGGTTTGACGGGCATGCTGATCTTCTTCTTGACTTTCTTCTCGACGCATGAATGTACCTTTCCGAACTTCAATTTGATGTGGACTAATCCGTTGCATTTGGTGGTGGCGGGGGTTCTTGCGGTAGGGGCGCGCAACCGATTTGCGAAGGCTGTTTTAAGCGTAGATCTGTTGTTGTGCGTGGGGTATATGCTTCTGATCGCCATGTTGCCGCAGAGCACATGTGTAGAATTTATCCTTTGTTCGTTGTCGTTGATAATTAGTTGTTTGTCGTATCTTGTTGTATACAAAAAATCTTTTTTTGCAAAATTCGACAAAAAAACGCTTCAGGATAAACAACGAATAAAATAAAAAAGTAAATTTGCACTATTGAAAAGAATGGTAATTTATAATTTGATACACAATGAGAACAATTAAGATGGTTATCGCAGCTGCCTTGTTGCTATTGGCGATGAGTGCGTGCAAGCAACAACTTTGTCCAGGTTACGGAAACATGCATACTGAGGTGATTGAGCTTCAACAGAATGCGTGATTTTCTTGTAAAATATATCAAATTAGTCGTGGCAATCATCGTTGTGACGTTGATTGTCGTGTCATGTAAATCGTCGTCGTGCGGCTGTTTTTAGTCGTGCGTCACGCTTTGTTTTGTGTAGACTGGTTGTTGTATTGAAGTAAGTATTGAAGTTGTAATTGAACGTTAATTTTTGTTTAACATTAATATAAATAAAAAAATGGTAAAAGTTGCTATTAATGGTTTCGGACGTATTGGACGTCTTGCATTCCGTCAGATGTTTGAGGCAGATGGTTATGAAGTAGTTGCTATCAACGACTTGACTAGCCCTAAGATGTTGGCTCACCTTTTGAAGTATGACACTGCACAAGGTGGTTTTGCTGGCAAGTTCGGTGAAGGAAAACACACTGTAGATTCTACAGAGGATTCTATCATCGTTGACGGAAAGGAAATCAAGATCTCTAAGGAGGCTGACGCTAACAACTGCCCTTGGAAGAAATACAATGTAGACGTAGTATTGGAGTGCACTGGTTTCTATACTTCAAAAGATAAGGCACAAGCTCACATCAACGCTGGTGCTAAGAAAGTTGTTATCTCTGCTCCTGCAGGAAACGACCTTCCTACTATCGTTTACAACGTTAACCACAAGACTTTGACTAAGAACGATAACATCATCTCTGCAGCTTCTTGTACTACTAACTGCTTGGCTCCTATGGCAGCAGCATTGAACAAGTTCGCTCCAATCCAATCAGGTATCATGTCTACGATCCACGCTTACACTGGCGACCAAATGATCTTGGACGGTCCTCAACGTAAGGGCGATCTTCGTCGTTCTCGTGCAGGTGCTCAGAACATCGTTCCTAACTCAACTGGTGCTGCTAAGGCTATCGGTTTGGTTATCCCTGAGTTGAACGGTAAGTTGATCGGTTCCGCACAACGTATCCCTACTCCAACTGGATCTACTACTATCTTGATCGCTGTTGTTAAGGGTAAGGATATCACTAAGGAGGGTATCAACGCAGCTATGAAGGCAGCTCAAACTGAGTCTTACGGATATACTGAGGATGAGATCGTTTCTTCTGATATCATCGGTATGAAGTTCGGTTCATTGTTCGACGCTACTCAAACAATGGTTTCTAAGATCGACGACAACACTTATCAAGTACAAGTCGTTTCTTGGTACGACAACGAGAACTCTTACACTTCTCAAATGGTTAGAACTATTAAGTATTTCGCAGAGAACTGCTAATTCTTAGTAATTATAGCTTCAAAGCCCGGGCTTGTTGTCCGGGCTTTTTCTTTCTTTAATCCCTTGAATATGATGACGTTGAACATAAACGACACCCTCTTGACGGAGGACGACATGCGGGATAGGGGCAAGGTGCTCGCCATCCCTGGCTGCGATGAGGCGCTGGCTGATTTCCTGTCTGCTTGGTGGGACGATCGTGATTTCGTGGTTGGACACACCTCCGGCTCCACGGGCGAACCGAAGCGGATAAAGCTCTCCAAGCGATCCATGTGCGAGTCCGCCCGTCGCACCAACGCCTTCTTCGGACTGAAGCGTGGGGATGCCATGCTGCTATGCCTGTCAGCCAATTACATCGCAGGGAAGATGATGGTAGTGCGGGCCATCGTGGGAGGTTTGAACCTCTATGTGGAGCCAGCCACCTCGATGCCCCGTGTGGCGGGCCGCTTCGACCTTGTCTCCATGGTGCCCATGCAGGTGCATGCCTTGCGCATGAGCGGAGAAGGGGAGGAACGCATGGCGGGGGTCCGTCATCTACTTGTTGGCGGAGGTCCGATCCAGCAACCAGAGGTCGAGTGGTTAGAGACGTTGCCAGTGAAACCATACGTCTCCTATGGCATGACGGAGACGGTATCCCACGTAGCCCTTTCCCCCTTGGAGGCGGGCAAAGAACCCCTGTACCAAGCCTTGCCGGATGTGCGTTTCTCTACTGACGTGCGGGAGTGCCTCGTCATCCATGCCGACTACCTCGCAGGCTCTCCATTCGTCACCAATGACGTGGTGCGCCTCCATTCCGACCATTCCTTCTCTTGGCTGGGACGTTGGGACAATGTGATCAACACAGGCGGTGTGAAAGTCTTCCCTGAGAAGATGGAGAAGAAAATCGAGGGTTTGCTGGAGGTGCCTTTCTACTTCACCTCCGAGGCGGATGAGAAGTTCGGGCAGCGCGTGGTGTTGCGGATTGAGTCGGAGTCTTTTGCTACGGATGACCTGTTGAGTCGGCTGTCGGAACGCCTCTCTCCTTATGAAATGCCTAAGAGGGTGGAGTTTGTGCCTCGGTTCGAACGGACTGAGTCGGGGAAGGTGAGGAGATAGGGAGCTGGTGATGGGGGCGGGAATGGAATTCCCGCAGAAAGGACGGAATGGAGGAAAACGGACATTGAAAGGGCGGGAATGGAATTCCCGGGGAAGGGACGGAACGTTGGGGAACGGAGCGAGAGGAGAAGGGACAGTGGCGATAGGGCGGGAATGGAATTCCCGCAGAAGGGACGGAACGTCATTGTGAATTAATCTGGTGTTTGGTTGCATAGTAATCGGACAATTTCGTTGAGGGCGATAAAACGGTAGCGTTGGGATGATGCTGGGATGGGAGAGTGTAGCAGGTGTTTCTCTTCCTCTTTGCGTTGAAGTGTTGCTATGGTAGCTGTGGCAACTGATGGTGTGTCGAATGTTTGCTCAGTCGGTTCTAGGAGTAAGAGTTGGCCTTTTGCGCATGCTTCGAAGTATACGCCTCCCGGTTTGTAGTATTTCTCGTGAGGCGAACCCTCCTTCGGGAATCCATTGTTGAGAAGTATAACCAGCGGGAACCTATGCTCTCGTAGGTTGCGGGCTATGGTTTGTTCCCCTTTGCTAATGGCTGCAGTGTAAGTGATTGCCCCGTTTTGTGCGGCCATTAGGGAGTGTTGTAATTGTTGTTCTATGTATTCGTCGCTTGCATTTCGTGGTATTTCTATCATCTGGCGGTCCGCCCAATCGAGTAGGAAATGGTTGCCTAGTGATGTGAATGTTAAGCCACAGATGTCGGTGTGACGGTGCATTCGGAAGAGGAAAGGATTTTGCTTCCGTTGCCAGGCACGTTCCGCATTGGCGTACACGTAATTAATCATCGACCGTAATTGGCCCTTGTGGGTGAGGACACGGTAATAAGGGACATCGTCGTAGATGTTACCTTTGAATCCGAGCTTTCGGGCTTCCGCCTTGCACCCCTGCATGTATCCGCGCACCACTTCCTTGATGCTGCGTCGCATGTCCCGCATCACTTGAAGCACCATGTGGTGATGGTCAGGCATGACTTTGTCCGCTAGGATTTTGATTTCGGGACATAGGGTAAGCATTTTCTTTTGTTGGTTGACTAAGATCCAACCGAGAGATGACTTCTCCACGTAGGCGATGGAACCATTGTGGGAGAGTGCGCCAAAGATGGGTTGCCTCTCTTTGGCGGTCATTGTTACGTGTACTATGCATGGTTTGCGCCATGCGCCGGGTTGTAGCCAGGTGAAGGTTTCTTTTTCCATTGTTATTGAATTTGGGGCGGGAATAGAATTCCAGCGAATTAACGGAACAAAGGTAGTGATTTTTGGGAGAAGGGGGAGGACGGGAATGAATTTCTTGGGAAGGGACGTGGGAGGCGGGACAGGAGGAGATGGGGGCGAGGATGAAATTCCCGCGAATTGACGGAACAAAGGTAGTGATTTGGGGGAGAAGGGGGAGGATGGGAATGAATTTCTTGGGAAGGGACGGGACGTTGGGGAGGCGGGACAGGAGGAGATGGGGGCGGGAATGAAATTCCCGCGAATTGACGGAACAAAGGTAGTGATTTTGGGGAGAAGGGGGAGGATGGGAATGAATTTCTTGGGAAGGGACGGGACGTTGGGGAGGCTGGATAGGAGGAGATGGGGGCGGGAATGAAATTCCCGCAGAAGGGACGGAACGGGAGGAAATGAGAATGAACGGGAAGGGGGAGTAGAGACCTTTAATGTTTTTGCGTTTTTGAATAAGATTATGTATTTTTGTGGTGGAATTAAATTGAATGTATATGTGGCATAAATTTCTTCTATTGACAGCTGCTTGTGGTTTAAGCCTATCTCTTTGCGCACAGTCGGCTAAGCCTTCGAACAAGAAGCAGTATACGGATGTTTTTGAGACACTCGCCAAGACTCCTGCGGGGAGTGGCAAGGTGGTGATCAAGCAAGACCCGAAGATGAAAGCGTTGATGAGGAAGAAATTAGCCCTCAATGATGAGAAGGCCTATGTGACCTTCTCCGGTTACCGTGTGCAAGTCTACATGGGTAATCTTCCTAAGAAATCCAAGGTGGAGGCCATGGAGCGTGAGAAGAAGATAAAGACGAAGTATCCTGATGTCACTTCCTACCTGACGTTCTCTTCCCCTTTCTGGAAGCTACGCTTGGGTGATTTCCGTGTGCAGACGGAGGCGATGGTTTTCGCCCAAAACATATTGTCCGAATTTCCTGAAATGACGGGTGAGGTGTTTGTCGTTGATGATGTTGCCCGTGATGTTCGTCTTGAAAAATAGTGAAAATGAACGATGATTTGCTAATAAAACCTTGGGAGGTGGCGAAGTACCCAAGCAAGGAATTGACGGAAAAGTTGGTGCCCCTGTATAGGGAAGCGATCACATTGATCGGTGAGGACGTGGAACGAGAGGGCTTGAAGAAGACCCCTGAGCGTGTCGCTAAAGCCATGCAGTTCATGACCTACGGTTATAAGATAGACCCTCGAGAGGTCTTGGAATCTGCCGTTTTCGAGGAGGATTACCAACAGATGGTCATCGTGAAGGATATCGACTTCTTTTCCTTGTGCGAGCATCACCTATTGCCTTTCTTCGGCAAGGCGCACGTTGCATATATACCTGACAAGAAGATAACCGGACTGAGTAAGATCGCCCGTGTTGTGGAGATTCTCTCCCGCCGTTTGCAGATCCAAGAGCGTCTCACCACCCAGATTAAGGACTGTATCCAGGAGACGTTGAACCCGATGGGTGTTATGGTTGTCATCGAAGCGCAACATATGTGCATGCAGATGCGTGGTGTGGAGAAGATGCATTCCGTCACCACCACGTCCGACTTCACGGGTGCGTTCAACACCGCTAAGACCCGCGAGGAGTTCATGAACCTGTTGGGTAAGTGATTCGTTTATATTTCCGCTTTTTCCTCTTGCTTCTTGCTTAGGTGTTGGATCCGAAGCAGGATGAGGCATGTGATTCCCAACAATATAATGCTGATGGTCACCATGCCCGGCGTGGCCTTCATGTCGGTCTCGAGAGCCTTCTCTGGACTTGCCGTATAGGCGTAGATGATGGTGACCGCATTGTTCATGAAGTGACAAAAGATTGGGATGATCAAGCTCTTCCCATATACGAAAAGATAGCCTAACAGAGCACCGAGCAATAGCCTTGGGAAAAATCCGAAAAATTGTAGGTGGATGGCGCTGAAGATGAAGGCGGCAATCCATACGGCCGCATGCTCCTTCTTGAGTTTTTGGGCTAAACTCTGTTGTATGACTCCCCTAAACATCAACTCCTCTCCGATGGCGGGAACGAGTGCGACAACAATCAGATTGGAGACAAGTCCGGGAATGGTATGCGTGTCCAAAAAGAGCAAGGTTAGCCATTTCGCGTCCTCCTCGGATTTCTTCATCCAATCTTCCACTCCCTGAAACACGTCGGGCAAATGCATTCCTTCGTTCAATATGCCCGCAACACTTATGAAAGGATAGGCGACGATGATGGACAGCAACCCGAGGAAGATGATTCTCGGATCCACCAAATTCAGTTGGAAGAATCCTTTGGAATCTGTTCGGGTGAAAAAGATGTAGGCAATTGGCGTGAGGATGAATACCCCCGTGGAACTGCATAGTTGTATTACTTTCATAGCTTCCGCACTTCTTCCGTCCCAGCCTGCAATCTTTGTGACCAACAAGCCTATTCCAGAGAAAAGAGATGTGCAAAATATGAGTAGGAAGATGAATAAAATGACTTTCTTCCACAGCGGACTCTCCGCGAACATTCCCTTAAACGTTATCCAAATCGAATTCATAATCTGACGTATCGTTATCTGTTTTGATGATCTTTTTAACTGTATCGATGACAAGCCTGCTCTCGTACCCCCTGGAGAGACCGAAGCGAATCAGTTTGGCTCCTATCTCGTAGGGCTTGCCGGCTTTGATGCTCTTCCTCTTTTTCACAAGCATCTCCTCCAACTGCTCCTCGTAGCCCTCATCGGGTATTTGTGCGATGGCCTCCTCTATGATAAAGGAAGAAATTCTCCGGTTCCGTAGTTCGAAGGTGATCTTCGTCTTCCCCCAATGGGAGAGGTTGTGCTTATCCTTGGCGAAGAAACGGGCGAAGCGAGCGTCATCCACATACCGTTCCCGGATGAGGTGGTTGACGATTTTGTCTCCCTCGTCGTTGCCGATGCCCCAACGCTGCAGGCGGTCCCGCACATCCTTCTCGCAGAGTTCCCTTTGGGAACAGAGCGCCTCCAGTTTAGACTTAGCCTGTTCGTATGTTATTTCTTTTTGCATCTCACCATCCTTTCTTTCCCCTCCATGTCCTCTTTCACTACAATCTCCTTGTATCCGCGTTCCTCCAGCATTTGGCGGATCTCCTTGCCGAACTGTTCGTTGATCTCGAAGTAGAGGAGTCCGTTGTTCTTCAGGTGGGTGAGCCCGTAGTCCGCTATGGCGCGGTAGAAGAGCAGCGGGTCATTCCCCTCGACGAAGAGGGCGGAGTGAGGTTCGTAGTCCAGTACGTTTGGACGCATCTGGGCCTTCTCCCCTTCGGTGATGTAGGGCGGGTTGCTCACGATGAAGTCCAGCGGGTCGAACTCCGTCTGGGGGTGCAGGATATCGTCTATGATGAAGCTCACGTCAGCGCAGAGCCTTTTTGCGTTCCGCATAGCCGTGTTCAGGGCGAGCGGGGAAATGTCGGTTGCGTTGGCGTCGAACTGGGCGTTCAGGTATTTCAGGGTGATGGCGATGCATCCGCTACCCGTTCCGACATCGAGGAACGATGCGTTTTTGTCGCAGAAGTCGTCGCAGATCCAGTTCACCAGTTCCGCTGTTTCCGGGCGGGGGATCAGCACGTCTTTGTTCACCTCGAAGGTGAGTCCGTGGAACTCCCCCTCACCAAGGATGTATTGGATAGGTTCCCCTTTGGAGAGCCTGTCGAGCACCTCCTCCATTTGTGTTGTTTGCTCATCCGTCAGGTAATCATGTTTACCCATGAGCAAATCCACCATATTGCATCCGCATACATGTTGCAGGGTGAGGTAGGCGATGTTCTTCGCCTCCCGTTCGGGGTAAAAACCCTTCGTCACCTCCGCGATGCGGCTAACCCATACGTTGTTCATTGATTCTCCTCCTCTAAGAATTCCTGCGAATCGTTAGTCGGTTCGCTATAGTATCGAGCGAGTATATATCTTTTATAATAAGAGATGATCAAGGATGTGGAAGGCAATGCGATGATGAGACCGAGGGCGCCAAACATCATGCCGAAGACGGAGAGTGAGAGCAGGATGACCGCTGCGTTGAGGCCCATTCTCTTGCCCATGATTTTAGGGACGAGGTAACCATCTTGAATCAGTTGCACCACGGCGAACACGATGAATAGGGAGAGCAGGGGAATCCATGGCGAGTGTCCGGTCTCCGCGGCATGCACGAGCGCCAAGAGGATGCAGGGAGGAATGCCGATCACCTGCAAGTAAGGGATGATGTTCAGGGTGCCGATGATGAGGCCCATGGTCAGCGCCATAGGCAGGTCGATGATGACGAACCCGATAGCGTAGAGGATGCCCACGCACATGGCGATCAGGACCTGTCCTCTATAATATTGTTTCATGCCATCCTCTATATCTCTATATAAGGTCTGGGCGAAAGTCCTGTACTTCGGCGGGATCAGAGCGCTGAAGTGTTGGGTGATTTTGCGATAGTCCCTTAGGATAAAGAATAGGTAGATACCCGTGATGAGCATGGCGAACAAGCTCAGGGTCAGGTTGAGCGAGCTAGTGATCAGCGACCACACGTGAGGAAAGGCCCCCTTCACGAGGTCGAGGAAGTCCTCGCGGTCCATCAATGCGGCGATATTATAGTCGTTGATGAACTCTTGGAGGAAGATTTCCCAGCGGTGAGGAATGATGCCCGCCTCTTTTTGGGGTGTATAGCCGATAATGAAGTTCTTCAGTTTCACCGCCTCCGCCGCGAATTGTGGTGCGAAAAAGTAAACCAGGAAGGAAATTAGGGCCGCAATGAAGAGCAAAGCGATGAAAATGGAGATGCTTTTATTGCCCACGCCTATTTTTTTCTGAATAAAATAGACCAAAGGGTAAATAAGATAGGCCAATAGCCAAGCGAGGCAGAAGGGAACGAGCACGGGGCTTAAATATCTGATTAATAATATAATCCCTGTGACCGCACCGATTATGATCAGTGTTCTGACGGTTCTGTCCAATGTGAATGGTTTCGAAAATGGAGTATTCATCGCAAAAAATGGAATCAATTTGATATGTTTGGTAAAGTTTTTTTATAACTTTACGCGGTTATTTGCAAATATACAGAGTTTCTCATAAATTCGTGAAGGTTTTGGGGACTGAAAAGAAAAATTTCTAGACAGAGCGTATGGACAGTAAGGATTTGATGAGTCTAATATCGGAAGATGTAAAAGAGCTTTCGCTTTTATGTAGCGGAATGACGGAGATGGTAAGCGTCCCGTTTTCCGTATTAAGTTTGGCGAAAGGGAAGGCGTCTTCGTTATTGCAGAGGATTGAAAGGCTGGAAGCTTGTCAGAAAGAGGAGGCATTATCCTGTAAGGGTGATGTGTCCGTCCCGGAGAGACATCCTGTAGACGTGGCTGAGCCGAAGCGGAGCGAGGTGAATGCGGCGTCTGAGGAAGAGAGGGTGGAGCCAATGACCTCGCCTGTGGTCGAAACTCCGTCAGTTCGCGAGAGTGTGAAGGCGGAGGACAAACATGAGAAACGTCTGGACGATGTCGTGGAAAGCGTTGAATATCAGTCAGAGGAGCCTATCCACGTTAGGAAGATGGATGTTCCTGAAAAAAATAACCTAGAAACGCAGAAAAGGGACAAGGATGTGGTCGCCCGTCCAGAGGTGAAGGCGCATGCCCCAGAGAGTGGCAGTGTCCGTACCGTATTGGACGCCAACCGTTCAACGAAACGAGTGGAAAGCCGTTTCGTGCAATCTATCAGGAAGGCAATCACATTGAACGACCGTATTCGCTATTTGAACGAGTTGTTCGGAGGGGATGCGGATTTGATGTCTTCGACGATAGCGGCGTTAGATGCCATGCATTCTCTGCAGGAGGCGGAGGATTATGTGAAGTGGAATTTCTCGTGGGATGAGGCAGACGAAGCGGTTTCTGATTTCATGAGGTTATTGGAGGATAGGTTTTCATGAAAAACGTTGGAAAACTTTATCTGGTACCTACCCCTGTGGGTAACTTGGAGGACATGACGCTGAGGGCGGTCAGAATATTGAAGGAAGTGGACCTGATCCTAGCGGAAGATACGAGGACAACTAGCGTGTTGCTCAAACACTTTGAAATAGAAAAGAAGATGCTGTCCCATCATAAGTTCAACGAGCATCAGACAACGGACGCTGTGGTTGAACGTTTGAAGGGAGGCGAAACGATAGCGCTGGTCTCCGACGCCGGCACGCCTGCGATCTCCGATCCGGGTTTCTTGCTGGTGCGCGCATGTGTGGAGGCTGACATAGAGGTGGAGTGCTTGCCGGGAGCGACAGCATTCGTGCCCGCTTTGGTTGATTCGGGATTGCCGAATGACCGTTTCTGTTTCGAAGGTTTTCTGCCTCAGAAGAAAGGAAGGCAGACCAAGTTAAAGGAACTGGCGGAGGAACGTCGGACAATGATTGTATATGAGTCTCCTTTCCGTTTGGTGAAGACTTTGGAACAGTTCGTAGAGTTTATGGGGCCGCAGCGTCGCGTGTCGGTCTCTCGCGAGATATCAAAATTGCACGAACAGACCGTCAGAGGAACGGTCGAGGAGGTGCGAGATTATTTCACTGAACATGAACCGAAAGGGGAAATAGTGATAATTCTGGCGGGGAAACCTGCCGATAAAAACGGGAATGTTGAAGAGTAATTATTTTTATTATAACTTTAAATTAAAACAGAAATGAAAAAAGTAGTTTTAGGTGCATTCGTTGCACTTTTCGCAGTGTCTTGTAACCAAGACAAGATTGATGCTTTGACGCAACAAGTGGATTCACTCCAGCAAGTGAACGACATGAACGAGCAGAAGATGAACAGCTATTTCGCTCTCATCACTGAGGTTCAGTCTAACTTGAGAAACATTAAGCAAACTGAGTTGGGCATCTTGGATGAGGCTCAAGGTTCTGAGGGTGTTAACGCTGACAGCAAGCAGAAGATCCAACAAGACTTCGAGTCTATCCACCGCGCATTCCAAGACAGCCGTACTAAGCTCGACTCTATGGAGAACGCTTTGAAGAAGGCTGAGGGCAAGCTCCCTTACTTGCGTGGCTTGGTTGCTGGCTTGCAAAAGGATTTGAAGGCTAGCGAGAAGACCATCAAGGATTTGAAGGCTCAGTTGGATGAGAAGAACATCAAGATCGCTTCTTTGGACAGCACCGTTGCTAGCATCTCCGCTATCAGAGACTCTATCAACGAGGTGAACGTAGCTAACATGGCAGCTATTCAACAACAAGACGAGGAGTTGAACACTGCTTACTACTTCTTGGCTAACAAGAAGACCTTGAAGGAGAAAGGCTTGAAGAACTTGCAAGGCGCTACTATCAACGAGAGCCTTTGCACGAAAGTTGATATCCGTGAGTTCAAGGAGTTGCCTCTCGGCGCTAAGAAGGCTGTCATCTTGACTAACCACCCAACTAACTCTTACTCTTTGGTTAAGTCTCCAGGTGATGACAAGAACTTGATCTTGAAGATTACTAACTACAAGACTTTCTGGTCAGTTTCTAAGAAGTTGGTCATCCAAGTTAAGTAATTCGTAGTTACTAACGAATAGAAAAAGAGCCGTTCGCTGGTCGAATGGCTCTTTTTTTGCCCTTGTCATAGGATAGATTCACATCAGGATAGATTCGCATCCCCGAGTTCCTGAAATCGTAAATTGTAAATAGTAAAATAGTAAATCAACACCTTGTTCCCCAACGAAACCCCGCCCCCTGTTAACAACCTGTTAATAACCTATCAATAACCTGTTGAACCGTCTGTTAACATTGATTTCTGGCGTTTATGCGTCGAATCTTGCGGAATCTATTATCTTTGTCTTCCTAAAAATTTGTGATATGTTCGAAACCATTATAGACCTATTGTCTCGTCGAGAGTGTGTGATTGTCCCTGAATTCGGTGGATTCGTGGTGAACGATTGTGCGGCTAAAATCAGTGGCGGCAAGTTCTCCCCTCCGCGCAAGGAGCTGGTGTTTAATTCGAGACTTGTTCATAATGATGGTGATCTGGCCACTGCCTTGTCTAAGGCGAAGTCTTGCTCTTTCGAGGAGGCGAACCGCCTGATCTCCGCCGAGGTGGCTTCCATTTGGAAGGCATTGAAGGAGGACGGGGTATTTGCGGCACCTAACTTCGGCGTATTTACGATGAAGTCCGGCAAGGTGGCATTCTCGCAAAAGAATCTGAAAATCGCTTGCGGGGACTCTTTCGGATTGAATGATTTCTACTTCCCCACATTGGATAAGTCCCACCGGAAACGCTCCGCATCTTCCTTTTCCGCCTCCTCTTCTTCGAAGTCGATCGCGGTGGGTGTGGCCGCTGCGTTGGCGCTCTTGTTCATCGGTCAGCCGATCAACGATGCGCCCCAGACCGATATGGCTTCGATCGTTCCGTTGAAGCTCTCTCAGGCTTCTCTTCAAAAGGAATTGGAGGTGAAGAACATGGAACTGAGTCAGGCACAGTCCGAATTGGAGGCCTACAAGGAGGCGGTCGACGGTTATTACCTGATCGTCGCTGATTTCCAAGACGAGGAGTCTGCCGCTTCATACCTGCATAATGCGAAGGACAAATCACTCTCCCTTCTCGGGATCGACGGACGTTTCTACATTTCCGCCTTCTCCGCCAAAACGAAGGAGGAGGTCGATTCGTTCTCCGAGTTGTCCGAGACGCTCCGCGAGAACGCTTATGTGCTTTCCATCTCTAAATTTAATGACGAGCAGAAATGATCACAGTTTCGGATGCTGAACTGCGTATGGCGGCGGAGAAGGGGATGGACGAGTTCCTCTCCCTGTTCGTGGAGAAATATTGGGCTGAAATGGATGGCGAACTTTCTGCCGAAGGCATGGCTAAACTGAATGCCCACCAGAACACTTTGTTGGCTTACTCAATCTTCCGGAACGAGATGAATGATGGTGGGTTTGTCCAATTGATCCAAAACGGGTATGGGGGCTATTTCTTCCGCAACCCATTCGCTAAGGCGGTCCGCCTCTTCGGCGCTCGAGACCTCTCCAAACTGGTCTATGAGGCGAAGGATATCTACCAGGCTCATCAAACTGAGCTAGAGAGGGAGACAACAGAGGAGGAGTTTCTTGCCATGTACGTGGACTTTGAGGTGTTCGACGAACTGGAGGAGAAGTTCTTTATGATCGAGGAGGAGACCACGGGTATTATCGCTCATTTTGTGGACGAACACCTCGAACTCTTTGCGGAGATGGTCTGACCCCCGCTTATCCATCTTCCCCTGCTATGGAATAACTACTTTAATCATGAATTTTACTTGTGTGGAGATGTTCCCTTCCATCATCTCTTGCCCTGTGCCGATGCTGGTGCGTCCGTCCGTGTAGATGAACCAGCCTGCCTTGGCGATCAGCTGTAGCCGTTCTCTCTTCTTCCAGGAGAGGCTGACGGATAGTCTATGTCCCTTCCCGTAGTGCATTGGGAAGGAGAGGGTGTAGGGAAGGTCTTTCTCGTAGATGTATATCCTGTTGTTGTAGTCCTCCGCCTGGAAGTAGGCGTAGCGGAAGGCGGTGGAGAGGTGGAGCGGACGGATCTCACCCGTATGGGTTTGCGAGACGATCCACCCGTAGGTGGGGGATTGCCCCTCCTTGTCGGAGCGGTTCCCTTCCGCGATGGTCTGTATCCGCCATCTCCTGATTTGCGTGTTGAGGGTTCCCCGCAGGGTGCGTTTTCGGGTCTCCTCCTCGCTCTTCTCCTTGTATTTGTATTTGAGGGTCAGATCGCTCCGCCTCGTCATCTTCACATTGGCTTGTGCGCACATTTCTTGCCCCGAGGAGGTGGTCGGGCTGGCGTAGAGGGCCCATGGAAATTGGTAACTATCCACGTAGGCGGATAGGGTGAGGCGTTTGGCGGGCACGAACCGCGTGCTGAGGTAGATACCCTGCTCGTTCTCTATCCTGGAGCCTTCCGCGAATCCTTTGCCGTAGTTGGCTTGATAGGCGGGCGGGTAGTAACGTTGCGCCAAGGTGATCTCTAGGCGTGAGAGGGGGTAGATGGCTGCTCCGTTCAGCGTGGCGAAGTGTCCGCTGGCGTCGATGGCGCTCTCTCCGTAGAAGGTGATGTGACGAAGCCTCGCCTTGTAATTGAGTCCTGCGTTCCAGTGCGACTGTGTCTCTGAAAGTCTGAAGTGCAGGTAAGTCTTCGCCGCGGGCAGCAATATCCTGGAGTAGTGGTAGTGGAGTAGGGTGGCGCCGAGAGAGAGGCTTTTATGTTTGAAGCTCAGGTTGGTGCCCCAGACCTTCTCCGTGTAGTTCCTCTTCTTCTCCAGCTCCAGGGCGGTGCGGTGCATGCCGTCGGTCTTGAAGGAGGATATCTTTCCCTCCTTGAGCGTAGCGTCTGCCTTGAGACAGGAGCCGAGGAGGGTGAGTCGTACTTTGCCCCATCCCAGGGTGGTTGCGGCGCCGCGGAAGAACCCGCTCTCTCCGGTGGAGGCGTAGCGTTTGATGCCCTGCGTGTTTTTGTAGGCGTTGGTGACGCTGGCGTTTTTGCCGAGGATGGAGCCGGTGCCGACGACCAACCCCTGTCCGAAGTTCACCTTGTAGTCACCCACACAGAACTGCTTCATCCACTTTGTGCCCTCCACGTCCAGGGAGGCGCTGACGAAGTCGAAGCCGTGACCGGTGTGGCTCCATTCCGCCTCGCCCGCATCTTTCTCGCCTATGAGCGAGGCCTTTATGCGTTCGGCGGTGAAGAGGTATTTGCCGTAGTATTGGAAGGGCGAACCAGCGTATCGTTTCACCCCTGCGCTGTCAGGCACGTATCCTTTCTTCGTCTGCAGGTAGCGGTTGGTGGAGAGGTGAACCTGCGACTGGCTCTTCTCCATCCGTTCCTTGAAGGTGAGCCTCCGCTCCTGCTCACGGATGATCACGAAGGGAAGCAGCTGATTGATCTTCTCTTGGGTGAAGTCGGGTATGTGCTTCAGTTCGTAGAGCGTCTGGTAAGCCCCGTAGGCTTCCCTGTGGCGCACGAGGTTGCGGGCGTCCATGGCGGAGAGGAAGGGAAGTTGCTCAAACTCCTCCTCTGTGGATGTGTTGAGGTCTAGTTTGCTGATTTTTAACTCGTTGATTATGTCGAATAGATTCTCTACGTCCAATTGCTCGCCATCCTCTTCTTGGAACGATTCTATCGCTTCGATGAATTGTTCGGAGAGGAGCTCTTCCTGCGAGAGGAGCAGAAACGTATGGGACAGTAGTAGGATTGTCAAAACAGTTTTTTTCATCTCTTTTTAATCATTATGAGGCACATCGTGGCCTTCATTTTCATGAAACAGGTATCCAATGCCGCAGTCGATTGCGTATCCGATGTTGCGGACCCAGCGGGTGGAGGCGTCTAGTCTGAATCTCTTCCCGACGAATCCGCAGCCGAAGGTGGGGGTGATGGGTGGACCGAGGGCACCGCACCGCAGCTGGAACTTCCCCATGTCGTAGAGGAATCCGAAGCGTCCGAGCCAATCATTTCCCTCCCTCCAGACGATTTCGGTGGCGCAGCTGACGTTCTCCGAGAAGTGGAACTTGGCGCCTGCGGTGAGCTGTGCGGGGGACCTCATCCGCTCCCCGAGGATCCCTTTCCAACCCGTGTCGAAGAGATCATCACCCCTAGCGTAGAGGTCGGTCCGCCTTCCCTGGTAGAGGAAGACGAGGTTCTCCGAGAGGAAGAAGTGGCGCTGTTCCACTCCTTCGTAGTAGAGGGAGGAGAGATGCATCCCCACCCCTAATGAGCAGTGGTTGCCCAACCGTTTGGCCATGGCATACTTGATGCGAAACTGGTTGTAGAGGGAGTAGCCGAACCAGTCCATGCCAGTCGCGAAGGAGATGGTGTGGGCGGGTATGACCCCCTCCAACTGGTAATGGCATAGCTCAGGCGCAAAGTAATGGTTGCCCAACGTGGTGTAGAGCCTACAATCGTTTGCGTCGCATAGGGTTAGATCCTCCATTCCGACGTCGTAGGCGAGGCACTCTCCGGCGGAGGAACGCACGCAGTTAGGGATTGACTCCGCCAAACACTGAAAACTTGAAATGCTAAAAAATGCAATAAAAACAGATGTGACCTTCATTTTTTTTCTTTAACGAATTGTTTTGCTTGTTTATTATGCTACATTTGCATATAGCAAGCATAACAGTGTAGATGATGACAAAGATAATAAAATATCTAATTGTGTTCGTTTGTTTATCCTCTTTTTTGACAGAGGTGGCTGCTCAAGAGGAGCAAGGCGATGGCTATTGGCTCCCTGGTGCGGTGGACGAGAATGGAGATACGATTCCGAATCTTCTCCTCCCTCAGATCTATGTCTATCCCGAACTGGTGTTCAAGGATAAGAAGCAGGAGAAGTTCTATTGGAAGACTGTCCGTGACGTGAAGAAGACCTTGCCGTACGCGAAGTTGGTCGGTAAGATGCTGAAGGAGATTGATAAGGATTTGGCCGCATTGCCGAATGATAGGGAAAGGAAGAAATACATGGAGGCGAAGGAGGAGGAGCTCCTTGCGACCTATAAGCCTATCCTGAAAAAGTTCACATTGTCTCAAGGAAAAATGATGATTCGCTTGGTGGATCGCGAGTGTAATAAGACTTCCTATCAGTTGATCAAGCAGTTCCGTGGTGGTTTCCGCGCTGTCTTTTGGCAGGGATTCGCCAAGATGCTCGGTGCTAACCTGAAGGTGTCGTACGATGCCAACACTAGCGAGGAGGATAGAATTGTCGAACGAGTCATCAATCTAGTGGAGGCTGGGCAACTATAGCGGCTCATTCAAACATGAAAATCGTTGTCAACCGTTTTTTGCCACCCAAAGGTTTCTTGGCGATCAATCTCTTTGGCGTGCTATTTGTCCGTAAGTTGTATCTTTCCCGCGTCAGTAGTCGCGTGGTCAACCATGAACGTATTCATACGGCCCAGATGGTGGAGACGCTCTTCATCTTCTTCTATCTCCTTTATTCCCTCGAATGGCTCTATTGGCTTATCCGAAGGTTGTTCGACCGTACCATTAACCCCTACCGTAGCATCTCGTTTGAGCGGGAAGCCTATGCGAATGATATGGACTTCACTTATCTGAAGCGTCGCAAGCTCTTTGCCGCATGGCGCTACTATTTCCGATGGAAAGGTGATAACTGACCTGACCATCGTTTCTCCGCCTTGGCGAATCGTGTCGCCTCTATGCGCCTGTTAATAATCTCTGTATGTGTCGTTTTCCCTTTCCGCTATGGCGATGCACTCCATCTCGATGAGCCATGTGGGCCTGCAGACAGGTGCGAGGGTGATGACGCGTGGAATGTCCGGGAATCTCTCGTCGAATATTGCTTTCACCATTGCGTAGTCGCTCACGTCTCGTAGGTATACGATGATCTGTGCGATGTCCTGGAATCCGCTCCCCGCCTCCGTGAGCAATGCGTTGACGTTCTCCATCATCCTGAAGGTCTGTTTCTGGATGTCTCCAAGGTGGAGCACATTGCCCTTGTTGTCGATGCTGGCCGTGCCTGAGATGTAGATCTCCGCCCTGTCTCCGTATTCCACGCAGGTGCCCCGCTCGAAGGTCACCCCATATTCGTAGGTGGGGTTGAGGTAGGCTGGTGCGTAGAGATACCTGACCTGCGTTGGCTCATGCCCTGTGAGCGCATAGGTGCCGAGCTGGACGAGCGAGCGGGTGTCGGCAGGCAATCCGCCGATGCCGGTCGAAGCGATATAGTGTGTTTTCTCTGTGAGCCCTTGCTCCGTGAAGTTCTCCCGGCGGGCCTTCACCATTCCGGCGTACTGCGTGTCGACGTCGCGCACAAAGAACCAGGTGCGTATGCAGTTGTCCGCAAGGGTTGCGTTGAACTTCGCCAATGTCTCCTCGTAGTCCAACAGCAGGCTCTCCGTCTGTGTGGCGCTGTCCCCGTTATGCTCGTGCATGCCCATCTTGTAGATGTGCGTATATCCGTTGTGTGATGCGGTCATGCAACCCTCCTTGGCTGTGACCTCCAACTCTTTGGCTAAATAGATCCATACCGCCACTTTGCTACCGTCCAGTGGGGGCTGTTGGATGAGGGATACCGCATCGGTATTCTCTTGCCTCATCAGCGGTTTTTGGTTGGTTGCGTCGCTGACGAAGTATCGTTTGAAAATCACCTTGGCTCCCTGTAAGTCAGGATGTTGTAGTAACAAATCTTCCGCTTGGCAGATCCTTTTGTACTGCTGAGGGAACATCTCATCGCATGGTGCGACATGGATCATGACATGGAACTCCTCCGTCTTCCCCTTGGGGGCGAAACGGGACACCTCCGCATGTGCGTTGATCTCTTTGTAGTATATGTTAAATCTTTCCATCATAATTGACTGCTTCGAACTATCGTTTCTTAATTCAAAATTCAAAATTCTTAATTCATAATTCATGAAGGTGTCACCCCTTCGGGGTTCGTCCTATCCTCGGTTCCATCGTACAGGGGTTTACACCCCTGCCTGTATTGTGTCGCCCCTTCAGGGCTTGGAACGTCGTATCACCTTCCCAGGGTGTTGCCCTGGTCTATATAAAGGGATGGTCCTGCAGGTTGTGCGCATTGCATAGGGATGCACATCCCCTTAATTCTTAATTCAAAATTCTTAATTCTTAATTCGCATAGCTGTGCATCCCTCCCAAGAAGTAATTCACTCCGAAGTAGGTGAACAGCACGGCTGCGAAAGAAATTATAAAGTATAAATGCAGGTTGCGATTGTCCCGCAAAAACTTTAAATCGGTTGAGTGGAATGGCACGGCGTAGACCATGAAGGTGATCAGTGCCCAAGTCTCCTTCGGGTCCCAGCTCCAGTAGGTGCCCCATGATATGTTGGCCCAAACGGCTCCGAGGAAGATGCCTATGCCGAGCAGTATCTCCGCGGGGTAGAGCATGATGCGGCTGAGCAATGCCAGCTGCGTCTTCTTCTCCTCTTCCTTGAAGAAGAGGGAAAATATTCCGTTGAAGAAGGTGAAGGCCAATAGGCTGTAGGCGATCATGATCGTCGAGACGTGGGCGCTGAGGATCGGTGAGTTGAGCACGGGCATCAGCGGCGTGATCTGCGGGTTCTTTTGCCCGAGATAGGCCACCAACAAGGTGAACCCTGACAGGAGGAAGCCTGCCGATGTGGCGAATTTCCCTTTGAGGAATATACCCATTGCCATGATGATCAGCGACATGAAGAGCATGGTCTCGTAGCCGTTGCCCATAGGGACGCGCCCTGAGATGTACCATCGCAGGATGTAGCCGCAGAGGTCGAAGAGCAGGACCGCCACCAATATTGCCTTCAACGCTTTAAAGAACTTTTCGGAGAAGCGGGAGTCCCCTTTTGTGAATATCATGAGCAGGAAGGCGGCGAATCCGAGCGTCAGATTGAGCATGAAGAGTATCTTGGCGAAGTTGATTTTGTTGTAGATGATTTCCGCCTTGACCTTTGCCTCGGGGAGCGTCACACTGCTTTCGGAGAATAGTTTCCCTTGGGTGAGCATGAGGATCACACCCACCTTCTCGTCAGTCTCTCGCACGCCCTTGGTGAGCGGTAACCCGTTCAACCGATAGTTCTCCTGCTCGTCGAAGAAATCAGCGAAAGAGGCGTACTTTTCGAGTCCGAGCTCCTGCCTCAGCTGTTTGTCCTTGACGAGGATTATCTTCTCGTTTTTCCAAACCTCCGGACGGTATATCCAGCCGCAGATCACCTGCTCAGGGGTTAGTTGGTGGTAGGTGGATTTCCCGTAGGTCTTCAGGAGGAAATCCCTTGCCATCGTGTTGAACGGAGCGATGCGTCCGTTGTAGACGATTTGTTTCTCGGACAATTGTGCGGCCTGCTCAGCGCTTATGGTCGGTACCTTCCGTTCTTGGGGAAAGGCTTGGTGGCTTATGCAGAGTAGCAGGACGAATAGTCCTCCCTTTTGCAGCAAGGGGTGCCGCAGCAACTGCAGGAAGGCGCTCCTCTTGGAGAAGAGCATCCAGATGCCCGACAGTGCGAAGAGCAGGTATCCGAGGTAGGTGAGCGGGATCCCTATCGGGTCGTAGCTGACGGATAGGACGCTTCCTTGCCGGTCCTCGTCGAAGCTCGTCTGGTAGAAGCGGAAGCCGTTTCTCTTGAAGATATTGTTCATTGAGACGGAGGCTTGAAGGCGCTCCCCGTTGTCGAGTATGGTGAGGTGGCTGGCGTAGTCCTGCGGCATCTGGGTGCCTTGGTAGTTCAGGACAACGAAGCTGTCCAGTCGCACTTCAAACCCGAAATCCTCTTTGACCGTATTCTTCTTGAGGATGAAGTAGTCTGTCTTTTCGCCGCAACGCAGGTGCAACATTCCCTCTTTGGAGGTCAGTTTGGTGGCCAGTGCCCCTGATAGAATGAGGAGAAAAGATAGGTGGAACAGCAGTGCGGCGACTTTGCCCGTCAGCCTCTTCAGGAATGCGAAGGCGGAGAGGACGGAGAGCGCCGCCCATAATCCGCAGAACCATAGGGAGGAGTAGATATGTTCCTCCGCGGTGTATTGGTCGAAGAAGGTGGCGGTCGCCATTGCGATGATGATCGCGGCAAATAGGCCTGTGATGATATATTTCAGTGTCTTATTCTGCATGTATCCTTCTTTGTTTAGTTGGACAAAAGTAATCAAAAACATGATTGCTATCGCCTCCCTAATAATTCAAAATTCAAAATTCTTAATTCACTTTCCTCCTCCCAGAATCCAATTATCGATCAACTCCTTCTCCGCATCGATAGCCAGTTTGTCTGTGTGGTTATGGTGCGCCTCCGGGAGTTTCCCCCAGAGGATCAGGTGCAGCGAGCTCCTGGCGGTGTCGTAGGGGCTGACGATGTTGATGCCGGCACGTTTCGATGAAGGCACGTTCACCATCGCCGCAAGGCTTTTCCCTTCGGTAAGGAAGAGACCGGCAGCGGCGCCCCTTTCGCTGAGGCCGTGGCAGTTGGCGCACGATTTGTTCAGGTACTCGTTTTGGATGTAAGTGAACATATCCACGTCCAATCGTCCGGCATCCAAACGTAGCGTGTCCTTGCTATTTTTGTCGTCAGCTGTCAACTCATGCTGCCAAAGGGTGATGACCCGTTGACGTATTCTATTTATGACAGTGATTTCCAGATAATTGACCGTCTGCGGAACGCCCCCTAAGGTGATGTGTAGCTTCCCGTCCTTCGGTTGCAGGATCTGTTTGGAGATCTCCGAGTACTCAGGGATATCCTTGTCGTTGCGTTGGCTCTCGAAGCCGGACAGTGTGACGGTATATTCGTTCGTCCATGAATTAATGCCCGAGATCTCCGCTTCAACGGCCACCTTCATCCCCTCTTGCTGGTAGGTGACGTGTTCCAGAATGTCTCCGTCGTCACAGGCGGAGAAGGCTATAAGACTGGCTATCAATATTTTTCTCATGGGTTCAAATGTTTATGTGTTGATTGTGTGTCGCCTTTTGCTTAGAAGGCGTATTGCAGCATGACGGTGGCCGAGTGGGTCGCGAGTCCGAGGTCGTCGTTGTCACGGTCCAGTTGCGTCTGATGCCCTGTCCTTCCCATGTATTGGTACATCGTCTGCAGTTTGAGGTTCGTGTGCTTGATGAAGTAGTTGAACCCTGCGGCCGGCATGTTGATGATACCGTCCTTCGCGGTCGCGTTCCTGTCCATGAAGTCGTAGCGGAGGGCGATTTGCCACTGCGGAGCGACGAAGTAACCCGCCTGAATGTAAGCGCCCCAGTAGTTGAACTCGTCGCTGATCTTCTGACGGTCGGTATAGCTGATGTGCATCCTATAGAACTCGGCTGCGAGGTACAGTTTCTTTGCCAGGTAAGCGAACTCGAAGCCGAAGCGGGCGTCGTTGGTCGATTCGCTCTGCGCCTCCACGTTCACGTTGGCGGAGAGGGCGAACAGTAGTTTGCGCTCGTCCGATAGGTTCGGTTTCCCTTGGCTTGCCGGCATGTGGCCGAGTGGTGTCACGGCGATCCTTCCCGCATAGAGTAGGGAAGGCAACCCTTTGATGTCGTCGCTGAGCGTCTTCGTGGCGTTGTTCACGCCTGCGCCCGTTCCGTTGAACAGTCCCACTTCATAGCCGAACTTTTCGTTAGGGGTTACGCCATGGGCCATGACGCCAAGGTCGAAGCCTGTTCCGATGGTCGGATTGACTGCGTTGAGCACGTAAGGCATGATGACGTTGGTGGTCAAGGATGTAGGCACCACAGGGAAGAGCGTCTCCCCTAAGGTGGTGAGGTAGGCGTGGGTGTACGGTGTCTTGAACTTTCCCACCCTGAAGCACAGTGCGTTCTTCACCTTCACGTCGAACCATGCCTGCTGCAGCAGTGCACCTCCCGAACCTGCGGCGTTGAGGCTGAGGTTGAAGGATATACGGTCGAACACCTTGCCGGTGAAACCGAGGATAGCGTAAGGGATGGCGAATCCGCTGTTCATGACGTTGTCCTGGTTGTAGGCTTTGTCGAGGCCCTCGTCATCGTACCAGTTGTATTTCCCCGCTGTTTGGATGAGGGTGTATGGCTTGAAGACGAAGTCCCCTTTTGCGGTGGAGATGGAGAATCCTTTTCTTCCGGCTAATGATACGACACCGTTCTCCGCCTCTTCGTCCATTAGGGACGTTGGGTTCGATACGACTTCTGCCTTGATGGGCTCTTCTGCCTGTGCCATGGCCGATAGGGTGATGGCTGATAATAGGGTTGCTATATATAATCTTTTCATTTTTTGAGTCTATTAAAGGGCTAATGGATAGTCCGTTGTTATTGTTGAGTTATAATGATTCCAAGAATGCGACCAGCGCTTCACGGTCTGCCTTGGGCATCTTGGCGAAGATGTTTTTGGAGGCTTCGCCCTCACCGCCGTGCCACATGATGGCTTCGATGAAGTTCCTTGCCCGCCCGTCGTGCAGGAAGTAGGTGTGTCCGTTGACGATCTTCTGCAGGCCCACGCCCCATAGTGGGGTGGTGCGCCATTCGTTGCCGCGCGCCAGTCCGCTGACGTAGTTGTCGTTGAGGCCCACGCCCATGATCTCGCTACCCATATCGTGCAGGAGGAAATCGCTGTAGGGGTGGATGGTCTGTCCGCCGAGCCAAGGAATGCGTGTGCCGTTCAGCAGGACGGAGCCCTGCGGTTGCGTGTGGAGCGTCGTCACGTGGCAGAGGTGGCATTTGGCCTGGTAGAACATCTGTTCGCCCCGTTTCACGTTCGGGTCGTTCACGTTGCGTCGTGCGGGAACGCCTAGGCATTGCATGTAGAGGTCAACATCCTCCATCTGTTCGCTTGTGACGTCTAATTGATTGTAGGTGAGTCCCATGGCGCTCATGCCTTGTCGCATCTGAGCTTGTCCCTCGCAGATCTCTTCGGGGAAGCGGCTGTTGGTCGCACCCATGTCGGACGAGAAGCCTAACTCGACGGTCAGGTCCGCATGTTGCGCCTTGTTGCCGGAGAGACCGAGTTGGCGGATGCCTCGCTCGGTGATGTAGTTGGCCTTGCCGGAGATGCCATATTCGGGGTAGTTGCTTTGCCGTGCCAATTGTTCGATTTCGTTGCGGTCGATCGCCATCATAGGACCCATTCCCACGTGTCTGAGCGGTATCCTGACGGTGCAGAAGAGGTCCTCCGGTGCGATGCTGTCGGCATACCATTCCGTGATGGTGTAGTTCGGTTTCGCTAGTTCGTACGTTTCCCCGTCGGGGAATCGGAAGGTCTTGAATTCATAGGTCACTTTGAGCTTTCCTTCCGGCTTGACGCCTATGATGGACTGGTCATGGACGACCCTTCCGTAGTCTTGGAAGAAAGCTCCGTTCTTGCGTGTGATGTAGATCAGCATGGAGGAGAAACCGTAGCTTCCGCTTCCTCCAGCGCTCCAGAGCGTCGGTTCGGTGCGCCCTGCGTTGCGGTGGCAACTTCCGCACGAGTAACCCGCATAGACGGGTCCTAATCCGCCTTGGCTCTGTGCCGAGCCGAGTGGGTTGTCGTAGAGGTTGTCTCCGTTGTTGAATCGTGATAAGTATTTGCCTTTCAGCCATTTCGCATCGGTGTCGTAGGCGTAGGTGGAGCTTAGGAAGACGGTCGATGTGCCCGCCGAAAGCGCATATCCGTCGGGAACCTTTATCTCGTCCACCTCCAATCCCTCCTCGTTGTCGCATGCGGCGAACAATAGGGCGATCATGGCCGTTAAGGTAAATAGTTTTAGGTTAAAGTTCATGTTTTTGTGTTTGTGTGTTGTGTAATAGGAAAAACGGGGGGAAGAATATTCCCCGCCGTTTCTGTGTAATCGTTCGTTGCTTAGGGGCGTTGCGATCAATGGATCGTCCTCGCCTTACCGTCCTTGAAGATGAGGTATTCCAACGTGTGGAATCCACGGAGGTTCTGTGCGGACTCGATGTCTTGCGCATGTTGTGAACCCTCGCCCTCCTCAGGCATCTCCTCGTATTCGCCGGACCATTCCAACTCGCCCCAAGAGGCTGTGTTGAAGATTTTGATGATTCCCTTGAGGTCCAATGGCCATGAGTCCATGTTTGGATCCAATCCTTTGTCCGCTACTGGTCCGAAGAGGAATGCCTCGGAAGACTCCCATGGCGTACGTGCCGCGATCCATGCGTCGGCGCATTTCGAGAACCCTTCGTCCGATGGGCTCTGTTGGAAGGCCACCACTGCGTTGAAGAGCTCCGCGTTCTTCTCCTTCAGGCTCTTGTAGGTAGGAAGAACCACGTTGTTCACGTATTGTGAGAGGACTGCGTCCCAGTTGTAGTCGGCAAGGTTCTCGTCGATGTAGTTCTTCAGATCCTCGTCCAGGATGTCGCGAAGTTCCGCACAGGCGGTCATGGCCTCTCTCGCCTCGCTGCAACCCAAGTTGTTACGGAAAGGTTGTGGGATGGCTAAGATCTTCGCTTGTGCGTTTTGGATGGCTGCGGTCACCTTAGCGTCCAATGTCGCGTCGCTTCCGTTGATGACCTTCGAGATGGAGTTGGCGTTCACAGTGCCGTCCAAACTGCCGAAGTATGCATTCTTGATGGATGCGATGTTGTTGGAGTAGTCCACCCTGGAGTGCCAAGAGAACCAAGACTCGACGGCGAGTACCGCCTCCTCTTTGTTGTTTTCGCTCCACTTCTCGACTGGTCCGCCGATCTTGGAATCACCCACCTCGTTGGCGATGTCCACGCAACCGTCTATGATCTGCTCCACGCAATCCTTGGATGATTGGAACCCTGCGCCCGTGTGGGAAAGGAAACGCTTTGCATAGCTGTCTCCTCCCTCGTAGCTGTCATTCCAGTAAGCGTAGAGGTTCTCCGCATCCGTCTTGAGGAGGGATGCTACGGTACGCATGTAGTTGCCCCACTGCTTCGCATAGGCGGAGGTGTATTCCGCGCTGATGGCGGTGGAGTCGTCGATGTTTGCCAAATTCTCTTCGTCATCGTCCTTGCAGGCGTTGAACGTCAGTGCACCGAAGGTAATCAGTCCAGCTGCTAAAAATGCTCTTTTTTTCATTGTTCGTATGATTTTATGTTATTGTTTTTGTTTCGCTTATTTGTTCAGGAACCAAGCCACGTAAGCGATGGAGAGGTTCAGCTCGTTCTCGTTGTTGTAGTTCGATTTCGTGTTCTTGAATACTTGGCTCGTTCCGATTCTCCTGTTCGTGTAATCCACTTTGATGACAAGGTTAGGCAGGACGAAGTAGTTCAATCCCCAAGTCCAGTAGCTCACTTGACAGCGGTCGTCCATCACCTGTAGGCTCACTCCATCCTCCTGCGGGTTGTAGTATTCGTAGTGGGCGAACGGGTAGATGACCGGGAACTTCTCCCCCGCGTTAAACACGTTCTTGAGGTTCACGCCCAACTCGAAATTGTAGGTGAGAGCCCTCTCCGCCACGTTCGGACTGCGGTTGTAACCCGACTTGGAGGAGTAGGTGCGGATGATTTTGTCCACGACCAAAGCCTCCGACAGCTTGCCGCTGAGGTAGTTGGCACGGAATGTGAAGAACTTGTGCTTGTACTGTGCGTCGGCGGAGAAGATGGAGATGTTCACGGGATCATCGTTGTTGAAGGTGATCAGACGGTCGCAGTTCTTGCCCGCATCGTGGCAGTAGTACATCGACATGCCTAGCCGTAATCCTTTCACGCCCAAGTAATCCAGGCGGAAGACGTAGGCCGGACTGGAGAAGTTGTCCATCTCGAACAGACCTTGCTTGCCACCCTTGATCCAATTGTAGCGGCTGAAACCCAACGGGTTCTGACCTGCCACGATCTGTGCCTGATAGTCGAATTCGGCGGCCTCTTTCCCTATTGTTCCGAAAAACTCCAAACCCGTCTCGTGCCATGTGCACGGTATGATGGTGGTCGCCCCTTCCGAACGGAAGGTGGTGAAGAAATTGATCGGTTCATGGTGCGTGTTGGTCTGTCCGACCGGTAAGACGATATGGCCCGCTTTGACGCTGAAGGCCCTTGCGAAATAGCGGGTAAGGTGGAACTGCTCCAAGGCCACCTCGCCACCCTTCTCGATCTCTGTCTCGTATTCCCCGTTCTCGCTGCCCGAGCCAGCCTCCATCTCCATGGCGGTGCCGGTGCCGCCCGCCTCGAATTCGATCTCCGAGCCGAGCATCCATTTGTTGTTGAACTTATAGTCCATCGCCAGCACGAACCTAGGGATTGATATGTGCGCATGGTTCACCTTCGCGTTGCCCTGCGTCGAGCCACTCCAACGGTTCAGACCGTAATCCTTCCATGATGCCAGCATCTCACCGTATCCTCCGAGGCGGATTTTTTGGAATGTCGTGTCCACTTGTGCGGATGCGTTACCCGCACATGCCAGGCTAATAGCCAATGTCACAATGTTTTTCTTCAATATGGATGTTCCCATTTCTTCTTACTTTTTTACGGGGCAAAGTTAGGCGCTCAGCCTATCGTGGGTCATAGTGAATAGTTGGTATTTCTGAATGTCGGCATCCCTATTTGTTGGTATTTTTTAGGGGCTATTCGACCCTGAAAGGTAACTCATGGAGGCGATTGTCTCCTCCTCGCATTTTATCGTATTAGTTTTGCTGTAACTATCATTCTGTAAACAAATGACATTATTTAACATAAAAAAGAAAGGAATTGGGACGTAAAAGGAATTTTTATTATCTTCGCGGAAAATTTAAGGTATGTTGAAAAACATAATTCGCGAAATATTATGAGTGACGAGAAAAAACAATCAGATGCGTTAAGGTATCATGCCGAGGGAAGACCAGGAAAGGTCCAAGTAGTTCCAACCAAGCCGACAGCCACCCAGAGGGATTTGGCATTGGCTTATTCTCCAGGTGTGGCAGAGCCATGTTTGGAGATCCAGAAAGACCAACACAAGGCGTACGATTACACCGCCAAAGGTAATTTGGTCGCTGTGATTTCTAACGGAACGGCTGTCTTGGGTCTTGGCGACATAGGCGCTGAGGCAGGCAAGCCGGTTATGGAAGGTAAGGGACTCTTGTTCAAGATCTTTGCTGACATCGACGTGTTCGATATCGAGGTGAACGAGAAGGACATCGACAAGTTCTGCCAGACGGTTAAGGCGATCGCGCCTACGTTCGGTGGTATCAATTTGGAGGATATCAAGGCTCCTGAATGCTTCGAGATCGAGGATCGTCTGAAGGCTGAGTTGGATATTCCGTTGATGCACGACGACCAGCACGGTACGGCGATCATCTCTTCTGCCGCTTTGGTGAACGCATTGGAATTGGTTGGCAAGAAGATCGAGAATGTGAAGATCGTGGTGAACGGTGCGGGTGCCGCCGCTAACTCTTGCACGAAACTATATATGGCTTTGGGCGCTCGTTTGGAGAACATCGTGATGTGCGACTCCAAGGGTGTCATCAACACCAAGAGAACTGACTTGAACGACCGCAAGAAACCTTTCGCTACCAGCCGTGACATCACGACGTTGGCGGAGGCTGTAAAGGATGCGGACGTCTTCTTGGGTCTCTCCAAGGGTAACGTGTTGAGCCAAGACATGGTTCGCTCGATGGCCAAGAACCCTATCGTCTTCGCATTGGCCAACCCTACGCCTGAGATCTCCTATGAGGATGCGAAGGCTTCCCGCCCTGACGTGATCTGCGGTACGGGTCGTTCCGACTATCCGAACCAAATCAACAACGTGTTAGGATTCCCTTACATCTTCCGTGGTGCGTTGGATACCCACGCTAAGGCTATCAACGAGGAGATGAAGCTGGCTGCCGTACGCGCTTTGGCCGACTTGGCTAAGCAACCGGTACCTGAGGCAGTCTCCATCGCTTACGGCAACAAGAAGATGAAGTTCGGTCCTGACTATATCATCCCTACAGCATTCGACCCACGTTTGCTCGAGACAGTCGCTCCGGCAGTTGCTAAGGCGGCTATGGATTCAGGTGTGGCTCGCAAGAACATCACCAACTGGAACGAGTACAAGGCTGAGCTCCGCGCCCGCATGGGATTGGACAACACGTTGATCGGTTCGTTGACCGAGGCCGCTAAGGCAAATCCTAAACGTGTGGTCTTCACAGAGGCTAACACCCCTAATACATTACAGGCCGCTTCCACAACGAAGAAGGAGGGCATCTGTATTCCTATCCTTTTGGGTAACGAGGAGCGTATCGCTAAGATCGCGAAAGAGAACGGTATCGACATCGAGGGCATCGAGATCATCAACCTCCGTCACGACCGTGAGGAGTCTCGCCGCAACCGTTACGCTAAATACCTCTCCGAGAAGTTGGCCCGCAAGGGTTACACCTACTCCGAGGCGAACGAGAAGATGTACGACCGCAACTACTTCGGCGCCATGATGGTGGAGATGGGTGAGGCGGACGCTATGATCACCGGTTCATATACCCGCTACATGGAGGCCATCAAGCCTGCTATGGATATCATCGGAATGCGTGAGGGTGTCACGAATATCGCGGCGCTCAACATCCTGAACACTTCCAAGGGTGTTTACTTCTTGGCGGATACTTTGGTGAACGATTCCCCATCAGCTGATGTGTTGGCTGAGATCGCGGTATTGACCAACGAGACGGTGAAGTTATTCAACGAGCACCCAGTGATGGCTATGTTGTCCTACTCTAACTTCGGCGCGGATTCCACAGGAAACCCTTGCTTGGTACACGACGCTGTGGAGAACTTGCATAAGAACCACCCTGAGATCTTGGTGGATGGTGAGATGCAGGTGAACTTCGCCCTTGACAAGAAGCTTCGTCACGAGAAGTTCCCATTCAGCAAGATCGACGGCATGGATGTGAACACCATGGTATTCCCTTGCTTGAACTCAGCCAACATCGCTTACCGTATGTTGATGCAGATGGGTATGGCGGAGAGCGTAGGTCCTGTTCAAATGGGTCTGAAGAAGCCAGTTCACGTGTTGGATGTGGAGGCTTCCGTACGCGATATCGTCAACATGACGACCATCGCTGTAATTGATGCTCAATTGAATAATAAATAAATTAGATTGAAATATACGATGGGAAAGAGGATGCTCAGGAGGGCATCCTCTTTTGTTATGGAATGATGTTGATGTATATAGATTATGCGAATTCAGTTAAGAGTGTATATTAAGGAATGGAATACCAACAAAACGTACCTAACTTATGATGATGTAAAAAACTTTATCCATCAAGCAAAGAAAATGGTCATCTTCTCACCTGTCTTTCAACCTTTCACACGCCTCTTTTGCTTCTTCAACGCCCTCTTTAGCGGCACGTTCATACCAATATAGAGCCTGATCCAAATCTTTATCTATGCCTATTCCGTATTCAAGACATCTGCCATATTGATATTTAGCCTCAGGTATATATTCATCATTTAGCAATACTTCAAACATTGATGCGGCATATTCGAAATTCTGCTCATAGCCAAATCCGTTCAAGTAGAACAGTGCTAAACGATAAAGAGCCTCATTTTGCAAAGGAGATGTGAAAGCAGCCCTTTCATAATACTCAATTGCTTTCATGTAGTCCTGCTCCACTCCGTCGCCAAACTCATACATACGGCCAAGTTTCATCTGCGAAAATTTCTCTTTGTAATCATCAGCTGCTTTTTCAAACCACTCGACAGCAGTCTGTATATTTTTCTCTACCAGTTTCCCTTCATAATAAACTTCGCCTAATTCGTATTGTGCATAGCTATTGCCTTGTTCGGCCAATTTCCTGAGTTCTTCCAATTTAGATAATTCCGACATCATAATTTTTCTTCTATTAACTCATTCTTTTTCAAATCATACAAAAATAAGAATAAATATTATTTTTTGCAGCACCATGTTTTTTTACAGAATTGCCACAAAGGTCCTTGCCTTCTCAAAAACCGCGACAGCCTATTGCAGAATCACATCATACTTGTTTTTTGAATTTGAGATGCCGTATTTACGCATCACCGCACCCCAACTGATATTTGCGGTCTCCACCTCCTTCACTACCGATAATTTAAAGCCTATGCCATAGCCTTTCTGCGTTCGATTCTATTGTAACGCTATTTTAGGACTAGACATGATAAGTCAAAAGGGAGGATGTCCACTCGGATTTCCTCCCTTTCTTTACACAACACAAAAAACAGATTAACCTTTCCCTTTTGGGAACGATAGCAACAGTATACATTCCCCCCATTGGAGAGGGGGAGGCAAAAAAAATCATATGGCCGTTGTCGCCACGGAAGGAGAATATGCCATGCGCCCCTTCCGTTCGCAATACCTGGAACATTGCTTGCGGATATCGTATCCTAGAAGCGTTCCTAACATGAAATCCTCTTCCGGAGTCAGTTTGTTCAGCGGACGATCTATGAAGGTGCGAATCACGTTCAGGCATTCGGGCTCTCCGAAATAGAAATTCACATTCCGCTCGTTGACTCTCTGCTTGAGGTATTCGATGCCTGCGCCTTCCAATCGACGGCAAGCCATCTCTTCATGACGCACATCCAAGGTGTAGAGCACCAGATTGCGTACCCCCTTTTTGAACTCATATATGTGGTTCGACAAAACTTTAAATTCGCCCGTAGGCATCATCATTTGCATAACCTGCCTCCTTTCAATTATTTCACATCATATACATAAGCCCTTGCTTATAGGGATAAAGATGCGACCCAACGGCTGATGCGCTCGTCGGTCTTATAATCCTCGTTCACTTCGTCCAAAGCTAATCCCACGAAATTTCCTCCCTCTACGGAGACGGAGGAATCGAATGAGTAGTCGTCCGCTGGAACCTCACCGATGAATGTCACGCCAGCTCCTGCCAACTCGCCTTTGATGATTCCCATGGCGTCGCAGAAGGTGTCGCTGAACGACCCGCTGTCGCCCAATCCGAACAACGCGACCTTCTTTCCCTGCAGGTTCGCCGCCTTGAACTTCTTGATTCCATCGTACCAATCGTCCTGAAGTTCGCCGACTCCCCAAGTGGAGCTGCCCAAAACCAAAAGATCATAACTCTCAATCATTGCGGCGTCCGCATCCGATACGTTGTGGATGTCTGATGAATCTACGTTCAACGCTTTACCAATTCTTCCGGCGACATCCTCGGTCGTCCCGGTGCTACTGCCAAAAAATATGCCTATTTTCATGTCTATAAAAGTGAATGGTATGTACTTTATTTGTTCTTTCGATCAATCTCTCTCTTTGTTCTTTCAACATTGCAAATGTATTGAGTCTATGGTTGTTGGGGAATAACGATAAATGATGAAATATACCTTCCCATTCACTATCATTGGTGACTAGGGGCTCCTTCCGTTGTGGTGCCGTGAAAAAATAAGAGGAAGGGGCCGTCGACTAAGGCTGAAACTATTTTATTGTTTGATGTTTTTTATATATTTGCAATCTACATTGTGTACCATGAATAGTAGCGAATACACCTATATGAGAGGATTATTGGTGAAAATATGTTTGGGGATTCTGCTCATCCTTTCCTCCTCATCTTTTGCGTCGGCGCAGGAGTATGGTCGCTTTGACCACTTCGGTACGGCGGACGGACTGATCTCGGATAGGGTCTACAATATTGCGTTCGATCGGAACGGCTTCCTTTGGCTCGCCACGGATTTCGGCTTCGACCGCTTCGACGGCAAGGAGTTCAAGCATCATCAGAAAAAGGATTACCCGACGCTGCGTAGGGAGGATGTCCTCATCTGTCATTTGGGGGATAATAATAATCTTTTCCTCGGAGGCTATCATGGCCTATTGGAAGAGTACGACCAGGAGCGGGATACCTTGATAGACCATATCCCTGACGTCTTCGTGACGGGCAAACCGGAGGAGACGGAGGGTTTCTATGTGGCGGACGATGGACGACGTTTCGCGATGACTACCAAGGGCATATTCCTTTATGACCCGGAGACGCATGCGTTCCGTAGCGACACGAAGATCTACGAGGGTACGAAGGAGACTTACATTAAGTCGATGTATGTGGATAAATATGGCAGATATTGGGTGGGCTCCCTTGACAAGTATTATGTCTATGATTCTTCGGGCGAATTGATCGTGGAGTGCGACCCTCCGATAGACGCTTGCGGCTTTATATGGAACCTGTTGCCGATCGGTGACGATAAACTGCTGGTCACCACGCAGACGCACGAGATGTGGGTCTTCGACATCCAAGATACGATAGGAAAACCAACCGTGCTGAACGTGCCGTTCGGGAACACCATCAAGGTGTTGAGGGATAAGAACAATCGTTATTGGTTCGCCACGGATGGCTTCGGTCTCTGGTATACCGATGATGAGATCTCGGAGAAGGCCAGGTTCCACTCCGTTGTCCCGTATAATTCCCAGGGTTTGGAAATCAGGAAGATCTACTGCATGACGTTGGATCCTGCCGGCAATGTGTGGCTGGGTACGAGGAACTCTGGCATCTGGTGTTACCGAGGGAATGACCTGACCAACATCTCCTTCTCCCGCAATTATGGGTTCCCCGCAGTTGCCTGCACGGGCATTTCGGAGGATAAGCAGGGCAATTTGGTAGTCGGTTCGGATGGTAGCGGTGTCTATTACGTCTCGCCCGATTTCAGAAATATTGAGCTCGTCGAGCTGGAAAACAATAATGTCTGCTCCGCTGTCGTGAAGGAGAACGGAGACGTGATCGTGCCTACGTGGGGTGGGGGAACGTTTAACATTGACGCGAGAACGAAGGCCGTCAGCAAGGAGGACTTCTCCGGCATGCATCTACCCAGCCGTTGCTATTTCGGGGCTTGCCGGTATGGTCAAACCCTCTACGCTTGTTCGGCGGGCGATGGACTCTATAAGAAGGAGGGGGACAAGGATTGGCAGAAGATCATCCTAAAGAATGACACTACGGAGGTGGACAGGTGGGCCTTCAAAGCTATCGATGCGCCCGATAACACCACGTGGGCGTTGACGTCGACTGCATTGTGGCGCTTGCGGAATGGACGTTGCGACCTCATCCCAATCAAAGGATTGGAGGGCGATAAACTCTCTACCCTCAGTCTGGCGGATGGCGCCTGCGATGACGAGGGCAATCTTTATGTCACCTCGAACAAGGGATTCTTCGTGGTGGAGGCTGGAAAGGATGAGTGTGAGCTGTCAGACTTTGTCCCGGCCTGTAGTTATCACAGCATACAAAAGGATGATAACGGTCTTTTCTGGCTGGCGGGAGACAATGGCATCGCGCGGGTTGATGTCAAGAAGAAAAGCTTCCGTCTGCTGACCGATAGCCGTAATAACATAGCCTTGCACTACTTCATCTTCCGTAGCGGATTTAAGGATAGCAGAGGCCGGATCCATTTCGGCACCAATGATGGTTTCGTCACGTTAGACCCTGCCCACCTCGCAGTGGATACGAGCATCCCGTACCTGGCGTTTTCAGATTTGTATATTAGCAACAATAAGGTGAAACGTGGAAGCGGTCCACTGAAGGATTGCAACCTGTGGGACGGACATCTGTCGCTTGAGTATGACCAGACGGACATCACCATCCATTTCGATGCCATAGACTACTCTGAGTTCGACCCTATACAATACAGGTACAAGCTCAGCAACCTGAGGGAAGATTGGGTGGATCTGTCGGGCGGTAAATATGTGCAATTCTCCCACTTGCCTGCGGGAGAGTATCATCTGACCATCGAAGCGTTCCGAAACAACGTGGAGTGTGTCCCTAAGCAAATCAACCTGACCATCAAGGTGTTGCCTCCGTGGTGGGAGACGTTGTGGTTTAGGGCTTTGCTGGCCATCGTTCTCACATTGATTGTGGGTAGCATCATTCTCTTGCGCATCAAACGATTGATGAACGCGAAGCGAGAATTGGAGCAGAAGGTGGACGAGCGCACTTCGGAACTGAAGGAGGCGCTTAATGACAAGGACCGTTTGATCTCTGTCGTGGCCCATGACCTGAAGAACCCTATGTTCGCCATCGTGGGCGCATTGGAGAACCTCTCCAAGGGATCTGAAACGATGAACGAACCGGAGCGTCAGCGCATCACCAACAGCACGTATGACTCCGCGAAGACGTTGCAGAACGAGATGCTGAAGATCTTGGATTGGGCTCAGTCCAAGAAAGAGGATGTCACTTGCCACCCTTCGGATGTGGACGTGCAATCCGTCATCCAGAACGTGTCGCTTCTCCTCTCCAATGTGATGGGGAAGAAGAACATATCGCTCACGACCGATATCCAACTGACGCACTTCGCCTATGCGGACCCTCGCATGTTGGAGGCGGTTGTCCGCAATTTGCTGAACAATGCCATCAAATTCACCCCGGAAGGCGGACACATCTTCGTCCTTTCGTGGATGGACAATCGCTATGTGAAAATAGCGGTGAAGGATACGGGGGTAGGTATGAGCGCCGAACAGGTGGAGCGGCTCCGTTCCGGGCAATCCTCCCTCTCCACGCAAGGAACTAACAACGAGTCGGGCAATGGATTGGGCTTCCGCATATGCCGCAACTATATCCTCCGCAATAACGGGCTCATAGATATAGAGAGCGTGCAAGGCAATGGAACCACCATCACTATCACCCTTCCGTCTTCGGAGAGAAAGATAGAGATCAAGAGCGATTTCAAGGCGGATGGTGCCATGTCTGTCGAGGATTACTCTATCCTTGAGGGCAATACGGCCATTATCGTTGACGACAACCCGCTGATCTGTGAAAATGTCAAGACATTGCTCTCCTCCTACTTGAACGTGCTCACGGCCAATAATGGTAAGGAGGCCTTGGATATCATAGCGCAAAACAAACCCGATATCATTTTAAGTGACGTCGAAATGCCAGTCATGAACGGTATCGAGATGAGCAGGATCATAGAGCAATCCGCCGAAACAGAACATATACCGCTGCTCTTCCTCTCCGCAAGGAACGAGGACTCCGACCGTCTTATCGGTTTGAAGAGTGGTGCGGTAGACTATATCCCGAAACCGTTCAGCCAGGAGGAGCTGCTCCTTAAGGTCTGCAACATCCTCAAGATGAGGCAGAAACAACAGCAGTACTTGCTCAGCCAAATCATGGAGGGGCGAAGAGACCAGGCGGAGGAGACTCAACCGAACGAAGCGGAGAAGGAGCAAAGAGAGAAGAAGGTCAATCCGTTCGTGAAACAATTCCTCGAGGTCATCGAGCGTCGTTACATGGAGAGCGATATCTCCATAGAAGATCTTGCGCAAGACATGTTCCTCAGCAAGTCCACGTTGACGAGAAGGACCAATTCGATCATCGGCAAGACACCGCTTGAGGTGTTGAGCGAATTCAGGCTCAACGAAGCGATGAGGCAGTTGAAGAACGCGGAGAGCGACACGCAGATCAGCGACATCGCCTATAGCGTAGGCTTCAGCGATCCAGCCTACTTCAGCCGACGATTCAGGGAATATTTCGGCACGAAACCGTCGCAGGTTATCGAGAGAAGCTAGATGAGAATTATGAATTAACAATTATGAATTAAGAATTGGTTGGGGGGGGATGTGCGTATCCTCCACAATGCGCACAGCTTAAGCCCCAACGGGGCGGCCACAACACAGGCAGGGGTGTAAAACCCTGTGTGTGACAAAAAGGAGAAATATGAAAAATTTAATTATAGATCAGGGGAATTCGTCCAGCAAAGTAAGTGTATATGATGGCGATGAGGTGATTTTCGCCGAGAGATACGAGGTGTTGAGCCCAGATACGCTCCAGAAGATCCGTCAGGAGATCGGGTGGGATCGTTCCATCCTCTCTTCCGTCGTGGAAACGGATGGGGAATTGTTGCGATGGTTAAGTGACCATTCGCAGAAATTCGTACAGTTGGATGAGAACACCCCCTTGCCAATCGGAAACCTATATAAAACGCCCCGCACGTTGGGGAAAGACCGTATAGCGGTATGTGTGGGGGCCCATTACCTCTGCCCGGGTCGGAACCTGCTGGTGATCGACGCCGGCACAGCCATCACGTATGACGTGGTCAATTCGGAAAACAACTACGTGGGGGGCAACATCTCCCTTGGCGTGGATATGCGTTTCAAGGCATTGAACACCTTCACCAGCAAGCTTCCTCTTGTGACGACGGAGGGCGAATCTCCGCTGACGGGAGGGAATACCCAGGAGGCCATCAGGTCGGGCGTCGTGAACGGGATGACCTATGAAATGGATGGTTTCATAGCGTCGTTCAGGGCTATTTATCCGAAACTTTTAGTGTTTTTAACAGGTGGGAACGCAAAATATTTTGAAAAAAGGATAAAATACTGCAACTTTGTAATTCCAAATTTATTATCACTCGGGTTAAACCGAATTCTTACTTTCAGATGATTAAGAGAGTTGCGTTTATAGGAATAATAACATTGGGTGTCTCTTTCGGCACCTTGGCACAAAATAACATCAGTTCGCCGTACACACGTCACGGATACGGGAACATAGTCGAGGGCGGATATGGACAGAGCACGCAGATGGGAGGTCTTTCGGCTGGGTTAAGGTCCGCCTACTTCACCAATCCTGCCAATCCTGCTTCCTATACAGCTATTGACACGCTCAATTTCAGAATTGAGGCGGGTGCCAGTTATGCCGTGGAGAAGTGCAGTGACCAGAGTAGTTCACTCAGGACGGTGACAGGAAATTTGGAGTATCTCGCCATGCAGTTCCCTGTAAAGAAGTGGATGGCGGTCAGTGTCGGCCTCCGCCCATATTCTCTTGTGGGCTATAAGAATTCCAGCCATTATGTGGAGGAAACCAATTTGACGCAAGACACGCTGAACACCAATTACACCTATGAAGGGGAGGGTGGTATCAACCAACTCTATTTAGGTATGGGCTTCAAACCGTTCACCAACCTTTCCGTCGGGGCCAATTTGTTGTACCATTTCGGCTCGATAGAACATAACAGTGCGGTGACGTTCGACAAGGATTACATCTATGCGACCGCCCAAACACAGAAGATCCATGTGAGAGACTTCTGCGTGAACCTGGGAGCGCAAGGATCGTTTAAGTTGGGCGAAGAGCAGTTCTTGACACTCGGTGTCACGTATCAATTCAAGTCCGAGCTGAAGTCGGAGGCGGAAAAGACCATCATCTCGTCGGACACCACAGTGTTAAATTATGATAATAAATTCGATACCCCCTCTAGTTTTGGCATAGGATTTGTATATCATTTTAATAGCAGGGTGATCGTCGGATTTGACTTCAAGCAAACGGCTTGGTCCGATGTCAGATTCTACGACGAGAAACCCTTTGAGGATGTGAAAAGATTCGCGTGGGGTGTACAATACCAACCGAACAAGAATGCGAGGAGGTATTTCCAGCGAATGTATTATCGTTGCGGACTGAATGTAAGCAAGTCATACTTCAAGGTGAATGAGGAGCGAGTAGGAAAGATGGCGATAGATGCAGGGTTCGGGTTCCCGCTGAAGAAAGGGCTAAATCCGACGGTGGTGAATGTGGGATTCGAGTATGGCAAGACTGGCAACACCGACAACGGGCTCATAAAAGAGCAGTATTTTAAAGGCATAATCAACGTTACGATTAACGAGCGTTGGTTTGCGAAACGGAAATTAGAGTAAAAACGATTAATTTTAATGATATGAAAACGAATTCAATTTTATTAGGCGTGGTATTGTTGACCTTACCAACAATGACGTTCGCACAGAAAGGAATTAATGACGGATCCAAGTATGGACATGGAGAAGATAGCATCAGGTGTATATCCAACTTGAGTATGATGGTTCAATACACCAAACAGAAGGATTATGCAAGTGCTGCTCCTTGTTTCGAGATCGTATACGCAGAGTGCCCGAAGTGCTCGAAGAACATCTATACAAACGGTGCGGAGATCCTTGCCAACCAATTGACCAAGGAGACGGACGCCGCAAAGAAGGAGAAGATATTTGATAGATTGATGAAGTTGTATGATGATCGTATCAAATATTTCGGACGTGACAAAAAGTATGACAAATACTATATCATGGGCAAAAAGGCCGCTGATTATGTGCTTTATGTGCCTGAGAGCAAGAATGATCCAAACAAAGAGGTCGCTTACAACTGGTTGGGCGAGATCATCGACGCGAAGAAGGAGGCTACCTCCATCTCTGTGCTCCAACAGCGTTTCTATTTGTCTTTGACCACTTACCAAAAGAAGAAAGATTTCAGCGACAAGTTCTTGGCTGATTACTTGAAGATTTCCGGTATTATGAATGATAGGATCTCTTCTATGGCTGAAAACGATCCTGATTTGGCCAACTATCAGGCTGCCAAGGCGGACATCGACCAGAAATTCGCTGCTTCAGGTGCCGCTGATTGCAAGACTTTGGATGGTGTGTACGGAAGCAAGATCGATGCGAACAAGGGCGATAAGGATTTCTTGAACATGGTGTTGTCTCTTTATGAGATGGCAAAGTGCCAGGAGTCTCAAAACTACTTCAAGGCGGCGGCTTACAAGCATAAGATCGATCCTTCCGCCAACTCGGCGAGAGGTCTTGCCGCTCAATCCATCAAGAACAAGGATTATAGCAAGGCGCTGACCTATTTGAACGATGCGATCAATTTGGAGACGAAGAACAGCGAGAAGTCTTCTCTGCAGTACATCGTGGCTACCATCTACAGGGACATGAAGAACCCTACTGCGGCGCGTACGGCAGCACAAAAGGCTATCTCTTATGACAGTAAGAACGGAAAGGCTTATCTGTTGATCGGTAGTTTGTACGCTACGTTCAACGACGACATCAGCGATGACGCTGTTATCCGTCAAACCGCTTACTGGGTGGCAGTTGAGCAATGGGAGAAGGCTAAGCAAGTAGATCCATCTGTTGCAGCCGATGCCAACAAATTGATCGGCAAGTACAAACCATACTTCCCTGCAGCGGATCAGTTGTTCATGAGGAACATCACCAAGGGACAATCGTTCACTGTGCCTGGCTGGATCAACGAGAAGACAACGGTAAAGTAAGAATAGGTTTGTGAAACAGATTTTTTTCCATAATGGTAAATTTCATATAGCGGCTGCGGCATTCGTGGCTGCTATATGTTTATTATCTTGTACCGAGAAGCTGGATTCTGTCCCTTCCATGGAACGTTCCAAACGGCCTTCCCTGCATGCGATGGACGTGCAGACATTGGTCTCCGACTCGGGCGTGGTGCGCTATCGTGTCAACACGAAGGAGTGGTTTGTCTATGACAAGGCGGAGGAACCTTACTGGGACTTCCCTGTTGGACTGCGGCTGGAACGCTTCGACCCCCAAAAGAACGTGGATGCCGAGATCCAAAGCAATTATGCGATCTACAAGACGGAACCTAAGTTGTGGGACCTGCGGGACAGCGTGAAGGCGATGAACCTGGAGGGCGAACGCTTCGAGTGCGACCAATTGTTCTGGGACGAGAAGGCGGAACGTGTCTATTCCAACGGCAGGATCAAAATCACCCAGAAAGATAGGGTGATTTATGGAAAGGGGTTCGACTCCAATCAGACACTGACGAAATACACGATAAAAAACCCAGAGGGAATTTTCCCTGTGAGAGAATAATTTTCAAAAAAAAGTTTCACATTGAACGTATTTTTACTAATTTCGTGCGCTAAAATTTGTAAAAAAATCAAAATAATTAATAATCAAATAAATGGCAGCATTAGAGAAAATTAGGAAGCGGGGCACAATTGTCATGATTGTTGTGTTTGTGGCTTTGCTCTGTTTCGTTATTGGTGATTTCTTGAGTAACTCAAGTGCGATTTTCAATTTGAATCGTGATCAGATTGGTGAGGTGTGTGGAAAGAAGATAAACTCTGCGGAATTCCAAAGAAGTGTTGATGCATTCACTAATTTCAACAAGATTGAGGGTAGAAACGTGGGCGACGCCGAGGTTAGAAACGAGGCATGGCAGACGTTCGTGATCTCCAACATATTGGAGGACCAAATGTCTAAGATCGGCATGAGCGTCTCTCCTGAGGAGTTGGAGTATGCGACAAAGGTTAATCCTCACAGAGAGTTGTGGAACCTTCAATTCCTGAAGGATGAGAACGGTAATTTCAGTCCTCAAAGATTGGAAAGTCTCCTTCGCACGTTCAAACAATATGAGGAGGCTCCGGAAGATGGTGAGCTCGCGAACAACGAGTATCTCAAGGACATTTACAACGGATGGTTGTGCGTGGAGCAGAAGTTGTTCAACTCAATGGCTTATGAGAAGTTGGTCACTTTGGCAGGTAGCGCCACAAGAGCTCCTAAGGCTGAGAAGAACCTCATCGCTAAGTATGCGGCTGACCAAGTTGATTTCGCTTGCGCTTTCAAGCCTTTCTTCTTGATGCCAGACTCTGCCTTCGCTGTGTCGGATGCTGAGGGAAAAGCTGAATATGAGAAGATCAAAAATACTTTCAAGACGGATAAGTTCCGCTCCATCAAGGCTATCGTCTTCGACGTTAAGCCTGGCATGCAAGACTCTTTGGATGCAAAGGCGAGAGCAACCGATAACGAGAACGAGTTGAGAAAGATCACGGACATCGATGAGGCTTATTTGTTGGCTTCTCAAGAGAGCGATCCTAACTTCGCCTCTAGAAACGTTTACATGAAGGAGTCTGATCTTGACTACGCTCTTAGAGAGTTCGCTTTCTCTGGCAAGAAGGATTCTGTCCTCGCCGCATTCCAAGATGGACTTTTCTATAAGACCGCTAAAATCCTTTCTGATGTTGTGACTCGTCCTGATTCAGTGAAGATCTCTCTGATCTATTTGGCTAAGAAGGATCCAAAGGATGATAACAAGAAGAGATCCGATAGCATATACGAGGCTATCAAGGCGGGTGCGTCTTTCGCTGATATGGCTGAGAAATATTCTATGGACAACTCTCAAAAGAATAAAGGTGAGTTCGGTTGGTTGAGAGAGGGTATGTTCGCAAGATTCAAGGACTTCGACGAGACTGCTTTCGGTGGTAAAGTGGGTCAGATTTTCCAAATCGAGGATAAGGGTGAACAATTGATTGTTAAGATCGACTCTATGACAACTCCTGTACGTAAGGTGAAACTTGCCGAGGTGGCTATCAGGGTCGAGGCTAGCACCGATACTTATCGTAAGTATTATGAGATGGCTAGCAAGTACCTTAGCGAAAATCCAACCGTGGACGAGTTCGTTAACAACGCCGCTTCTAAGGGTTTGATCGCTTATGAGTACACTCCAATCTTCGAAAATGATTTCCAAATCAGAAACAGCAATATCGAGAACGCCCGCAAGGTGATCAAATGGGCTTTCGAACATCAGGTGGGTGATATCACTTCTCAACCATTCGAGTTCCCTAACCAATGTGTGGTTGCCGCTTTGACGGATATCGTGGAGAAGGGCTTCCTCCCTTACTCTTATAGCTACGCTAACGAGTACTCAAAGAGGAAAGTGATGGAGGAGAAGAAGGCTGAGGCTACCATCGCTGAGTGGAAGGACAAGGATCTTACTGCTTGTGCGGAAAGAATCGATACCGTAAGGGATGCTCGCTTCGACGTCAATATCCAAGATCCTGCGGTTCTTGCGGCAATCTGCTCTTTGAAAGAGGGCGAGACTTCTGCTCCTCTCAAGGGTACGAGCGGTGTCTATAAAATCAAGGTGCTCGGCAAGAAGCCTGTAGAGGGCGCTGCTCCTTCTAACCCTCGTAGGGAAATGGAGTCGCTCTTCAGACGTTCAATGGAGGTCTTGCTGGATAAGACCGAGGTCGTAGACAATCGAGCTACTTTCTATTAATGAAAATATACTAACAATGCATATGGAGCGCGAGGTTAACTTGTTTTTTCCTCGCGCTTTTTAATTCTATGATGGATACGCAGAGGAAACCTTTATTGGCCATGTCGTTGGACGAGTTGAAACAGGTCGTCCAAGAGATGTCTATGCCTTCGTTTACCGCTAAACAGATCGCTGATTGGCTCTATAAAAAGAGAGTCTCCTCGATTGATGCCATGTCCAACCTCTCATTGGCGAACCGTACTAAACTGAACGAATCGTATATGGTGGGTGCTTATGCGCCTATCCAGGTCTCCACCTCCAAGGATGGCACGAAGAAGTATCTGTTCGAGGTGGGTGGCCGTTTCGTGGAGAGCGTGATGATCCCGGATGGGGAGCGTGCCACGTTGTGCGTCTCTACCCAAGTGGGTTGTAAGATGGGCTGCAAATTCTGCGCGACGGGTCAGCAGGGGTTCCATGGACAACTCTTCGCCGCGGATATACTGAATCAGATCCAATCCATCCCTGAGTCTCAAAGTCTGACAAACATCGTCTTCATGGGTATGGGAGAGCCTTTCGACAACACGGACAACGTGCTTCGTGTGCTGGACATCCTCACTTCGGAGACTGGCTACGCATGGAGCCCGAAACGAATCACGGTCTCTACGGTGGGGTTGATCCCTGGCTTGCGTAGATTCCTATCCGAAAGTCAGTGCCATTTGGCGGTCAGCTTGCATGACCCAATCGCTGAAGAGCGTGGCGAGATGATGCCTGCCCAAAAGGCTTTCCCTATCGAGCAGGTCATCGCTGAGATAAAGAAGTATGATTTCTCGGGACAACGAAGGGTCTCTTTCGAATATACGATGTTTGAGGGGAGAAATGATCAGAAAAGGCATGTCGATGCGCTTGTCAAACTTCTTTCGGGCTTGGAGTGTAGGGTCAATCTGATTCGTTTCCATGCGGTGCCGGGTACCCCGTTCCAAGGAGCCTCCGAGTCTAAAATGGTCTGGTTCCGCGACCAACTCTCGGCGAAGGGTATTACCACAACCATCAGAAAATCAAGGGGTGAGGATATCCTCGCCGCTTGTGGTTTATTGTCGACCAAACAGTTAATGGAGAATTAATATGGCTAGAAGAATTTTGTTCACACTCTTTTCCGTCGTCGCCTCTATCACGATCTTCTCTTCGTGTTCGGGCAAAGATAACAGTATGTTCACGGTTACGGTCGGTGGAAACGCTTACGACGTGATGGTGGTGGGTGAAGAGCGTGTGTGGAAAGAAGAGGCGGGAAGATTCCTGTACGATCTTTTGGATGAGGATATGCCTGGTCTTCCGCAGGCGGAGCCTCTGTTTAACATTATATACCTTAAAACGCGTGATTTCACGGATATTGTGAAGCCGATGAGAAACCTTGTCTTCTTTGAGGTGGATAGCTTAAAGTTCACGCAGGGTAAGGTTAAATTCACAAAGGACAGGTGGGCCAGAACGCAGGCCATCGTGACGGTCACTGCGCCGAACCAGGCTGAGATGATGCGTGCGCTGAACGAGAAGAAAAAGGCTATCGTTGATTTCTTCGTGGATTCGGAGTGCGAGAGGAGCATTCTTTATTTCAAGAGATATGCCAATCTGGAGGGTATGAAACTTCTGCATGACAAGCTGGGTTTGAGGGTCGCTTTGCCGAATTTCATCAACAAGAGCAAGGTCGGCGAAAATTTCGTCTGGCTGTCCAACGGAAGCGTCGACGTCAGAATGGATATCCTCGCCTATCGTACGCCTTATGGAGGGAAAAAGGACATGGGGCTTGACCGTATACTGGAGAAGAGGGATTCCCTCACTAAGATATATATCCCCGGACCTTCTGAGGGCTCCTATATGTGTGTGGAGCATGAGGTCATCCCACCGGTTGATCGTCACATCCTGTACAAAGGGAAAAAATGCACGGAGGTGCGCGGCCTTTGGCGTACGGAGAACGAGTTCATGGGTGGTCCATTCGTTAGCCGCACCTTCATCGATTCGCTGAAAAACGAGACCGTGACGGTGGAGGCTTTCGTTTATGCGCCGCAGCATAAGAAAAGGAATAAAATACGGCAGGTGGAGTCTGTCCTCCATTCGTTGGAAATTGAATAATTTTTTTTATTTTTGTGGAAAAGAAAGTAGAGAATTCTGATAAAGAAATAACATGGTAGAAGATAAAATAAAAGTCGGCATTACCCAGGGAGATATCAATGGCATAGGCTATGAGGTGATTATCAAGACGTTGGCCGACATGCGCGTGAATGAGTTTTGTGTTCCGATTGTGTACGGTTCTTCGAAGGCTGCCGCCTATCACCGTAAATCGCTCAATATAGAGAATTTCAATCTGAATGTTATATCCAGTGCCGCGGAGGCGAATCCTAAGCGTTCCAATATCATCAATTGTGTGGACGAGGAGATCAAGGTGGAACTGGCCAAGTCTACAGAGGAGGCCGGTCATGCCGCGTTCCTTGCCTTGGAGAGAGCTACGTCTGATTTGAGGGACGGCTTGATCGATGTGCTGGTGACGGCGCCGATCAACAAGAAGAACATCCAGTCCGAGAAGTTCCACTTCCCTGGACACTCCGAGTATCTGCAAGATAAGTTTGGGTACGGGGAAAAGGGCCTTATGTTGATGGTGAGCGATGTGCTCAAGGTCGCCGTGGTGACGGGTCATGTGCCAATCAAGGCGGTTTCGTCTTACCTTTCAGTCGATAAGATCGTCTCTAAATTGAATGACTTGAACAAGACGCTCATTCAGGACTTCTCCGTGATCCGTCCACGCATCGCGGTTTTGGGTCTTAACCCTCATGCAGGTGACAATGGGGTGCTCGGTTCGGAAGAGGAGGAGATCATTATCCCTGCCATCAAGAAAGCATCTGATATGGGTATCACTTGTTTCGGCCCTTATCCGGCAGACTCTTTGTTCGGTAGCGGCAACTTTAAGCGCTTCGACGCTGTGTTGGCGATGTACCACGACCAGGGCTTGGCTCCGTTCAAATGCATCGCTATGGAGAGCGGTGTGAACTTCACGGCTAATTTGCCTATCATCCGTACCTCTCCTGTTCATGATGTCTCTTACGACAAGGTGGGTGTAGGCGAGGCTTCAGAGGAGTCCTTCCGCAATGCGCTTTACCTCGCATGCGATATCTACAAGAATAGGATCCAATATGCGGAGCTGAATAAGAATAAGCTGAAAAAGCAGGAGGTGGAGATCAGCGGACAGGTCGAATAGGCTTGCCATCTTTCTTTCAAATAATCATAGGGGAGCGTTTCGGTAGATTCGCTCCTTTTCTTTTTCGCTTGACACGCAGCGGAAGCCTATCGTCAGTGAGAAGGTGGAGGCGTTGCCTGCTTGGCAGAGACGGCTCATCGGGAAGGTGTACATGCAGGCGAGGAAGAGGTTCTCTTTGTGGTTCAGCCTCGCCCAAGTGGAGACCATCCTTCCCGTCTGGTAGCTGAGCCCGAGCTCCCACTTCTTCCTCAGCTGTAGGCTGGGGGAGACCACAGCTCCGAAAGGTGAGTATTTCGCCACGTAGAGCATTCCGTTTAACGAAAGATGTCTGTCTGCGCTCGTGCGGAACCGTTTCCCGCCGGAGAGGTAGAAGTGGGTCGCCTGCTTGTGCCCGAAGGCACGTAGGTGACCGTTCCCCACGCCACGCACGCTGAAGGCGAGGAAATCCTCTCCTTCGAAACGTAGCCATGCCCCCATGCGGAAGCGGACGACCACCTCTGTCTCCTTCTGACGTTCGAAGTAGGGGTCTTCGTCTTGCCTAAGGAGGGAGAAGTCCTTGCCGATGCATCGGGCGCCGCCGCCCACGTTCAGGGAGAGCCAGGTCCAGTCGGTCACCAGGAAACGGTAGGTGCCAGACATCTCCACCTCCAATAGCTTGGAAACGCCTGCCTTTTCGCACAAGACGATGCCTCCCATGGAATAGTTCGTTTCCCTCAATAGTTTGTGGACGGTGGCGGATATCTCGCTCGGACTTCCCTCTATCCCCATCCATTGGTTGGTGTACTGCAGAGCGATGTTCAGTCCGCTCGTGAAGCCCGAACAGGCCGAGTTGTAGAGGTATGGGTTTGCCATGTATAACGACGGACGTTCTTCCTGCTGGGCGTTGGCCACCCAGCCTGCCATGATGAATAGGATCAGTAGTAAATGTTTCATGACTCAATATGATAATTCTATAAAACCAGACTGCGCTTTCGACCCTTTGGAGAGGAGCAGGTAATAGTATGTCCCGACGGGCAATAGTTTCCTCCCGCCTAGGCTGAATCCGTTGTGGTTATCGCCTCCCCAATGGTTGTCGTAGTGCTTCATGTGAAAGATTTGAATGCCCCATTTGTTATATATATAGATTTCATTGTCAGGGTATTGCGACAATGATTCGATCTCAAGTCTATCGTTTATGCCGTCTCCGTTAGGTGTCAGTAACAGGTTATAAGAGAACTCCTTCGTCTTTCCGCTCCCTTGCCCTTCCGATATCGTGTCTGTAGACAAAAACGGTTCATCTTCCACCAACTCGGGGATGGTATCCACAATCGCAGGCGTAGTATCAGGCACAATAGGCGGTATCGTATCCACAATCGCAGGCGTAGTATCAGGTTCGATAGGCGGTATCGTGTCCACGATTGTAGGCGTAGTGTCAGGTACGATAGGCGGTATGGTATCCACAAGGGTAGGCGTAGTGTCAGTCACGATAGGCGGTATCGTATCCGCAATCGCAGGCGTAGTGTCAGTCACGATAGGCGGTATCGTATCCGCAATCGCAGGCGTAGTGTCAGTCACGATAGGCGGTATCGTATCCGCGATGGTAGGCGTGGTGTCCGGCCCAATAGGCGGTATCGTATCCACAATCGCAGGCGTGGTGTCCGGCCCAATAGGCGGTATCGTATCCACAATCGCAGGCGTAGTATCAGGTTCGATAGGCGGTATCGTGTCCACAATCGCAGGCGTGGTGTCAGTCACGATAGGCGGTATCGTATCTACAATCGTAGGCGTGGTGTCAGGTACGATAGGCGGTATCGTATCCACAATCGCAGGCGTGGTGTCAGGTACGATAGGCGGTATCGTATCTACAATTGTAGGCGTGGTGTCAGGCACGATAGGCGGTATCGTGTCCACAATTGTAGGCGTGGTGTCCGGCACGATAGGCGGTGTTGTGTCTATCACGTTCACAAGCGTGGCGCATTGATCCACCACCTGCTCGGATTCGTTTCTCAAGGCAAAATTGAACGTGTACGTCCCTGGTGCGAAGGAGTCTGGTTGGAAGGTGCTGGTCAGGTGAAACCGATTGCAGGGGTTGTCGAACTGGAGCGTTGGCAGCTCTACCCATACACTATCCCTCCCTTCGGCTAGGTAGAGCGTCGTGTCGATTAAGCATCCCCGCAAATGGGACGTTGTGGGCTCTCGTAAGGTTGCTTGCACCGTGTGGAGTCCTAAGCTGCACCCTAAGGTGTCTATGCAACCGTTCTCCATCGGGTAAATAGCTACAAGATGTTGCGCCATGGGAGCGTTTGCTGCGCAAAGTTTTTTCTCGGTGGAGAACTCCAGCAGACTGAGTCCATCGGGCAGGGAATCTGGCACGCCGCAGATTGCCGCAGGGTAGGCGGGACACCCCGCGGTGGAATCCTCTTGCCAAAGCACGGCGAATCGTGTGGTGTCGGGTAGGATACTCTTCCATGTGACGCACTCCTCGCAGGGGCTAGAGAAGACCTCCACGTCGAAAACGTAGGGGATCAGTTTGATCGCAGGCTTGAAATCTTCCTCGGTGAAGGAGGGTACGGAAAAGCTTGTGCGTTCCACTACCCATTTGTCCTCCAGGTAGTTGTAGACTCCCTCGAACTTCATCAGGCACTCCTTGCCGGGCGAGGGGTATATATCGTCCTCCTCACCGAGTAGGGTGCCGTCCGTTAGCCGGTATTGGTAGGCGGCAGCGTCTCCCACCGCATCCCCGTAGAAGACACAGTCCAGGGGAACGCTCTCCTCCGTCAGATCCTCCGCCATGCCTGCAAAGATGGCGATGCCATCCGCCGAAGGTCCTCCGTTGCCTACCATGCCGATCCTCCATTGCTGCTTGATGCCGATGCCACCGGCTCCCTCTTGGGCGGTACAATCGATGGTGAACCACTTTTTTAAGTGTATGTCTTCGCTGTTCGGACCGTTTAGCTTGGGGGTGGGACCGCCGATGTAAAAAGGCTCTCCCATCTCTACCACGCCTGAATCGAGTTGTATCGCATAGGTTAGGGTACTACCAGTCAGCCAACCACTCGGACGGAGGATCGTTCCATTGTTGCAGATGATTACTGTGTGGGGTGTCTCGGAAAAATCGATTCGTTCGGAACTGATGAACTGCACGTATTCGTAGATGTTATCGTAGCTGGCAGGATCGGCCATTATGCCGCTGATAAGTACACTTCCGTGGATGTTGCATATTGAGCAACAGACAATTACTATTACAGATAGAATGTTTTTTAAATGCATAATCTTTTATTACAAACAATAACAGTTCAACTACTACAGGCGCTCCAATTGCAAACCTAATAAGTATTTCCAACCACATGCCTTGTGTGGTTATCATCCGCGAATGTATAAAATTATTTTATATAATGTATATTATACGCAATATAAATTTTAAAAAATATTTTCCACCCGTTGATTCTTAATTTTTAATTCTTAATTGCCTTCCGGTGCAGTAATGATTCCCTCGTCGGATATCTGCGGCAGATTGTCGTGTATATCCTCCTTCGTCAGGGCTTGAATCACCTTCAGCACACGATTGTCTGGGTCGATGTGAGGACCCTTGTTCGGTGGTTTGATTTGGTAAGTGGAGATGATCTCAGCGCTGATGAAGTTGCCCGTTTGTTGCTCCATCTTTACCCTGAAGATAGGGGCTAAACCGTTCACTCCCTTGATGTTCACGTTGCTGTAGGTGGCGAAGTTGCCCATGCTATAGGCGATGAACTTGTTCTTATAGATCTCCACGGCGCGGGTCACGTGAGGACCATGTCCCAGCACGATGTCCGCCCCTGCATCGATGGCTCTGTGTGCGAATTCATAGACATTCCCTCTGTTCTGCCCGAGGAAGTTCTCGTAGTTTCTCGGAACGTGTTGGTATTTGCTGCCTTCAGCGCCTCCGTGGAAGGATACGATTACGATGTCGCAGGTCTGCCGTAGTTGCTTTACCAGCGAGTCCAGTCCTTCGTAGTCGGTGATTTGGACGGTGCCTCGATTAGGTGCGAAGGCGCAGAAACCGTACTTGACACCGTTTATGACGAACTCCGCGGTAGGTTTCTCTGTGAAGCCTGCCCAATTGATCTGCAGGCTGTCGAATAGTCTCTTGGCGTTCTCCTTGCCCTTCTCTCCGAAGTCTCCGCTATGGTTGTTCGCCACGCTCACCACGTTGAAGCCTGCCTCTTTGTAGTATTGCGCGAAACGGCAAGGCATACCGAACTTGAAGCAGGTCTTGGGGTCGTTGCAGTTCTTCGCACCCACCTCCGTGTCGGTGAATGTGCCTTCCACGTTGCAGAATACGATGTCGGAGTTCTGAAAGTAGGGTTTCACCTCGTCGAAGAATTTATCCTCCTCTTCTTTGGGTGGCAGGTAGGAGGTGTTTGGCAGGATACTGCCTATCATGACGTCCCCCACCGCTGTGATGGTGATCGTGTCGTGTTTGTCGGTCGGCTCGATGACCATGAGGGTGTCTGTCCCCTGCGCTAGCGAGTCGGTTCGCAGCGTGTCGATCGCCACCACGACCTGATTCTCTTGTTTGTTGGTCAGTGTGTCGACTACGGTTTCGATTATGGCCTTTTGTCTTCTTTTGGATCTCCTTCCGGCCTGGCTCTGTGCGCATACGAACAGGGCGAGCAATATGAATAAAAAGTATCTTTTCATTTAATCTATTGGAACGTAATAGGTTGTGTTTTGTTGTGCAAAGATAGCAATATGAATTTTGAATTATGAATTTTGAATTATGAATTTTGAATTAAGAATTATGGTTCGATGGAGTTAATTGTGTGATATCTGCGGATGTGTGATTCCCTAGCCCTATTCCCCTCGACAATAATCTATCAACCTGCCGTATATCTCTGACATTCGTAACAATGGCTCATTGCCGACCACAAACAACTGCATCCGCGCACGTGTGATCGCCACGTTCAGTTTGCGGTCTACTGATTGCCCCTCTATCTCGACAGGCTCGCTCAGGGTGTTGAGTTGATAGTATTGGCTGATGGTCGTGGAGAAGATGATGTAGTCCTTCTGTCCGCCTTGTAGCCGCTCCACCGTGTCGATCACGATGCCGTCTGCCCCTTCTACGCCTAGTTTGCGCAGCTGGTTGAGCACAATGGCTATTTGGTTGCGGAACGGGACAATCACGCCCACATGCTCCGATAGCTTGAATTGTGGGTCCCCCTCATTCAATTGGGCGATGGATCGTACCATCTGTGCCACTACTTCTGCCTCTTCTTCATTGATTTTGTTGTTGTCTGTTCGGGATGTCTTCCTTACGTTCACGAAGCCCATGCGCACGGTGCGCACGAACTCATGGATGTTCTTCCCGCTCAACTCCATGTTCTTAGGGAAGCATGCCACTTGCCTTGTCTCCTCTTCGCTGGCGAAGGGAAGTGCGATGCTTCGTTGGTGTGCGTTCTCTCCCACGAGTAGTGCGTTGTTGTAGAAATAGCGGCTGACGAACTCGCTGATGGTCGGGTGCATGCGCCATTGCGTGTCGAGCATCCCTGGTTTCACCTCGCTGTGTGTCGTCATGTGGCGGTGTAGTCGCTCGAAGAGGGAGTCTGCGCAGTTCTCTAGCCCGAGAGCCCTCAATTCGGGTGTTGTCACCTCCGAACCGCTCCTTGGTTGCTGCACCACGGCGGGCAGTTGCTTGTGGTCGCCTATCATGACGAACTTGCGGATGGCCGGCTCTCCCCCCTTGGTGGTGGCGCATAGCAGTCCGAGTAGCTGTGGCTCTAGTATTTGTGACGCTTCGTCTACGATGGCCACGTCAAAATGGAACAGGTCGAACAGCATCGATTTGCCGTCCATGGAGGAGGCTGTGGCTACGTAGATGCGGGAGCGGGCTAGACGGGACATCACCGCTGTGCGGTTGGCACATCCCTCTGTCTGGTATTTCAGCAGGTGGTGACGGAAGGCGGGGTCACAATTGAGCTCGTTGCCGATTCGGATGTAGTCTAGCTCGGGGTCGTACTGATATAGCATCCTGCAGATCTCGTCCACCGCTCTGTTCGTGTAGGCCATGAGTAGGATGCGGCATCCTGTGTCTGCCAGGAAATTGTCCACCATGGTGCGCATCGCCAGATTGGTCTTGCCTGTTCCGGGCGGACCTACCAGCAGGTAGAAATCCTCGGCTCGTAGGGCTTCCTCCACGATGGCGTCCACCTTCTCGCTTTTCATCGAAGGTCGAGGCAACGTTTGTCTTTGCGCAAAGCGTGGGGCTCGTCTGCCTAATAACAGGTCGCGACGATCCTTCGGTGCCGATAGGAACGCCCGTAGCGCACGGGTCATGGCCGTGTAGGAGGAGGTGAGCATGTCATGCTCCATCGCATAGTGGCTGTCTAGCTTGAATACGGACCGGTTGCGTTGCTTGTAGGTGAGACGGAGCACCACTTCGTCGGTGCCGAATGATTCGATTGTGCAGCGGAATAGTTGTTTGTTGGTCACATTGTCTTGCGACGTGTTCCGCTCGTAGACCATCACCAGGTCGCCCACTCTGAAGTTGGCTAGGTTCTCCTCGTCTTGTACCCAGTGGAACCGAATGTTGCGTATCGCCTCAGATTGGTCTGATACATCGAGCCCGTCCGAGACGTTGAATTGGTCGATGGTGAGCCCCATGATGATGTTGCCGCTCCGCTGCTTCTCCTCTGCGGGAAGGTTCCAGGCGTCGGAGAATCCTCCTCCTTTGTCTGCGGATGGGCTACCGATCTTCGAGAGGAACAGTTCCCTCTCCACGAAGGTGAAGAAGGTGTGGAAATAGGCTAATTCCAATGAGTCGGCGGTGTGTAGGGGGGCTAACGTCTCATCTAATGCGGGGCGTATGTAGTTTGTCCATAGCTTGCCGCATAGGTTCTTTTGGTTCAGCTGGTCTGGCGTGAGCTCGGTATAGAGGCGGTGTGACTCTCCCCGCAATAGCCTCCACTCGTTCGCCACAACGTCGTTGCGGAGTTGCAATGCCTCGCGCACCTTTTGACGGGAGGCGCGGCAATCTTTCAGGAGGGGATAGCGTGAGTAGAGCAGGAAGCTCTTCACGTTGGCGTAGTCGAGCCCTAGGTTGTAGTGGAGGAACTCATAGTAGAGCGTCAATTGCAGCAGGTGCTCGTCCCGCACTTCGGGCTCTGCCTTGTTCCAATCGTCTGCCTTGCCTGATTTTAGTTCCACGATTTTATGGTAGTCGGCCGACAAAAGGTCCATACGTCCTTGCATGCCCAACGCCTCGCAGATGAACGAAGGTTCTAGTATGACGCTGTCTCCCAACCGTATGCCGGCCTCGTCGAATCCCTTCTTTACGATATGGTTGATCTTATTGAACTGGTCTTTGGTCATTTGGAAGAACTCCATGTTGATCTCTTCTAATGTGCAGAACTGGATGGGTTCGGCGGAGAAGACCTTCTTGATGGATTCTTCGTATGTGGCGGGTGCGCTTGCCGTCTGGTTGACGCAGTCGTCCAGGAATTGGTTGGCTATGTTACCGATCATGATGGCGCTCGAGCGGGCTGACTTCTCTATCTTATGCACCAAGTGGTTTTGTGCTGAATTGCCGTAGGGCTGAATACATCCTGTGATGGATGTGATGTCCACTAGATAGTCTGGTTCAAAGACGATGAGCTCCGGAATGATCAGTGTGTTGCCCTCTTTGTCTTCCGAAAAGGATACGTCTAGGAGGTTGATCTGCGCCCCTTCGAAAAGTGCGTTCTGTAGGTTGACGAATGTCTCTCCTAGGTGTTGGGTGGCTCGTTTGAGCTCTTCACTCTCCTCTAATTGCACGTAAGCGGCGGCATATGCGCCTTCGAAGCTCTCTCCATGCCGGTTCTCCACTTCTCCGTAGAGTAGGTGCTCGGTCCAATGGCTGACTGTCATGCGTAGGCATGCGAATCTCACATTGCGGTGAGGATCTGGATTATAATCTAATTTTCGCCATGTGTCGGGTAGGCATTCGATCAGTTCGCTGGGTATACTGACGCGGAAAAAGAAGGAGAGCGCCTCGGCCATCGCTTTCACATCATAGAGATAATCGTCGGACGTGGGGGTGAATTCCTCCCGCAAAAAGGATTGTATGTGCTTGCGGAGTACCTGAAGCGAGGATCGTTGCGGGTAGTTGCGCTCCTTGCATATCGCGTCGATGTAGGAGGCTTGGTTGGAGTAGACGACATGCAGCCGACTGCTCAATTCACTTACCGTACGTTGCAACATTCGGCTGAGGCGCATGTAACGAACCCTCATCGGATCTTTTTTCCGAAGATCCTGATGCAGTGAATGTAAATCCTCAATGGCTTGATTTTGCTCTAAAGACAAGTTCTGTTTTTTCATGACGCAAAGGTGCATAAAAAAATAGATTCAACCAAAAAGAAGAAAATCAAATTGCCCTAATTTTTTTAGGTGCGATGGGATAGATGTTGAAAGTTTTGCTAAATTTGATCTACTTTTTACAAACTTAATATTTTTTATATGAAAAAAGTTTTATTGTCAATTTTGGGCTTATTGTCTATGGGTGTTTCCTCTTTTGCGCAGGAGGCTAATGCGGGTGATTTTAATTTCGGTATCGTCTTCGGTGGTGGTTTGTCATCCATCAGAACGGAAGAGGTTTCTCTTGTTGATAGAAAGCCAATCGCGAACTTGCAGGCAGGTTTTGCTTTAGATTATACGTTTGTTGATGGCTTCTTCGCGGAACTCGGTCTGACTTTCCAAAGAAAGGGTGATAAGACGGAAAGCGAGGCGCTTGGCTTTAAATCAACGACAACGATGAATATGCTCTATTTGGAAGCGCCTCTAACGCTTAACTATCGTATCCCTGTCGGTGATATGGGCTTGATCCCTCAAGTGGGTGGCTATTTCGCTTATGGCGTGGGTGGTAAAACTAAAGTCAAGAACGAGGCTAGTAACGAACTCCTTTCGAGTTTAGCCGGAATGGCTGATGGTGAGTCGGATACGTTTAACGATGCCATGGAGAAAGTTGACTACGGTCTACGATTTGGCCTTGGCTTGGCATTCAATGAGGCGTTGAAATTCACGGTGGGTTATGACCTTGGTCTCGCTAATGTCACATCTTTCGATAGGGTTGAATACAAGACCGGTTCTCTTTTCGGTACATTGACTTATTATTTTAAGTGATAATAGAAAACTTTTGATAGGGACTCTCCGCAGTGTTGTGGAGAGTCTTTTTTATGTCTGAGTGGATATCCTCTATCTCTTTGTACGACTACTTATCCAACTCCTTTTCTTTTCTGTCTGAATTTTCCAGATTTTGTTTGCTTGAAATTTACAAATTATATATGTTTGCGTTGATTGTTTAAATATGTAAATTAGTCATTTTGTGCTGAATGGGTATACGGGGAAGGAGTTCCAAGAGAATATATTTAACCCATTTATTGAATACACTTAAAAGGAGCGTAGCCTTTGGTGGCATCTACCTCCCTCTTTCCACCCTCTCCCGCACGCATAACCTGACCGTCTCCTTCTCCTTCGAGGGGTGGAAGTCGGTGTCGTCGACGGTTCGGGTGGAGTTGTGAAATTGAATGATAAAAAAGGTTGTATGAAGAATTTTTTCAAATCATTGTTGGTGCATTGATGACGATGTTTGTAGCAACTTAAATATTTATTATATGAGAAAAATATTTTTTGCGGCTGTTTTATTGTCGGCCATTAGTACAGTCTCTTTCGCACAAGAGGCGAAAAAGGGTGATTTCAATTTCGGTGTCTCCGCAGGGGGTGGCATATCCACTTACAGATTTGACCCTGATGAATTAGTAGAGGGAGAGAAGATTAGTCCTATCGCTAACATTCAGGCGGGATTGGTGTTCGATTATTCCTTCGTGGACAATTTTTTCCTGGAATGGAGTGTTTCATACCAAAGGAAAGGGGCCTTGGATAAATTAGCGGATGAGGAAGACACCGAGGAGGTAAAGTGTAGCGTCCATTACATTCAGGTTCCCTTGACCCTTAATTACAAAATAAATGTGGGCAATGTGGGTATTGTGCCTGAGGTCGGTCCTTTCTTCGCAGTAGGTTTGTCCGGCAAACTTAAATGCAAGGGTACGGTGAGTTTCGGAGTCGATTATGGTGATATTTATTACGATGAGCCTATGCCTGAAGGTTATTACGAGGGGGCTCTATACGAAAAAGAATCGAATGAAAAGAAGTTCGATATCTACAAGGATAAAGATGAGATAGATCCGTTGGCGAATAGGCTTGACTACGGCTTGCGCTTTGCCCTTGGTCTGACGCCTTGCGAAAAAATAAAGATTAAGGTGGGGTACGATATGAGCATGAACAATTTGTTCGATAAAGAAAAACATGGCACTTCCGACTATGTTAAAAACAAGTTCGGCGTTTTCTTCGGTAACCTCACATACTATTTCAAATAGAATTTACTCAAGTATTTGAATCAGCGAAAAAGGGTGTGCCGATCGATCGACACACCCTTTCGTATTAAGGTGGGTTGCGTGTTGAAATCTATCGTATGGACCGAACAAACTTCCCGACCGCCTCTTCGCTGGCTCCGTTCTCCTTCAGGTGTTTGATGAAGGCGGTACCGATGATGGCTCCGTCGGCATGGCTGCAGGCGTGGGTGTAGCTGGCATGGTCCTTGATGCCGAAGCCAATGACGGTCTTGTTGCGCAGGTGCAGGTTGCGGATGCGCTCGAAGTATTGGGTGCGGTAGTCTTCCGACGTCTTGATGTTGCCGGTGATTCCTGCGGATGCGACTGTGTAGATGAAGCCTTCCGCTTGTGCGTCGATGTGCTTGATGCGCTCGTCCGGCGTCTGCGGCGCGATGAGCGGGATGAAGTGCAGGCTGTTCTCGTCGAAGAGCGCCTTGTACGACTTGACGTAGGTGTCGAACGGTAGGTCCGGTATGATGAGTCCGTCCACGCCTACACTGTGCGCATCGGCGGCGAACTTCTCTATGCCGTAGTGCATCACTGGGTTGATGTAGCCCATCAGCAATACGGGCATGGTGATCTCTTTGCGCATCTCTTTTATCTGGGCGAACAACTCCTTGATGCTCATGCCGTTGTCGAGCGCCACGTTGCCTGCGTCTTGTATCACGGGACCGTCTGCCAACGGGTCGCTGAAGGGCATACCAACCTCCACGAAATCGACTTCCGCCTTCTCCAGCCCGCGCAAGATGGTCATGAGGTCATTGCGCTGTGGATACCCAGCCATCACATAGATCGATAGCAAGTCTTTCTCGCTCTCTAATATATTGTCTAACCTATTTTTCATGGGTCTCTTATAGTTTTAAATGGTTAATATACGTTGCCATGTCTTTGTCGCCTCGGCCTGAAATGGTCACGACCACGTTCTCGTCGCTGCGGAACTTCAGCTTAGGCAGTGCTGCCAAGGCGTGCGAGCTCTCGAGTGCGGGTATGATGCCCTCTTCCCTGGTGAGCTGCAGTGCGGCTTGCAATGCTTCGTCGTCAGTTGCGGAGAGTACGGTCTCCCTGCCCACTTCCGCCAAGTAGGAGTGCATTGGGCCGATGCCTGGGTAGTCGAGTCCTGCCGAGATGGAATATGGCTCGATGATCTGCCCGTCGTCCGTCTGCATGAGCATGGTGCGTGCGCCATGAATGATGCCCTCCGAGCCTCTTGCGATGGAGGCGGCGGTGTCTCCTGAGTCGAGTCCGTGACCGGCTGCTTCCACGGCCACCAACTTCACCTGCTCGTCGTTGACGAAGTGGTAGAACGAACCTGCGGCGTTGCTTCCTCCACCGATGCAGGCGATCACGTAGTCTGGCAACTCCTTGCCGGTCTGCTCCTTAAGCTGCCAACGCATCTCCTCGCTGATGATGGATTGCAACCTTGCGACCAAGTCTGGGTAAGGGAATGGTCCTACGGTGGAGCCTATCACGTAGAAGGTGTCCTCTGGGTTGGAGATCCAGTCGCGCAACGCTTCGTTCGTGGCGTCCTTCAGTGTCTTGTTGCCGCTCTTGGCAGGCACTACTTCGGCTCCGAGCATGCGCATGCGCGCTACGTTAGGCGCCTGACGCTCAATGTCCACCTCGCCCATATAGACGTGGCACTCCATGCCTAAGAGTGCGCAGGCTGTGGCGGTGGCCACCCCGTGTTGTCCGGCTCCGGTCTCCGCGATGATGCGTGTCTTGCCCATCTCCTTGGCGATCAACACCTGACCGATCGCATTGTTGATTTTGTGCGCTCCCGTGTGCGCCAAGTCTTCACGTTTGAGGAACACATGGGTCGAGTAGATAGACGAGAGCTTCTCTGCGTAGAAGAGTGGGGTAGGACGCCCCACATAGTCCTTCATGAGCTGCTTGTACTGCGATTTGAACTTCTCTGAGTTCAATATCTCAAGGTATACTTTTTTTAGGTTCTCAACGTTCGGATAGAGCATTTCCGGAATGTATGCCCCGCCGAAACGCCCATAGAATCCTTCGCTGGTCACATCGTATTTTGACATATTGTTTAGTGTATTAATAAATTATCATTCAGTTAATTACGTATCGACTTAAAACATTCCTCAAGCAGTTGGATATCCTTTATGCCCGGGGCTGTCTCAAATTTACTGTTCAGATCTACGGCGAATGCGCCTGTTTGGCATGCCCGCAGGATATTGTCGGGGGATATGCCTCCCGAAATCAGCCATGGCAGGGGAATGTCCGCCTCCTCGAGTATCGTCCAATCGAACTCACTTCCGCAACCTCCGTACGCTGGCGTCTTCGTGTCGAAGAGGAAGAGGTCGGCACACTGCGCATATTCCGCGATGGATTTTAAATCGTCCCTTGTGGCGATGCGGAACACCTTGATGACCTTCAGTCCGTGTCGTCGGATGGTTTGGCAGTATTCAACCGTCTCGTCTCCATGCAGTTGCACGTAGTCGAGTGCGTATCGCTTCGCCAAGGAAAGAACTGTTTCGGTCTTTTCGGAGACGAACACGCCTACCCGTTTCGTCGTCTCGGGCAGTACGTCCAACGCCTCGGCGGACAAGCGTTCCGCCATGTATCGGGGCGATTTCGGATAGAAGATGAACCCTACGTAGTCCGGCTTCAAGCGGGCCAGCTGGACCAAGTTCTCTGCTTCGGCCATCCCACAAACCTTTATTTTCAACGGTGCGTCGCTCATTTCCCTTGTGATAAACGGTCCGTATACTCTTTGCAGAACGCTATGCAGGCTTGCCCTGGGTTCTCCGCCGCCATGAAGTTTTCACCGATTAGGAATCCGTCGAACCCTCCGTTCCGTAGCATCACCATGTTGTCTATGCTCCGTATGCCGCTCTCAGACACCTTGGGCGTCTCTTTGGGCAGGGAGGAGGCCATGGAGATGGAGTGGTTCAAATCGACCTCAAAGGTACGAAGATTTCGGTTATTGATTCCTACCACATTGGTTTCTGGTGTGATATAGGCCAACTCATCTTCGTCGTGGAGCTCCAGTAGCACCTCAAGTCCGAGCTCATTTGCCAAGGCGGCCAAATCCTGTGCCTGCGCACGTTCGAGCACCGCCGCGATGAGCAATATGGCGGAGGCTCCGTTGGCACGGGCTTCGTAGACCTGGTACGGGTCATTGATGAACTCCTTGCGGAGGATAGGGATGTTGAGCACCGACGCCGCCTCCCGCAGGTCTGCAATGGAGCCTCCGAAGAACTGGGTGTCCGTGAGCACGGAAACGGCGCTCACGCCTGCCTGCTCGTAGAATCCGACCACCTGCTTGGGCGTTATGCCTCCGTGGATCACTCCCTTCGAGGGCGACTGGCGCTTGAACTCGGCGATGATACCGTTGCGTTTCCGCAGGTTCTCCGAGAGGGAGAAGCAGGGGCGTACGTCGCGGCACATAGCCTTCACCTCCTCAAGGGAGAACTTCCGCTTCGCCTCGGCCACACATTCGCCTTTCGTCGCCATGATTCTTTCCAGATAATTGTTCATGTCTTGAATCGTTAAATAAAATATTTATAATCAAGAATTTAAGGCAATGTATTTCTTCAAGACGGACAATGCCTTGCCTGACTTGAGCGATTCCGTGGCGATCGCGATGCACTCGTCGATTTCCTTCTCAGGCTCCATCACCTTGATGGCGAAGGCGGCGTTGATGATCACCACGTTCATCTGGCTCTCTGTCGCATTGCCCTCCAAAACGTCGTCGAATACTTTCTTCGCGTCTTCGATGGTTTGACGGCTCGATCCGCTGAGGTCTGCCACGTTGGAGATAGGCATCTTAACGTCCATTGGCTTGTAAATCTTCTCCATGCTGTTGGTCACCACCTTGAAGTCGCCCGTCAACGATATCTCATCATAGCCGTCGAGGCTGTTCACGATGCCATAGCCGATGCCGATTTTCTGGTATGCGTTGCTGTAGAGACGCATTTGGTCGAGGTTGGCCACACCCAGCAACTGGTAGCTTGGCTGGCATGGGTTAACCAATGGGCCAAGCAGGTTGAAGAAGGTTGGAATCTGCAAGGCTTTGCGGATACCACCCACATGCTTCATGGCGGTGGCGAAGAGTTGCGCATGCAGATAGACGAAGCCGCACTCCTCGATGCTTCGCTTGAGCTTGTCGTTGTCGTTGGTGAACTTCACGCCGTGGTTTTCGATCACGTTGCTCGCTCCACTGACGGAGGTCGAGGCGTAGTTACCGTGCTTAGCCACCTTGTAGCCGGCACCAGCGACAACGAAGCAGGCGCAGGTGGAGATGTTGAACGTGTTTTTGCCGTCACCGCCCGTTCCTACGATATCGATGGGTTTATAGGGGGATAGATCCACATGTACACCTGTGCTGAGGATTCCCTTCCGGAACCCAAGTAGTTCGTCCACGCTGATTCCCCTCATTTGGAGCGCCATGATGAGCGCGGAGATCTGTTCTGCGCTATATTTGCTTTGCGTGATGCCTATGAGTATCTGCTCTGTCTCGTCGGATGTCAGCTCCTCGTGGAGTACCAGACGTGATAATATCTGTTTCATGATCGTATGGGTTTATTTGTTTATGAAATTTTCGATGATTTTTCTTCCGTCGGGCGTGAGCACCGATTCGGGGTGGAATTGTATGCCATGGATGTCATACGCCTTGTGTTTCAGCGCCATCACTAGGCCTTCTTCGCTCTTGGCGGTCACCTCCAGCGTGTCGGGCATTGTCTTGGCGTCGACCACCCATGAGTGGTAGCGGCCTACTGGGAATCGCTTCGGAAGTCCGTTGAAGAGGTACTCCTCTCCTGTTTGCTCCACATCCGTCTGCACACCATGGAACACGTCCGTCAGGTTGGTGAGCTCCGCTCCGAAGTATTGGCCGATGGCCTGGTGTCCGAGGCACACGCCAAGGATAGGTTTCTTGCCTGCGTACCGATCGATCGTGTCGAGCAACAGACCCGCCTCGGAAGGGATTCCAGGACCAGGCGAAAGCACGATTTTATCATATATTTCAAGGTCGGGCAAAGCGAACTTGTCGTTGCGCACGACGCTGGTGTCGGCACCTACTTCACGCAGCAAATGGTACAAATTGTAGGTGAATGAGTCGTAGTTATCTATTATGACGATTTTCATAATCTTTTCTTTTTAAGTATTTTACATTGTTTCTGCCATCTCAATAGCCTTCTTGAGGGCGCCCAGTTTGTTGTTCACCTCCTGAAGCTCATATTCCTCGTTGCTCTTCGCCACGATACCGCCGCCCGCCTGGAACCAGAGTTCATTGTTACGGCTGACGAATGTGCGGATAGTGATTGCTTGGTTGAGGGAACCGTCGAAGCCGATGATGCCCACGCAACCTCCGTAGGCGCCACGGTTATGGGGCTCGTATTCGCTGATGAGCTGCATGGCGCGCACCTTAGGCGCACCGGAGAGTGTGCCGGCAGGGAAGGTGTCTATGAAGGTGCGGATCGGGTCCGCGTCCGCGTCGAGCTCTCCGCTCACACGGCTCACCAAATGGATGACGTGGCTGTAGTATTGCATATCCTTGTAGAAATCCACCTTCACGCCGTGGCAGTTGCGGCTCAGGTCGTTTCGGGCCAAGTCGACCAGCATCACGTGTTCGGCGTTCTCTTTCGGGTCATTTCTCAGGTATTGCGCGTTTTGTGCGTCGATCTCCGCATTGCCCGTGCGCTTGGTCGTGCCCGCTATCGGATCGATGTAAGCCCTGCGCTTGCTGCCGATGATGCGGCAGTGGGTCTCAGGCGATGATCCGAAGATGCGGAAGCCTCCCATATCGAAGTAGAACAAGTAAGGGGAAGGGTTGATGCTGCGCAAAGCACGGTAGAGCTTGAAGTCGTCACCCTCGAAGCGTTGGATGAAACGTCTTGAAAGAACGATTTGAAAGACGTCGCCTCGCAGGCAGTGCTCGATACCCTTGCGGATGTTTGCCTTGTGCTCCTCGTCAGTCAGCGTGCTGGTGGTCTCACCCACAGGATGGAAGTCATACGCCCGGATGTTGGTCCGGTTCATTTGACGCTCGATGAGTGCCAAGTCTGACTCCTCTCCGTCGGCGCAGAGCGAAACGATTTTGAGCGAACTGTTGTAGTGGTCAAACTCGACAATGTTCTTGAACAGAACGTATAGGATGTCTGGCGCATCGTTCTTGGCTTGTGTCTCGTCCTTCACGGCGATGTTCTCGAAGTAGCGCACCGCATTGAAGGAGGTGTAGCCGAAGAGGCCGCAGTGTAGGTCCTCGCCTCCTTGTATATCGAAGCATGACATGAACTCGCGGATCACCTTGTCCACGTGGCACTTCTCCGAGATCTCCCCCTTCACGACCGAACCGTCCGGGAAGGTCATCTCTGACTTCCCATGCCCGATGGCGATGGAGGCGATAGGGGAGACGCCTATGTAGGAACGGGCGTTCTCCATGCTGTGGTAGTCGGAACTCTCCATGAGCGCACTGCAACTGTACATGTCGCGTAGGCGCATGTATACACTGACTGGAGTGTACATGTCTGCAAGTATCTTCTTGCTTTGAATGGAATAACTAAATCTCTTCATTTTTACTGTATTATTTTTTATTTGTTTTTTCTTGTTGGAATGCTAAAAAAAGAAAGCCCGTTGGAGATTCCCAACGGGCTTCTATATTGTTTAGATATACACACAAGCACTCGCTCACCTCCGGGATTGAAAGAGAGTCGGGCGCCACCAATAAAGGTTGCTGATCGTGTTTATTTCTATCTTGTTGATCATAAATCGAATTTTATGGGTACAAATGTATGCATTTGAATCGAGAGACGCAAGTGTAATGGAACAAAAAAAATCGCCAATGTGTATGTTTGTTATGTAAATATCTTATTATTAATACGTTATAATATGAATATTTTTGTTTTAAAGTTTCAATTGGTCGACCTTTATTTCAGAGATCCTCTCAATTTTTAGTAGCCAATGCTTGTGCTTAACTCGAAGATTGGCAAGTACATGGATATCAAGATGATGCCGACAAATATACCTACGAACACAATCATTAGGGGCTCTAAGATGCCGCTGGCCATGCTTGTCTGGTAGTCGACCTCCTCCATGTATTGGTTTTTAAGACGGTTGAAGACGATGTCCAGTTGGTTGACCTCCTCTCCCACCTTGATGAGAGACACCATCCTTCGGTCGTAGATCTTGAATTTGGACAGACTTTCATGAAATGGCTTCCCCTTCATGATCTCCTCTTCGATCGTCTCCAGCGAAGATTGGATAGGGTAGAATGGTATCATCTTCTTGATCAGTCCGAGCGATTGTAAAACGGGTATGTGTGCACTGGTGAGCAATGCCATGGCCAGCGAGAAACGGGCCAGGTACATTTTCCTCGTGAGTTCCCCAAAGAAGGGAAGCCGCAGGATGATGCTGGATCGTACTTTGTTGAAATTCTTGCTCCTGCGAATCATCAGGTAGAGGAATACAAGCAGCGCGATGACCAATAGGATGATCGTGATATGGTCAATGATGCCATTGGATATGTTTATGATCAATTGGGTCAAATAGGGTAGGTCGTTGCCAAACCGGGCGAACACGTCTTGAAACATAGGAACCACCACTATCATCATGAACACCACGGCTATGATGGCAATCGACAGGACAAAGATAGGGTAGGAGAAGGCGCTCTTCATTTTCCTTTTCTGTTCGATCCTTTTTGTGAAGAATGACACGAGGTCCTTCAGAATGTCATTTAAGCATCCAGTCTCCTCTCCGATCCGTATGCTGTAGCATTCGTATACGGAGAATTGATTGGTCTTTTCTATCGCATCCGACAGGCTGTTTCCCTCCAAGACGCCCTTCCTGATCTCTTCATAAATCCTCTTTTCTTCCTTTTGGGTCACCTCCTCACACATTAGGTCTAATGTGCTTCGCAGGTCGATCCCTGACGACAGGAGGATGTATAAATCGTTGTAGAAGTTGGTCTTTTTCTTGTCATTCAGTTTCGAGGAGCCGAGCGAGATCTCTTTGGACATGAGCTGCTTGATCGTCTCCGACCACTTTCCGTTGGAATCCTTCTTCTTTTTATTTAACTGTTCAATTTTGATGGAAGCCATACTACTTAGTTATTGTTGGAAATTTCCATCTCGGATGGATATTCTTTTACAAACATATATGAAAAGTTCGTGTTATTCAACTCGACGGTAAAGGAGAGCCTGTCGATCGTGCCGTTGGATTGCTCTCCATTTTGGAAGTAGGTGACGTATTCCGAGGTCTTTAGCAAAAAGGTGTCCGCCTGCTCGGAGATCTGCCGGATGACGGATTGCTCGGAAAACAGATATTCGCAGCTCTTGTATGCGGAGGAGCTCATTGTGATCTTCTCTCCCGCCGCTGTGATCTGTTCCGCTTGATTGAAATCGTTTTGTAGCGTCATGTGTAGCAGATATAGGTCTTGGTATGCTCTGTTGTCCGTCTGGTACGAGAACAACTGATTGTATGTCATCCTGAAAATGGAGAAGGCGATGCCTGTGATCATCAGGCTGATTATCATTGTGATGATAACGTCCGTGAGTGTGAATCCTTCTATCTTTTTCATCGTGCGATTACAATTTGTTTGAAGGAGTACAACCCTTTCTTCTTTTGGTCGTATGCCTCAATGGTGAGCGTCTTCAGCAGATTGTCGCCTTCGTAGGGCTCCACGTGACGTACGATGGTCAACCCGTTCACGTCGAATGTCTGGTCGAAAATCTGTGTGTTTAATATGGTTTCCGTGGCGATCCGGTTGACTTCGGTGAAGGCCATGGCCCTCTCCCTTTTGTTGTCTGACCGAACCACGTTGATGTACACCATGGAGGACATCGCGAAGCATGCCATGATGATGATCATAGAGACAACTGCCTCTATCAGAGTGAACCCGGATGTCTTTTTTAGTATATCCATTTGATTACGCCTCCCCTCGTTCCTTCTCCGATTAAATCCGCTCCGATATAGTTGCTCGACAGTTTATACATGTCGATGCTCGCATCCATGATGGTGTTCTCGTAGATCGAGGAGGGCGTACGGAGAATAAATCTTTTGGTGTACAGGGATCCGTTTATAGCTCCCTTTATCTCCGTGAAGTTGTTGGAGTACACCTGTCCCCGTACGCTCGCGTTTTTTGCTATCGCAAGAATCGATTTGGGAGCGGATCCGTCATCTTTTGTGTTCATGAATGCGATGCCATACAGTGTGCTGTTTTCTTTTAGAGTGAGTGTCGAGATGCCTGCTCTTTCTTGGTTGATGCCTAGGACGGATGGATATTTTATTTCACATTTTTCTCCCACGACGATGGAGTCGGTGGCGTAGGCTTGCAGATTTCCTGAAAAGCCATTGCCGAATTCTATGTATGGTGCATAACATTGTACATCGGATATGTGGGCAGAGGATCCGATGGAGATGGCCCTGTCTGATATGATGACGACCTTCCCTTTGATGGTTTTATGGTCTATTGCGATAGGACCTTCCGCATATAACGTGACGGTGGAATCGGATAGGAAGGATACGATTAGCGAATCTTTATTGAACTCTGTATAGGGTATTATGGCCGTCCCCTTGCTCATGTATCGATCGAGTGCATAGCCCATCGTCAGTTTGGCGATGTTCTCGTTTAGCTTAGGCATGATGGAACCACTGGTTCGGATCAATGACCTGATCTGCCTGCCGGTGAAGTTCCTCCCCTCTATGCTGGGCTGTGAGAATCGGGCTTGGGGCATCTCGCAAATTCCCTCTATGGATACATCTCCGGATAGTGCGATGCTCTTGCCGTCTTCTGGTATCAGTAGCGCAACATTAGAGCTGTCTTGCTTGTAATTGCCGACGATTGCGGAGTGCCTCTTCTTTAACTCTTTATGGAAGGCGCTGGCGTTCAGAAGGTCGAACGCTCCCCATTGTTCCTTCTTGAGCGTTACGGAGTCTTGCGCTTCGCCATATAATGAGAGCCTAATCTCTTGGTCGTAAGGGTATCGGTCGGAGTGGGCGACCATGATGTTTAGTGCGGATTTCGTGTTCGCCTCTAATCGCTCGATCAGGACCACTCTGTTGAAAATGACCCCCTTTTGATAAGATGCTAATAGGATCGATCCGCTCAAAATGATGACGATGACGAATATAAACATCGCAAAAGGTAGGGAATATCCGTCTGCTTGTTTATAAAACAATCCTCTCATTTCTTCTCTGTTTTTTTCTTGGCTGATTTCGCTTTCCTTTTTTGCTCTCTCTTCTCCTGTTTCTCTATTTTCTCTTTCTTCCTTTGCTCTCTCTTCTCTGCCTTTGCCGCTCTTTTGGCCTCCTTGGCTTTCTTCACATCTTCGCTCTCTTCGTTCTTCTCCGCCTTCTCTTTTTTCTTGAATAATTTCTTTATGAACTTCCTGACGATATGTTTCTTCTCCTTCTTCAACTCTCCGTTCTTATAGACCTCTTTAGAGGCTACTTTGTTGTCTTTGTAGAGGTAACACTTCCCGTCCAGTTTCCCTTTCTTGTAATGCTCTACTTTTTCCAGGTTGCCGTCCTTGTCATAGATCACTGATTTACCGTCCTTTACCCCGTTTTTGTAGTTTGTCGTGCTTGTGACTACGCCCTCTTCGTATGTGGTCCAAGTTTTTGCTTTTAACCCGTTTCGGTATGATCCCTTCTCTGAGAATTGTTTGTTGCCTGTATATTGGATAAATGAGCCGTGTGGTGTGCCGTTCTTGTATTCCATATAGGCCTGAAGTTCTCCGTCTTTGCCCCAATTGTACCATGCGCCATCCTTTTTGCCGAGGGTGAAACGTCCCTTTTCCACGAGTTCGTTGGTCCGCTTGTCCAGTTTCGTGAATGTTCCGTTTAATAGTTTGCCGCTGTAATTCCCTTTGGAGGTGTGTATCGCATTGTTGTAGTACCAGGTGTAGCTTTTCTCTAACTCTGGATTGATGGTCGATGTGGCTTCTGTGACGAATTTATATATGTAAAGGGAGTCGTCACACTGTAGGTGGTGGCTTTTCTTGTATTCCTCGAAGACGTTCTTCGCATTGTTTTTTGCTACTCCCGAGAGACTGACAATCAGGGATATGAACAGTAAAATATTATGTTTCATTTTTTTATTGTTTTAGATTTCTGTTGATACATGACGATGATGCTGTCTTTTGTTATCGATAGGAGCTTGACCTCTTTCACGACCTCATCCTTTTTCAGGAAGTGCGATTTCCCGTTGATCGTGACGATTGCCGTCGTGTTGGTGCCTGATTTTATTAGGCCGTCATAATGTATGGTTGGCCATACGATAATAGCTTCTTGTTTTTGTGGGGCGGCCTTCTGGACACGCTTCTTGCTTGGTTGTGATTGTGTGGTTCGTGGTGTGTTGGCATGGATCTTTGGACTCGCTTTGCTGTTTTTCAGAAACGGATCGGGGTAGTTAAGCGAAAGCGCGAATGTGTCGATGTGCTCATGTGGGTCGTCTTTCACTTGCGTGTCGTCGATGCGGACTTCCACTCCATTGCTCTCCGAATAGAAGAAAATCTTATAGATGATTGTCCCCCAAACGATGGCTACAATTAGAAACAACAAGTATGTAATCGCTTTGTTCTTCATGATTACGAATTACTCCTTAACGAATGTATAGACACTATTGTTGACGCATTTGTTCCCTGCTTTGTCAATGCTGATGACCGTCCAATAGTAGGTCCCTGCCGATAGCGTATCGGAATAGGTGGAACCTGTGGTCTTAATGGACAGTACCTTGTTCGAAAGGGCGGAGTCGTGTGCGATAATCAGACTGTCATATACTTCGGAACCTGCATCTTGGAGGGTTGTCCATGAGAAGGTTATTGTGTCTGATAGAATGGTCTGTTTGTCGGTTGGCGTCTTCTTCAGACTGGCTTCCGGCGCTTTGGTGTCTATCGTGAAGGTCGCACTGAATGTTTGTGTGGATGTGTTGGCGTTGCTCGCTCGCACACTCCATTGGTACATCCCGTCGGCTGGCAGCTTGATCCCGCATTCCGAAGCGGTCAGTAGCTTTTCCGCAATCGTTTCATTGTTTGTGTTGGTAAGCATGAATTTATAATTGTCGGCATTGTAAAGTTTATTCCAACGGAAGTTGATGCTGTCTGAGCCTAATGTGGCTCCTTCTGTTGGGGCATATAGCAATATCTTTTCCGAACTTAAGTCCAATGTGCTGTCTATCACGATTTTGTGCTTCGTGTATTTCGTCTCGCTGATGTCGTTGAGGGCTTTGACTCGCCATTCGTATTTGCCGGGATTTAGTGAGAATGTTATTTTGTTGTTCGTCGTCAACGAATCGTAGCATAATGTTTGTGCGGTTGCGAAGTCTGGGCTCACGATCTGTATTTGGTATGAATCCGCATCTTCTATCTTTTCCCATGCGAATGTTATGGTCGAACTCATGGTTGAGACATTATCTTGAGGAACAAGAATGTGAACGGTCTCTTCTGATATGTCTTCTACGATTAGATCCTGACAACTGGCGAGTGTCGCGATCAGAAGCAAATAAATGAATTTCTTGGTTGTGGTCATATTTTGTTCTTTTTGAGTTTAATGTTTTGGAAATAGATGTGGGTGAACAGACTCTCCCTTTTGGTCCGCATGTCTTTCTTCTTTATGAATTGGATGGATGCGACCATGCCGATTTTGTTCTTCTGCTCTGAATCATATATGAACAATAGATTATCCTTGAAGGATCCTTCCAATACGATTTTGTTTGTTAGTATCTCATAATCACTGTATTCGGAGACGTATGTCTGCGGGAACTCGATCAGCGTCAGTCTGTTGTTCTGACAGAATTGCGTTGTCTTTTCCAGCAGCAATTGCTCGGTGTCTATGTTGTTGGCGTCCACAAGCAAATGCTCCATCTGCTTGATCTTCCTGTTTAACGCATCTATTTTCTGTGGCGCGTCTTTGATGTTTTCTATCCTCTCCGTGTGATGGTAATACTCGCTCATCACATCAACTGTCTTCTGGATGGATAAAAAGAAGACGCATATCGCCAACAGGGCAACGGATGCTATCACGACGTAATAGATTTGATGATATGTTAGTTTCCTTAGATTCATGTGATGATGTTTATTTTAAAATAGGCTCTGCCTTCTTTTTCTTTGTACTCGTATTGGAGTATGTTGACCTCCTTGAATAGATGACTCTCTTTCAGCTCCTTGATCCATGTGTTGAAGACGTAGCTCTCTACGCTTGTCCCTGAAATCTCTATCGTGTTTCGCTTGAATGTCATCTCCTTGTTGTACGAATGGCTCTTTTGCAGGGGATTGACGTTTATTTCGGAAAGGACGATCGAGGCGGGGATCTTTTGTGCGATCAGATCCAAGTACTTGGAGGTTTGGGTGTGGCCTAACAACCCGGATTGCTCAAGGAATTTATTCTTTGAGGCATAGGACTCCCGCAGTTCTTCTAACTGTTTGAGTTGCTGCTCGTTCTCCGCTATGTCCGCCTTTATGTTCTCGACTTTGCCGAAGTATGTGTCGAATAGTATATAGCTTGCCATCAGCATTAGGAAGGTGATGGGGATGGCGTAGCGTATAATCTTGATGCTCTTCTCTCTGTATCTATTTTCGGAAGCGGATTGCCCGATTGCCGGTATCTCCGCATAATTGCAAGGACTGCCCATGAGGAGGGAGAACCCCAAGGCTAGGGAGGGTAGCAGGTCTGCCTTGATCTCCTGCCCGTTGATGTGTACGATCGTCCCTTCGGCGCCGTTCGTCTGAAACCCTGTTATCGCATCGTCTGCTATGTCTATTTTGATGTACTTGTATGAAATGGATTGGACATGCTCCTCGAAGAGCGGTATGATCGAATTGAAAATGAATGGACCGATGGAGATGCCAGATATGAATCCTTTCCCTGAGAATTTCGCTATTAGGTTGTCGACGACCGCCTTCCTGGCTATCGATACGATGGATGCTTCTTCCTTGCCCTCTATTCCGTATGGCTGGATGTGGAAGTCGTTGACGTCGGCGTCGGGAAGAATCTGTGACAAGAGCTTCTCTTTGGGTGAATCGACTCCGCTCTTGACGAGTCTGTAGAGGACTCCCTTCCCGCTGATGATCAGGCCCATTGTCGCTTCGTCCGGTATCTTGTCCAGTATGTCATTGATATCGCTGCTCTCCACGACCGGGAAACTGAAATCGATATCCTTCCCTTTGCGCGTCAAAACCGTCAAAGAGTAGACCTCGGTCGCATTTACTTCAATGTCAACGATATATGCTTTCTTGGAGGTTTCGATTATATTCTCTAATTTAAACATCTTAGAACAGAATTGTAGGACGGATAAATATGTTTAGTTGAGAATCCTCCTTGCTTTTTGTCCGATTGGAGAAGATCCAGCGTAATACGGGTACTCTGGAGAGGACGGGCAACCCTGACCCGGTGTTGGATTTGCTTTTCTCCTCTAATCCTCCTAGCAGGATCATCTCTTCGTTCCGTACTCTCATGGTGGAGCTGAATGTCTTGTTTTCTGATCCCGGAGGGGCGTCTTTCCCCGCTGTTTGCTTAAATCCAGACTGTGCGACTTTTACCTCCATCGTGATTTGATCGTCTCCGGAATACATCGGCTTGATGGAGATGGAGAGGTTGGCGTCGATCGATTTCCATTCGTAGGACTGGATGTTCTGCGGGTTTTCATTTCCGACGACGGTGTTCTGCACCTCTTTGTAGTATTCGGTTTCTCCAATCACGAGCGTAGCCTCATGGCTGTTGAGGGTCGCCAGCTTAGGGGTCGAATGTACCTTTACGACGCCTTGGTCTTCCAGTGCGCTCAGCGACATGTAGAATGAGGAATTCACCTTCCCTAGGTTGAAGAACGATCCCCAACTGTTGATTCCTGATATGATGTCGTTCAGGACTTTTGAGCTTAGTGTGGTCGAGATGCCTCCGTTATAGGTGAGCGAGGATTTGACCGCTTCTGTCCCTGACCCAAAGGATATTCCTGTCGAGGTGGTGTTGTAGACGTTCGAGCTGATCATAATCACCTCTATCAGAATCACAGGAACTACCTTGTCGATGCTGATCAGGAAGTTTTCCACCTCGTCGATGGATCGGCTTGAACCTGATGCGATGATGCTGTTTAGCTCGGGGAACTCTTTTATTGTCACATCCTTTTGGATTTCCTTCGGGATGTATTCTTGTATGTTGTTGGTGGAGCGGTGTTGTAGTTGTATGACCCTCGTCTCCCTCAGATTCTCTATTTGCCGGTCTCCGATCATGTATAACCCATTGCTCAGGTTGGAGGTGAACTTGCTGCTGTTCAGTATCTTATTCAGGAACTCGTCGTAAGACACCTTGTCAAGCCTAGTGGTGATTTCCCCTGTTATGGGTGTGTAGACGATGAAGTTCTTCTTCATCTCATTCGAGATTTCCGTCACGATGTCATTGATGGACGCGTTTTCCGCATTCAGACTGATCAGGTCGTTCTCGATGGTATACTCGAAATCCGCATTGTGGGATTTGTGTTTCTTGGAGGATCTGCTTCTGGAAGAGGATCCATTGTTATTGTCGGTCGTGCTGGTCTCTTTGTCTAGTAGTATGCAGTTGTCTTCTGTCGGTATCGCTTGTAATCCGTTTGTAAGCGCAAGTTTGTCTATGGCGTTGTCTAAGGCGATGTTCTCGACGAAGAATGAGACGATATGGTTGCTGACCGATGGTCCATACAGGATATTCCGGCCCGTCTTCTTCGTGATCTCCTTGGCTACCTTCGATAATGTGTCTGAATCCAGGTCCATGCTGATTGTCCCGTCGTTCGGATTGTATCGGATGTCAATCTCTTTGGGCGCTTGAATGACTGGCTTTTCGGGCTCGGGGTGCCATCTCGAGATGGAGAGGATATTGTTGTAGAAATCAATGTTCAGATCATATTGCCTGCACAAGAATGACAATACGGACGAGACGGAGACGTTAGAGAAGTTATTGCTAATCTTCATGTTCAGGTCGGGGCTAATGTGAATGTTGATTTTGTTCGCATTGGCTATAGCTCGTATGAACTCCTGAATGTCCAGGTCGGATACCGAAAGCTCTATTTTCTCGGATAGCCCAGGCTCTGTCTTTGAGAGTTGCTCTAACTGTTTCTCTATCTTTACAAACCGATCTTCGCTGTTTGTCACTTGAGCATTGAGGTTAATGCTGAATAGTAAAATCGATAATAGGATAATTGACCGTTTCACGATGTCTTTATATGTTGTTTTAAAATTCATATGCTGTTCAATAAGATTGGATATATCTCGTCGAGGGAGGTCTCTCCTTTCACGAAATCGCTATATGCGGTCTCTGCTAGCGAGAGGATCCCCTTTTTCTCCTTGATGGTCTCTATGTCGTAGTTGTTTTGCTTGATGACCTCCGACAGTTCCGTGTCGATCGGTATCACTTCGTAAATCGCTTTCCGCCCTTTGTAGCCGGTGTAATAGCACTCCTCGCAACCATGCGCTTTGTAGTGGTATTCAGGGATCGTCTTGCACTTGAATTGGCTTGGCAGTTGGGAGGCGTCGAATTTGACCTTCTCTTTGCAATGTGGACATAATAGGCGGATAAGCCTTTGCGCCACGCAGAGGTTGATGGTGTCCGCCAACAGGAATGGAGGAATGCCCATGTCGCAGAGACGGGAGATGATGCCCCAGGCGGAGTTCGTGTGGATGGTCGATAACACTAGGTGACCGGTTAGGGCCGATCGAATCGCCATCTGCGCCGTCTCGTTGTCTCGGATCTCTCCTAACATGATGACGTCCGGGTCTTGTCGCAAAAACGTGCGTAGCGCCCTTGCGAAGGTGAGCCCGATGTCTTCCCGCAGCTGTACCTGATTGATGCCCGAAAGGGTGTACTCGACCGGGTCTTCGATCGTTAGGATGTTGGACTCGATATTGTTCAGGATCTTCAGGGTGGCGTATAACGTAGTGGTCTTTCCTGAGCCGGTAGGTCCGCTGATAAGTATGATGCCATGCGATTTGCGGATGTTCTCCAAGAAGATGGCTTGCTGCTTTTCCGTGAAGCCGAGCTTGGAAATCTCGATGTTCGCGGAGTCTTTGTTCAGCAGACGCAAAACGATTTTTTCTCCGTTCAGTGTGGGCAAAACGGAGACACGTATGTCAAACTTGACATTCCCCTCCTCGAAGAAGATACGTCCGTCTTGAGGCAATCGCTTCTCTGCGATATCAATGTTCGCCTTGATTTTGATCTTATTTACAAGCGCAGGGTAATTCTCTTTGTCTAACCTATATTTCTCTAATAGTTTTCCGTCAATCCTGAACCTGACGCGGCAGAGCTCTTCATATATCTCGATGTGAATATCACTCGAGTGCATCTCTTTGGCCTCTTTGATCAGGGAAGACAAGAAATCGTCCGACTTAATGTTGACGGATGGTTGGGCGCTCGCTTCTTTGGCGTCCGACTTCCTGTAGTATTTGCTGAGGGTATGGGTTATGACCTCAGAATCAGTCGCTTCTAATTTGACCGTTGTGTTGAGGGTGAGTTCGAGCTCCTCTTTGACCGCTTCGTTTAAGTACTCCTTATCGATATATAGGTTCCATTCCGAAGGATTTATCTCCTTGGGAATGATGTGGTAGTGCCATGCCTGTTGGTCTGTGATGACATGCCTGATGTCTGGATTTATATCGATTGTCTCTATCATAACTCAGAAGAAAAGATTTTGAAGGTACATGTCACTCCTGGTGTTAAAACCTGTCACCGCTAATATCGTATACCATATTGAAAGATAGCCTATCAGCGGTATTCTTTGGAACCTGTTCCTTACTGTAATATGTACTAAGAGCGTCAGAATCAGAGAGATGATCATGAAGGCGATGTAGTTCATGGGCGAAAATGCCATGCACAAAAAGAGAAAGAAGATGATATCCCCTAGTCCGATGACATTGTTGATCAGCTTGCCGCTGTTGTTTACTTTCCTGGCTCTGAAATATATTTTAAGCATTAATAATTGCACAATTGTGATGGTGACGTTGGTGACGAAGAGTGTGGCTGTTTCTTCCCATCCATCCGTCCGTAACCCAATAGAAAGTTGAACAATTATTAATAGAATAAGCAAGAAGAGTGTCACTGTGTACTTTGTAAAATCTTGGTATATCAAGATGAACAAAATGGGTAGGACTAAAAGATTCGACATTAGTCTTTTACCGTTTCCTTCAGGTTCTTATCTTGATCAATCTCCCACACGTTGAAGGTGCCATCTCCGTCAAAGTCGACAACTGCCGTCGCTCTTGCCGTGAATGTGGAGCTCTCCGCATTTACCACCTCGATCAGATAGTTCGCTTTCCCGCCATCTGTCACGAGTTTTTCCTGCTCAAATCCTATCTCGTCCAAATCGCTTGAGTATTTGGAGTACATGTAGAAGTATGTCTTTTCCAATGTGTGGAGATGCCCCAGTTGAAGTTGCGCTTCTGTCGCCTTGGTTTTGGATATTAATGGCATGAGGTTTGGCAATGCTAATAATACTAGGATGCCGATGATGACTAATACAATTAATAGCTCTGGTAGTGAAAAACCCTGAACCTTTCTGACTTTCATAAGTGCTCCTTTTGAAAAATTATTATTTGTCTTGCAAAAATACATTATTATAAATTCATGACAAAATTAAATTTGCGATTTTATTAAAAGATGTCATCGCTATGTGTGGATTTAATACATTTATATCATTTGTAAAAAGTGGATTATTTACATATTTTATAAGTTAATCTGTCATAATGTGATGTTTGCGGTAGTGTATATTTGGACACTTTTTATGTCTCGGATAATAGGTCAATACATTTTCTTTTTCATAGTACAAGCAAGTGGGGTATTGTTCTTTGCCTGAGCAAAAAATAATACCCCACTTGCTAAGTCCTTGATTGAGAACTTTGAGGAAAGCCTTTTCTGTTTCCTATTTGATTCTCAGTCTCTGTCCTGCGCGTATTTTATCAGACTTCAGGTTGTTCCATTGCTTCAACTTGGCGACGGATACTCTTCTTCTCTTTGCGATGGAGGAGAGGGAATCTCCTTTCTTTACGACGTAGATGCCTTTACCGACCGCTCCGCCTCTCATGCCTCTGTAATATGGGTCCGCTTTGGCAGGGAGTACCACTGCACGGTTCAGTGCGAACGAATCCGCCTTGTATGCGATGATGGAGTCCTTCATGTCGATGAATTTGCCTATGCTTTTTTGCGGAAGGCATAACGTGTATACCTGTCCGTTGCCAGGAATGATGTCTTTCCTGTATTGAGGGTTGAGGCTGCGGAGTAGCTTGATGTCGATTTTCAGCACTTGGGCGATCTGTTCCAAGTGAATGCGCTCGTTCAGGCGTATTGTGTCGCAGAGAACTGGTATCTGCATCTTCGCTGGACAGATGTTATGCTCTTTGTAGTAGGTCATGGCGTAGGTGGCGGCGATGAAGGCCGGCACGTAGCCTCTGGTTTCCAATGGCAGGTAAGGGTAGATGGCCCAATAATCTTTCTTTCCGTTTGCCCGTTTGATGGCTTTGTTCACGTTGCCCGGACCGCAGTTGTAGGCGGCGATCACCAATGACCAGTCTCCGTAGATTTTGTAGAGGTCTCCCAAGAAACGAACTGCCGCATGGGTGGCTTTGATCGGGTCACGTCTGTCGTCCACTAGACTATTCCCCTCGAGGCCATACAGTTTTCCTGTTCCGTACATGAACTGCCATAGTCCGGATGCTCCCGCACGGGAGAATGCCAGCGGGTTGAGTGCAGACTCGATGACCGGCAGGTATTTTAGTTCGAGTGGAAGTCTGGCTGCCTCCAATTCCTGCTCGAAGATCGGAAAGTAATATTCTCCGATTCCCAGCATGTTCTCCACCTGTTTGCGGCGCTTCAGCACATATAACTCGATGTGTTTCTTCACGATAGGGTTGAAGGCGAGCTCCATGATGGCGGGTATCTTTTGCAGTCTGGCGATGTAGACTTCGTCGCTGCAACCGACGCCGATACTGTCCGATACGCATTTGCGTTTTTTAGGTTGTACGATGACGGATTGGTAGTATTCGTTCAGAAGACTATCCATTTGGGTGTCGAATCCGACGGGGAGGTCTGTGTAGGTTTTGATGGTATCGCCTTTGGCGTTCGCGGTCTCGACGGAGTCGATGAAAGCCAAATCTTCTTGCTCCTCAAACTCCTCTTCCTGGGCGATGATCTCAGCCTCTGTCGAATCGTTTTCGATCTCTGTTACTTCTTCGTCTTGTGCCATCACGTTAGTACTTACCAATACCAACGCAATGATTGTCCATAAATGCTTTAACATTATTACTTTCTCCTAAAACGTAATGTTACAGCGGAATCCGAAAGATCTGTTCTTGTTCACGTAATCCATACTGTAACTATTGATGATTGGCTCCACACGGAGCGATAAGTCGTTCGATACTGTGAAATCGTATAGGTGGGCGTCTACAAACGCGTCTACCGCACTAACCATATACAGCATCACCATGGCGAAGACGCTCATGTCCCTTGTGCGTCTGTAATTATTCATCTTGGTGTGCAGGGTGTTGGGTAACCATGACTGCGTCCCGTTATAGGAAGGAAACAAGTTCATGTAACTTTCCGTGTTGGGGTCGCTGTCGATGATGTCGTGGTAGGCATTGCGGTAATCGTTGTACATTCGCCCGTTCCATGTGATTAGGTAGGTGCAGGCTAATACGCCTCCGTAAAGGATTGGCAGTTTCCAATAACTGCGGTTGTAGATTTGTCCTAGTCCTGGACATACGATGGCATACCAGGTCGCCCGCCTTGGATTGGGCTTGAAAGCGATGTAATCCGTCTTAAGTTTCCTTTTAGGGGTTTTGATGACTTCCGCCTCTGTGGCGGTCTCTGCCTCTTGTTGGGACGTCGCCTCTTGACGGATAGTGTCTGGTATGGCGATCATGATCTTCTCTTCCTTGACCTCCACGACATCAGTCGTGTCTGGCGTCTCCTCGCCGTAGGCGGAGAACGCTAAGGAAAACAATGCGTTTAGCAGAACAAATATGGTGACAATCTTTTTCAATCCTTCCCCTTCCTGTCTATGAATTTTTTATGGAGTCGAATATGCTCATGATCTGCAACAACTCGTCATCGTTGCTGAATTGTATCGTGATTTTTCCCTTCCCTTTTTTGTCGCATGTCATGCTGATTGGCGTGTTGAACAAACCGTTCAGCCTATCCTTCAGTGCGGCGTAATCTTCAGGGAGTTCATCCTTCTTCGTCTCTTTTTTGACGGAGTCTGTCGCTTTGCCTTCCTTGATGTTCTTGGCCAGCTCCTCCACCTTGCGGACGGATAGGCCCTCCGCTATGATTCGGTTGTAGACTTCAAGTTGGGCGACAGGGTTCTCGATGGCCATCAGGGCGCGGGCATGGCCCATGTCTAATTTCTTGTCCTTCACTGCCATCTGTATCTCTGCGGGGAGTCTGAGCAAGCGGAGGTAGTTGGCCACCGTCGCACGTTTCTTGCCTACACGTTCGCTGAGTTGGTCTTGTGTGTAGTCGCACTTGTCCATGAGGTTCTGATAGGCGAGTGCCTCCTCTATGGCGTTCAGGTCTTCACGCTGGATGTTCTCTACAAGGGCCATCTCCATCAATTGGGAATCGTTCACGTCCCTGATGTAGGCTGGTATGCTCTCTATTCCTGCGATTTGGGAGGCCCTGAAACGACGCTCTCCCGCAATGATTTGGTACTTGCCGTCCTCTATCTTGCGTAATGTGATGGGTTGTACCACCCCTATCTGTTTGATGGAGTCCGCTAGTTCTTGGAGCGCTTCCTCGTCGAAGTCCCGACGTGGTTGGTCAGGGTTGGCCTCTATCTCAGACAATTTCACTTCGTTGATGGATGATGCGCCTGAAACGCGCTCATGCTCGTCATCTGTCGGGATCATAGAGCTAATCCCTCTGTTCAAGTTCAAACCTCCGAATTTCTTAGCCATGTCTCTTATGCTTCTACGTTAACATCTTTTGAACATCTTACTAACAATTCGTTAGCCAGACTCATATAGTTGATGGCGCCCCTGGAGTCCGCATCGTAGGTGATGACGGGTTTTCCGTAGCTAGGAGCTTCACCCAAGCGTACATTTCGTTGTATGATGGTTTCGAACACCATGTCCTTGAAGTTCTTCCGAACATCGTCCACCACCATTCTGTTGAGTGCGGTGCGGGCGTCGTACATGGTCAAAAGGAATCCTTCGATTTCGAGACCTGGATTCAATTTGCTCTTTACCAATTTGATGGTGGCGAGCAACTTGGCGATTCCCTCTAAGGCGAAGTACTCGCATTGCACAGGGATGATGATGGAGTCTGCCGCTGTCAGGGAGTTGATGGTGATCAGTCCTAGGGATGGACAACAATCGATGAAGATGAAGTCGTAGTCGTTCCGCAACTTCTCCAACATCGCTTTCATGTATTTCTCTCGGTCTTCCAAGTTGATCATTTCAACCTCCGCACCGACTAAATCCACATGGGAAGGAATGATCTTCAGATTGTCAAGCTCAGTGTCGTAGATCGCTTCGTGCGGGTCAATCTCACCGGATATGCACTCGTACACGGTCTTTTTCAGTTTGCGGACATCCAATCCGAGTCCAGATGAGGCATTGGCCTGCGGATCTGCGTCCACAATCAACACCTTCTTCTCCAGCACTGCCAAAGAAGCCGCCAAGTTGACGGCTGTCGTGGTTTTCCCCACGCCGCCCTTCTGATTTGCGATTGCTATGATCTTTCCCATACGAACTCCAAGTTTTGTTCAACGCGAATATAATTATTTTTTTTCATACCCTCTTGCGATTACTTGACTCGGTGGTTAAAAAGGATTAACACGTTTTTAACAACGTGGAGGAATGTCCTTTCCCGCGTTTTATTAATCGTTTGAAAATAAATGCGTTGTATTTCTTCTCTATAGTTCTTTCTTCAGATAGAGCCCGGTGGCGCTCCGTTGGTTCCGGGCAATTTCCTCTGGCGTGCCTGTCGCCAAGATCTTTCCACCTCCTCGCCCGCCTTCGGGTCCCATGTCGATGACATAATCCGCTGATTTGATGATGTCCAGATTGTGCTCGATGACGATGATGGAATTGCCTCTGTCCGCCAGTTTGTTCAATACATCCAGCAATATCCTTATGTCTTCGAAGTGAAGTCCTGTGGTGGGCTCGTCGAGGATATATAGTGTGTTGCCGGTCTCCTTCCTCATCAGTTCGGTGGCGAGCTTGATGCGTTGGCTCTCTCCGCCTGAAAGGGTGGTGGAGGGTTGCCCTAAACGGATATAGCCTAATCCGATCTCTTGTAATGTCTTGACCTTATGGTAGATGGATGGTATGTTCTCGAAGAATTCGACGGCCATGTTGATGGTCATGTCCAGCACGTCGGCGATGGATTTTCCCTTGTAACGTACCTCCAAGGTCTCTCGGTTGTATCGTTTGCCTTGGCAGGTCTCGCATGGCACGAGCACGTCGGGCAGGAAGTTCATCTCGATGGTCCTGAATCCGTTTCCTCCGCAGGTCTCGCACCTTCCGCCTTTTACGTTGAAGGAGAACCGCCCCGGCTTATATCCCCTGATTTTGGACTCTGGCAGGGTGACGAATAGTTCGCGGATCTCTCCGAACAGCCCGGTGTAGGTGGCGGGATTGGACCGTGGTGTGCGCCCGATAGGGGTTTGGTCCACGTTGATGACTTTGTCTATGTTCTCCAATCCTTCGATCCTGTCGTATGGTAACGGGTCTTGCAAGGAGTTGTAGAAGTGTTGGCTGAGGATGGGCTGGAGGGTGTCGTTGATGAGCGAGGACTTGCCGCTGCCCGACACGCCCGACACGCAGACGAGTTTGCCCAAAGGTATCTCCACGTCCACGTTCTTCAGGTTGTTTCCTCTCGCTCCGTAGAGGCGGATGCTCTTGCCTGTCCCCTCCCGTTTCTCTGGTCTCACCTCTATCTTACGTTTGCCGTTGAGGTATTCCGCCGTCATCGTATTGGTTTTCAACATGTCAGCAGGGGTGCCTTCGTAGACGACGTTTCCGCCCTTGCGGCCTGCCAGAGGTCCCATGTCCACGATGTAGTCGGACTCGAGCATCATGTCTTTGTCGTGCTCCACCACGATGATCGAGTTGCCTATGTCTCGTAATCGTTTGAGCGAGTTGATGAGACGGGTATTGTCCCGCTGGTGTAAACCGATGCTGGGCTCGTCGAGGATGTAGAGCACGTTGACGAGCTGTGAACCGATCTGTGTCGCCAGCCTGATGCGTTGGCTCTCGCCACCGGAAAGCGTTGCGGTGGCACGGTTGAGGGAGAGGTAGTCCAGTCCGACGTCGACAAGGAATTGTAGCCTCGTCTGTATCTCCTTGAGTATCTCCGTGGCGATGGTGCGTTGTTTCTCTTCCAGCTTGTCGACCACATTGGTTGTCCATTCCTGTAGTTCGGCGATGTCCATGTTGGCGAGCTGGTCTATGCTTTTCCCTGCGATCTTGTAGTTCCTCGCCTCTTGGTTGATACGGCTACCGCCGCACTCCGGGCAGACGATCGTCTTGCTGAATTGTTCCGCCCATTTCTGCGAGGTGGCGGAGGTGTCGCCCTCTCGTTGCATTTCGATGTAGCGGATGACGCCCTCGAAGCTATAGGTACAATGTGATTCGCCCAATGAACTGTTTTTCACGCAGATGCGTTCGTCCGTTCCGTTGAGGATAGCGTTCAATGCCTCTTCGGGAATCTCCTCTATCGGGTCCTTCAGGGAGAATTCGTATTTCTCCGCAATGGCCTCCAACATCCAGAAGAAGAGAGATTTTTTATATTTTCCTAACGGGGATATTCCTCCGTTGTAGATGCTTTGACGTTTGTCTGGTATGATTTTATCCAGATCTATTTCGTTGACGTATCCCAGACCTTTGCACTTGTCGCAGGCCCCGTGGGGCGAATTGAAGGAGAAGTTGTGCGGGGCGGGTTCCGCATAGGATATGCCCGAGGTGGGGCACATGAGGTGGCGGCTGAAGTGACGACTGCTGCCATCGCTTTTCTTGACCACGATGAGCGTTCCGTTTCCCTGCTTCATGGCGATCCGCACCGAGTCTTTGATGCGCTTCTCGTTCTTGTCTGTGATGATGAGTTTGTCGATGACCACCTCGATGGTGTGGTTCTTGTAACGGTCCAGCTTCATGCCGTGGGTGATCTCCCTCATTTCGCCGTCCACCCGCACGTTCAGATAACCCTTCTTGCGGGTCTGCTCGAAGAGCTCTTTGTAGTGGCCTTTTCGGGAGTTGATGAGCGGGGCGAGGATCAGCACGGCCTCGTCCTTGTAATCCGTGTGGATGAGGCTGAGAATTTGATCCTCGGTGTATTTCACCATCTTCTCTCCCGTGACGTAGGAGTAGGCTTCTCCGGCTCTGGCGAAGAGTAGTCGCAGGAAGTCATAGATTTCCGTGGTCGTGCCTACCGTGGAGCGAGGATTCTTGTTGGTCGTTTTTTGCTCGATGGAGATGACTGGGCTGAGTCCGGTGATCTTGTCCACGTCGGGGCGTTCGATATTGCCGAGGAAGTTCCTCGCATAGGAGGAGAAGGTCTCGATGTAGCGCCGTTGTCCCTCCGCATAGATGGTGTCGAACGCCAATGAGGACTTGCCGCTTCCGCTCAAGCCTGTGATCACGGTCAGTTTGTCGCGCGGTATGCTCACGTCGATATTCTTCAGGTTATGTACCCTCGCACCGTAAACGTCTATCCATCCCGTTCCTTGTTCTTTCTTGCTCTCCACTTCGATTCTCCTTTTCAGATTCCTCCGCGAATTTAGTCATTTTTGATAAAAAAAAAGAGTGCGGAATGAATCTGCACTCTTTGAAGATGTTTTAGGACTCTCTTAATTGAAGATGAAGCGGCAAGCGCCGACTCCAGCTACCTGGTCTGTGCTTTTCTCATTTCCTTGCGCATCGTAGATGAGAAGGTTGCTGTTGGTCATCCATCCGTTGATGTTAGCGGTATAGATATCGCCATTCTTAGGATCTATGTTGAATCCGTAGAAGTTGTGGCCAGTGGCTACATTCTTCACATTTTTCGTCGCAATGTCGTAGCTGCTTACGTAGGAAACCTCGTCAGCGCTGTATGCGCCTACTACGGAGCGGTAGTAAATGGTCGTTTTGCTTGGGCTGACGCTCAAATGTCCCTCTCCTGCGATATTCTCCAATTGTGTGTAGTTGTCTACGGAATCTTTGCTGAAGTCCAATTGGGAAATACCACCCTGTGCGGTGTAGTTCTTGTCGTAACCTATGATGGATACCCATACTTTGTTGTCGCTGTCTTTGGTGAAGTGCTTTGCGCTGAGTGCGGCAGGCAATTTCACGGTCTTCTCGACGGTAAAGGAGGTTGGATTGATGAGTTTCACCTTGTTCCCCTCTCCCACAACAATTTTCCCGTTCCAATTGATGATGCCTTCTGGTTGGTTGTCCAACTTGAGGAAGGTGTCGATTTTCGCTGCGGCGAGGTCTATTTTGTAAACTCTACCCTCTGATTGGTTCCAGTCTGGCACGGAAGTCACGAAGAGGTATCCGTCTGCGACCGCTCCATATCTTGGGGTGATGATTCCTTTAATGGTGGAGATCCTCTTGAAATCACTTGCGTTTACTATTTCTATCTTGTCCTCGTTGTTGCAGATGAGGATCAGTTTGCCTCTGTCGATGAATCCTGACTCGATGATGGATGCGAGGGATGTGTTGTTGGCAGCCTTGTAAACATGGTTGGTGATTCCTCCCTTTTTGTCGATGATGCTGACGCTTCCGCTCGCATCATTGAAATTTCCTTGGTTCAGGATGATGCATGTGCGGTCGAGCTCAGAGACGTTGCCGTTCCCATTGTTTTCTTCGTCGTCCTTGCAGCTGCTGAAATTGCCTATGATTAGAGCGCTGACAATAAATAAACCTAGTTGTTGGAATAATGTTTTCTTTTTCATGTTAAATAAAGTTTTATTTGCGCGAATTTAGCGATTGAGGTCGTGGAAAACAATGTTTTTGATAAATTTCGTCCCCTTCAAAAAAAGTCACACCCCTTACGGCATCGTTTTTCGCTCCGCAAGGGGTGTGGATATGTTTGTGGGAATCTCTTCCCGTCTTTTTTCTGCTCGAGGGTTTACCAGCCGCCCCATTGGCTGCCACCGCCGCCCCATTGACCACCGCCGCCCCATTGGCCGCCGCCACCAAATGCACTACCATTGCCGGTTTCTGTCTTGACGTCTAACCTTTGGAATTGGTTGAGGTTGAAGTTCTGCTCCGGATCGTAGAACCCGAATTTGTCGAAGTAGTTCAACTCTCCGTTGAAGTTGTTGCCCACATAGAAGTTGTAGCTCTTTATGTTGGCATTGTAGGCGCAGATGGCTCCATTTCCGTTGTTTGCGTTGTATGGGTCGAGAGGCATCTTCAACGCTGCGATGACATTGCCAGAGTTGTTAGCCACGACGATGTATTGTCCCGCTTTCAGGGTGAAGCTGCTGTTGTAGATGTGGCCTTCCGATGCGACTGGAATAGACTCGTTGAACATTCCGTTTCCGCCGACTGCCAAGACGAAGCCACCTTTGTGGGTGATTCCTTCCGCATCCAGAGGAGAGTTCAGGGAGTGTCTCTGAGCTACTACGGTAATACCACCAGTGATGACCATGTCTCCGTTAGAGTCCAGACCGTCACCTTCCGCTTGTGCGAAGTGGATTCCGCCCTTGAGGTAAATATGTACGTTGTCAGATTTCTCTTGGCCGTTGGTGGCGTTCCAAGCGTCGTCCGAAGCGACCACGTAGGTGCGGCTATCTCCGTCAAGGGTGATGGAGGCGCCGGAGAATGCCTCGTAAGAAGAAGGTACCGTCACACTTCCGCCGAGGATGTTCAATTCTTTCTTGCCGAATACGCCTTGGTCGTATGGTGCATCCACCTCGATGTTTCCGTTGTTGATGGTGAGGATTCCCTCTGCGAGGATACCCGTGTCGTATGCGTAGATGTCAATGCATCCGCTGTTGATGGTGATGTTGCCATCCGCTTTGATACCCTTCGGTGAACCATGAGCCTTGGTGCGGATTCCCTCGATGGATCCTCCGTCGTGGGTGTGGGTCTCGTTCTTTTGGCTACCAGCGTTGATGATGAGTTTCAGGTTGCTGTCATCACCGTTTTTCTCCCCGATAGTGATGTTCCCGTCGCACATGAGTCCTTTACCCAATGTGGCGGTCAGATTGGCAGAACCGCCTGTCATGGTGAAGTTCTTGCCCGCTTTGATGATTTTCGATGCGGCGTAGCTGTAGGTTGTCTTAGAGCTTCCTCCGAAGCCCCACATGCCACCACCTCCGCCACCTCCGGATTGGGTTTGTCCGGTGATGTAGTAGCCTCCTTCTATCTTGATGGTCAGATCACCGCCACTGATAGTCATGTCGTCGTCCACTTTGATGCCTTTGCAGAGGTATGCGTCTGAACCTATATGGATGTCCACTTTACCGTCAGTAAGGGTGAGCTTGCCGTCGCATTTGATGCCTGTGCAGGAGACAGTGTCCCTGTTGGCTTTCTCGTCGTATTGCTTGCCTGTCAGGTCGATGGAGAGCTCTCCTCCGTTGAGGATCACATTCGCATCCGAGTTGAGACCCTTGGCGGCTATGCCGGCTCCTTTGATCTCCACATTGGCGTCGTTGTTGATTTCTATGTCTCCGTCGCAAGCGATGGCTGCGTTGTAATTGAACTCGTTGTTTGTCCCAGTGAATGGTTCCTTCGCATTGAGTGCGGCGATCAGGTCACCACCCGTGACGGTTACTGACCGTTTCGCTTTAACGGCCTTGGACCCTTTCCCGTCCACGTTGACGTTGACGGAGCCTCCGTTGATTTCAATGATGCTATCACATTTCAATCCTTTGGTGTCATCCGATGCGACGTCGAGGTCGATGGTTCCACCGTTGACGAGGATCAACTCGCTACAATCCACACCGTCGCTGGTAGTTCCTTTGATGGACAATCCTCCACCATACATCTCCAGTCCGTCTGCGTTGATGCCATCTCCCTTCGCACCGTTGATGGCAACCTCTCCGCTATATATCTCTATGCGTTTGGCGGAGTTGATGGCATGTTGTTTCTCTCCTTTGATAGTGAGCTTGCCGACTTTCTTTCCTTCTCCCTCTTCGATGTCGTTGATCTTAAGTTTCGATTTGGAGTAGAGCGCCGCTTTCAGGTTGTTATTCTCACTGTCGGTGAGGCTGGACTCTCCTTTGAGGTATACGGTGGCCGCATAGGATTCGTCATCCAATCCTTTGTTTAGGACGATCGGAGCGGTCTCGCACGAGAGCGAAAGATTGTCGAACACCAGCGTATACCCCTTGTCTGGTGTGAAGTTGAATGATCCGTTGTCGGAAGATCCTGAAAGATAGTAGACGATGCCTTTCTGCCCTTCGGAGGAGATGATGGTCACATCTGAACCATCAGCATAGGCGTCGATGTTGTCAAATGGATTGTCGATGGTGACAGAGCTTCCTTTATAGGTGACGAACACGGTGTCTCCTTTTGACATGTTGAAGGTTACACTGTCGATGTCGCTAAGGTCATAGTCCGTCGTCTTTCCGTTCAGGGATTCTAGTAGGATTTTCCCGTCTTTGAATCGAATAGTGTCGACACTTTCGGCGGGGAGAGATGCCTTGTCACTCCCGAAGTGGAAAATGATCGTTGTCTGTGCCCAAACGAACAACCCTATGAACATGCATGCGATAAGTATAATGTTCCTTTTCATATGATTTGAGTTTATGTGTTTTTATATAGGTTCGTCTAGTCGTTTCATGGCCTAACTTAGTGTTCTTCTAAGGTGGAGCGGGGGAATCGTACCCCTTTCTTGCATCCTCATGATAGTTCGTGTCAGTTAGAAAACCGAGGGTTAATGTCACTAAGACTGGCTGATTACCGATTAATCCAATTTGGCTGTAATATTATTATATATTTCCCGATTGGGCAATTTCTTTTAGACGAAATGCCATTTTTTTTCAGTGACGAACGAAATAGGAGGCCGTTCTGGCTGTTTAGTGCCTCAAAAAAAGAGGCCACCCTGTCCGTAAGGAAGGATGACCTCTCACCTTAAAAATTAAAAAATAAAATGAATTGGCAGGAATCGTTTACTCTTAGTCTTTATTCCGAGCATGTTTGGTACTTCCCGGGCTCGTGTATCGGATTTTCACCGTTGAATCCTCTTGGACGTTTGACATTTTCGTCGTAGCGTGTTTTGCTGAATATTCGGAAATCGCCTCGCTCGTAGTCTTGGAATGAAATGTGACAGTAGATCGGTCCTTCTGGCAGGTATTCATTATGGGACATGGTGCGGGTTCCTACCGTGTAGAGGTAATTGTAGTATCCGTCTTTGAAGACGATGTGGAGTGCTATGTTGCCGACGGTGAACCATCGCCCTTTGGCAAGGATGTTCTCTTTGTGGCTGTCGTCATAGTCCATCACCACGAATTCGGCGTCTCCATTGGGTGAGAGATGGTACCTGTATTTGTGGTTGCCACCGCAGCATCGGCCGTCCATGAACCATGTATATCCGTTTTCGAGCATGAGCCTTGGGTCGCGTACGGATGTGTCTGGATGTGCGAGTTGCTCTGGCGTGACGAATCTCTCTGGCTCGACATTTTTGATTAGGTCGTCCAATGTGGAGAATGGTTGGTTGATCTTCGGCAGTTTTGAGGCCTCTGACTTAGCTCGTTTATAGAGGCGATATGGCAATCCGTCGTTCCCGATCATTGTCATCTCATCTTCGCTGAATACATAGTATGCGTAGGTGGTTGTTTTCCCTGAACTGGATACAATGTTCAGGGATCTGTTGTTGAGTGTGTACCAATCTCCTGTAACGTCAGGGTAGCCGGTGACGCCACCTGCTCCATCTTCTTGGACGATGAGTGTGCCGCTTTCTCCGACCCATGCCTCCTCATCGGTAGTGATCAGCCTACAGTCGCGGTATTCGCTCCCTTCACAGTTGGAGGCTTGTGGATTGGCGGCTTTGCAAGGAGCAGTCATGCCTTCTGGCATCTTCTCCGAGTAGCCGAGTCTGAAACCCATTCCGGCTGCGCCATCTCTTGAACGTATCGCTCTTCGACTCACCCTTGCGAACTCTTCCGGCTCGCTGTAGTGTCCGCCTCGACGGGTCTTGTTACCAGAGCCTGTGAGCTGGATAGGGTTGGTTTTTGGTGTGTCAGTATAGGCGATCAACCAGTCGTATACCCACTCCCATGAGTTTCCACTCATGTCGTAGATCCCTAATTCGTTGGGTTTCTTCGTGCCCACTTCATGAGGGGAGTCTCCACTGTTGCCGGCATGCCATGCCACTTCGTCCGCATCGTCGCTTCCTGCATATTTGTGGTTCAATGGCACACCTTTCTTGCCTCCTCTTGCCGCGAATTCCCACTCTGCGTCGGTCAATAGTCGATAGGTGCGTCCTGTCTTCTCGTTTAGCTTGCAGATGAAGTCGTTCGCTTCAAACCAGCTGACTCCAATTTTCGGGGCTTTGCCTTTCTCCCAGAAATTGGATGTGGTGCCCATGACTGCGTTCCAAAGCTCGTTGGTCACCTCATACTTGCAGATGAAGAAGTCGCTTACGGTCACTTGATGGGAAGGTGTCTCGTATTTCTTGTCTTGTTCTGCGCAATCGTCGCATCCTCTGGTATAGGTGCCTCCTTCCACGTAGACCATCTCGATGACGACTTTGCCCACGGTGTCGGAGAAGTCTCCTTTCGGATGGATCGTGTTGTTCGTGAATGTGGCGCTGTCCACGTCGGCGATCTTGTACTTCTTCGTTTGGTCACCCTCGATCAGCATCTCGTTCCTCTTGAATCTGATGGTGTCGATCTCTTCTGTTCTCATCGATTCTTTTTGACCGCCCTTTAAATGTATGGTCAAAATCTCCTGTGCCGACCATAAGAGAATGCTCATAGCCGACAGAACCGCAAATAATATGTACTTTTTCATTTCTTGCTGAATTTAATGTATGTGTTGTTTAACTTAATAGTGTAAATGCCTTGGGGAATGTCGCTTAGAATGATGCGTTCTCCCCTTTGGATCTTCCCCGAAGCGATCTGTTCGCCCTTCAGGTTGAATATCGCATACTGGACGGGCGCAGAAGATGGCGGATTGATTTCCAAATAATCCGAAGCAGGGTTCGGATAGATGCGGAAATCGGAGTCGCCTTGAAGAAGAGATGTGCCAGACGAGGAGTACTCCATAACCTGGAGTTTCCGGATCTCGCTGATCTTCTCTTTTTGGGGGGTGCTTGTCCCGTCTGGTTCCACTACTAAGTATTCGCCGGAGAAAAAGATTTTGCCGGTTTCATACATTGAATACTCTCTTGTGCCGCTTCTCGAATCCACGGTCACTTTCGCTGCTGGTGTGCCGCCCGCAAACGTAACATGAGGGCACAGCAATAGCAGGAATAAAACTGAATAACTTTTAGTGTTTTTCATCTTATAAAAAAGATTTGCTATATATTGGTGAGGGCAAATATATGTTTTTTTTTGAAACAACTATTTGTTTTTCAGCGAATAATTTTTTTTCTGCAGATTGTGGCTCGTTGCGCTTATTTCTTCAAGCCAAGTTTCCATTGCGCTCCGATGGAGAAGTTTCGTCCTGGCATCGCCCTGTATGGAATGTTCTGATAGTCGGTGTCGAATAGGTTGTTTATTTGCCCGTTGAGAATGATCTCCTGATCGCAAGTCGTACATTTTTTCTTTCGCAGGGGAATTCTGAACTCTCCGTATAGGTTCCACAAGAGATAAGCGGGCATGATGTCGTATATATCGGAGGTGGTGCGCTCTCCCGTGTATTGCGCATTGAGGGAAAAACTGGTGCGTTTTTGCTGTACCAACCACCTCCCTGAGAGGGTGTGCTGGGGTAGTAGCGGCATCTGATGGCCGATGAATGGTTTTATGTTCACGAATCCTGCTTTGATCTCCGTGAAGGAGTAGTTGTGGCGGATGCTGATTTTGTTTTGGACCCGGGAGATCGGGAAGGCGTGTGTCATGCCTGACTCAATGCCTTTGGCCAAGACCCTTTCTATGTTGATGGGCTTCCATACGGTTCCTCTAGGCATCCACATGATCCAGTTGTCCACATCGTTTCTGTAGAGGGTGACGCCTGAGGTGAATCGGTAATGCTCGAGTGTGATGTTCCAATGACATTTCACTTCACAGCTGAGTGCGTTCTCCGGATCTAGGTCTATGTTCCCCAGATGTCCCCAATAACGGTCGTTGAGGTTGGGGATTTTGGTGTTTTTCGATATGTTGCAACCGATCCCCCAATCATTCTTTTTTAGCCGCATGGGGGTGATGTATATGCCAAGGGAGGGGGATAGCGGAATGTGGATGTTGCTGGCGAATCCTTTCCTGATGTTCCCATGGAGGGTGAGCTTGGAGGAGGGACGGAATCGGGAGAGGAGGAAGATGGACCCCCGCCATTCGTGGGTTCCCGCTTGGTAGGCATCCACTTCAGGATAGATGTATCGGACGTCCCCTCCTGCCTCTAGTGTGGTTTTTTTTAGCTCCTTTCTCACGTCGGAGGAGAGGGAGAAATCGTGTGTGGCGATGAGGTCCTCTTTGTAGTGCTCCCTGTCGTTGTTCCATGCGGCTTTGTTGCGCCAAATGACCCATTCCCCTTTCCCCTCGTGGCGGAGGATGACCTTGCTGCTTTGGTCTGTTATGTCTTCGTATTTGGAGGGATCCTCATTGTTTTGCATCATGGGTTGTATGAGCCTGTCGCTGAAAGTGTGCCAGATGCTTGCCCCGAGGGTGTTGCGCGAATTTATCTTAACATCGGTCTCGTTGAGTAATCCATAATTTTTGTAAGAGGCGTTCTTTTGCCTAAGTTCCTCGTCCCTGAAGTGGAAGGAGAAATTGTTTTCGCATCGTTGGTGGAACAGGACGGTATAGTTCTGGATCTTCTCGTTGCCGATGCTCAGCTTGAGTCCGTTGAAATCCTTTTTGTAGGATCCGTGGTCGGATTGGAGGGAGATCCTGAAACGGTTGCTCCAGTCTGGCTTGGAGGTGAGGGTGACAGCTCCGCCGATGGCGCCGTTGCCGAAGACTGAGCTTTCGCCCCCTGGGTAAATCTCTATTCTGTCGAAGAAAAAGACGGGGATGAGGCTGTAGTCTGTCTGTCCCATGGTGAGGGGACTGATGTTGATGCCGTTCCATAATGTTTGGGTATGCGATGCGGATGTGCCTCTCAGCGAGATGGTGGTCATCATGCCATTGCCGTTCTGTTTCACGACGAAGGGGGTGCTTTGTGTGATGAGGTCTGCGATGGAGGTGTGCCCTTTCTCACGAAGGATGGTGGAGTCTGCCTTGTAAGGGGTGGCGCTGGTGAAGTCTGACGTGGCACGTTCTTTTTCTCCTGAGACAGTAACCTCATCCAGTATGTTGTCATTCGGTGTCGGGTATTCCAACGCTTGTGCCGCCACGGGCAAATGAGCAACGAGGCATACGATGACTAGAAGACGATTTTGCATGAGATAGGGTAGTGGTCGGAATATTTATCCTTCCCGATTTTGAATTGAAGGGCCTTCCCCTCTTTGCTGTGCATGATCTGGTCGATGCGGAAGTGGAACAACTTCCCGTTGTAGGTGTAGCCATAGCCAGACCCGCACTCCTCGAAGGAGTCTACTAGCCTATCCCCTACGACGGTGTGGTAGGTGTATGAGACTGGCACGTCGTTGAAGTCACCACAGAGGATGATGGGGTACTTCGTTTGCTTGATCAAGTTGTTCACAATCTCCGCTTGCTTGGCTCTGATTTTATAGGAGGTGCTCATCTTTGTGGATACGGAATTCACGACGCTGTTTGCGTCGTTTTTAGACACGGCCTTGATTTTCCTTAGTTTCGCCTTCTCCTCTTCTGTTAGCTTATTGCTCTCGAAGTGGCAATCGAAGACACGTATGGTGTCGCCCTTGACGACGATATCCGCATAGACGGCGCTGTTGTGCTCTGACTCATAGTCGATCACCCCCTTCTTCACGATCGGGTATTTGGAGAGGATGGCGACCCCTATCTGAGCATTCCATGTCAGTTGGTTTTCGTAGACGGCGCAGTATGGATAGTGAGGACTCAGTGTGTTGGATATCTCCTCTTGGGAAAGATACCCCTTGCGTTTGCTGTGCCCGAACTCCTGTATGCATACGATGTCGGACCCGCACTCCTCTATATGTTTCAGGGTTTGATTCTTCTCTTTGGGCGCAAAGAATTGGAACATCTGCACGTTGTAGCTGGTGACGGAGATGGTGTCTCCCTCGGCCTTGTGGTCGTGCCCTAGGGAGAAGGTTCTGCGTGCCTCACTGTAACAGATGACGATGGCGATGATCGGGATGAGTAGGTAGATCTTCCGTCTCACTATCCAAAACAGAAGGAACACCAGGTTGGCGAGTAATAGGTATGGGAATGCCAAACCCAAATAGGAGGGAAGAATATGGTCGTTCGGGCTGATAAAGCAGGCCGTCTTGCCGATAATCATGCACAAAGCCACGATCCCATTGATTAGGATAGCGAAGGTGTAGAAGGTGAAACGAATGAATCCCAACTTTCTACCTTTTTTTTCCGAAGAGTTTTCCTTTTTCATCGTCGTTCAAAGATTCGTATCCGCTACTTTTTATTTTGTCGAGTATCTTGTCGATATCGTCATTCTCTTGTTTTTTCCTATAATTATATTCCTGGTCATTCTCTCTAGTCGTGTAGGAAACCTTCATTTTGGGTTTTCTCCCCGCACCATGTATCAGGTTGGCGATCCGATGGAGTATCTTGTTGATCCAGTCCGTTATATTCTTCCCTTTTTTGTATTCTATGGCAAATATATATCCGGCGACCGCTCCTCCGATATGGGCAAGTTCTCCTCCCGCATTTTCCGCATTGATTTGCATTAAGCTGATCAGTACGCTGACGAGGGCGATCCATTTGATCTTCACGTCGCCGATGAGAACCAGACGCATGGTTTGGTTGGGGGCGAAGACCGCCGTTGCGATGGTGATCGCCATGACCGATGCGGAAGCGCCCAACAACAGGGACAACCCGATGACCGGGGCAAATTTTGGAAGAAGGTTGAATGCGATGATATAGGTGGCACCCCCTGCGATTCCCCCAAGAATATATAGCCCGACCAAGTCGTGTTGCGAGCAGTATTGTAGGAAAAGTTTGCCAAACCAATAGAGCATCAGCAAGTTGAAGAGGATGTGAATGAAACTTTTGTGGAAGAACATGTAGGAGAGGATGCTCCAAGGCCTATGCGCGAATGTGCTAACCTGCGCAGGTAGCATGAGTGAATCGACCCACTCCGTATTGACGTTAAAGAGACCCAATAGGGCTTGAGCGATGCTGATGACTAAAAACACACCAAGATTGATGTATATTAGTTTAGTCAGCGTCGTCCCGTTTTTGAACGATTCAATTAATTCCTCTTTTATTTCTCCTCTCATATTGTTTTTCTTATTGGAACTTTTTCTTGTTACTATGTCTCCAGTATAGGATAAGCAATAACCCGAACAACAATCCTCCCAAGTGAGCGAAGTGCGCCACGTTGTCGATATCGAAATTCTTGACGCCGAAGAACAACTCGATTATGGCATAACCGATGACTAAGTATTTCGCCTTGATAGGGATTGGGATGAACATGATGTAGAGCGGTTGGTTCGGGAAGAACATGCCGAATGCGAGCAGGAGCGCGAATATGGCGCCGGAAGCGCCGACGCTGACGTATGCGTTGTATACGTTGTTGGCGTAATCCGTCACTTCACCGATCGAATAGAACACTATGTTGTTCCCTATATCGATTGGTTTCGACAAGCCTCCTTCGATGAGCTGGTTGATTCCTGCCGTGAAAGGCGCCAAATCATATGTCCATGCGAGCTGTTGGACGATCCCCGCACCGATTCCCGTCACGAAGTAGTAGATGAAAAACTTATTCCGCCCCATGGTACGCTCAATGACCGGCCCGAACATATATAAGTTGAACATGTTGCAGAACAAGTGGATGATGGAGCTGGGGTCGTGCAGGAACATGTATGTCACGAATTGGAAAGGTTTGAAGTCCGTCCCCGCCCAGTAGTGTAGTCCGAGGTATTTATAGATGTCGATCTCTATCCTCGGCAACAGTTGTGCGGCGATCCAAAACAATACATTGATGATGATCAAGTGTATTATGATGGACGTGCCATTTTTATTTGATTCTGTTCCCATACGATCTTAATACTTTTAATGACCACAAAAATAAATAAAATCCCCGCATATTATGTTGATAAACATAAAATTGTCGCTTATTTCGTCTCCGAGGTAAACTTTTTTCGCTTTCATAGCATTTTTCTATCATTTTTTTTTGCAAAATTAATATTCGGGATTATCTTTGTTGCGCTTACATCGTTGAAGCGGAGATAAACGAGATTTTGGGCAGGACGCCGATGATGTGATGGTGATTTTTTTTGATGTGATATTTCGATAATTCATTATATTTTAATTTACTTTTGTTATGAACAAATCAGAATTTATCAAAGCAATCGCTGAGAAGAGCGGTTTGACTATTGCAGACAGCAAGAAGGCTGTTGATGCTTATTCAGAAGTTGTAACTGCTGCATTGAAGGGTGGCGACAAAGTTGCGCTTATTGGTTTCGGTTCTTTCTCTGTAAAAGAGAATCCTGCTCGTGAAGGTGTTAATCCTGCAACTCACAAGAAGATCAAAATCGCAGCTAAGAAGGTTGCTAAGTTTAAAGCAGGTGCAGAGTTGAACAAGGCTCTCAATTGATTGTTTTAAACAAACTCACAGAGGCGGTCCGTGTTTCGGGTCGCCTTTTTTGTTTTATTGTGGGTCTCTGAAAATAATCGGAGATTTTTATGTATTTTTGCGGAAAATTCTGCGTGACCGTTCTCCTCCCGCTTGTTAAGGGTGGCCGACGTGTTCGCATTTTGTTGTAATCGGGATTCTTTTGTATTCCCACATCGATTTATTGAAATGAGTTTAGAAAAGTCTTTGGTCCAATCTGTGAAAAAAGCGGTTGAGACACTCTATGGTGAGACCGTTGACGAGAAAACGGTTCAGTTGCAGGTTACGCGTAAGGATTTTGAGGGCGACATGACCCTCGTTGTCTTCCCGTTTTTGAAAATGTCTAAGAAAAAGCCGGAGGAGACTGCGGCTGAAATTGGTGACGAACTGGTTAAAATAGATGCCGCGGTTGAAAAATACAACGTGATCAAGGGCTTCCTGAACTTGTCCATCTCGAAAAGCAATTGGGTGTCCCAATTGAACGCCATGCTTGCCGACGATAAGTTTGGCACGAAGGAGGTGAAGCCAGATGCGCCGCTTTTCATGGTCGAGTATTCTTCCCCTAATACGAATAAGCCTTTGCACCTCGGCCACGTCCGTAACAATTTGCTGGGATATAGTTTGTGCAAGATACTGGAAGCGAACGGATTGAGGGTGGTGAAGACGAATATCGTGAACGACCGCGGTATTCATATCTGCAAGTCCATGCTGGCATGGAAACTATTTGGGAACGGTGAGACACCTGCCTCTTCCGGTAAAAAAGGTGACCATTTGGTGGGTGATTACTATGTGAAATTTGACAAGGAATACAAACAGCAGGTGAATGAGCTCATGGCGCAGGGCAAATCGGAAGAGGATGCGAAGCGTGAAGCTCCGTTGATGGTTGAGGCCCAATCCATGCTGAAGAAATGGGAGGATGGGGATCCGGAAGTGCGTAAACTCTGGAACATGATGAACGAGTGGGTGTATGCAGGTTTCGACGAGACCTACAAACGCTTGGGCGTCGGTTTTGATAAGATATATTATGAATCACAGACCTATTTGGATGGAAAGGCGAAGGTGAACGAGGGACTCGAGTCCGGTGCGTTCTATCGTCGTCCGGATGGTTCTGTTTGGGCGGATTTGACCCAAAACGGCTTGGATGAGAAATTGTTGCTCCGTTCAGATGGCACATCCGTCTATATGACCCAGGATATTGGTACCGCTACGCAGCGTTTCAATGAATATGACATCAGTAAGATGATCTATGTTGTTGGTAATGAGCAGAATTACCACTTCCAAGTCCTCTCTATCTTGTTGGATCGTCTAGGGTTCTCTTGGGGAAAGGATTTGGTGCATTTCTCCTATGGAATGGTGGAACTTCCAGAGGGAAAGATGAAATCGAGGGAAGGAACAGTTGTGGATGCTGATGACCTTATGGATGAGATGATTAGCTCGGCGAAGGAGGTTTCGCGCGAGTTGGGCAAGCTGGATGGAATGTCCGCCTCTGAGATCGAGGACATCGCTCGAATCTGTGGCTTGGGTGCCCTGAAATATTTCATACTCAAGGTGGATCCCCGCAAGAATATGCTCTTCAACCCGAAGGAGTCCATCGATTTCAACGGAAACACGGGTCCGTTTATCCAATATACCCATGCCCGTATCTGCTCCGTCTTGCGGAAGGCTGCGGAGAGCAACATCCAATTGCCGAACGAGCTCCCTGCGGATTTGAACATATCCGAGGTGGAGTCGAACTTGATACAGACGTTGTCGAACTTCCCGGAGGTGGTCGCTCAGGCGGGAGCGGAGTATAGTCCGGCCCTTATTGCGAACTACGTCTATGAGTTGGTGAAACAGTATAATTCATTCTATCACGACTTCTCCATTTTGAAGGAGAAAGAGATCCAATTGGCTCAATTCCGCCTTCTCCTTTCCAAAAAAGTGGCCGCTGTCGTCAAGACGGGTATGTCCTTGTTGGGCATCGAGGTGCCAGAAAGAATGTAATGTCTTTGCATATAGCAATTGTCACTGACATTTGTTAACTGTAAAATGTCTGTCCATGAATTTTGGGCGGACATTTTTCGCATTTATTCGTATGAGTGTCAGTTAGGTAGCTTTTTTTTGCTTTTATTGCCTTATTGGGTCAAAAATTTTGTTAAAAAAATTTCGTTGTTAAAAAAAAATTTAGCATATTTGCGTATGGCGAACCAGAAATGTGCTCTATAGGTAGAAAGTGTTGATGGTAAACTGTAAGGTTTTATGATATAGTATATGTTTATACACTGAAGATTTGTCGAATTATGAGGAGAAGAATTTACATATTATTTTTGATGACGGTCGCATTGTTTTTTGTGACTGAGGCGGGGGCAGAGACCTTTTGGAAAAGGGTTTACTATAATGATTATGGGGGGAACTCCGCGAACGATCCGTGGATTGGTAATCCGCTAGGTGAGGGGGAAACTTTCCAATCTCTCGAGTTTGATGAAACTGCACAGTGGGGGTATTGCATTTTGAAACACTTTGACAATAATTCCAACTGGTATAATGGTGGAGATCATACTTTCCCTGATAATCGTGAAATAGGTTATTTCCTGCTCATCAATCCGGATAATACGGATAAGGAGGTTGTGGCATACAAAACCAGGCTGGATGGCTTGTGTAGGGGTGTGAGATTCCGATTCACTGCATATGTGGCCAACATGGTTATGCCAGGAAAGAACGGTGATGGTGATCCGCCGGTATTGGCTGTGGGTGTGTACGAAGGGGATTCTCCAACAGTGAGGGTCTCTCAGAATGCTTATTCCGTCATGACGGTTCCTGTTTCAGACCATAGCCCGTCAAGGTCAGACTTGGAGTGGAACAAGTTGTCCCTGGATTTCGTGATGAATTCTGATAGGGATTATGCTTACTTCATCGTTTCCATGGTTCAGCCTGCCACAATGGGTTGGGATTTTGCCATAGATGATATCACTGTCGAGGTGGAGCAGCCGGTGGTGGAGATCTCTCATACCGACATTTTTTATGATGATCCTTTGACATTGAGCGCCAGCTTTGACAACAATGGATTCTTCTCGGATATGAATAATGTCGAATATAGTTGGGAGTACAGCCCGGACGGAAGCAATTACTCTCCTTTGAAAACAGACAGCTATACTAGGGATAAAAATTTCTCATATACGATTGACCACTTTAACAAAGCTCAGCATAATGGATATTATCGTGTCAGAATTGGCGAGAGTGGAAATCTGGATTCGGAAGTTTGTTCTTTGGTGAAGGAATTCCAAATTCATGAGACGAGAGACCAGAAGAAGGTCGTGTTGTGTGCGGGTGAGGTTGCCACCATGGATGATGGTACGGTATTGGACGCTAGTCTCTTCCAAACAGGTGACGTGAAGAAAAGTGGTGATATCTACTACTATATCACCGTGAAGGAACCTAAGAAGGAAAAGAAGGACGATGAGTATTTGTGTATTGATCGTGTCTATAATGGTATAGCGTTGGATCCTCAAGGCCAGCCTTATAAGGGACAGTCCTTCTCGTCGCCACAAGACATTCCTGTGACAATGATTTATATGGACGATCAAAATCACTGCATCGACTCTGTTGAGTCTTGGACGATTGTCGTTACAGAGGAGCGAGTAGTGGCTCGTGGCGATAAGGTCATTTGTCAGGGCGAGGAAGTGTACGGAAAGACCTATGACACGGCGGGTCAATTCTCTGTGAAGGAGAATGATGAAAATGGTGATTGTATCATATATGAGTATGATGTGACGGTTAACCCTACTTATGACAGGACGGAAACGGTTTATCTTTGCCAAGGCGCAACATTTAACGGAAGAGCGTATAATGAGACGGGAGGTCCATTCTATGACTCTCAAACCTTGAAGACGAAGAATTGTGGCTGCGATAGCGTGGTGGGCTACACCATCTATGTGACGGGTAAGACGTACACCTATTTGGACCCTGTGACGATTTGTTATGGTGAATCGTTTGTCTTTGATGGGGTAACCTATACAGATCCGGGCGTTTACACTCTTGAGAAGTCATTCCCGACTTCAGGCTGCGATAGCGTCGTGCAACAAAAGTTGACCATATTGGATAAATATGACAATAAGGATAACCCAATCGACACGCTGATTTGCTACGATTCGAAACTCTTCGGTGTGCCTTATCCTAATCCTACTACAACGCCTATCTTGGTGCGCGATCCTAAGACGTATACTTCCGTTACGGGTTGTGATAGTATTGTATGGTTTAGTTTGACGGTGTTGCAGATTCAGTTGAAACTGGAGATCAAGTCTGATAGGAATACGGTATGTAGGGGTGAGGAGGTTGAAATCTATATCAAGGAGTTGAGACCTAAGAATGTCCCTTACACTTGGTTCCCTGAATTGGGAGGTTCTAGTACGACGAAGAAGGTGTTCACGCCTACGGGTGATTTGGATTGTGTGGTGCGGGCGGAACGTGTCATTGACGCGACTTCGACGTGTGTCTCTACCGATACGATTCATGTCTTCGTGAGGGAAGCTCCTGTGTTGGAAATCGATTCGATCAATCAGAAGGAGAATGTCGTCGCCTATAGGGTGACTGGCGGAACGGAACCTTATCAGATATTCTTGGACAAAGACAATGTGGGTTCTGATCCTGTTGGTGAATTGCATGATTCCCCTATCGGTACCCATAAGTTGGTCGCTATGGATGTGAATGAGTGCTCGGATGGTGCTTACTTCGACATTACGCCGGTCCCAGTTACTCCTTCGGAATATTTCACGCCTAACAACGATGGCTTGAACGATGTCTGGACAATTGAGAACATCGATGTGTACCCTAGATGTAATGTTAAGATATATGATCGTTCGGGTCGTGTAGTGTACAATGCGGATGCTTATGATAATACGACAGGGTGGGATGGAACGTATCTCGGGAAACCTCTTCCGTCATCCGACTATTGGTATTTGATTAACCTTCCGGAGTCTGATATCCAGTTGATGGGCCACTTCACACTGATTCGATGATTATAGAGTTTTGAACTGTTAACTTTCAATCAATATAAATTTTAATTATGTCTCAGTTATCGGATTTGATTTTGAAGCAAGTTGCTTCTGCCGCTGCGGGAAGTAATTTGGGTAACAATGTCTTGAATGGTTTGTCTGATTCAATTGTGAATAGCCTTAAGCAAACCGCAACTTCCAAAGGTGGTGTTGAACAATTGATGGCTTTGTTCACTGGCAAGACTTCTGCCGCAAATAGTTCGGTGACAGCTTTGGCTTCTCAGATTTTCACATCTCAGTTCGCCAGCAAGTTGGGTCTTTCCTCTTCTGCTTCCTCTTCAGCCACAAGTTTGATTCCAACGATCATAGGTGGCCTTGTGTCTGCCGTATTGTCTAAAAAGACAGGTGGTTTGGACCTTACGTCCATCCTCTCATCTTTGGGTGCGGCTTCAGGTAACTCTACGGCTAGTAAGTTGGGCTATATCGCTGGCACGTTGGGTAAGTTGTTCAAGAAGAAATAATTTTTTTGATATGGGAAAGAGCACATTGATTCGAATGTGCTCTTTTTTGCCCAATATTTTCTGGCCTGCTTGTGCTGGGATTTTCTTTCGCTTTTAGGGTGGCTTTGTAAGAATTTTTTAGAATAATCCTGTTGAGGATTAGTGTTATATAATATGGGTTAAAATCATTTATGTTATGAAAGGAAAATGTTACGCTTTATTGGTGTCACTTGCTTTATTTTCTGCCATTGAGGCCAGCGCAGGTGAATGGGAAAGAGTCTATTACAGCGATTTCGGAGGCAACTCAGCTACGGATCCGCATTTAGGTCCTGAGTTGACACAGGACGAGATGTGTAATGATCTCGAGTATGATACCCGTCTATTGAGTGGGTATCTCATCACGAAATATTGGGAAGGAGCCGACTATCATTCTTGGTACAATGGAGGAGATCACACATCCCCAGATGACAAGGAGATTGGCTATTTCATGGCCGTCAATCCTGATAGCCGGGATGGGGCGGTGCCCGTATATAGAGTAAAACAGGAGAATCTATGTAAGGGTACGAAGTTCCGTTTCACGGCATATGTAGCCAACTTGACTCGTCCGGATGATATTAGTGCGTCAGAGGTTCCTCCTGTATTGTTTCTTGGTGTCTATAATGGTCCTGAACCGAAAACACGGGTTGCCGAATATGCATATGCCATGATGACGATTTCCTCTGATGAACATGATGCTAACGCAACCTCTTTGAATTGGCAAAAAATGTCCATCGAGTTCACGCTGAATTCGGATATGGATTTCGCTTATTTCATCGTGGGAATGCAAAACCCAGAGGCAAATGGCTTCGATTTTGCTATTGATGACATCTCCATTGAAATGGAGCGATTTGAGGTGACTGGCGCCCTGTCATCGAATAAGGCGGACAATCTTTCCTTCTTCGAGGAGGGTGGATCCCTTCATGTCCAGAATGTGGGTGGAATATTCTCTTACAGCATCTCGGACCTCACCGGCAAATCGATGGTCTCCGGTAGTACTGCCAATGGCATGATTCCAGTCTCAAACCTTCAACCGGGAGCCTATTTGGTGACGATATCCGTGAATGGAGAAAAACGTGTGGAAAGGATTTTGTTGACAGGTTCAAAGTGATTTAGATGGTTTAGCCAAGGATATAAAAAAGCCCCGTCGCATGATTGTGACGGGGCTTTTCGTATGATATGCGTCGTTGTTATTTCAACTTTGCGATGTTCTCTTTCAACGTGGCGATCTTGCTCTCTGCGTCAGACTTCTTCTTACGCTCTTTCTCCACGATTTCGGGCTTGGCATTGGCCACGAACCTTTCGTTGCCCAATTTCTTCTCCACGCTGGCGAGGAATCCTTCCAAGTACTTGATCTCCTCTTCCATCTTCGTGATCTCCTCCTCCACATTGATGTTATTGCCCAATGGAATGGAGATCTCTATGGTGCCGACCATGAAGGTGGCCGCCGTGCCGCTGATCTCGTCGGTCGTCTCGGCGATCGTGCTGATGTTGGCGAGCTTTTGGATGATGCTGTTGTTCTTGTCGTCGAAACCTTCTCCTCTGTGGTAGAGCTCGAATGTCTCCTTCGGGCTAATGCCTTTGCTTGCCCTCACGTTACGGATGCCTGCGATGATTCCCTTGGTGATCTCCATACGGTTGATGTTCTTCTCGCAGTACTCATCCGCTTTAGGAAGCAGGCTGACCATGATACTGTCTTTCTGATCACGCTCTTTGATGTTTTGGTAGAGCTCTTCCGTGATGAAAGGCATGAATGGGTGCAACAGCTTCAGCAACGTCTCGAAGTACTCTAATGTGGCCTCGTAGGTCGCCTTGTCGATTGGCTGTTGGTAGGCTGGCTTCACCATCTCCAAGTACCAGGAAGAGAACTCGTCCCAGAAGAGTTTGTAAACGGCCATCAACGCCTCGCTTACCCTATATTTACTGAAACAATCATCTATCTCGGAGATTGTCTTGTTCAATTGTTGCTTGAACCATTTCACAGCCTTCTGTGCAGATTCAGGCTGCTCCAAGTCGGCTTTTACTTCCCATCCCTTTACCAGACGGAAAGCGTTCCAAATCTTGTTGTTGAAGTTACGCCCTTGCTCGCACAATGCCTCGTCGAAGAGGATGTCGTTACCAGGTTGTGCGGAGAGCATCATACCCATACGCACACCGTCGGCGCCGAAGCGGTCGATCAGGTCGAGCGGATCAGGTGAGTTACCCAATGACTTGGACATCTTCCTTCCCAACTTGTCACGCACGATACCAGTGAAGTAGACGTTGCGGAAAGGCATGTCGCCCTCGTACTCGTAGCCCGCCATGATCATACGCGCCACCCAGAAGAAGATGATGTCCGGACCGGTCACCAAGTCGCTGGTAGGGTAGTAGTATTTGATCTCCTCGTTGCCTGGATTGTTGATACCGTCGAAGAGGGAGATTGGCCACAACCAAGAAGAGAACCAAGTGTCCAAGCAATCCTCGTCTTGACGAAGGTCTTGGATGGTCAGGTTGTTGTTACCGCTCTTCTTCTTGGCCAATTCCAACGCCTTTTCTGGGGTATCCGCCACCACGTATCCGCCTTCAGGCAAGAAGTAGGCCGGGATGCGGTGTCCCCACCACAATTGACGGCTGATACACCAGTCCTTGATGTTCTCCAACCAGTTGCGGTAAGTGTTCTTGTATTTGGCAGGATAGAACTTCAGTTCATCCTTCATCACTGGCTCCAAGGCGATTTTCGCCAAGTGCTCCATCTTGAGGAACCACTGCATGGAGAGCTTAGGCTCGATGACCACGTTGGTTCTTTCCGAGTAGCCTACCTTGTTGGTGTAGTCTTCCGTCTTCTCCAGCAGACCAGCTGCGGCCAAATCCTTCTCGATCTGCTTCCTGACATCGAAACGGTCTTGTCCGACGTACATGCCGGCCGCCTCGCTGAGGGTACCGTTATCGTTGAAGATATCTATCGTTTGGAGGTTATATTTCTCGCCCAACATGTAGTCGTTCACGTCGTGGGCAGGCGTCACCTTCAAGCAACCCGTACCGAACTCGATGTCCACGTATTCGTCCTCGATGACAGGGATGACACGGTTCACCAATGGCACGATCACCTTCTTGCCGGAGAGCCAACGGTTCTTCGGGTCTTTCGGGTTGATGCACATGGCGGTATCACCCATGATGGTCTCAGGACGGGTGGTAGCCACCACTGCGTAGCGTCCCTTCGCATCACGGTGTACGACTTCGCCTTCCGCACCGGTTTCACCCTTCAGGTCGTCGTCTGCGACGTAATACTTTAGATAGTAGAGTTTGCTGTGCTCCTCCTTATAGATCACCTCCTCGTCCGAAAGGGCGGTCAGAGCCTTCGGGTCCCAGTTGACCATGCGCACGCCACGATAGATGAGACCTTTGTTGTAGAGGTCGCAGAAAACCTTGATGACGCTCTCGCTACGTTTCTCGTCCATGGTGAAGCCCGTACGGTCCCAATCGCAGGAAGCGCCCAGTTTCTTCAGTTGTTCGAGGATGATGCCACCGTGTTTGCGGGTCCACTCCCAAGCGTGCTCCAGGAACTGTTCGCGGGTGAGGTCCGTCTTCTTGATGCCCTCCTGCGCCAGTTTGTTCACCACCTTAGCTTCCGTGGCGATGGATGCGTGGTCGGTACCAGGCACCCAGCAAGCGTTCTTGCCCATCATGCGGGCACGGCGTACAAGGATATCTTGGATGGTGTTGTTCAGCATGTGACCCATGTGCAACACGCCCGTCACGTTCGGCGGAGGAATAACGATTGTATAGGGTTCGCGACCATCGGGCTTCGATTTGAAGAAGCCGTTATCCAACCAGTATTGGTACCACTTCGACTCCACGTCGGCAGGGTTGTACTTGCTTGCCAGTTCTTCCATATTGTATGTTACAAATTAATTCCGAATATTTTAGGGTGCAAAGTTAGTGAAAACAAATAGAAGTTTTGTGGTATGGCGTGATATTTGTGAGAAAAAACGAGGGGAGGCGCATTGTTTTGCGCATCCCCTCGTCCGTTTGGTAAGAATCTGTAACCTTTTCAGGCTACTTTAATCCTTGATGCATGTCTCATTTCAGGATAATCTTCTCTATGTATGTATTCTCTCCTGCGTTGACATGAACAAAGTAAACACCGCTCGACTTGCCTTCAAGGTTGATGGCTTGTCCACGTCCCGTGCCACTTGTTGTGTAAACCGTTTTGCCGGTCGCATCAGTGATGGTGATATGGAAGTCCACATCTTCAGTGGCGAAGGAGATGAAGAATTCTCCGTCAGTCGGGTTAGGGTAGAGGTATATGCCTCCTCTCCTTGATTCAACGTCGGAAATCACCTCGTCAGTAAGGAATTCGTCATCATCCTCAATACTCATCATGCGAAGTGTGTTCGTTCCGCCATAAGAGCAACTGTAGGCTTGTTTCTTGGCTGAGAATTTCGCTCCTTTCGCAACCTTGAAGCCTTTCTTTAATTGGATCTTTTCTGCGCGGAAAGATGTTTTCCCGCTCTTTACGACCACATTGCCTTTCCCGTTGCTGTTGTTGGAGTAGATGTCATATCCAGCCATGATCGTATTGGCAAAAGCGTCGACTTCACCTGTTAAGGTTTTGTTTTGGAACATCAGTAAGTCTGCGCCAACGTATGGGGCGTAATTATGCTTGCGTATGGTCACTACATAAGGGAACTTGATCCCTACAAAGATGTGCTCAGATTCGCTTGAACCCATCTTGTATGTGCGGAAGTAGGATTTCCCGTTGTCAACAAGACTTGTCACTGTCACTGTGCAACCTTTTACATCGTTGGTGTTTACGCGGAGGTTGTCTCCTTCCAGACTTATTCTTGGTTTACCCAAACAGATTGGCTCCTGCGAGAACATCTCCATTGCAGGATCTCCGAAATAGTGGTATCCCAGAATGTTTTTGTAGTAGCAATTGTTTTTGGCCGCAATGTTTTTAGCATTCGTTAGGATCTCTCCCATGCCATATTGGACGTTGCCGTTGTAACTGTAGTTACTTTCGCATTTGTTCTCGAAATTAAGATCTGTCCATGCGGAATTCACCAATGCGCCAACAAAAGCAATGTCAGAGGATCCATAAGATGCACCTGTGCAAGCCATCACGCCAATCGCACCTCCATTCTTTTTGTTTAACAATTCTCCAGCCAAACACTTGCCTGCGTTGAAGTTACCTGAATTACAGCACATGCTGAATACGATAGGCAGCTTGTCGCCGTTGGTTAATTTATTGATGTGTTGTGGCTTGAATTCTAACCCAGACCATACAGTGTCACCTCCGTGTCCACAATAGATTGTGAAGAATTTTCCACTGTTTATTGCCTTGACAATGTCATTCCCATTCTTTTTCCATGCTGTATTGTCAGATATCAAATCACTTGGCACCTCGGAACATCTTGTCTCTCCTTTGTAATTGTGGACTGTGTCGGTCGCATAAAGACGAGTTCTTGTGTATTTGTATTTCTTAACCAGTGCGGTACCCACCTCTTCCGATGTCTTTAAACTAATGTTGTTATTCCCCGTACAACTTATGATGTTTTTGTAAAAGGATTTGTTTGTCGGAGGTGTTTTCTCGTATTTGATAATCTTGTCAACTACGGTGTTCGCGGTTGTAGCGTCATCAACAGGGATTCTGCCTAGTGCTTTGTCTGTCGTCAATGAAGTGGCACTACATACGTAAAGCATATCTGTATTTACGCCATCGTGGGTGTTGGTTGGAACCAACTTGACACCTCCAAAGAACAAGATATATTTGATGCCGCTATTCTTTTTCAGCGTGCTATCAATACTGGTTTTTACAGCAGTTGGGTTGCTCCATTTAGCTCTGGATAGTACAATTGTCTTGTTCCCGTATTGGGTTTTCCAATTGGCTAATTTTTGAGCCGGCGCCGATAGCCCGGTTGTCGTCACGATCAGATAGGAAGCTTGTGTGCTTTCTCCTGCCGCGAGACAAGAAAGGATTGACGCCATGGACACGAATAAAGCTATGATTATTCTATTCATGACTTATGTGTTTTGTGGTTATTTCTTCAACATTTCCATTTCAGCCTTCAAGGCCTTGTTCTCTTTCTCTAACTCGATCATGTGGAGGGTGAGTTCCTCTACCTTTTCGAGGAGCAAGTTGCTCATTTGTGATACGCTCATGCCGTTCTCTGAAATCTCGGCAGCGGATGGTACGCCTGGCAAGTGCTTGTTCTCCTTCACGTAGCTCTCAACCTCGCTGAGTGGACGCAAGTTGTAGTTCTCTTCAAACACATAATCGGCAGCGTTGTTCAACTCCACGTTGATGTCCTGCGCCTTGATTTGGTTGGCTTTCAACACCTCAGCCACCTCGATCTCATTGTGACAAGTGATCTTGCCGGTAACGTCAAGGTTTGCGAGCATGTTAACGTTGTTCTTTTTCATCGTCATTATTTTGGCGTTGCCATCTGTGGTAAAAGAGAAGTTCATTGCGGAGATCGCCAAGTCCGCAAAATTGTTCTTCCCTGATGATGAGATTCTCATTCCCTCAGTGACGCTATTGTCCTTCGAAATGAGGAGGTTGACTTTGCCTGCTTCATCTGTTGCATACACTCTCAACCATTTATTGAACCTATTGTCCGTTCCTTTACAGATGAGGCTTCCGTTCATTGTTGTGGTGCCGGAAACCGTAAGGCTGCTATTTACTTTCGCGGTTGAATTAACAGTCACCGCTCCGTTGAGGTAGGTTGCCCCTTTTACATACAATTTGTAATTGGCGGTGCTTGAAGTTGGTGTGATTCCAATCGCCACATTGCTTGTGTTCCCTGTTAATGGATAGCTGTACAATCCATAACTGTTTGATTTCCACGATTGTGCGTTCGCTGCGCATACTGACAAAGCAACTCCCATGGTTGCTACCATAATCCTTTTCAAATCCATTTTTTTTAAATTTAAAAGTTAATAAAAAATACAATTTGGGGTCAGTCCCTCGTTGTTCTGCTCGATTGATAGAATTTTACTGATAGTGCCTGATCCCCAGTTCGCAATCGGCCTCTTGCATTTCAAAGTTACTTTTATTGTTTGGCTTGTCGTGAGGAATATTTCCTCATTTTATTGCTTTTGTTGGTTTTTATATTCCACAAAATCGTTGTTTGTGTATATTTAATTGCTTTTTATTTTGTGTATGCTTGAATTATGTTTGATTGATTATTAAATATTTACTGTTTTTAATTTTTTGTTTGCGGGTACGATTGATCGTTTTGTTGTTTTTGATTGGGCTGTTTGAAAATGCAAAAATTGTGCCAATCTATGCGAATGGTTCGTTTTCCACAGTTTTTTTTGACGAATGATGGTGTTTTCCGCAAGTAAGATGGCTGGGCATCTTTTCCTTCGCTAAAAAAATCTATTGTTTTTTGTCGATAATGGTCATTTCGCAGGTTTGACAGTCGAATGAGAGGCGATACTCTTTCCCATTGTTGGCGATGAGGGTTAATGGCTCTTGGATCTCGTTCGCCGCTTTGTCTTGCTTTTTGCAGTAGCCTAATGTGTGGCGCAGGCAGTGCTTGCAGGTCATGACGGGTACGTTTTGGGGTGGCCGGCTCTCGAAGGATGGTGCGATTTTCTCCACTCCGTGTTGTTGGTAGAAGCGTCTTGCCGATTCGTTGTGCACGTTTCCTGTGTAGTCCAACTCTTTCAGCGGAAAGGCATGCGTGGTCTGCGGGAAGATTAGGCGGGACTTTTCTCTCTTCGCTTCCCTCTCTGTTTCTAACTGTTGCAGCAGTTCTCTCCTCCATTGGGTGATTTTTCCTGCGGGTATGAAATAGATGCCGCAGTTGAGCTCCACGTTTGTGACGTGGAAGATGGTGTTGCCGCTCTTCGTGAAGATGTTGCGCAGGTTGTCCCTTTGCCGCTCCTCGTTTTCGCATGGGGTCTTCCCCTCCTGGAGGGGCAGGGTGGCGGATATGCCGTCCTCGTCTGTGGCGGTGGCTTCGAAGCCTTCCTCTGTCTCTGTGAGGGTGATCCGCACGTCGATCTTCCTCTCGGCTGACTCTTTGGCGAGTAGTCGTTCGAAGGCTTGATCGAAGTTACGAAAGAGTGTGGTGCGTGGCGGCAGGGTGATCTTTTCCGCCGGTACGATGACATCACCATGGACGGTGTTGGCCCTGAAACCATGGAACTCTCCGTTGTGGTCGATGAAACAGAATCCGTCTCCGTTGGATAGCGTCTTGTCCGTGCGGACGATGATCTCACCCCTCTGTGAGTAGGCGGTCCCGATCTTCTCGCCGATGGATTTGGGTGTGTCGGGTTGGATGATGTCCCGCTGCCTGCCGTGCAGGAAATAGTTGGTCGAGCCTCTGTGGAAGCTCTTGTCCGTGTTAGGTGTGAAGGTGTAGGTGCAGTGGCCTGAGCTAGCGGGTGCGTACTCCTTCCCCTCTAATATCTTGTCTAGAGCTTGACGGTAGTAGGCTGTCACGTTCTTCACGTAGGGAATATCTTTCAGCCTACCTTCTATTTTCAGGGAGCTGACGCCTGCGTCCTGTAGTTCCTTCAGATGGTTGGATAGGTTGAGGTCCTTCAGTGAGAGCAAGTGCTTCTCCTTGGCGAGGATGCGACCGGAGGCGTCTGCCAGCGTGTAGGGTAGTCTGCAGAACTGCGCGCAATTGCCACGGTTGGCGCTTCGTCCGCACCCGTTCTGGCTCATGTAGCAGACACCGCTGTAGCTCACGCAGAGGGCTCCATGGATGAACGCCTCCAGTTTGACGTCTGTGCTTTGGCTGATCTGCCGAATCTGTTCGATGGATAGTTCCCTTGCCAAAACCACCTGCTCGAAGCCTGCCTCTGCCAGGAACTTCACCTTTTCAGGGGTGCGGTTGTCCATTTGGGTGCTGGCGTGGAGTGGAATAGGGGGCAGGGCTAATTGGGTGATGCCCATGTCTTGTACGATGAGGGCGTCTGTTCCGGCCTCGTATAATTGGTGGATGAGGTGACCTGCCTGCTCCAGTTCTTGGTCGGTGAGGATGGTGTTGAGCGCCACGTAGACTTTCGCGTAGTACTGATGGGCGAACCGTGCGAGGCGTTCGATCTCCTCTATGCTGTTGCCGGCCGCTGCCCTTGCGCTAAACTGAGGTGCACCGATGTAGACAGCGTCCGCGCCGTGTTTCACGGCCTCGATGCCATGGCCCGCTGTCCGTGCGGGTGCGAGCAGTTCGATCTTGCGCATTACCGTATACGACTGATGTTGTAGGGTGTTTTTTGGTAGACGAAGTAGTTCAACCAGTTGGTGAACAGGAGGTTGCCGTGGCTTCTCCATCGCACGATCGGCTTCTTGTTAGGGTCGTTGTCCTCGAAATAGTTGCAAGGAATCTCAATCTCCAATCCCTTCTCCTTGTCCCTGAAATACTCGTCGCGGAGGGTGTTGGGCGCATATTCCGAGTGCCCGGTGACGAAGAACTCACGTCCGTTTCTGCCTTGCACGATGTAGACGCCCGCCTCGTCGGACTCCGACAAGATCTTCAGTCCAGGGATCTTCTCGATGTCGGCTCTCCTTATTTCGGAGTGGCGGCTGTGAGGCGCATAGAACAGATCGTCGAACCCTCTGAATATAGGGTTCTTCGCATCTAGGATCTTATGCTTGAAGATGCCGAATTTTTTCTTGTCCAAAGGGTATTTAGGAATGTTATAGTAGTGATATAGCCCAGCTTGCGCCGCCCAACAGATGAAGAGGGTGGAGGTGACGTGGGTTTTGGCCCAGTCGAATATCTCCACGATTTCGTCCCAATAGGTGACCTCTTCGAAGTCGAGGTTCTCCACGGGCGCTCCCGTGATGATCATGCCGTCATACCGTTGTTTTTTGATCGTCTCGAAGTCCTTGTAGAAGGTCAGCATGTGTTCCACAGGCGTGTTCTTAGAGGTGTGGCTCTTGACCTTCAACAGATCCAGCTCGATTTGTAGCGGCGTGTTGGAAAGTAGGCGGATGAGGTCGGTCTCCGTAGTGATTTTCAGGGGCATGAGGTTGAGAACGATGATCTTCAGTGGACGTATGTCTTGTGTGGATGCGGATTCCGAATCCTTCACGAAGATGTTCTCTCGCTTCAATGCCTCGACGGCTGGTAAATTTGATGGTATGTTTAATGGCATAATTTCCTCCTCTTCCCTTTTTTCTGCAAAGATACATATTATTTGGCTTGTAAGGTACTTTTGTGACTGTAATCAAATGCGTGTGCGTTTGATTTAACAAAAAAAAAGGATATCTTTGTCAAATAGATTGATAATTTGTTTATGAAAAGAGAGTTTTTTAAATTATTAAACGCAATGTTGGCTCTTATTTTGTCGTTGATCGGATACGAATCCTGCAAGGAAGAGACCGAGGATGCGGAATATGGCACCCCGACTGCTGAGTACATCTTCCGAGGGAAGGTGACGGATCTGGAGGGGAATGCGTTGCCGAACGTGAAGGTTTCATTTGTGAGCAAGTACGTTGATGAGGGGCAACTCTTTATAAGTGAGGATTCTCTGACCTCTACGGATGCGGAAGGTAGGTATGTCGCAAGGCCACGGGACCTGTATTGGAAGAGTGACGCTGGACTGAGTTTCTCTCTGGGGGATGACGTGTACAAAGATACTTTCCTGACCCACTCGGATTTGGCTCCGCTGAAGGGCGGTGACGGCAGATGGTTTGAAGGACGTTCGGAAAACACGATAGATATTACGTTGGATATTCCTGCGGGCAAATGATTGTGCCCAATACTATAACTTTTTTATCATGGGTAAGAGATTTTTTGGATTGCTAAATAAGTTTTTAGCGTTTTTGTTGGCGCTGCTGGGTGTTCAGTCATGCGACCCGGGTGCGGATGAATATGGATGCCCCTCCGCGGATTACATCTTTCAGGGGAAGGTGACGGATGAAGAGGGAAATCCTCTTCCTGACGTGAAGGTTTCAGGTTTGCCGGCTTATGAGTATTCTTTTTCTAGAAAGGATCTGGACTCCCTTTCCACCACAGGCGCTGATGGAACATATTCCGCGTTAGTACGTTCGGACTGTGGGGTGTATGATTTAAAGGGATTGCGTTTTTCCGCCAAGGATGGAACGTATGTTGATACAGTATGGAAACAATCGGACCTCGCACCTTTCAAACATGGACATTCGTGGCATGAAGGTCTGTCGGAGAATACGTTGAACATCACTTTGAAGAAAAAGTAATTGGGCATGGAACGTCCTGACAATTTGTCTTTGAAGAAGCGGCTGGCGCTCCGATTATACGACAGCTACCGGCACAATGCCGCAAAGATTCACGAGTTAACGTATCTCTTCTGGGAGGCTACCTTGCGTTGCCCCCTGAATTGCTTGCATTGCGGAAGCGATTGCCGGCAGGAGTCTGGTGTGAAGGACATGCCGGTGGAGGATTTCCTGAATGCGGTGCGTCAAATCATCCCTATCGTGGATCCTCACCATACGATGATCGTCCTTACGGGAGGCGAGGTGCTTGTTCGCCGTGACATCGAACAGGCGGGACGGGCTTTGTACAGCATGGGTTTCCCTTGGGGAATTGTCACCAATGGCTATTTGCTGACGCCTGAGCGTTTGCAGTCTCTCTTGAACGCTGGCATGCGTGCGTGTACGGTTAGTTTGGATGGCTTGGAAGCGTCCCATAATTGGCTGCGTCAGCATCCGAACTCTTTCCAGCGGGCGGTGGCGGCCATTCGCCTATTGCCTCATACAGACTTGCGTCATGATGTGGTCACCTGTGTAAACAACAGAAATTTTGACGAATTGCCGCAGATTAAGCAACTGCTGATCGACTGCGGCATCAAGGAGTGGCGCATCTTTACCATATTCCCTGTCGGCAGGGCGGCCGATAACCCGGACTTGCAACTGCCGGACGATAAGTTCAAGGCTGTTTTCGACTTTATTGAGGCGACCCGCAAGGAGGGCAAAATCAAGGCTAGCTATGGTTGCGAAGGCTTCTTGGGGAATTATGAGACGAAGGTGCGGGATAATTTCTTCTTTTGCAGGGCGGGCATCAATGTGGCCTCCATTCTGGTGGACGGAAGCATATCCGCATGTCCTGATCTGCGTGGAAGATTCATTCAAGGCAATATCTACAAGGATGATTTCGCCGACGTGTGGCAAAACCGCTATCAAATCATGCGGGATAGGTCGTGGACCAAGGTCGGTATTTGCAGGGATTGTGAGTTCTATAAACATTGCGAGGGGAATGGTTTGCACCTACGTGACGAAGAACGGAATGAGCTCTACTTCTGTCACCTGAAGAGGATTATGGGCGGATTGAAATGATTATGAATCAGTACGATAACATAGACGAGGGGTGGTGAATCCCTCGTTTTCTTGTATGTGCCCTTGTGGGCTGACCGTTTTTTGTGCGACAGAGAGGAAAGTGTGTTTTTTATTATACCTTTGTGGATGATTATTCATTTGGCTTTATATTCATGAAAATATTGTTGGCTACCCATCAGTTGGAAAAAACGGGGGGGACGGAGACTTTTACTTATGCGATGGCGACATCGCTGAGACGGCTTGGCTATGACGTGGAGTATTACTGTGTCAGGAGGGGTGCCGTGTCAGAGAGAATCGAGGCTTTGGGCGTTCCGTTCATGTCCCGTAAATCCTACGACCTTGTGATCTTAAATCACAAATCGGTCGCCGAAAGGCTGTGTGGGAAAGGCGTTATTATCCAGACCTGCCATGGTGTCATCCCTGATATCGAACAGCCTTCCCGGTACGCAGACCTCTGGGTGGGGGTTTCCGATGAGGTGAGGATGCATGTCGAGTCCCTAGGATTCCCTGCTGTTACGATGTGGAACGGTGTTGATTGTGAGCGATTTAAGCCTTCTGGTGAACTGCATGACCATCTGACAACCGTACTCTCCCTTTGTCAATCGGAGCAGGCACATGAGATGGTTCAGACTTGTTGTGAGCACTTGAATGTGGCATTTATTCGTGCGGACAAATCTATGGATGATGTGTGGAGCATCGAGAAACTAATGAACCGGGCGGATATGGTCGTTGGAGTGGGGCGTTCCCTCTATGATGCGATGGCCTGTGGACGGGCGGTCGTCTCTTTTGATGTGCGCAATTACAATACGCAAGTGAGTGGATATGGTTATCTCTCTTCTTATAATATAACCAGCGCCATGACGGATAATTGTGTGAATCGTTATGCGCCTAATCCATTAGACGTCAATTCGTTGGAACATGAGATCGCTAAATACAACAAGGAAGATGGCACATTCTTCCGCCAGTTCGCTTTGGAGCATCTAAATGTTGATTGTCAGGTTCATCGATATATCCAGCTCTATGAGCAGTTTTTGTCGCAAGAGAAAGAAAAACCTTTTTATCAGAGGGCAATGCGTTATATGCGGAAGAAAAAGCAACAATTCTACGTGTGGCAGAAATACTTTTTCAGCTTTGGAAAGAGTCGTTATTGATTACAAACGTTTGACTTGTAAATATTTATCACTTCCCTTCATTAACTCTTTGAAGATCTCATTGTATCGGTTGAGATGCTTTTCGTAGGAAAAGGATTGTGCGTATTCCCTATTCTTGATAGCCATTGAAGGGTCCTCGTTGAAGCGTAGGATCGCCTCCCTCACTTTCTCTGCCATGTGTTGAGGCTCGAAACTTTCCCAGAAGAAAACGTGGTCCGCACCGATCTCCTTCAGGGATGTTTTGTCTGATGAGATGACCGGTTTGCCGAAGAACATCGCTTCGATGATTGGTAGGCCAAACCCTTCGAATAGAGAAGGGAAGACGAAAGCCTCACAGTGGTTATAGAGCCATACCTTTTCTTCGTGGAGAATCTCGCCCAGAAGGAAGACGTTGCTGATTCCCTCGTCTGCGATGCGCTTCTGGATCATTCTGCCATATTCGGTGGCGCACTTCCCCGCGATGTATAGGTTGTATTCCGGCATCAGTTTCATGGTGTCCAGTAGCGTGTGGAAATTCTTCTTAGGCAACATCTGACCGATGGAGAATAGGAACTTCTTGCCGCTGACGTCTGGCAGGTTCGGTTGTTTCTCCACGTTCGGAGACATGAATTCCACGCCGTTGTATATGACTTCAATGGGTTGCGTGATCTGGAAATTTTTCTCCACATCGTTTTTGGCGAAGTTGGAGATGCAGGTTATTTTATTGGCTCGATTGATTCTGCGGGTGAGCTTGCGGAAATACTTCTCCTTGACCTTTCCCTTCTTTTCGTATAGGAAATTCAGGTCGTGGATGGTCAGGACGTTTTGTGTTGATTTGCGGGATGGCGCTTGCCTAGTTAGTTGATGGATGGAGTGCCAAACGTCGAAATGAGGCAATAGGAAAGGGAAGGTGCGGAACAAGGCTTTGTTCACATGGTAGTGAACATCAGGGCCGAATGCGTTCACGTATTTCTTCGGAACAAGTAAATGGATCTCGTAATCCAATTCCTTCGCATGCGCCTGATAGTACTTCGCATAGTTGTAAGCGACTTGCCCCAACCCGCAATTGAGATGTTTTAAGATGGATAAATCTATAAGTACCTTTCCCATTAATCCTATGATTTGCCGGCAAAGGTAATCAATTTTTGCATACCATCGTTTTTCTGTCTCTTCATTTCCTCAACATCCCCTTCCTGTCCAGTGCCCATTTGTCGGTTGTGTGGCCCTCCTCATGGCGGATTTTCGCCCTGTATTGTTCGGTGCGAATATTTCGAGCAGCGGTTATTTTTTCCCGAAATCAGCCTCTATTTTCAACCATTTGATGAGCAACATGCCTGGCAATGTGCAGATGCATACCCATATGAAGAAGTTCAGATAGCCTAATTGACTTTGTGCCCAGCCTGCGATCATGCCTGGTAGCATCATGCCGAGGGCCATGAGTCCCGTGCAGATCGCATAGTGTGAGGTGGTGTATTCTCCCCTTGAAATATAGATTAGATAGAGCATGAAGGCGGTGAATCCGAAGCCATAACCAAACTGTTCGATGCCCACCAAACCGCATACCAGCGCATAGCTTTCTGGTTGGGCGTGTGACATGTAGACGTATAGCAAGTTGGGCATGTTCATGCTCAGAACCATCGGCCAGATCCATTTGGATAGGCCATCCCTGGAGACAAGGATTCCTCCCAATATGCCGCCTATCGTCAAGGCGAGTACCCCCACGGTGCCATAGGCGAATCCAATCTCGGAGGTGGAGAGTCCTAATCCTCCGGAGGAGACCGAGTCCATCAGGAATGGGGATGCGATCTTTGTGAGTTGCGCCTCGCCCAGCCTGAATAGGAGGATGAAGGCGATGGAGAGCCCGATGCCCTTCTTGGTGAAGAATGAACCGAAGGAGGAGAAGAATGACTTGACAGAGTCCCCTTCCGTGACCTTCTTGTCTTTTGCAGGTCGTGGCAGTACCTTCGAGTGGTACAACGCTAAGGCGATGAAGAGGCCTGCGCACACGAAGAAGGTGCTGCTCCAGGCGAAAGGTATGTCGCCAGACGAACCGACAAATTCGGCGGCGATTGGTTTCTCCTCGTTGCATTTGAATGTCAGCTGGATAGGCTCCTCCCAGTTGTGCTCGTCGATGACGAATCGTCCGTCTCCCTCCATCTCGATGCTCTTGTTGCCTTTTGTTTGGCGAAAGACTAGTGTGATCGGGTTCTCCGGCTTTTCGTTTATCTTCACGGTGCATGTGGTGGTGCGGGTGTCATCGTTTAAATTATTATCCATGACGAAGTTCAAGAACGCATCGTAGGTGAAATCCTTTCCTTCCCGCCTTGCCGGTGCCTGCTCCTCGCTCACGGAGATGACGACCGGTTCCAAGCCCGACACGTCCTCCAAATACCCAGCGAGGATAACGAGTGCACCTTGTCCCACGATCATGGAGATCCGGTAGAAGGTGCTACGGATACCCACAAATAGGGATTGCTCTTTCTCGCTGAGCCCCAGCATGTAGAACCCATCCGCCGAGATGTCGTGCGTCGCGGAACTGAATGCGACCAGCCATAAGAGGGCTAGGGTGCTTTGCAGGAAAAACGATAAGGGTATGCAGAAGGCGACGCCCGCCAAGCCCATCGCAATGAGGCTCTGCATGGCGATGATCCACCATCTTTTTGTCTTAATGATGTCCACGAATGGGCTCCAGAAAGGTTTGATGACCCACGGCAGGTAGAGCCAACTGGTGTATAAGGCGGCGTCCGTGTTGGATAGCCCGAGCCTTTTGTACATGATGAGCGCAAATGTCGTCGCTACGACGGCATAGGGTATTCCTTCGGCAAAGTATAGCGTTGGCACCCATTTCCATGGAGATTTGTTCCCTTTCATTCCAAACAATCTTTAATTCTCCTCAAAGATATAAAAATTGATATATATATGGAAAATAAAAAAGCCACCTCCGAATGGAAGTGGCTTGCTTTTCTTTGGGGTGGGAAATGGGGATCGAACCCACGACCCTCAGGACCACAATCTGATACTCTAACCAACTGAGCTATTCCCACCATCAAATTTGCGGTGCAAAGTTATGGCTTATTCTCCGTTTTTGCAAGCGTATCGAGGTGATTTTTTTAAAATACATGTGATTCTGTTGTTTATCAGTTCTTTAGATTGGTTGGAAGGGCGGGTTGGGAAGGCGAATCGCTCTCCTCGGGAGGGAAAAGGTGGGTGAGTAGGGGGTGGTGGATGCTTTTTTCCTTCCCGTTTATATGCTATTTTAGCGTTGAACGTTTATCTTTGTAAGAAAAGAAATACACATGAAAGAATACAAAGATTACCAACTGAAGGCGAATAACACGTTTGGCATTCCGGCAAAGTGTGACAGTTTTATTGAATATGCAGGTTGTGAAGAGTTGAAAGTCCTCTACGACCGCAAGGTTTTTGATGGTCAGTGGATGTCGGTGGGTTGTGGTGCGAATCTGTTGTTTTGCGGGGATTACCATGGTGTGATCATCCATTCCGTGGCGCGTAATGTGGAGGTGGTGGAGGAGAATGACCGCGACCTGCTCGTTCGTGTGGAGGCGGGATGCGTTTTGGACGATTTCATCGCTTATGCCGTTTCGATGGATTGGGGCGGTGTGGAGAATCTATCCGCTATCCCTTGTAGCATTGGTGCGGCTCCTGTTCAGAACGTTGGCGCATATGGGGTAGAGGCGAAGGATGTGGTGGAGAGCGTGCTCGTCTTTGACACGAGGGATGGGTCTATCTGCTCGTTCACGAACGAAGAGTGTGCGTTTGGCTACCGTAACAGTATGTTCAAGTCCAACCCACAATATGTGGTTCTTTCGGTCAATTTCCGTCTGTCTAAGGCCTCCAGCCGCCAATTGCGTTTGGATTATGGTAATCTGCGTTCCGCTTTGCCTGCTCCGATATCTCCGGAAGATAAAGATGCTTTGCGGGTGATTCGTGAGACGGTGTGCCGAATCCGTCATGAGAAATTACCTGATCCTGCCGTTATTGGTAGTGCGGGCAGTTTTTTCAAGAACCCGGTGGTGGATCGTTCCGTGGTGGATCGTTTGTTGTCAGAATACCCTAAGATGCCTTTTTATGAGATGGGGACGGGCTGTAAGGTTCCCGCAGGTTGGCTGATTGAACAAGCTGGTTGGAAGGGCAGAAACTTAGGTCCTGCGGGTGTCTATGAGAAGCAGGCGTTGGTGCTGGTGAATCTTGGCGGGGCTACAGGCGACGATGTGTGGCGGTTGGCTCAAAGCATTGTGAACTCCGTGAAGGAGAAATTTGGCGTGGAGATCTCCCCTGAAGTGATAAAAATACCTTCCTGAAGTAGTTGTGCGAAGTGATTCTGCTGTGCGACGCATGGCGTATCCCTTTCTTCACATGAGACAATATGAAACGACAAGAGCTTAATCAGATGATTAAGCTCTTGTCGCAAACTGGTTTTTTTCACGTTTTTTCTAAGGTTAGACGGATATAGTATATTTATATAATAGGGTCAATGTATAGTGGAAACTTACGGAACGCTTTCCTTATCGTTTCTGTTGCAATTTTACGATGAATTCGTCTTTTCCTTGTGGATTTTTTATTGGTTTTTGTGGATAAACGCTAAAATCCACATGATTTTTCATTTTGTCCACATGTTTGCGCCACCGATGAAGGACGCTTGCTTTCCCCCTTTTCTTGTTTCAACCTTGCCAAGTGACCATTTCGGAAGTGCCTTTAGGTAAGAAAAGCCGCAGATGAGTCTGCGGCTTATTCTTATTGTGCTTCAAAATGGTACTAAATTAAGGTTTGCATATAGTGTTTATGTTTACAAATAAGGGTCATTATTTTTTCATTGCAATATTATTCCATTGGCGGGTGTTTGATGTGTACAATTTGAAAAATTATGTGGACAATTTTGAGTTTTTGGACGAATTTATGGTGTAAAATGCATGGAAATCCACATTTTGTCCACCTCGGCCTTTTTTTTCGCATGAAAAAAATTTGTTTCTTTTTTATATAATAAAACAGATGATAATACGTTTCATAGACAAAGAAAGGAAGTGTTAAACATAAACCATTAGTGCGTATGATTAGACCTTTTACTCAAAATTATCTTATTTATGATTGGACAGAGACTTATGAAGAGAATGATTCTTCAGACGAGATCCTATTGGAGAGTGATAGTTTGACACCTTCGGAAGAGACCCTCTCTTTCCTGAGAAGTTTCGCTCGGTCTTTTGTCCCAGAAATGGATTCGAAGTATTCGTTTCCGGTTGCGTGAATTAAATTAATTGTTTCGATGAAGGAAGGCGCAAGGGAGGTTTTGCCTCTTTTTCGCTTTCCTTTCTTGTTTCCATGAAATCTCTATGACAATTCCAGGTTCAGTTCTTTGGTGAGCTTTGAGAGGCTTGGGTTGTGCTCCATCATCTTGATGAAAAGATCCTTGCTGGAGAATGTCTTCAGGTTTTTGTCCGCTTCGCATATTCTGATCTCCAGTTCGATTAATCCGTTGTGTAGTTCTTTCCTCAGGTAGTTCACGATTCTGATCTTTTCGTCCATCATGATCTCCTCTTGGGAAGAGTTGTATACCGCCAGCATGATTCTTTGGTCAGTTCCCAAGACTGGCTTGCATTGCTGGATTGTCTGTTGAAGTACCGGTTTTTCTTTCGTGAATTGGACATAATTGTTCCATGCTTTGATCAGTGATTCTTGGGAGAACACTTCCCGCTCCGAACTGACAGTCTCCGCCTCCTCGATTTTTTTCTGCTCCACTTCCTCCTTTTTCTGCATGGCGCCTTTGATGGAGAAGCTTGTTATCTTGCTGGCTTGATTTTGTGGTTGTTGTGTGGCCGTTTGCGCCACCTTCTGTGCTGGTGCGCTTGCTTGGCTTCCCGTTTTCCGGGCTGCAGGTTGTCCTCCTTGCCGGAGGGCGATGGTGCTAGGCAAAAAGATTTGGATAGGGTCACCTTCGGTGAGCCATTCATCTACCCAATTATTTTTTTTTTTTCGTCCGACAATTGGCAGAGTCGGATGAGCGTCAATTCAACGAGTAACCGCTTGTTTTTACTGATTTTGTAGTTGAGGTCGCATTGGTTGCAGACCATCAAAGCCTTGTAGAGGAAGTCATTGGTGCAGGCTTCGTTTTGGGCTTGTTTCAGGTACATCTCCTTCACGTTCGCCCCCACATCCAGCAATTGAACCGTTTGAGCGTCCTTGCAGACCATCAGATCCCTTAGGTGTGAACTGAGTCCGTTTATGAAATTTTGGGCTTCGAAGCCCTTGTTGAGGATTTCGTTGAAGGTGAGCAAGCACTCTGACACTTTTCCCTCGAAGAAGAAGTTCACCAACTTGAAATAGTAGTCGTAGTCGAGCACGTTCAGGTTCTCCAATACCCCTTGGTAGGTGATGTTACCGTCCGTGCTGGCTGCTATTTGGTCGAATATGGAGAGCGCGTCGCGCATGCCGCCGTCCGCTTTTTGGGCGATGATTCCCAGCGCCTCTGGCTCCGCTTTGATCCCCTCTCTCTCCGCCACCATCTGTAGATGTTTGATGGTGTCTTCGATGCCCATGCGGTTGAAATCATAGATTTGGCAGCGGGATAGGATCGTCGGTAATATTTTATGCTTCTCTGTCGTCGCCAAGATGAAGATTGCGTAGGCAGGAGGCTCTTCCAAAGTCTTCAGGAAAGCGTTGAAGGCCGCTGACGAAAGCATGTGGACCTCGTCGATGATGTAGACGCTGTATTGTCCGATTTGTGGGGGGATGCGCACCTGCTCGATGAGCGATCGGATGTCATCCACCGAGTTGTTGGAGGCGGCGTCCAGCTCATGGATGTTATATGAGCGTTGCTCGTTGAACGCTTTGCACGATTCACATTCGTTGCAGGCGTCCCCGTCGGCGGTAGGATTCAGACAATTGATTGTTTTGGCGAAGATTCTCGCACAAGTTGTTTTGCCCACACCGCGTGGACCACAGAATAAGTAAGCGTGAGCCAGGTGTTTGCTGGCGATGGATTTCTTCAACGTGTTAGTCAACGCGCTCTGTCCGACGACGGATAGAAAGGTGGTCGGGCGGTATTTCCTAGCAGATACGATGAAGTCTTCCATTCTTTTTCAGTTTACTTTTACGCGAAGATATGAATTTTATTAGAAATTAGAAATTAGAAGAGAGGGATTTTGGAGGATATGTTTCCCTTGTCCCCTCCAACAAAAAAATCCACAATGGGACTCTTTGGGAGAGTGACCCATTGTGGAGGCAAACAGTGGACGAAATGAGTTAGATGCTATCGAGAGCGTGGCTCAAGTCGGCGATGATGTCATCGACGTGCTCCACACCGATCGATAAGCGGATTGTGGTAGGTGTAATGTGTTGCTGTGCGAGCTCTTCCTCCGACAACTGTGAATGTGTTGTCGTGTAAGGATGGATGACAAGGCTCTTGACATCCGCTACATTTGCCAGCAACGAGAAGATCTTCAGGTTATCGATGAACTTCCAAGCGTCATTCTGGTTCCCCTTGATTTCAAAAGTGAAGATAGATGCGCCGCCCTTAGGGAAGTACTTCTTGTAGAGAGCGTTGTCCCTGTGGGTAGGAAGTGACGGGTGGTGAACCGCACTGACTTTCGGGTGGTTCTTAAGGAACTCCACCACCTTGAGAGCGTTCTCCACGTGTCGTTCGATGCGAAGAGGAAGCGTCTCTACGCCCTGAAGCAAGATCCAAGCGTTGAAAGGACTGATAGAAGCTCCCGTATCCCTAAGGATCACCGCACGGATTCTGGTGACGAAAGCGGCAGCTCCGGCCACATCAGCGAAGACGGCGCCATGGTAAGATGGGTCGGGTTTCGCCAGGGTAGGGAATTTGTCCGCATTGGCTTTCCAATTGAACTTTCCTCCGTCTACGATCACGCCACCCAAGGAAGATCCGTGTCCGCCGATGAATTTAGTGGCGGAGTGGACCACGATGTCTGCGCCGAGCTTGATTGGTTGGATCAAGATAGGGGCGAACGTGTTGTCGACGATGAAGACGATGTTGTGGCGGTGTGCGATTTCCGCGATAGCCTCGATGTTCAGCACGTCAGAGTTCGGGTTGCCCAATGTCTCTCCGTAGATCACCTTCGTGTTAGGCTTTATTGCCTTTTCGATGGCTTGCAAGTTGGAGAAATCAACGATGTTAAACTCTACGCCCTGCGTGGAGAGCGTGTGAGTGATCAAATTGTAGGTTCCACCATAGAGATTGTCGGCGGCGATGATGTGGTCGCCGTTCCGAAGCACATTCTGAAGCGCATAGGTGATAGCGGCGGCGCCCGAAGCGACAGCCAAGCCAGCCACGCCACCCTCTAAGGCGGCCACGCGCTCTTCGAAGATACTTTGGGTCGTGTTAGTCAAACGACCATAGATGTTACCTGCGTCCCTGAGCCCAAAACGATCAGCGGCGTGTTGGGAGTTTCTGAAAACATAGGATGCTGTCTGATAAATAGGAACTGCTCTTGAGTCAGTTGTTGGGTCTGCACTCTCTTGTCCTACATGTAATGCTAATGTTTCTACGTGTAAATTCTTTTCTGTACTCATATTCTTTCGTTCTTTTATTGGTTAATATTCTTTTTGTTTGTTTTTGCAAATGTACGAGGTATAGAAAGATAATCCAAACATATTTGAAAAGTTGGATAATATTCCTAATTTATGTTGTTTTGGTATAATATTATGCTGCAAAACGTGGTCCGAAAGACCTTAAGTTGGAATTTTTATCGGTATGGCCTATTTGAGCCCCCTTTTATATATAATAGGTGAGGGTGCAGGGAGAAGAAGAGAGTGGATTTTGTAGAAAAAACATATTCGTCTCATTTGAGGGGAGGATCCGTTGTGGCAGAATCTTATGTGTAAATTTTTGCAAAATAATATGAAAAATGTTGTTGGTCAGTGTGAAAGTAAAGGATATTTATTTTAATGGTGAAGGAAAGATTGACACGGATTGTGGCCTCATGTTGAAAAAACATGCAAATAACGGAAAAGTTTTTTGTATAATGATAAAATTTAATTACATTTGTGAGGAAATGGATAATGTGTAATACATCATGGGAAGTGTTGATACTCGTGTATTTGACGAATTCGTCAAAAAAACGTTTGGGGATAACTTTGATTGTGGATTATCCCCAGAATCGAAGGTGAAGATGATGAATCGAGGCCAAGTTGTAAAACTAGAGAAAGGTGAATTCTTGCAGGTGGAAGGCGATGTCTGTAAGACGTGGGGATACGTTTGTAAGGGACTTGTTCGAGTGTATTACATGCGAGATCGGGAAGAGGTCACGGAACAGTTGTCGATAGACGGGGATGGATTCCTCGATTGTGAGAGCTTCTTCAAGCAGACACCGAGTAATCGGTACGTACAGATGTTGGAACCGACGACTTTATTCCTCTTCACCAGGTTGGATGGCTCGGAGATCCTGTCCGATAACTATGAGATCAGAAGGTTCTTCAGGTATTTGATGGAGAAGGTGCTTCTTGAGAAAAAGAAGAGGATTCTGGACTCCATATTTAAGCCTGCGAAGGAGCGCTATGAGAAACTGATGACGGAACGCGCGAACCTAGTGTTGCGTACACCCTCCAGTATCGTGGCGTCTTATTTGGGGGTCACGCCAGAGACATTAAGTAGGATTAAAGCGAAGAATAATTAAACGTCAGTGTATATGAAGAGGATTATCATAAACAAGAACTTGGTGACGAGCGAAATCCAACGCTACGTGGGTCCTATCGACCTTAGTGAAGACTCTTTGGCTGAATTGCTGAAGATTTCAACGATCGAGAAGGTGAAGAAGCACGATCTGTTTCTGAAGCCTGGTGATGTCAATGACTATATGGGTGTCGTTTTAAAGGGAATGGTTCAGATTTACCATTATCATGGGAACAAGTTGGTTTCCGACTTTTTCGCAGGCGAAGGTTGTGGTTTTTTCGACACGCAGAGCTTTTTATTAGGTACGCCTTCTGAAGCCTATTTCGAGGCTTTGGAACCTACTGTCATCGCAAAGTTTAACAGGAAGAAATTTCTCGAGGAGGGGGAAAAGAATCCTGAAATCGATTTGATTTATCGCAGGGTGTTGCAGTATGCGATCACCATGTCGAACGATCGGTTGAATTCCATCTTGCATGACTCCGCGGAGGAGAAGTATGTGAATTTGGAGAGTAGAATCCCGGGACTCACATCCCGCATCAGTTCTATTAACATTGCATCTTATATTGGTGTGACACAGGAGACCTTGTGTCGTATCAAGTCAAAACAGGAAGCTTTCTTTTAAGGAAGCTTCCTATATATATTAGGTTACGTACACCGCGCCTCGACACGGTGTGTTTTTTCGTGTGCGACTTCTTCACGGAGGTGGCGAAGTCTTTATTGTTGGTTGTTTATAAATGTTGAATGTATATTTTGTTGATTTTTGTTTTAGAGTTATGATATTTATCATATCATTATATAAATTTGACCAAATATAATATTTTTTGCACGAATAATGTAATAGATATATTTCATTAAAATAGGCAATACTGCGCTATTTAAGATTGCTTTTGTAAAAAACATTCTCATTCTGTGCATGTTATTGCTCAAATGCTTATATGTGGTATTTGTGAAATCAATTTTTATATTTTATTTTTGCAATGAAAATGAAAACTTATAATGGTATGGACGGTATTGAAAAAAGTTCTTTCCGAGACTTTCTCAAAAAAATCTCTGGAGATAGTTCGGACGCAGAGTTGTCTGCGGAGGCAAGGGAGATGTTAAAGGCGAAGACTCGCATTATACGTCTCAACAAAGGTGAATATTTGCAGATAGAAGGAGATGTCTGTAAGTATTGGGGTTATGTAGTTGACGGATTGGTTAGGGTGTATTATCTGCATCAGAACGAAGAAGTCACGGAGCAATTGGCATGCAACGGGGAGGGCTTCCTCGACTATGACAGTTACTTCAATCAGTCGCCGAGCCGGCATTTCATTCAAATGCTCGAGCCTACGACTCTTTATTTGTTTCCTCAACTGGAGTGTGAGGATTTGTGTGATAATAATTTGGAAATTAAGTTGTTCTTCAGAAAATTGTCGGAGAATGTTCTTCTCCTCCAAAAGAAGAGAATCAAGGAGACGATCTTTAGGTCTGCGAAAGAACGCTATGAGATCTTGCTTTCCGAGAAGCCTAACTTGGTGCTGAGGGTTCCTTCTATCTACATCGCCTCTTATCTTGGCATTACGCCGGAGACGTTGAGTAGAATCAAGACAAAGATGAAATAACTTTAAAAAGTAAAAACAAAAGATTATGAAAAGGATTATTATAAACAAAAAGTTGGTGGCAGATGAGATCCGTCGATTCTTGGGCCCTGTGGACATGAGCGACGAGGTGCTGTCGAAACTTTTCAAAATTGCAACCATCGATAAGGTGAAGAAACATGCCATCATTTTGGCTCCGGGCGGACAGTGCGATTACCTCGGTCTCGTCCTGAAGGGTATGGTCCAAATCTATCATTATCTCGATGATAAATTGGTGTCTGACTTCTTCGCGGGAGAGGGATGTGGCTTCTTTGACGTGGATAGCTTCTTGACTAAGCAACCTGCCGAGGTGACCATCGAGGCTTTGGAGCCTACCGTTGTCGCTAAGTTTGATAGGGAAAAATTTTTCCAGTTGTGTAACGAGGACCCAAGAATAGATCTTATCTATCGTAAGATCCTTCAATATGCTATCTCGTTGTCTAATAATAGATTGGATTCTCTCTTGCACGAGTCTGCGGAGGAGAAATATGTTAGCTTGGAAGATAGAATGCCAGGACTGACCTCTCGTATCAGTTCTATCAACATCTCTTCATATATTGGTGTGACACAAGAGACTTTGTGCCGTATCAAATCTAAACAGGGAATACTATTTTAATACGATTATTTCTGCGAAGAGTGCGCCCCGGATTTTCGAGGCGCACTTTTTTTGTTTGCTCGCTTCTCTTCTGCCCTTTTTTCACCGCTGATTTCTCGTGTTTCTGCTCTTTTATTCTTATCTTTGTCATACGTTATAGTATAATTATATGAACGGATCTCCTCCCTGTCGTGAGGGAGATGGACGGAATGATTGTTCGCCTTCGTGCGGAAACTCAAATCTGATATCTTAGATGGTTATTAGTGAACAAATAGTTATATCATGCTGTGGTGGCGCTTCGAGGGTTAAGACGTTTTTGGCCCGGGTCGCACTCCTGCTCTTCTTATGCGCCTCTGTTTCAGCTTCCTATGCGGCGGATTGCTCCAACGGCTCTATCCTTTTCAGGGAGGATTTCGGAGGTAATAATGTGGAAGACCCTGTCGCTAAGGGTAGTGGCATACCGGAGTGTAGCGGATATACGTATGACGACAACCCTGTCGATTATGCCAAGATGGGTAAGTATGCGATCCGAAAGCAGGCGGTGACAACCCACGTTGAATGGTACAGTGATATCATCGACCATACTTATCCAACCGACAAAAATAGGGGATACTTCATGCAGGTGGACGCTTCTGAACGCCCCTGCGAATTCTACCACACGCAAATCGATAAGGTTTGCGAGGGCGTGGAACTGTATGTCTCTTTGTATGGCGCAAGTTCGACCAAAAGGCAAGGTGACCACAATGGCACCATCCGAATGATTGTCGAGGATGCCTCTTCTGGTTCGGAGATAGACCACTATGATGTGGAGATGCCGAACCTGCAGAATGGAAAGTGGGAGAGGTATGGTTTCTCTTTCACGGTTCCTGCCGGTTGCCAATCTATTGTCTATCGAATTGTTAACAATGCTGACCCGAATGTTTCGGTTAGTGGAAATGATTTTTGCCTGGATGACATTGAGATCCGCGCTTGCCTGCCTTTGCCTACCATCACCCCTAAAATGGGTACAACCATTTGTCTCGGGGGAAGCGAGACGCTGACAGGGGACATGGACAACACCATCAACTTGACCCTCCCCCTCACATTCACGTGGTATAAGTGCGACACTCCCAGCTACAACATGGCGGATTGGAAGGTGGTGCACACGGGAAAGACCTTGGGATTGTATAACATCACAACCGCCGATGCGGGTTTTTACAAGGTGTTGGTTACTGGTGCCGGACAGACTCCTGATTTAAATGCATGCAGCTGCCTGTCAGAGTTCTACGAGGTTGCCGTGTCGGATTGCGGCGATTATAGACCTCAACCTTGTCCCGATGGAACACTCCTCTTCAAGGAGGATTTTGGTGGCAACAGTGTGAGTGACCCAAGCGTAAAAAAGGAGGCGATCCCACAATGCTCATATGATTTCGGAGAAGACCCGAGGGATTCTGATGGTATCGGTAGATATAGCATCAGGAAGGTGGGCGTCGATCACAACCAATGGTACAAGAACATCTACGACCACACCTATCCGGATGACAGCGACCGGGGCTATTTCATGCAAGTGGACGCCTCCTCCGTCAGCGGAATATTCTATCAGACGGAGATAACGGGTCTTTGCGAAAACTCGGAACTCTACATGTCCATGTGGGGCATGAGCTCTACCACGACAGGTTTTTGGGCGAATGCGTTCCTCAAACTGATTGTGGAGGATTTAAATGGCAACGTCCTGCAAAGCTCTAACATCGAAATAGAGAACGCAAAGGGCTTTTGGGAACAATTCGGACTGACTTATGTTGTCCCTAGCGGGCAGAACTCCGTCATCTTTAAAATCATTAACAACAGCAACACGAACAATGGAAACGACTTCTGCTTAGACGATATCGAGGTGCGCCTCTGCAATCCTCCCATCTCGCTTGCTTCCCCCGATAGCCTTTGCCCGGGATCTGACGTCACATTGTCCGCCGATTTTGTCAATGACGGCACTTATGCGGAGCCGGTAACCCTGACATGGTACAAGTGCGACACCATCTCCTATGAACCATCTGATTGGACGAAGGTGGGCAGTGGCACGTCACTCGATTTCCAAAATGTGACGGAAGCGGACGAGGGATACTATCGTGTATGGGCAAGTGGTAACGGTGCTCCCCAATTGATCAGCAAATGTAATTCTGCTTCCGACTTCGCTAAAATCAGCCTTAAGGTTTGCGAATCGTGTGTAGACACTACCGTCGAACTGCTCGACACGATTGCCTTGGGGAATGCCTATACGAAGAATGGATTCAACATTCCGAGCCCGATCCTCGGAGAAAACGTCGATACGTTGAAGCTGCGAACTAGTAAAGGGTGCGATAGCATCATCGCTTTGAATCTCTACGTTTACAAGAATACAAGCGTCACCATTCGCACTGAAATATGCCAGGGTATATCCTACCAAGAAAATGGTTTTGACGTAAGCGCAGCGGGCACCTATACGCAACAATTGAAGAATTCGACGGGAGGAGATAGCCTCATAACACTCGTGCTGGAGGTGCTTCCGACCTACGACGACACAATCGCACAGACCATTAGCCAAGGAGAATCCTTCACTTTCTTGGGCAATACATATGATGCGGCAGGCCTCTATACAACCCGTTTGCAGACGATTTTGGGTTGCGATAGTATCGTCACGCTGAGTCTTACCGTGCTTAGCGGCTCGTCCGACACTATCCACGCTTCCATCTGTTCTGGCGCCTCCTACCAGGCGAATGGTTTTGACGAAAGCGCTGCGGGCATCTACACGCAACAGTTGAAGAATGTATCGGGTGCGGATAGCCTCGTGACGCTGGTGCTGGAGGTGCTTCCGACCTACGACGACACAATCTCACAGACTATCATCCAAGGTGGCTCCTACACTTTTGCGGGCAACACGTATGATGCGGCTGGCCTCTATACTGCCCATTTGCAGTCGGTTTCGGGCTGCGATAGTATCGTCACGTTGCACCTAACCGTGCTCAGTGGCTCGTCCGACACTATCCACGCTTCCATCTGTTCCGGCGCCTCCTACCAGGCGAATGGTTTTAACGAAAGCGCTGCAGGCACCTACACGCAACAGTTGAAGAATGTTTCGGGAGCGGATAGCCTAGTGACGCTGATGCTGGATCTCCTTCCGACCTACGACGACACAATCTCACAGACCATCATCCAAGGAGGCTCCTACATTTTTGCGGGCAATACGTATGATGCGGCAGGTCTCTATACAGTACACTTGCAGACGGTTTCTGGCTGTGATAGTACCGTCACGTTGCACCTTACCGTGCTCAGTGGCTCGTCCGACACTATCCACGCCTCCATCTGTTCCGGCACTTCCTACCAGGCGAATGGTTTTGACGAAAGCGCGGCGGGCACCTACACGCAACAGTTGAAGAATGTTTCGGGTGCGGATAGCTTGGTGACGCTGGTACTGGAAGTGCTCCCGACCTACGACGACACAATCTCACAGACTATCATCCAGGGAGGCTCCTATACTTTTGCGGGCAATACATATGATGTGGCAGGCCTCTATACAGCTCATTTGCAGACGGTTTCGGGCTGTGATAGTATCGTCACGCTTCACCTTTGCGTGCTCAACGGCTCGTCCGACACCATTCGTGCCTCTATCTGTTCTGGTGTCTCCTATCATGCGAATGGTTTTGACGAAAGCGCCGCGGGCACTTATACGCAACAGTTGACGAATTCGACGGGAGGAGATAGTATCATAACACTTGTGCTGGAGGTGCTCCCGACTTACAATGATACAATCTCACAGACCATCATCCAAGGAGGCTCCTACACTTTCGCAGGCAACACGTATAATGCGGCTGGCCTCTATACTGCCCATTTGCAGACGGTTTCTGGCTGTGATAGTACCGTCACGCTTCACCTTAGCGTGCTCAACGGCTCGTCCGACACCATCCGCGCCTCCATTTGCCATGGTGCCTCCTATCAGGCATATGGTTTTGACGAAAGCGCCGCGGGCACTTACACGCAACAATTAAAGGATGTTTCGGGAGCGGATAGCCTCGTGACGCTAGTGTTGGAAGTGCTTCCAACCTACGACGACACAATCAAGGATGCGTTCTGCGCAGGAGAGACATACAGTCAATACGGGTTCAGTGTAAGTGCGGGTGGCACATACCGAAATGAGGGGACAAGCGTCTATGGTTGTGACAGTATCGTTACGCTGATACTAGAAGAGTTGCCGTCCTATACGATGACAGTAAACGATACCATCTGTGAAGGTGATTCCTACGATGGTAATGGATTCGACATTCCGGACCCGGAGGAAGGCACAACGACCCATACCCTTTCTTTCCTGCCTACTTATGGTTGCGATAGCGTTGTGACCCTTTCCCTATGCAGGCTTCCGCTTCGTCACACCTCCAAAGAGTTTGTCATTCAAGAGGGGGAGGCCGCTCTATTGGGAGGGGAGACATATGTCGATGAGGGTAAATACCATCAATTTGTGCGTTCGAACAGTTCCTGCGAGGATATTGAGGTTGTCGTGAAATACAAGGAGAGCAAGGAGGAGACGGACACGTTCAGTTTCGTTGAAATCATACCTTCGGAGATCCTTGTAAGGGGCGGCGGCCAGGATAATCGTTGGCATGTGGAGAACATCGAGCTATACCCTCAGGCTGTGGTGTCCATCTATGATCGTTGGGGAAAAAAATTATTTGAAATCAATGATTACAATGATGCGACAGGGTGGGATGGCACGTACCTGGGGTATGATATGCCTTCGACTGACTATTGGTATCTGATTGATGTCCACGAGATTGACCGAGTATATGTTGGTCATTTCACGTTGCTCAGAAAGTGATGGAGGCTTGCGGAAGGTCTTGTGCCCACGTATGTTTGATGGTTGGAATATGTGATTTGATATTAGTTGAGAATATTATATTTAGATTCGTATGGACGTTAAGATAGAACCCTCATGGAAGGCGGTGTTGGCGGATGAGTTCGAGAAGCCTTATTTCTCGTTGCTGACGAGTTTTGTGCGGAAGGAATACCAAAGCACGACGTGTTATCCGCCTGCTTCACTGATTTTCAACGCTTTCAACCAATGCCCTTTCGACAAGGTGAAGGTGGTCATCATCGGTCAGGACCCTTACCATGGGTACGGACAGGCGCACGGGCTCTGTTTCTCCGTGAATGATGGGGTGCAGTTCCCTCCTTCGCTCGTCAATATCTTCAAGGAGATTGAGCGGGACCTTCATATCCCTTTCCCGCAGTCCGGCAACCTTACCCGATGGGCCAATCAAGGCGTCTTCTTGCTCAATGCCACGCTGAGCGTGCGGGAAGGGCAGGCGGGTTCGCATCAGAACAAAGGGTGGGAGGAGTTCACCGATCGTGTGATCAAGGAGATCTCCGATAAGAAGAACAACGTGGTCTTTATGCTTTGGGGTTCCTATGCGCAACGCAAGGGGGCGGTCATTGACACGAAAAGGCACCTCGTGCTCAAGGCGGTCCATCCGTCACCGCTCTCCGCCTATCGCGGATTCATCGGCTGCGGCCATTTCAGCCAAGCGAACCAATACCTGGCGTCGAAGGGATTGACGCCTATACAGTGGTGATGATGAAGAATTACAGGATCAAATATCTGTGACATGTGCCTTGTTGCTGTTTTGGTTATTTGTGTGTGAATTTATATATTTGTGGAGTGTGAATGTTTGACAATAAAAATAACAAGTATATGGCAACATACTCAATATCATTGGATAAAAGAACATTGTTTGGTAAAAACATGTTTAACTTCCTTGTCGGCATGAACTATGTAAACAAGGAGGTGCCTAATGTGGCTGATATAGACGAAAGAACAAGTGATGGAAGGAAAATAAAGAAAGTACTATACGAGTTGGGAATTTTGGAGAATATAGAGAACGAAAAGGATAAAGAGAAAGAAGAGTTGTCCGAAATTTTTTCTTCAATAAAAAAAGGGACGATAGAGACTCGTTCAGTAGACCAACTACTTGGTGAATTATGAAGTACAATATAAAAACGATACCAAAATTCGATAAGCAGGCGAAGGCTCTTGCGAAGAAATATCCGTCTTTCAAAAAAGATCTTTCTGAATTGGTTGATGTATTGTCTGAAAATCCTCATGCGGGTGTTTTATTGTTTGAAAACGTATATAAGATTAGGATGAATATTACCTGCAAGAAAAGAGGAAAGAGTGGAGGCGCAAGAGTTATATACGTAAACCTTTTTGAGAGAGTATTGAATGATGAATTAGTTCTTATTGCCATATATGACAAAAGCGAAAGGTCAACTATGACGGATAAAGAAATTATTGAGGTAATAAAAAGTGCAATGTAGTTCTTCCCCTTTTGTTTGCAATAGTCTAAACATAAGTATGCCCCTTTTAACGCATGGAAAATCCAAAGACATCTCCGTGCCTTCGTGAGCGTATGCAAGGAATGTTTTTACTTCTCAGTATTCTCCATGCCCAAAAGCTTCAATGCGTTCTTGTACAAGATCGCGTCCCTTTCCTCTTGGGTCAGGTTGAGTCTGTTGAAGCGTTCCAGCTCCTCTTTGTGGTCCCACATCGGGTAATCCACGCCGAACAGCATCTTCTCGACGCCATGGTTGTGGATCAGTTTCTCCGCATAGGCGGGCTCTAATTTCCACAGTGAACTGGAGGTGTCGAACCATACGTTTTTCCCCACGAGGTATTTCTCAGACTCGTCCCATTGGGTGTATCCGCCGAAGTGGGCCGCCACCACCTTTAGGGTAGGGTGCTTCTCCAGCACGTGGGCGATGCGCTTCGGCCCTGAATAGTCGTATCTGAAATCGCCCGCATGCACAAGTACCGGCATGCCCAGTCCGGCGATGACTTCATAGATATCGTCCATCTCACGCTCGTCGATCGGAAACTTCTGGAAGTCCGGGTGGAGCTTGATGCCCTTCAGTCCCGCGGAGTAGATGCGGATGAGCTCGTTCTCGTAGTTCTCGTACTCGGGGTGGATGGTGCCGAACCCGATGAACTCGGGGTGTTCGGAGACCTCTCCGATGATGTAGTTATTGATGGATTCCACTTGGTGGGGCGCTGTCGCCGTGGAGTGCACGATGTAGTAGTTGACGCCGATGCGTCGCCCGCTCGCCAATAAATTCTCCGGGCTACCGTTGTATTTCATCTGGATGTGGTAGAACTCGCCTATCGTGTTACTTGCTTTGTCCGCTATCTTGGCGGGATATATGTGTGCGTGGAAATCTATTATCATATGGCGTAAAAATATGTTCGGAAACTCTATTCTTGATGCGCGAAATTAGCAAATTTTGGCGAATCTATTCTCCGCTTGGCATAAAAAAACCGACAAGTTTTTTCCTTGCCGGTTTCCCCTTGAATGGATGATTTTATTTCTAATTGTTTGAGAACAAAGGCGTTGATAGGTATCTGTCTCCTGAGTCAGGAAGCAAGACCACGATGTTCTTCCCTTTGTTCTCGGGGCGGGCTGCCAGTATCGAGGCCGCCTTCAGGGCTGCGCCGGAGGAGATGCCCACCAGGATGCCCTCGCTGACCGCGAAGTTCTTGCCTTCCGTGAATGCGTCCTCGTTCTCTATGGCGATCACCTCGTCGTAGATCTTCGTGTTCAACGTATCAGGGACGAAACCCGCGCCGATGCCTTGGATCTTGTGTGCTCCCGCCGTGCCTTTCGACAGGACAGGCGAAGTGGCGGGCTCCACCGCTACCACCTTCACGTTCGGGTTCTTGGACTTCAGGAATTCTCCTACGCCAGATAAGGTACCGCCTGTTCCCACACCCGCCACGAAGATGTCCACCTTGCCGTCTGTCTGGTCCCATATCTCAGGACCGGTGGTCTCCTTGTGCGCCTTCGGGTTGGCTGGGTTGACGAACTGCCCAAGGATGATGGAGCCTTGGATCTCCTTGTTGAGCTCCTCCGCCTTAGCGATGGCGCCCTTCATACCCTTCGCACCTTCGGTCAGTACGATCTCCGCACCGTAGGCCTTCAGCAGGTTGCGGCGTTCCATGCTCATGGTGTCCGGCAAGGTCAATATCGCTTTGTAACCCTTTGCGGCAGCTACGGCGGCGAGACCGATGCCCGTGTTGCCGGAGGTCGGCTCGATGATGGTGGCGCCTGGCTTCAGGAGCCCCTTCTTCTCCGCGTCCTCGATCATGGCGAGGGCTACACGGTCCTTGACGGAACCTGCAGGGTTGAGGTATTCCAACTTCGCTAAAAGTGTCGCGTTTGTCACGCCTGTTTTCTTAGCATAATTGTTGAGTTTCATCAGCGGCGTGTTGCCAATCAACTCCAATGCGCTTTCGATAATCTTAGCCATATGTTTTATGATTTATGTAACTGTTTCACACTCTTCTTTTCTTACCAATGTAGGGATATTTGACGGATCATCCAATCCTGTTGCCCCTTATTTTATTGCCTTTTTAAGTTCCTGTAAGGCCTTCTCCAACACGCTTTTAGGGGAGGCCACGTTGAGGCGCATGAAGCCCTCCCCGCCCGGACCGAACATGGCGCCGTCGTTGAGCGCCAGGTGTGCCTGGTTGACGAACAGGTCTATCAGACCGGCGTGCGTGAGTCCCAACCCTCGGCAGTCGAGCCACACCAAGAAGGAGGCTTGCGGACGTAGGGGCTTGATGGCTGGGATATTGTCCGAAAGGAAATCCTCCACGAAGATGATGTTCTTCTCGATGTAGGCGAGCATCTGCCGTCTCCACTCCTCGCCCTCCTCGAAGGCGGCTATGGTGGCTATCGGGGCGAAGATATGCGCCTCGTTGAACTCGTTGGAGGCCATCCACCTGAACAGTGGGCGGCGGATCTCCTCGTTGGGCACGATGACGTATGAGCTGACGACGCCAGCCATGTTGAAAGTCTTGGAGGGTGCGCCCAAGGTGATGCTGCAGCTCTCCGCCTCCGCCGATACCGAGGCGAACGGGATGTGCTTATGTCCGAACAACGCCAGGTCGCAGTGGATCTCGTCGCTGAGGACGAGGACGTTGTTGGCGGCGCAGATCTTCGCGACACGTTCGAGCGTCTTCCTGCTCCAGACGATGCCGCCGGGATTGTGCGGGTTGCAGAGTATCAGCAGACGGTTCAGCGGGTCCGCCGCCAAGCGCTCCAACCCTTCGAAGTCCATCTCGTATCCCTTCAGGCGGCCGTCGTTTCCACGGATCTCCTTGAGCGGGTTGTTGACGACCTCGTGGCGGTTTCCCTCCGGCGTGATGCGGAACGGGTGGTACACGGGTGGTTGGATGATGACGCGCTCCTCCGGCTTGAGCATTGCGTTGACGACGATTCCGATGCCTTTCACGACGCCAGGCACGTAGGTGAGCCAATGGCTTTTGACGGTCCATTGATGATGGTCTGCGATCCATTTCCGGATCGATGTCTCCCATTGGTCGGGTGGGAGGGTATAGCCAAGGATAGGGTGATCCAGTCGTTTCCTTATCGCGTCGATGATGAAGGGAGGCGTGGCGAAATCCATGTCGGCCACCCACAGAGGCAGCAGGTCCTCCCGTCCGAAGCGTCTTCCCAGAAATTCATGCTTCACGTCGTGGGAGCCCGTTCGGTCGATTATTGTGTCGAAATCGTATTCCATAAGTTTGTTATCGAATTTATTGTACCCCGAAGTTACATTTAATTTTTCGAATGGAGTGTGGGGCGGACGCTTTTTTTGCGTGGAATCTGTGTGGAAATTTACTGTTTAGCTATCTTTCACGCTCTTCACTCATGGAGGCATGTTGATGGACTTGCGGGAATTATTAGGACGTGATGTCGATTTGGTGGAGGAAGGCTCACTACGTCCATATGCCGCGGAAACAGCTAATCGTGATAAGATACTGATTTATGAGAGAAAAAGCGAGGGATAAGGGACGGTTGATGGATATCATCGAGTACTCAGGCAATGTAATTTCTACCCCACCAAATCCACTTTCGAACGAAACGCGTATTTACGCAAAACATTCGAAAGTAGTTAGGCGGTTAATTATTTAGATGTGGTTTTTCCTTTGCTTTTGGCAGACATGTGATCCTCTCCTTTAAGAGTCGTAGTGTTTTGTTGTTTTAGATATACTGATTTTCAGTCTATTAAATAAGTTTTATACACTTTTTCGGGCGACTTTTCGTTATGTCTTCACACTTTTTCGGGTGACTTTTATCAATAAGTGCACACTTTTTCGGGCGACTTTTGTTTCCTCCATCCTTAAATTGTAGTGGCTTAGAGAGGGACATTCGAACGGAATGCGTATTTACGCAAAATATTCGAAAGTTTGGAAATGGCGGAATCTACACAATAAACAGCTACAACTCCGTCAAAAGGAATCCCATATAGAACGGCAAGGTCAACAATGCGCCATCCCTTCCGATATTGTAATCACCTAATTTTAGGGCATCATACACATGATACTTCTCGGGGTGTTTCAGTAGTGTGGACATGGACTTTGCATTGCCTGTCCGAGCCTTGCACTCCACAGGCACACACTTTCCTTTGTACCGAATCACAAAATCGATTTCTATTCCATCGGTTTTTTGGTAATAATATAATTTGCGTCCCATTTTGCAAAGAAAGTCAGCCATTATATTCTCGTAGATGGCTCCCTTGTAACTGAGCAGATTCCCCTGTAAAATGTCTGATTGTGTCCCCGTATCTAACATGCTGACAAACAAGCCTGTGTCGGTCATATACACCTTGAACGAGTCATGTATCGCATTGCCACTCAACGGCAACTCTGTTGTCGTCAAATTATAGCAACGCTGAATGATCCCTGCATCCTCAATCCATTGCAGACAACCAATATATTCTTTGCTTCGTCCTCCCTTCCGAACCGTGGAGAACGAGAACTTTTTGTTATCCTTGCTCAACTGACGAGGTATCGATTCGAAACATTCACGAATTCTGTTTTTATCCGCAGGGTTGGCATACTTCACCATGTCGGACTTGTACTCATCCACAATACTCCGCTGAACTGCTATGACTTGATTGATGTCCCGTGTGTTTAGGAAAGCATGAACAGCCGCCGGCATTCCTCCGACCACAATATACTCCAACAGCAACTGCCTCATTCGATTGTGGATCGTCTGCGGTACAGGTGTCTCCTCTGCCAGCAACTTTTTCAACAAGTCGAAAACGGATTCCTGCAAACCATTTGCCCAAAGCCACTCCTCAAAATCCATCGGATACATATCCACAATCGTCTCAAACCCGACCGGGATTGACGTTTCCGAATCGGATGACCGATAGCCGCTCACACCAAGCAATGAGCCGGTACATATAACATCGTATCTGCCATCCAACTTGAAAAATTTCAGTGCAGCTCGAGCTTGCGGACAGTCTTGTATCTCGTCCAACACCAGACATGTCTTTTTCGCTTCAAAACGAGCAGTCGGAACAGCGGCTGAAATCGCAACGGTCAAATAATCAACCTGTAAAGACCCCTTGAACAACTCACACAAATCCTTCTGCTCATGGAAATCAATATAGACTACATTCTTATAATTTTTACGAGCAAACGACAGTACCGAGCTCGTCTTCCCACATTGACGACACCCTTTGATAACCAATGGATTCCTTTCTGATGAATTTTTCCATTGTGCAAAAAAACTGTCTATCTTTCTGTTATACATGTATATGCAAATTTGTTACGATGCAAATTTACACTTTTTCGGGCGACTTTTCATCATGTCTTCACACTTTTTCGGGTGACTTTTATCAATTAGTGTACACTTTTTCGGGCGACTTTTGTTTCCTCCATCCTCAAATTGTAGTGACTAGAGAGGAGTTTATTCTAACGAAACGCGTATTTACGCATTCCGTTAGAATGGGGGCGAAGGTGTGCGGGAACGGACAAATAGGTCCGGAAGCGATTTAAGTTTCTGCGAGGGTTGGAAAGTGATGGATGGGCGGATTACAAATAGAAGGGGACTTCCAAGAATTATATTCCAAAATGACAAAAACGGACATTGGGATAAAAAATAAGCTCTATATTTGCGAAGTTTAATAATAAATTTGGTCAATGAAAAATCAATATACTACAAATCAGGATGCGTCGCAATCAGAAAAAGATTGGAAAAAATGGCTGATAATATTTGCCATAGTGATTACTGTAATATGGTTTTCTGCTGGAATAATTTGTAACATATGGGGAGATAATTGGAATGCATTTAAAGATATATTCAATGCCATAAACGCACTTTTTTCTGGCTTAGCTGCCGCGGGAATGGTTGTCACTCTTTGGATGCAAAAAGATGAGTTGACGCAACAACGTGCTGCAACGAATGAAGGCACAGAAGCTCAACTTCAGCAAACAGAAACATTAAAAAATTTAGTGGAAGAGACAAGGGCAAACACCAATGCTTTGATTCAACAAGGGGGAGTAATCGAACGTTTGCAAAAGGAAATGGAGGAGCAAAAGATAATTTTGGCTGAAAGTTTGAAACAAACGGGTATTTCTAGACTGGAGGATATAATCTACAAAACTATTGATCAACATAATAACATCATAAATAATCTATCAGGTCCAATTAATGGTAAAAAATATGAAAAATTGGAATATTTAGAACTTTGGGCGGAAAAATATACACATGATGCAGTAAGTGTTATGGGGGATGCACATTACCTATCAGATGGAAATGAACCAGGAATGGTAACAATGGTCCCCAACTCTAGTTTTCTTTTTTCCGCGATGTCAAATTGTATAAATGTCATTCTTCCTATTCTTAAGTATATAGATGAAGCAGATATTCTCAAAGACAATGAAGCTGGAAAGGAGTTTGATAATAAATACAGATATTTTTCTTGGATTATGGGAACAATATCATATTCTGAACTATACCTATTAAGACGTTATTATTGGGATAATGCTCTTTATCCAGATTTTAAAAGGATATGCGAAAAATATGCTCTGCTAGAAGGTATACGTTTACATGAAGATAAAAGTTATGACAACGATCCTGCCTATTACCACGAAATCGCCAGAAGTAAATACATTGATAGCAAATCTCCGGTTTTACAATAAATAGTGGACATCTCTTATATTTATAGAATGATGAAACCAAATATATTCAACAATATGACAAAGCAAGAAATAAACAAGCATACCTCAGAAGAGAATCAAATGAAATCTGGGGAAGGGAACTGCACAGAAGAAACACCAAAGAAATTTTGGGATATAGAGAATTTTAAAATGTGGATTGTGATAATTTCAGTAATTCTGATTGCATTTTATATATCTGTATACCTCTGTATAAACAATGCAGGTGATAGAGGGACTTTCGGAGACACATTCGGAGCTGTTAATGCATTGTTTTCAGGACTTGCTTTTGCAGGAATGTATGTAGCATTGACTCTCCAACGCAAAGAATTCAAACTCCAGCGCGAGGAGTTTGAAAAAAACACGGATGCTCTTAAAAGTCAAAAGGAAGAAATGACCAATCAAAAGAAGGAATTGGAGCAACAGAAAAAGATAATGGCAGAGCAACTAAAATTAGCAGGCATCTCACAAGTAGAAAGCACATTGTTCTACATGTTGGGACAACATGACAATATTATAAATTGTTTATCTGCTAAAACACCTAAAGCAATAAATGGGATGCCAAATTATACTGTAATAAAAGGAATAGATTATATTAATCACTTGAATGACAAAATTATTAAACCTAATGAGAGATACTATCTTGACGACTCAGAAAGAATTAAATTGTTTCCTTACATTAATAACTTAATGCAAATTTTTAAATATATAGATGAAACCGATGTCTTGAAGAATGATGATGATGTTGATGATGAATTTGAAAAAAGACACAAATATTGTTCTATGGTGACAAGTTCTTTGTCAAACAATGAGTTAATATTGATTGATTATTATTTGTCCATATATACTGGCATAGAATTAAACAGATTATGTACAATATATGCCTTGCTTGAAAATAAGAAAAATCCGAATGAATCAAAACCCAACGGACCAAAATATAACATAGATGAAGCCAAAGGTTATTTTAAGACAGACCGAGAGAGAAAGATTAAGGAGGGGAAAAGAAAGTAACATTATGCAAGAAAATTCAGCAAATAAAAGCGGGAAGGGGAAAGAGCAAAAGAAAGAGCAAAAAATCCTTTGGATAGCAGGTGCTCTTGCGATATTCGGTTGTTTTGCTCCAATCATTTTTACCAGAACAAAACTTTTTGAGTGTCTTGATTTTTCGAACACAGGAGAGATTGGTGATACCATTGGCGGCACTATGACCCCCATTGTTTCCTTGGCAGCTGTGATTCTAACTTATCTTGCGTTCCTCAAGCAGGTGGAAGCCAACAAAATTCAGACTGAGCAATTTAATAAAACATTACAGCAGAAAGAGATAGATGATAAGAAACAACTAAAGAATAGTTTAAACCTCATGTCGTTGGATGTTGATTTCGCTATTCAAGACATGAAGGATAGAATAAAAAACTTTGACGATTATCTCAAGGATGATAATAAAAGAATTTATGGAGAGGGTATTCTTAAAGATATTCCAACCGCTTCTTTAACCCGATATAGAACAATAGATCGGAATCTTTTATATAACGCATATGAAGAGTTTATTATTCATGATGATATAAAAGAATTATTCCGTAGGACATACTCGTTACTGGATTATTACAGTGAAAAGGTAAAAGAGATAATGCCCATTCTTGATGATAATATGCAGCGTTCTAATCTGTTACATGACAAAATCACTAAAGAATTGGAGAACTTTGAGGATATGTTAGATAAATATGGGGATGCAAATTTCTCGAAGTCAGACAAAAGAGTGATTGAATCCTTTAATAAAGAAGTTTTTCAATGCCCAAACAAAGAATGGACTCTCTTTACATTAGACTGCGCTTTAAAACACCACGAATCGGACTTTGCAGAAATTTTTTATGATGAGATAAAAGAAAGTTTTTTTAAACTGAAAGAGTTAACGTCCGATGTGAAGTCAGTGAACGAAGTTATCGTCTCAGAAATTAACGACGTAAAAGAGAAATGGGAGAATGAGACTTTGAAAGAACTAGGGAAACTTAGAGATGTGTTACATAAAAGCCTGGGAGATGCATAGGGGGGCATACCCTGCCTGAAAAACGTTATCCCTGTAGAAATGTGTCGCCTCTCCGAGGCTACCTCCCTCCACGAATCCATCGCACAGGGGTTCACACCCCTGCCTGGGGGATGCCGTCCCTTCGGGACTGTGGGATTTTTACGATTGTGCTGTAATTAATCAATCAACCCTCCTATTTGTGATTTGTGGAGACGCACGGCCATGTGGAGACGCACGGCCGTGCGTCTCTACACGTGCCCCGTGATATAACGTCGTAAAATTCGCGACAAATAATCACAAAAAACGACGCGAAACCCGCGTCGTTTCCTGCAAACCGAAGATTATATGTGGAATAAAATGAATCCTAATTGAAGCGCTGCACCGCTACGGTGTAGATGTCCTCGATCAGACGGATGCCTCCCGTGTAGCCTACGTAGAAATCGTCGAAGACCACCTTGTCCATCACGGGCCATGAGATGTTCAGGAAGTTGCCCTTGAGCTTCTCCGTCACCTCCTTCTCGTAGTAACCGCCTAAGACCAACGGATAGCCGTGGTAGTCGTGGCTCTTGATTTCCTCGTGGATCTTGAACCCATCGGTCTCGAAGGCGACGTCCGCCTTTATGCCGTAGTTGAGGCTCTGGAACTCCGCCGCGATCAACTCCTGATGCTCTTTAGGAGTGTCGTCGGTGATGAATTGCTTGGCTGGAACCAATCCCAAATCATTCACCAGGAACTTGGTGATGCCTAATGCGTATTGGGCGTCCGCAACCACCGTGAACTGCTTGTTGATCACACGGTTCTCCAAGAAGAGGTCGGCGTAGCGGGAGATCAGATAGTAGAAATAATCCTCGTGCTTCTTGATGACCTCCTCCACCTTCGCTTCGTCGACATGGGCGAATTTCCCCACCTCACGCAGGAACTTGCCTGTCTCGGTGGCGCCGATCGGAAGGACGGGGTAGTGCAGGTATGGAATGCCCAACTTCTTCTCCATGGTCTTCATGTTCTTCAGACCCACCCATGGGGAGACCAGCAGGTTGAACTCCGCCTCAGGTATCTTGTTGATGTTCTCGATGCCACGTTGGTAGCCGAAGATGGTGTTGGGGGTCAAACCGATCTCCCTCAAAAGGTTCTCCAACTCACGGATGTTGCCGAGCCAGAAGAGGTCTTGGTAAGGCACGTCCGCCCAGAGGTTCACCAGCCCCTTCTGCTTCTTGTCGGACTTCTTGAGGTACTGCGTCACAATCGCCTCCACCACCTGCTCGTGGCCCTTGTAGTTGTTGCCCTTGAAGCCTGCCGTCGGTGCGAAAACCACTGGTTTGTCAGCGTCTGAAAATTTAGACACTACCTCCGCCGCATCGTCGCCCACGATCTCAGGGATACATCCCGTCAAGACCACATAGAGGTCCGCATCGATCACCTTCAGTGCATTGGCGATGGTGGTCTCCAGTTTCTTCACACCACCGAAGACCACGTCCTTCTCGTTGATGGACGTACATGGGAAGATCTGCGGGGAGAGATAACCCGAACTACCCGTTGTGTCAGAAAGCTTCTGCGCACAGCCCGGACCCGAATGGAGCACGGGGCAAGCGCGGTCTATCGCTTGGACGGTCTGCATCGCCGCCAAAGCACATTTATATCGTTGTTTATCAAGTATCTTTGCCATTATTTTGCCTCCTCGAAAAATTTATCAACCTTTTGTTCGTACCACCATTGCGTGTAAGGCAGTTTGGAGCGTTTCGCCAAATTGGCCTCGAAGCTACGGTTCCGCACCGTGTCGAGCACCGTGTTCGCGAACTCCAACGTGTGTTTGTAACCGAAGATCATGTACTCGTCCGCCACGTAAATGGCTGGCGTTCCGTTCTTTATCGCCCAAACGGTGGAACCCGGGTGGCGGGAAAGGTACATGTCTGGCTTGTACTTGTTGAGGATGTTCATCACCTCGTAGTTCTGTTGGTCGGCCACCGATGTCTCGAAGTCTATGTTGTTGTCTAACAGATACTTCATGGACGGTGGAACGTCTCCGTTCTCGTACTTCTTGTCGTAGTGCCAAGCCAATGCCCAAACCACCTTGATGCCCAGCTCGTTCAGCACTCTGGAGACCTCGAAGGTGTAGCCCGGACCCATGCCGAGCACTGCGGTGAGTCCCGTGAGCTCTTTCTTCACCTCCTCGATCTTAGGGAGGTAGATGGCGCGTTGCTCCTGGATATACTTCTCTATCTTATCCTCCCGGTGGGTCACCTTCCCGATCTCACGCAGCCACGTCTCGAAGCCCGTGATGCCGCACTGGTTGATGCTGCGCACGTAAGGCACGCCGTACTTCTCTTCCAAGGCGTTACCCAGGTAGTTGCCCAACGTTCCGCAGATGCAGGTGGTGGCAAGGCTCTCCGACAGGTGCGAAAGCTCCTCTACCGTTGAGTTGCAGTAAAGGAAGACTGGGTCGAGGTCGAACTGCTTGAACATCTCGATGATCTCAGGACGAGCCGACTCGAAGAAGTTCTTGAAGTTGATTTTGTTCGTCTTCACCCCTGGACGAGGCTTCTGCACGATGGATTGCAGGACGGCGTGGTCGGAGATGTCAAAGCCTGTTGCCCAGATCTTCGACTTGAAGCCCTCGCAGTGAACCGCCACGACAGGCACATCGATCTCACCCTTCACATCGTCCACGATGCTGTCTATGTCCTCACCGATGATACCGGTGGCGCAAGAGCTGGAGACGAAAATCGCTTTCGGATGGTAGCGACGGTTGGTCTCCAAGATGATTTTCCGAAGGCTTTCGGTGGATCCGAAGATCGTATCCTTCTCGTTCATGTCCGTGCCGACATAGACCGTGTCGGAGGTGACGCCACGTTTCTTAGACATCACCTTGGACATGTAATAACTGATGGAACTGGTGACCGAACAGCCCGAAGGACCGTGGTGGATGATTGCCACGTCACGGATACCCGCCAATTGGCTCAAGCCACAGAGCGAAAGGCAGGTGCTGGATTGGGAGAAACATCGTGCGCACCCTTTCAGCGTGCCGCATTCCGACTTCTCCGCTAAGTCTTTTAATGATCCGATGTAGCCGGTGATGGAACCAATACGGTTCTCGCGGACCGCCACATTGGAGTTGTTTAAGTTGATGGACATGTTTTTTGTGTTTTTTATTCTTCAAACAAATGCGTTGACAAGTATCTCAAGCCCGTGTCAGGCAAGAGCGCTACAATGTTTTTGCCCTTGAACTCTTCCCGCTGAGCCAATTGGGTGGCGGCGTAGAGGGCTGCTCCAGATGATGCACCCACTAATACACCATCACTCTTCGCCAAGAGGCGCGCGGCTTCGTAGGCTTGGTTGGTGTGGATCTCGAAATAACCATCGTATACTTTACGGTCCAAGTTGGCAGGGATATACTCCTCCTTGGTGTTCTCGAACGGATGGACACCTGTGATCTCCTCTTGGTCTGGACGCTCAGGTGATTGGAAGGAATCCTCTGTTGGCTGCACGCCGAAAATCTTCACGTTCGGGTTCTTCGATTTCAGGAAGTTGCCCACACCCGAAAGGGTTCCGCCCGTACCCACGCAGGCGACGAAGACATCCACCTTTCCGTCGGTGTCGTTCCAAATCTCAGGACCGGTGGTCTGGAAGTGGACGTTCGGGTTGGCAGGGTTGCGGGTCTGGTCGGCGAACCAAAGGTTCTTCTCGCCGGCGACGTGACGCTCCAACGCCTCCACACACTTGATGAAGTCCGGACCATACTTCTCGAAGGACTCAACGATCTCAGGCACTTCCGACAGTTTCACCGTCTTTCCACCCAAGGCGTGGATTACTTGGAAACGCTCTTTCGACACCTGGTCTTGGATGTAAACACGGAAAGGGTAACCCTTAGCGGCCGCGATGGCTGCCAAACCCACACCCGTGTTGCCGCTGGTGAGCTCGATGATGGTGTCACCCTTCTTGAGCTTTCCTTCCCGCTCGGCCGTCTCCACCATGGCGAGGGCGATGCGGTCCTTGACGGACTGGTTCGGGTTGAAGTACTCTAATTTAGCGATAATGTTAGCCTTGAGGTTTTTTGCTTTGTTATATCCATTTAGTTGGAGAAGAGGGGTCTTACCCACTAACTCCGCTATTGATTGATGAATGTTTGCCATGTCTTTTCTGTTTTTTTTATTGATTTATTCTTTTTACTCTACAAAGGTATGATGGTGATGTATTTTATCCAAATATTGACATAAAGTATGGATAATAATTCTAATGTTTTGTATTTTTATGGAATGTATGTATTGTTGATTGTATTGGTGAAACCTGTTTGGTAGAATAAAACACTTCGGGGAAATATGTTCCAAATGGATTCCCCCTTCGAATCATCAAGTCTTAATGACTTTGCACCGCACCTGTTCCCATCCGATTTTTGAGGGATATGTAGCTCGACAGCGGCAATATGAGGAAATCAGATTTTGTCGGGTTTGAAGTGTCAGGGAAGGGAGAGAAGGGGGGGAGTTCAGAGTTGGAAGCGGCAAGATGGGAGGATTGTTTGGAAAAGAAATTAACTGACATTAAGTCACTTGGACAATGACAAAGCATGTCAAAATGTAAGTTTATTCTGTTTTGACTATAAACGGCATATGGTTTGATATATATAAGGTAGGAATGCAATGAACTTGCATTGCTAAATTAACATATAATATACCATATGAAAAATTTTGATCGTGCACATATATGTGCGTATGTTTCTTTGACTACTTCAGTCATCTTGATAGCTTTGTGGATTTGTAACGTAGGCGGGTTTACCGTTGTTAGTCTTGACTCATTTGTCGGAATAATTGTTGCTCTTCTTGCTATTATTGTTGCATTTGCGGTTGCATGGAATATATATAATGGCATAGATTTAAGAAATGAAGTTAAGGAGGCAAAATCTGAATTCAAAAAAGAGGTTGAAAAGGTACAAACCGAATTTGACAAAAAGGTGGAAGAAGTAAAAAAAGTGGGAGAGAAAATGCAGGAAGAAATTGCGGCATTAAAAAAAGCTAATGGACATTCATCTCATTTGATTTTTTTACAATTTGGAGACAACTCATATTCAACAGGAGATTATGCCAATGCTATTACGTATTATATTTGTTCATTAAGTATTGCATTGCAATGTGATTCAACATACAATGTTGAATTGGTTTTAGACAAATTAGACTTTATGGTTGACATATACAAGGATATAGACCAAAATATGTCAGAATACCAAGCGGGAGGGTACTTGTATCAATTTAACAACAAAACCATAAAGAACATTGAAGATTATAACAACAGAATAACATCATCCCAGGGATTTAATTCCATACATGAAAGATATTTGAATATATGGAATCGTATTCAAGAAATCATTGATAGATATAGACATTAAGAGAGAACCTCAGAGGAATAAATGTAATTATGACGGATTTAACAAATACTATATTAGGCTTCATTGAGTCGCCCAATTCAGGAGCATTGATGATATCTGGAGATTGGGGATGCGGCAAGACGTATCATATTGAGAATGTTGTGTTTCCAAAACTGAAGGAAAAGGATTACATTCCTATAAGGGTGTCATTGTTTGGTATAACCTCTATTGATGATTTGCCGTTACTGATATCTGAAAAGTATACAGATAATATAAAAACAGGTGAAACTGATATAACAAAGAAAATAATTAAGAAAGGGAAGAATGGACTTTCCGAAATTTCATCTGTTGTTCCGAAAATAAGAGAATATATTGATATAGAAAAACTCATTAATAAATATAATAAATATTTCTATTATCGTTCTGTGCCAGCAAATAAAGTGGTTATTGTGCTTGATGATTTAGAGCGAGCGGTTAAAACCATTGATATATATACTTTGTTGGGGGCCATCAATGATTTGGTTGAACAACGAAAATATAAAATTATTGTCGTGTCTAACAATTCATACCTGCATGAAAACGAAAAGGATAATCTTATTTTTAAAGAAAAGGTTATCGAAAAGACAATCGTTTATAATCCAGATATCGTCACCTTGTATAAAGATTTGTTAAATGAAGGGAAATATGGAGATGATTATAAATCTTTTATGTGTAATTCCGATTGTATATCTATAATTAACCCTAACAATAGTGTTTACAAATCAAATCTGGTCAAAAGTTCTCTTAGTAACATTAGGATTTTGAAATTTGCAATAATCCATTTTTATAAAGTTTTTGAATGTTTGTGGAAAAACCAGAATGACAAAGAAGATGAGGATTTTTCTGTTTTTCTAAAAGCATTGTGGGCTTGCACTGTTGGATTGTCAGTAGAATATAAAAGAAACAAACTTACTAGTCAGAACAAAAATGAATATTCAGAATACTCGGATTCCCCGCTTGCATCCTTCCTATTACTAGATAATATTAAAAAAGATGATGATGGATTGGTTGAAAATTTTTATGAGCCAGAAGAAGATAGGTTACAAAAAGAAGAATGGATATCATCATCAAACATAATACGATATATGTATACAACTTATGTGGAAAATCATAATTTGCCTATCATTGTATCCACTGAGTTGTTTGATTTGATTACGTCTGGATACTATTTAAACGAAACGAGTTTGTTAGAAAGATGGAAAAAATTTAAAGAAGAAAGGCTTAGTGTCAAAAAAAACCCGGCATATTCATTGCTAGAAATTTTTTTAAATTCGTCAATATATACTTTCCCAGATGACAAAATACCCTCAATGTTAAATGAGTTAGCTTCTCACGTGGAGAAAGGAGATTTTAATGATAACGTATCGTATGTCAATGCTGCAACTTACTTGTTGCATTACCAATCATTGACAAGCTATTCAGAAGACGAATTGAAACGTTTAATAACCAACGGCATCGATAAAATGTATTTGAGAATTGCAGACGTCACTTCAATAATGAAAAATAGTCTTAATATGATAGAATATGAAATACCTGAAATTAGCAAGTGGGTTATAAAATATGAAAAGGGAAAAATGGAAGAAGTTTCTGCACAAAAAAAGAAAAGTGAAATTGAAGATATAAGTCAACAGTTTAGTAAAGATATAGAAGCACTTTCAAAAAGGATTACATCTAGTTACGGAGACTCAAAAACTCCAGATTTTATTGATACACCTATTCTTTCATATATACCAGAAGAAACTGTGATTGAAAAAATGAAGGATATTTCGCCAAGAGAAATTTTGGCGTTAGGAAATATCCTTAATTTCCGTTTTGAACCATCAAACACTCTTGTCAAGATAAATCTAGAACTCCCTTTTATTCATAATATTGAAAAAGGAATATCAATGAGAAAAAAGGGGAAAAGATTTTCTGATTATGTAATAGAAGATTATTTGAATAAAATAATTGAAAAAATAAAAGAAGAAAATCAAAATCTAAGTTAATACGTTTACAATCATGTTTAAATACATTTGTGTAAAAGTGTTAGAGAAATAGATTCCCTTGAAAAAACAACTTAAAAGACATTGCCCGAACATCCATCATGGAGCAATGCCTTTCGTTGCGATTAACGCTATGTGTTCTTATAGTTGTGGGCAAGGTGTGGAACTACTGCGGGAAATGTCTTAAACGATATACTCATTCCACTACCCACTCCGTCATATTCCGCTCCTCCGTGCTGAAGTTAACACCAACCTTCACAATGTGTTTGTCGGCGGAGGAGATTTTCTTCGCATATTTCTTCTCATCAATCTGTGACAAGGCTTCTTTAGCGGACTGATCACGCTTGCACTCAATGATGTAGACGTATTTCTCTGTCTCGAAGAACACATCGATCCTGCCACCCAACACAGGGTGTTCCACACTCACTTTATGCCCTGTGGAGCGGATCATCAGGTAGAGCATATTGCGGAAGTTCGCCTCTATCAATTTCGGTTCTGTGCTCTCAAAAGGCACTTGGCTCATGATGAGCTGAATTTGGGTCATGAAGGCATCCACATCGTCAGCATTAACAAATTGACGTAGTTTGACAAGGTCAAGGTCTTTCCTGTCACTGGTGTCGGATTTCGTGTAATTGGGTATTAAAACACGTGTGAAACCTTCTGAGACCTCTTCATTGGGGAATCCTAACAAATAACATTCGTCTTGATAGCCCTTTATGGTAAGATAGCCACTTTGGTAGAGCGCCGCTATAACATTGTTCTCCCCATTACCGAAAGTGGCGAGCATTTCGCCCGTGGTCAATAATTTGTCATCAAAAGAAGGAATATCGATGTCGTTTTTCCCAAGAATCTTAACCAAATAAGTAGGCGTGCCCGTGGCATACCAATAATTCAATATTTTTTTGTCAGACAATGCATTAAGCAAACTGAACGGATTATAGACATCCTCCGACCGTTCACTGAAATGGTAGCCGTCAAACTTTCGTTTCAACATAGCATACATGTCCGATTTGCTGACAGAAAGCTTATCAGCAAACAACTGCACCTCGTCATCGAAATAGGTGTGCAGTTCACTCTCCGTGATGCCGCAGATGGTCGCATATTCATCGCTCATGGAAAGGTCTTTGGGGTTGTTTGCCGCACTGAAGATCCCCAACTTGCCGTAGCGAGTCACACCTGTCAGGAAGGCGAATTGAATGTACTTGTCTGCTTTTTTCAAAACGCCATAGAGGCTTTGCAGTATTTCCCTGTTTTTGTCTTGTATTTTCTGCTGTCCGATGGTGTCTGTCAAAGGCTTGTCGTACTCGTCTATCAAGATGACGGCTTTTTGTCCTGTCCGTTCGTAGGCACGTTGCAGCAAATTAGCAAAACGAGTACCTATTCTTTTCCCAGTTTCGTCCTTGCCATACAGCACCTCCCACTTTTCGAAATGGGTAACTATCTGTTCTTTAACCGATTGTATAGAATCATAGACTTCTCCGGAAAAATCCAGATGGAATACTGGGTATTTCACCCAATTTTGTTCCAACCGTTCCATGGCAAGACTTTTGAAAAGCTCTTTCTTGCCTTGGAAATAGGCCTCTAATGTGGTGGTGAGCAAACTCTTGCCGAAACGACGCGGGCGACTAAGGAAATAGTACTCGCCTGACGAAACCAGTTTATAAACCAACTCCGTCTTGTCCACATAGGTGTAACCACCTGCTATGATTTTCTCAAATGTCTGTATACCGATCGGGTATTTCATCGTTTGCTTTATATTGTTTCTCCTTTTGCAAATATAACGATTATTTGGATATAGAGGATGGTTTATGCGGGGAATGAGTAAGGCACAAAAAGACATTGCCCGAACATCCGTCGCGGAGCAATGTCTTTCGTTGCAAAATACTATGGTTTCTTATGTACTGTTTATAGTCGCCCTATTTTTGTGCTTTTTGGGAAGCCTTTTCCCCGATTGTCTGGATGATTTGTACCAACCCGATCAGTAAGAGCACCGTAATGATCATGACATCTGTTTGGTAGCGATAGTAGCCGAACCGTATGGCAAGATCGCCGACGCCACCGCCGCCCACTATGCCGGCCATGGCTGAGTAGCCCACCAGCGTGACGGCCAAGACGGTTAGTCCACGGATCATGCCACTGAAAGCGCCTGGCAACAAGACGTTGGTGACGATCTTGAACCATGTGGCTCCCATGGCCACAGAAGCCTCTATCACGCCTTTGTCCACGTCATGCAGATTGCCCTCCACCAAACGTGCGTAGAAGGCGATGGCTACGATACCCAACGGTACCGACGCGGCCTCGGGTCCTATGGAGGTGCCGACCACAAACTTCGTGAAAGGCAACAGCAGCACAAGCAGGATGACGAACGGAGTGGACATGATGACGTTCAGGATGAAGCTGACCAATAAGTTGACGAACCTGTTTTGACAGATGCTGCGCTTGCTCGTGATGTAAGACAACACGCCTAATGGAATGCCCAATATGATTGCCAATAATAGTGCTATTCCGCACATTTCCAATGTTTCCCCGAACGCTGGCAACAAGTTGCTTGCCAGTTCGGAATAGTTAGTTTCGTTCATTTATCACCTCCGTTCTATAAGTGTTCTTACTCAAATAATCTAATCCTTTGGCCAACTCGTCTTGCGCACCGATCAATTGGACGATCAGTATGCCGAAAGGTTTGTCGTTGATATATTCAATCTTGCCGTGCAGGATATTCACGTCTATCGCGTAATGCTTCACCACGTTGGAAACGATTGAATCCTCCGCCTTTTCGCCATTGTATACGATCCTCACCAAAGGCTTCGTGTGGTCTTGCGTCAGGCGCTCAGGGAGATCGAGGTCGAAGGTGTGCGACAGGAGCGTCTTCGTGAATTCGTGCCGTGGTTTCGTGAAGACATCAAACACTTCGCCTAACTCCACCACCTCGCCTTTGTTCATCACAGCCACTCGTTGGCAAATCTTCTTGACCACATCCAGTTCGTGGGTGATAAGCACTATCGTGATGCCGAACTTGACGTTGATCTTTTTTAGGAGTTCCAACACGTCGTTGGTGGTTTCCGGGTCCAATGCCGAAGTGGCCTCGTCGCAGAGCAGGATCTTGGGGTTGTTGGCCACGGCGCGGGCGATTCCCACGCGCTGTTTCTGTCCGCCACTTAAAGTGTTCGGATATACATCCGCGCGATCAGCCAAGCCGACAAGCTCCAACAGTTCGGGCACTCGTTGTTTAATTTCCTCTTGGCTTCGCCCCGCTATCTCCATGGCGAAAGCCACGTTCTGTGCCACTGTCTTGGTGCTGACAAGGTTGAACTGCTGGAAAATCATACCGATTGAGTGGCGGAACTTCGCCAATTCTTTCCCAGATAGGCTACTTATGTCCACACCATCCACTATCGTTCGACCGCCAGTGGGGAGTTGCAGCTGGTTGACCGTGCGGAGAAGCGTGCTCTTGCCTGCGCCACTCGTGCCTACGATTCCCCATATCTCTCCCTTCCCTATCTCGAAGGAGACGTTCCTGACCGCATTCACCGTATGGTCCTTCTTGTCTGAAAATGATACACTTACTTTATCGAATTTTATCATCTCTAAACTCTTTTTGATGGGTGAATAGATGCTTGACCCGTATCGATCAAGCATCTATGAAAAACAATTGTGTTTTATCTGTTTTGTATATTCCACTTATCCACATACCACTGCGGGCGCTGGAATCTGTCATATTCATGTGCCGGATCCTCGAAATAGTTCTTGAAATCCTCGGATTCGTAAGCCTCCTGCACATCCTTCACGAATTGGGCGTCCGCGTCTTTCGTGTTGACGACAAACCAGATGAGTAGTTCAGAAGGCAAAGCCTCGCCGACAATGGAGGAGGAGAGCTTCAGCCCGGAAGAGATGGCGTAGTTGCCTGGGATCACCGCGAGCGTGCTACCATCCAGGGAACGAGGTAACTGGGCGGCTTCCAATGGAACGATCTTGAGGCCGAACGGGTTCTCGTCGATGTCGTTCTCCGTCGCCGTTTTGTCGTCGACCGTGGATTTTATCGTGAGCAAGCCGATCGAGCGGAGGAAGCGTAACGCACGGGCCAGGTTGACCGCATCATTAGGCACGGAGACGATTCCGCCCGGCTGCAGTTGCGCTTTCAGTTCGTCAACATTCTGCGCCTTGTACTTGTCGGAATATAGTCCGAGAGCCGCTGTAGGCACGGAGAAGGTGGCCGTCAGGTCAACGCCCTTCGTGTCGCAGAAATTCTGCCTGTACAGGGTGTTCTGGTAAATGTTGGCGTCTATTTCATTGTTCGCCAAAGCGAGGTTCGGAGTCACCCAGTCTGTGAATTCCACCACTTTCACGTTGTAGCCTTTCTTCTCAAGGGCAGGTTGGATGGCCGCTTTGAAGAGGTCTGAATAAGGACCAGGCGAGAAGCCTACGGAGATATCTTTTCTGTCTGCACTGGATTCCTTGGATGCATTGCCGCATGATGAAGAGATGAATGAGTATACTATAAGCAATGCGATTGTGATCAATTTAGTCTTTTTCATACGATTCAAATTTTTTAAATGTTAGACAATGAGTTTTTATGATGATTGGATTTAGAAGAAGAATGTGGCAGCTAGCAGACCTCTGACATTTGAGACATCATGTGTGTCCTTCACCTTCCCGTGGTCAGCGTAGTCTACTGCTCCGTAAGCGACACGGTTGTAATCGAGTTCGGCCTGGAGGGTCCATTGTTTGTGGGAGAACTTCAGTGATGGGGATAGCCTGAATATGTGGTCCACGTTTTGCCATCTGCCGAAGAAATTACCGCCTGCCAGGATGTCATCGTTGAATCCTAAGTTCTTGGAGTAGCCCACGAAGAAGCTTGGCGCCCATGTTTTCCCGTATGAGAGGTTGAACCAGTACGAAGTGACTTTTGAGGTGGAATAGGTGCGTCTGCCGGTCTTCGCGTCAATCGATTTCACGGCGTAGCCTCCTTGCTGGAAATATTCGCTCAGGTTCTCACCATACAAACCTCCTGTTCTAAGACCGAATTTCCCTTTTTCGAACTGTAGGTAATAGCCTAATCCATAGGAGCTTACTTTCTCATCCGTCTTGTACACTTCGCTGTTGGCGTTGGTGACCTTCGTGGCGGGACGTATGCTTTTGAATTCACTCAATAATCCGGCGCTGAACGAAGGGGAGGCGTAGCGCAGCTGCAGGTGGAACTCCGGCACAGGGTTCTGGCGGATATCGCTGTTGGACGACTCCTCGAGTATGGATTTATGCTCGGTTTGGTATACGCCTGCCACGACTAGGTTGAGTCGGTCTGTCGGTTTAAACGTGTAGCGGATTTGATCGCCTCGATTGAACGCTCGGAAAGGTATGCCTATGTGCAGTCCGGCCACGTAAGGGAAAGGAACGTCTGAGAATGGGTTCCATGCCTTACCCAAGAGCAATTCGCCTTTCTGCCAGATGAATTTGGCCCAAGCCTGCCGCATCCTGACATTCACGGTGTTTCCTCCGGAGAAGTCGAACTCCACGTATGCCTTTGAACTTGCCTTCCCCAACTTCGGCCCGTCTACCGTTGCGGTGAAACGGGTGGCTTGCGTGGAGAAGTTTTGTCTGACCACTTCGTTCAGGTCGTCTCCGTTGGTGTCATAGACCTCGTCCTGTGGGAAGAACCCGAAAAGTCCGTCGCTCGCACCCACGACCTCACGGCTGTCCACGTAATACTCAGCCCGGAAGAAACCTCCTAGTTTCACCTTTATTTCGTCCCCGAACCTTACGGCAGGGATCAGTTCCTTGGCGGTCTCTGATGTGACGTCCTTGTTGATTGTCTCAATGGGTTCTTGCCTCTTGGTATCCTTCGAGGAGATGCTTTCCGTACTTACGACTGCCTCCGTCGCTTCTTGGTTCTTGATGGCTTCCGATTGGGCCTCTTGCGCATTCACTGTAGCCGTGTACAGTAAGAATAATGTTAATGTCTTGTAAAATATATTTCTTTTCATTGTGTTCTGTCTTTAATCGTTTTTGACTTTTATTTCTTCTTAACTTTCTGTGAGAGAAGTTTTTGGGAGACTCTCATGAAATGTGGGTTAAATCCCCGAAGCTTATGGGAGGTCCCTCCTCCGAACCCGTCGCATGATTTCCTCTTGCTTACCCTTTCTTATTGTTACAACATATTTCCATAATCGATATCGTTTTTTTTCTGTTCAACCTAAGTTTTTTTATGGGCTATGTAATTGCAATTACTTTATATACAATGTATTATTTCGCTTTTGATTAAAATGTGGACAAGACAAACCCGTATTTTTGGAAAAAATAGAGCTTGAAGATCGCACCCTAATGGGTTAACCTTAACGTTTTGTGATTGTCCGAATGTGGAATGTTAGCAGATCGGCATACAACATCGGCAACAACAACAGTGCATGGAACATCGCATCTGTGTCCGCCGAGAAATTTTTATAGATTCTGAATAGTTTGAGGCATGGAATAGGCGCTCGTCAATCTTGGGAAGGTTCTTCCCAAGCATTGAGTTCGAAGTAGTATGTATGTTAATTGTCCTATTCATTTTTACCTCTCGTTTTTGATATTGCAAAGATAGTGTAAACGTATGTTTATTACAAGAAAAATGAAAATTTTAGAGTATTTGCCTATATGTATATGTTATTGTAGTAAAATATTCCAATAAAATAATGTTTCGTATAATTTAGCGAAATAATTGTCTGTGAAGGGAACTCGTGGCGAAAAAGTGTCGCTTGAAATCTTGGCTGATTTCTTCCCACACACGGATTAATAAGTATGAAAATCGGGGAAAAAACGGTTGCGCCGGACGATGTTTATGTGAGATTTCCTTCTGGGAAGCGTGAACGTAAATATTATTTCTTGATGATTACTTTGTGCACATTGCCTTCCACGTGGGAGATCCCTATCACGTGATAGCCTTGTTCGGCTGCGGATTTGGGCACGTTATTAAGGGGCTCACCCTCAAGCAGAAGCACTTCGAGTATGTCTCCTTGGGCGATTTGAGCTAATTTGAGTTTCGTCTTGACGAAGGTCATCGGGCAATGCTCCTTCGTTATGTCTAATGTATGAGTTGCCATTTGAGTTTATGATTAGGAGTCGAGTGTTAAGAAAGAATAGCTGTACGTGAAAATCTAAAGGTTAGATGAATAGGGTCCGTCCACCTTCAGAGATTTCTAGGAAGGAAGCGACGCCGAGCGTGTCCTTCACTTCGTGGATGAAGTCCGATTGTTTGAGACCGAGAACGTGCATCGCCATTTCGCAGGCGTAGAGGTTGATGCCGAGGGCGATGGCGGCTTCCACCAGTTCCTCCAGTGTTGCGACGTTGTTCTTTCTCATCAGGAATCTAAAAATCCGGGGACCTGCGCCGAAAAAGTTGAATCGGCTGGTGGGTGTGCTCTTCAGTCCGCCCATCAAAAAACCGAAGATCTTAGTTAGAAACGTACCACCCACGAGGCTTCTGCCGGTCTTCCGCTTGATGGCGTCGAGTCCCCAGAATGTAAAGAATATGTTCACCTCATATCCTACCGCCGCAGCCCCTGTCGCGAGGGTGAAGGCGGCGGTGAGTCTGTCGAATTCGCCCGAAAAGGCGATGATTGAGAGTTTTTTTTGTTGATTGTCCGCCATGATTCTATTGTTGTTTTAGTTCGCAGCTTACCTGCTTGTATTCAATGAGTCGCTTGATGGTGGGTTGTTTGCCGCACACGGGACAGTCGTCTCGTTTGGGGATGGACATCTTCCTGAAATCCATGTTTCTCGCGTCGAAGGTGAGGAGTTGGTCCGTCAGCAGTTCTCCCACGCCCGTGATGTATTTGAGCACCTCGGCGGACTGTATCGTTCCCAGCATTCCAGCGATGGCTCCGAGTACTCCCGCTTGTGCGCAGGAGGGTGCGGATTCTGGTGGCGCGTCGAAGAGGCATCGGTAGCAGTTGCTGCCCGGGACATGGGTGAACGTCTGTCCCTCGAACTGGAAGATACCCCCGTGGCTGAATGGTTTGCCCGTCAGGACGCAAGCGTCGTTGATTAGGTATTTTACGGGGAAGTTATCCGTCGCGTCCACGATGAAATCATACTCCTTGAACAGATCCAGCGCATTGTCCGCCTTTAGAAACTCTTGGTAGGCGATCGCGTTGACGAGCGGGTTGAGCGCATTGACCTTCTCCTTGGCGGATAGGGCCTTCGAGTAGCCCACGTCGGGGGTAGTGTGGATGATCTGACGCTGCAGGTTGCTTAGGTCTACCGCATCACCGTCGATGATGCCTATTGTTCCGACGCCGGCGGCCGCCAGGTATAGGATGACCGGCGAACCGAGTCCTCCCGCCCCGACAACCAGGACCTTGGCGTTCCGGATCTTTTCTTGACCTTCCACGCCCACCTCCTTCAAGAGAATGTGGCGGGAGTATCGATTGATTTCCTCTTCGCTAAAATCAAACATAGTTCACTCTTAGTTAGTTATAAAGAATTTTTCTTAATCCATTGCGAACACATATTTAGTCCAATTATTAAACAATTCTCTCTAATTTTAGCTGATGTTTCAACTTTTCACATATCCCCAGATGCCGAGTGAACGGCTTTGCTTGGGAAGGAATTTGAGCGGTAGAGCCTTTAAGCCTATACGCTTCCGTATTTTCTTGAACTCGTCCGAGTAGTAGTAATACTCGTCCGTCAGCTTAAAGGATTTGACCCATTGCTCGATTTGCCTCGGATTGTCGCATCCCCAGCGGAAAGAGGCTTTGGTGTTCTTGACGGATTCGTGGAGGTTGGTACGCTCGCTCAAGTACTTGTTCATGCGCTCCATGTACACTTCCGCGTTTTCGAAGTTCGCGTCGATGTTGTGGAAAACCCGCTTCACCTCTTCCTCTGTCAGGTACATCGCCACCCCCTCTAGGATGAACAGGAAGTGCCCGTTGGGGTGCTCCTCCTTGATGGATTTGATCCATCCGTCGGTTGTGATATTGCCTGTGAGATATTTGTTGTCGGACGATTCTGGCAGGAACTGCCGCCTCAGATTGATTACGTCCAGGAAGTCCAACTCGTAGGCTTGGTACTTCTTGCTGATGGCGACACGCTCAATGCGCGGGTCCAGTCCGCATGCGACGAGCACCACCACCGCATCGTCGTATTTGCTCACAAAGTTCTTCAATACGTTATCGAAATATTTAGTTCTAAATGACACACATAGTTGACATCGTTCATCTGCAGAAAATTTGCTAAAGTCATAATCTACCATCGAAAGGATATCTTCCGACGTCTTGTCCGTGATGATAGGATCTTTTTCCTTGGATTCTTTAGCCCTCATGAAGAGAGGAATCAAGAGCGTTTCTGAAACGTTCTCCTGAAATTCGGGTCTGATCTTGCCCATAATTTTTCTTTTTTGCAGATTAATAAATAATTATTTAGTGTATCATTTCAATGCTTGGCGGAAATCGTTGATTAGATCTTCCGTGTTTTCTATGCCTGCCGAGATGCGGATCAGCGTGTCGGAGATTCCGTTCTTCTCGCGCACCTCCTTCGGCACGGAGGCGTGTGTCATGATGGCTGGTATCTCCGCCAGGCTCTCCACGCCACCCAAACTCTCTGCGGTCGAGAAGAGTTTCAGCTTCGACAGGAAGTTCTCGGCGTCCGTGAGTGTTCCCTCCAGTTCGAACGAGAGAACGCCACCGAAGCCTGTGGTCTGCGCCGCCGCGATGTCGTGGTGCGGGTGATCTTTCAGACCGGGGTAGAGTACGCGCTTGACTTTCGGCGATTGTTGCAGGAACTCGGCCAACGCCTGTGCGTTCCTCTGGTGTTGCTCCATGCGCACGGCGAGCGTCTTGGCTCCGCGCAGGGTCAGGTAACTGTCGAATGGTGAGAGCACCGCACCGACAGCGTTCTGGTTGTAGGCGATCTTTTTGTAAAACTCCTCGTTGTTCAGGACGATTGAGCCTCCCAACGTGTCGCTGTGTCCGCCGATGTACTTGGTCGTGCTGTAGACCACCACGTCGGCGCCCAATTCCAGCGGTCGCTGGAAGTATGGTGACAGGAAGGTGTTGTCCACCACGAGGATGAGCCCGTGTCTCTTGGCGATTTGTGCGATAGCTTTTATGTCGGCGATTTTTAGCAATGGGTTGGTGGGTGATTCTATCCAGATCAGTCTCGTCTCAGGTTTGATCGCCTTCTCGATGTTCTCGGGAACGGTCGCGTCGACGTATGAAACGGCTATGTTGAAGTTTACAAAGACATTGCTCAACAAACGTCTCGTGCCTCCATACAGGTCGTCGAAGCCAATCACATGGTCGCCTGCCTTCAGCAGCGAAATGATCAATGTGGAGGCTGCCGCCAAGCCTGACGAGAATGCCAGTCCGTATTTTGCGCCGTCCAATGCCGCTAACTTCTCCTCCAGCGCTTTGCGTGTAGGGTTGAGGCTGCGGGTGTATTCGTAGCCTGCTGTTGGATGACTGGCTTTCTCTCTTGCGAAGGTGGTGGCCAAATGTATAGGAACTGCGACGTCGCCGCTTGCTCCTTCTCTGAAATCGGGCTCTTCTCCGTTGTGGATCGCCCTTGTTGAAAATCCGTATGCCATGATAATTTTGAATTTTGAATTTATTATAGTTTGACGTTTAGGTTTTTCTCCTTCAACCATTCGTCGTTGAACATCTTGGAGAGGTATTTGTTACCGCTGTCGCAAGCTAGGGTGACGATCCGTTTCGGGGTGGTCTGTTCCTGTGCGTAACGTAGGGAGGCGCTTAGGAGCGTGCCGGTGGAGGATCCTGCCAGGATGCCTTCTTCCCTCAGCAAAAGACGGGCGGCGGTGAAGCTCTCCTCGTCGGTCACTTCATAGGCTTTCGTCACCAAATCGAAGTCCGCCAGCTTAGGAATGTAATCCTCTCCGATGCCCTCGACGAACCATGAACCCGCATCGTTGCGCAGTTTCTTCAGGTTGATGTAGTCCGCAAGGACGGAGCCTTTCGGGTCGGCGAGGATGAACTCGGTCTGTGGACTGACGGTCTTGAAGAATTTTGTCAAGCCGGTTAATGTACCCGCTGAGCCGACGCCCACGACGACAGCGTCCACCTTGTGCTCCAACTGCTCCCAGATTTCAGGGCCTGTGGTTAGGAAGTGCGTGTCGGGGTTGTCTTGGTTCTCGAATTGGTTGATGTAATAACCGCCCCGCTCCTGTGCGATCCGTGCGGCCAAGTCTTGGTAATACTCCGGGTGGCCTTTGCCCACATCGCTTCGGGTGATGACGGTCTCCACACCCAATGCGCGGAGGTGGTTGATCTTCTCGGTGCTCATCTTGTCAGGGATCACCAGCAAGAGCTTGTAACCTTTCAATCGGCTGGCCAACGCAAGGCCTAACCCTGTATTGCCTGCTGTCGCCTCCACGATGAGTTGCCCCGGACGGATCGTTCCGCGCTTCTCCGCCTGGACGATCATGTTCAGTCCGGTGCGGTCCTTGATGCTACCCCCAGGGTTCTGGTTCTCCAATTTTAAGAATAGGGAACTCTTACCTGTGTTCAATCTTGAGAGTTGGACAATCGGTGTGTTGCCAATCGTTTCCAATATGTTACTATAAACTGCCATTTTGGTATTTTTTATGTTTGATTATTTTTTTTATAAATACTTGGTATACAATAAGTTAATTGATTGTAACTTACCTAATCGGACAAAAGGAATCCGAGACTTGAAAAAATAATGATGGTGGATAGCCCCCTAAAGGGATAACCTTAAAGATCTGTGATTGTCCGATTGTAGGAATTTAGCACATCGGCATGCAACATCGGCAACAACACTCGCATATGGAACATCGCAGTTGTGCCTGACAAGAAATTCTTGTAGATACTGATAAATAGATAGAATGTGATTCGGCAAGGAATAGACCTCCGACAACCTCGGGAAGATTCATCCCTGGCATTTGGGCTGCGGTAATATCTATGTTTATTCTCTTGTCCATTTCTTTGCCTTTCGTTTTGATATTGCAAATGTAGTATGGTAGAATGTTTGTTGCAAGAAAAATGATAATTATGGAGTATTTTTCTAATAATACATTTCTAGTAGTTAATTTATTCTATCTAGGGGAGTGTTAAGACGCGGATCATGGAAATTTTATCTGCCATGAATATCCATAACAAAAATGCCGCCTGAACAAAGTCCAGACGACACTTTCCGAATATGAGGGTTTGATTATTTTCCTCCAACAGATGCGCTATAGATCCTTTCCAGGAACTGCAAAGCGCCTTTGTAGCCGATGTGGGAACGGTTGACGATGAGCGTCTCGGACGAAGGCGTCGAGATCTCAAAGAACAAGGCGTTCTTCTTGTTGGCGAGGGTGAGTTCCCAAGAGGTGCCGAGAATCAATGGCTTGCCTGACGTGAACTCTACGCTCTCGATCAGTTTCTCCACCTCGTAACCATCCTCTTCGAAGACGACATCGATGCTCACTCCCTCGGAGATATTGTTCTTGAAGTACTCCGAAATGGCGGGGCGGAACTTCTCCGGTGTCTTGTCGGTGATGATCACCTGTTTCGGGATCAGACCGATCTGGTCCGCCAGGAACTTCGAGTAGGCCAATGCGTAGGATGCGTCCGCCGTCACGACAAACTCGCTTGGCATACCGTACCAATATTCCGCGAAGAACTCGGAGAAGTGTTCGAGGTAGTAGTAATAGATATCCGCCTCTTGCTTGATGAACTCCTCGGACTGCTTCTTGTCGATGCCTGCGAACTCCACCACCTGACGGATGAACTTAGCCGTAGCCTCCTCGCCGACAGGGATCTCAGGGATGTGCAGGTAGGGTTGGTTGTACTTCTTCTGGAGATGCTCCGCGTTCTTGACGCCCACCCATGGTGAAACCACCAGGTTGAATTGCGCCTGAGGAATGCGTTTCCAAGCCTCCACGCCCGGGTTCTCAGGACCGAACAACACGTTCACTTCCAAGCCTGCACCACGCAAGATACGTGCGAGCTCCTGGTAGTCTCCTCGCCAGTTCTGGTTGTAGTAAGGCACTTCAAACCAGAGGTTGACGAGGCCTTTCTTCTTCTCTCCTTCGTAGTTCCCTACGTATTGGTCGATGATGGCATCCACCACTGTTTCGTGACCGAAGATATTATTGCCCTTGAAACCGGCCGTGTTAGCGTAGACGATAGGGTAGCCCGCCTTCTGGTACTTGCCCACGAGGTCAGGCACGTTGTCGCCGATCAGCTCACCCGTACAACCCGTCAGGACCACGAAGAGGTCTCCGTCGTAGATCTTCAGCGTTGATTTGATAAGATTGTCGAGGGTCTTTATACCACCGAAGACTACATCATTCTCTGTTGCGTTGGAGCTTGGCATGTTTCCGCCTCCAGCCGCGATACTACCTTGAAAACCGTTCTCGAAGGTCAACATGGCGGTAGTCTTCAGCTGACAGCCAGGGCTACAATTGGCGATTGGCACTGCACCTTTGATGGCCACTACGGTGTTGGTCGCACCCACCGCGCAAGCATATCGGACATCGGATATTACCGAAGGTTTCTTCTTTTGTATTTCGCTCATTTGATTGATTCTTTTGATGTTAAAAACTTAGAGGAATTATTCGCCCAATCGCTCTTCGATCTCCTTGAAGACCTCCTTATCGTTGGTGAGCTTGAACGGATCGGTCTGGCTAAACCACCAATCGTTGTAAGGCAAGCGTACGTGGCGCTGCAGTGTCTTGTTGAACTTCGTGCGGGCCAGCACACCCTTCAGGATTTCACCCACACGCAGGATTCCGTCGTAACCCACAGGGATGTGCTCGTCGCCTAAGGCGAAGGTTGGCACACCAAGGTGTCCTGCCACTGAGGCGAGACCTGGGTGACGGATGATCAGGAAGTCCGTCTTCACACGCTTCAAGAGCTGAGGCAACTGGAAGGCACGGGTCTTGCTGACCGTGTAGTGAGGAATGTCACCGTAGGTCTCGACCAACTCCTTCAAGGTGTCTTGGTTCTTACCCGCACCATCGTAGACGGGGTCGTGGTGGAAGACCAGGGCGGCCTCGTTCTTGATGCCCAACTCAGCCAACACGCTGATCAATCCGTGCGCGTAGGCGGAACCGGTGAGCACCATTCCGTACTTGCCTTTGAAGTATTCACGGTACTCCTCCAATTTCGGAGCGATACGCTTATGCTCGCTTTCGATATACTCCTCAACTTCCTTCTCCTTGCCCACCACCTTGGCGATGGCGCGCAACCAAGCGTCTGTTCCCTTGATACCGTAAGGTTGTGGGGCGTCGATCTGTGGCACGCCGAACTGGTCTTCAAGCGCCGCACCCATGTATCCACCGAGCGTTTCGCAGAAGGTGGTGGTGGCGACTGCCTCCGAAGCCTGACGGATCTCCTCGAACGAAGCACAGTCCAAAAGGTAGTTCACCCGCAAGCCAAGCGGTTTCAACAAGTCGGTGAACCAGTCCGTACCCCACAAGGCGATGATATTGATTAAATCTTTCTGTTTCTTTTTCGGATGTCTTTCAACAATCTGTCTCAAAACACCATGGAAAGCCACGTCGAAACCGGTACTCCAGTGTTTGCTTCGGAAGCCCTCGCAGTGCAGTGGGATGATAGGCACACCCACCTCTGGCTCCAACTCCTCCGCCACGCTGTCGATATCCTCACCTGTGATGGCCGTCGCGCAGGCCATGGCGATGAAGATAGCCTTCGGATTGTAACGCTCCTTGGCGATGCGGATGGCTTGTCTCAGCTTGGCCGCGCCACCGAACACCATGTCTTTCTCTTGGAGGTTGGTACTCATGTTAAGTGTGTTCTGCTGAGGCTTGCCACGACGTTCCAATCCCTTGTGCATGGAGAGGTTGAACTTCGCACATTCACTACTACATCCGATAGGCGCATGGTCAATCAAGACACAATCGGTAAGGTTACCGATCTGACACTGTACGATGGCATTGGAGCACATGGTCTCTTGGTTCAGCGGGCTCTGCAATTCGCAAAGCCTACAGCCTTGTCCGGCGCCCTTGCAGCCTCCGTGCTTCTTTACGCTTCGCTCGTCGTAGGCAGACTGTTCGATCAGCTGCTTGGCCGAGCCGTCCCACCCGATGATCGTGCCGAGCCGCAACTCGCGGTTCTCGACGGTGGTCATATTTAAATTGATTCTATTCGCCATAATGAATTTTTATTCTTCTTGATTTTTAAACTTCAGCTTCCTCTCGTCGATTTTGTAGTAGTAGGCGACGATCTTCTCCAAGGCCTCTTTGATAGGCATTTCGATGTCAAAAACCGATATCGCCTTGCGCTCGAACTGTTTCAGAATGTTGCGCCCGATCTTTTTGCAGATCACACATCGGCAATCGGAAAGCAACTCCACGGCTTCCGACTTTCCTCCGTTGTCGCAGCCGTTCTTGCTTCCGCAGCCGGTGCCACAACCGGAGTTACAGCCGTTGCCATTATTTGTGCCACAACCAGTCTCGCCACCGACATTGTTGGTGCTCGGGAGAACCTGATCGTCTGAGGTTGGGACATCCCTGGTCTCTGTTTTCAGGAAGTCCGTATCGTCGACCGTGTAGATGTCGAAGCTCCGAGCCGACCCAAAATGCAGGTCTACATTCACTCCGTCAGATGTGGCAACCGCAATTTTGTACCTCATAAACTATCAACTTTTACCTTTAAACTCTTAACTCTTAATTAGATCCTATAGTCGTCCGCATTGTCTATCAAACCATACTCGAGCAAGATCTCTTCCAGACGCTCTTGGGTCATTGGAGTTGGGATCACGAAGCTTGTGTTATCGATGACCGCCTTGGCGAGGTTACGATACTCCTCCGCCTGGTCTGAATCAGGCTTGTATTCGATGACCGTCTTCTTGTTGATCTCGGCACGTTGAACGATGTTGTTACGAGGCACGAAGTAGAGAAGTTGGGTGCCCAATTCCTTCGCGAAGGCGCGGAGCAAGTCCAACTCGCGGTCCACGTTCCTTGAGTTACAGATGATACCGCCCAAGCGTACACCGCCGGACCTTGCGTAGCGCTGGATACCCTTGGCGATGTTGTTCGCCGCGTAGAGGGCCATCATCTCACCCGAAGCCACAATATAGATCTCCTTGGCCTTTCCCTCACGGATTGGCATCGCGAATCCACCGCAGACCACGTCGCCCAACACGTCATAGAACACATAGTCCAAGTCGTCCGTATAGGCGCCCAAGTTTTCCAACATATTGATGGAGGTGATGATACCACGGCCTGCACATCCCACGCCTGGCTCCGGACCACCGGACTCCACGCAGCGTGTGCCGCCGAATCCCTCTTTCATGATCCTATCCAGGGAGATGTCCTCACCCTCGTCACGAATGGTGTCCAACACTGTTTTTTGAGCCAATCCGCCCAACAGGAGACGTGTGGAATCAGCCTTCGGATCACAGCCTACCACCATCACTTTCTTACCATGTTCTACCAATCCGGCCGTTAAATTCTGGGTGGTTGTGGATTTACCGATACCACCTTTTCCGTAAATTGCTATTTGTCTGATTTCTGCCATTGTGCATATACTGTTTTATGCCACGAAATGTGGCGGGTGAATAATTAAAATAAGTTTTGAATTTCGTTGTAAGAATAAATTTTGTCTAAAGCGTCGGTCAGCTCGCCCGGCAAGGCCATCGCCACGATCCCCTTCTGTGTCAGCAGGGCGCTGGCTCCTATTCCGATGCGTGACGCGGTGACGTATTGGCAGTCGGAGAAGAGTTCCACCCGCTTCTCCATGTCGTCCCTGGAGTGTACTCCGTTCTGACAAACCGGGGGTGCCGTGCGTCTCTCCACATAGACCCATTCTCCCTCGAAGAACTGGTAAATGTAAAAGTCCGTGGCTCTGCCAAAGTGCGTGTCGACCGTGTATCCGTCCGTCGAGGCCGCCGCTACTCGAAATGCGTTGTACTGCTTCTTGTCATCCATGTGAAAAAGTGTCTGATACTACAAAATCTTCTGAATAGACCTCCTTGGAGAACTCGCTCACGCCTGGCACGCCCACAGCGTCCGCGCGACAGCGGTTGCAGTGGCGGAAGACGTCGATGTACTTCCCCGCGCTCTTCCTCGCCTCCTCGATCTCGAAGCAGAAAGGCGCTTTTTCGTCTTTCAGTTCGTAGGTCGGTATCAGCGGGATGATGTTGTAGATGGAGGCGCCTAAGGAGGAAACCGTCTTGGCGATCTGCTCGATGTGGCTTCCGTTGATCCGCGGCACCAGTACGGTGTTGACCTTTACGGTGATACCGCTCTTCGCCACCTTGCGGATACCATTCAACTGGTTCTCGATCAATATCTTGGCACCCTCGTAAGCGTCGTATTTCTTCCCATGGTAGAGGACGAACTTGTTCAACTTCGCCTCGATCTCAGGGTCGATCGCATTCACGGTCACCGTCAGCGAATCGATCTTGGACGCAATCACTTGGTCCGCCTTCTCGTCGAGCAGTAATCCGTTGGTGCTCATACACTTGAGCAGGTGCGGGAACTCTTTGTCCACTAGGCGGAAGGTCTCCAAGGCCGTGTCGGTTGCCAGCGTGTCGCCCGGTCCAGCGATGCCTGCCACTTTGATGTCTGGACATATCTTCAGCGCCTTTCTAAGGATGGCGATGCTCTCCTCCGGTTTGATCACCTTCGCCGTAACACCTGGGCGGTTCTCCGTGTCGTTCAGCACGCGGCTGCAAAAGCGGCAACCGATGTTACATGCCGGACTGACAGGCAAGTGAATCCTTCCCAGATTGCCCGGTTTAGAGGCGAAACATGGATGGTTATTGCGTAATTTCTCTTGGTTCTCAGTCATAAATTTTTGATATAATAATCCCCCCTCCGACAACTTTTCAGCCATCGACGCATGTAGAAGATATGTTTGAAACGATGTGTTAACTAATTGTAGGCAAGGCCGCCGGGCATGGAATGTAATCCCCCTTCCCGACGGCCTTTTTTGCCATCGGCATACGCTGAATGTATGCGAGATTCAGTGGTTAATTATTTGAGAACAAGGCGGTTGACAAGTATCTGTCACCAGAATCAGGCAGGAGAACCACGATGTTCTTCCCTTTGTTCTCAGGACGTTCTGCCAAGATCGAAGCAGCCTTCAATGCCGCACCTGAGGAGATACCCACCAAGATACCTTCGCTCACCGCGAATTTCCTTCCCTCGGTGAAGGCGTCCTCGTTCTCTATGGCGATCACCTCATCGTAGATCTTCGTGTTCAACGTCTCTGGAACGAAGCCCGCACCGATACCTTGGATCTTGTGTGAACCAGCTGTTCCTTTCGACAAGACAGGTGATGTGGCAGGCTCCACAGCTACTACCTTCACGTTCGGGTTCTTGGATTTCAGGAATTCGCCCACACCTGACAATGTACCGCCAGTACCTACACCAGCCACGAAGATGTCCACCTTGCCGTCTGTCTGGTCCCAGATCTCAGGACCTGTGGTCTCGCGGTGAATCTTAGGGTTGGCAGGGTTCACGAATTGACCCAAGATAACAGAACCTTTGATCTCCTTGTTGAGCTCCTCCGCCTTGGCGATGGCACCCTTCATTCCCTTTGCGCCTTCGGTCAATACGATCTCCGCACCGTAAGCCTTGAGAAGGTTTCTACGCTCCACGCTCATCGTGTCAGGCAAGGTCAAGATCGCCTTGTAACCCTTAGCGGCTGCTACTGCGGCCAAACCGATACCCGTGTTGCCGGATGTTGGCTCGATGATGGTGGCGCCTGCTTTCAGAACACCTTTCTTCTCCGCATCCTCGATCATCGCGAGGGCGATACGGTCCTTGACTGAACCTGCAGGATTAAGGTACTCCAACTTCGCCAAAAGCGTTGCGTTTTTTACACCTGCGTTCTTAGAATAATTGTTGAGTTTCAAAATCGGCGTATTGCCAATCAACTCCAATGAACTTTCAATAATCTTTGCCATTTTCAAATCCTCCTATTCGTTATGTTATTGTATTCTCTATCGTTTTGCTATCGTTTGACATTGCAAATTTACTGTAGGTAGATTAATTCACCAAACATATTTAAAATTATGGATAAATTATCTATATAATAAATATACGATGGAATGGTATGCTAATATTGGAATCCGCCGATAGGTTTTTGTAGATTTTTATTCTATGAAGGGGTGGGAAGGGTAGATGCTATAACTGATATTCTATGCAAAAACGAAACAGGAGGCCATAGTTAAGGCCCTTGAATATCTAAGATAATTGCTTGAATGTTATTCTTGGATCATATTCAGGAAATACTGGTGAATTCTCGTGTCCTCGTTCAGCTCAGGGTGGAACGATGTGACGAGTTGTTTGCCTTGGCGGGCCGCAATGATATGTCCGTCGTGGCTGGAAAGCACATCGACGCCCTCGCGTACCTGTGTGATGTAAGGGGCGCGGATGAAGGTCATCGGCACGTTGCCTATTCCTTTGAACTCCTCGTCGACGAAGAAACTGCCGAGTTGCCTGCCGTAGGCGTTCCGCAGCACGGAGATGTCCATGGTGGCGATCCTTTCCCTCGTGTCGTTTTCCACCTCCTTCGCCAGAAGGATCATGCCGGCGCAGGTGCCGAAGGCGGGCAAACCGTTGGCGATCTCCTGACGGATAGGGAGGAGCAACTCTTCGTCCTTCATGATCCGGAGCATCGCGGTGCTCTCTCCGCCGGGGAGGATCACACCATCTTTCGGTTGTTGCCAGTCGCTCAGTTTCCTTACAAGGAATGTCTCCACATGTAAAGAATGGAGCATTCGTTGGTGTTCCTCGAATGCTCCTTGTAATGCTAATATCGCTATTCTCATTTTCCTCTTTCAGCCATTAATAGTTGGATTTCGCTCTCGTTGATACCGACCATGGCCTCGCCAAGGTCTTCGCTCAACTCGGCCAAGATCTTAGGGTTGTTGTAGTTGGTCACGGCCTTCACGATCGCCTGCGCGCGTTTCACAGGGTCACCGCTCTTGAAGATACCGCTGCCGACGAAGACGCCCTCAGCGCCCAATTGCATCATCAAGGCTGCGTCCGCTGGGGTAGCCACACCACCTGCCGCGAAGTTCACGACTGGGAGTTTGCCGTTGTCGTGCACGAATTTCACGAGGTCGAAAGGCACACGCAATTGCTTAGCCGCCTCGTAGAGCTCGTCGTCGTTGAGCGAACCGAGTCTTCTGATCTCGCTCTGCATCATGCGCATGTGTCTAACGGCTTGGATCACATCGCCCGTGCCAGGTTCACCCTTGGTACGGATCATGGTCGCGCCCTCGTTGATACGGCGCAATGCCTCGCCAAGGTCTTTCGCACCGCAGACGAAAGGCACTTTGAATTTACGTTTGTCGATGTGGTATACGTCGTCGGCTGGTGAGAGCACCTCGCTCTCGTCGATGTAGTCGATTTCGATCGCCTCTAAGATCTGTGCCTCGGCGAAGTGTCCGATACGGCACTTAGCCATCACAGGAATAGATACGGCCTCCTGTATGCCTTTGATCATCTTAGGGTCACTCATGCGGGATACACCGCCTGCCGCGCGGATGTCAGCCGGGATCCTTTCCAACGCCATGACGGCGCATGCGCCCGCCGCTTCAGCGATACGAGCCTGTTCTGGGGTTGTCACGTCCATGATTACACCGCCCTTCAGCATCTGTGCGAGGTTGCGGTTAAGAATTGTTCTGTCTTCCATCTGTCCTTTGTTTTTATGAATTTCTTATTTTGGGTGCAAAGGTGGACAGAATGTGCTATTTGGCAAAATAAGTATTCCTATTTGGTAAAATATTGTGCTTAAAAACACAAAGAGGAGGATTTCCTGAACTGGGAAGGGGATACTTTTTCGTAGTGGCGGAAGAATTTGCAGAACATGGCTTGTGAGGTGAATCCTAATTTGTCCGCCACCTCTTGGATGGTGAGGCGGGAGGTCTCCAATAGTTGGATGGATTCTTGTATCAGGTAGTTGTCTATCACCTGCTTAGGCGTTTTGCCCACTGCCTTATTGGTCACTTGGGAAAGGTACCTTGGGGTGATGGATAGCTGGTCCGCATAGTAGGCCACGTCGTGTGCGTGACGGTAATGCTCGGAGATGAGTGACATGAGTTGGTTGTACAGGTCCGCGTTCCGGTAGGCTTTGTCGGGGGAGGGCACGGCGTAGACCACTTGGCTGTGGATGTAGTCGTGCGCGTTGCGGATGGCGGTAGGGATATCGTCGCCCAACGCCAGCCTCACAGCGATGGCGGAGGAGAGCGCCCCGCTGACTCCATGCTTCTGCCAGCCGTCCATGTTGTGGGAAGAGAAGAAACGCTTCCTTCCCTTGTGGTAGAGCAGGGTGGTGATGCGTCCCTCGGTCTGGTGCCCGCCACGGAGCATGATGGCCTCCGCCCCCATGTCGGAAAAGGCTTCGGCTGTCGCCACCATGTCATCGTCTGTGAAGATCTCCTTGCCTAGTAGGAGCTTGGCCTCCTCGCATTTGATGATGAGCAGGGTGGAGATGGGTATCAGGTGTTTTTTTATCGCTTCGAGGGTTTCCTTGCGCACTAAGGGGATGCCGTCGGAGGAGATGATACCAGGGTCGCAGACGATGGTCTTGCAGGCGATGACTTCATTCCTCAGCCGTCGGATGGCCTGGTCGTCTCGTATCAGCCCGATCTTGATAGCCTTGGGTTTCGCCTTCTCGATGATGGATTGGGCCTGCTCCGTGACGATCTCTACGGGCAGGTCGAATATCCTTCTGGAGCCATCGCCCTTTTCTACGGATACGGAGGTGATGATGGAGAGCGGGTGGCCCCCCAGTTCCGAGATGGTCTGGATGTCGGACTGTATGCCCGTCTCGCCAAAACCGTCTGATCCGGTGATGCTTAGGATAGGGGTGTCGCTCTTCATAGGCAGAGGGGACTCTCCGTTGGGTTATATTCCCGCACCGTCGGCGAACATCTCCTCGACCGCCCTTTGCTGAACGATCTTCGAGTATGGTCTGACGCTCTGGGTGACCCAGATGTTACCGCCCACGATGGTGTCGTGTCCGATGGTGATGCGTCCTAGGATAGAGGAGTTGGAGTAGATAGTGACATTATCCTCAATGATAGGGTGCCTTGGCGTGTTGAGCAGGACACCCTGCTCGTTCTTGGCGAATTTCTTGGCGCCGAGCGTAACACCTTGATAGAGTGTGACGTGGTTGCCGATGATGCTGGTCTCGCCGATGACGACGCCTGTGCCGTGGTCGATGGCGAAGTATTCACCGATCTGTGCGCCCGGGTGGATGTCGATACCCGTCTTGGAGTGCGCCAACTCCGTGATGATGCGGGGCAGTACAGGCACACCTAGTTTCAGGAGGGCGTGTGCCACGCGGTAGTGGAGCATCACCTGTACGATCGGGTAGCAGAAGATGATCTCTCCGTAGGCGGTGACGGCCGGGTCAGCTTTCGCCATCGCTTCGATGTCCGTGTACAGAACCCTTTTTATCTCAGGGATGGTGTCGATGAACTGCAAAACGATTTCGTCGCTCTTGTCCTCTTGGATTTCCTCCCCTTTGAAACTCTTGAAACTGAGGCTTATCTGTTCCTTCAGGTATTTCTCCAAGTTCTCTATGCTCACGCCCACGTGGTAGTGGCGGCTTTCTGTGCTACGGATCTCCGCACCGAAATAACCCGGGAATATGATTTGTTTGATTGTCTCTATGATTTTCTCGATGACAGGAATAGACGGTTGCTTGCCGCCCTCCGTCTTCATGAATTTTTCCTGGTCGGTGATTTTTGCGAGGTTTTTTACTATTTCTTTCTTATTCATTTCTACGTTTTTGTTTACGAAAATGCAAAGTTATTAAAAAAAACGCAAAAGGGAACTGTTTGTAAATTTAACTGTAAATTTATCCTTCCTTTTTGTGAGTGCTTGTGCGTCAGTTGATTAGCACTTTGCATTCCCCATATAATTAAACAATAAATAGCCTCAATGTGGATGCCTGATTTGCTTATTGGGGTTTCGACACGAACTTCCTCTTCTCATCTCGGCAAATAAGCTGTATCGCCCATTTGCCGGACTGAACAGACGGGGGAATGCCTCCGCCAGGGAATAACCATTGTCCGGCTAAGTAGAAGTGGTCCAGGTTCGGTATCCGCTGGTCCAATTGGTCGATCACATTTTTAGGTGTCGGTATAAAGCCTTCGTAGGACCCCCTCCATGCCCCGGTGTAACGGATGGTGGTCAGTGGGGTGGCGATGTCACACACCTCGATGTGCTGGGAACTGCCGGGATAATGTTTCTCCAATATCTTCTTGGCATCCTCTTCGATCCTCTTTTTCTCCTCGTTATAGGCTTCCTTGTCTAACTTTTCCCAAAGATCATACGGGCTGTCGAATCGGATGATGATGCAAGATTTGCCTTCCGGCGCCATCGTCGGATCAAAGTTGTAGTTCAGGATCCTATAGTTGTGCTTGAGCTCCGTGCTTCCGATCTTTTCCCCGCACGCTTGTACGACTTGTATGCTGTAATCGGTGTGAAGCTCTTTGTTGATGCCGAAAGAGACTTGCACCATGGAGGTGAACAATATCCATTTGGAATAGACATGGTCCAGCTTAGGAGATTTGAATTGACCTTTCAGCAGTTTGAAGAGCGTGGTGTAGCCATCGGCGGCGCTCACGACGTAGTCGGCTCTCAGGATGGTGCCGTCGGTCAGTTTCACCCCTTTGGCGGAACCGTTCTCCACGATGATCTCCTCCACCTCTTTCTTGAAGAGGAATTCACCCCCTAATGATTCGTACTTGCTCTTCATCCGCTCCGCCACGCCTAGGGATCCACCGATCGGGTAGCCTGCGTTCTTGCGGAAATACCATCCCATAATCAAAAGGAATGCGTAGCAGGCGTAATTGCCTTCCCCATAGATGTTTAGAAGCTTTTTCTTTAAGACGTCGCTTTTGATGTTGAGCGACTCGATATATTGGGTGAAGTTCTTCCCCCTGTGCCGAATGGCTATATACAGGGAGGGAAAGCAGTGGAAGAATGCTTTGGTATATTTAAATGCGGTACGAAGCGCGGGCGCGATGTCAAACGGTTGGAGATGGGAGGCCCAACGGATGTCGCTGGCCAATTTATGGATGGCCTTCTTGTCTTCAGGGGAGATCGATAAAAGATACTCCATCCAACGGTCTAAGTCCGTGTAGATGATCAGGTCCGATCCGTCTTTGGCGATGTTCCGGTTGTGGATCTCCGCATTGATGATCTGCACTTGGTCGTTTATGATGTTGGTCTCGCACATTGTGTTATGGAAGGCGCCTTCCTTCGTGCCCACTAGCCATTGGATGCTGTAATCGAACCTGTAATTTTTGCGGTACCATGCTGTGCATATACCTCCTGCAATGCTATGTTTTTCAATGATTTGGGATTCAAAGCCGTTTGTCTGCGCATAGATGCCGACAGACATGCCTGACACACCTCCGCCTATGATGATAATCTTTTTCTTCTCCATTCACATAATCAGTTATATAAATATCCGCCTTTCACGTAGTTGATGTTTATTCGACGGAATCGCTGTTGCTTGAATTTATTGAATATTTACAAAAATGTATACGTTGCTGACTCTCGGTGTTTTGTCATGGATACGTACAAAATCGGCGCAAATTTTGGAAAAAAGCTTGGGATATGCAAGTAATTCGAGGTGAAACGATTGACACAGACTCGGAGACGAATCTAAATCCCTTTGAATGAGTGGTGTTAGCGCCTTCTGTCGTGGCGGGGGCTTCCGGCGTGGAGGACGTGAAATCATGGGATTCCTGGTGTGAACTGCGGTGGTGTACATGAAACGTTTAAGAAAAAGTTTGTGAGATAGTGCCCCTAAGGGTTTGTGTTTGCCAAGAAAAAACCTATTTTTGTTAGAAAAACCTTAAAGAGATAATATCATGGAGATAACGATGATGATTTTACAGCTGTTGGTGGTGCTGATGGCTTTGTATGTGGGTTCACGCTACGGTAGTTTGGCCTTGGGTGCCATCAGTGGTATCGGCTTGGCCATTTTGGTGTTCGGATTTGGACTAAAACCAGGCAATCCGCCTACGGATGTTATTTATATCATCATCGCCGCCGTCACTTGCGCGGGTATCATGCAGGCGAGCGGAGGTATGGATTGGCTGATTCAAATTGCGGAGAGGCTGCTGCGGAAACATCCGAAGTACATCACCATCTTAGCCCCTCTTTGTACCTTCTTCCTGACCGTATTGGTCGGTACGGGCCACGTGGTCTATACGTTGATGCCTATCATCTGTGATATATCGTTGAAGAAGGGTATCCGTCCGGAACGTCCGTGTGGCGTGGCCAGCATCGCTTCGCAGGTGGGCATCACTTGTTCGCCTATCGCGGCGGCGGTGGCCTCGTTCGTTATCATCTCTAACGAGAACGGGTTCGGCGTCAATAATCTTGGTGTCATCGCCATCACTATCCCGGCCTGCATCTGCGGATTGATGGCTGCTGCGGCGTGGTCCTACAACAGAGGCTTGGACCTTGACAAAGACCCTCAGTTCCAGGCTCGCCTGGCGGATCCGAAAATGAAGGAGTACATGTATGGCAGCACCGCCTCCGTGCTCGACAAGGAGGTCAGTTCTCATGCCAAAGCCGCCGTCTACATCTTCTTGGGTGCGCTTGCCGTCATCGTGTTGTTCTCCGTCATGCAGATTGCGGAGCATGATATCCGTCCTGAGTACAATGGCAAACCATTGGGTATGAATATCATCATTCAGATTGTTATGATCGCGGCGGCTGCCTTGATGATCCTCTTCTGCAAGGCTGAGCCGAAGAAGGCGGTGGCGGGACCGGTGTGGCAGAGTGGTATGGTGGCGGTGGTCGCCATCTATGGTATCGCTTGGCTGGCGGACACCTATTTCTCCAATTACCTTGATGTGATGAAGAGCGGTTTGACCGGTATTGTCAGTGAATATCCGTGGAGTATCGCTTTCGCGTTCTTTGCGGTCTCTGTGTTGATCAATTCGCAGGGGGCGGTGGTCGTCGCCATGTTGCCGTTGGCCTATTCGTTGGGCATTCCTGGACCTGTCTTGTTGGGTGTTCTGCCAAGCGTCTACGGCTACTTCTTCATCCCTAACTATCCAAGTGACATCGCCACGGTGAATTTCGACCGTTCAGGCACCACCGTCATCGGCAAGTACCTGCTCAACCATAGCTTCATGATCCCAGGCTTGATTTGCGTGACCGTCAGCACCCTAGTGGCGATGTTTATGACGAAGCTGATTTATTGAGGCCTTTTCCCCGCTTGCCTATGTTTTGCCGTTAAACGTTGAACATGTGGCTTATCTCGGTGCGTTGTTGTAGACCGATTGAAGCGTGTAATTCGGATCCTCGTTGTAGTATGCGTTCACCATGATGTCGACCACCTCTTTGCCGTTGTTGAGGTAGGCTCCTGTCGCATGGTCGATCAGTCCGGACTGCTCTTTGCCTGTGCCGGCTGAACCGTTATCCCAGAAAAAGAGGGATAATCCATAATCTTTGGCGGCCTTGCAGACGTATTCGAGGTAATATTTGCGGAATGCTTCGGCACGGTCGGTGCTGCGGTGTACACAGCCGAATTCGCCGAGGTAAACGGGAACACCGTTGTCGACAAATTTTTTCTTCATGCGGTTGAAGTTGTCGATCACATTGTCTTCGTCTCCCCATTCTTCCTTGTCTCTGCCGGTGTGTCCCCATTCGGTCTTCTCGTTGTTGAGCGCATAGGTGTAGGGGTCGTAGAAGTGTACAGCGACAAGCAATCTGTTCTTAACTACGTCTGTGGGCAATTTCAACTCACTGATTGTGAGGTCTATGTTGGTGACGTAACCGGGGCAACCCAAGTACCTGTATCTGTTTTCACCCCCGGTGGAACGTACTACGTCGACAAATAGTTGCAGCCACTCGTTGTATACGCGGTATTGCGCGCCACCATCGGTTCTGTTTTCGCCCCAACCCCAGTTGCCGTCGTGGATTTCGTTCATGGCTTCAAAGATCAGATAGTCCCCTTCGTATTTGAATCTTTCGGCTATCTGTTTCCATAATGCGGAGAGCTGGTTTTTCACTTGTGTGTTGCGTTCCGCGCTTTTTGAGGCGCCCAATATGTCCAGCCAGTATTTGCTGTCGGCTCCGTCGTGGTGTATGTTGATGATGGCTTTGAGCCCTACCTCCTTTGCGTAGCCCACCACCTCAGCCACTCGGTTCATGTATTTCTCTTCGATCTTATAATCAGGTGCGCTGCCGATGTGGCCCATCCATGTGATAGGGATGCGCACGGAAGAAAAGCCGGCGGCCTTTACCGCTTGGAATGTCTTCAATGTCGCGGGGCGGTTCCCCCAAGCTGTCTCACTCGAGTATCCGTTGTTTTGAGCATCCAAGTTGTTCCCCAGATTCCACCCTAATCCAAGGCTTTGGGTGATGGTTTGTACGGATGTGCCGTCGATGGCGTGGTCCTTCTTGAACCTGATATTGCGTGCGTTCCCGTCGAATGCTATGGTCTCGCCCTCTTCGGTGGTGATGGTGAAGTTGTTTCCTTGTTCGAAGCGGATAGCCTCGACGGAAGAGGTCGGATAGGTTTGTGTCGTACCATCTTCCATGGTGACCTCAACCCTGTTCTGTGCGTTAAGCGTAATCGAAGAGATAGCTAATGCTAAAAGAATGAGCCTTTTCATTTGAGTCTGGTATTGGATGCTATTTTTTAATGATTTTCACGAATTGGTTTCCCGCCTTGATCAGGTAAGGCGCAGGAGACATTTTGTCTGTGTTTATTGTCAATTCCGATTCTTCGGCGACTGTCGAGAAAAGCACTTTGCCGTCTGTACGTATGATTTGTACCTGGGAACCTTTCTCGAGCCCGGATAGGAGAATGTGGTCTTCGACGAGCGTATTGACCGAAAAAGTGTTCGTCGGAACTCCATCTGTGCCACTTGATACGGAGAAATTGATCTCCACCGTTTCGATGTCCAGTTTGAATGTGCTGCCGTCGGAATATTTCAGTTCAAGTTCATCTTCGGCAAAGGTTATTGTTGACACGTCGTCCCGTTCCGCCTTCTCTCCGTTTATCATCAGTGTTTTCCCCGCATGGACAAACGTGGAGAATCCTATGGCAAGTATTAATGAAATGAGTTTTCTGGTCATGCTTTTATCTGTTTAAATTGTTCTATTAATGTGTCGCAAAACATTAAAAACACACGTACAAGTTTTGCATTTGGTTGCAAATATAGATATTTTTTGACAAACGGAGATTTTTGGAGATGTTTTTGGGAGATTATGTCTGAAACTATTCAGCCATCTATACAATTGCGCCGTAGAGAAGTCTTACGAAACCTCCCTACGACGCCCCCTTAACTAGTATAAAAATTACAAACGAATTCTTAATTCAAAATTCTTAATTCAAAATTCTTAATTCAAAATTCTTAATTCAAAATTCTTAATTCAAAATTCTTAATTCAAAATTCTTAATTCAAAATTCTCTAAATGTCCCTCTGGTCCTTCTCCGAGTAATTCTCGAAGTACTCAGCTATCTCCCTTTCCGCGCTGTCGCTGAAAGCGTAGGACTCGTCGTGTTGGCTGACATCCAGACCCATGCGCTCCGACTTGACGCTGACACGCATCGGAATCATCTTATTAGTGACCCAATAGAGCGCGAAGCTGACGATGAACGTGTAGGCGACGACAATGACGACGCCCAAGACACTGTTGAGGAACTCCGTCCAGTTGCCGTGGATCAGGCCCGTGTAGGAGAAGACGCCCGTGAGGATGGTGGCGAAGATACCTCCCATTCCGTGGGTCGGGAACACGTCGAGCGCATCGTCGATGCTTGATTTCTCCCTCCAATGCACGGCGGTGTTGCAGACGAGCGTCGTGAGCAACGCGATGATGAAGCTTTGGCTCGTCGTCACCACGTCCGCACAAGGTGTGATGGCCACCAATCCTACCACCGCACCGACAGCCGCGCCCATGCCGGAAGGCTTTCTGCCACGCAGGCAATCGATGAAGATCCAGCTCATCATGGCCGTCGCACCAGCCGTGTTCGTGTTGAGGAACGCCTTGATGGCGATACCGTCCGCCGCCAAGCTCGAACCACCGTTGAAGCCGAACCAACCCAGCCACAGCAAGGCCGCACCCAATAAGACGAAAGGCACGTTGGCAGGGATGTGGTTCTCCGAGCGTACGTTCGTTCTGCGACCCAAGAAGAGCGCTCCGACGAGTGCCGCCACACCGCTGGAAGCGTGCACGACGATACCGCCCGCGAAGTCGTGTATGTTCAGCCATTTATGCAACAAACCATCCGGATGCCACGTCCAGTGGGCCAGCGGACAGTAGATGAAGATGCAGAAGAGCATCATGAAAACCATGTAAGCGGAGAAACGCACACGCTCCGCGAAAGACCCTGTGATAAGGGAAGGAGTGATGATGGCGAATTTCATCTGGAAGATAGCGTACAGCGCCAACGGTATGGTGGCGGTCAGGTAAGGTTCAGGCTTGGCGCCCACATTGTGGAACATGAAGTATTGTGTCGGGTCACCGATCAGACCCAGTCCGCCCAAATCGTTTCCGAAAGCGAGGGAGAACCCGAAAATCACCCACAGGACACTGATGATACCCATGGCGATGAATGATTGCAGGATGGTGCTGATGACGTTTTTCTTTCCCACCATACCACCGTAGAAAAAGGAGAGACCCGGAGTCATCATCAATACGAAAATCGTGGCCGTGATCATCCATGCCACATTGCTCGACGTGCACTCTTCCGTCTCCACAAACTCCCATAGACCCTGTTCTTCAGGGATGAAGATGCCCAATGCCGCTATGATAGCCATGAACGACATCATGATAATCCATCTCTTTTTTGTTTTCATAATAACTGATATTAAATATTGTACATAAATTATCTTTTGTTGTCGATTTTTAGTGTCTAATTGCTCTAAAAAATCGTATATTCATTGCATATTGTATTTAATATTTTATATTTTCAATCATAATGACACGCAAAAATACTATTTATCTTTCAAATAGCAAGTCAAAATACAATATTTTTTACAAAAAGTTTCTTATTCTTTTGTTTTAAAAACTTTTTATTGTTTTTACTTGCGTGTTTGTAGCAAAAAGATTTACTTCGCGTATGTTTTGTAGTTTAATTGTCAACAAGAGGAGGATTTATGGAGACGCTACGTCATGAATGCGGCATCGCTATGATTAGGTTGCTGAAACCATTGGACTATTACCGCCAGAAATATGGTACGGACGGTTATGGTTTAGGCAAGCTCTATCTAATGATGGAGAAGCAGCATAACCGAGGTCAGGAGGGTGCGGGTGTCGCGTGTGTGAAGCTTCATTCCACACCGGGGCACGAGTATATGTTCAGGGAAAAGGCGGAGGGCAAGGATGCCATCACCAAGGTCTTTTCCTCCATCGGCCACTTGTTGGCCACACCGAGCGAGGATGACCCATCAGGCACACCACCATTTCAAGGTGAGTTGCTGATGGGTCATCTTCGTTATAGCACCACAGGCAAAGGGGGCTTGCGTTATGTGCACCCGTTCCTGCGCCGCAACAACTGGCGAGCGAAGAACCTTTGCATCTGCGGTAACTTCAACATGACGAACATCGACCACATCTTCCAACTCCTGACGGAGCAGGGCCAATACCCGCGCATCTACAGCGATTCGTACATCATGCTGGAGCTGATGGGCCATCGCCTGGACCGTGAGGTGGAGCGCCTCTACCGTGAGGCGAAGGAGTCGGGTCGGGTCAATACGGAGATCACCGATTATGTGGATACGCATGTGGACATCAGCAACGTGTTGTCCTCCACCATGCCTCACTTCGACGGAGGCTATGTGGTCTGCGGTCTGACGGGTAGCGGTGAGATGTTCTCCATGCGTGACCCGTGGGGTATCCGCCCCGCCTTCTTCTACCGGAACGATGAACTTGTCGCGGTGGCGAGCGAACGTCCGGTGCTTCAGACCACCTTCGATCTCTCTTGCGACGAGGTGGAGGAGCTGAAACCGGGTCAGGCGCTGATCGTGGGACAGAACGGAAAGCTCTTCCTGAAGTCCATCATCGATCCGAAGCCTTATTCCCCTTGCGTCTTCGAGCGTATCTATTTCAGCAGGGGAAATGACCAAGACATCTACCAGGAGCGCAAGATGTTGGGTAGGCAGTTGCAGGACGCTATCCTGAAAGCGATAGACGGAGATGTGGAGAACGCGGTCTTCTCCTATATCCCTAACACGGCGGAGGTGGCCTACTACGGTATGGTGGAGGGCTTCCGCGAGAACTTCTCCCACGTGCGTGCGGAGAAGGTGGTCTCCAAGGACATCAAGCTGCGTACGTTCATCACGGAGGGAAAGAGCCGAAACGACCTCGCCGCCCATGTCTACGACATCACCTATGGCAGCGTGCGGCCTGGTGTGGACAACTTAGTTGTCATCGACGATAGCATCGTGAGGGGAACCACCTTGCACGAGAGCATCATCAAGATATTGGACCGCCTCCATCCGAAGAGCATCGTCATCGTAAGCTCCGCTCCGCAGATCCGTTACCCGGACTTCTACGGTATCGACATGAGCCGAATCGGCGACTTCATCGCCTTCAAGGCGGCTGTGGCGCTGCGGAAGGATAGGGGAGAGGCTCTGATGCTGAAGGAATTGTACGATTCGTGCGCGGCCGCCCTCGCTGATGGTGGCTGGAAGAACGGAGAGAATGTCCTGAGACAATTGTACGATGGCTTGTCCGTCGACGAGCTGAACCAGAAAATGGTGGAGATCCTCTGCCCAGAAGGGGTGACGACACCAGTGAAATTGGTCTTCCAAAGCATTGAGGGACTGCACCATGCGATCCCGAAACATCCAGGCGATTGGTACTTCACGGGACATTACCCGACGGAGGGCGGACTTCGCATGCTTTACCGTTCGTACATGGATTGGTATGAGAGTGGAAAAAAATAATGGATAATAATTGAACAAAATAGTATGACAAGGTATATCTTTGTGACAGGTGGTGTGGTCTCTTCCTTAGGGAAGGGAATCATCTCTTCCAGTATCGGTAAACTGCTGCAAGCGCGTGGCTATAGTATTACTATCCAGAAGTTTGACCCGTACATTAACATCGACCCGGGTACGCTGAATCCGTATGAGCACGGAGAGTGCTACGTGACGGTCGATGGCATGGAGACGGACTTGGACTTGGGCCATTACGAGCGTTTCACGGGTATCCATACGACGCGCGAGAACTCGATCACGACCGGACGCATCTACAAGACGGTGATCGACCGGGAACGTCGTGGCGACTATTTGGGTAAAACCATACAGGTCGTGCCGCATATCACGGACGAGATCAAGCGCAGGATGTTGCGTACGGACGGTACGGAGGAAGGGGAGAGCCGCTTGCCTGACTTTGTCATCACTGAGGTGGGTGGCACCATCGGAGACATCGAGTCCGCTCCTTTCATGGAGGCGATCCGTCAACTGCGTTGGGAGTTGGGCAAACGTGCGGTCTGCGTGCACCTTACCTACGTGCCTTACCTGAAGGCGGCGGACGAGCTGAAGACCAAACCGACCCAGCATTCCGTCAAGGAGTTGCAGGGAATGGGTATCCAGCCTGACGTGCTGATCCTGCGTACGGAGAAGCACTTGTCGGACGGTGTGCGCCAAAAGGTGGCCTCCTTCTGCAACGTCGATTTGGAGTGCGTGGTGCAGAGCGAGGATTTGCCAAGCATCTATGAAGTGCCGGTCAACATGCAACGGCAGGGATTGGATGCGGCTTTGTTGCGTAAGTTCGGCATCCCTGTGGGTGAGACCCCTAAGATGGAGCCTTGGCACCGCTTCCTTGCGTTGAGCAAGTCCGCCACGAAGGAGGTCAACATCGGTCTGGTAGGCAAATATGACCTGCAGGATGCCTACAAGAGCATCCGTGAGAGCCTTGCGCTCGCCGGCATATACAACGGCGTGAAGGTGAAGCTGAAGTTCATCAACAGCGAGACGCTCGACGCCTCCACGTTCGACTGGAGCCAAGTGGGGGGCGTAGTCATCTGCCCAGGCTTCGGACAGAGGGGTATCGAGGGAAAAATAGATGCTTTGAAGTACTGCAGGGAACACAATGTGCCGACGTTCGGTATCTGCTTGGGTATGCAGATGATGGTCATCGAGTTTGCGAGGGACGTGCTGGGCTACAAGGACGCCAACAGTGCGGAGATGGACCCTAATACGGCGCATAATGTGATAGACATTATGGAGGAGCAGAAGACCGTCACGCAGAAGGGCGGTACGATGCGTCTGGGCGCATACGATTGCAAGTTGAGGGAAGGCTCGCGTGTGAGACAAATCTATGGGGAGGAGTTGATACGGGAGCGCCATCGCCATCGTTATGAGTTCAATGACAAGTATTTGGGCGAATACGAGGAGAAGGGGATGCAGTGCGTGGGTAGGAACCCGGAGAGCGGACTGGTGGAGATCGTCGAGATCCCAGGCCTCCGTTGGTTCATCGGTACGCAGTTCCACCCGGAGTACTCCAGCACGGTGCTGAATCCGCACCCATTGTTTATGGATTTTATAAAAACGATTATAGATGAATAAGAAAGCGATTTTACGGCTCAGCGACGGCACTGAGTTTCATGGCGAGAGTTTCGGCTATGAGGGTGCCGTGGCAGGTGAGGTGGTGTTTAATACTGCCATGATGGGTTATCCTGAGAGTTTGACGGACCCTTCCTACGCTGGGCAAATCCTTGTGATGACGTTCCCTCTCGTGGGAAATTATGGTGTGCCAAGTGAATCTACGGAGCAAAACGGACTATCTACCTTCATGGAGAGTGACAGGATACATGTCCGCGCGTTGGTGGTGAGCGACTACTCAGTCCATTACAGCCACTGGAACGCTAAGGGCTCTTTGGCGGAATGGTTGAAAAGAGAAAAGGTGGTGGGTATCACGGGAATCGATACGCGTGAGCTCACCAAACGTCTTCGTGAATATGGTAGCATGAGCGGTGTGATCATCACGGAGGGACAGCAGGATATTCCTTTCGAGGATCCTAACCTTGTCAATCAGGTGGCGCTCGTCAGCACGAAGGAGGTGGAACATTTCGGAAATGGTAGCAAACGGGTCTGCTTGGTGGACATGGGTGTGAAACAGAATATCATCCGTGAGTTGCTTAAGTTCGACGTGAGCATAACGGTTGTCCCTTGGGACTATGACTTCACGTCGGAGGAGTACGACGGACTCTTCATCTCGAATGGTCCGGGCGACCCTAACCTCTGCACCAAGACGGTGGAGCATGTCCGCAAGTTCATGCAACAGAGCAAACCTATCTATGGTATCTGCATGGGTAACCAGATCCTTGCGCTTGCGGCGGGTGCCAAGGTGACCAAGCTGAAGTATGGTCACCGCGGACATAACCAGCCTGTGCGTCTGCTTGTGAATGGTAAATTGACCAACCGTTGCTTCATCACCTCCCAGAACCATGGTTATGCGGTGGATAATGATACGATCCCTGCCGATTGGGAGCCTCAGTTCATCAACATGAACGACGGATCGAACGAGGGTATCCGTCACAAGACCAAGCCTTGGTGCTCGGCGCAGTTCCACCCGGAGGCTGCCAGCGGTCCTACCGATACGGAGTTCATCTTCGGACAGTTCTTCAAGGCGATGTGTGACCCTAAGTCTATGATGGTCGCCGAGGCGCAGGAGACGTTCGAATCGTTTGAGAAGCCTAAGAAAGTCCTCTTGTTGGGTAGTGGCGCCTTGAAGATCGGTGAGGCGGGCGAGTTCGACTACTCAGGTTCCCAGGCCTTGAAGGCCTTGAAGGAAGAAGGTATCCATACTGTTTTGATCAATCCTAACATCGCTACGGTGCAGACCTCCGATGGTGTCGCCGATGAGGTCTATTTCCTCCCTGTGACGCCTTATTTCGTCGAGCGTGTCATCGAGAAGGAACGTCCGGACGGAATCCTGCTCTCGTTCGGTGGCCAGACGGCGCTGAACTGCGGTGTCGAGTTGTATAAGAACGATATACTGAAGAAATACAATGTGCGTGTGCTGGGTACGCCGGTGCAGGCGATCATTGATACGGAAGACCGTGAGCTCTTCGTGAACAAGCTGGACGAGATCAATGTGAAGACGATCAAGTCACACGCTTGTGAGAATGTGCAGGAGGCTCGTGAGGCGGCTAAGGAACTGGGCTATCCGGTCATCCTCCGCGCGGCCTATGCCTTGGGCGGACTTGGCTCAGGCTTCTGTGACAACGAGGAGCAGTTGAATAAATTGGCTGAGAAGGCCTTTGCGTTCTCCCCGCAAGTGCTCGTGGAGAAATCGCTGAAGGGCTGGAAGGAGATTGAGTACGAGGTGGTCCGTGACCGCTTTGACAATTGCATCACGGTATGTAACATGGAGAACTTCGACCCGCTTGGTATCCATACGGGTGAGTCCATCGTCATCGCGCCGTCACAGACGCTCACAAACAGTGAATATCATAAGTTGCGTGCGCTTGCCATAAAGATCATCCGTCACATCGGTATCGTGGGTGAGTGTAACGTGCAATACGCCTTCGACCCAGTGAGTGAGGATTACAGGGTGATCGAGGTGAATGCCCGCTTGTCCCGCTCCTCCGCTTTGGCAAGTAAGGCAACGGGTTATCCGTTGGCCTTCGTGGCGGCTAAGTTGGGCTTGGGCTATGGCCTCTTCGACCTGAAGAACTCGGTGACGAAGACCACTTCCGCCTTCTTCGAGCCTGCCTTGGATTATGTGGTATGTAAAATCCCTCGCTGGGACTTGGGTAAGTTCCGCGGCGTGGACCGTGAGCTGGGTAGCTCCATGAAGTCGGTCGGCGAGGTGATGGCCATCGGACGTACGTTCGAGGAGGCTGTCCAGAAGGGCTTGCGTATGATCGGTCAGGGTATGCACGGATTCGTGGGCAACAAGGAGTTGGAGATCGCCGACATTGACGGTTCATTGAGGGCGCCAACTGATAAACGTATATTCGTCATAGAAAAAGCCTTTGAGATAGGTTATTCCGTGGCGCAGATCCATGAACTTACGAAGATCGATTGCTGGTTCTTGGATAAGCTGATGAACATCCATTTGGTCAACAAGGAGTTGCAGGCTGTCTCTTCGCTTGAGTCGTTGCCGAACAACCTTTTGAAGCGTGCGAAGGTATATGGCTTCACCGATTTCCAGATCGCCCGCGCGTTGGATATGGGTAGCAAGATGGATATCGAGGACGCTGTGCTGGTCGTTCGTTCGCATCGTAAGCAATTGGGCATCTTGCCTTTCATTAAGCAGATCGATACGCTGGCGGCTGAATATCCTGCCCAGACGAACTATCTGTACCTCACATACTCCGCCGTTAAGAGTGATGTGGTGTGTGAGCGGGACAACCGGACCATCATGGTGTTGGGTTCCGGCGCCTACCGTATCGGCTCCTCCGTGGAGTTCGACTGGTGCGGTGTGCAGGCGTTGAACACGATACGCAAGGAGGGCTTCAGAAGCGTTATGATCAATTATAACCCTGAAACAGTCTCCACGGATTATGACATGTGCGACCGCCTCTACTTCGACGAGCTGACGTTCGAACGTGTGATGGATATCATCGAGTTGGAGTCGCCTAAGGGTGTGATTGTCAGCACGGGTGGCCAGATACCGAACAACCTCGCCATGAAACTGGATGCGCAGAAGGTGCCTATCTTGGGTACGCAAGCCAATTACATCGATAACGCGGAGGATAGGGATAGATTCTCGGCCATGCTCGACCGTATCGGTGTGGACCAACCTGAGTGGAGCGCCCTGACCTCCATGGAGGATGTGAACGCCTTCATCCAGCGTGTGGGCTTCCCAGTCTTGGTGCGCCCTTCGTACGTGCTTTCGGGTGCGGCGATGAATGTTTGCAGTAATCAGGATGAGTTGGAGCGCTTCCTGACGTTGGCGGCGAATGTCTCCAAGAAACATCCGGTCGTCATCTCCAAGTTCATGCAGAACACCAAGGAGGTGGAGATGGATGCGGTGGCGAAGGATGGCGAGATCTTGGCATACGCTATTTCAGAGCACATCGAGTATGCGGGTGTCCACTCGGGAGACGCCACGATACAGTTCCCTGCGCAGAAACTATATGTGGAGACGGTTCGCCGTATCAAGAAGATATCCGCTCAGATCGCTAGGGAGTTGCATATATCGGGACCATTCAACATCCAATACTTGGCGAGGGAGAACGAAATCAAGGTGATCGAGTGTAACCTCCGCGCCAGTCGTTCCTTCCCGTTCGTAAGTAAGATTTTGAAGGTCAACTTCATCGATTTGGCGACCCGTGTGATGTTGGGCTTGCCTGTGGAGAAACTGAGCAAATCGTTCTTCGACTTCGATTATGTGGGTATCAAGGCTTCTCAGTTCTCCTTTAATAGGTTGCAGAAGGCCGACCCAGTGTTGGGCGTCGACATGACCTCTACCGGTGAGGTGGGTTGCTTGGGTGACGATACATCCTGCGCATTGCTGAAGAGCATGCTTTCCGTCGGACATCGTATTCCGAAGAAGACGGTGCTTCTTTCCACCGGACCTGCGAGGGACAAGGCCGCATTGCTGGATTCCGCCCGCTTGTTGGTTGACCATGGATATGAGCTCTATGCGACACCAGGCACCAGCCGCTACTTGACGGAGAACGCCATCCCGAACACGGAAGTCTTCTGGCCAAGCGATAAGGAGAAGACGCCACAGGCATTGGATTTGTTGCATCAGCATAAGATTGATATGGTGGTTAACATCCCGAAGGATCTGTCCACGGGAGAGTTGACGAACGGTTATATCATCCGTCGTGCCGCTGTGGATCTGAACATCACGTTGATCACCAATTCACGATTGGCTTCGGCCTTCATCCGCGCCTTCTGCACCACTAAGTTGGATGAGTTGGCTATCAAGAGCTGGAGGGAGTACCGCTAAGCCTCTTTTCGGACGATTGTTTTACACCCCGTAGGTTCGAGACCGTTGGTCTATCCTGCGGGGTTCTTTTTTTGCTCTCTCGGAAGATTTTTGTCGAATAGGGTAGGATGCCACCCCCTCGTGTATGACACTTTCTAAACACACGGGATCCCCTTTCTTGTGCTCCCTATACAAAAAGCGGGCTGTTCCACAGCATAGAACAGCCCGCATCTGTTTTAGGATAGGTTGGATTATAGGTCAATCAGCACCTTTTCGTGACCTACGATGTAGTAGGATCCCTTCTTTAATCCATTCAAAGCCTCAGACCTCTTGACGTTGGTTTTTACGATGATACCGGAGATCGTATAGACGTTCACCATCTCGTCCATCTCTGCCGCAGGTTGCGTCTCTACGCCTACTTCCTCGGTAGGTGCGCACATGTAGATTTGGATGTCGTCCAATACCAAGTCGTTCCCATTCTTATTGTAACTTTCACTACCGCCGCCATAAGAAATGACGGACAACTCTATACTGCCACCTTCCCACAGTTCGAAATCCAATCGGGCAACGGCCCAATTTTTGCCGTCAGTCGAGGATTTCTTCACACGCACTGACTTGTAAATGTCACCAGTTGTCAAATCCTTCACTTGGATGTAAATATCCACAGGATTTTCACCGTTAGAGAATGTGTTCACATGGCAGAGTGCCGTGTAGTTCGTTTCGTACAATCCGTGAATTCGTCGCGTGTAAATTACATGGTCTCGTTCGTTGTTGCAGTTTAAGAACAGCATGCCTCCATATGCGCTTGTACCATATGTGTGGTCTGGAATGAATGTCCATCCATTCTTTTTCGGACTTTGCCCGTTTCCGAAATAGGCTTCCAACCCCCATCGCGTACCATCTTGAACGCTGTCGTGAGCACATGTCACGTTAGCGGCGACGCAATATTTGCCTTCTGTAGACGGAATAGTGTCACATTCCGCATGAGCATATTGGGTTAATTCAACGCATGTCGTCCACTTGTTTGCATTGTTGTAGGATACTTTTATTGGATTATCAATGTCGCTGTAGTCCCACATCCAATACTCTGTCGCAGAGGTAAAGGTGCCGAAGTCTTCCTGCCAGATTAGTTTCAGAGGTGTTTGGTCACCGATGTTGTTCTCACAACACATTTGGTCTTCAACGGTATGACTTTCGGATTTTATTGCTACTATGTTTCCTTCCTCATCAGGGACATTCATCTCATAGTAGTAAGTGTGTTTCCCGGGTGTATTCCCGGAAATATGGGTGATTTGGGAACCTCTCTCTGAAATTACAGTCCCATCCTTGTACCATGTATAGGCGGAGTCTGGGTAATTGCGATATTTTTTAGCCACGGAAAGAGTGACGGTTTCGTCTCCTGTACAAACGCTTTCCTCTCCTTGAATTTTGGCGTCCACCACCCCATACACCTTTATGCTCTTGATCATGATGGCTTGGCCAAGGACACCTTTTGCCGCGCTAATGTGCAAATTTAGCGTTCCACCGCTTATCGGGTTAGAACCTGTGCTGTTTGGCGTGACAACAAGTGTACTTGTGTGTCCCGATTTAATCATGTGGCTGTCAAGATTTTGGCTGAGTTCTCCGTTTGTTGTGTTGTTGTAATCTGGGTTGGCTATCGCACGCAACGTCACATTATAATGGGAGGATTGTATCTCATTATCAGTTAATGGCACAGAATATTTGATTTCCACCTTGTAGTCGCTCTTGTCCTTGAGTCCATTGACAATCATGTTTAAAAGGACTTGTTCTGATTTGGTGGTGGAAGTGACAACCCCCCATCCTTCCTCATCAATCATTCTTATTTCATCCAATTTTTTAGGATTAGAGGTGATGGCGTATTGTGCTTTGCTGAGGAAATCAGACTTCTTCTCCGTGGAACGTGTTGTTGTCGCCAGCGATAGGCTTGTCAATAACCGTGGTTTTATCAAAGAATTACCAAATCCGTCCACCTTGTCTATTGATGCAAAATTGGACGTGGATCCTTTGCCCGAACAAGAAAAATCCGTCTCTGCCACCAATACCATGTTTGTGTTCCCTTGTGCAAGGAGATTCCCTACAACTCCTAATAGGAACACAAGAAGAGTTAATCGTTTTTGTAAAAATATCTTCATACTCGTCTATTTTGATAGTCTGAGTTGCTATTATAAGAATGTCTAATTTACAAGGTACTTCAATTGCTTCTGGTTTTTTCAATCATGCACATATATGTAAATCTATATTTTGTGCAAATATAATTATTTTTAAGTTTATCTGATTCTTGTTCTGTGTAAATGGTGTCCATTCTTAGGCGGGTTTAACACTATTTATTAAAGGGGATATATTCTATCTATATTTTAAATGGATTGTGTGATAGTCTGATTTATTTAGCTCCGTCGAGTTGATGGTTCCTGCTCTTTCTATCTTTCTTCCTGTTATTCAGGTGTTTTTCCCTTGCTAATGGGTCGATATCTATTTTGGGGAGGAACTCAATTTCAGCTCGTTATCATAGTGATATTCCTCGTCGTTTCTTCTTCGGCCGATTCACCTTCTGCGAATCCGTTTTCTGTGCCTGTGTTTCCTTCGGTGGAGACAGCCTTCCCGCTGAGCCCGCCACGACGCAGTTGAGGTCCTTGTCCAGTTTCACGTGGGTCTGCTTGTAGGCGATCGTCTCTCCGTTGAGGAGCCGTTTGCGCTCCGTGTCGCCTAGGCTCATCTTGTCCAATGTTTGGTCGAGGCTCTCTTTCGGTTGTTTGAGGAAGAGGTGTGCCTTGTTGCCCAGCATCATCAGTTTGGCGGTATGCCCGTTCTTCATCTGCAGTGGCTCGGTCAGCTTGCCGTTTTGCGCCGAACGTATCTTCCTCACGGACCTCTCGTCGAAGAGTTCGGATAGGCGATACTCCTTGGCCTTCCCATCGCAAGTTGGCAGGGCGATGCCTTCCAGCGTCTGATAATTGCGGGGTTGCAGGTCCACTTCCGCCATCACCTTTTGGCACTCCTTGTTGATGCGGTTGATGTTCATGACGTCCACCAGGTCCTGATTCTTCACGTCGATGTCGTTCCAATTCTTTTTCGGGTCATACTCGTCGATTTTCTTGAAGAGGTTCTGGGCCACCATCTCCGTCTTGTCCACATCCTCAACCGTCACCACGTTGAGGCTCGCTTTCCCCAGCACCGCCGCTGTCGTCTGTTTGGAGGCTTGCTCCACCTTCGCATTGCCCAACACCAGCACATTTTCCTTGCCCTCCCGTATTTTGATCTCCTCCGCCAATTGTTTGTTGAGGCTGTCGTAGAGAGGCGAGGGGACTTTGCCGATTTGTTTTATTGAATTCTTAATTTCACGACTGAGTTCAGAAATGTCTTTTCCTAATTTCTTGAGATTCTTTTTCGCCAACTTCACATCCTCTTGCCTTGGCGAATTTTGGATGATATCCAACGTGTCCAACTTCGCCCGTTGTGTGCAAAACAGGTTGCGTCGCATTTGAAGCTGGGACTTCTGTTTCATTATACGTTCATATTCCTCAATGTCAATTGTGTTATTGTTAAGGATTTTGGCACTTGAGCCATTCTCGAATAGAGTTCTCTCCAATCCATTTTCTTTGTCATTGAATAGAGTTATAAATTTTTGTTCGGGGATGTAATATTGCGTCATGCCGCCCATTCCATACGCAGTGTTTTCTGAAGTTTTTCCCGTTTCAACCTCCAAGTCTCTCTTTAACGTAAACTTAGCGATTTCGTTACGATAGGAGCACTCTTCCGTTCCAGTTTTCTTCCAAGGCGCAATTTGCAACATCCGATTCAGCAACACATCGTCATCCTTGACGATTTCAAGCGCATTTTTAGGGAACAAATACGCACAAGGACACATTTCCCCATCTTTATATGATACAAGGGCACAAAGTTCTGTGCCCGCTTTTAGCACCACCTTTTCATACGAGTCTATACCCGCATACTTGTCGGTGCCTTGCCATTCCGAGGCAGATTTCAGGTTTTCTTCCATAGTGTTTTATCCATTTAACTCCAACAAACATCATCGGGAATTTCATCCAACCGTTTCTTGTCTTCTTCTGTTAGGTTATCATATCTTATGGTGATTGAGATGTCCGGTTCATGCATCAGACAAATATTCGAGCTGAAAGTGCCCCAATCCGTAAGATAATCGTTGTCATACTTCTCTGAGTCGATGTTAGACGAACTTAATCCAACTTCCTTCATCAAGAACTCATCGTGCATTCGCTTGATGTCGAAAGCAGCTTCCCTCCAATTCTCATCGTAAGGTCGATCGTGGAATTCAGCGGATTCCTTTGACGTTAGTATAATTTCTTGCACATAACCTTTTTCTCCATATTCAAGAAGAATACACATGTACATTTCATATCCGTCAATGTTTATCGATTTAAAATTATAGATGGTTCTCTCCATCTTAAAATTTTCTCCCTTAATCAAATACTCCGAATTGAACAGCCCCGATTTTTGGAACTCCTCCTTTGTCATGAACGGGTGCACTTCCCACCCTTTTTCTGCGTCGATGACGAACTTGCCGGTCTTTAGGTCTAACATATTGCCTCCTTTTTTATCGTTATTTGTTTTTGATTTGTTTTACGCAAATGTAAGATTTTAATCATGATCTTGCAAATATATTTGTGTCAAAAATACTATTTTATTCACTGTTAATCGTTTGCGAAATATTTTTGTGTATTTTTAACTTCACTATTGTTTCGTATTAATTTAAATGTTATTTTTGCGGAGAATTTAAGAAAGTATTGACCGAAATTGCCTATTCAATCGCAAGTTGTGGTTTATTGATATAGCACGTATTGGATGAAAAACATAGAGGATTTGTGTTATAGGTGGCATACGGGAAGTGTTATTTAAGTAGGTTATAATAGAAAAAAAAGATGAAATGTAAAATCACAAGGATGGCGACATACAAGTTGTTGAGTCTGTCAGTCGCACTCATGTTCTATATAACGAGCATGGCGGAACCCATCAACCAATACGAGGCCGTGACGCTCTCACACGTAAAGGGATGCCAATCGGTCGGCCTCCGGGCGGGACACGGAACGAAGAACATAATCGACTTCGGACTAACCTATGCCTATTGCTTCAACACCAGGATGTCGCTCTTGGTGGAACTGGATCATGAGAGAGCTTACTTCGGTTACACTGACTTCATAAACACAATACTCGTATCTCCAGGCTTTGAGCACAACCTGATAAACTCCACCAAATGGTTTTATTGGCACTGGGGGATAGGTCCAGCCATCGGATATGACAAATGGCTTTGTGACCGAGTCAATGTGCAAGAGAAAGGTCTATGCTTCGGTGCACAAGTAGGCACAGGTGTGGAGTTTATCCCATGGACGAAGGTGTCATTCGTACTGAAAGCACAGCAATACGCACTGTTCAGCAAAGCAGAGAATTACTTGAAACCCAACTTCTCTTTGGCTGTCAGATTTAACTTCCACAGATAAAATTGAAGGACATGAAAAAAATAATATATGTTTTAGGAATTATCGCATGTGCAATTGTCTGCGTATCTTGCGACACTCGAGATGACTGGTTCAAAGAAAAAAGTTCCGAGATTAAATTCTATATAAACTATCCAGACCACATTGATACGGTAGATGCCCATTACCCCACAATGCAAGAAATCACAATACGTACTGAAAAAGTTTATGGAAGTACTATCGAAACCGATGAAAGCGGATTCAGAGTATATCGTGAAATGTTGGGGCAAATTGATTTCATCAAGCCATGGAGGGTGTATCTAGATCCCCAAAACCCCGGGACAGGAGACGCTCAAAAATTTAACATAGGATCTTCAAGCACACACAAAGAAAACGACTACACATTGATCAGTGGAATAACCCATGATGAAGTTCAATTGTTCGATTCGGACACATCTGCAAGACAATTGGGATATCGTTATTACATAATCGTATATGGTGACCTCTTTTGGAATGAATATCCAATAAGAGTAAAGGTTAATATAATTGGGAATATAGCCCCCATTCCAGTAATAGCAATATCAGGAGAAGGAATGGAAAGGAAAATCGATTTAGGAAACAGCTACGACAAAGATGGCAGCGTAAGTAAATACGAGGTGTGTATTGATGGAAATATCATAGAATACAGGAAAAACGAAAATCGTTACGAACAAAGAGAAGGATATTGGCAAAGCGGCAAAGCCGCATACGGAGGAACCTATATCACCGCCACATCCATAAATGTTTTCAACCACGTATTCCAAGAACCAGGTAAGCACACCATCTACTATCGTTGTTTGGACAACGAAGGAGCTTGGAGCACTTGGGGTAAAGAAACGGTCGAGGTGAGAGAGTAATTCATTGTATTTGATTTGAAAAAGCAAGCAAAATGAAGAAAATAAAGACGTTGATATTATTGGTTTTGATGATGTTGAATGCATCATCTGTTTCTGCCGAAGATTACGTGTGCGAAGATACTTATTGGGACTATTCGAATGATTGTTGCCATGTGAATATTCCTTCGAAAATATGGAAATATTATGGTTTAACATATACGCTTACGGACAAAAAACAGCCCATAAGAATGTATTGTGCTAGAAAAGAAGTTAAATCTGATGGGGTCATTCCTCTCATAAGAGGAGAATACATGTGCTCGATTTCGGGGAAAGGCAAGCATGGCGCATGGGGGAAGCTCAAAGAATATTTGGTTTACAGCGTAAATGGAGAAGCCTGGAAACCCGTTATGGCTGACCCCTTATATGAAACGAGTTGGGATTTGGTAGAGGGAATGTATCATCATGATTTGGTGGATTCAAAATCCATTAATGTGTCCGTGTCAGGTCTTGTGGACGATAAAGATTTTGAGGGGAAAGATTATTGTACAATCCGATTTAAAGTGGTTGTGAATGTTCATGCAATTACAAGGTCAGATGATTGCGAAGATCCCCAAAAGAACATATGTACGGAGATTATATCGGTAAAAGTATATAAATGTGATGGCGGTCAGATCCAAGGCGGGAAAGGGTATACTAGTACGCAATCTGCTGATAGTGATATACATAATATCTATGCGGTGGATGATGGGAATGGATTGGAGATTTTGAACAAGGAACTCCCTACTATTTACAAATACGAGCCTCAGACTTGGATATGGAAGGTTTCTAACGTCTTCCAACAAGGTTCATGCGTTGTGGGTGAAGTGAGAAGTAGTGAAACTCCTCAGTATAATTATGGGAAAACCATATCTTATGATCAGCTTATAGGCATTTGTTCGGATTTAAATTTAGGGAACGAGGATGGTGGAGGATTAAAACCAGGGTCTGAGTTTTATGTGGAACGTGTTAACTATGTGAATGCAAATATCAACTGTTCTAGTAATAGCTTGCATTTCAAGGTATATCCCGAGGTGTTTTTACCCGGGTTCGACTATCAGAAAGATACTGTGATATGTGAGCAGATTGGGAAAACACAGTCTTCGGATCAATGTTTTCGTGTAGAGGGCCGTAATGTAAATGTGCCTAGCGGATTTGATCCCAATGTATACGGATTCTCGTATCGATGGGAATATAAAGTAGGGAGCCAGAGTTGGCGAGAGTTGCCGATGGCAACCAATGGAGGATTTCAGTCTCTTTCTAATGATGAGTTGACAAATTACTCGGAGACATTTGGACATGACCCGTCTCACCTTTATTTGAAAAAGGAAGAACTGAAACGAGGCATTCAATACAAATTTCGCCAAAAAGTAGTACTTGCTTCGTTTGGAAACAGGGAATTATATGCCTCAAATGGATTCGGGGAGATTAGGGTTCGTGTTTACGAAAACATAAAACGATCAGACTTCATTATGGCGGATTTCCCGAAGGTGTGTCAGAATGCGATGGTCGATACAGCGGTGAACATTCAGTTTAATCCATCCAACGATGATAAGTCCATTTATTCGATTCGGGATTTCGAGAACAATCGAAGTGGATTTAGGTATAGTATGTCTGCTGTTGGACTTTTGGAGGGTGAATTGTCTGAGGTGGCAAATGCAGAGGACTATCGTTTCCGCCTGAATGGCTCAGTGTCGGATAATGTCATTATTCGTGTGCGTGTGACGGACGGTTGTGGTACGAATGTGGATTTGAGCGACACAATGTGGATGAAAAAGAAACCTATTTTCCCTCCTTCCATGATTGAGGGGCTTAACTGCTCCGTCACGACTGCCAATGATAGAGTATACATAGCTGTGGCACAGGGGCAGAGCTCTGCAATGGTTTCAATAAATGGAACCGACGAGGACTTCGACCGCAGCAAGTATTACATATCATTGGGGAAGGTTAGTGATAATGGGGAAATTATCTATGATGATTGGATCCTTATGAACAAAACGGCGGGCTATGCTATCCAGCCTTCTGTCTATAGTTATGTAAAGATGAAAAAAGAGACTAATGGATGTGAGAGCGATGAGGTGGATTGCTTGATACAGAATTGCGAGTCTTGGATTAATCAGATAGGAGTGGGCAATTCAATGGAAAAGGAATATCGGATATGTAAGGATGAAGGTAATCCTGCCATTCGCAATAGTCAATTGAGAGGTGCGTACGGGGAAGAGAGTTATTCTTATAATTGGAAATATAGTAAAGATGGTGATGTGTGGACTATTATAGAGGGACAAACAGAGAAGAATCTGCCCGAGAATGTGATTAATCCTGTATCAGACACTTTCTATATTCTTCGGGAGGTGACATCGACGATGGGTTTGACCCAAATTAGCAACGCAAGCAACAGGGTGATGATTGTTAAGTATCACATGCCTTTAATTCATATATTGGTGAACGGATCGGACCAAAGGGAGAGAAAGTTCTGTTATGGGGAGAAGATAAAAGTCACGGTTGAGGAATTTCTCCCTGACGGCGCAAAATCAGAAGGTGGTGATATGCGTTTCAACGTGTGCCGTCGGGATGCTAACAATAGATACAAAACTATCAACGACACATGGACGAGAGAACTAAAGGATTTGCCTCTCGAACTCACTGAAAATGAGACGTTGTATGGTGCGGTGGTGATGTGTGGCGATACTGCGTACACCGAGGCGTTGAACATAGCTGTAGGTAGGAGATTGGATGATTTTAGGGAGTCAATTGGAGCATGTAAGGTGAAAGGCGACAGCGTATTGATCGTCCTGCCGAGTATGTATGGTGTCTCGTACAGTTTCACATACGGAGATAAGGTATATCCTCCTACTGTGGATAGCCTATATGTGAGATTGCCAGAGGTTGGTAACGCATACTATGCCGTCACAGCGAGCGATGACGAGTGCAGTGTGAAGGTGCATAGGGAAATCATTGCGGAGGATATGCAAGAAAGGCTTACGCAACATCCTCTGTCGTTGGACGAAGATTTGATTGACGGCAAAGTTTGTGCGGGGAGTAGTGTGACGATAAAAAGTGTGACTTTGGACGAAAGACAGGAAAACATGGTCTTCACTTGGTATGAAAATGGTGATAAACTCAAAGGTTCCTCTTCTTTGTACAGTTATGTTCCTCAACAGCCTGGAATGAGCAATATAATCGTTAGGCAGACCGATTACTATGTCATGGGCGCTGTGAGTAAAGAACTGTGCATGACCAAGTATGATACAATTCAGGTACAGACAATCCCACCTATAAAACTTGGTCCGTCTAGTGTGAGCGGAACAAGTTTCTGCTATGGTGACACTGCCACTTTGTTGATAGGGAAAGCTACTGGAGGTGGAGGAAAGAACCAGGAATATAATATCTATAAGAAAAATGAAGAAGCGAATGTTAGTAATTGGGTGGCGAGAGTGGAGACCTTCTCCGTAGACCAATATCAGAAAAAGGATGCGGTATATGCTAGCGGGATGTATAGTGTAACGGTTCAAGATCAATATTGCAAAAACAAACTATATTCTGACAGCGCTGCGATAGGTATAATCAGTGTGAACAAGAACGAGGAGTTTACGCTGAGATCGAATAAACTTTATGTAGAGGAGAGTGAGCTGGAGGATGGAAGAACCGCAAACATTGTCTTGACTTCTCCCGAAATCGAAAGCGATCCAACCTCTGTTGAATTGATATATAATAAGAACGGTGCGAGTGATACTACTGTGAATTATGTGAGAGGAAGTGGATTCACCGTTCCTGTTAGAGAACCTGATTTCTTGGATGGTGTCTTGAAAATTATTGCGACGAAGGGATCGTCTTCTTGCAAGTATACTACATTTGCTGAGATATTTTATAGTAAGGGGTTTGCCGCACAACCTGTTGTGAAATGTGAAGAAGGCAAGAATGACAACATGGTGGAGGCTTGTCGTGGTAATGAGGTGCATTTGTACGTTGATTCTTTGAATATGCCTATGTACAACGACGGCGAAATGGATTTGAAACGAGTTAAATATCAATGGTATAAGATGGGCAATCAAAGTGTCGTACAATTGAATGGCGCGACGAGTAGTGAATATGTTGCTCAAGTGGGCGACTCTGCCGCATATAGATGTCAAATTATCTATGACGCAGAGGGTACGGGAAAGAACCTGAAAAGAGTATATTCCACGACTTATGCTGTCAAACCAATCGATGTGGCTCGTATCGGAACTGTCTATTTCGGAAAGGCTGGCGTCTACTCCAAATATGCGTGCGCTGGCTCTGCAAATATGGTCACAATCGATTCGGATGTGAGGACGAACGTCATGACAACGGAGATGGTATGGCAAAGTAGTACGGACGGAAAAAACTGGAGCGACCTGTCTGATGTAGGTAGTAGTGTGATTGGTGCGACAACGGCAAGTTGTCAGATTAGCACAAACCTGTGGAGTGACAAGGGTGTCAAGACGGTATACTTCCGCCTTAAGGTTCATAATACGGAATGTGATGAGACGATCTATAGTGAAAACACTATTGTGTTACGTATAGAGGATCGCCCGAAGATGGATCTTTCAAAGGTTAGAATGGATGGCAACGGAGTCATCGAGGAGACATTGGAATCTTTGAGTTTCTATACGTATAGGGATGGTACCTTCAAGTATAGTTGGAGCTATGGCAATGACGAGAACTTCGAGACGAATGAATTATACACTATTAAAAACAGTAAGGGTTTTACTGCTGGAGAAGATTCCATATTCATTTTCAAGGAGAGTGAAAACGGATGTGTCAGCGACACTGCTAGTTATCATTTTAATTTATATGATGTTTTGAGCGCTGAATGGGTTAATAAACAATATCAACCATTATGCCTTGAGTCTGGAGGAACAGAATTGACAATCATGTCGATCAAGGGAGGTACTGACAACATTTCAGATTACCGTGTAGAATGGCAATATCGTACAAGTCAAATGTCATCGTTTGATGTGGTAGATGAAAGAAGCAATATTCCTTTTAAGTATCAAACGTCAGAGTTGATGTCAACTATTACAGATGCAAGAACCTCTATTATTTTTGCAAATCTTACCGATAGTTTCGATGTTCGAGCCATCATATCGTGTGACAACTATCCAGGTCCAAATTTGGTATTGCCACTTCAGCATATAAGGATGATTCCTCGTTTAGAACAAGGGTGGATTGATGCGAATGAGGTGACAATATGTTACGACGAGGCGTTTGTTTTCATTGAAGGAGAACCGGCGATAGGAGGAAGTGGTAGTTACTTGTATCAGTGGCAGTGGAGTGAGGACAAGGAGAATTGGACGGATGTGAGAGAGCAAACGGGATGTGTGTTCCGTGGCAGGGTAGAGCAATCTATGTACCACCTCAAAAACACAACTTATTTCCGTAGAATTACGAGGGATAAGGATTGCTCATCTCTTGCGGATACGAGTAAGGTAAAAACTGTCCTTGTAATGCCTAAAGTTGAGGTCCCATCCAATGTGGTGAACTACTATTCTGCCGTGTTAAGTGGCGAACGTGTGGTATTGCAGCCAAATTATAGCGAGTATGACTATGTCTGGAGCAAAGTGGGTGAACTGGGTGTGGAGGACACTACATATGGTGTGGAGAACTATGGACGATTCGTTTCCGAACCTTTATATGACCAAACTTCATATAGGTTTAAGGTGAGGTATCAGAATACTCCATATTGTGAGAGCGATTGGGATACCGTTACTGTTAGTGTGCTTCAGACGAGTGGAGTTGAACTGTATTTTGATAGGCATTTAAGCAATGAGAGTCGTTACAATATTGATGGTAAGTATTGGATTTGTAGTGGAGGTGAAGTCGGTATGATTCGTGCTAGCGGTTCGAATGGTAGTGTAAAACATCAATGGATGTACGGCGTAAATGGAGGGGACCTTCAAAAGATGTTCTATATGGATGGTAGTGCCGCTAATGGGGAAATCGTTGATGCGGATGAATGCCAAAAAATAGCGAATGCCGTGAAAAATACAGAGACGACGGCTCCTGCGGATAAATATGTTTCATTCTGTCGTGTGGATACATTCTTTGCAGGTAATCGGTCCATCGTAGTGCCGAGTGACACTATAAAAGTTTATATAGTTCCTCAATTGTCTTTGAGTGCGGACGTGTGGAACTTGAGCGATAGTATTGCGGGGCAATTGATTAGTGGACAACGTAATTATTGCATGGGTGAAGATCCACAGAGTATTGTGCGTAATGTTTCGGACAAGATCTCCGATTTTTGGATTAGCAATAAGGTCGGCCCGAAGATGTATGACGCACAACGTCCTAGTGACTCGTTGCGGATTCGTTGGGAATATATAAATCGTAAAACCTCGAATGAATGGAATAAGGTTAAAGAGGTGGGTGTTACGGACTATTTGGGTGCGGGAGCTTTCGACCTTGGAGATTATGTCGAGAATCCGAGTGGTACGTACCAAGTCCGTTCAACATTGAGTGATGGCTGTAGCGATGTTTCCTCGAATTTGGTGAATTTGTATTGGAGCGATGTACGGGTAGAAACCCAGGATGTGCGAGTGTTTGCTGTGATTGATGACGACAAGGTGATTTCGAAGGGTATTGAAGTGGGCGACAGCATCATACTTCAGTGTGCCACCAATGAATATCCTTGCTATTGGTTCTTGGATGAGAAATGTACGGACACGATTGTGGCGGGCAGTAGAACATGTGGATTTATCCTGAATGGGAACATACTTAAGCATCTGATGAGTGATCCTCATATTTATTTGAAACGATTAGATGTACTGACGGAATGCATGTCGTCGTCCACACCAATAGCTATCCATTTCGGTACCAAAAGCGGTGGTGGGAAAATAGGTTCATCGCAAACAATTTGTGAGGGAGATAAGTTCCGAGGAATAACAAGTAGGGTAGGTGCTTCCGGCAATTACATATACCCGTCAGAGGAGAAGATGAAGTTCACTTATTCTTGGCAATATTCTACGGATGTTGACATGGGAGTTTGGGTGAATATAAGTGGAAACTCAAGTCCAGATTTGTCTGCCGATAAGGTGGATAGTGTTGTTGGAATCCTACATGAATCCGTTTATTGGTTTAGGAGAATTGCCACGAATGACAGCGATAGGACTTCGTTCTCTGATACTGTTAGGTTGGCGTTCTATGATAAACTCAAACCTGGTGTATTGAGTTTGTCTACTCCGAATGCGGCATTTTGTGAGCCATATGATTTACCTTATGTGAGGACAACCAATCCTCAGGGAGGACACACCTACAATGATGACTATGACTATAGTTGGCAGGTCAGTGTGAATGGTGGTGAATATATCACTGTAATAAGTGCTACATTGGATAGTGTTAATTTGGTCTATTGGGATTTAGACTCATTGAATAGGGCCCAAGACAACAAACTTCGAATCAGGTGTGTTTACTCGGATTTTTGTGGTAGTGTTAATAGTAATGAGGTGGATGTTTTGCTTTATCGGATAAATGAATCACCTCATATTTATGAAGACAATAAGTGTGGTGCGGATACTGTAGTGGTGAGGGTGGAAAGTGAATCCATTGAAAAAGTTTACCATTGGTATGCATATGATGGAGATGGTTCTGCTATTTGGGTTTGGAAGGATGTTGATTATAAGAAGTTATACCGTGTCTGGGAAACCCAGAATGAAATCGTTCAGTATAGTGTCCATTCCGTAGATGTTGAGACTGGATGTTCGAGTTTGCCAGTATATTTCAATATCGATTCCATGCCTCCTCTTGTACAGGAACAACTGACCGCGCTTAATAGGGTATGCTACGGAGAGGTGGCTACAATTCTGGGAGGTTCTGTGAGTGGCGGTTCGGGGAACAAATCCTACCAATGGCAATATTGCTACGGTGATGATGTGTGGGTGAATGATCAGAATGGAACTTTTGCGGATTATGTCACTTCTAAGATGACGTTGCCAAGACGTTTCCGAAGGATTGTGACGGATGCGTGCTATTCTGACACAAGTGAAGCGGTGGAGATTATACCGATGGATAAGGTGGAATTTCACAAAGGAGATCTTGTGTTTGAAGACTTCAAATGTCCACTTCGTCTTATTTACATGAATTGTACAGATTCTGTATCTTCGATTTGTACGGGTGCGGATAGATGGGAATTCTTCCATGATGGGAATTTGATCCATACTTCTTATTGGAACAAATTTGCTGCATTGGAGGGATTTGAGGACGACTCCATGACCTATCAGGTTAGGCATGTTCGGGAGATCGACGGTCTTTTCTGCCAATCGGATTTTGTTGATGTGACCTTGTATAATTCTCCTGCTGTGACCGCGAATGTCATAACAACGGAAGTTTTGTCCCCTTGTGAAGGACGGCTTACAAATGTCAAATCCTCTGCCATGGAATTGGATTACTATGGAGGAAAAACAAGGAGTGAAATATTAACGACCAAGTGGCTTGTAAGCAAAGATGGTGTAACGTGGGGCGAACAGGCATCGAAGGCAGATGGCTCGCTTTCTCTCCGAGCAAATGGCACCATGTATGTCACAAGGATAGCAAACAGTGGTTGTGTGAACGATTCTAGCAACATTCTTGCTATTGTTGCTCAGGATGTTGAACCATATGATTATGTGGAACAATTATCTTTGAATATAGTCAGTGATATGCGTGATAGTTCGGTTGCCTTTAATGTGATTGATGGGAAGAATTTCTCAAATCAATATTACTTCCTTGGTGATGGCGATTTGCCGAAGGTGGAGGGAAATGCTGTCTCTCTTCCGTATAAAACAGATGTTTATAAAGATAGCCTGTTGCAGCTGTTGGTTGCCAGTGATGTGTGTGTGAGTCAATATGACGTTAATCCATTGAGGGGTGGGGTTATCAGTTTTGATGGAGAAACGGAATTGTGTGGAGGTGGAGAGATCCCTGCAATTGTGGCGACCGATATGGAAGGCGGAAAGGGTAACTACACTTATCAATGGCAATATACTAATGTATATACGGCAGACTTCATCAATATCGAAGGCGCAAATGGCAAGGTGTATACTCCTACGACTGTATCCGTGGGCACTACCTATCGAAGGATTACGACAGATGGTGAATATACAAGCATTAGCAATGAATTGACTGTTTCCATTAGACCATTGCCTTCTGTCGCTAGAATCACTACAAACTATAGTGAGCATGAAATGGAAACTCGTGGGCTGGAATATACGCTGACGAGTGCACAAAAAAATGTGAATATGATAATGACCCTGAGGGATAGTGCCTTCAATGTGGATAGGGTGCTGTGGCAAAAAAGTTATGACCTTAATGTTTGGGAAACAGTGGAAGAGATGGACTATAATGTCGGAAACTTTTACGAAATGGAGATAATTGATACCTCTGCTATGGTCTACTATCGCATTGTGGGGGAGAGCTCTTGTGGCGCAGATACTAGCAAGTCGTTCTTGGTGAAGACCGATTATGCTCCGATCATCACTGATGATGAATTAATTTTGACGGATACTATATGTGCTTCTGATACATTTGTGAGAATCGCTTATAAGAATCCTAAATCGGGTATATATCGTTATTCTTATTCATTAAGTACGAACATGTATGCAGAAATTTATTGTGCGAATAGTTTGTTAGAAAACAGAGTTCTGACACCTGGGAATACAACTCTGATTAGTCAGGATTCCTTGGTGACGGATGGTATCATCGTTACTTATCCTAAGGAATCATTTGATGTGACCATTACAAGGCACTCTGTTGCGACAGGAGCTACTTCGAAGAAGATTGTGCATTTTGAAGTGGGTGGGCTCTCCTCCTCTTTCAAATATGTTGTAGATGGAGCCGTTGAACATAGGATGGGTGAACCTGTCAATACTGTGCGTCTCAATCAAGGTAGTAAGGTGACGTTCTTTGCCGAGGCTAAAAGTGATTTGAAGGATGTTTCTGACATCTCATACAAGTGGCACCTGATAGAGCCACTCAATCTTAATTACTACAGTACATTTGGCGGAAGTGTAGGCATAGAGGGTCTGACCAGCAAGTCGCAATCTCCATCATGCTACTTCTATAATGCCGGGACTTACAAGATAGTACTGGAGGTGACGGATGGCATATGCAAATCCACAATGTCAGACTCCGCTCTGTATATCGATAAGAGCACGGTGCGGTCCTACAAGGTCGCCGCCGCATTCGCAGATGAGGATGATGTGCTTGAGAACGAGGCGGTTGCTGGGCCTCTCTATGTGGATGTGACGCCAACACTGGTGAAGACCTCTTTAGAAGTCTACACCAATACGGAAGAGGGTCTTCCTTATGAGGTGATCGACGAGGTTGGCCTGAAGGTGAAGGAGGGTATCCTTCTCAAAACGGAGCGGATTGATGCGACCGCATGGCGAAGCGGTGTGTATATCGTGAACGTGAATGGCATGATCTTCAAGGTCATCAAGATGTAGAATTACTTTTTTCTTTGCATAAGAGAGCGCCTTCAGTCCGAGAGGATTGGAGGCGCTCGTCGTATGAGGCGGGACGTTTTTTTGAGGTCGCTTTCTCCTGTTGTGTGGGGTGACGATACCTGATTCATGTCGGAAGTGCGATACAAAAAGAAAGGAGATATATCAAGCTACACCTCCTTCCCTGACTATAATAGATTCACTACAGCGATATCCCTCGACCTTTTTTCTTCGGTTGCTTCACCTTCAGAGAATCCATTTTCTGCGACCGCCTTTCCTTCGGTGGGGAAAGCCTTCCCTCTGAACCTGCCACGACACAGTTGAGGTCCTTGTCTAGTTTCACGTGGGTCTGCTTATAGGCGATCGTCTCTCCATTGAGGAGCCGTTTGCGCTCTGTGTCGCCTAGGCTCATCTTGTCCAATGTTGGGGCGAGGTTCTCTTTCGGTTGACCAAGGAAGAGGTGCGCCTTGTTGCCGAGCATCATCAGTTTTGCCGTCTGTCCGTTCTTCATCTGGAGCGGTTCGGTCAGCTGTCCGTTTTGCGCCGAGCGTATCTTCTGCACAGACCTCTCATCGAAGAGTTCGGATAGGCGATACTCCTTGGCGTTCCCGTTGGAAGTTGGCAGGGCGATGCGCTCCAGTGATTGGAAGTCACGAGGCCTCAGCGCCTCCTCTGCCATCACTTTCTGACATTCTTTGTTGATGCGGTTGATGTTCATGACGTCCACCAACCCCTGATTCTTCACGTCTATATCGTTCCAATTCTTTCCTGGGTCATACTCGTCGATTTTCTTGAAGAGGTTTTGTGCCACTGCTTGCGCCTTGTCCTCTTCGATGGTCACCACGTTGAGGCTCGCATTGCCCAGCACCACCTCTGCCGTTTCTTTGGTGGCTTGCTCCACCTTCGCATTCCCCAGCACCAGCACGTCCTCCTTGCCCTCCCGCAATTTAATCTCCTCCGCCAATTGCTTGTTGAGGCTGTCGTAGAGGGGGGAGGGGACTTTGCCGATTTCTTTTTTAGATTTTTCTATCTTGCTTTTAATCCCAAGAATGTTAGCATCCAAGTTCTTTAGATGTCTTTTTGCCAATTCCACATCCTCTTTCCTTGATGAATTTTGGATGATATCCATAGTGTCCAACTTCGCTCTGCGCACACAAAATAGATTACGGCGAAGTTGAAGCTGAGCTAAACGTTCCATGATAATATTGTGCTCTTCTTTGGACATCCCATTGTTAGATAGAATTTTGCTGTTCTCTCCATTTTCAAATTTGGACATGGTTAGTATGTCATTGAACGTTTTCCCTTCGCTTGGAATGTAATACTGCGTCATGCCACCTTCCCCGTATGCGGTGTTTTCTGCCGTTTTACCCGTCTCCACCTCGGTCTCACTCTTCAGTTTGAATACTACTAACTCTTTTTTATACGAACACTCTTTTGTCTCGGGATTTTCCCAAGGGGCGATCTGCAGCATTCTACTCAGCTTTGTCGCATCCTCTTTTGCCATTCCCAGTTCATTCTTAGGGAAGAAATATTCGCATGTGTTCATCTTCCCCGCCTTGTTATAGGCGATAAGGGCATAGAGCTCTGTCCCAGCCTTTAATTTTATCTTCTCATACGAGTCTATGCCAGCATACAGGTCTCCGCCTTGCCATTCCGAGGCGGATTTCCTCAAACAAACTTCATTTTCCATAGGTGGTATTATATGTTATAAGTCTTCGTCTTCTTCTGCTAATCGTTCAAGTTCTATTCGTTCTTCTTTTGTGATATTATCATAACTTATTGTAATATCGAGAACGGGTTCATACCTTAAACTCATACTGGAATGGAAATCTCCCCATTCTACGGTAAACCAATTTTCGCTCTTTTCGGAGTCTATATTCCCCTTGTCTAAGCCCACTTCGCGCATCAGGAACTCGTCGTGCATACGTTTGATGTCGTGCGCCGCTTCCCTCCAGTTTTCGCCGTAAGCTCCTTCGTGGAGTTCGTACGCCTCCTTGGATGTCAGAACTATCCTTTTGACACAATCATGGCTGCCACCCACAAAAATGGTCATGTACATGTTGCAGCCATTCATTAGAATGGGTCTAAAACTGAAAAATGGGTCGCTTAGTTTGAAATCCTTGTCGATTATTTGATACTCCGAGTTAAATAACCCCGACTTTTGGAATTCCTCCCTGGTCATGAACGGGTGCACTTCCCACCCTTTTTCGGCGTCGATCACGAATTTGCCGGTCTTTAAGTCTAACATAATGCCTCCTTTTTTATCGTTATTGAAATTTATTTATGCAAAGATAAGCAATAATTTCAACGATGCAATATTTATGTGTTAAAAATACAATAATTTTATATCTGCAATAATGCTACTGATATATATGGATTCAAAAGAGCCCTTGTATGGATGATTTTCTAATCTTTGACCTAAACATTTGGGCAGTCAGACGAAAACGAGTTATCTTTGCATTTGATTTGTTTATTATACGGAAGTGGATTATGGCTTTGATAGATAGCATCAAGAGATGGATCGAAAACATTGTTCCTGAAACAGATTCTGATATTGAAAGAAGGTATCAGATAACCTTTATGGTGAAGGGTACATTTGATTGGGATGGACTGCATACATTGACGATACCTCTTTCGGGGAGGTACACGGATGAGAAGGCGATTCTCCATATCCGCAGGGCAAACGGAGTGGAACGCTCGGCGAAGGTGGAGATCAAGGAAGTGAAGGCGTTGTGACCCCCTGATTCTTCGGGTGTTGTTCTTCCTTTCCCTATTGTTTTGTATATTTGTGCATTGGCGTATTTTTTTTGATTTATGAAGAAACATATATTGGACTTGAACCTATTGTCTAACGAGAAGTTAGGCGACAAACATGTTCTGATGAGACTTACCTCGTCGGCTCCTCTCCCTGAGATGCGCCCGGGGCAGTTCGCTGAGGTGCGGGTGGACGATTCCGCCACGACTTTCCTCCGCAGACCGATTTCCATCCATTACGTGGACAGGGAGAAGAACGAGTTATGGTTGCTCATCCAACTGGTGGGTGACGGTACGCGCAAACTGGCCACGTTGAAGGCGGGCGATTCGCTGAACGTGGTGCTTCCTTTGGGCAATGGCTTCTCCGAGCCTCTGCCTTCCCAGCGTTCTTTGTTGCTGGTGGGTGGCGGTGTGGGTGTCGCCCCATTGTTGGATCTCGGGCGGCATCTGCGTCAGAAGGGCTATGAGCCTACATTCTTGTTGGGCGCCCGTTCCGGCAAGGATCTACTGCAGATGACGCAGTTCGAGCGTTTCGGACGTGTCTGCGTGACCACGGAGGATGGCTCGTTTGGCGAGAAGGGCTTCGTGACCAATCATTCGTTGCTGAACAAGGAACGTTTCGATAAGATCTATGTGTGCGGACCTACTCCGATGATGAAGGCGGTGGCTTCGTTCGCTAAAAAGAGTGACATCGATTGTGAGGTCTCGTTGGAGAATAAGATGGCTTGCGGCTTGGGTGCATGTCTCTGCTGCGTGACCGAGACCCAGTCGGGGCATAAGTGTGTTTGCTCCGACGGACCAGTATTTAACATAAAGGATTTGACATGGCAGATTTAAGCGTTAATATAGGCGGGTTGCGGATGAAAAACCCGGTGATGACCGCGTCCGGCACGTTCGGGTATGGTGAGGAATATGCTGATTTCATGGACATCAGCCGTATCGGTGCCATCATCGTGAAGGGTACGACCCTCGCACACCGCGAAGGAAACCCGTATCCACGTATGGCCGAGACCCCTTCCGGCATGTTGAACTGCGTAGGACTGCAGAACAAGGGTGTGGATTACTTCGTAGAGAACATCTACCCACGCATCCGCAAGGTGCAGACGAACATGATCGTGAACGTCTCCGGGGCTTGCGTGGAGGATTATGTGGCTACGGCCGAGAAGATCAATGCTTTGGAGGATATCCCCGCCATTGAACTGAATATCTCCTGCCCGAACGTGAAGCAGGGCGGTATGGCTTTCGGAACAACCTGCGCAGGCGCCGAATCGGTAGTCTCTGCTGTCCGTAAGGCCTATAAGAAGACATTGATCGTGAAGCTCTCCCCGAATGTCACGAACATCGCTGAGATAGCCTTGGCGGCAGAGGCGGCGGGTGCGGATAGCGTCTCACTCATCAACACTTTGATGGGCATGGCGATCGATGCGGAGCGGCAGACACCGATCCTCTCTACGGTGACGGGCGGTTTGTCGGGTCCTTGCGTGAAACCAGTTGCCTTGCGCATGGTATGGCAGGTGGCCAAAGCGGTAAAGATACCGGTTGTCGGCTTGGGAGGCATCATGAACGCTACGGACGCTGTCGAGTTCTTCCTGGCGGGCGCTTCCGCCATTGAGATCGGCACCGCCAACTTCATTGACCCAGCCATCTCCGTAAAGGTGGTGGAGGGCATCAACGATTATTTGGAACGTCATGGATGCAAGTCCGTGAAGGAGATAATCGGAGCGTTAAAAGTATAAGGTGGGTCATAACATTCATCATATCAACCATTTAAAACAATCGGGCATATGAAAAAATACGTGTTATTCATCATTTTGGCATTGTGCGCACTTTCCGCACTGGCCGTGGCTTTCCTGAACGGCAAGGGAGACAACCAGGAGAAAAAAGATATAGAATGGAAATACCTTTCCATGCGGAGCGTATGTTATATGTCCGTGGAGTGTGTGACCCCGGATTTCTCTCCTGTGCAGGAGTCCATCTATGCGAACCGTCTGATGTATGGTGAGTTGCCGATGTCCTTTTTGCTGAACTTGGAGACCAATGCGGACAGTGTGCAAGCGCTCACTTGCCTGGTGGAGTGTGAAAACGTGAAGATGGAGGCTGATCTGAAGGAGTTGCGATTGGATGAGACGGCGAATGGCAAGGTGTGTTCGGGCGTCTTCGTCTATAACCTGTCTGAAATGGCCACTGAGTTGGGCGTTCCAGCCATCATGAATATGATGAGGGTCTTCCCGGAGCGTGTGGAAATCTCCATCAAGCCGACTTGCGGAGGGGAGAAACCTGCCAAATTCATAAAGGTGAAGAAGAAATGATAAAAAATATTGTGTTTGATTTTGGCGGGGTCCTGATAGATGCTGATCTGGAAGCTGTTTTGCGCTCTTTCCGATCGATGGGCATCGATAACATATCCGAATACATAAACCTATACCGACAAAACGGCCTCTTCCTCGACTTGGAGGATGGCACCAAAAACAAGGAGGAGTTCAACGAAGCCCTCTGCGCCATGACCGGCAGGGGTATTCCTGACGAAGCCATCGCATCCGCATGGCTGGTCATCGTGGAACGTGTGGATCCCAACAAACTGTTGTACCTGGAGGAGTTGCGAAAGAAATACAAGCTATATCTCCTCAGCAATATCAATCCGTATGTTTTCGAGTGGGCCGAGACCCCAGCGTTCTCCGAATTGGGGCAACCGATCCACCATTACTTCGACAAGATGTTCGCCTCCTATCAATTGAAGATGACGAAGCCTTCCCGGGAGATCTTCGAGCACGTGTTGCGCACGGCAAGCATCAAGGCGGAGGAGACGCTTTTCGTGGACGATGGTCTGCGAAACGTCGAGACGGCGAAGACCATGGGCTTCCACGTCTATCAGCCACAGAACCGGGAAGACTGGAGGGGTGCGGTCGCCCAAATCCTATCGGAGCAGAACGGAATATAGGACGATGGATGATTCGCATGGAGGGATATCCATTCCAAATGAATCTGTAGGTGGAAGAGGGTGATTGGTCGATGAAATATGCCATTTCGTCGATTTTTCCTTTTGTGGTAATTGTGCTTTTATTACCTTTAATCGATTAATGTGTATGAATAAAATATTATAATAGATGGACAAGAAGAAAATCCTTTTGATTGTCGGGATACTGCTGTTGGCTGTAGCCGCATATTTTTTGTTTTTCGGAAAGAAGAAGATGCCTCAAACCATCGTGAAGACTGAGTTGGTTGAATTGGGGACGATTTCCAATTCTATTACCGCCACGGGAAAGGTGGAGCCAGTCACGGAGGTGGAAGTCGGTACGCAGGTCTCCGGAAAAATCGACAAGATCCATGTGGATTATAACTCGAAGGTGAAGAAGGGGCAGCTCTTGGCGGAGTTGGATCGTTCTACCTTGTCCACCTCGTTGGAGTCTGCCAAGACGGATTATTCCAACGCTATGAATGAGTATGCCTACTACAAGAAAGTATACGATAGGAACGTGGCCCTTCACGAAAAGAAGCTGATCAGTGAGGCTGAGTTCGAGGAGATTGAGTTCCAGTACATGAAGGTCTCCAACTCTTTGCGCAAGGCTAAATATGAGGTGGACAGGGCCAAGACCAACTTAGGCTATGCGACCATCACATCGCCAATCAACGGTGTGGTCATCTCCGTTGAAGTGGAGGAGGGCCAGACGGTGGCCGCCAGTATGACGACCCCTACGTTGTTCATCATCGCGGAGAACTTAGTGGATATGCAGGTGGTAGCCAACATCGACGAGGCGGACATAGGTCAGGTCAAAGAGGGTCAGAAGGTGGAATTCACGGTGGATGCCTACCCGAACGACAAATTCGCCGGTGTGGTTCGCCAGGTACGTTTGGAACCTACCACAACCTCTAACGTGGTGACCTACGAGGTGATCGTCGACGCCAAGAACCCAGACCTGAAGCTGAAACCGGGACTCACGGCTAACATCACCGTCCTCACCCTGAACAAGGATAGCATCATGACCATTCCTAACAAGGCGTTGCGTTTCCAGATGGACGAGAAGATTTTGCCTCCAGGCATGAAGGTGAAGTACTTGGATCCAGCGGAGATAACCGGTCCTACCGTTTGGGCGATCGTAGACCGTCAGACGGCCGAGCAGCGTTGCATCAAAACAGGTGTCAGCAACGGTACCCGTACGGAGGTCTTGGAGGGCTTGAACCTTGGCGAGCATCTGATCGTCTCTTCCATTGAGACGGCCGATATGGATTTCAAGAAAGGAAACATGCCACCGGAGGGAGGCAAGGGAGGCAACAGCCCATTCATGCCGAAACGACCAGGTGGTGGTAAACGTAAATAAGGGACTCACATGGAACAGAAGTACGAAAAAGGCAGGCCTATCATTGAATTGCGCAATGTGAAGCGTGATTTTGTGGTCGGTGACGAAGTGGTCCATGCTTTGCGCGGTGTCTCGTTCTCCATCCACGAGGGCGAGTTTGTGACCATCATGGGTACGTCCGGTTCGGGTAAGTCCACCCTGCTGAATGCGCTCGGATGTCTGGACACCCCTACGTCAGGTGAATATTACTTGGACGGTGTGGAGGTGCGTTCCATGGGAAAGAACGAGCGTGCCATTCTGCGCAATCGCAAGATAGGGTTCGTGTTCCAAAATTATAATCTATTAGCCAAGACCACCTCTGTGGAGAATGTGGAGCTCCCTTTGATGTACAACTCGTCCATTTCGGCCGAGGAACGTTATGAAAGGGCGGTGAACGCACTGAAGGCGGTTGGCTTGGGCGAACGTTTGAACCATAAGTCCAACCAGATGTCGGGTGGTCAGCAGCAGCGTGTGGCGATTGCCCGTGCGTTGGTCAACGATCCTGTCATCATCTTGGCGGACGAGGCGACGGGTAACTTGGACTCCCGCACCTCCTTTGAGATCTTGGTGCTTTTCCAGGAACTACATGCGAAGGGTAGAACAATCATCTTCGTGACCCATAACCCTGAATTATCCCAATACAGCAGTAGGAACATCCGTCTGCGGGATGGTCAGGTCATCGAGGACACGTACAATGATCATATAGCGTCGGCGAAGGAGGCTTTAGAGGCATTGCCTCCTCAAAAAGACTAACAGGGAATAGAGAACGTTATGAATCTTTCGAATTTATTTAAGATTGCGCTTAGGGCAATCAGCAACAATAAGTTGAGGTCATTCCTGACGATGTTGGGTATCATCATCGGTGTGGCCTCCGTCATCGCCATGCTGGCGATCGGACAAGGCTCCAAGAAGAGCATTCAGGAGCAGATCTCCGAGATGGGTTCCAACATGATCATGGTCCATCCAGGCAACAACGACCGTATGCGAGGGGGTGGGGCACGTATGAACTCTTCCGAGATGCAGACGTTGAAGAACGCCGACTATGAGGATATCGCCAACAAATGTACCCGTTACGTGGCGTATGTCTCTCCGACCGTGAGCGGTAGCGGACAGATGATCTATGGTAACAATAACTACCCTACATCCGTTACTGGTGTTTCTTTGGATTATTTGGAAATCAGAAAGTTAACCATCAGTAAGGGTGATATGTTCACCGAGCAGGACATCGCTTCCTCCGCTAAGGTGTGCGTCATCGGAAAGACCATCGTCGACAACCTCTTCCCGGACCAGGAAGAACCGATCGGGAAGGTGGTGCGTTTCGGCAAGATTCCGCTCACCGTGGTGGGCGTGCTCACCGCAAAGGGTTACAACAGCATGGGACAAGACCAGGACGCTGTGGTGCTGGCCCCTTACACGACGATACAGAAAAGGGTGAGCAACATCACCTACCTGAACAGCATCTATGCCTCCGCCAAGTCGGAAGACCTTACGAGCAAAGCGATTGAGGAGATCTCGGAGGTGCTGAGGACGAACCACAAAATCAGGGAGGGTGCGGAAGATGATTTCTCCGTCCGATCCCAAGAGGAGTTGAGTTCCATGATGACCTCCACAACAGATATGATGACCGTCCTTTTGGCGTGCATCGCAGGCATCTCCTTGGTGGTCGGTGGTATCGGTATCATGAACATCATGTACGTCTCCGTGACAGAGAGGACCAGGGAAATTGGTCTGCGTATGTCCGTGGGAGCGAGGGGCATCGATATCCTCTCGCAATTCTTGATAGAGGCCATCCTGATCAGTGTGACGGGAGGTCTGATAGGCGTGGTTGTCGGTGTCGGAGCCTCGTACGCCTTGCAGCTCGCATTGGGTTGGCCCATCTACATCCAGCCATACTCTGTGCTGCTCTCCTTCTTGGTGTGCACCATGACGGGTGTTTTCTTCGGCTGGTATCCGGCGAAGAGAGCCTCCGAGTTGGATCCTATCGAGGCGATCCGATACGAGTAGCCCGAGAAGTTCGTGGGAATATTGAATTGAGTTATTTATCAGTTATTTAGGGAATTATAAGATGAAAGTTATGTTGTATTCTAGGTTGTGTTTGTGGCTCGTCATGATGGCAGTGATGAGTGGTTGTTCTTTTTTCGAGACACCCAAGGATGATCGGTCTAAGGCTGGTCTAAAGGGGGATGTGAAGGTCTTCACCGAGTATGAGGGTGTGGTGGTTTCCGGTAATTTGACTCCCGGTAAGATCGTGTGTCGTACCCAATACGATAAGCGAGGCAATCAAATCTGTGTGGAACTTTTCAATGAGGAGGGACATGTGTACGAGACGAGAAGCACATCCTATGACGAAAACAATCGCAAAACGGTCTCACAGGTACATGATGGGGAAGGAGCCTTGGAGAGGTCTCTGATCTTCTCGTACGATGAGCATGGCCATATGACCGAGTGTGAGGATTTTAATGGCAGGGGTATTCTGATGTATAGGGCTAAAAATGCTTATGATAGTTTGGGGCGATTGACGTCCAATGTCATCACCCGGCCTGATGGAAAGTTCATCAGCAAGACCACTTTCGCCTATGATGAGTTCGGAAATGACACGTTGGTTTGTTCCTACGAGAAGGAGGATACGGTATCCCGCAAGGAGTATCGTGACTTTGACGCGGACGGTAACATGGTGGAACTGAATGTGTATGATGCGTCAGACATGCTTCTTTCCCAATCCGTGTATCGTTATGATGCAGAGGGTAGGCTAGCCGAATCCAGCTCCTATTCGGGTTATGCAGTCATGGAGAACCGGTCCATCTTCCAATATGACGACTCCGATTGGTGTGGCAACTATCGCAAGATCCTTCTGTACGATAAGGATTCTGTCCTTATAGGCGGTACGCTTCGGAAGTTTGAGTATTATTGATCGGGACTTAAAGATTGATGCCCGGCGATTTGTCGCTCTGATAAATTTTATCTACCTTTGCTCTATCTGTTTGCGAAAGAGCTTTTTTGCCTGTTTTCGTGAAGGTTTACTTGTTAATAATACGTTGAAAAAATGTTAGTGAAAACTTTTGGCGCGGCTGTGCAGGGCATAGACGCTACGATTATCACCATCGAGGTGAACGTGTCGCAAGGAATCCGTTTCATGTTGGTCGGATTGCCTGACAATGCGATCAAAGAGAGTCATGAGCGGATTATCTCCGCTATCCAGTTTTGTGGAATGAAATTTCCTCATTTTCAGGTTATTATCAATATGGCACCCGCTGATATCCGCAAGGAGGGCTCCGCCTATGATCTGCCGCTCGCCATTGGCATCTTGGCGGGGGCGGGCGATATCCTCTCGGACGAGTTGGATCGGTACGTCATCATGGGCGAACTCTCGCTGGACGGAACGCTACAACCTATCAAGGGCGCCCTTCCCATCGCTATAAAGGCTAGGCAGGAGGGCTATAAGGGGTTGATTCTGCCTGCCGAGAATGCGAACGAGGCGGCGGTCGTGAATAACCTGGAGGTGTATGGCGCGGTGAACCTCATGGAGGTGATCGATTTCCTGAACAAAAAGCGGGAGATCACGCCAACCGTCATCGACACCCGCAAGGAGTTCTTCTCTCATTTGGGCCAGTTTGAAATCGATTTCTCGGATGTCAGGGGTCAGGAGAATGTGAAACGCGCCTTCGAGGTGGCGGCGGCTGGCGGACATAACCTGATCCTCGTGGGACCTCCCGGTGCGGGTAAGTCCATGCTGGCGAAACGTATCCCTACCATCCTGCCTCCCTTCACGCTCTACGAGGCGTTGGAGACGACCAAGATCCATTCCGTGGCGGGTAAGATAGGGAAGGAGACCTCCCTCATGACGGAGCGTCCGTTCCGCTCTCCGCACCACACTATTTCGGACGTCGCACTGGTGGGCGGTGGCGGCAATCCGCAGCCTGGGGAGATCTCTTTGGCGCACAATGGCGTGCTCTTCCTCGATGAGCTTCCGGAGTTCAAACGAACCGTTTTGGAGGTGATGCGTCAGCCGTTGGAGGACCGTAGGATCACCATCTCCAGGGCCCGCTCCACCGTGGAGTTCCCCGCCAGTTTCATGCTGGTGGCGGCCATGAACCCTTGTCCGTGCGGTTACTACAACCATCCGACCCGTGAGTGTGTCTGCGGACCGGGCGTGGTGCAGAAATACCTCAGCCGCATCTCCGGTCCGCTGTTGGACCGTATCGACATCCACATCGAGGTGGTGCCAGTGCCCTTCGAGAAGCTGTCGGAGTGCCAACCATCCGAAACGAGCGAACAGATACGTGAACGGGTCATACAGGCTAGGAACATCCAACTGGAGCGCTTCAAGGGAGAAAAAGGGGTGCATTGCAACGCACAGATGACCTCCAAGATGTTGCACAAATATGCGCAATTGGGCGATGAGGCCGCCGCCAAACTGAAGTCCGCCATGCTGAAACTGAACCTCTCAGCCCGCGCCTACGACAGGATCCTCAAGGTGGCCCGCACCATAGCGGATCTGGATCACTCCGAAAACGTCGAGGCAAGACATATCTCCGAGGCGATTAACTACAGGAACTTGGATAGGGAAGGATGGGCAGGATGAGGATAATTAAGAATTAAGAATTTTGAATTGTGAATTATGAATCCGTTGTGTGTTTCGGTTCTGTAGAGACGCAATATTTTGCGTCTCTACTGCGCCTGACCGACAAACACCGGATGCCTAGGGCACCGAAAAAACATTAATACATGGTGCGAATTATGAAACGTTAGTTCGGTGTAGTCAAATTTGAATTTTCTTTCTAATTTAGCATAAAGAATTAGATGCAGATAAATTTTAAGTATCATGAAGAAACTATTCTTATTTTTATTCCTCATTCCTTTATGTTCCTGTGGCGGGAAACAGGACAAAGACGGTAACACGGCAGAAACCATCACGGTAGAGCTTGAGGAAGAGACAATGGACAGCAAAGGGGGAGGAAGGACGTATGACACCGAAGAGACAGAGGAGTCCGACAGAACGGCAGAATCTCCTTCTCTAGAAAAAGCCGTTTCATTAATCGACACTTTCCATGCCAACTATGGGCCAGCATCGTCTAAATCAATAGAGACGACCATCAATGCCTACAATAATGATTTGTCGGGGCTGACCGACTCGAACATAGAGGAGATAAAGCAATACATATCCCAACTAAGTGAAGGTCAATCTTTTGACATCAGCCTTTCATACGAGGTCGAACAACATCTTATTTTCTACAAGACCATCACGGAATACGCAGAGGTTTTTGAAATGGAAGGAGAGACATCCACGCGTGAACTCATCGCTAACGAATATGAGAAGTGGAACAAACTGACTGAAAAGATCAACGACATAGGTGCTTACATCATGGAATTAAACTATTTCAACGGATCCATGGCGGGTATAGCATGTTCCAGTTTTCTCGTGTCAGTCGCACAGGTTAGCCACTACAATGCCCGTGTATTGAAATGTTGTCTGTCAAGGAACTGCGAAAGATTCAAGAACGGGATACCTGCAGCAGCTGCCAAAGAAGCTCTATTGAAGACCATCGATATTATACTCGTGAGACTCGACGATATAGATGGTCATAATGGAGAGTCTTACGCTAACACATACAACAAAATAAAAACAGGGCGTGATGAACTTGTCGTTTTGATCGACAATTGGATACGCGCCCATTTAGCTTTAAGCGGGAAAGTCGACCACGATGGTTATAGTCCATGCCACGATTCGATAGGTGTACTCCTGATAAGTCTGGCAGAGGCGATTAACTCATGACACGTAGCATATAACCCTCCTTGGAAATGCAAGTTTCACCACGCATGATGGTTCCCGGAAAGAGGAGGAGATGGCAACAACCGTAAGGGAAGAAAAAGACAGGGGATGTGCGGAAACACATCCCCTGTCTTTTTATCGATGGATCACCCAACATCAGTTGTTAGGCTGTGGGGTGGAGTCTGTCTGTGTAGTAGCAGGTACGGTGGAAGGCTTATCGTCACTGGTGTTCGAGGCAGGAACTGCAGTCGTGTCTTTAGCCTTTGTGTTTGTGGTCGTATCCTTCTTCTCGGAGCTCTCCGCAGGCGCTTTGGATTTGGAGAGGGCAGCTTTCACCTGACCGTAACGGTTGGATGCGTTCCAAAGGATCCACTCGTCGTATCCGGCGTCATAGACTGCCTGGATCTGTTGCTTCACCTGTGCGCTGCCATAGTTGATGTGGCCCGGAACCCAAGGGGCGGAGAAGCATTGCAGCCAAGCCCTCACCCTAGCCTTCGGAAGAGAATCCTTAGCCAGCTCGTCCTGTGACAATTGCATCGCCTTCAGAATCGTCGTGTACGGATGCGCATCCGGCACGTCCAAACCGAAGGTCCTCGACGCATAGTGCGAAGGATAGACCATCGGGCAGATATTATCCGTCATGGAGGCGATCTTTACGTAGTCTTGTCCTGTGCTTTTCCTATCCGTAGGGCTACCGATGACCGTACCGAAGAGGTCGGCACCGAAGATGATCTTCTTCTTGTGCAAACGTTTTTCCACGTAAGAGAAGAAGTCCGTCAAACCCTGCTCTTTGGAGTAGGTGCTGAGGTTCACACCATAGACCGCTTTGTTGGCGCTGCTACCGATAGGGAAGCGAACGTAGTCGAATTGTATCTCGTCGAAACCGTCCAGGGTCGCTTGCTCCGCCAAGTCGCAGATGTATTCCCAAACACCCTTCTTGAACGGATTCACCCAAGGGTTGCCCTTTCCGTCTGTGACAGGGGTGCTGTCTGGTTGGCAGAGCGCCAGATCAGGACGTTTCCTCGCCAATATAGGGTCTTTGAAGCATACAATACGTCCGATGACATAGATGCCCTTCTCGTGGAGTTCTTTGATGAGAGCCGGCATGTCCTTCACGTAGCGGACGCAGGCGCCGATCTCCTGGGCTTGGGCGTTATTCATCTTGTAGGTGACATTACCGCCATCGTTCTTGATGTCGAGGACGATAGCGTTCATCTCCGTCGTCTCCACCAATTCCACGAGGTTCTTCATGTTCTTCGTGCCCGCCATCGCACCCGTGATGTAGATACCCTTCACTTTGATGGGCGGAATGAGGAGTTTGCAGCTGTCAGGGCTTCCTCCTCGGCTCTGAATCTGTATGGAATCTTTGCAGAAAGGTATCTTCTCTAAAGCGATAGACGTCGAGTCGGTGCGGGCAGAGTCCGCCGTGACGGAGTCTGTCGCAACAGAATCCTTGGGGATGGAGTCATTCTCTCCCTCAACATAAGTACCTGTTCCTTCTCCCATGGGACGGTGCCCACTATTCGCACATCCAATCATATTACACAATGCCACCAAGGCCATCGCTCCTAAGCAAAACTTCCCCCTCTTCATCTCTATTCTGGTATAATCGACTGATATATAAGAGTCTATGACTCTATTTTTAATCTATTTCTATTTCTTATTATTTTCTGTAAAAGTAACTATTTTTCTGGACCGCGCATCAGAAGGAACCCTTTTTTTTCAGTAGAAAATAGACCTTTTTTGTTTAATAGCTAAGTGATGAAATAGCGTTTTGTAATATATTGATAATAAGTTAATTATATAATTTTGAGTGGCAAAAAAAAGTGCGGTAGAGGTGACCCTGCCGCACTTGTCAATCTGCCTGAGAAGACAGAGAGATTGGTTCGTCTTGTTTTACTTGTGTTTCTGGTAATAATCCAGGGCGATTTGGACGTTCTTGATCACGGCTTCGCTGGAGAATGTGGCACCCGACACAGCGTCAACCTGCGTGATCGTTTCCGCGTTTTTCCCCTCAAGTTTAGGCAACAGTTCATCTGTGACCATTTTGAAGTACCCTGGGGTCTCTTGGTTCTCGAGCGCTTCAACCTTGACGACGCTACCGTTTGCGTCGATGGAGACCTTCAGCGGCGTATTGCCTGCGAAACCGGTCACCTCCTTGCCCAACTCTGTTGTTTCCACCACATAGTTGCCCTTCGCATCTTTCTTCATGTTCGCATCCGTGCAAGCGGAAGAGAGCGTGAGGACCGAGGCCATTATGCATGATAATCCAATTAATTGCTTCATCATCTTAAAAAACTAAAATATAAATTAATATTCATCATTCTATTCATGCGAGGAACAACCTGTGAGGGTTTCCCTTAGAAATTATCCACGTGCACTTCGAAGTAGGCTTTCGGGTGGGCGCATGTAGGGCAGATCTCTGGCGCCTTGGTTCCCACTACGATGTGTCCGCAGTTGCGGCACTCCCACACCTTCACTTCGCTCTTCTCGAATACTTGGGCAGTCTCCACATTCTTCAGCAGGGCGCGGTAGCGCTCCTCGTGGCGTTTCTCGATGGCTGCCACCAAACGGAACTTTCTGGCGAGGTCCTTGAATCCTTCCGCTTCCGCTGTTTTGGCGAACCCTTCGTACATGTCGGTCCATTCGTAGTTCTCTCCGTCAGCTGCGGCGGCCAGGTTCTCCGCAGTCGAGCCGATGCCTTCCAACTCCTTGAACCAAAGCTTGGCATGCTCCTTCTCGTTGTCTGCCGTCTGTTGGAAGATGGCCGCGATCTGTTCGAAACCCTCCTTTTTCGCCTTCGACGCGAAGTAGGTGTATTTGTTACGTGCTTGGCTCTCGCCTGCGAAGGCGGCCTCTAAATTCTTCTCAGTCTGTGTGCCTGAATACTTGTTTGCCATAATGATATAATTTTAAGTGATCTTCTTCTACTTGCCACAATGATGGATGCCTTTCTCCTCGTTGTTGAAGGATCTCTTTCCTAAAGGATGTAGGATGCTTCGTCTTCTGAAGCCTCTTTTTGTCGCTGGTAGGCAGAGTGTATGAATCGTATGGATGGGTGAATTTCTTCCCATGCACTTCGCAAATTTAATGAAAAATTACTTTTTGACAAACAAATCCGTGATGGAAGAACTTTATTTCTCCGAAATGGGGCCGCCCCTTGTCGAAATGTTTCAAAATATGCGGTGATGAGGGCTTGGTGATTGGTTGAGCGTTGCGTGAAATGTTATGAGTTTAATTTTTTAAGTATTTGATGTTTAGTGAATTGTATGATTTTTATATAGTTCTTGAATGGCTGGAATAGGGTAGTCATATATAGCTATTTATAGGGATGTTATACCTAATGTTAGCTATCTAAAAAGAGCCTTCCACGCATTATTTTTGTGGTCTAAATGATAGCTTAGGGAATTATGGCATCTAAAAGGAACGATATTTGCGTCGAGTGTGCGTCGCATGTTGTTTTTTCGCTGTATCTTTGTGAAATTTTTGGAAGGGTAATGGCGAACCGACTTCTACCGCAGGAGAAGGGGGCCTGTTCTCTATGTTGACAAACTAACAGAGAGGCATGAATTGAAATATGAGTTGGAAGGAGAGTGATATGAAAGAGGACGATATAAAAACCTTGGCGGATGTCCGCGAGGGGGGCCAATGTGTCATCGTGAAGGTGAACGGACATGGTGGCTTCCGCCATCGTGTGATGGAGATGGGCTTCGTGAAGGGGGAACGTGTCACGGTCTTGAAGAATGCTCCTCTACAGGATCCTATCGAATATAAAATCATGCAGAGCCACGTCTCATTGCGTCGTAGCGAAGCGAGCCATATCGAGGTTGTCGCGATGGATGATGTGACGGAGGGCATCGTGCCTGATTCCAATGGTACCTTCTCGGAGTCTGTGCAACGCAGGATCACGGAAAAGACCAAGACTATCACGGTAGCCTTGGTGGGTAACCCTAACTGCGGAAAGACCTCTTTCTTCAACCATGCGACGGGACTGCGTGAACACGTGGGCAACTACAGCGGTGTGACGGTTTCGTCTAAAGTGGGTACCTTCTACAAGGACGGTTATACGATCAATCTGGTGGACCTCCCTGGCACCTATTCCATCACGGAATACTCGCCGGAGGAGCTCTATGTGCGTGAATACATCACCGAGCAACACCCCGACGTGGTGCTCAACATCGTGGACTCCTCCAATCTGGAGCGTAATCTTTTCCTCACCACACAACTGATCGACATGAACGTGCGCATGGTCATGGCGCTGAACATGTACGATGAACTGGAGGGGAAGGGCATGGCCTTGGATGACGCGCAGCTGGAGAAGATGTTAGGCTTCCCTTGCGCTCCGACCAACTCCAAGACGGGCAAGGGTATCGATCATGTGCTGGACCACATCATCTCGGTCTACGAGGAGGCGGACGAGGTCACCAAACATATTCATATCAATTACGGAAGCGAGGTGGAGGGCGCCATCGGCAAGATCAAGCCGCTCATCATGGAGCATGCCGAGGTGGCGGTGGACTTCCCGTTCCGCTATGTGGCGATCAAATTGTTGGAGAACGATTCCGTCACCTATAAGCATTTGGAGAAACATATCGGCGACGTCTCCTCCATCCGTCAGGTGGTGGACCAGTGCCGGACGGAGATTGAGGCGGAGTATGGCGAGGACATGGTCAGCGTCATCACGGGCATCAAGTACGGCTTTATTCGTGGCGCCTTGGCGGAGACATTGACAAAGAGTCTGGACGATTCGTCAGACGGTGCCTATGATGTGGATAAGATATTGACCAACAAATGGTTGGGATTCCCTGTCCTGATATTTTTCCTATGGCTGATGTTCCAGGCGACCTTCTCTTTGGGTGCTATTCCGCAGGGATGGATTGAGTCTGGTGTCGAATGGTTAGGCGAGACGATGCGGAACCTTTTGGGGGAGGGAATGCTCTCCGACCTGATTGTGGATGGTATCATCGCGGGTGTGGGAGGCGTGATTGTCTTCTTGCCTAACATATTGATTCTCTTCTTCTTCATATCACTTTTGGAGGATACGGGTTATATGGCCCGCGCGGCCTTCATCATGGATAAGCTGATGCACAAGATGGGTCTGCATGGCAAATCCTTCATTCCGCTGCTGACGGGCTTCGGATGTGGTGTCCCTGCCATCATGGCGACGCGTACGTTGGAGAACCCTAAGGATCGTATCATCACGATGATGGCCATTCCGTTCATGTCCTGCTCCGCCAGGCTGCCGGTCTACCTCCTCTTCGTGAGTGTCTTCTTCGAGAACCATCAGGCGTTGATTCTGCTGGGCATCTATCTGCTGGGCATCATAGTGGCGGTTCTCACCGCGCTCTTGCTGAAGAAGACGAAGTTCAAGAACAATTCCGAACAGTTCGTGATGGAGCTTCCTCCATACCGTATACCGACGGCCCGCAACACCCTGCTGCACATGTGGGAGAAGGCTGTCCAGTACCTGAAGAAGATGGGTTCGGTCATCCTGGTGGCTTCGGTCATCATCTGGGCGCTCTGCTATTTCCCTACGCACAACGAGGAGACGGATAAGATCGATGCCTTGGTTGAGGCTACGGAGAGTGATTCGTCGTTGTCGCAGGAGGAGAAGGAGACGAAGCTGGGCGAGCTGGAGCTGAGCCGTGCGTCGGCGCAGAAGGAGAACTCGTATATAGGCCAGATGGGCAAGTTCATCGAGCCGGTGGTTCGTCCGTTGGGCTTCGATTGGAAGATGGGTGTCAGCATCCTCACGGGTGCGGCCGCGAAGGAGATCATCGTCTCGTCGCTGGGCGTCCTTTACCATGCGGACCTCTCCGCCGACGAGGAGTCGGAAGGGTTGAAGACCGCCCTTGCCGCCCATCGGGACAGTGACGGGAACCCGATCACACCGTTGGTGGCGTTCGGTTTCATGGTCTTCGTGTTGCTCTATTACCCATGCGTGGCGGCGGTGACGGCCATCGCCAAGGAGTCGAACCGCAAGTGGGCGCTCTTCTCCGTGGCCTATACCACTATGGTCGCATGGGTGGTCTCGTTCATCATCCATCAAGTCGGTCAATTAATCTTTTGAGGAGGGTGTACGATGAATGAGACGTTGCAAACGGTTGTGGTGGCGGTGATCCTCGTGGCGGCTGTGGCATGGAGCGTGAGGCGTGCGCTGAGGTCCAACCGGGGCGGTTGCGGCTGTGGCTGCGGAACCTCCTGTAAGTGCGGAGACCATGGGTGCGAGGGGTGCCATCAGTGCGACGCTGAAGAGAAGAAAAAAATGTAGAATTAAAAATACAGGGAGGAATCGGAAATGTTTATAGCAAGACAAAAGTTTTCAGACGTTTTAGACGTGAATCCCCAGTTGATTCTAATGTTGCCGCGTTTCGGCATGAAGCTAGGCTTCGGGGAGAAACGCATCGAGGAGATTTGCAGGAGCGAGGAGGTGCCTGTCTCGTTGTTCCTGATGCTCTGCAACGTATATACGTTCGATGACTACATGCCGTCGGACGAGGAGATTCAGGCGATAGAGGGCGAGTGGCTCGTCCGTTACCTGAAAGCCTCCCATGATTATTATATCAACCATCGTTTGCCCCATATCCGCAAGCATGTGGAGCGCATCGCTCAGGCTGCGGGCGAGATCGGTGCGGTGCTGATGGACTTCTTCGGCGAGTACCAGAAGGAGGTGACGAACCATTTCGAGCAAGAGGAGACCTCGCTCTTCCCTTGCATATCGGTTGGAAAGGAGCGCTCCGTGACCTCCAAGGATTCCCACGAGATGACTTATATGCATGACAACATAGGGGACAAGCTGAGCGACCTCACCAATATCATCATCAAGTATTTGCCGGCGGAGATCATGCCTAACGAGCGGATCGGTGTGTGGTTCGACCTTGCGCAACTCTCCAAGGACCTTGACAAGCATGCCATCATCGAGGAGAAGATACTGATCCCTTATTTCAGCAGGAAGGAAGGAGGTGAGCTATGAAGACGCGGAACATCGTGCTCATGGAATCCTCCGTGATCATCACGGAAGGTCTGCAGAAGATCATCAACGAAACGCCTGAACTGAAGGTGCAGAAGGTCTATCGCTCCTACCCGCAGGTTGTGGGCAGAAGCGGGGCGGATATCCTTGTCGTCAATCCCAAACTGCTCAGGGAGGAAGAACTGGACAAACTGTTTCAGGACTGGAAACGTGAGAACGACGAGGTGGTCGTGCTGGCTCTCCATACGGACTACACCTCCGCTGTGGTCTTGAAGATGTTCGACAATGTCATCGAGCGGGACGATAATGTCTCCGTCATCCTCAACAAGCTACGGACCACCCGTTCCAAGAACACGGACAAGGGCTCCACGCAAAGCTGCGAACTCTCCGCGAGGGAGAAGGATGTGCTGAAATTGGTGGCCAAGGGGTTGACCAACAAGGAGATAGCCGACGAACTGAACCTCTCCGTCCATACGGTCATCACCCATAGGAAGAACATCACGAGCAAAACAAACATCAAATCCATCTCCGGTCTCACCATCTATGCCATGCTGAATAAGTTGATTCAGCAGTAGGGGAGTATTGTTTGCGGTTAATCTATCTGAGAGGACGGTCTGACTACCCCTTTATACATTTCTGAGCGAAAAAAGTTTGTTTCCCATAATTTTGACTATTTTTACAAACAGTAAAATTAAAAGAGGATTTGAGATGAAGACAAGAACGGAAATACTACACTTGTTGAGCCTCTATAAGCCAACGGCGGAAAGCAGATATGGCCTGACACGGTTAGGTGTTTTCGGATCTGTGGCCCGTGATGAGCAGACGGAGGACAGTGATGTTGATGTGTGTTATGAGGGTAGGGTTCCATCTCTGTTTACACTTGATTTGATTCAGACCGATTTGGAACAGTTGTTGGGCAGCCGGGTCGATTTGGTGCGTGTCCGTGATGGTATGAATAGCCTCTTGAGAGAACGTATTCAAAAGGAGTGTGTATATGTATGATCGTGAGATAGTGATAGATAGCTTGCAAAAAAAATCGCAAGACTATTGAAACGATTTTAGAGAGGGTCTCTTCTGTCGGTGATCCTAATGAATTGCTTCGTTCTCCCGAAGGATCAATGCGCCTTGATGCAGTTTGTATGAACTAATAGCTTTAGGAGAGGCGGTGAAGGACCTTGACAAACAAACACACGGGGAATTGTTCCCTCATTATCCAGAAGTGTATTGGAATGGAGTGATGCGGATGCGTGATAAAATAGCTCACCATTATTTCGAGGTTGATATTGATGTGGTTTTCCGAACAGTTCGGGAAGATGTGCCTTTGATGAAGGATGTCGTTGATAGAATGCTTGTTGACATGGATAAGCAATAAATCTCTGTATAGTCTCAACTATAGAGTAGTGATTTAATGCCTGCCATATCCTAACCATGAAGAAAACCCCTTACTTCCCCAATAATTGATTTCGCCGAACTGGCAATTCTTAACTTTTAACTCTTAATTTTTAACTATTTGAAATCCACCGAATCTTCTTTTTTTGTATTTTCGCATAAACCTTCGGGTTCGTGTATGTTTATGTTATTAACTTTTTAAATATTAATGTGTAATGAAAAAGTATTTAGCTGAAATGGTAGGAACCATGGTCTTGGTTCTTATGGGTTGCGGAACTGCTGTAAGTTTGAGTTGCGGTGTGGACACCGCGAGTGTGGTAGGTACTGCGGTAGCCTTCGGTTTGGCTGTCGTTGCGATGGCCTATACGATTGGTGGCATCAGTGGATGTCATATCAATCCTGCCATCACGTTGGGTTGTCTGCTCACCAAGAGGATTTCCACTAAGGATGCGGGCATGTACATGTTGTTCCAGGTGATCGGAGCGTTCCTTGGCTCCACGATCCTTTATCTGCTCACTTCGAACGCTGGTTTGGAGGGAACAGGCGCGAACAGTTTGCAGTCTGGCGTGAACACGACGGGCGGACTCCTCGCTGAGGTCTTCTTCACGTTCGTATTCGTCTTCACCGTGTTGGGCACCACTGACTCCAGCAAGGGAGCAGGTAACTTCGCAGGCTTGGCGATCGGCCTTTGCCTCGTATTGGTTCACTTGGCATGTATCCGTTACACGGGCACATCCGTTAACCCGGCTCGTTCCATCGCTCCAGCCTTGTTCCAAGGAGGCGATGCATTGTCCCAGCTCTGGATCTTCATCGTAGGTCCGTTCATCGGTGCTGCTTTGGCGGCTTTCTCATGGGGCTTCGTGGCAGATTGCTGCAAGAAATGATCGCTTGAAGTGACATATGTATAATAGACAAGAAATCCGATGTCGCATGTTGCACTTCGGATTTCTTTTTTTATCTTCGCGGAAGATTCAATAAAACATAAAAATATATCAAATGGCTGAAATGAATTTTGGCGGTGTAATCGAGAATGTTGTTACCCGCGATGAGTTTCCTTTAGAGAAGGCGCGTGAAGTTCTGAAGAACGAGACGATCGCTGTCATCGGCTATGGCGTCCAAGGACCAGGCCAATCTATGAATCTAAGAGACAATGGCTTCAACGTGATCGTCGGACAACGTCCGGGCAAGACGTTCGACAAGGCAGTCGCTGACGGTTGGGTGCCGGGCGAGACCTTGTTCGGGATCGAGGAGGCTTGCAAAAAAGCTACCATTATTCAATTGCTTCTTTCAGATGCCGCACAAATCGAGTGCTGGCCTATGATCAAGAAATATTTGACCCCTGGTAAGACTTTGTATTTCTCTCATGGCTTTGCCATCACTTGGAACGATCGTACGGGCATCATCCCTCCGAAGGATGTGGATGTCATCATGATCGCCCCTAAGGGTTCCGGTACTTCCCTCCGTCGTTTGTTCGTTCAGGGCCGTGGCTTGAACTCTTCCTACGCTATTTACCAGGATGCGTCCGGTAAGGCTTGGGAGAAGGTGATCGCACTTGGTATCGGTGTTGGTTCGGGTTATCTCTTCGAGACCACTTTCGAAAAGGAAGCCACTTCCGACTTGACAGGTGAGCGTGGTTCTTTGATGGGTGCCATCCAAGGCTTGCTCTCCGCTCAGTATGAGGTGCTCCGCGAGAACGGACACTCTCCTTCAGAGGCCTTCAACGAGACGGTTGAGGAGTTGACGCAGTCCCTCGGTCCATTGTTCGCTGAGAACGGTATGGACTGGATGTTCGCTAACTGCTCCACTACCGCACAGCGTGGCGCTTTGGACTGGATGGGTCCTTTCCACGACGCTATCAAGCCGGTTATGCAGAAGTTGTACAAATCGGTTATCACAGGTCAGGAGGCGCAGATCTCCATCGATTCCAACTCTAAGCCGGATTACCGCGCTAACTTGGAGAAGGAGTTGGCCGCTCTCCACGACAGCGAGATGTGGCGTGCCGGTGAGGTGGTTCGTAAGCTTCGTCCTGAAAACAACTAATCAGTTTTCCCTTATAGGATGTAAGGCGGCTCTTGAGGGGGCCGCCTTTCTTTTTCCCTCCCGATCTTAATTCAAAATTGACCACGTCGAACTTACGTTTCAAAATTCGCACCATGTATTAATGTTTTTTCGGTGCCCTAGGCATCCGATGTTTGTCGGTCAGGCGCAGTAGAGACGCAACATTTTGCGTCTCTACTAACGTTTCTTAATTCAAAATTGCCTAAATTCTCGATGGAATCGTTGTTTTTTGAAAAATCATGCCGATTTTATCCCACTATTTGCCGAATAAATGCAAGTTCTTCTTGCTCCATTTCCCTATATTTGCAATGTTGATGATAGGGAATGAAAAGTTCATGGCGTTGAACCTTCCCTTTATGAATTTGATTCTGGAATAAATCGACATATATGCTTACATTAATACAATAGTCTGCTCATTAATTGACAATCGTAAAGGCCTCCCCGTTTTATAAACCTTGGGGGAGGTCTTTGTTTTTTTGTTTTTTTTGTACATCGTATTGGGATTTATTATATATTTGGCACTTGAAGACCAAAAACGAGCAGAATGAAAACCACTAAAACAATCATCACATTGCTTCTATTCATGATGGTTTCCCCAGTGTGGGCGGCTGTTTCAATGGAGGTGAGACCTGCGACAACTTACCAGTCTGTCGAGGGGATTGGAGGTGGTATTGTCTATTATCTGGACTGGATCGCCAAGCATGAGAAGTGTGAGGAGATCTATGACACGATATATACTGGTTTAGGTCTTTCCGCCTTACGTATGGGTAACTGGGCGCAGGAAGAGGATGCCGACCTGACGTTGGACTCCCTCATCTATGCGGCCGCCAAGAAACGTCTGGGCGATGATTTCTATCTGAGCCTCACATCATGGTCTCCGCCGGCTTCGTTGAAGTCTAACAATGACATGAAGGGTACGGACGGAAACGGACACAGCTCCTTGAAGTGGGCGAATGGTAGTTTCCAGTATGACCAGTTCGGCGCATGGTGGAAACGCTCATTGGAGCAGTACCGTGCCGTGGGCATTTACCCGGATTACGTGAGCCTGCAGAACGAGGTGGATTGCAACCCTTCCTATTATGGCATGGAGCTCGAACCGGACGAGAGCGTCAATGGGGTCGCTTCCTATGCGAAGTGCCTGACCGCCGCTGCCAAGGCCATCAACAAGTTGGAGAACCCGCCGATGATCATCGGACCAGAGGTGCTGGGTATCGGTTGGGACCGTGTGCAGAACTATCTCTCCAAGGCGGACACGAAGCTTCTCTCCGCCTATTCGTTCCACTATTACCATAGCGGTAGGAAGGAACACGAGGCGATAGAACAACGTTATGCCTATCCTGATGATTTCAAAGAGGCGATGAGCGGCCTCTACGATACATACTCTAAAGAAAACAAACCTTTGTTCATGACGGAGAATAGCCCGTTGCGCGATCCTGTCGAGATGGACCCTATCTATACGGCTTGGTTCATGTCGCTCGCCTTCACGGTCAACCATGTCTCTTCCTACACCCATTGGAACCTGATATGGGGCGATAAGGGTGACGCTTGCATCAACATCGACACGTTGTTGGTCGACGGAGAGTACCAAAAAATCAAGGGTGGTTATCGTGTGAATGGTGATTACCATGCGTTGCGCCACTTCTCTAAATTCGTGAAGAGGGGCTGGCGGTTGTTATATGCTACAACGTCCGACGCGGATGTGCTGATTACCGCTTTCAGAAATCCAGATGATGATGAGTATACCGTCATCTTGGTGAACAAGGGCAGGAGCGCTAAGTCGCTCGAATGTTCCTTCTTCCCTGAACATTGCAGGGCTATGGTGATTCAGTCCGATGTGCCGAACAAGAAATGGAGCGAGGTGCTGGGTGTCTACGATTCGTTGGATGTGGTCGCCTTGCCTGCCAATAGCATCACGACCATCGCCTATACACCAAAGAACTCTAAGTATATCTACGGGTCTGACACGCTTTCTTCTTGGAATGAACCGACTTCATGGACGCCGGAGGGTGTTCCTTCCCGTCGTGATACGGCTGTGATTGGCAGGGGAATGGTTTTAATGCCTGTAGACCTGCATGTCTCGTCTCCTGTCTTTATTGAAAATGGCGCCGTCGTCTACTTGGATGGCTCGAACCGCATGGATCGTGTCGTGTCGAATGGTGGCGGGTTCTTGGCGAGGACGAGTGGCGAGCTCACGTTGGATACCCTTGAGGTGAATGCGATGACTACCATTGGTGTCATGTCGCCCGACACGAGCGCCTTGATGGTCATGAACGGTGCGGTCAAGGGCTCGGAGCCTTTGGTGAAGATCGGTACGGACACGTTGTTGCCTCGTGTGGATGCCTCCGCCTTCGAGGGTGGTTGGATCGTCTCGGGCGGTGCGTTCCGTCTTGAGGATGATAAGGCATTGGGCGCAGCCGGCATCGATGTGGTGCTGGGTACGATGTATGTGGATTGCGATGCGGTTACCCGCCATCTCTATATTGGTGATAATGGCAATGTTGTTCTGAATGGCTCGATCGAGGTGAAATCCGCGATGATCGGTCCTAACAATATCTACGGAGGTGTCTACCATGCGGAGGATTTCCCTGAATACCTCTCCGGCGAGGGTATGCTCATCGTTGATGCGCCTCGTCCGGTGTTGACGAGGACGGTCCCTCACGATACGGTTCAGGTGCTTACGACGAATGATTCCATCAAACCGCTTGTCTTCCATTGGGAGAACGCTTCTACCGTCGAGGTGGATTGGAACCCGATCCGTCCGCGCGGAATCAATGTGTCGATCGACGATTCGTCGTCCTATGCGACTATCTCAGGAAAGTCCGATACGGTGGGTACGTTTATTTATGAGATCTCCACGGTGGGTGAATATGGGCCTGTAGCCAGCGATAGCGGACGTCTCGTCTTTAACAGACCGGGTACCAATTCTTCCGAGGATGTTCAGGCTTTGCCTCACTTCTCCGTTTCATATCAGGATGGTGTGGTGTCCATCTTCTCGGATATCTCTTACGATGTGAACTGCTATGCGACGATCTCGGATATGTCGGGTAGGGTAGTCGGCGGAAACACCATTGTCCTTCTTCCTGGAGCCAACTCCTTTGACGTGGATGCGTTGGAGTGCGGTGTCTATTTGTTGCAGATTCGTGGCAAGGGCATATACAAAACCGTCAAAATGGTGGTGGAGTGACCCCTTGACTCTTTTTTACAATCGTTTGACGTATATTTCTTTCTTTTTACAACTGAAAAGGATTTTTTTTGCATTCGTGGATCGATTGGTCCGCTTGAATGTGAAACGTAATATGTCTTGAGATGAAAAATGTTTTTAGGGTAGTATTACCATTCCTTTTCACCTTATGGTGTGCGGATCTCACCTCCGCCACGCCTGCCTTCCCTGGCGCCGAGGGCTTCGGTATGTACGTCACGGGCGGTCGTGGAGGTAAGGTTTATCATGTGACTTCCTTGGCGGATGACGGCTCGAAGGGTACGCTGCGCTATGCGGTCAACCAGTCTGGTGCGAGGACGATTGTCTTCGACGTATCGGGTACGATCGAACTGACCTCCCGCCTGAAGATCTCCAATGGCGACCTGACCATTGCGGGACAGACAGCCCCGGGGGACGGTATCTGCCTGAAGAACTACGAGACATATATAGGGGCGGACAATGTGATTATCCGTTTCATCCGTTTCCGCTTGGGTACGGATAAGCCTGACGTGAACAGTGACGGCTCTGTCACCCTGGATAGGGATGCTATATGGGGCCGTAGACAAAAGGATATCATCCTTGACCATTGTTCCATGAGCTGGTGTACGGATGAGTGCGCCTCTTTCTACGACAATACGAACTTCACGATGCAGTGGTGCTTGATCGCCGAGAGCCTGCGTGGCTCCATTCACCCTAAGGGATACCATGGTTATGGCGGAATATGGGGCGGAAAGGGCGCTTCGTTTCACCATAACCTAGTGGCCCACCATGACAGCCGTACGCCCCGTCTCTGCGGTAGCCGCTACTCGAACGAGGCGGGCAATGAACTGGTGGACCTCCGCAATAATGTATTCTACAATTGGGGCGCCACGAATAGCGGCTATGCGGGCGAAGGGGGTAGCTATAATTTTGTGAACAACTACTACAAGTCTGGTCCCGCCACGAAGTCCTCTATCAAATACCGCATCTTCGAGGTGTGGGCGGATGATGGCAAGAATGACCAACAGAAGGGCGTCTATGGACATTTCTTCGTGAGTGGCAACTATATGGAGGAGAAGGGAAACAACTGGGACTGGAGTGGTTTCGACATCAATAACTCCAACAATGGCTCCATGAACCAGAACTCTGTGCGCTCCAATGTGGAGTATGCGGTCACTCCGGTCTCTACCCAACGGGCGGATGTCGCCTACGAGAAGGTCCTGAAGTATGCGGGAGCCTCTTTGCACCGTGATGCGGCGGACGATCGTGTGGTGAACGACACGAGGAACCGTTCCTATACCGCCAAGGGCTCCGTGTTGGGTGGCTTGGGTATTATCGATAAGACCTCGGATGTGGGTGGTTGGCCGAACCTCGCCTCCGCACCTGCCCCGACGGACTCCGACGGTGATGGTATGCCTGACGAGTGGGAATCCTCCTATGGTTTGAACCCTTATGACGCTTCGGATGGCGCACAGTTCGCTTCGGACGGTAGCGGTTATACGAATCTGGAGATTTACATGAACTCGCTGGTCTGCGAGATGATGGCGGACGGTGTGGCGGATGCCTTGAACGAGGCCTCTTCCATCTCTTGCGACCTGCCTCAACAACAGGGTCCGTCGGGCGACACGACGAGCACGGGTGACGATCTATACAATCCTTCCCCTACCGCCCAGCATGTGAAATATGACTTCGTTGTAGGCGTCGACGGTGACTTCGCCGCCGCTAAGGCTGCCGCCGAGGCTTCTTCCTCTTCCCGCTTCATCATCTTCTTCCCGAACGGGGAGTATAACCTTGGAAGGTTAACGGGCGACGAGAACCAGAAGACCTCTTTCGGCAAGGCCAACGTCTCCTTCATCGGACAGAGCGCGCAGGGGGTGACGCTTTACAATGCGGCGCAGTCGGAGGGCATCAGCGTGACGGCCACACTCTGCCTGAACACCTCCGCTAAGAATATGTACTTCCAGGATCTGACGTTGCAGAACCGTGCCTATAACAATCCGAATGCCAGTGCGAACCGTTTCGTGGCGCTGCAGGACAAGGGCGACCGCAACATCTATAAGCGGGTGCGCCTGCTGAGCACGCAGGATACCTACTACTCGAACAATACCTCCGGCCGTATCTATTGGGAGGAGGGTGAAATCCATGGTACGGTCGATTTCATCTGCGGAGGCAGTGACATCTTCTTCGACCGTTGCCTGCTCTTCCTGGAGAATCGTTCGGGTGACTGCATCGCGGCGCCTGCCGGCACGGGTCAGTGGGGCTACGTCTTCCACGATTGCACCATCGACGGGTATGATATCTCGAACAAGAACTATACGTTAGGTAGGGCGTGGAATAAATCGCCTCGTGCGGTTTACCTGAACACGACGATGAAGAGGCTCCCGACGGATGCCGCCTGGGGTAACCCGATCAACGATGTGATGCCGGTCCTCTTTGCGGAATATAACAGCCGTGACGCGTATGGCAATGCTGTGAACCTCTCCAATAGACGTTCCTACTACGAGAAGAACGGTAATACAGCCTACATCAATCCAGTCCTCTCCGATGCGGATGCTTCGAAGTACACCTTGCGGAATGTCTTGTCGGGTAGCGACAACTGGCATCCCGACGAGGAGGCGAGGCTGGTCTCCGCTCCGCAGGTGGTCATGCGCAACGATACTTTGCGTTGGGTGGACAATGATTCAGCGCTTTGCTACGTGATCTTCAAGAACGACGTCTATGTGACGAACGTGGCGACCAACTCGTTCGCTGTTCCTGTAGGCTCATCCGAACAGGATGTTTTCACAGTGCGTGCGGCGAATAAGATGGGCGGATTGGGAGACGCTTCCGAAGGCCTTTCCCTCCGCGACAATGTCATCACGACAGGTGTGACGACCGTGATCCCGACGGTTGAGGAGGACGATGCGCCTAGCTATGATCTGTACGGCAGACCATTGAATGAGCCGAGGCGAGGTACCCTTTTCGTCAAGGGAGGCAGACTTTATTGGCAATGTAGATAAATGAGCAGATAATTGAAGTTTTATGTAATGGTGTGTACGCGGGGCTTCTGTGTTCCGCAAAAAAAAATCCCTGACCGAGTTGGCCAGGGATTTTTTATTTATCCAATGAATTATTTCTTCTTGAAATAGGTTGGGGTTGCGCCTGAACTGATTTCAGAGTTGCTTGCAAGCGTACCATCGATGATGACAGTAGAACCTGTTTGGTTACCCTTCAAGCAGAAAAGCACTTTTGATGGGTTGGCTTTCGCATCAGCTGTTTTCCACTCTTGGAAGTCCTCGCTCAAGTAAGAAGCACCAGCGTCGCTCAAAGTCTTTTGTGCGCCATTGATCTTGATGACAACCTTTCCGTCCGTTGCTGAAACCACAGTGAATTCCTCGTAGATGTTGGTTAATGATCCTTTAGCCTCTTTCGTGTAGAGGATCACATCACCTGTTTTTACGCTGATTGAGTTCTCAGTGAATTGGAAGAAATCGTCTGAAGAGTCGTTGCCTTCGTTGTTCTCTGTGTTTTGTTGATTTTGGTTGTTGTCGTCCTCATCATCGTCACCACAGGAAGAGAATGTCAAGGCCGTAGCCAAAGCAGTAAGCATAACTGCCCATTTGAAAAAATTCTTTTTCATTTTTCTAAAAAATTAGTTGTTAAACAATAAAGTATTAGTGAATCAAAACATGTTTCTTTTATTGTATGTTTAATGTCACACAATTCAAAGTTAGTTAGAATATTTTTTTGCGCAAATAATTCTTACACAAAATCGTCCCTGTTTGTTTAATTAATGTGAAATCCGGGAAAGATATTTCCCGATGGTCAGTCCTTCCATGGAAACGCACCGAATCATCATTCGTAAGTGGGGAAATGGTAAAATCGAGACTTCCTCTAATTCTCTTTTTGTTGACATATCTTTTTTCTCTGTGATGATAATAGTCTCCATGGCGTTTTTTTTCGTCTGAAAATTTGCATGGACGTTTCTTTTTTGCTATATTCATATCGTTACACATTAACACTGAATGTAAATTTACAAAGTATGTCTGGGGTGAGACTGCTTGTGATAAGTGGTCTCCCCTTTTTAAAAAAGTACTTTGGGTGATATATGATATGGTCGAAAGGCCATCAGGCTAAAAGCCTTTATTACACGACACGCCGGGAACCCGGTTCACCTTAGGACTGAATCGCAGTCCTAAATCCGACGAAATGGAGAGATAGCGGCGCAAAGCCGAAACGGAGGATGGGCCCCATGGCTCGCGGAGTCGCCTTTGGGTGCGGTGGCATACTGCCTCTCTTCAACGTATATTCGACGTCATCAACCTAAATCCCCATAATTTAAAAATCAAAATTCTAATTGCCAATTGTCTATTTCCCGTGATGAAAATGTTCCACACGATGAAAAAAGTGCCCGAAAAGTTTGCATACCCGAATCATTTTTGCTATATTCAAGTATTACACATTAACACTGAATGTAAACTTACAAAGTATGTCTTGGCGGAGACTGCTTGAGACAAGTCGTCTCCCCTTTTTAGACACTTTGAATGATTATAATACATGACCGAAAGGTCATCAGGCTGAAAAGCCTTTATTACACGACTCGCCGGGCGACCGGCATTCACCTTAGGACTGAATCGCAGTCCTAAATCCGACGAAATAGAGAGTGAGCGGCGCAAAGCCGAACCCCCTGGACGCTATGTCTGTGGCCACCGGACGGACGCATGTCATGCGCCCTTTCGCCTTTTTTGTATATTTTTCAAAAAAAATCCTTTGATAAATTTGTATTTCTCGTTTATTTTTCTTACATTAGTACATATTCACATTACACTGATGAAAGTGAATCCGTCTGTTGGTCTGTCCGTTAAGGTGTTACGTCGCAGGCTGTTAGGTGTTAATATTGTGCCGTGGCTGGCTCGGCGGGTAACAAGTGGGTAACAGAAACGAGAAAGGACGGGGTGCTCTCCCGTCCTTTTCCTTTACTCTCATCTCTCTTTAGAATTTCACGTTGAATTTCTTTTCTAAAAGCGCTTTGCAGTCCATCTTCCCAAATAGTCCGTTTTGGATCTCGCTCAGTTCTCTGATGGAACGATAGAACAACATCCCGACCATCATCTCATATTCATCCATCGACTTGGTCTTGTAATAATGATGTCCCGCCCTTATCCATGCCTTCAACCATCTTGGATTATCCTTGAAGAATTGCACTCTATTCTTTTGGCTCATCAGCGGACATCCTTCACATCCCAGTCTCCTCTCAGGATGAAAGACTCCATCCTCATCGTAATAGTGTGGATGGCACTTGATTCCTCTATCCTCAATAAAATCTGCGACATCCTCAGCGGTCCAATATAGAATAGGGAAAATTTGCTGCACCTTCTTTGTTTTCGTGTAGACTCTGCAAGCGGTTGGCTCTTTGTATCTTTCCTTTCTCTTTCTGCTCTCTTCTGCTCTTATTCCAATTATAACAGTATTGCTGTCAGTTGGATATTCTTTGAGCCTACCGCAGCATATTCTGTGATATCTGTTAGGATAGCCAGATATTTTTATAATATCAAAAAAACTCATGGGTGGTTGCAAAATCTCGACTCCATTATCCTTGCAGTGCTTTAATGTTCCTGCGGGGTCAATAGTTGTATTTTTGTAGCGGGCAGTGAATTTTATTCCCGCCTCCTTCGCTAGTTGAAGAATGACATCAGAGTCTTTCCCTCCGCTGTATGCGAGTTCTACATCATCTTTATCTCTGCAAGTTGATTGCAGCAACTTGATTGATTGATTGATTTTCTTTCTCAATTGTTCAGTCATATTCTGTCCTCCTATTCCTTTAATCCGGCATGCGTATTTCGCCTTGCGGAAGCCCTCGGTATATCTCCTCTGCGTCATCCTCGTAGTCGGACTCGTCGGGTGGAACCCGCGCCCCCGATGGAAGAGCTATCCTGTCCCGATCGGCAGTGTCGAACTCGTCCACCACGTTCTCCTGGACGACTCCCCATTCGCCACGCATGAATGCTCGGGCGGCTTCGGGGCTGTCGAAGTCGGCGGGCATGTCGTCTCCATTTATTGACCTCTTATACCTCATCACGTGCCAGCACCCGTCGTGTTCGGTGAACTCCTCGACCACGTATCGGACATCCGTCCGCTCCATCCCGCCTTTCATCTCGCCCCATCGGGTGAGCTTCTTCTCTACTACTCTTCTCTTCATAGATCCCTGCATTTATTGTATTTGTTGTTTCCGTGCTTGCATTCTTCGCATTTCTTCCCCTTGTTAACGCACACCAGCCTATAGACCGTTCTGCCTGAGCTTACCCATTCGAGTTTGAGGTGTGATTGCGATGTCGTTGGCTTCACTTCGCTCATCACATCTCCCCCTCCCTTAACACTTTGACATATTCCTTTTCGAACGTGGTGCAGTACGGGCATCGCTCGAAGTCGATGATGTAATTCAAATTCTTTATTTGACCGTTATCATCTCGGCTTACATCCCGCACACAGAAGCAGATATTTTTACTGCGTTCGCATCGTATCTCGGCTTTTCCGAAGGGGCATTGCCATATCCTCTTTGGCTCTTCATTCAGTACTATTTTTGCCATGTTTCAATTGTCTTTTCAATTAATTCCTTTAACATCTCCGAGCGGTATTTCGCCTCGCATGAATCATTGACTGACGACCATCTTTTTAGTTCGGATTCGAGCAAATCATTGAATTTTTCATCCTTCCATTTTGCCATATTGATTGCGGCAGAGTAAATGTGTGATTCCCTTTCAATGTTAACTCCGTAAACTTCGTTGAATAGGCTACATATATCCCTTGCCTTTTCTTCGTTCGTCATATATCAATCTCCTTTTCAATTCCGCATAGCCTAAAAGCGTGCTGAAGTTCGTGAACATACTTTCCGCAGTGGCGTAAAAATGAAGGATCATCAGTATTAGTATTAGTATTAGTATTAAGATACGCGAAATATCTACCATCTCCAGTTAAGTCAATACTTGCATATCTTCCAATTCTATATGAGCCTTGCGGATTCAAATTAATTCCATTCTTTTCAAGAATTTCCGCAGTGAGCTGTATTGGCTCGATGCTGTCGTAGCCGTGATAGAACATCTCACCCCTTCCGTCAAGGAATCCAGCCTTCACTGTTCCAAGTGCGGCGATGCGCATCGGTGTTCCTGAGACTGACACCCAATCGCCTAACATTAATCCTTGTTTTTTCATCGTTTACCCTCCTTTCTTACCAGTTCCACCTCGATAGGCTCATCCCCCCATCTGATTTCGGGGAAGTCGGGGTCGATGTCCTCGATGTAACGGAATAGATGATCCGCCAGCGTGCGGCTGTCCGCGTCCCTGGGAAGTCCGCCCTTGGCCCTGCTGAAGTTCGTGCATTCCAGCGACGCCCACAGGACCACCTTCGCCTCGGGGTACTCCGTCCTCATCCTGCCGAGGTGGGAGACGAGCTCCGTGGTGTCAAGCGTCCGTATGTCCTCAATGAAGTGCAGCACGTCCTTATGGTTGGCCATGTGCGACGCTATGGCGTTCGGGTCGTGGTTCACGCAGGCGACCACCTTCGCGCATTTCTCGCCCGTCAGCCTCGACTCCTCGACGCCCGTTGTCGTCCCTCCCGCACCGCAGAAGAGGTCGACGTATAATAGGTTCACCATATCCTTTATTTTTAGTTGTTATTTAACATTTCCTGCACCGCGATCAGCCCGCACTCTCCAAGCGCGAAGGCGACGAGAAATCCTATCGCCATCGCAATGCCCGCCACTATGAGGCGGGCTATTTTGTTAATCCTTGTTTTCATATCTTTCTTTTATAATTCAAAGTCTTCCTCATCTATCAACGGTTCTCTCCACTCCCCGCCGTTGGAGCGGATTAATATGCTATCTACGGGCTCATTTGAACGACTTGGAATGTAGTCGAAGACAGAATGTACTACTCTGTGTTCCTTGTCGTTGTCGCCTTCAAGGAAATATATAAACTCCCTATGTTCCTCGGGGGCATCACGAAGCCACCAGCTAAGTTCCTGATTCGTCATTCTTCGTGGCGTGACGGGCTCCTTGAGGCAGAAACATGCTGTTTCATTAAAAGTTACACCCTCTTTATCACAGTAATGCGTCTCTTCGAATCCTGTTTCATGTCGAATTAATGCTACAATAGGATACCCACGAGAACTTCTGTCGGTGCAAATTATCCTAACGTCTTTTCCGCCTTCCGTCACCACCTCCAAGCCATCAGGATTGGATGGTGTCTTTGCCCTTTGAATGTCAAAGGGTATCAGCTTGTAATTTTTTTCCATTATCTTGTCTTTTTAATGATGAAACTTATTTCGTTGGGAATTGCACCCCATTCTTCTTTTCCTTTGCCAATCTTGATTTCAGGGGATCCGTCGAACATAAGATTTCGTTCTTTGTCCCCTCCTTTCGGATAGCCGGATTTTAGAACTAGTCCGTCGAACTTCTTCGGCCTGAAATAGGGGCATATTTCTCTGTAAAAGCATGGAGTTTTTATCTGACTATCAAACACCGTCGTACAAAATCGATCGTAGTTGTTGCAAAGCCTTTTCGCCCAGTATTTCGTTATTTTTCTGTAGTCCCCCGGCTTCTCCCCGGACTTCCACATGTCGAACCAACGTTTTTTTAGATTTAGCGTTAGATTATTATTCATTCCTTTAGTCTTTTAACTTAACCTCACTTTAAATTTCACGACCTGATATTCCCCTGGGTTCATCTCGTTTAACTTTTCACATACGAGATTTGGCTCCTCCTCCTCGTAGTATATCTTACGAACATATTCGTGCGTATACCTCTGCGTGCTGACGACTACCCATCTATCCTCGTATCTTGTACCCTCTTCGATGAATAGATCGTATTCGTCCTCCTTTTGTGAATCAGGCGGGAGTATCCTGACCGTTCCCTGTGAAGTCCATCTGCAAGGCATCTCCTCGCCGTTTTTTTTGTATACGACCCCGACGATGGGAAACCTGTATTTTAAGTCGTAATCGTGTATCTTCACATGGAGTCCCTTCCTCGTCACGACGGTAGCGCCCGCTTTCGCCTTCTCGACGCTAAACGGAATGTACCGCAATTCGCCGAAGAACTCCTCGGATTGTCCACGTTCCGCCGAGCATAAAAATTCAGCCATCTTTTCCGCCGCTATCTTTGCCGCTCTGTAGACGTTGTTTTCCTCGCAGGCACATGGATCCATATCCCGCATTCTTTCCTCAGCGAGTTCTTTTATCTTGTCTTTTAGTTGCTTTATTGCTTCCATATTCATTCCTCCTTTAAAGTTCCGAGGGGATGGTGGAGACACTTGCGGGGGTGTAACCCATCACGCTCATGAATGCGAACACACTCCTCTTCGCAGAGGTTGTACCAAGAGTAGTCGCCAAATATATCTTTTGCTCTTTCATGCCATCTGACTACATACCTTCCCATCCTTCGCTTTATTTATATTCCTTTACTAAGTCTTTAAGCATTCCTATAAGCGAATCCTGCGCCCCCGCTTTGCGGTCTATGGCGGCGAGTTCCCTCTCGTCCACCGTGCCGGGGCACACTAGCCTGTGCACCATGACCGGGTGTTCTTGCCCTTGCCTGTGTAACCTGGCGTTCGCCTGCTGGTATAGCTCGAGGTTCCACCCCGTGCCGCACCACACGATCGTGTGCCCCCCGTCCTGCATGTTGAGCCCGTAGGCCGTCGACGCCGGATGCGCAAGCAGGACGGATATCTTCCCGTCGTTCCAGTCCCTGAGGTCCTTGTCTCCCTCGTAGGCCCTTGCGGACGGTATCGCTTTCAGTATCCTGTCGAGGTCGTGACGGAACTGGTAAAAGACCAGAACCGGGCCCGACGAAGCCTCGACGATCTCCTCCAGCCTGCTGAGCTTCTCCCCGTGCACCTCCACGACGCTGTGGTCGTCCCCGTATACAGCGCCGTTGGCGAACTGCGCCAGCTTGTTCATCAGCCCGGCGGCGTTCTCCGCGGTGACCTTTCCCTCCTCCATGTCCTTGCGGAACTCCAGCACCATGCCCCGCTCGAAGTCCTTGTACCTCTTCAGCACGGTGGGGCTGAGCATCACCTCGTCCGTCACCTCTATGCGGTCGGGCAGCGTGATGTAGTCCTTCGCCTGCATCGTCAGGCAGATGTCGCCGATTCGCCCGAGGATAGCGCTCTCCGCCCCCTCCTTCGGCACATACTTCGTCGCCACCTTACCTATCGGAACGGCGGTGAAGTAGGCCTCACGATACCGGCCGATGAACTTGCCGAGCCTCTCCCCCTGATCGACGCAGTATATCTCCGCCCACAGATCGAGCAGCGAGTTCGGCACCGGTGTGCCTGTGAGCCCTATCACCCTGCTTGCGCAGGCGGTCATCTTGCGCAGCGCCTTGAAGCGTTTCGCCTGACGGCTCTTGAAGCTCGTTAGTTCGTCGATCACGATGCAGTCGAACAAGGGCCGTGTTCGGAGGAGACTGCGGGAGTAGTTCTCAAGGAGCCACACCACGTCGTCGCGGCTCATCACGTAGATGTCGCCCGAGCCGTCCGCCATAGCGGTCTTGCGCTGCTTCTCGGTGCCCATCACCTGAACGACCCTCAGCCCCCCGAGATGTCCCCATTTGCCCGCCTCCTGGCTCCACGTCGACTCCGCCACCTTCTTCGGGGCTATCACAAGGACCTTGCGGACCTCCGCCTCGTCGATGAGGTCGGACAGGGCGGTGAGCGTGCTCACCGTCTTGCCCAGTCCCATGTCGAGGAACAGGCAGCATCTCGGGTGCTCCTTGACGAAGCCTATCGCCCTGCGTTGGTATGGATGTGGATTGAATTTCATGGATTATCGTATATCTTCATTAGTCGGTCAACCGCATCGAATGTGTCGACGACATGCACTTTCTGCCCGAGGCTAACCAATCGGTCCATCCTGATCAGTTGGATGTTGCGCGGAATTTTAGTCGGTGCTTTCACTTCCACCCAGAAGAGCACTCCCCCCGGTAAAAGGCATATCCTGTCGGGATAACCGATCTTCGCCGGATTGAAGTACTTGAGGCATTCGCCCCCCCTCTTCTCCACTTCACTCACCAGCCTCTTCTCTATGTCCGTCTCCTTCAGCATCTTTGATCCCCTTGTAAGTCCAATCTTCGTTCTTCGTGTAGCCCGTCATGACTTCCGTGCCTTCCGCCCCCTGCGCCCAGTGCGAGAAGTCCGTCCGGCACCGCCTCCACCTCCGCATCTCGTCCCTCATCTTCTTCTCGAGGTCACGGACGATCCGGATGTGCTCCGTCCTCGCAGTGGCGAGCCATCCCGCGTAGAGCTCGTATGGTATCTTCACCTTCTGCCGCTTACCTTTCTTCTTCGGTTTCGCCTGCGCGGGCGCCTTCGTCTGTGGCTTCTTAGGCTCCTCCTTCACGGGCTCCTCCACCACCGTCTTGACGATGATGCCGAGGCGCTCCGCCTTCTGCTCTGGCGTCTCCTTGCGTCTCGCCGCTACCTTGGCGGCGTACTTGCTCATCTTAGGGGGTTCGGTGGACACCGCCACCGCTTCTCCGATTCTCGCTCTTTTACCCATCGCTCTACTCTTTTAATGAAATTGTAGCCCTCGGCGCCTTCTCCACGCGGGGGTGGATAGATGTACCATAACCCGTTTGTGTGCAGACGAGCGTTTGAGACAAGTGATTGTCGTCCCGCGGGGCGGCCTTACCGAGGTGCTTAACACAGAAATAAATTAAAAGATAATATAAAAGTCCGTCGCCATCTCCGATCCGGTCGCCATGAGTTAAATTGATTTAACAAAAGAATTATTGCATGGAATATCGAATCGGCGGCATTAGCGGGCCTAAAGAAAAATTTTCGTCATTATCATGGAATATTTAGAACTCGTTATTTTTGTCTAGCCCGTGCCCGTAGCACGTTGCGGCGCTTAGCGGCCGCCCGCTTATTCTTCTTTACATTACGGAATATCCGAAAGGGCATGCTGTTCATTGACATTCCCGGATGGGGATTCACTAATGCCGCCTGGTCTTTGGGATTCGTTAGTGCCACTAATGCCGCTATTTCTTCTGCTGGCGTTAAGTCTTCTCTCTTCTTTTCCATTGTCTTTACTATTTTATTTTAATTGTTAGTTATTCATCTTCTTCCTTGAAGCCCTTCAAGACCCATCCCCTTTGGCGGCCATAACCCGCCACACGGACACGGCCGGCGCTCCAGCCTTCCTTTTTGCGCATTAGTTTGTTCACCTTGCGCAATACGTAAGGGTATTCCTTTGCGTTCTCCGGCATGCCGAGTTGCTCGTATACGAACTCCCCCGCGAAGAACTTCGTCCTCTTCAGTGTCTCGCTCGCGAGAGGGTCGGGGTTCTGGATGAATGCGCGCCTGTGCGCCTTCTCCTTCGTGTACCAGTCGGCGGGTAACAACGTGCTCAGATATTCGTCCAGCATTCCCGGCATTGGGTCGTCGTTGTCGATGTTGGCCTCCTGCTGGCGTATCCTCGCCTCTTTCTCCATGTCGGGATCCAAGTAGAGCGTCTCGTTCTCGTTGAATCTCACCATGGCCTCCGCCCACAGCTGGTCACGGTCTTCCCGAATCGCCTTGAACGGGTCCTTGAAGGAGCACTTCGACGCGTCCACACGCACGACCCAGAATCGGCGGTTGCCCGTATCACCCTTCAGGAAATCGTCCTCATTAGTCGTGCCGAAGAACACGCACTGACGGGGGTAGGGTTGAACCCTTTTTCCGTAAGCCTGCCGATACACGTCCTCCTTCTTGGACAGGAAGTTCTTGACCTGCTCGACATCAGACCTCTTGATGGACGCCAGCTCGGCCAGCTCGATGATCCACGCCCCTCGGAGCGACTCCATGCCCTCCTTACCTTCCGTCGTGACGATCGAGTCCGAGAACCAGTCTCCGCCCATCGTGCTGAGCAGGGTGGATTTTCCGATGCCCTCTCCGCCCGACATGATGAGGCAGTAATCGAATTTCGTGCCCGGGTTCATGACCCTGGCCACAGCGGCGGTGAAGATCTTGCGTGTCATCGCCCTTGTGAGCGGGGTGTCCTCGGCTCCGATGTAGTCGATGATGAGCTTGTCGAGCCTCTCGATGCCGTCCCATGTCAGGCCACGCAGATACTCCACTATCGGGTGCCGCTGGTTGTCGACGAACACGGCGGCGAGAGCATCGTTTATCCTCTCCTTGCCTGTGAGGCCATAGACCCTCTCCAGGTACGCACGGAGGTTCGAGTCGTCCATGTCCGTCCACGTCTTCGTCATGCGGCTCCACGGGAGATTGTCGGCGCAGTCGTAGCCCGTGAACCTGTCATGCCACAGTCTGCCTTTCAGCAGCGGGTCCCCCTTGAGGGCGACGATCACATTATTGATCGACTGGCGGACGTTCCCCTTCGAGTCCCTGTCGAGCCTCGACAAAACCTCCGAACCGTCCTCGTCCGTTATGCCGCTGAAATCCTCCTCTATCTTCTTCCTCCTGTCCTTCATCACCTCGGCGTTCGTGCGCTTGTCGGAGCCTGCGAAGCGCATCATCTCCACGTAGGACGGCAGTTTCGTCACTTCCGCACCCTCGTCCTTGCCCTCGTCCATGACTCCGAACTTGTGGATGCGGACGATGTCGAAGGCGTTGCAGAGCCTGCCGCACATAGGGTCGGTATCGTGGTGGGAGTAGGCGAACTGGTGCGAGTAGCAGACGAGTCCGCCCGACACGGAGCCCTTGCGGTAAGTGTATCGGCCTTCCTGTGCGGTCGGTTCGTACACGTCTTGCAGGAACGTGTCTATCGCGTCCTCGATCGTGTATGCCCGGCAGAACGCCCCGATGATTCCCTCCTTCTCGCAGGGGTTGCCCGCCTTCTGGCGCTCCTTCCTCAACACCTTGTCCTCCGTGGCGCCGTACGGCCACTCGGACGCGTCCTTGGCGTTCGTGTACGTGGCGAGTATGGCGTCCACGTCTATCGGATCGCCCTTCTGCTCGTGGAACACGTACTCCGCATCCGTCGGGCTCGAAGGCCAATAGAAGAGGCGGGGGAGTTCGTAGGTGGTGTGGTCGAAGAGGTCAAGTCCGAGGGTGAAAGCTATGCGCCTGCACACCGGTTCGTACTCCCACGGCTCCACCTCACGTGAGAAGGGAATCACGAGACGGTACCTCGGAGCCTTCTCCGTATGCTTGTGCGTCGAGTAGAGGAAGGCGGCGCAGGAGAAGTTCATCGTGAAATCTTCCCAAACGTCCGTCTTGCCGTGGTCGATGTCCAGCGTCGCCACGCTGCGGAAGCGGACATGTCCGTTCCTGCGCAGGCCGTCGTTGAGGTACCCGCCGACGAATCCGCCGACGTCCTTCCTGTTCGACTGCGTCTCCCTGTCCATCTTGGCGTACTCCGCCACCGTCTCGCCCGTGCGGATGGTCTCCCTGCACTTGTCGACCAGTTGGGACCACTCCCACGTCACATTCGTCCAGGCCTTCGCCTTCCTGCTAGGCGCTATCGATATCTTGATTTTCATGCCTTAACCTTAATCTTTCTTATAGTACGGGGTGGTGTAGCCTGCGCCCTTCAGTGGCAAGCCTTCCGCCCACTCAACCGGTTCACTGAATATCTTCTCCACATCCTCGAGCTTCACCTCGTTCGGGTCCGCCTCGACGATTATCTCGTCATGCACGTGAAACACGACGGGTAACCCGTCACGCTCCGCCCTGAACATGACCCATGCGAGTATGTCCCTCGCCGTCGCCTGGACGATGTTCTCCACCATCTTGCCACCGTACGTCTCCAGCCGTCCCCACTTCTTTGTAGTTTGATTGGTACCCTCGTAGGTGATTGCTTCCGTCATCTCCTGACGATCGAACTTCGTCTTCATGTATTCCTCGACCTTCGCTCTCGGGTAGATGAGCTTTCGCCCGCTTGGCAGCTTGATTGTCAGGCAACCACGCTCGAATCCGAACTCGAGACCCATGTTCGCCTTGACGGAAGTCCCCGTCACGATAGCCCTCTTCGCCGCCCGCTCCACGACATCCCACAACTTCACGATGTGGGGGTTTGCGGCTCGCCATTTGCTGACTATCTCCGCCTCGTCCTTCTGCGAGAGCCCCATGCGTTGCCCCCCCATGTTATCGAGGGCGGAGACACCGCCTCCGTAACCGAGCGCGAGCGCCGCGATCTTGCCCTTGGCCCGCAGTTCGGAGTTCACGCCGTGCTTCTCGACAGGCACGCCGAACATCTGCGAGGCGGTGGCACAGTAGATGTCGCCCCCTTGACGGAACACATCGAGCACCCACCGCTCGCCAGCCAGCCACGCCGTCACCCTCGCCTCGATGGCGGAGAAATCGCACACGTGGAACACCTTGCCGTCTCCCGCCACGAAGGCGGTGCGGATAAGCTCAGAAAGCACTTGTGTGGGGTTGCCGTAGTTCAGCGTGAAGTCGTCGAGGTCTCCTGCTTTGACGAGTCTCCTCGCCTCGTCGAGGTCCTTGAGGTGGTTCTGTGGAAGGTTCTGCACCTGCACGAGCCTTCCCGCCCATCGCCCCGTGCGTGCGGCTCCGTAGTATTGAAGGAGCCCGTGGATGCGCCCGTCACGGCACACGCAGTCGAGCATGGCGGAGTACTTCTTCACCGAGGTCTTACCCATCTCCCTGCGTAGCTTCAGGACCTTACCCGCCACCCCATGGAAGCCTACCGCCTTCTCGATGTCGTCCATTTCGGCCTTGTTAAGGCTCGGCACGATCACACCCGTCTTTTCCCTCAGCCAAGTCTTCAGCTGCGCCGGGCTGTTTGGGTTCTCGAGGCCGGTGATGCGCTTCGCCTTCTCGAGGAGCTGTGCGGTGTACTCGTCGGCCAGGCGGTCGGCGCATTCCACGAACCGGCGATCAATTAGCACGCCCCTGTCGTTGATGCGCTGGTCGATGGCATAGAGCGAGCTCTCCCAGCGGGGCTGCGTGAACCTCGTCACGGCCAACCTGATGGACTGCTCCACCTCGACATCCCTCTTGCAGTAGGCCTTGAAGACCTCCCACGCCTCGGGGTCGTCCTCCGGTAGCGTGCGCTCTCCCTTCCTGTTAGGGCAGGAGAACTTGCGTATCAGCGCCTTGCCCTCCTTCATCTTGCCCTCGTCCTTCTCGTCTAAGCCGAGTACCTCGCCGCACTGGGCGAGCGATAGGGGCAGACCGCATCTGGCGGCCGTCACCATCGTGCAGTCCCACTGGTCAGGGTCGAGGAACTCAGACGAATTCAGGAAGGCACGGTCACGCAACCACCTCGACAGACAGACGCGCTCGAATGTAGCGTTGAATGCCGTCTTCGTCACGGTCGGGTCCGTCAGCGCCCAGAAGATGTCCTCCGGCAACCTCTCGCCCGTCGCTATGCTCACCACCTCGACCGGTCCGTAGTCCACGGCGTAGGCGAAGAGCAGGATACGGAAATCGGGATGCTCCGCGTATCGGTACACCCCGCATTCCGCAAGGTCCGCTCCGCTGTAGGTCTCTATGTCGATGCTTAATGTCTTCATTTCTTAGACGTATATTTCTGCAGCCTCAAGAATTCGCCCTCGTCAGTGACGAAGAGACGGAAGGCAACAGCGTGTAACTTTTCGTCGATGCAGAGGTATGTAACCTCACGCCATGTGCGCCTTGTCTTGTTCTTTACCTCGACAAGGCTATACTCCTTGCCGTTGTGCTTCAGCACCATGCGGTCAAAATCCACACTCATGAAGTGGGTTTCGAAGGCGCTCACCTCGATAGTGAGGAATAGCAGTAATATCGTAACTATCAATCTCATGATATATGGGTTTAAAAAGGGGAGGGGCGAGCCCCTCCCGATTAATTAAAGATCATCATCGTCATCACCGCCGAATCCATCGAAATCGGTGTCGGCGGATACTCGGCCTCCGAGTCTCTCATCGTCCTTGTACTTCATCACGTTATTCAGACCGCAGGCGATTCCCTTGTTGCCGTTTTTGTCATATGCAAAGAACGTCACGGAGACGTACGCCCACATGCCTGAATAGACCTCCTCCTCGTCCGTGATCGGATTCTTGAACTTGTCGACCACTCCGGGGCGTGTGCTGCTCTTCGCATTAAGGTAGAAGCTATTCGCATAGACTTCATCGTCCCTATCCTCCCCGTCATGCAGAGGCATCTCTAACTTTTTCGGCTCCTTGCCGCTCCATTTGCTGACCAGTCCCGCTTTCTTCGCCGCCTCAATGGCGGACTCGATGGCCTTCACCGTCTTGGCCTCACCCCTGGGGATGATGACATTAGTACTGTATTTTCCCTCGCTCTCCCCGTCAGGTGAGTGCTTCGTGAGCAAGTGTGTGTAACTCAATCGGCACGGGCCGAATATCACTTTGGCCTCTTTAACTATCGGATCTTTCATGATTAAAAATATTTAAATGTTAATATTCAGTTAATTAGTGTTTTAGGCCGTTTCCGCGAATCCCGCGAAGTCCTGCGCTATAGGGTCGATAGCCGGGCGTTTATCGTATTCGGGAACCAGTGTAGGCTTTCCCTGTGGCTTCGTGATAGTGTCTCCCGCCAGCTCCGCCAGCTCCTTCTTCCCGACGAGCTTTTCAAGGTCTGTGATGCCCTTCAGCTCGAGCGGTTTGTAAATCTCCGTCAGCCCCATCTCACGAAGGATGTGGCCGAGTCTCACGGGGTCCGTGACCTTCCTCAGCGACTTCCCTTCGACGATCTTGTAGCCTTCGTAGTGCGTGCCGTTGAGCGCCTTGCCGAGTGCGTACTCCTCCATGGAGGCAGCCCATTGCTTCACGATGCCGAGGCTCGGCAGGATCTCTTTCGCCATTTCGTCATCTGTTATCTCCGCTTTCCCGCCGAATTTCTCCGCGATCGTGAGGCATTCGCCAGCCAACTTGGCGCACCTTCCCCTGATTGCGCAGAAGCGGCACCATTCTCCGCATTCCTGCTTCCCTGTCCCGCTCATGGCCTCGGCGGCCTTCGGTGCGAGGATCGTGTCCGCCCACCATCCGAGGACTTCGACGGGCAACTCGAACTCGCTCAGGTTCTCAAGGCGTGGCTGGATGATCGTCATCCGCACCTTCTTGATGTTGTACTCGTCCTCGAACTCGGCCAATGCCCCGAGGGCGTATATCATAATCTGGGGATTCCAACGGGCTGAGACCTCGACGCCCTTCCCGTACTTGAAATCGACAACCTCCATCGTGCCGTCGGTGATGATGATGGCGTCTCCCGTTCCAAAAGATTCGGGTATCCATCTAGTGAAGTCCAAGCGCTTCTCCACGAAGAGCTGGCTGTCCTTCACCTTAATCTTCGCCTTCGAGAACTTTTCGCCCACGATCGTGACGTAGGTGGTGACATGGTCGAACATCTCGGCCGTTAGGTACTTGTCCTTCAGTTGCTCGATTTCCTTGTCCTCGCTTTCCGTAGTTTGGCCGAGCATCACCTTCAATTCCTTGGCGCAGTATGCGTGCGCCAACGTGCCTTCGAGGGTGTAATCGGTATCTTTCCTCGGCTCCTCCGCCTCCAGGTGTGGAGCCGCCGTGCAGTGCATCCATCTGTGGCTACCGCTCGGGCTTAGCAATGCGTGCGTATCTGGCATAGTTGTATCCTCCAGTTGGATTAGAATGGTGTGGATCTGAGAAGTCCGTCTTCGCCGATGATGATGTCGGCGCACTCGTCGATGAAGGCCTTGCGGAGCTCCACAGGCAGCTCGCTCGGGCGGTCGTAGCCGAGGCGGGCGGACAAGTTCTTGAAAAACGCAGTCAGGTTCTTGTGCCACTTGGTGTAGCCCTCCCCCTGCGGATTGTCCTTGTAGTCCTCTCCCTCGATGCGGCATCTGCACTTGTGCATAGCCTCACGGACATCCTCCTCCGTGTATGTCGCCTTCTGTGGCTGAGGTTGCGCCTTAGACTGTTCCTCCTGTCGCGGTTGCGGCTGTGGTTGAGGTTTCGCCTCCTGCTTCGGCGCTTCCTTCTCCGCTTGCTTGGCCGCCTTAGACTCAGCCTTCTGTTTCACTTCCTTCACGACGACCACGCTCTCCGGCGCCGCCTTTCGTGTTCCGAGAAGGCTCTCGGCGAGAGCCCTCAACTCGGGTGTCACCCCGATCTCGATACTAATCTTTAAATCCATAATAACACTTTTTTAAAATTGTACATCAGTGCGCGACGGAGGGGATTCGAACCCCCCTTAACGGGCGCAGGGCGATATCTTCATACGCTAAGGGCTATTAACATTGAACTATTAACTTTTTAAAAATTCACTTATGAAAGTCATACATAACATGACGCCAGTATTGGTGATCGCAAAACAACCCGTTCCTGTTCTCCCCCGCTCTCTTGCGGCGGACATCGCTTCGTGGGAAAGCGAGGATTCGAACCCCGCACAGTGGAAGGCGCGCAGAAGTCTTTACGCAACATACGCCCCGCCGTTACCCTTTCGGCGCTATTCCCCAAGTCGCCTCTCTCTGCCCTCACGGGTGAAGAGGCGTGGAAAAGTTTAAAATTGCATGGTGTGTAACCATCTCAAGGTTGTGGGTCGCATGGAGTCGAACCATGCCACGGACCATCTCCCCCGTAAAAATGTCATCTGTCAGATTACTTTATGACCGACGGATGGCGTGCCCGAATCGTTATCCGGGCGGAATTTCTTTATCTTCTTATCGTGCTGATAATGTGTATCTATAAGCCTCCTGCTCAATCTCGTCTATCGTCGGTATCCTATCTTGTAGCATCCAATCCTCCAGCTCCGACTTCCTGAAGAACACGTTCGCCCCTTTCTTGTAGTGGGGTATCAATCTGCCATGCACCAAGTGCCTGACGCGACTTTCCGACAGACCGAGAAACAGCGCCGCCTCCCTGACGTTGAAAGCCTCCTTCGAGCTTATCATTACGAGGCGCTCTATGCGCTCCAGCCTCTCGGCGAGTTCAGCCGCATGTTGTGCCATAGCTCACCCCCCCCCTCTTTTCATTCGCTCATCGTATTCCTCAAGATGACGCACTAATAGAGCCAGCTCATCGATAGTGATCTTCTCATGCTTGACTGACGGCCCGCCATCGTTGTTTATGCTATATGCCGTGGCGGTATCGTAGCACATCCTGAGCTCCAGCCTTCCGTCCTCCGTCTTGTAGACGGGATATGTCTTACCCGAAGGCTGCACTTCCGAGGTCTTGGCCTCGTAGGCTATCTCGTCCATCGGGCGGTTCTCCGCCATCATCTTATCCACCTCGCTCATGCCTCACCTCCCTTCCCGTTGAATCTTCCGTACCATCTGTCGTATAGGCGCACGGCCAGCATCGCCGCTCCTACGCCCACCGCCTTCGTGAACAGGAAAGAAGCTGTCCACTCGGCCAACGGCATGCCCTCGTCCGGTGCGGAGAAGACCCCCACGACGGCCACGAGGGCTATTATCAGAATCGTGATCGCTTTCATGTCTTATTCCTCCTTCTTGAACAACTCGTCCTCCGGCACGTTGAAGTAATCGCTGAGGACTTTTTTCGTCAACTCGTCCGGTACAATAGCACCGGATATCCAGGTGCGAACCGTGTTCTCCGACTTCCGGGTGACTTCCGCCACCTCCTTTATGAAGTTCTGACAAGGCGTCAGCTTCGTTTTCTCCCTGTTGTAAATTTCTTTAAATGTCATAAAATTTATATGCATTAAAATTTTTTCTACCTTTGCCGTCGATTTTGGTTTAATTGCCGTAACAATTACAATGGCAAATATAGACTAATAATCTACAATTACAAAATTTTTGTAGAGAAATTTTAGACTGCAAATCGAAAAAATATGGAAACAACTATCAATCAAAGGTTTACGGAGTACATTAAGAGCCTCGGAATGTCCATCCGGAAGTTCGAGGCCCTCAATGGCTTGTCAAACGGCTACGTGAAGAGCGTCACTAGGGGAATCGGAGAAGATAAATTGAGGACTATTAGTCTACAAAACCCGAAACTGAACATAGAGTGGTTGCTGACAGGCAAAGGCGAAATGCTGAAGGATGACCCGGAAGTCTGCGAAAGCGAAGACGCGGACGATGGTGTTCTGATGCACCGCACGAAGGTCGCCCCGCTGGTGCCTGTAGACATCATAAGGAAGCCGAACGTGCGTGTGTGGGACTTTGTGCGCAGGCACCACGAGATCTACGACCGAACCCCGGACCAAATGATGCCGGAATTCGACTTGGCCTACACGATGTACGGAAACGCCTTATCGCCCATCATCGACAGGGGCGACACGATCTATCTGCAGTGGCAGGAGCTGTCCACGGACTCCATCGTGAATGGGCACGTGTACTGGCTCGACACGAAGAAGAACGGCATACTCATCAAGAGGGTATATGTCGAGAACGGGAAGCTGCAATGCTATTCGCTAATGGGCAAGCAACCGGTGAAGGCCTTCTCCCTCGACGAGCTGTTCGACATCTTCTCCGTCGTGTCCATCCTTAAGAACTCAATACCGAACCTCGACGCCACAAGGGAGAAAGAAAACCTCCTCGGGGAGGTCATAGAGCAAAACGGGGCGCTAATAGGAGAGCTCTCCGCACACCGTAAACTCGTCGAAAAACTAATCGATAAGAAGCTATGAGCAACACGAGGGTTTATTCGGAAGATTCGAAGGCTACGATGGATAGGTACTTCCTCGCCTTCGAGAGATGCAGGGAACTCGGCCTGCTGACGAACGCAAGCGAATACTTCAAGGAGATCGGAGTGGCGAAACAGAACTTTTACACGCAAAGGAAATTCAGGGGGCGAGGCTACTTCGAGGTGGGATGGCTGACCTCGCTGGTGGAAAAATACCACGTGTCGGCATACTGGCTATTGACAGGCAAAGGCGAGATGTTCTAAGACAAAAAAAAGGGGAGAACCCTTTCGAATTCTCCCCCTCCGTTAGTCGGCTCATGCCCCGACATAGTCACCGTATACATCCCTCAGGTTCGCCCCGATGAGCCTCGCCGTTGCGAGTTGCATCCTGGAATCGAGGAACGGGTTCTTGTGCACCTTGCTGTGACAGGCGTCGCATAAGACCTTGACATTGTTCAGGTCAGTGGCGTACTGTGGGAAAAGGCTTATCGGCAACACATGGTGAGCCGTAAGGCCTAAACCGTAGCCGCACATCTCGCACACGCATCGCCCTTGCTCCTTGCACGACCGCAGGAGAGTCTTTCCGAGCTTCCTTTGCGCTTTCTTCCGGTTCTTGTCGGCCTCCGTACGCCTTCTCGTCCTCATCTGCCCCCCCCCCCTCTGCGGAGGAAAACGTGGATGGAAAAAAGTTTGATATGCCTGTATGTCTGCCCCGGCAACTTCGGATATATCTTGATCATCTCGCACCTCCTTTCTTCCCGAAGAGGTAGTCGGGCTTGATGCCCTCGAACTCCGCGCGGATCCTTCCGATCTGGAACTCGAGCGAGGATATCGCCTCGTCCACCGTTACGCAAGCCTTCGCCACTTCGGGCAGCGTGCCGCCTTTCTCCATCCTGTCGAGCCCCGACACGAGGTCGGAGACAGCTCCGGACATGTCGTCCAGGGCGCTCCTCATCTCTTCCAGCTCCCTCATATCTCACCTCCTTCCTTTCCGCAGACCACGAGGTCGTTTACGCTGTCGGATATATGGGCCGACAGAAATTCCCGCAGGGTTTCCTCGCACTTGGCGAAGTGCTGCCATTCGGGTATCTTCTGCATCACCTCTGACAAGTCCTCACCGAGGCATTCATCGAGCATGCTTGTCACCTCGACGCGCAAGGCGGTCGCCTTGTGCAGGGCGGACAAGATCTTCTCGGTCTTTCCGCCAAGTGTGTAATTAGCCTGTGCGCTCATAGTTCGTACCCTTTCTCCCTTAATTCGTGAATAAGCCTCGTGAACGCCTTATCGTAGTAGAGCGGGTGGTATCTCCCGCTCACGACAAATAGCTTGTTGCGGCCGAACTTCTTGCCTTCCTCCGTGAGCCTCATGCACTTCATCTCATGCCGTCTATCCTCAGCATTGGCGTAGGATATCACCTCAAGGTACCCTTCCTTGACCATGAACGCATTGAACTTGGACACCCGGCATCGGATCTTGCGCATCTCAAGCAGATCGCTCGCTCCACGCAGCCCGTGCGCCGACCATCGGCTACCCGTATATGCGTCCGGGTCGAGGGGAAGCGCATTCGCGTCGACTGCCACGGGCTTCGCCGCCTCCGCCTCGCCGTACAGCAGGCGGTTCGCCTTCTCGAGCGCCGCCGTCGATTCCCTGATCGCCTCCTTGATGGCCGCCAGCGTGCCCTTCGCCGCCTTCAGCTCCGCGTCCTGCCTCCTCATCGTGGCGTCCGCCACCTTCAGCGCCTTCGCCATGATCATCTCCGGCGTGTCGTCGGGCGTAGTCGCAAGATACCCGCCCGTCTTGCGGATCTCCTTCAGAATAACCTTCACTCCCTTCTTGAACTGCTTAGCGATAGGCTTGCGGCTCTGCATAAGAACTTCGTAGAGTCCGTCTTCCGTCAGCATCCACACGCCATTGCCTCCGGTTCTTCCGCCAATGTAAAGATTGTTTACTTTGACTTTTTCATCGTCATCAACCATGTTGACCATGACATCTGCCTTGCTGTGGTCTATTACATCTGCGACTTCTTTAGCCAGGAAGAGCGGAGAATCCGCGGTTCCATAGATTGTGAACTGGTGTCCAAGCAGTTCGGATTTTGTAAGGACTTGTAATGCTTTCTCCATCTTTGAGACTATTTATATTCAGGCAAACAAAAAAAGCGGTTGCCAATACGCTGTCTCAAAGATGGTATTCACTCGTCAGAGCAAAATAATCTACGTACGGCAACCGCTATGCGGTATCTGTGATATGTCAGGGGCATAAAAAAAGCCCACCTGGTGAGCATTAACGCAGCTCCGGCGAATGGATAAACCACCAATGAGACACCGCAAACATAACACTTTTTTTTCATTTGGCATAAAAAAAGTGCGAAAATTTTGGTCTAGGAGCAAAAAAAAGCGTAATTTGCGGTATGTTTAACTAAATTCTTGTAAAGATATGAGAAGATTATTGTTTATATTCATTCTAGCATTGATCCCTTGTGTGTTCACGTCCTGCGAGAAGGGCGATAGCGAAGAACTCGAACAGGAAGAGACAAGGTACAGCCTTAAGGGTACTACTTGGTATACCAAAGATTCGCCGATGACGATACTTTACAGCAACGCCACGTACTGGTTTGATTTTGATTCGGAGAATGTGGAGATATGGTATTCGAAGGACTCCGCTGGAACGTACTACAAGACGCATGGAACCTATAAGTACACGGTCAGCGACAATACATTGCGTATTAAGAACTTCTTCAAGGACGAGGGCATAGACCTCACATTCGAGATCCTGACCAACGGAAATCGGATGAAGAACACAAACGAGGGATACGAATATTTGAAGGTACTAACGAAGAAGTAATACGACACAACGACAAGAGATAAGGGGCGATCCGGTTGCGGGTCGCCTTTTTTGCGTCGACTCGCCAGGTGGTCACAAAAACGGACACAATTTGCCCTGAAAATTCACTCCAAACTTTTCTACTCCTATTATATATATTATATATATACATATATACTTTTTATTAAATAATTATTGTATATTGTGACTATATGTATATAAGGCATTAAGGATTAAGCGGTTAGGTCGGGACAAAACGACGGTCAAAAATTGGGTACGATTTCGGGATTTTTCGAATCGTGGTTAATCGACAATTTTTTGAAAATCCCTTTTTTTGCGAAAAGTGGTACCATTTTCGGAATTTTGAGGGAAAAAACTTGAAACGCTTGCATATAAATGCCGAAGGGGGTAATTTCAACTTACCCCCTTCGCCTCATTACACTATCCTCGTGTTGATCGAGCTCTTGCCTCTCCCGTCTATGACCAGCACGCCCGTCTCCTTGTAGATGGAGAGCACTTCTTCCATCGTCCGGTCCTCGGGCTTCTCGCCCACGTCATATATGACGGGTCGCCTGTTCGTCATGCACATCATCTCGAGCATCTTCCTTACGCTCTCCTGCGTGTCCTCGGGGAGGGATGCGCCTTTTTGTTTGTCCGTATCCATTCTTGATTTTTTTAGTTGATAGAATCTTTTAGTTTCCCGCAATGCGGGCAGAAGAGTATGGAGACCGCGGGGAACATGTTCCTCGCTATCTCGCCCTGAAGGTACGCCGACTCCTCGCTTCCAGGATCCACTCCGTAGAATTCCCCGATGTGCTCCGTGGCGTGCTTGATCTCGTGCTGACACGTGTCGTAGAGCTGCGACGGGTCGATGGATTCGCCTATCACCATGATGGTGAGGTGGTCCTTGAAGTTCGTGAAGGTGTAGCCCGTGTTCCTCCTCGACAGCGCCATGCACGCCTCCCTCGCCTGGTAGTCGGGGCAACCCGCCGCCATCAGCGCCTTGTAGACCTCGGCGAGGTCCTTCTCCGTGCGCACGTCGTACTGGCACATGACGTACCAGTCGCGGTCGCCTATGTGGAATCCCTGACTGATCATAGGTATCTCTCCCAATGTATCGTCACTCCGTCCTCTATCATCTTCGCCTCGAAGCATTCCAGGACGGATTCCGGGTGCCCGTCGGGGTCGCATAGCGTCTCCTCGACGAACAACGCCCTGCGCTTGTCATCATCGCACGTCTTAGGATAGTCGGCTACTGCCATGTTGAAGAGGTACCATGCCGTGTAGTCGAATGCCTCGGGCAACGCGACCCCAGCCGTCGTCAGGGCCTCCTTTACCTCCTCAAGGCTCCTCGGCTTTAGCTTCTTGAGCGCCCCGGTCGTCGGGTCCGTCACCTTCATGTTCGAGATCGCCCATTCCGCGAGCCTCTTGCTGAACATTCCTTTATTGTTGTCTTCGTAGAGGGCCCTGCCCTCCGATATATGGTGTCTCATATCGTCTTCCTTTTTTAGTTTTAACTTGTATGAAAAGAGGGAGGGGCGGAGTTACCCCCTGCCCCTGCATTCCTCCTTGCGGGATCACATGTAACGACCCCTCGAGTCGCGTCTGCGGTAGCCCTCCGCCTCGTCCTCGCTGTCCTCCCAGCCATGCCTGTAGCCCTCTCGGTATCCGTCCTCGAAGCTACGGCCGGACTCGCCTGCGGAGCGCCTGTTGCCCCGCATGTTGTCGCGCATCTGCGAGCGGAGTTGCTCCTTGCCGCCTCCGCTATCCTTGTCCATGAAAATCCATCCCATAGTCGTGATTTTTTAAGGATTCGCCTTCTTCGGTGTCGGCGAGTCCAGTTTCTGCAATATCGTTAGGATGCTATCAAGTTTGCGCTCTTGCTCGCCTACGTGGTCTTGCAGTTCCTTGATGATTCGTGCCTGCCTCTTACCCTCCGCATAGGAAGGGTTGAGCGTCTCCTTCATCTTCTCGCCCTCCTCCTCGACCGCTTCATGATAGTCCATCATGCTACGTGCCTTTCTTGACACGTGCATCATCGAGTCTATTTCCTGCAACGTCGCCTCACGGGAACAGCTCACGAAGGTGTTGCCTCCGTTGTAGGTCGTGCTTTCGCCCGTTGTGGGCAAGTTATTGAACGGAACGTCCGAACCGTCCATGCTGACGACAATATCAAGCACCATTCCCGCTTGTATGAGGTTCGGAGTGTGCGTAGGATATGCGGAACGTGGCTCGTTCTTGCTCTTCACCGAGCCGATTTGCATCTTCGGTCGCGTCCCACCTTTTGTTATCACATATATAGGGCTTCCGACCGCCAAAGAATTGAAATCCATGTTGTTGAAAATTAAGTTTACTTATAAAGTTAGTTGCGCCTTGCTATCCGCTCACCTCAGATGTGAGGCGAGCAGGATCACGCCGCCGGAGTGGTGGTCGTAGGCGTCAAAGCGGTCGCTATGCGGTCCACGATGTTGTCCGCTACCGCATTCGCCCAGATGCTCGGTACCGCCGTCATGCTGTTGTTAGGCAGCGTGATCGTGGATGGCTGGCAGCGCTTGATGGCGTCCACTTCGGAGCGGATGCCCGCAAGTTGTGCGGTCAACGGGTTCACCGCTTGGGCGATCATCATGCCGATTGCGCTGTTCTGGTTCGCCTGCGAGATCTCACCGGCGAGCCTTGTGTTCTCCGCCCTGCTTGCGTCGAGCTTGTCTTGCAGGCTTTGAGTCTGCATCTCGGAGAGCTTGCTGAGGATCGCCTGCGTGTTCGCGTTCGCGCCCGCCTGAAGGGTGTTCGTCTGCCTTTCCGTCGCCAGCTGCTGCTGACAACAGCATTGCTGGAATTGGCTGATAATCGATGCATTGCCCGCTTGGATCGCGTTGATGATCTGCAGCGCGTTCGTGTTCTGGTTGTTCGCGATGAGGTTCAGCGAGTTCTGCATATTCATCACCGCCGAGTTGACGAGGTTGAAGTCCTGACCGATGGTCGAAGCCAAGGTCTGAATCGCCGTGCGTTGCGCCTCGCCCTGCGATGTTATCGCGTTCATGATCAGCTCTCGTCCGCTGTCGTTGTTCAACTGGTTGGAGATGAATCCCGCTCCGTTGCCGTTGCCGCCGAATCCGCCTCCAAATCCGTTTCCCCCCCAGCCGAACATGCTGGCGATGATAGCGAATCCGAAGAGGTCGACGAGGCTGCCGCCTCCGTTGCCGAAGAGTCCGCCGTTGTTGCCCCCTAATGGTATCGAGAACGGAATGCCGCCGGCATTCGCTCCCGCGTCTGGAATTTGATAAATTTCCGCCATTTCTTTAGATGTTTTTGGTTTTTACTTGGTTTTCTTGTCACTTGTACGTACATCGCAAAGGTCGGAAAGGGTGGGGAAGGGCGCAAATAAAATGGCGGAATGCCGCTGACACGGCTTGTCAGCGCAAAAAAAAAGTAGAGGTCCCTATACGTATATGCTCGAATACGTATAGGGACCTCTACTTATGTTCTGGTTTAGTTCCTTATTCCTGTAATCTTAGTATTTTCCACCACGCCTTCTTCAGCAAAGATTTGATCCCGGTGTTTCTTCGCCAGGGTCTTTCCGATACCCAGGGCTTCGGGAACTTCGGAAGAGGCATCCACCACTTGATTTCCTCCGGAGGGTAGAATCCTCCCCTGTCTTCGCTAAATGATTCGAACTCGCCATCCTTGTAGCGCATGACCTCGCACTCTCCGCACAAGGCCCACGGAATGAAAGCGAGGACCAACGTGCCCTCTTCAGGGAGCTTCTTTTTAACGCTTATCCATTTTGCCATATATCGTTTTAGTTTTTTGTGAATATCTCACTTCAGCTCCCTACTGAGGGACGCGAAGACGCGGTAGAGGGTCCGTTCGCTCACCTTGTGTCGATCTGCGATCGTGGACATGATATAGGTGATCTTCTCGCCCCGGTCCCTCATCTCCAGGTACTCCTCGTACATCGGTATGTAGTCGAGGTCCTCCAGCCTGACGCCGTTGTCACGCAGTCGCTGGAGTAGGGGCAGGCAGAGGCGCAGGGCTTCGTGGACTCGCATAGGGTGGTCATTTGATGATGTCTATTTTTGTTGCCGCCGTTATCCGGGTGTGCGGGTTGGAGCATGTCACCTCCTGCCGAATCTCCTTCGTCCCGAATCTGAAGAATAGGAACTTGCGTGGAATTCGGTGCACTATCGCCGTGATGGTGTCGAATGTCTCGATGTCGGCGGTGTAGATGCTTGCGGAATCTGTGCAGTATGAGAATGAGAGATAAGGGTCTCGGTATTCCGAGCAACGGAGGGTGTCGAACGCCCCCCTGTCACGCACGTAGACGATGCTGTCACGTACCTCGCCCTTGATGACGTATTCCGTGTGTGTCCCCGCTTGGCTTATCGACTGCGCACGTTTGAGTTTGATGTTTAGGTCTTCGCATGTCTTGACCAGTTCTGCGTTGTACTTCTCGAGTTCGTCCTTCTTGAGCGTAAGGACCTGCACGGATGAGGCGTTCTTCTCGCTCTCCGTGCGGTAGTTCCTCGCCTGCTCGATGAGGGCGTTCTCGTTGCGTTGCAGGCGGTCTTTCTCCGCCACCGCGTCACGGTACAGCCCCCACAGGATGAGGATGATTGCGACGATGAGGATGAACCAAGTCAAGCCCTTGATGTTTCCCCATATCTCCTTTATTACTTCTTTCAAAATTGTTAGTTGTGGTATCATGGTATTAATGTTTAAGTGGTTCGTTTCTCTCCTCGAATCGGACGCACGTAACGACATACTTGAACACTTCCTCGCAGTCGCTCGAATGTGCGCACCTTCCGCACCTCTCCCTCGTCTTCTCTTGCTCCGTTGCCGTCTTGATGCGTTCAGACAGCTCCTCCGCCGTCTCCTTGATTAGGCGGATGCGCAGTTTCTCTGTCGTGTCCGTCTCGTGCTTCTCCGCCTCATTGAGGTAGAAAAGGACGTCGCCCTTCAGGAACGACAAGGCGGACTTTAACGCTGATTTCGTTTTTTCTTCCATATTCGTATATTGTTATTGCAGATTATAAAAGTCAATGATTGATTAAAATGAAGGGCCGGGTTGGCGGACGGAAGCCGAACCGCCTCCCCAGTATGCCCTTCGCTTTTTTTTTGAAACTCGCCCGAAAAAGTGTGTGGCAATTGACGAAACTCGCCCGAAAAAGTGTGGTTACTCTCCTTCGCCTTCGCCCTGTTGCGCCTCGGCTTCGGCTAAGCGGTCGGCTTCCGCCCTGATAGTCTCAAAGACGATTGCCTCGTCCTCGTCGATTGTGCCGGCCGCCGAGCGACTGCGGATGATGTCGGCATATACCTTAATCATGTCGTCCGTCAACGTGACTGCTACGCGTGTATCGGGGTTCTCAGTGTGGAATCCCGTCGAGTCCTCGACGATAAGGTACTGCGTCTTCTGTTGCGACGTGAATCCGACCAACTTCTGACGAATGGCTTTAACTTGATTCATGATGTGTAGTGTGCCGTTCTTCGGCAACCTCTCGGCGAACTTGATGCGTTCGCCCAAACTCATTGAAATCTGCATAATTTTCTGATATTTGTGATGTTAATACTAAGGTTCTATCATTGCCATGGGTCTTGCGGAGCTCTCCAATCGCCTGCTATGAAGACGAAGTCCATGTATCTGCCTGTGACGATTATCTTCCCCGATACCGACACATCGTTCGTCTCAGCGAATATCGTCACCCGCTGACCTTCCACGCAACCGCCTGTGCCGAGCGTCAGGCTGACCGTACCCGTGTCGTTCCATCTAATGCGGTAGATGGACTTCGTGATATTGCCGAGACTTCCCGACTGCTGGTTCATCTCGATGGTCTGCGTACCGCCAACGTAGCCTGCGTTGATGACCATGCGCTCGTTCGAGTCGATTGTGAGGATGTTGCGCCGTTGCGTTTCGCCGTTGCCGTAGCCGACTTGGAAGCAGTCGCTATCGCTCAGTACGTTGTACTGACCGACGACCGTCTGTCGTGGGAACATAGTGACCGCCCCGCGACCGAGCGCGTAGCCTCCGTACGACCTCGCGTCGTGACCGAGTGCGCACCCCTCAGCGGTGAAAGCGGCGGCGTATTCCACGAATATCCTTGCGTTTGAGACTTCCGACGTGTCGACGTATGCAAGTGGCATTTGTATGTCTATAGCATATGCGTTCAGTCCTGGAATGTCCGTGATGGTGTACGACGCGAGGTTGACGCTTCCGTTCATCGTATCGTAGTACTTTCCATCGAGGAGTATTCCGTTGAATATCGCTGTGATGTTAGGCGCGGTAGCGTCGTTCACGATGAAGAGAGTACCCTTCGACACATTCACCGTGGCTGTCTGTCCTCCACTGAACGTGACGGTCACATCTCCCGCCGTCGCGGGTCTGTAGAACTTCCTCTTCTCACCGTCTACCGTGAAGGACTGGAGGTTCATCTCCTCTGCCCTTGACACATAGTCTCCGCCATTATCCCACCTGCACACCTTCGCCTTCTCGCCTATCGCAATGGAGTACTCGTGAGCGGTACACGCCTCGTTACCTATCGAGACAGCCCCGTTGCCGAATGAGTTGGTATCATTGCCTATCGTGACGGAGTTCACATGCGTCTGCCCGTATGGAATTTGGATATTCTTTCCTATCGCTATCGCCCCGTCCGACTCTGAAATCGCATTCTGCCCAATCACGATCGAGTTTGCGCCTTCCACTTCGTTGACTCTTCCGATGACAACGGAGTTCGTCGCTTCCGCATTAGAGCCGTAGCCTATCACGACCGAAGATGCGTCCGCGTACGAACCCGCTCCGACCGCCACCGCATAATTCTTCGCAGTTGTTCTTGCGTTGGATTGAGTATGAGTACCTCCTATCGCAATACTATAGTAGCCGTCCGCCTTCGCGCGCGCACCGAAAGCGCTCGCCCCTATCGCATTAGCGACTGAACCATATCCTAATGCCGTTCCGTATGTTCCGCTCGCCTCGGAATCACCGCCCACGCAGGTGGCGGAGTTGCCAGATGCCGTCGCATCCTTACCTATCGCCACGTTATTGGAAGCCGTGTCTGCGCTCGCCCCTTCACCTATCGCTAACACCCTGTGCCCGACCGTTGATGCCCATTCGTTATTCCTCACGAGGTCGGCGGGCAACTTCTCCCAGTTCACCCGCACATCTGCGGTGCTTCCGTCGTACTCGATAATGTTAGAGCCGTCGGAGGATTCGATGCCTGCCGACTCCTGCTCATAGAGCCATCCGTCTGCCGTATTGGAGACAGCCGTTAAGGTGATGGTGTCGCCCGCATTGACATCACCCGAGATGGTGCAGTACGCAACGTTGGATTGCTTGAACGTGACCCCACCCGTGATGTTGCGTGTGAAGACGAAGCGGTATATCTGCCCCTCGGTAGCACCGCTCATGGTGACGACGACTCCGTTGGTGGCTTCGGAAGTCATGTTACCGAGGAAGTCGTTGTGTCCGCTCATGCTTACGCTACCCGCACCGCTGGAGTTCACGTTGAACGACACAGCTCCCGTGGTGATGGGCGCACGATACACGATGCTCGGCTCTTTCGGAGTCGCCGTGATTGGCGACGCGTCCGTCACAGCAACGATGTCGGACATAGGGACTGAGGAATGCGCTATCTGAAAGGTGTACGACTCCAAAGGCGTGTTTGAGTTCTTCGGGCATGCGAGGACGAGGAACACGTACCCGCCGTCGTGGACGAACCTCACCGAGTGGTTGCCGAATAGCGAGGTGTAACTATCGCCCATGGACGATGACGAGAACCACAGCGTGGAGGTGGCATCTGAACCCATCGCCGTCTTCTTCATGTTTATGACCAAGTCAGCGCCCTCGGGGAATCGCAAGACCTTCTGCCACTTGCCCACGTTGCCAGCCGAGTAGTCAATCTGCGACGCCGTGAAGTCGGGATGTAGGTTGACCTTACCGTCTATCGTGCCTTCCTGAATGCCGAGGACGGTGGAAATCTTGCCTTTTATCCACGTCCACACATTAGACAGCTCTATCCATCTGAACACGCCGTTCGATGCGCTCTTTGTTTGATTGCACAATGCTATCTTCCGCGTGTCGCTCAGCGTCGTGGAGATGTCCGCCACTTGGTTCAGTATGTTATACTCCGCCCCGATGGCTGTCGTCGCCCCCGTCCCGCCCTTGTTAATCGGCACGGGAATAGATAAGGTCGTTCCGTCTGCAAGAAGTGCCTGAGAAGCAGTCCCGCCTCGCATTATAAATTTTGGAGCAGTGACATTGCCATACAATTGCTGGTCAACAGCATACTTAGTCACTGCAGACATTTCAGTAATTCCTGAACGGAAGCCGATGAAGTCTATATTCGACAGATGTACACCTCGCCCATTTCCTGCTCCAATTGTTCTTCCTTGGATTGTTATTTCTATTTTCTCAAGAAAAAGAGCGGTCTCTTGATTAAGTACATACTGAAACACTGAATTCGCTGGTTTAGTTGGAGCAGTTAGTGTAGTCCATACCTTCTGTCCACTTCTTCCTCCATAAATTCTAATGGTTGGTGCTACTGATGGATACGATGTATTGTAGAAAACAAGCATCAATCTACCATGCCCGTATGAACCTTGAATTATCTTTGTTTGTCCGTCTTTAGGCTCAATAGTTATAACATCGTATTCACCATCGACTGGATGAATTCCGTAATTTTCAGCATTTTCGTTGAAAAGTTGCGATTTCATCGTATCTGTGGCTTCGTACACTACCTCTTGCGTCTGTGAGTTGTATGTCTTCCACGTCACTACAAATCTTTTATCCGCACCCCACCATAATCCATGGACATGTGCATCGAATCTTCGGTTGTTTGAATAAAATGTGTCGTAAGGTAAGTTAATCAACCCATACAGCCAATCGTTAAAATATCCTCTGACTGTTTGCATAGTCATGCGCAAAAATGACGTAGTACTTGTTGAACCACTATTTTGCATAATTATATTAGTAGTATCAACTGGAGTCGTATCAGAGTTGGTTATTGATATGCTACCCTGCTTACCGTCCAGCGCAGTCTTGACCCCTCCCGAGGTGACTGCCTTGGTGGAGTTCTCAGTAGGAACGGTGTCCATCGTCTCCCATGAAGGTGCGTTGCCACTGCCGTTGCTCTTCAGGTACTGCCCCGATGTGCCACCCGCCGTCGGTGCGTATGCGGTCGCAGAATCCGCACCCTTGTCCGTTCCGTTCAGCGTCAACTTCGTTCCACCTGCGTATTGGCTTCCAGCCGTAGCCTCGCCGTCCGCATCAACGTAGACGGGGTGCGTCGTGTCTCCAACCGCCGTGCCAGCCGTCGGCACTTTCACCACGTTGGCTAAGTCCGCCTTCGTCGTGCCTATCTTCTCGAAGTCACCGTCCACGTAGATGTACTCGTCGTAGATGTCACCGCTCGGAGAAGTCGAAGATGGAACAAGGTATATCGTGCCCTCTACTCCCGTGGTGGGAAGTTCGTCCACGACCTCGTACCTCATGCCAGCGGACAGCATGTCGTCTATCTCCGCCTTGGTATAGAAGTAGGCGGTTATCTTGTCTATCAAGGCTTTCAGCCCGTTGTGGCTTAATAAGTGGAATATGCTCATATCTTTATCTTGTTAGGTCGTTGGTATTAGGTAGTCGCCCGACTGCGTGAAGGAGAGACCCGACGCAGTCAGCATCGAGAGCAGGGCTGTCACGACGGAGGCGTCGCACCCCGTCACCTTGATCGAGTTAAGCGCCGAGCATCCCCCGAAGACGTTGTCCATGCTCGTATTCTGCGGATCAATGTACCACCCCGACAGGTCTATCGTCTGTAATGCTGTGCAGTTCCTGAACATTCCGTTCATGCTCACCACGTTGTCGCAGTCCCCGAGGTCGGATAGGTCTATCGAGGTCACAAGGTAGCAGTTGAAGAACATGAACTGAAGGTTCGTCAGGTTCGTGGCGTGCTGGTATCCGTTAGCTGGCGGAATGATGGTCGCCGCCGCCCTCAGGTCGTAGAACATTGACGACATGTTCGTAGCCGATGAAGTATCCATCTTCGAGCAGTCCACGCTCGTCACGTTACGGCAAGACGCGACCATCATCGAGAAGTTCGTGCAGTTCGCCGTATCCACGTCGAAGGTCACGTCCTCCACAGCCGCCGTCTGGTTGTAGATGCACTGATTGAGGCTCGTTATCGTGATGTTCGAGCAGTCGAGCTCGAAGTACTTGTCAGCGTCGCTCGTGACGCTGTAAGATGTTCCGTTGACCTTGATCGTCACGGCATTGTTGGCGAACCTCGTATGCCCGTATATCTTATTCGACAGGGTCGGCTGAGGCGTAGGGGATGCGGAGTAGATTAACTCCGTCCCTTTGTATATCTTCGTGATTTCGGTGCTACCTCGGTAGACCTTCACGATGTTATCCGTGCCTTTTTTTATCGCCATAGTCTTTAAGATTGAGGGTCTGCTGTTAAGTAGTATATTAGTGTCGGGTCTACCGATTGCAGGTTGCTGTATGCGGACTCCGTCATCACGAACTGACGCACCTCGAAGGCATACGTGTTGCTCGTCGTATTGGCTGTAAGCACTACATCGAAGCCCATTGCGTCGTTGCGGAATCGCACCTCATGCGCACCCGTCCCGTCCTCGTAGAACGAAAGCATCGGGTTACGATAGTAAGTGCCCGCTATCGTGAAGTCTATGTCCATAGCCTTCTTCGACGTGAGCGCCTCCATCAATGATGCCTGCGTCGTTCCGCTTGCGAGCGTGACCGCACCCGTGCCTGCGTTGTACTCGGCATGAATCACGAAGCGCACCGTGCTTGCGTCCGCCTTTCCCGCCAACGCCGTGAACACACCGCCCGAAGTGATAACCTTAGCACTCGATTCCGTCGGTGTCGTGTCCATAGTTTCCCATGTCGGGGCATTCCCGCTACCTCCCGATTTTAGGTATTGCCCAGCAGTGCCATCCGTGGCTGGTTGCCTCAGTGTCGGCTTGTTCTTGATGTAATCAACTGCGGATGTGTTCGTCTGATTCCAGTCCGCCTGAACCTGACTTCCTCCTCCGCCCGTTGCGCTTATCACGTTATTATCGATGCTGATGCCCGTGCCTGCCGTGAGCGAGTCCTGCTTGCCCTCCAATGCGTTAGTAAGGTCGGTATTGTCACCGATGTCGCCCGTTATGTCGCCCCATGCCACGGATTCGCCACCGCCTCCCTCGCCTTCGGGCGATACCATGATGCCTTGAAGGTAGGTGACGAGGTCCGCGAAGTCTAACACATCACCGCTATACCCAGCATCCGAGTCCGTAACCTCTATCTGCTCCGCCTTTGCTTCAAGAATCGGAGCCCAGTTCCTCCATGCCCTGTCGGTGAACCTCACCTCCTCGGTCTCCGAATTGAACTGGCAGGCTACGTTCCCGCACGAGCCTATCACGCCCCATGGGCATTCATTGCTCTCTATCTTGTAGTTGCTCCCCGTGATGGTGAGCGAATAAGTCTGTATGCTCATATCGTGTATGTTTTATTCGTTCCTATATGTTCGATGTCGTCCCCCACGCCTCGTCGCAAAGTCTCTCCACCTCCGTGGCGCTTATCACGTGGATGACTGGCACTTGCTCCATCGCCTGCTCCAGCTCATCGTCCACGAACTTCTTCACCTGCTCGAAGAAGCCGTTGCCCTCCCCTTCCATCGTCACGGATATGACTCCGTCCTTTATCTCGATGCCGTCACCAGCCTCGTATCCTCCGATGACTTTGTATTTGCCTTCATTGGGGTCCCAGCGGTGGACGCTTCCCGCCTCCCTCGATATGTACAGGTTGGCTGCTTCACCTTTTTGCGGGAAATCGCCGTACCACTCGTGCACGTGTATCTCGGTCTTCTCCTCGATGATCGTCTTTATCTTCTCGTCGATGTTCTCCTCCTTCGAGAACGAGCCGAAGCGGATGCACTTCACCGGGCTGACGGCGAGATAGATGATTCCGCTCTCGCTCGAGCCCACGTTCACCCCGTCCGTGACGAAGTAGACGCACCCGACGATGTAACGACCGCCGAGAGCCGAGAAGTCGCCGACGGCGCCCCTCCAGAAGTTGACCCGTTGCTTGTTGTCCTTTATCATGCCTCATCGGCGCCCGAGCGCCACATTAATGCGTTAGTGTTATTGTCTATGCTCTCCGTGTTCGTCGTTGTCTGGTCACGCTGCGACCTAAAGCGGGAGTACATCACCCGCTCGTTGCGGCTCAGCCTTCCGGCCATGTCGGAGAGCCTTGAACCCGCAACGAAGTCCGACAAGGTCACTTCCGTGCGTCTGCGGTGGAAGGTGTCGTCGAAAGGGTAGGTGATGACCTTCGTCACCCGGATCCGCCTGCCCAGTCCCAGCTTCTCGTCGACGAGTCGGACGGACTGCGTCGGCCGGAGGTTCGTCCCGGTCTCCAAAAGCCATATCGTCGAGACCGACACGGCTGCGGTCATCTTGTCGTCGCACTTGTCCCGGAAGTAATCCATCGCCTTCTCCCTCAGCTCCAGCTCCGCATTGCGGATGTACTCGTCCGGCATGCGGATATCGAGCAGCACGTATCTGTCCCCCGGCTCCGCCTTCATGGACTCGTTAGGTATCACCACGTCGCCCTCCGTCTGCTGCTTCAGCTCGATCATGCGCCCAGTATGGTTGTAGGACGCTATCTCGAACTCGTAGCCGACCAGCTTTCCGCTCGTGAAGGCTATCTTGGCGGTATTGTCCGTCAGCTTGTCGTTGATGTTGAAGTCGAGGTTTGCGTCCATGACGAAGTGAATGCCCCTTGCGTTCACGCTGACGCCCGTGATGTGGCTGTTGCGGCGTGGGTATATTTCGTCGAACACCTTGCACCGCTCCTTCACGTAGTCGCCGCCCTCTCTCGTCAAGTATTCCTCGCCTCCGCTCATCATAAGCCGGTCATGTCCGTAGTCGCTCGGTATGTTGCGCTCACCCCCGAAGACGAAGAGCCTTGTGCAGGTCTCCGAGTCGTCCTCCCGACTCAGCTTCACCGGTGAGAGCAGGTTCACGGGGTACATCAAGGTGACGCCTGTGATGTCACGGAACTCCCTCGCCACCTTCAGCACGCCCCCCTCGAACTTCCACTCCAGCTCGTACTCCTCGCATATCGCGTTGAGGGCGTCGAGGCAGTTCTGCATCGAGAAGGTGATGTTCCTCAGGTCGTTGCGGTCGATGCCCGTGTCCGCCACCTCGTAGCTCCATCCGTCCGTCAGCACCCTGTTCATGTTGCGCACGACGAGAGAGAGGAACTCCTCGATGTTGGCCGTGAGGTCGAAGTCCGCCGCCGTGGAGTAGATCGCCTGCTGGCTTCCGTCCTGGTCGAGGAACATGAACATCACGTCCTCCATATAGCCGGACTCGTCCTTCAAGTGACCCGTGTATCGGTACTCCCCGTTGCTGAGCTTCTCGACGGATGGCATCTGCGTGAAGATGAAGGCCTTGCCTCCCACCTCCACGTAGTCGCCCCTGCGCACGTCCATCGGATCCTTGCCCCTGAACTCGCACGTCAGCTCGGAAGGCTTCGACACCTCCTCCGTCAATGCGCTCGACTCCATGAACTGAGCCGTGTACAGGCGCTCGCCTCTCCGCAATATGTCCGCTCTTACCCCCATGCTATCAAGGCTTTAGCTTCATGATGTAGCAGAATGAGACGAACGGCTGGACGGATAGCTGGCTGTAGTTGTACCTATTGCTATCGTGAGACTGCGGGAATTGAGCGTCACTTGCCTGGTTCGACCCTTCCGTATCGGTCGAATATGTCGGATTCGCGTTGGTGACGCGGTAAGCGTCATCGCTGCTGGAATATTTCACTTTGCCGCCTCGCTGAAGTCCCGTGAAGTCGTGGCTATGCGATGACATCTGTGATTTATCCTCCTGCGTGACCTCGAACGAACCGCCCTTCACGCCGACCGTCTGTGGCGCTTTCCATTGCCCGCCCGATGTCCACTCAGGCGTGGCCACGCCGCTCGGATTATAAAGGCCCGTCGGCAGGCACTGCGTGTTGATCTCCGCATGATTCGCCGTCCCCTCGACATTAGCGCCGAGCGGGAAGCGACCCCTCATGTCGGGGATGCGGAACTTCGTGTCGTCGTACGATACCTCCGACGCTGGCGTGTACGAGTGGCCTATGATGCCGAACAGCTCGGGATAGGCCGACACGCTCAACTGACGTCCATCGCACACCGCATAGTTGAGGTTGCGGAGGTTGGTGGACACGGCGTCCGTGGCGCTCGGGTCCTCTATGTTCTTGTGCCATATCTTCATCGCGCACCATGTCGGGTCCGTCATGGATGGTATGTCGCCCGTTCTTGCGTAATCGCTCGCCGGGAAACCACCCAACTTGGCCGAATCGGCCGCCGTGGCCGTAGCGCCGAGGAACTCGTCGGGAGTATGCCCGTCGAGCGTCTGAGCGTCTGATACTTGTTCGCCCGCACGGACGAACTTGCTCGCCTTCACCTTCTTGGTCGCACCCTCCTGCACTATCATGAGGAGGTCGTTATCTCCTACGGAGGAAGCCTCCGTCATATCCGATACCTTTACATCTGCCATATTCCGTTAGATTGTTTGGTTTAACACTATTATTCGATCACCGGTTTCCGTCAGCACCTTATCGGAATCTTCCGCCCCCAGGAAGTTGGATTCCCGCACATTCGCGGGGTCGGGTTCACGGAATGTGACGGTGAACGAGACGAAGACATCTCCGTTGTGTAGGTTCGATATCCTGCTCAGCGTCGAGCAGTTCTTGTAGTAGAGCCCGTATGTGCGGTTGTAGAGCGTCAACTCGAAGTCGAGCATGCCGGACTTCAGGAGGGAGAAGAAAGCGTCACGCCTGCGCCACAGGATCTGCGCATTCGGTGCCGTGAGTATCATGCTCACGGAGATGTCCCGTGCCGCCATGCGGGTGTCCGCCACGTATGCACGCTCCCCGTCCTCCTCCCTGCATGTCTCGGTGAGGTACTCCTTCACATCCGGCAAGCGCATGAATGCATCGTTCGCCCCCTTCCTGAGGAGCACCCCGTACGTGTCGGTGATGTCTATGCCGTTGATCTTCCAGTTGCCCATATCTATCGTACTCTTACTCCGTTATTGATCATCTCGTTGCGCATGTCCGCTATGCTCTCGTCGATGCGCAGCAGGTGCGCCGTGTTGTCCGCTATCTGGTGAAGGGCGGACAACGAGCGCCCCATGATGGATTGGTTTTCTTCCATAAGACTCCGCACGCCGGACATCTTCGTGTTGATCTCCATCGCCGAGAGCTTGAGGCCCATGAAGTTACCGTTCAGCTTGTTGGCGGTATCCTCGCTCATGCTCGCTATCGAGCCCCTCAGCGCCTCCTGCGAGTCGGTCGGGTTGAACATGTCCCAGTCCGGCAGCGCCTCCTGCGCCTGCTTCATGAGGGTTCCGTATGCGCCTATCAGCTGCTCCGTCTTATACGGAAGCTCACCGAGCAGGCCGACGAAGTCCACGTTACCCCCGGTGAGGCTGTAGTTCTCCAGCGCCTCGTTCACCTTCGCATCGAGTCCGTCGAACATCTTACCGAAGACGGCGTTGTATATCTTCGAGGAGATAAGGGTCTCCATCTGTTGCTTCACGTAGTCGTGGAAGTCGTGCACGGACTGATAAAGGTCATCGTTGCGGAAGGCCTTAAGGAGAGAGTCCGCCAACGCATTACCGATATCTCCGAACATTTCCGCCGCGAACTGCTTGAATTCCTCGCTGGCCTCGTCCATCCTCTCCTTGAGTTCCTTGTAGTTGTCCACGAGCTTCTTTGTCCTGTCGTCCAACTGGTCGTAGGAGGCGAGTATCTCCTTGTTGATTTCCAGTGTGTCGGGGTCGAATACCTCGCCGAACTTCGACTTGAGGTTGTCGAACACGTCCACCATCTCCTTGTTCTTAAAGATGCCCGTGATGAATCCACCAACGGTCCCGACTATCGCTCCTACGGCTGTTCCTACTGCGTTGCCGATGCCTGGTATCACCGTTCCAGCAGCGAATCCCGCCATTGCGCCCATAGCCGCTCCCGACAGGGCGTCTTGCGCCACTCCGGCCACATCCTCTTTAGCCCTCTGCCCCGTCTTTATCATGCCTTCGTTGGCCAATCTCTCCAATGCGGTACGTGTAGCCTTGCTGGCCTCCTCGTACTTCTTAGCGTTGTCTTGCAGCTTCTTGTAAGGGTCTTCGACGCCGAATATGTTCTGTTGCTTGTATTCGAGTTCGTCGAGCTTGATCATCGTGTACTCATGCGCCACGTCTTCCACGCTCTGTTTCCACGCATCGGCGCTCTCCTTGAGTCTCTTTTGCGTGTCCGCTATGGCGGTGCCTTGGCTGACCATGAATTGAGCGAACTGCGCCATCGAGGCAATAGCGTCCGCAGGAGACATCTTCTCACCGTGGGAATATTCATATATCTTCGATGCCGTATCACCTATATCCGCAAGCCCCTCGCTGATCTTACTCATCGAGTTGTCACCTAGATTGTCCGATATGGCGGACCCTATGTTGCGGAATCCGTCCGCAAGCTCGTTAAGAGCGTCGACGCGTTGCTTGTCCACATCTATCGCCTGCACCACAACGCCTTGATAACTTGCCTCCGCATCCTTGGCCTTCTGCAGTGCGACCGTTTTCTCCCACAGTGCGACATTCGCATCCTCCAGCGCCTTCTGCTCCTCGTGCGTCCACTGCACGCCATCCCTAATAGCGTCCTCGCTCTCCTCGTATTGCTCCTTCTGTGCCTGTAGGGCGTCCACCTTCTGCTGTGCGAGCTTCAGGTCCTCCTCCGCCATCTGCACGTTGATCCTCAGCTCGTCATGCTCGATTTCCTCGTCGGTGCGTCCGTTGCGGTTGTCGTAGAGCCTGTTGCGCTCCTTCTCGATGCTAAGCAGGCGTTGTTGAATGCTCGCCTGTCGCTCCAGCTCCTCGTTGTGTTTCTTCAGAGCCAGGTCCTCCCTCTCGTTACGTTTAGCCGCAAGGGTAGTGTTGAGAGTTCCCATCTCCCTCTTCTCCTCCGCCGATAGGCTCTTCTGCGACCCTAGCATGGCGAGTTTCCTCTGTATGTTGTCTATCTCGAGGTCAAGGTTCCGGAGTTCCGAATCCGCAAGCCCTCGTATCGTGTTCTCCTGCCTCTTTAACCCGAGGATGTGTTCGAGGATTTCCGTCTGTTCCTTATATGCAGCGTTTTCTCGCTCCACCTCCAGTCTGCGCTTCTCTAATTCGAGCGCCTCGGTCATGAGCCTTTGAGTGCGGGACACCACTCCGTTATTGTTGAGATATTGTATCTTAGCGGCGAGAGTGTCAATCTCCGCGCCTAGCTTCTTCGTCTGCTGTTGCTCCGTTCCGCTTATCTCAATGTTCTTTTTCTTCTTCTCGAGAAGTCTGTCGTATTCGCGCAGCGTCCATCCCCTGTTATCGTTCCTTAGGTTAGTCGCAGTGTCGAGGTTGTCTATCGCTGATTGAAGTTTCGCCCAGTCCGTTCCACCGATATCCTTAAGCCCCAAATTGGACATCTTCTGCCTCAGGTCCCCAAGTTCGTATGCCATAGTCTGAGAGGACAGGGTATTCTCTATCTGCTTGCGCTTTTTCGCTATCTGCTCGTAATACTTGAGCGTCTCGTCGTACGCCTTGTTAGCCCTCTCCAAGTTATTCTTAGCGTCTGTCTGCTGAAGGGCTATTGCTCCATACGCATCCTCCTCAAACCCCGCAACCTTGTTCCATTCATCCAGCGCCTTGTTCACCTCCTTCTGCTTGTCGGATAGTTGAAGCGCCTTCTCCAACTCGAACTGAAGGTCGTCGAGTTGCTTTTGACTCATCTTCTCGACCGCTCCGGCGTCGGACATCGTCTCGAAGTATTTCTTCACGGCTCGCTTGTTTGCGTCTCCGCTCACCATGTCGAGGACGTCCTGTATGTCCTTCGCTCTTGCGCCCCCGAAGAAATGGAACTCCCGGTCACCCACTATGTTTTTGAACGCATCATTGACAGAAGCTTTCCGCTCCATTATTGCCCTCGCCTTCGCCAAAGGTGCGTTAGCGTCCTTCTGTGCCTTCACGTTCTCCTGCAGCGCCTTCGTCTCTTCGTTTATTGCGTCTGTACGCCTCTTGATGCTCGCCGTGAGGGCGTCCTCCTCCTTCATGTAGCCGAACAGAACCTTCATCTGGTCCTTGAAGTCTCCCCACTTGAGGCCTATCAGGGTTTTGTTCCATTTGAGTAGACCTTTGAAATAGGCGAACAGGGCGATAAATGCCGCACCCACGAGGCCCCCGGAGAAAGCCTTCGCTATGCTCCTCGCCACCCCACCGAACGAACGTGACGCTAAGTTGGCGAAGCTTGACAATTTCTTACCCGCCTTTTCTGGAGTTTCCGCCTTATCCTCCTTCTTACCTCCCGCTTTGTCTATGATCGACTGATTCTTAGCGACCTGCTTAAGGGCTTCGTTGAGGCTCTTCAGGCTCTTCGTGTCCTTGTCGATCACCTTCTTTTCGTCAAGCCCTTTTTCAATGCCATCCTGAAGCTCCCGCACCTTGTCGAGGAATTCTCCCGCGGATATCTCGCCAGCCTCGTAGCAGTCTATGACCTTGTTAATCTGCTTGCCTGAGAACCCCCAATCCTTTGCGCTGAACCAGTCCTTACTGCCCGTGATAAAATCATTAGTCGCCCTGCGTATCGCACTCAGGGCGTACTGCTCCGACTTCGTTATGTGGTCAAGCAGGTCGCTTATGCTGTCCTTCGCCCTTGCGCTTTGCTTCGATACGTCAAGGCTATCTCCGACCACTGATATTTCTACGGCCTTGCTCTTAAGCTTATCCAGCTCACGTACGAACTCTTCTACCGATATCTTTCCATTCTGGAAATCAGACATGAGGCTCTTGCCGTATTGTCCGAGGCTCTGAGCGCCCTTATCGGACGACTCCTCTAGCCTCTTGAATATGGCTTCAAGCTCTTTGGCGCTTCCTTTAGCGCCGTCGGTGTTGATTATGACATCGTATGTGAGTTCCATAGTTCTTTCTTAAAGTAATGCATCGAATATGTCGTTGGCGTGTTGAGGCTCCTTCTTGCCTTCCTTCCCGCCTTTGCCATTATCTTTATCTGCTGATTTATAGGATGGTATCGAGGCGTTGAGCAGCAGGATGTTCTTGTAGCTTCGTTTCTTAATTATTTCCTCAAAGTCCATCCTGAAGTACTTCATCACACCCTCGACTAACCCCCAAGGGCTGTCGCTTCGTCTCTCTCCTCCTTCGTCCTCTTCATCCCTCGCAGGAAAACGGTAGCGGTGAAAAAAAAAGCGAAGTCGAAAGTATCTTTCATGTGCGCCACGCACTTCTTGATTGTGTCGGAATCCAAGCGTTTCTTCACGTATCCGCCTAACAGAAGACGCATGATCCTGCTGCGGAACAACGATATGACGAGGACTTCGCCCAATGCCTTGGCGCCCTCCACACGCTTGAACACCTCCGACGTGATCACAGGGTCCGTGTCTTTGATCTCTGACATCCCCTCAACCACTTCGCCTATCTCCTCCACTTGCAGTAGGGTGAGCGGTCTAGCGTAGATGGGCAGGATCCCTATCCTGATGAACTTACCCCTCTCCGATATCGTGTCCGTCGTCTGTTGTGTAGTCGTGTTCAGTTTCATTCTTATTTAAGTAAAAGAGAGGAGGCGTCGTCACCTCCTCTCGGGTTGAAATGATAATATTAATCTGTCACGGGCTCCCACTCGGCGCCGCTGATCTCATTTCCGTTGGCGTCGTAGTTCGCCAACTTGGTGAATTCGAGCGTGAAGGTCGGGAAGGTCTCCTTACCCAACGTACCGGAGCTGGTGACGCGGAGGCTCATGCGAGCGAAGCGGTAGATCTTCGCGGGGTTGGAGCCTTGCTCCAACGTGCGGATCTCGACGCATTGGTTCGGAAGGGTGAAGCTGATAGGCTCACGCAATTTGTCGCCCTCCTTCACGTAGCCAAGGAAGTACTTGAACGCCTTTTCGCTCTTATCGTAAGTCTGCAACGTGAATCCCTTGCTACCGTTATCCGTCTCGATAGTAGCGTAGTAGTCGTCGCTATCCTCTATCTCCACGTTAGTGACAGACGGAGGGGTGTCCGTGTGTTGGAAGGACCCTTTCGCAATGGCCTCAACGGTCATCGTAGGTAAGCCCACGATGGTGTCGAAGTCGATGAAGGAGCCGATAGGGATGCTGACCTCCTTCACGTAGTCGTTCACGGCGAGCTCCTTCGCCGACTTGTAAGGAGTCACGGACGTGATCTTGATCTCGCCTTCTCCAGGAGTGGCGTTCGCCGCAACGACCTTCAGCGCCCCTGTCGTGGTAGAGTCCACCTGATAGTAGCCGCTCAAGTCTTTCTCTGCGGCCGGAGCGAGCTTCAAATATTTTACTCCATAATCTGATTTAGCCATAATTAGTTGATTTTCATAATTAGTTGATTTTTAGTAGTCTAAATTCAAATACTGATATCGTATCCGACATGCTATAACGAACTGCTTCGTGTCCGGGTCGTAGTCGACCCGTGGGCTTCCGTCCGTCCGCAGAGAGTAGCCAGTTACGGTCGCACCCCCATCCAGCATGTCGTAGAAGAGTCTCTCCAACGCTCCGCACCTCGCCTCGTCGTTCGTGTTCGTATTGTCACGAACATTCGGCGCCGTGTAGATATTGAGCCGAACGATGCCCGTCTGTATCTGGTCGTCGATTCCGGCGCTGTGCCACAGCACGATGTCCTCATCCCTTGATTCCGACGGGCGCTTGTTGCGGCGATAGACATCTCCGCCTATAGCCTTACCCAGTGCGCTCGCTTTCACGAACTGGTACATCGTTCTTTCTATCTCGTTAGGTGTGAGCATTGTCTTAGTGTCTTGTGAATAGTTCCTTTACCATCTCCTCCGCCTGTTGTTCCGTGTCGAGCTGTGCGCTTGTCAGTACGTCCAGTCCGTGAACGTCCTCCACGAAGGAGGCGTAGTTCATGCCTGCGCAGACGATGAGGACGAGTCCCGAAGGGTACTCAGACCTCAGTTGATCGAGCAGCGCCTCCGCCACTTGGACACCCTCCTTTCCGTCCCCCTTGGGCCCCGAGAACTGCCTCGACTCCCCTTGCAGGACCGGCTCGCCGTCCCTGAGGATGACATAGCCGATGGATGACCGGAGGTTACCCGTCACGTTGTTATAGCTTCCGTTGTCCCTCGCTATTGAAACCGCATGTTCGCCTATCGCCGCAAGACCCGTTATGGTCTCCGCAATGGCGTCCTCGATCTGTGCGTTCGCATCCGCCTTGATCTGGTCCAGCCATCCCTTGGCGAACATCCTCACCGATGCCTTCCGCTTGCCCATCAGACCACAAGTTTGATGCGGCCCTGCGTCGACACCAGCTCGGAGGTTATCACCTCGAATTCCCCGAGGTCTTCCCCATGCCGCTCAAGTCTCACCTTGTTGCGGCTCCTGAAGTCGAACCCCGACGAAGCGGGCAATAGCACGATGAATGAGCAGACCCGCTCCACGTTATCGGCTGTGCGCCTCACATTATCGTTGCGAACGGTCTGCACGGAGCAACTTATCGGCTCGCTCCAGCCGTCCGTTCCGACGGGTTCCGTTATCTCCCCGTATTCGTTCAACTCGGCGTCTCCCGAAGACTGGTAGTATCGTATCGTGCCGTTGTATCTCATATCGTAGCCGATTACCAAAGTTTGGAACCATCCTCTACCACTCTCACGAAGCTCGAGAGTTCCTCGTCAGCGTCGAGGCCGTAGATGCCGCACCAGTAGCTAATGCTCTGCTTGATCCGCTCGGAGAACACGCTTGTGGACACGCCGTTCTCAGAACGGCTACCCTCCACGTATCCGACCACGAGCGACAGGGCAAGCCTGAAGTTGCGGACGTCCTTCGGCGTCGCCTCGGCTGTGGCGTCCACCCCTTCGTTGAAGCACATCGTGTTGATGGTCTCATCGTCCGGGTAGAACGTGTTAGCCATGGCGTTGGCCAGGCCTCGTATCACTTCGGAGTTCTTCATATATCAGGCCTCCGTCTTGAGTGTGTAGATACCCTTGATCTCATCGATGACAGGCAAGGAGTAGGACTCAGCCTTCGTGTGCTCCACGTGGTTGGATCCGTCGCTCTCGCCCTTGCACCACTTCTTCACGATGACCCTCTCGTACTTGGATACGGAGAGCCCCGGTTCAGGCATCACGCCCTTCAGCTCTGTGCTGTCGAGGGCGTTCTTGATGGTTCCGAGCTTGCCAGCCGGTACGAAGACGATGTTCTTAGTGTTCCAAGGCTTCAACTCCGTGAAGGACCTGCCGTTCTGGATTTTCACGGTCCTGCGGATAGACTCCAGGATTGGATAGTCGTTTTCTTGCAAATAGCTGTTCACGTCCTTCAGGTTCACCATCCTGCTAGACTTGTCGGTTCCCCAGATGAGTTGCTTCATCTTCTTGGTGCGAAGCATGTAGTGCAGCTTCGCCGGGGACAAAAGGATCTTAGCGAGATCCACCTTGTCGCTGGCCAACTCCATGACCTCCTGGATGTCCTCGAAGCAGTCGACGGTTTCGATGTTCGCATCCGTCCACTGGATTGTGGCGCTCACGATGTTCTCCGCCGGCTGGTTGTAGTTGATGGTTCCACGCACACCGCCCTCGGGGTTGTTCGTTGCGTTCAACTCGAACACGCCCTCGTTGGACAATGCCCCCAAGAAGATCAGGTCAAGCTTAGCGTAGACGGACGCCACAACGGTATCCACGTCGCCGAACATCAGCTTGATGAGCTTCTGCTTCTTAACCTCGTCAGTCAAAAGGCCGGAGGCCATAATGGACAATACCTCACGCTGATCCTTCTCCTTCATAGGGAGGTCGAGCGCATGATGGAGAACCTCCTCCTTGAAGGTCTCCAGCCCCTCGGAACCCAAGACGGGCTCTTTGGAGAAGAGTCCGATGGTAGGAGCCGCTACGCTGATGTTGTACTTGCCGAGGATAGCCTCGAAGTCAAACTTCTCGCTAGGAGTATCCCAGTCGCAGTACTTCGTGATCTGCACTTTGTCGAACAGCTTCTTATTCTTCTCCGACACGGCGTCGAAGTAGAACTGTATCATTTCGGTTAACTTACCGAACAATGAAGAATATTTGAATTCTGCCATGATTCACCTCCTTCCGTTATTGCTTGATGAACTTGATTTCGTGGTTGTTCTTGAGGCAGCAGCCTCCGTCCAGCCACTTGTCCGGCACCACGTAGAGCAGGTTCGGACGGATCACTAACGCCTGATAGGCCACGTCGAGGGTAGGGATGCCCTTGTCGGAGTACTTCAACTCCTCACCCACGACCATGTTAGGCGTGCACAACTCCTCGGCGTTCTTGAGGATGACATAGTCATTCGCTGCGAGCGTTTTGGAGCCGTGGTAGTTCGCATTGGCGACCGACAACTTTATCTCGCCCGTATCAGGCGTCGCATTGTTGGCCACGACCTTCAGAGCGCCTTCGTCCGTGCTCTCGGCGTCGTAGTAGCCTTGCGCGGTGGCCTCGACGAGCACATCGTCGGTGGTCAAGCCCGAATACTCTGCGCTCAGCGTGAGCGTGTCGTACGAAGCGTTGGATGTGTCGATGGCGGAGATGGAAGGGGATGCGCTCCCGCTGCCCTCCTTGGTCACCACGTCGCCTACTGCGAAGAGATGACCCTTGCCGATGCGTGGCTTGGTGGCCGTTCCGCCCGTCAGCACGACAGCCCTCTTGGCCACCTTGGCCGTGAGGTTGGAGAAGTCGACCTCGACGAGTGTTCCCCTGCGGATCACCGTGCCGACGGAGATGGTGCTGGTCAGCTTGAAGCCGGCGGGCAGCATCTTGCATTCGCCTCTCCAGATCTCGGGGAAGCTTCCCCCGAAGGATTGTCTTGCAAAAGAAATTCCCATGTTGATATCTGTTGAAAATTACAGACGCCTGTTACTTGTTATCCGGCAGCATGTCCGCCATCTTGGCGGCCATCGCCTTCATCTCGTTCGAAGCTTCCGCCTGTACCTGAGCGGCGTCCTTTGGCATCAGGTTGCTGGCTACGAGCTCCTGCTTCAAGCCCGTCAGTTCCTTCTCGATGTCGGCGTCGTCCGCTATGCCCAGCTTCCTGACAAGGAAGTCCGGCAAGCCGAGGTCTTTCGCCTTTGCGGCGATCTGCGCCGACCTCTCCGCTTTCGCCCTCTCGGCCTTCATCTTCTCGTTCTCCGCCGAGAGCTTCTCGAGCTTCTCGTTCAGAGGAGCGAGCAAACCTTTTATCGTCTCAGCGAAATCGTTAGGATCCGGCTTGGGATCTTTCTTCGGTTCCGGCTCAGGTTTCGGTTCGGGCTTCGGCTCCGGCTTAGGTTCCGGTTTGGACTTAGACATCTTCCTGGTGATTTCGCCTTGCATGGCTTTGGCGAATGGCACTAGTGAATCTGCCATTTTTTTGATGTCATCATCTGATGACGTCTCGGTTAGGCCTTGTACTCCGATCTCGCAGAGCGAATCAATGCCATTGCTCGTCAATCCCATGTCCTTGCATGCCTCGGACAAGAGCTTGCGTAATTTTTCACTTAACGTACTCATTGTTTTTTCGTGTTGGTTAATGATGAACGCTACAAAAATAAAAGGTCTTCGTTAAATTCCAAAGAACAAAACAATTTTTTTACGTTATTAGGTTGAAAAATAATGCGAAAGCCCTATATTTGTGTAGCGAAACAAGACATTCAACAGATTATACGAACTGCTGGAGAAAATTTTTTTCATTCAAATTCTTATTATGTGAATCAAAAAAGCCGGGAGAGACCTGATCGGGAGATTGGGTCTCTTCTTTTTTTTTGCGTCGACTCGTCAGATGGTCACAAAAAAGGCGGGACAAAACGGACAGGACACGGGCTAAAAACTTTTCTACTCCTATTATATTATATATATATATATATACATATATATTTTTTATTTAATAATTATTGTACATTGTGACATATAGTATATTGGACGTTGAAAATCAGTCGATTAGGTCGGGACAAAACGGCGGTCAAAAATTGGGCACAATTTCGGGTAACCGTTGAATGTTCCCGAAATCCGTTTTTTTTGCGTTTTTCCCGAAATCCGTTTTTTTGGTACCGGTTTTCGATTTTCGATTCCGAATCGGACACAAAAAAACTCTCGAAGCAGGAGGCGAAAAGTCTGCTCCGAGAGTTCTGAATGGCCTTTTGAAAATGATTTGTGACGGATTAATCAATACGTATTCAGGTATTCGACATAAGTGCATACCGCATACTCTCCGTGATGCCTGGTGCCTTTCGGCATGCGAAAAACCTCATATACGTACCCGTATCTTTGATTGCGCTCCTCACATACCTTATTCGCCTCTTTTCGTGTCTTGTAATATTTCTTTAGTGCTGCCATATCTTTGTGTGTTGTGCGGAGGCTTGCGCCCCCGCTGGTTAGTTATAATAAAATGTTGCCTCTCTTATCCCTTAATTGGTACCACGCTCTAGTGGTATTCTCCATTCTGTAGAGCTTCGTGAAATACTTCGCAGCCCTTAATCCTTCGACCTTGTTTATCAGAGTGCCGACTCCGTATCTCGTGCCGTCCTCTATTCTGTAGATGTAATATGTTTTCATAAGCGTAGATATTAAAAGCGAGAGGAATGTCCCAAAAGGATTTGGCGGAATCGATAGGGGTAACGCCGCCAGCCTTGTCTCAATCATTAAGCGGTAATCCTACTATTGGAATGCTTGAGAAAATAGCGGGCGCCCTGGGCGTTCCCCTCGCCGAGTTGTTCGCCGATTGGACGGATGGGGAGATCGTCTGCCCGCATTGCGGTGGCAGGATATCCGTCGAAATAAAGAAAGGGGGCAAGTGATGGAACGCATACGGTTAAGCGAAGACGAGAAGAAGGTGCTCAGGCTCGTGAATGATGGGAAGCGACGGCCTCGGGGATATCCTCCGTCTCGGTATATCAAGGCAATCTCCACGTTAGAGGAGAAAGGTCTCGTCAGCGCTGCCTGGACGGAGACGGAGGACGAGCCATTTAGCGTTGGCATGACTGCGAAGGGTGACGATTACATGTCGAGCAACCCGAGTCTGAGGAACCCTATAAACTGGACCGCCGTAGGCGCTGTGTCTGGCCTGTTGGCGTTGGTGGTGTCTTTGGTGGCGTTGTTTGTGGCTTGTGGAAGTATTAACTAAATAATTTTACGGATATGGCAAAAATTGAAACAATATTCGACCATAACCCGACCGATGAAGAGCTTATGCGGTGGGGAGGCCCGGAGGCTTTTGAGTACTTTAAAAGCAAAGGAATTGATTTTACCGATCCCGTACATGAGGATTCTAACTACTATATGATAGGACTCTTATATGCAAGCAGGGGAGATAGAGAAACTGCCAGAAAGTACTTTTCAAGAATAAAGCATAGGGATATGTTGTCAACCCTGACGGAGGATTTTTAGGCACACGCTATTAAAGGACTTTGGGTATAGCTCAATCATGCCAAATGCCCATTTTAAATCACCTTTCCCTTTGTACATTTTAACGAGTAAATAAGAGATTCTCTTGTCTATTTCGGCATAGTCCTTCATTAGTATAGCCTCTGCCTCTTTTATAAAATCCCTTTCGTTGATTCTTGCTGTCTTCAGAAGCTCTCGTAAATTTGTGACTGAATCATTATATGAATACCCATTGGTCATTATCCAGTCTTTAAATTTGGCCTTGCCTCCTATTTCTCTTAAAAACTCATCGTAAGAGTTTCTGGCGATGAGTTGATTAATAGTCTCTGCCGTAGCCCTTGTGAATCCTAATCCCTTGTCTTCAAGGTGGGATAGTATAGTTTTATTCGCCGATTTATTGTGTAAGATTTCATGCCATAGCTGCTCTATCGAATATTCCTCCTCCCTGCTTATTGCTTCCCCTTTCTTGATCCTTTTAATCGCCGAGACAAGGCTTTCTCCGGCATTGTAACCAAACTTGTTAGATGCGAAGTTTATCTTGATGAGGCCGTCCATAGAGGTCGACATATATGCATGATCTTCTGAAACACCTTTGAGGCCTTTGAATCCTCTTTTAAAATATTCAGGATGCCTGTCCACCACATTCTTAAGTACATCTTCGACTTCCGAAACGTCCTTAATGGGAGTAGGCTTTAATCGTTCGGATAGACTGGACGATAGAGCGTTAAAGTAGTTTTCTCTTTCCTCTAATATGTTATCCACCACTTCGGCATTATCCCTTACGAAGTATGGTTCCTTACCTTCCGCCCTCTTCCTTGCTATGTATTCAGAGTTGTCGGACACCCACTTCCTGAATCCTTCCGGATACTCCGTGACGGGCCCTCGTGACGGCTTGATGGGCTTACCTTCCAGCTTGGCCCTCGACATCCTGAAGACCTCCTTGGGCTCCAGCATGATCGGCGTGCAATAGCACATGCACTGGGGGTGCCAGCCAGTGAAGGTGAAGTCCTTCGGGTAGTCTCCCGCTAGGTCGTCGCAGAGGTCCTTCTCCTTGTGGTTCTTAGATGTCTTGATACGCTGGCCAATGACGAAGTCGAGGCGCTGCCACCTGTCGTGGTCCGCCATTCGGTAGGCCATGTTCGTCTCCGTCCTTGTCACCCTCATTGCGTTCATCGTCGATGACTTGTAGTAGCCTCTTCCGACCTTGTAGGAGTCCTTGTCGTAGTCCACGAACTTGTAGCGGCCCGTGGCCTCGTCCTTTACCCTCTTCTTCCACTTCTTGCGGTAGATGGGGTTTCCCTCCTCGTCCTCTCCGGCCTTGTAGCGGAAGCGTCGGAACATGAGGTCGGGGTCGTTGAGGTAGTTCCTCACTTTCCGTGACATGGACGCCGCCGATTCTCCCTCGCCCATTGAGACGGTGACTGCCACCTCCATCTCCTCTCGGAGCTGTTTGACGGTCTTCCATATTCGGCCCGAGAGGTTGAGCCCGTTCACCTTGCGGTTGATGAAGGCGTTGCGCGCCTGGTTGTTGCGCTCGAACCATCCCGCCAGCTCCGGGTTACCCTTCACCACGCCCGTCATCTGCTTCACCAGTTCGTCGTTGAACTCCTCGCTCTTCAGCCATTCCGCCTTCATTCCGTCTTCTGTGATCGCCTTCGCCACGGAGTGTAGGTGCCTCAGCCTCTTCTCCACCTCCTCCCTCTTCGCCTGCGGCAGCGAGTCGAACGAGAACATGACGCCCTCGTCCGGGAGAGTGAAGCCCCTGATCACCTTCAGCAGCTCCTCCACCGCGGACATGAACGCCATGCCTATCTTCACCGCATACTCTTTAATGCGGCTGCTTCTCGCTTCGCTCGCCTTCTTGTAGTCCTTCTCGTCCATGCGCCTACCACGTCACGTTTATTCCTCGTCTCTTTCGTCGTCTTCCCGGTTATCCCCCTGCTCCCCCTTATAGATTTCCATCTGTTGCTGTATCGCCTGCTCCCGCTCCTCGTTGAGCTTCTTGAGCTCGCCCAACGGGTCCGTCACCAGCGGGTTGAGGGAGATGGCGGTCTCCCTCGACATGATTCCTCCGTCCACGCTGCCGACTATGTTCTTGATGGCGTCCATGACGTCCTCCCCGAACGGGTTCTGCCATTCGTGAGCGACTCTCAGCTCCTTGCATTGTTTCATGAGCGACACATCGAGTACGTTGCCGATGATGGATATCATCAGCGAGGCTGAGCGGTCCATGAGCTCGTCGTAGATCTCCTTGTTGTTGTTCGCCTTGATGACGCCCGATAGCATGAACATCTGCAACGCCTTGGCCGACATCTGCGATATCGACTTTAGGGCGTCGTATGTGAGGTTTGGGGTGAATGTCTTCTGCATGAATTGACTATCCAGCCACTCCATCTCTTCCTTCTTCGCCTGCGGTGCGTTGTCCCACGTGAGGTACTTCGCCACGTCGTTCACGCCCGTCTGCGAGTTCGCCACGATGGCCTTGCCCGGCTGACCCTTCTCCGGCATGTTCTTGATGATGTCGGCGTTCATGATCATGATAGGGTCGGCGAAGTAGTCGTTCGTGTCGGCCGATGTTGCGGCTTGGTGCTCTATTCTCTTGCGAATAGCCTCCGCTCCGTGCCACTCCTTCTTCTGCCTTACGTAGATTGCGAGTATCTTGCCTACTGGGTTGACCTCCTTCTGCACCTCCCATCCGAGTTTGCCCCGCGTGCAGTGGTAGATGGTCTGCGCTGTGTGGATGTCCACATGGTACTTCGTGTTGTTGTCGGCCTCCTTGGTGTGGTAGCCCCAGGCGAAGGCCTTCAGGTCGTTATATTGGTCGAAACGGGTGTATATCTCGTCTCCCTTGCTCTTCGCCAGTACTCGAATCTGGCACTTGGCCTTCCCGTCGTCGTCCCTGTAGAGTCTGTAGAGCATGGCGGACTCCGTCTCGGAGCCTGCGCAGCGCTTGAATTCGCGCGCCCTTGCGTGGTAGTGCGTCGACTCGAGTAGATCGGTGTACGCCTTGAAGGCGTCGTCCGTTCCTTTCGATAATTGTGACCATTTGAGCTGCCGGCCGAAGAGGAAGACGAGGGCCATCTCATTTGCGTACTGCTCGTAGGGGATCGGTATCTTGTTCATCTCCACGGTGCCCTTGATGTTGCCTTTCTTGTCGTAGATGATCTTGTCGGGTCGGTCGTTCACGGCGTGTTGCTTGTAGTCGTACTCCTCGATCGCTGCGATGACCTCGGATTCGTGTGTGTCCATGCGGGACTTCACTCCATCGATGTCTCCGGCGTCGAGGAGCTGCTCGAATGCTTGGTTGATGCCAAGCACCTTGTTCACAAAGTTTGATAAGTTGCTCATATCGTTGGATTTTGATTAGATTCTATAGCCCGAACATGCCCTTGCTGACCATGTCGTAGTCGATGTCGTCGTCCTCGTAGAGGTCGTTGATGGCGTATCCGAGGATGTCCACGAACTCATCATGTTCCGCATTCGGGAATGCGCATATCTGGTTGAGGAAGTCCTCGTTCCAGTCGCCACCGACGAGGAAGACCCTGCCGCACTCGATGCGGGGCGACACCACCTTGAAGCGGGTCACCTTGGAATCCGTAGGGGGCTGCGTCTCCCTCACGTTTAGGGTCGATATCGTACGGAGCATCTGAATGACGCTCTTGCCGTTCGCCTTCGGCTCGACATGCAATATGCTCTGCTTATCGCCTCCGTGCGCCGACATGTACTCGGGTATGAACCTTAGCAGGTCGGGCATCTCCAGCCATGCCTGCTTGGCGTTGTAGATGTATATGTATTGCCCTATCCGGCAAGCTGCCAGGATGCCGGAGGGGTCGTTACCCGTGCTCTTTTTCCGCTCATAGGCGGTGTCGAGGTAGAAGTGCATCGGCTCGTTGAACCGCATCGCAGTGAATTCTTTGAAAGATATCGACTGGAACCATTCCCGCTTGACGATGTTACCCCCCTCGATCGTCGGTCGCTGCTGGTACAGCGCCGAGAATGTCCTTGGGCTTCTCCTCTTAACGTCCATCAGCCTCTCTGCCGAGTGCTTCTCCTCCCATAGCGCCTCGCCCTGTTGCCTCGTGTCTTCCTCGGGGCCCTCCGCCGAGTCCTTGATGGCGGGGATGCTCAGAACCGTCCAGCTATCGCCTTCAGTCCTGAGAAGCCTGCCCGCAAGGTCGTCCTCGTGCCATCTCGTCATGATGAGGATTTGTTTGCTTCGGTTGTGCAGACGGGTGAGGAAGACATCCGTGTACCATGCCCAGACGCGCTCCCTGAAAACTTCGGACTCCGCCTCCAACGCGTCCTTCACCGGATCGTCGATGATTCCGAGGTCCACGCTAGTACCTGTCAATGACCCTCCCGTTCCGACTGCCTTGTAGAATCCCCTGTGCCCGACTATCTCGAACTCGTTGTCGTGCTGGATGTACTTCCGGGTGTCCGTGCTTTCTCGGTCCTTCTGGCTGCTCAGCCTCGTTCCGGGAAAGACCTCCCCGTATTCGGGGCTCTCCATGGTCCGCTGTATCGCCCTGGAGAATGTTTCGGCAAGATTCGCCGAGTAGGATGCGCCGACTATTTTCGTGTTCGGGTATTTCCCGAGGGTCCAAGAGGGCAACTTGCGGGAGACAATCTCCGACTTTCCGTGCTGTGGCGGAACGAATATCATCAACCTCGATGTCGGCAAGGTCCCCTCTATGAGCGCCTGGCATTTGTCCGCTATGAGTTCGTGGAACCATTGCATGGAGTAGTCCTTGTCCGTGTAGTTCAAGTATGTGCTGAACCGCTCCGCCGCCTTCCTCCTGAACAGCTCCTTCTTCAGTTCATATAGTCTCTCATAGTCTGTCATCCAGTTTCTCGCTTAACTTCCTTATCTCTTCCTTCAGTTCCTCGTCCGACATCTTGGAGGCGGGCATGAGGTCTTTGCCTCCGGCGCCCGTTATCTCCGTCCGTGTCACCCTGACGTTCAGTAGGTCGTATATCACCTCCACCGCCCTGATGTCCCCCTTCACCGCCTTCTTGATCACAGCGGTGTCTATGGCCTCGCCCACGGACATGGCCTTTCCCGTGATGGGCGATTTTATTCCGTGGCCCTCGTTGTCCGTCATTGCGAGCTGGAGGAGCAGGGCGAGGCGTTCACGGCTGGTCCTCTTGTCCCGTCGTACTATCCCGCTTTTCCTTCCCCCGTTGCGGGCTCTCTCCTGTCTCTCCTCGGGGGTCATTTTGTTCGGGTCGAGAAAGTTTTGTGGATTGCCTCTTTTCGTCGCCATTTTTTTAAGTTCATTTTAAGTTTTTTCGAAGTTGCCGGCTATTTAGTTTTACGAGCCGTGTACTTATATCCGTACTCCTTCGCGTTTCTTCTCAGCCACCAGTCGGCGCCCTCGTTGTACCCGAGGTTCTTCGGCCATTTGGCCTTTTTCACAGCCTTTATGAACTCTTTCGCCTTGAACTTGTTCGTCTTTACGAAGGAGTACGTCTTCTTTGATCCCACCGCCACGATTCCCTTGCTGGCTTCTTTAGCGGTGTTGATCAGATCCAAGTCGGAGAAGTTACCCCCTCCCGGGTGGTTGTGCAACATCATCTCACCCTTCTTCGCCACTAAGGAGACTGAATGGGCCCCTCCCTCGACATGCTTGTGCACGAATCCGTCGTCGTCCACGGCGACGCCATACTCGCGGTCGGCGTTCTTATATTTGTCGGCGAATATCTTCAGTGTGTCGCCGTACGATTTCGTCGTTGCGTTCACGGCATTGAAGGAAGCGGGGTACAGTGTCTTATCTGAGCCCCTTCCTTCAATGCCCGCATGTCCGAATCCTCCGCCCATCTCTCCCGAAGACGATCCGGCGCCCCTGCCTCCGTCGAGTGTGACGGTGAAGTCGTCCTTTTCGTCGTCGACGGCGGTACGCACCTCCTCCTCGGCGTCCCACATCTCGTCGAAGGTCACGTATTTGCGCGACTCCTCGGTGAGGGCGTTGTACACTTCGAAGTCGTTGAACACGAAGAGATCTTCCCGCACCTCGACGCCGTTGCGCTGTTTCAGTAATTTCCTAAAGTATTCTTTCTCCATGGCTATTCAGTCATTATGCTTTTTATAAAAACCTTGCGTATTTCCTCGAGTATTTTCTTTTTATTCCTCCGCCGTAATCAACTTCTACTATTTCAGAAGTCATCGACACAACCTTTCCTTCCCTTCCAGTTCTTGGTTCTTTAATGATTGAACCAACCTTGTAACCCTTGTTAGATTCCGCTACGGCTTTTATCCTTTCCTCACGTTCTTTCCTTCTCTGCCTTCTTGCGCTACGTGCCGCTCTTTGGCGGGCATTCAGTTCGGCAGCTTCCTTCGAGTTGTCTTTGAATATTATCCCGTCTTTCACGACTTTATTATCATACGCCGCTTTCGCCAAAACGTACGCTTGCTTTTCGCTGAATTTCGCGCCATATCGACTCCAGTAAGGGCTGTCCACCGCTTGTCTTGCGATAGTCGTTGCGAGGCCATAATCGCCGTTTGCAAGGTCCTCGACAAGCTCCGTCGCTTGGTCATTAAAACCAAGATGGTACTCGTTTGCCCTGTTCCAGCGGTCTATCTTCGCATAACTCATCAGAGCGCCCTGGATGGATTTTACGGTGACCCCGAGTTCTTCATTATATTCGGCGGCGGTTTGTACTATGCCGCTATTACTTCCTCTTCCTCCCATTATCCAAACCTCCTAGCTTCTATGTATTTAACTTTAACGTCCCCGAATTCATAGTCGATCTTGCTGCCGTAGCAAATGACGCAGCTCGGCTTGAGCCTCTTAATCGCCTCATCCATTCCGCTTCGGAAGACTTCTCTTGCGTTTTTGTCATTCATCACACCAACGGTGCTGACCGCCACCACCCCTCCGGGCTTTAAGCCGTCAAAACAGAAGCTGAATGTCTCGGGTTCGGCCCATGATAACGTGGGGATAACTTTCATACCGGCGCCTTGGCACATCTGACCGAATAGACGGCTTCTGTATACGTTCCAAATCTTCATCGCCATCGGCATGTCCATGTATAATGAGAAGTCCGGCGTCAGCGTCGCGGGGAAGTCCTTGAGCCTCTCAATGGACACGAGGGGATTATTCCACACCCTCTCGAACTGGTAGTCGTCGATGAAGAAATGAACGGTATCTTTATGCGCCGTGTCACTTTTCACATAGTTGAACCCTATGAGCGACTCTGGGACATAATCGCAGGGATCAATTGTTGGTATCTGATAGAACCCGTCACACCGCTTTGCGTCGAACTCCCTTAGATTTACGAGGTTGTACGTTCGCTCCCTTTCGTCGCCGTAGTATCTGCCGTCTTCGTCCTTCTTATCGTCCGTTGCGGTCGTGGCCTCGGTGTCGAACTCGAACGGGGAGCCCGTGTCTCGGTCCTCGAAGCCCTGGAGCTCGACGCCCCACCGTTGCAGCTCGTCCGTGTCCCACTCGTCCACCAGCGCCCCGAAGTCGTATTGGCCGAAGGACTCGTTGTCCTTTATGGCGTACTCCCTCAGCTTGTCGACCGGCGTGCCGGGGTCGAGCACCTTGCACGGGAGCTCCGCGTATCCGATGTCACGGCAGGCCCTGAGCCGCATGTTGCCGCCTATGGCCACGTACTTACCCTTGTGGGGGAAGACCAGCAGTTCACGCAGGGACAGCATCTCGGGCGCGTCCTCTATCGACTTCCTGAGCGCGTCGAACCGCTCGTCCCTGATGAACCTGGGATTCTTCGGCAGCCCCTCCAGTTGCCCCGTGTTCGGCGATATGTCCTGCACACGTATGTTCCTTATCTCCATTTTGTCGGTAATTTGTCGAATGCCATTTATTGGCGGGTTGATGGGCGTATTCGACACGTAACGCATTGTATGTGTAGCGTGTAAGCCCGCATCCGCGCAAATATAAAAAACATCTGTTAAATACCAATTTTTTTGCCCGAAGTTTTTTATATTTGCGACCGGACATTACCAACCACAAAAAAAGGAGGTGAGCATGCTAAGCGACAACATGTACCTATACGTCATCTCCCCGATGGTCGCCGCCATCATCGGAGGAGCCAGTTTCCTGATCAAGTACATCCTCGGAAAGAGGGACAAGAAACACGAGGAGGAGGTGGCGGAAAGGAACAAAAGGCGAGACGAGATAGAGCAGCGTCTCACGAAAGCGGAAAAACGGCAGGAGCGCACCGAGAAGAAGCTCAACTCGGTGATAGCCATGGCGGTGGGTTGCAACAACCCCGAATGCCCGACGAGGTCGAAGCTCGCCGAATGGTTAAGAAAGGAGGAGGAAAGTCATGGAGATTAGTTTAGACCGGAAATACAAAAAGGAGGGGTACACGATCAGTAACCTGTACGTCGGGAGCGAGGTCTTCTGCAACTCGCTGGAGGACACCGACCGGGGTCTGAAATCGACGGACAGCCTCGAACGCATCAGGGCCGTAAAGGCCAAGTACCCGAAGAAGACCGCCATCCCTTCGGGGAGGTACAAGGTCACGTTCACCTACTCGCCGAAGTTCCACGATGAGCCGTACGCCGTCAAGGGCATGATACCGCTCGTCAACGGGGTAAAGGGGTTCTCCTCCATCCGCATGCACGCCGGCGCCAACGCAGGCTGGACGGACGGATGCGTGCTGGTCGGCCGAAACACCGTGAGGGGAGGCCTAGGACCGGACACGAAGGAGGTGTGCGGGAAGCTCTTCCGCCGCATGTTCGACGCCTGGACGAGGCGTGAGGACATCTGGCTAACGATCTGTTAATTATTCACACTTATACATTAACCGAATCGAAGATTACGAGACAATACTCAGTCTAGGTAAACTCAGGGGAAGCCTTGGTCGTGAGACCGGGGCTTCTTTTTAGGTGAAAAAGAAAGGCGCACCGTTAAGATGCGCCCTTATTCAAAGTCGGGTTTCCTTCGGATGCCCAGTTCGAGGCCCATGGCGTCGAGCAGCTTATCGAGCGTATCGAGCCGCAAGCCCGCACCCTCTTCTATTCTTTTAATGGAAATCTCCTGCACGCCAGAGCGCTTGGAGAGCTGGTATCTCGTCCAGCCCTTCGCCTCACGCAATGCCTTGATCTCTCTCGCCACCCAGTTGTTTATCTCTTTTGTCATATCTGCCCTGCCTCCTTTCATACCAATCTCCTAAAATTTGCGAACATAAAGTCGCCGATCTCCCGAAGCGCCGTGGCCTCGTCCAGGGCGCTCAGCTCCTCGCTCCCGAAACGCACGATGCGCTGCGTCTCGTTGTACATGCCGTCCTTGAACTCTACTCGGATGCCCTTCTTCATGTTCGCGACCATGTGCCACCCCGGCTTGTTGAGGATCGCCGTCACGACGAAGTCCTCGTTGCTGATTGGCTCGATGTCGATCGGCTCAGAGTATTCGGCCACGACGTCCCCGCACTGGCTGGCGAACTCCTTGTATTGCTCCGTCTCCTTGACGCGCCTCAGCGCGTCCTTTCGGTTTCGTGCGTCGACCCTGGCCTGCACCTTGTCGCCGTTCACGAAGTGGATCTCTACCTCGTATTTCTTCATAAGCTCCTCATTTAAAAAATTCGCAATGCGCCCGTTGGGGCATATTTTGTGTTATATTTTTCGTCAATTTTGGCGATATACGCCTCTATCTTTCTGTTCATGTCATCCCATTGCTCATGAATCATGAACGTCTTATCAGTATACCATTCTTTTCTCTCTTCTTCGTCCTCCGGCACATCCTCCATCTCTAAGAGGGCATCAATGTAATCAATGCTAGCGAACTCATCAGAGGTATCCAACGGTACGAAGTCCATTGGTTCAAGTCCCGAATCCTTCAATTCTATGTTAAGATCTATGAGCTCACTTAGTTCTTTGGAGCTATCATAGACAAGATGTTCTATATTAGAATGAAGGTTGTGGCGCATCGAACATAAATCGCTGATAAGTTCGGCTTGCTCCTGCGTCATACCATTCGCCACTGCCACCTCTTCATTCTTTATGTTGCGAGCCACCGCATTCTCTCTGCGGCGCTCATATTGCTCTTTCTTTAAGTATCCCATGATTTTTCGATTTGTGGGCGGTGGTTAGCCGCCCCGTTAGTTAATTATTTAGTATTGATGTCCTTAAGCATGCAATCCCATAAGTAAGACTCAGAAGTCAGCAGTCGGCAGAACATCTTCGACTTGGTTAGCTGAAAGTGCGCCTCTATGCCGTGTTTTTCAAAAATCTTCGCTATTCTCTCGGCGTCCTCCAATCCGAGAACGTCAAAGCATACGCCTTTTCTTTTGAATGTTTCTATCTGAGATTTGGTTGTCGGCATCATTCTGCCGAATATCATATAGCCCTTATAGTGTTCGCCACGCTTTAATTCTCTTGTCATTGAGATCTTTGTTAACTCCCTAACCTCTCTCAATTCTGTGATATTCAATGCATTTTTCATACGCTTTGTCGCCCGTTTTATCCAGTCGGCTCGTCTGTTCTATTGTTTTAACCTTACATTGCGAATGTACTATATTATTTTATAGTATGCAAGCGTTTTGTAAGATTTTTTTTGCGAAAAAGTGTAATTGGTTGAAAATCAACGAGAAAAATTTCACTTCAGCAGGTCGGGTATTCCCGCCACCGCCTCCTGCTTAGCCTTGTCGAGGATCTTGGCGTACACCTGCGTGGTGGTCAGCTCACGGTGCCCGAGCAACTTGCTTACGGTGTAGATGTCCGTCCCTATGTCGAGCATCAGCGTGGCGAAGGTGTGGCGGGCGCAGTGGAAGGATATGTGCTTGCGGATGCCAGCACGGGCGACCCACCTGCGCAGTATGAGGTTCGTGCGTGCTGGCGACACCAGCCCGGGGAAGACGGGCCCGACGCTCCGCTCGCCCATCAGCGTGGCCGCCTGCGGCGCTATATCCAGGTACTCCTGCCCGCCCGTCTTCTTCTGTGCGAAGATGAGGCGGACGAGCCCGTCCTGGTCGTGGACATCCTCCCACCTCAACCGCTCCACGTCGCTTCGCCTTAACCCCGTAAGGCAGGAGAAGAGGAAGGCCCTGCGCACGGTGCCGTTCCCGCACGGGGTGGCCGCCAGCCGCCTCACCTCGTCCTGCGTGAGGTACATGCGGGCGCTGTCCCTTCGGCGGAAGCCATCCACCTCGTCGGCGGGGTTGGTGGGGATGATGTGTTTTTTCACGGCGATGCCCAGTGCGGTCTTCAGCTTGTTGAAGTAGCCCAGCTTCGTCGTTTCGGACAGGCGCTTCGAGCCTCTCCTCTCCACGCCGTAGCGGGACCACGTGACCGCTTTCTTGTCGAGGTACTCCCTGAACTTGCGCACCCAGTCGGGCGTGATCTTGGCGAACGTGACGGAGTCGTCCCGCTCGTACACTTCGAGATGGCGGAGGCACGACATCCAGTGGTCGTAGCTTCCCCTGCTCCCCTCCTTCCTCTCCTCCTCGCAGCACGTGCGGAAGAAGTCGAAGAAGCGCACCTTCGTGGCGTCCTTCACGTTGGCGAACCCGTGGGTGTTCGACTGCGCCTCCACGATCCGCTTCGCCTTGATGGCGTTCGCCAGCTGGAGCGTCTGCCTGTTGTGCTCCTTGTCCACCCTCGACCTCTCGGGGACGAGATATAACTTCAGGAATTCGTACGACCGTCGGCCGTTGACATATATGTCGAGATATAGGCTCACGTTCCCGTTGGCCAGCTTCTTTTCACGGAGCCTCACCGGCTCCTTCACCGTTCTATCCATCATGCGAATCAAATTACCGTTACCCGAGTAACAAACGGGTAACACAAATGTAGCAAATATACGACATACCCACAACATACGCGGAAAAACTTTGGCGCTTGGGAAAACGGCTGATATTTCGCCCTTTATGTCTTGGATATGTCGTGCGTATGTCGTATATTTGTTACTGCCGTTTGATACGGCGAGTATATTCACATTACACTGATGTAAATTTACAATTGTATGTTTTAGGAGGAGATTGCTTGCGATAGGTGGTCTCCCCCTTTTTTAATTAAGAATTATGAATTAAGAATTGTGAATTTGCCATTTACTTTTTGTTGTTTTATTTCCTTTCTATAGGCGTGGAACGCAAAATCGGTTTTTGCTTTGTCTGTATGAATTTTTCGTGGTGGGGGCATGCATGTTTGTGGATTTTAGAATTATGGGTTAAGGATTTTATTTTATCTTTGTGCTTGAGGCCATTACTTATGACCATTAATGAGTTGTTTTACATCTAATTGTATGAATATGAAGCATTCTAAGATTTTGAAATTGTTGTGTTTCGGTTTTGTGCTGGGCATGTCTGCCTGCTCGCACGATGACGAGAACGAGCCAGTGAATAACGGTCCTAAGGAGGAGAATACGGAAAAGGAGGAGAAGGTGGATAACTCGGCCTACAACTTCTACGGTGCGGAGGTCTTCACGACCGAGACATTCCAATACGGACGTTTCGAGGCGAGGATGAAGATGGCTTATGCCCCAGGGTGCATTAGCTCTATGTTCCTCTATTACAATGATTCCTATATGGGGAACGGTAAGAATTGGAATGAGTTGGATATTGAGGTGATCGGTACGAATCAGTCTGGTTTCCAGTCTAATATCATCACGGGTACTGCCTCCAGCAAGGTGACGTCGGAGATAAAACACTCCCTCTCTTATCCTGTCGATGGGGATTATCATGTCTATGTGATGGAATGGACGCCTGACTATGTGGCTTGGTCGATCGATGGAACAGAGATGAGACGCACGAATGTGGGTGACACGAGGAACCAGGTGTCTGCCTTGGTGGAAAAACAGAGCCTCCGATTCAATCTTTGGGCCAGCAAGGAAACTGGTTGGGTAGGGAAGTTGAACGCAAAGAATCTCCCTGTCACCCAATACATCGATTATGTGAAGGTCTCTTCGTATGATGTTGATAGCAAATCGTTTACGGAACTTTGGACCGATGATTTCGATTCGTTTAATTCTTCTCGTTGGGGGCGTGGCAATTGGGCGATGGACCTTGTGACGGAGAGGATCACGAATGTGGTGGTCGAGGATGGCAACCTTCAGTTGAGACTCACGAAGGAACTGAAAAAATAAGGTAGGTCACATGGGCTCGACGTGGCCAATGGACAATAGAAAAATAAAGGAAGCGGGGATGCGCCAAGGGTGGTGCATCCCCGCTTCCTTTGTGGAGACGATGTGCACATCGTCTCTACCGTAACCAACTGACAATCTAATTCTTAATTCAAAATTGTCTCCTACCAACTGATTCCCTTATTCTTCAGCACCCTTTGCGAGGAGGTGTCTCCTTGTTTGGCGGCCTTCTTGTACCAGTTGATGGCCTCTTTGTAGTCTTGCTCGATGCCGTAACCATTATCGTAGCAGACGCCGAGGTTGTGTTGTGCGCTGACGTAGCCTTGCTCCGCCGCCTTTCTGAACCAGACGACGGCCTCTTCGTAGTTCTGTTGGATACCGTTGCCCTTGTAGTAGCATACGCCTAATTTGTATTGAGACTTCGCATCTCCTTGCCGTGCCGCCTTCCCGTACCACTTGGCCACTTCCTCTTCGTTCGATTCCACCCCGTAGCCGTTTTCGTAGCAGTAGCCGAGGAAAGATTGTGCCATGGCATCGCCTCTCTCCGCCGCCTCCTTGTACCATCTGATGGCCTTTGGTATATCCTTCTCCACACCAATTCCGTTGTAGTAGCAGGATGCCAGGTTGAATTGTGCGGTGGCATAGCCCTGCTCCGCCGCCTTCTTGTACCAGTTGATGGCTTCCTCTGAGCTCTGTTCCATGCCCATTCCGTTGTAGCATAGGTTGCCGAGGTGGAACTGAGCCTCCGCATACTCTTGCTGTGCCGCTCTTTTGAACCAGAACGCCGCATCCGAGTAGTTTTTGAGGACCCCATCTCCGCGCTCATAGCAGGTGCCGAGGCAACATTGCGCCATGGCGTTGCCTTGCTCTGCCGCCTTCTTTAGCCATGAGATCATCTCTGTCTGGCTCTTTGCCACGCCTTTCCCGTTCTTATAGCACATCGCGACGCGGCACTGCGCTTGGGCATCGCCCTGCTCCGCTGCTTTCTTGTAGCAGTTGAGCGCCTCCTCGTAGTTCTTCGTTACACCGATGCCCTCTTCGTGGCAGATGCCGAGGTGGCATTGCGCTTCCGCATACCCTTTTTGGGCAGCTTTTTGGTAGAGGTTGAACGCCTCTTTCTCGTTTTTGTCCGTTCCGATTCCTTGTTCGTGGCAGATGCCTAGATCGTTCTGCGCTTTGGTCAGCCCTTGCTCCGCTGCCATGCGGATCCAGCGGAAGGCGAGGCGTGGGTTAGGGTCTGTGCCGACACCCTCCTTGTAGCAGTTGCCGAGCGCACATTGCGCCTGCGCATACCCTTGGTCGGCCGCTTGTCGGTACCAATGTGCGCCCTCCTCAGGGTTTCTGACAGTGCCTCGTCCGTACATGTGACATTCGCCTAGTTTGTATTGCGCCTCGGCGAGACCTTGCTCCGCCGCTTGGTTATACCAGTTGAGCGCCTCCTTGAGGTCTTGCACCACGCCTCTCCCTTCGGCGTAGCGGTCTCCCAATATCTTCTGTGATTGGCTATGTTGTTGTCCTGCCGCTTTCTTGTACCATTGCAGGGCTTGTGCCGTGTCCTTCTCGACCCCAGTTCCCGCCTCTAGACAGAGGGCGGTCTTGTATTGGGCTTCCGTCACTCCTTGCTCCGCCGCTTTTTGGTACCATGCGAGGGCTTGCTTAGGATCGGACGTGGTGCCTTTCCCTTGTTGCAGGCAGTTGCCGTATTGGTATTGGGCTTGGGCGTGTCCCTGCTGGGCTGCCTCCCCGAATCTGGTGAAGGCGGTGTCGTACACCTTTCGTTGATAGTACGCCTCGCCCTCTTTGAAGAGCTCCTCCGCGGACTTTATGACGGTGTCGGGTGCGGAACCCTCTAAATCATTCGCATTTCCACAAACACAACAGGAGATGAGACTTAGCAACGCTAAGATGTGCCTTTTGTGAAAATCGCTATTCATAATAATGGTATTGCTTTTGGTTAAAACTCGGCACAAAATTAATTAAATCGATTGAATGCCAAAATATTATGATTGATTCTTTAGACAAATGCCCCATTATTGACGGTAAAATACCTCTTTTTTTTAATATTTGTCCATTATCCAGGAACGAACGGCCCTTGATTGTTCATTCTTTTTTTACCTTTACAAAAAATTGCAGGCATGGATACGGAGAAGATAAAGGAGATATTCCAGAAATGGGGGAAGGAGAAGCTCCTGACGGAGGATGGTGCGTTGACGGTGCGTAAAAATGGAATTGGAGGACCACTGTTCAAGGCTCTTTCCGTGATTGTGCTTCTTGTTGCTCCATGGGCTGTTTTTCAGTTTGTGTCGCATTTTGTGGATTTGGGGAAAGATGGGGGTATCATTTTTGTCGTGTTTGTGTACTGGGTCCTTCAGATTGGAGTCATGCTTTGGACCTTTTCCGCTGAGTCCCTATTTTATAAAGATCGTTTGGCTCGCTACGCTCCTTTTAAAGGAGGGAAAATTGTTTTCCCCTATTCCGAACTGATTTTGGTGGATTACCACCTGGTGGTTACTGAGAAGTCCCAATATATGGCGCTCACCCTTCGTTTTAAGCATGATGAGGCGGAAGAGGCGTTTGTATACCGTGATGAACGCTTGGTTCGTTTGTTTAGTACGTGCTTTAAACCAATCTTTAGGAATCGTTTTTTTTATGACGATATGTTCTGTCTGTTTGCCAATGTGATTTGTTTGAAGCAAGATGATGCGTATCGTGCGAAGGGGCTCGAGGCCGCATTGAAGTACCTCTCCCCCCTTTCCGAATCCAAGTATTGTGTGTCTGATTGCGAGGAGCATCTCCTCCGTTGCATGGAAGAGACGCATCAGGATTACATTGGCACCTGTCTCTCTATCTTGAAGAATAAGGGGGTGGACTATGCCGACCGTCTGGAATTGTTGTCCCACCTCTTCGAGTGCGCCTATGCGAGCGATGGCATGGTGGACGAGGAGGAGCTGAAGTACCTCTCTAACATCGCTTTTTATCTCAGAATCAAGGATTGGGACCTCCTCTCTTTGAAGTGTCATTTCGAGGCGATGAAGCAAAACCAGTATGACAGTCAGACCGAAAGCGAGGAGCAAACGAAGCAACGTGAGCGTTACCAATCCGCCTGCTCCAACCGTACGAAGGAGGCTTATAAGATACTGGGATTGAGCGAGAAAGCCTCGTTGGAGGAGGTAAAGGCAGCTTACTGTGCGCAGGTGAAGAACTGCCACCCAGACACCCTTCCGCCTACCGCCAAGGATAGCGAGAGGGAGGAGGCGTCGATCCGTTTCCGCACGATTACGGAGGCATACGATTTCTTGTGTGAGGAGCTGGTAGTGGAGCCAGTCAGCGTGACGAAATGATGTTCCCCTACGGCCTGAAAGGCCACTACATTATTTAGCCCAGGGCAACGCCCTGGGAGCGGGAGGAGGCGTCGATCCGTTTCCGCATGGTCACGGAGGCGTACGATTTCTTGTGTGAGGAGTTGAGCGTGGAACCAGTTAGCGTAGCGAAATGATGTTTCCCTACGGCCTGAAAGGCCATTACATTATCTAGCCCAGGGCAACACCCTGGGAAATGTGGAGATGAACGATGTGTCGGACGCCCCCGGAGGGGGCAAAACAGATTTAATTCGAAGCCATGCGCCGTCGTATTTCCATAAAAATGTGCTAAATTTGAGACTATGGACACGAAAAGATTAGATAGTTTATTCGCAGGCTGGAAGAAAAAGCATTTGTTGACGAGGAAAGGAGCGTTGAGTATGGGGCGTAGTTTGATCCCTTATGTCTTCGGAATCCCTGTCGGATTTGTTTTTTTTGCGATTTCATGTGTAGTGACCGATAGGGTGAGCACCATTCATATGCCTATCTCCGTCACTTGTGGGGTGTTTTTCTTCCTCTTGTTTGTTCAGTTGTTTTCCGTCAAGCGTTTTTACAAGGATCGTGTAGAGGTGTTTCGTCTATGGGGACTCGTAAAACGCAAGTATTTTTATGCCGATTTGAGAAAGACTGTCCATTCCACTTATTACGATCAAGATTCGGCGACGTGGGTGAAGTGCCTTTCTGTCTCATTCAAGGGCCATTCATTTAATTGGAATACCGATAATACGTCAAACACAAAGTTCAACTGCTTGACGCAATTGTTTTCCTGTTTCAAATCCTCCTTCGTCAATCAATTGTATTACGATCAGATGGTGAAACTCTTCGCGTATGTGATAACGTTAAAGGATGATCTTCCGTATCAGTCTGTTGAGACCCGATTGGCGGAGAAGTCCATTTCGGAGTTGTCCCGTGGCCGTTATGATGGCAGATCTGCCCTCTCTGATGAAAAGAAACGCTATAACAACTTCAGACGAAGGAAGGCACTGCCACAGGAGATGGGGTACGTGAGTGTTTGCCTCTCTATCCTGAAAAATAAGGGCGTGGACTATACCGACCGTATGGAGCTATTGTCCCACCTCTTCGAATGTGCCTATGCGAGCGATGGTATGGTGGATGATGATGAGTGGTTTTATCTTTCCCAGATCGCTTATTACCTCTGTGTCAAGGAATGGGACCTCCTTTCGTTGAAGTATCGCTTCGAGACGCAGAAGCAGGCTAAAGGCCATCGACAGGAGCAGGAGAATACCCAGCAACGTGAGCGCTACCGATCTGTCTGCTCCAGCCGCAAGCGGGAGGCCTATAAACTGCTGAATTTGAAGGAGAATGCTCCGTTGGAGGAGGTGAAGAGTGCCTACCGCACGCAGGTGAAGACCTGCCACCCAGATACCTTGCTGCCCACCGCCACGGATAGCGAGCGGGAGGAGGCCGCCATCCGTTTCCGTGCGGTCACGGAGGCGTACGATTTTTTGTGTGCGGAGTTGAGCGTGGAACCGGTTAGCGTGACGAAATGATGTTTCCCTATGGCCTGAAAGGCCATCCCATTATCTAGCCCAGGGTAACACCCTGGGGAATGTGGATGTGTGGTGTGTGTGTCGCCCCCGGAGGGGGCAAAAGAATATATAAATCCATGTTATGCATCATTGCGTTTCCCATAAAAATATGCTAATTTTGAATCTATGGATATCATAAAGATAGAGAACATATTCAAGGAGTGGCAAAAAAAGGATCTGCTGACGAAGAAGGGTGCGCTGCGGGCGGACCCGAATTTTGTGTCTATTGTTAGAATGTTGCTTGGCATGCCGGGAGCCCTTCTGGTGGGTGGCCTTTACCTGCTTCTCTTTGTGGGCTTTTTTGTCGTCGTTATTATTGGTCCCTTATCATATGCTTCCTGGTTGTCAGACCACATGCATTGGGGAAGAAAAGTAGGATCTGATCTCGGTTTTATCTTCTTGTCTGTGATATGCATTCTTCTCTATTGTGTTTTCAAGAATGGAAGGCTTTCAAGAATGCTTACTTTTCTCCTTTCCGTGCTGACTAAAAGTTCCAACATCTCCGAGTCGATATTTTACTTCTGTTCTGAACCATCGCTTTTCCCTTTCTTGTATTATAAGCCTATCCATCTGTTCCATAAGGATCATCTAGTGGTTTCTTCTGGTTGGATTAGTCCTGAAGAAAAATGCTATTATTCTGACATAGAAAATATTACGTGCTCCTATTTGAATAAGAAAGAGTTCCGCCTAAGGATTCTGGTCAAGGGTTGGGAAAAGCCTATTGAAGTGGTGAACACGCCTAAGTTGGATGAAGTGCTGCATCTCTTCGGTTCCGCCTTTCAGCCGATCTTTGTCAATGAACCGCTGTGTGAGGATATGCTACGGCTCTATGCGGATATGATCACCTTGGGACGTGACCCCAAGAGCCAACAGGATGGACTGCAATGCGCCATGAAATACTTCTCGGAGCCGAAGTACAAAGACTATGATTACACTCGAAGGCTCACGGAACTGGTTGACACGTTCAATCAGTACAGGGCACAGAAGCGTATGCCTGGAAGCGAGGATTACATCAACAGATGTTTGTCCATTCTGAAGAACAAAGGGGTGGACTACGATGCTCGTTTGGATCTCTTGTCGCACCTCTTCGAATGTGCCTATGCGAGTGAGGAGATGGTGGACGTGGTGGAGCTGGACCGCCTCTCCCGCATCGCTTACTACTTCCGTGTCAAGGAGTGGGACTTCCTCTCGCTGAAGTATAGTTTCGAAGCTATGAAACAACAACGGAGCAGGAGGAATGGCAAGGAGAACGCCCAACAGAGCGAGCGTTACCAATCCGCCTATTCCAACCGTCTGCGAGAGGCCTATAAGGTGTTGGGACTGAAGGAGAAAGCCTCGCTGGAGGAGGTGAAGAGCGCCTATCGCACATTGGTGAAGAGCTGCCACCCCGACACCCTTCCGCCTACCGCCAAGGATAGCGAGCGGGAGGAGGCGTCGATCCGTTTCCGCATGGTCACGGAGGCGTACGATTTCCTATGTGCGGAGTTGGTTGCCGAACCGGTTAGCGTGGTGAAATGATGTGACTTTTTTGCCGCATGTCCGCATGTTTGCGCATGAAAGGCTTCCAACCGCTTCCGTGCGATTGCAAAGGCGTACGATCCCTTGTGTGCGGAAATAGCTTTTTTATTTCCTAAACTCATTTTCTCTTAGTATATTTACATAACTATTTTTGTAAAAAAGGATTTGTTATGGATACGGGAAGAATAGAGAGAATATTTGAGGGATTCAAGAAGAAAAAGTTGTTGACGGGAAAAGGTGCGTTGAGTATGGGCGGCAATATCATGCCCTATGTTTGGGGATTGTTCGCTGTTTTAGTCGTATGGACAACCTTGAGTAAAAATGAGGTTCAACCACCTCTTTTGTATGTTTTGCCAGTGCTTGCCTTCCCTGTGGTTATGCTATTTTTCCCTACTAAGAAATTCTACAAGGATCGTATGGAGCTCTCCTATCTGTGGGGCCTCTTTAGTCGTAAGTTTGATTACAAAGATCTCGAGGGGATTCATCATGCCACTTATTACAACCAGCAGAAAGGCTCTTGGGTGAAGACGCTCGAACTCAGGTTCAAGGAGACCTCGTTCCTGTTGAATGACCATGTCGGGTCAAAGACAAAATTCGATTGCGTGACACGCCTGATGTGCTCTGGTTTTAAGCCGATCTTCGAGAATGAACTCTACTATAAGAGCATGATACAACTCTTCGCGAATGTGATAGCGCTAAAAAAAGATCCTCAGTACCAAGCGGTGGAGACGCAGTGCGCATTGAAATATTTCTCGGAGTCTAAATATCGTAATTATGTTTTCAAGTATGATCTTTCCAACGAGTTGAAACAGTATCAAGCATACGAGGGAAAGAATCTTCCTGCGAAGATGGGGTATGTGAATATTTGTACGTCCATCATGAAGGATAGGGGTGTGGATTATGCCGACCGTTTGGAACTCCTGACCCACCTTTTCGAGTGTGCCTATGCGAGCGATGGTGTCGTGGATGATGAGGAGGTGGAGTACCTCTCCCGCATCGCCTTCCACTTCGTCATCAAGGATTGGGACCTCCTCTCTCTGAAATATCGGTTCGAGGTGATCAAACAGGAGCAGTACAGCGCTCAAAGCGATAGCACTGAATATACGAAGCAACGTGAACGTTTCCGCACGATCTATGTCAGCCGCAAGCGGGAGGCCTGCAACCTGCTGGGCGTAAGCTCGGAGGCCACGTTGGAGGAGGTGAAGAGCGCCTATCGTACGCTGGTGAAGAGCTGCCACCCGGACACGCTGCCGCCTACCGCGACGGAGGCGGAACGTGAGGAGGCCGCCATTCGTTTCCGTGCGGTCACGGAGGCGTACGACTTTCTGTGTGAGGAATTGAGCGTGGAGAAGGTTCATGCCTGAATCTGGCGGGTGGATTATCTTTTATATTCACTTTTATGACGATAGACCAAAGGAAAATAGATAGTATATTCGACAACTGGAGACGTAAATCCTTTATCAGGGGGGATGAATTTCTTGTCAGAATGAACCAAGAGAGGCGCATCTTGTTCGTGTGCTTGGTCACCGTTTTGGCTGCTATTATCCTGATTATGCTTTCTGTAGATCTCCTGTTGAACATCCCGTTGGGTATAATCTTATGTGGAGTTGTGACGGGCCTATATGTGCGCTACCGTGATTACTCCTTTTGCTTCCGTAGAACGAAACTGATGGTTAATGGGGAGGAATTTCCCTATTCACAGTTGAAACGTATCGAATATGGCTGTGAGTATAATGCGTATGAAAGTAAACCTCGTCTTGTGCTCTATGTCGACAACCACAAGTTTGTCTTGTATTCGGAGAAGGTGCCGGAAAAGAAAATGGACGCTGTGCTCTATCTGCTAGGTTCGTGTTTCAAGCCAATCTTCATCAATGAGCTCCTCTATGAGGATATGATACGGCTCTGTGCCTATATGATATCTCTTACAGGCAGTCGCAAATCCCGGCAGGAGGAGCTGCAATGTGTGCTGAACTATTTCGCGGAGTCAAATTTCGCCCATCATAATTTCGCTCGTGACCTTTCCCGGCAAATTGATCTGTACGATTTGTATAATGCGCAGGAACATTACCCTAAAGGAACAGGATACGTGGACATCTGTTTGTCTATCTTGAAAAATCGTGGAGTGGACTACGATGGACGGGTGGAACTCCTGTCTCGCCTTTTCGAGTGCGCCTATGCGAGTGATGGCATGGTGGACGAAGCGGAGCTGGAACGTCTCTCCCGCATCGCATTCTACTTGCGCATCAAGGATTGGGACTTCCTTTCGCTGAAGTATCGCTTCGAGGCGGAGAAACAGCAACACGCGGAGTCGAAACAACGAGAGGATCCTTCTGGTGATCAACAACATAGCTCGGAGAACCAAAAGCAACGTGAACGCTACCAGTCTGTTTGCTCCAGCCGCAAGCGGGAGGCCTACAACCTGCTGGGCTTGAAGCCGGATGCCTCGTTAGAGGAGGTGAAGAGCGCCTACCGCACGCAGGTGAAGACTTGCCATCCCGACACCCTGCCGCCCACCGCGACGGAGGCGGAACGGGAGGAGGCCACCATCCGTTTCCGTACAATCACGGAGGCGTACGATTTCTTGTGTGCGGAGCTATCCGCCGAACCGGTTAACGTGACGAGGTGACACGGTTCTTTTGCCCCTTTGGAACGTATGTTCGCATGGTCGCGTATGACCTAGGGCAACGCCCAGGGAAATGTGGACATGTGGGGTGTCGGACGCCCCCGGAGGGGGCAAAACAAATTTTAATCAATGTCATGCTCCATTGCGTTCCCATAAAAATGTGCTAATTTTGAACCTATGGACAAGGGAAAGATAGATAGTGTATTCGAGGACCTGAAGAACAAGAAAATGCTGAAGAAAGACGGGTCTTTTTATATGGGAGATTCAGTCGCCGGCACGATAGAAGCAATCTTCCTTGCTCTGTTCTTTTTGGCTGTTTTTGGCTTCGGAATCTCCTGTTTATGGATTTTGGATGGATGGCGTAAAATATTGGGGATGATGCTTTTTTCTCCATTCCCCCTTTTGTTTCTGTGGGGTCTTTGGGTGCTGCCTGCTCGTCTATATTGGTATAGAGACCGCCTTGTGACAAAAAATTCCTTCGGAGCTAATGTGCATGAGTATAGTTATTCCGATATCAGTGAAATTAAAAGATATTCGAAATATGACGAAAAATCGAAGACGTATGAAAAGAAGATAGGCATATCCTTCCGCAAACGCGGTATGGATTCTATCTCGATAGATGATAATCCACGTGCGTGCGAATTCTTTCGCTCTTGTTTTGGCGATATCTTTTCCGAACAAGAGGATGATGTGCATGATGATGAGTATGATTTGAGGATGAAGCTCTTTGCTAGAGTGCTTAAAAGAAATGCTACCGAGTGCCGTCCGTATGTGAAGGAACGTCAATGTGCGGTGCGTTATTTCACTAGTTTAAAGACGTATCGTGGTCGGGGGGATGAAGAGCGTTACTTTACAAATCGTCTTACTTATTGGTTGAAGCAATGCAAACGTGACACGAAGGAGAAATGTGTGGAGGATTGTCGCACGCTGGGCCGTGAGATCATGAAATCTAAAAGCATGGTTTATGAGGAACGTCTGGCGTTGCTTACCTATTTCTTCGAATGTACCTATGTGGAGGATGGTCTGGTGGATGAGTGGGAGCTGGAACTTCTCTCTCAAATCGCCTTTGTCCTTGAAATCAGATCATGGGACTTCGTTTCCTTGAAGCATCGTTTTGAAGGGAAAAAACAGGAGGAGTCCAAGCAGAAGGGGGAGGAGGATACCCGACAGCAGAACCGCTATCAACAGGTTTGTTCTAATCGTAAGCAGGAGGCCTATTCCTTGTTGGAACTGAAGCAGGGCGCCACGTTGGAGGAGGTGAAGCGTGCCTATCGCACATTGGTGAAGAGCTGCCACCCGGACACCCTGCCGCCTACCGCCACGATCAAGGAGCGAGAAGAGGCCATCATCCGTTTCCGCTCGGTCACGGAGGCATACGATTTCTTGTGTGCGGAGCTGAGCAAGGAGCCGGTTCGCGTGGCGAGATGATGCTCCCCTCCGGCATGAAAGGCCACCACATTATCTAGCCCAGGGCAACACCCTGGGAAATAGATTTCAATGCCATGTACCATAGCATTTTCATAAAAATACGCTAATTTTGAGACTATGGATACGATAAAGATAGAGGAGATATTCAAGGAGTGGCAAAAAAAGAATCTGCTGACGAAGAAGGGTGCGCTGCGGGCGGACCCGAAGTTTGTCAGGTGTCTCAGATTATGTTTTTCCCTTTTCCTGATTATAGCCCTTATCTCTCTTATTTCCGTGATTCTTTTCCAGTTGACGATCTTCCTAGCTGACGCCGCCGCAGAGGAAGGGTTATATGGTATAATTTTGATGATACATTTACTTCTTTGGCCATTATGGTATTATCTTCTCTTTTCCAAGTCGGATAAATTGACCCATATATGCGAATCGGCGTTTTTCGCCTTGACGGATCCACTGCTTCTCCCGTATCTTCGGGCTAACCCTATCCTTCTGTTCCACAAGGATCATGTAATGGCTTCTTCAGGCTGGATAGGGAAGAAAAATACACTCTATTACACTGATTTAAAATCGGTTAAATATCCTCTTCCAAAGAAAAAAGAAATTCGTATCCAGTTACGATTCAAGGGAATGGATAAGCCTTTCGTGGTGGAGAAGAAACCAGCGATAGATCAGGTGATGCATCTCTTCGGTTCCGCCTTTCAACCAATCTTTTGCAATGAGCCTTTGTGTGAGGATATGTTGCGGCTCTATGCGGACATGATCACCTTGGGAAATGACCCCCAAAGCCAGCAGGACGGACTGCAATGCGCCATGAAATACTTCTCGGAGCCGAAGTACAAAGACTATGATTACACTCGAAGGCTCACGGAACTGGTTGACACGTTCAATCACTACAGGGCGCAGAAACGTATGCCTAAAAGCGAGGATTACATCAACAGGTGTTTGTCCATCCTGAAGAACAAGGGCGTGGACTACGATGGTCGCCTGGCGCTTCTGTCGCACCTCTTCGAATGTGCCTATGCGAGCGAGGAGATGGTGGATGTGGTGGAACTGGATCGTCTCTCCCACATCGCTTTCTACTTCCGTATCAAGGAGTGGGACTTCCTCTCGCTGAAGTACAGTTTCGAAGCCATGAAACAACAACGGGGTAGGAGGAACGGCACGGAGAACGCCCAGCAACGTGAGCGTTACCAATCCGCCTATTCCAACCGCCTGAAGGAGGCTTATAAGATATTGGGATTGAGCGAGAAAGCTACACTGGAGGAGGTGAAGAGCGCCTACCGCACGCAGGTGAAGAACTGCCACCCCGACACCCTGCCGCCTACCGCCAAGGATAGTGAGCGGGAGGAGGCGTCAATACGTTTCCGTACCATCACGGAGGCGTACGATTTTTTGTGCGCGGAGTTGTGTGCGGAGCCAGTCAGTGTGGCGAAATGATGTTCCCCTACGGCCAGAAAGGCCATCACATTATCTAGCCCATGGCAACGCCCTGGGGACAAAAGAAATTTAAATCATGGCACCATCGCATTTCCATAAAATTGTGCTAATTTTGAAACTATGGATACGAAAAGATTAGATAGTTTATTCGCAAGCTGGAAGAAAAAGAATTTGTTGACGAACGGTGCGTTGGTTATGGGGCGTAGTTGGATCCCTTATGTGTTCGGACCCCTTGTCGGAATGGCCTTTTCTGGATTTGCATGCGGGGTGACCGAATCGATATTCTCCTCCCCCCATTTCCCCATCTCCATCGCATGTGGCGTGGTTTCCTTCCTCCTATTTGTCCAAATGTTTCCCGTCAAACATTTTTACAAGGATCGTATCGAGTTGTTTCGTTTGTGGGGGCTTGTAAAACGTAAGGCTTATTATGCGGATTTGAAGAAAATAGTCTATTCTTCTTTTTATGATTATAAATCGGACTCTTGGGAGAGGGCTCTTGTCATTTCGTTCAAAAAGATGTTGTGCCGAGTGGATTGTGGCTTTTTCATTGATAAAAACTTCGATTGTTTGTTGCAATTGTTTTCTTGTTACAAGCCTCTATTCGTCAATGAGTTCTATTATAAGCAGATGGTAAATCTCCTTGCGTATATGATAACGCTAAAGAGTGATCCTCAATATCAGTATGAGGAGACTCAGTCCGCGGTGAGGTATCTTGCGGAGGTGTGTGGAAATAGTTCTACGGATTATGGGGAAAAACTTGCCTCTGGAATAAAACTATACAATGCGTATAGGCAGGAGGAAGACAAACTTCCTGCGGAATTGGGGTATGTCTCTGTATGCCTCGATATTCTGCACAACAAGGGCGTGTGCTATGCGGACCGGTTGGAATTGTTGTCTGCTCTTTTCGAATGTACCTATGCGAGTGACGGTATGGTGGACGATGTGGAGCTGGACCGCCTCTCCCGCATCGCCTTCTACTTCCGTATCAATGAGTGGGACTTTCTCTCACTGAAGTATCGCTTCGAGACGGAGAGCCAGAGCAAAAAACAACGGAATGGCACGGAGAACGCCCAGCAACGTGAGCGTTACCAATCCGCCTATTCCAACCGTATGAAGGAGGCCTATAAAATACTGGGATTGAGCGAGAAAGCCACGTTGGATGAGGTGAAATCCGCCTACCGTGCGCAGGTGAAGACCTGCCACCCCGATACCCTTCCGCCTGCCGCCAAGGATAAGGAGAGGGAAGAGGCATCGATACGTTTCCGCACGGTCACGGAGGCGTATGATTTTTTGTGTGTGGAGTTGGCCGCAGAGCCGGTTAGCGTGGCGAGATAAATGTTTTAATCTAATTTTTCATCGTATGAGACGTTACGCTTTTTTACTTATTCTTTTCTTTCTTCTTGCCTCGATGGGCAGGGCGGCGGATCCGCTTCGCCTCACGGCCGTGGAGAAAGGGGTGATGGTCTCTGTAGCGTCGTATGCGGGCAATCATCCTTCCCTGGAGTATTCCCGCGATGAGGGCGCTTCGTGGTCTCCGCTGCGTTTCCACCCGAGTGAGGATGGGGAGCCCGTGAACACCATGTCGGAACTGATCGAACTGCGGCATGCGGGCGAAACGGTCTGCTTCAGGGGAGACAACCCGAACGGACTCTCCGGCTCTACCTCAACGAATGATAGGGGCTTCCATCGGACCTGTTATACCGCTTTCGTAATCGAGGGAGCGGTCTATGCGGACGGCGACGTGATGAGTCTGCTGTATGGGGACGCTTCGCATGCGGAGATCCCTTCCGAATATTGCTTCTACCGCCTGTTCGAGAATTGTGAAGGCTTGCGCCGGGCGCCATGCTTGCCCGCCACGACGTTGACCAAAGGGTGCTACTCCCACATGTTCACTGGCTGCAAGGGGTTGAAGGAAGCCCCTGCATTGCCTGCCCTGAACGTGTCTGACGGTTGTTATGCGAATATGTTCGAGGGGTGCGAAGGTTTGCGCCGTGCGCCACGTTTGCCGGCCACCGAGTTGGGCGTGGGGTGCTACATGGCTATGTTCTCCGGTTGCAAGAAGTTGAGGCGTGCGCCACGTTTGCCGGCGGAGAAGATGGCGGACTATTGCTATTACCGTATGTTCGCTGGGTGCTCGTCGCTGAAGAGGACGCCCGATCTCCCCGCACGCTCTTTGGCGTCCTATTGCTATGGGGATATGTTCTCTGGTTGTTTCCGCCTGAAGAGGGTGGGAAAACTCCCTGCCGAGGTGATGGCGAAGGAGTGTTACAGTTCCATGTTCGCGATGTGCCATGACTTGCGGGAGGCACCTGCCTTGCCTTCTGTCCGTTTGGCGAATTCCTGCTATGCGAGTATGTTTAGTTTGTGTAGGCGTTTGAAGCGTGCGCCTCTATTGCCTGCCGATACGCTGGCGGAGTATTGCTATGCTGGGATGTTCTCGGGCACAGGTTTGACCGAAGCGCCTGAACTTCCTGCCATGACGTTGGCGAGATTCTGCTATTTGAGTATGTTTAGTTCGTGTGGGCGTTTGAAGCGTGCGCCTCTATTGCCTGCCGATACGTTAGCGATGCATTGCTATGATGGAATGTTCTGGGCTACGGGTTTGACTGAGGCGCCTGAACTTCCTGCCAAGACATTGGCGCGAGCCTGCTATGCGTACATGTTTGGTGAGTGTAAGCGTTTGAAGCGTGCGCCTTTATTGCCTGCCGATACGTTGGCGAAGCGTTGCTATGTAGGAATGTTCTCGGGCTCGGGCTTGACCGAGTTGCCTGAACTTCCTGCCATGACATTGGCGGAGGATTGTTACCAATACATGTTCTCGAAGTGTCGTTTGATAAAACGGGCCGTTCCACTGCCTGCGCAGAACTTGTCTCCTGGCTGCTATGCCTTTATGTTCTCTGAATGCCCAGGGGTGGAGGAGGCTCCCGTCTTGCCGGCTACCGTGATGCGGAATCAGTGCTACCAGGGAATGTTCGAGGGCTGTGAGTCGTTGCGTCGTGCGCCGTCATTGCCTGCGACGGAGTTGGCGGATGGATGTTATAGTAGCCTGTTTAGGGGCTGTAAATCGCTGACGGAGCCTCCGGCTCTTCCCGCCAAGGTTCTGAGTCCTTATTGTTATGCGAATATGTTCGATGGTTGTGTGCGCCTTTCCGTCATGTCCTCGCTTCCCGCAGAAGAGATGAAGACGGGTTGCTATTTGGGTATGTTTGCGGGTTGTGCCGCATTGGAACGGGCGCCTGAGTTGCCAGCCGTCTCCTTGGCGGAGGATTGTTACAAGGGAATGTTTCGTGGTTGTACCGGTCTGAAGTACCTGAAGGTTCATTTCAACAGTTGGTTGGACTCCACCTTTTCTGTCGCCACGAGCGGTTGGTTGGATGGTGTGGGGGAGGAGGGCACCTTCGTCTGCCCTGAGGTGCTCCCGGTTGATGACGGGACGAGCGGGGTGCCGGAGGGTTGGAGAATTAAGAATTAAGAATTTTGAAACGTCAGTTCGACGAAGTCAATTAAGAATTAGGGTGGTGTTCGTGGGAATACAGTTGTGGGTAATGAACCGATAGTTCGACGAAATCGATTGAGGAGAGCGTATCTATGCACGATGTGCACATTCCAGCCCTGAAAGGGCATAACATATATAGCTTAGGGCAACGCCCTATGGGAATTAAGAATTAAGAATTGAAGGGTGTGCATTTCCTTGCATGATGCGCATAACTGAGCCCTGAAAGGGCGAAACATTATTTAGCCCAGGGCATCGCCCTGGGGAATTATGGATGCCCGTCCGGTTCATTGCCAGCCCTGAAAGGGCGAAACATATATAGCCAAGGGCAACGCCCTAGGGAATTATGACGAAAAAGGGCGAACAATATGTCCGCCCTTTTTCGTTATGATCATTTGATAGGTTAGAATCAGAATGCGTTGATGATGCCGCAGAAATCCTCAACCTTCAAAGAAGCGCCACCGATCAAACCACCGTCGATGTCTGGCTTAGCGAACAACTCAGGGGCGTTAGAAGCCTTGCAAGAACCACCGTAAAGGATAGAAGTGTTCTCAGCAACTTCCTTGCCATATTTGTCAGCTACGCAAGAACGGATGTATGCGTGGATCTCCTCAGCTTGGTCAGCCGTAGCGGTCTTGCCAGTTCCGATTGCCCAGATTGGCTCGTAAGCGATGGTGATCTTAGCGAAATCCTCAGCGGACAAGTTGAATACAGAACCCTCCAACTCAGCCTTAACGACTGCGTTCTGCTTGTTAGCCTCACGCTCAGCCAAGCTCTCGCCGATGCAGAAGATAACCTTCAAACCGTTCTTCAATGCCAAGAGAACTTTCTCCTTCAAGATCTCTGGAGTCTCGTGGTAGTACTCACGACGCTCAGAGTGACCCAAGATAACGTACTCCGCACCTGTGGACTTAACCATAGCGGCGGAAACCTCGCCAGTGAATGCGCCAGACTCTTTGTCTGCACAGTTCTCAGCGGAAACTGCGATCACCTTAGTGTCGATGGCTGCAGCTACGCTTGCCAAGTGGATGAATGGAGTGCCGATGATGACATCACAATTCAGTTTCTTACCCTTCAAAGCGGCGTCCAAGCCCTTTGCCAACTCAAGACCCTCTTGGAGTGTCTTGTTCATTTTCCAGTTTCCTGCAACGATATTCTTTCTCATTGTAATATTAATAAATGATTATGATAATGTTTTATTTTCCTTTCTTCTTGCTGATGGAGGATATGAGCCAATCGATGGCGAAGACGATGGCGATGACGACAAGGAAGGCGATGACGGACATCGTCACCATTCCCCATTCGTTAGGCTGCTGTACCTCTCCCATTTGCGATTGCTCCAATGGTGTGTTGAACTTCGGCAAGTTCTTGTTGCTCCATTTGTTCACGACCACGCCGTTCTTGATCAGCACGAGACCTGGGTTGGAGCGTACGATCGTCTTCAAAGTGATCTCGTCCGTGTTGACGAATGGGTATCCTCCGCCTTCTGCGTTGTGTCCCATCTCGTTCTTGAACTCCTTCATCTCGTCCGTCTCAAGGCCTGTGGCGGTCATGCAATAGAATCCGTAGCCATGTTCTTGTGCGTATTGGTAGATGTCGTTGATCTCCTTACGCTTATTGGTCAATGCTTTCTCAACTCGGTAGCATACCATCAGGAAGGTGTAGCCCTCTTTGTTCAACACCTCCTCCGTGATGTCTCCGTCGTCCGGATGTTCCATGGAGAAGTCGTGGATCGGTGGTTCGAATCCTTTCTTGATCAGTTTATGCTTTGAGTCCACGAAGGTCCATGTGCTGTCGTCCTTCGGGTAATTCTCCAAGGAGAACTCTTGTTGCACACCATCCTTCTCGTAAACTAGGATGGTCTCGAATTGATCCTCCTCCGCACCCTCTGGCACCTCCATTGATTTGATGATGTCCGTTCCGTTCTTGTAAGGGCGGAAGTCTATGATTGGGAGGTTGAAGTAGCAGTAGATGGAGAGCAGGATAGAGAACGAGCCTGCGCAGATGGCTATTAGCCACTCGGTGCGGTCCGAGAAGAGTTTCGGACTATATTCCCGCCATTTGTACACTAGAACCGCAAGGGCGAATAGTACAATGTTTTTCCAGAATGTTTGCCAATTGCTGATGACCAAGGCGTCACCGAAGCATCCACAGTCCGACACTGGATCGGCGATGGCGATCCATAAGGTGAGGGGTGTCATGAAACACATCATGAGGATGGCTAGAATGGAAGTGGATTTGATGTTGGTTCCTAAAACCAGGCAGACACCGATCAGGAACTCGAGGGCGGCCAATCCGATGCCGATGACTAGGGCGATCGGAGCGAAGAAGTCCAAGCCCATCGCCGCCATGTAATCTTGGATTTTGTAGGTCGAACCGAGTGGGTCTACCGCCTTCACGTAGCCGGAGAAGACAAAAACCAATCCTAAGAGTATTCTCGCTATGACAACTATCTTGCTTTTTACCGTATCTTTCATGCTTCCAAAATTACTAAAATATTTATTCGCTTAATCCTTAAAATCTAATTTTATTAGTCCGAACAACGCATAATTCACCATGTCCATGTAGTTCGCCTCTATTCCTTCGGAGATGATCGTCTTGTTTTGATTGTCTTCGATCTGTTTGGTTCGATAGAGCTTCATGAGGATGAGGTCCGTGTAGGAGGTGGTGCGCATGGAGCGCCAAGCCTCGTCGTAGTCGTGGTTCTTCGCCAACATTAAGTCGACGGTCTTCTTCATGTACTCGTCATAAAGTTCGATGGCCTCTTGTGGGGTGAGGTCAGACTCGTCTGAATAGCCCTTCTCCAACTGGATCATTCCCATGATGCCGTAGTTCACGATGCCGATGAGCTCCGGACGTATGCCTTCGTTCACCTTTGCCTCGCCCTTCACTTCTAGGGTGCGGATTCGGTTCGCTTTGATGAATATTTGGTCGGTGATGGATGCCGGACGCATGATGCGCCATGCGGCTCCGTAGTCCTGCAGCTTCTTGCTGTAGATGTCCTTGCATACGGCTATTACCGCCTCGAATTGTTCTTTCGTATCCACTCTTTTCTCTTTTTTTCTGTTACCACGGCAAATTTACCCCTTTGGAGATTAATATCCTTGCCTCTTGCCGGAAAAAATGTTAACTTAATTCAAAATTCATAATTCAAAATTCATAATTCCATAGGGCGTTGCCCTAGGCTATATATGTTATGCCCTTTCAGGGCTGGGGTGTGCGCATCATGTAAGGAAACGCACTCTCTACAACTCTTAATTCTTAACTATTGGTTGAACATGTCCTTGTTGTAGAATGCCAGCACCTCCTGTATGGCGTCGTAGGCCATGCGGGCGGGCGATTCTGGGTTGAGGTCCATTGCCGCTTGGTACTCGTTTAGCGCTCTTTCCCAGTCTTCTCTTTTACGGAAGAGGTTCCCTAGGAGGAAATGTCCTCCGTCATCGTTCGGATTCTCCTCGATGTGCCTTTTCAGTCGCTCTTCGGCTTCTTGGAATTTTTCCTCCGAAAGCAATCTCTTTATCTCTTCCAAATTACTCATTTTGAAGTTTTTATTCTGTACCTACATCTGATCTTTCCATTGATCATGTTGGTGATTTTGCCACGGTTCATTTGCCTTCTGATGGGTGATATCCTATCGATGAATACTTTCCCCTCCAAGTGGTCGTATTCGTGCTGGATGACTCTCGCCTTGTACTTCTCGTACACCTCGTCATGAGGTTGCATATCCTCGTCAAGGTATTGGATGCGTATCTTGGTCGGACGTTTCACGCTCTCGCTGATGCCAGGCAGGCTGAGGCACCCTTCGTCGCACGACTCCATCTCCTCTCCGTATTCGACGATCTGAGGGTTGATGAACACCTTCTTGAATCCTTTGAATTGCGGGTCGTCCTCCGCCAATATCTCAAGATCAATAACGAACATGCGGATGGAAAGCCCGATTTGAGGGGCTGCCAGCCCGATGCCGTCCGCATTGTACATCGTGGCGAACATGTCCTCCGCTAATTGCTTGATGTTAGGGTAGTCCGACGTGATCTCTTTCGTCTCTTCTCTTAACACGGGACAACCGTATACGACTATGGGATATATCATTTTCTTATAATGTTTTGTTTATTCTCACATTGTGAATTTCTTGCTCTCCATGTAGGATTGCAGGATGATGGTGGCGCTTATCTCGTCCACCAAGGCCTTGTCTTGCCGCTCCTTTTTCTTTAACCCTCCATCTAGCATGGCCCTGTGGGCTAATACGGAGGTGAAACGCTCGTCGTGCATGACGATGGGTATTTGTGGCAATCTTTTTTTCAGGGCGTTGATGAAGGGGGTGATGTATTTCATCGATTCCGATGGCTCGTTTTTCATTGTCTTGGGTTGTCCCACCACGATAAGTTCGACCGACTCCTTCTTCGTGTATTCCTCGATGAAACGGAGTATGTCGTTTGCTGGAACGGTGCATAAACCGTTCGCAATGATCTGACAGGGGTCGGTCACTGCGACGCCCACTCTCTTCCTCCCGTAATCTATGGCCATTATCCTACCCATACGCCCGCGAATTTACGAAATTTTGCCGTATTTGGTTATTTACTATTTAACTATTTACGATTTACGATTTCATAAATCCCCAGGGCGTTGCCCTGGGCTATATGTGTTATGCCCTTTCAGGGCTGAGGTGTGCGCATCGTGTAAATCCCGCTCATTAATTCTTAATTCTTAATTCAAAATTCATAATTTCCTAGGGTGTTGCCCTGGGCTAGATAATGTTATGCCCTTTCAGGGCGGACATTGAATGGTATGGTTCTCATTCTTAACTCTTTACGTTAACAAGCAACAGACAAATTCTTAACTCTTAATTCTTAACTCTTAATTCTATTTCACCGTCCTTGGCGTATACCCGAAGAACTCCTTGAATTTCCTTGTGAAATAGGCTGGGTCGGTGAATCCACATTCGTAGGCTATTTCGTTGATTTGCAATCCGTCCTTGTTCTCCTTCAGAAGGGCGAGCGCTGCGTTCAGACGGTACTCGACGAGTATCTCGATCGGGGTCTTCCCTGTGATGGATTTTATCTTCCTGGCTAATGTCGATTGGCTCACGTTGAGCGTTTCCGCCAGGGTCTCGATGGAGAAGTTGCTCTCCTTGTAGTTCTTGGCGATTTCGTCCACCATCCTCTGCAGGAATGGATTCATCTTCTCCTCTTTCTCCTCTTCTCCCTCTTTCCTGGCTCCTTCCTCCTTCTCACTTTCCGAGGACAACGTACCGATATTTTGTTGCAGGATGCGTATCTGTTGCTTCCTGCGGTTGCTCAGGATATTGTTGATTTTGATAAGTAACTCGTTTGAACTGAATGGCTTAGGTATGTAGTCCACTGCACCGGTCAGGAGTCCCATCAGGCGGTCTGACTCGTCTGTCTTGGCGGATAGGAAGAGGAGTGGCACACCGTAGAGGTTGTCCATCTTGGCCATCTCTCGGCTCATCTCTATACCATTCATCTCTGGCATCTCCACATCGCTTAGGATGATGTCCAATTCGTTCTCCTTGGCTATGCTGAGCGCTTCGGCTCCGTTGCTGGCCGAGAGGACGGTCATGTGCCGCTCTAACGTGTGCTGGATGTTCTTCCGTATGAGCGGGTCGTCTTCCACGATCAGGACAGTGTTGCCGCCCAAAAGATCTTTGTCTATCAGGTGTTCGTCTCCTCCCTCCTCCTTGTGCAGGATGGCCTCCTCGGCTTTGCGCTCGGATGCTGGTACGGAGATGGTGATCTTGGTGCCTTGGCCGAGTTCGCTGGTGATCTCCATCTCTCCGTTGATGCGTTTGAGGTAGTCCTTGCAGAGCCCTAATCCGAGGCCGGAGCCTTTCTCTTCCTGCGTTCCCAGGGTGCTTTGCACGTGTCCGTTGTTGCGGATCTGCTCCAACGTCTCTTGGCTCATGCCGACACCGTTGTCTTCGACGCTGACGTATATCTTCCCTGCGCTTTGCCATGCCGTCAGGGCGATGCGACCTCCCTTCGGGGTGAATTTGACAGCGTTGGTGATGAGGTTGCGGATGATGGTGCTGAACATCCTGGAGTCGACGTATGCGCAATTCTCTGTCTGCGAGGTGACGTCGAGCGTCTGTTCCTTGCTGCGGATGAGTCCGCCTAAGAGCAATCCTAAGTTCTGCAGCGTGTTGCCCACGTTGACATCCTCGTGCTTGCACTCTATCTCCTCTTTCTTGGCTTTCGCCCATTCGAGGAGGCGTACCATCTCGTTCTGGAGCGTCTCCGCGGATTGGTGCACGTCCCGCAACGTCTTTTTGTATTCGTTGTCCGCCTCGATCTCCTTGTTGTTCAACTGCTCCAACGTGCCCACGATGGCGAACATCGGGTTCTTCAGGTCATGGGCGATGACGGAGATGAGCCGGTCTTTGTCTTGCAGCACTAAACGGAGCTCGGCGTTCTTCTCGTCTAACTCGTGGGTGCGCTCCCTCACCTTTTCTTGCAGTTCGATCTGCTCTTTCTTCAGCCGCCTGATGCGCAGGTTGAGGATGGTGCCTATCAGTATGGCGAGTAGGAGGGAAGTGCCGATCTTGAACCAGATGGTCTGCCACCATGGCGGTAGTACGGTGATTTGTACATCCCTCACCTCTGCGGATTCCTCTTCGCCTGATAGGTAGTTACGCACGTGTAGGATGTAGCTGCCTGATGGTATGAAGGAGAAGTTGATGCCCCTGTCTGTGTTCACTTCTGTCCATTTGTCCGACAATCCTTCCAGCATGTACTCGCAGATAATCTCCTTGGGGAAGTAGTTCACGAGGTCTACTCGGAAGGTCAGGTCTGTTTGCCCGTATTTGACCGTCATCTCTTTGATGGAGCCATCCTCGTCGGTCTCCTGCTTGATGTCGGTCTCCCTGTATGGAATGCTGTTGACGGTCTCGCAGGTCACACCGAAGTGGTGTGTCTTGGCGCCTTCCCCTTTTTGGTTGAGGTTGACGACGATGAATCCCTCCTTGGTGCCGAAGAGTATCCTTCCGTCTTTCAGGACGATGGAACCGTGGATGCGGAAACGTCCTGTTCCGCTGGCGTGAAACTCGTACGGATAGATGGCGTATTGCTTTCCTTTAAGGTCGATTCTGTATATGCCTTTGTTCCCTCGGGCTATGATTTCTCCGTTGGACAATAGTTCGAGGGAGAAGTAGTTGTCTTTCGGAATGAAGTCCAGCGTGTCGCAGTGCTCTCCGTTCTCAGAGAACTTCAGAATGATTTGGTCGCATCCCACGTAGAGGTTCCCCGCCTTGTCGCATGCGGCGTCGTTGATGCAGATCGGGTCGTGTGTCTTCTGCTTGGATATGTCTGCGATCAGAGGCTTCCGGTTGGTTCCGTTGACCCTCCAGATGGAGCGTGTGGTGACGATCCAGCGGGTTCCGTTGATGCCCTCCGTGACACCGTAGGTCCACATGTCATATTCGTTGCCGCCGAAAGGTAGCATGAACTTCTCCCAATGTCCGTCCGTTCTCCGCACATAGAGCCCGTCACCTCCCGTGCAGATCCATATCTCGTTGTTTTTCATGATATTGACGGAGAAGAAACAGCTGAGTGTGGATTTGAGTTCCTCGAATCGCTCTTGCTTGAAGGTCTTGCTTGCCGGGTCGTATATTTGGACGCCGCCGCCCCAAGTGGCTATCCATATCTTGCCGTTGTCCTCTTGTGCGATGCTGAGTGCGTTTTGGTTGTTTTCACCCGCTTTGCCTGGTATCTGTTCGAATGTCTTGAGGTCGTTGCTGATCCATGAGAGCCCGCCGCCATCGGATACGGCGTAGATGCCCCCCTCTTCGGTCTCGATGAAGTCGGAGCACATCTTTTCGGGGAAGGGGATGTCTTGTGACGACATGATCAGGTTGCTCTTGTTCTTTTTGTATCTCCAGATTCCTGTGTTTTGGGTGCCGATCCATAGATCACCGTCTTTCGACTCTAGGATGCAATAGAGCTTGCTGATGACGTCGCTTGGGTATCCGGCTGGCTTGATGTTCACGAAGTCGGTATTTTCCGACAACTCCTCGTCCGTGTACCATAGCCCGTTTCCGTCCGTGGTGAACCATATTCTGCCGGACCTGTCCCTCAGTACGCTGGTGGTGTTGGAGAAAGGCAGCCTGATTCTCTCGGAACCAATGATTTGCCCGTCGTCCGCCAGGGTGTATTCGATCAGGTTGTTGGAAAAGCAGGTGATGAGGAGATGATTTTTGTCGAGGGAGATGATTTTGCTGGCATACATCTCTCCTAAATCCAAGTTGTCCTTTCGGATGAGTTTTCCGTCGGGTTGTATGATTTTCAGAGAGTTGTAGGTGCATATCCAGATGCGGTTGTTCGGGTCCACGTACATGGAACAGATGAATGTGTCCTTGGTCATCTCGTAAATCGGTGTTTCGGAGGTGAATATACCCGTCTCTTTGTTGTAGAGGTAGATGCCGCCGGACGTCCACATGTAGGTTTCTCCCTTGACGTTGGAGCAGAATCCTGAAATCTGTTTGTAGTAGGTCTTTTCAAACTCCTTGGGGGCGACAAAGAGGAAGGTGTCCTCGCAAGCGTCGTATTTCAGCGCCACACCGAGGTGGCTCCCGATGAGCACGGAACCGTCCTTTTGTGTTGAGGCGCAGAAGAAGTCGCTGCGTAGGAGGGAAGGGTATTCCGCTTTCTCGAAACGTTTGAAACGGCTTCCGTCGAAACGTGAGAGCCCGTAGTCCGTGCACACCCAGATGTGCCCAAGAGAGTCTTCCGTCATGCCGTGCGTCATGTTGGATGATAGTCCTTCCGTCGCCGAATAACGCTCCATCCGTTCCATGCGCTGGCTGGTGCCTGCCCGTAGTTCAGGCATGCAGAGCATGAAGGCAATGAGGGTTGCCAATATGTGGACGAATGACTTCTTGACAATCATTTAGCCTGTGTTTTTCGGTTTTAGCGTTGCAAATATACACTTTTTCATTGGAATATATTGCCGAACTTCTCTTTTTTGTGATGGAGGGGCTTCATCCAGAAATGATGAATCTTGCCGAATCATTACTTGTTCCGAAGAAAAATATTGCTTAGATATTTTATTGGCAATTGGATAAAAGGATTATCTTTATGGAGATTTTTGATTGTTTTCGGTGTCTTGCTGTTTGTCGGTCGGCCACCGTAGAGACGCAAAGCATCGCGTCTCCACAAATGGATTTGAAATATATTCAAAGGTCTCACGAAATGAATTTTTAGAACCTGCCTTAATTTGGACAATATGAGGAGATTTGTACTATTTCAAATATTGCTATGGGTGCTGTGCGTTTCAAATGGATTGGCTGGAATTCGCATCACGGAAATCATGACGAACAATGTCGCTACGGTTGTCAGTGATAAATACAACTATGACGGTTATGTGGAGTTCTATAACGATGGAGCCGCCGTCGACCTGAAGGGCTGGACTGTGGTCAACGAGAAGGAGGGCCAGACGGATTGGAGCGTGGTGCTGGACTCTTCCCATGTCATACCCAACGGTTATTCCTTGCTGTTTTTCGGCGATGAGGAGTCGGGTAGTGCGTCTGCCATGCGTGTCCATCCTCGTTACGCTGGTAGCGTGGGTCATAAACTCTCTACGGATAGGGGGATGATTTCTTTCTCAAACGGTGGCGAAACGCTGGAGTTGCCTTACCCGAAACAATATCCGCACATCGCCTATTGCGAGGATGGTTTTATGCACCCTACGCCTGGTGAACCGAACGACGAGTTGGTGACGTCTATCTCTGATCGGGTGACGAAACCCTTGTTCAAGAGCGGGAAGCCTGGATTGTATGATGGTGCGTTGAGCGTCGAACTGGATTGCGAAACGGAGGACGCGCAGATCTATTACACCCTGAATGGCGACGTGCCTACTCCTGAGACCGGCACGAAGTATGAGGGTGCCATCTCGATCGAACAGACTACCGTCGTGCGCGTGAGGGCATATATGGAGGATATGTTGTTCAGCGAGATCCTTACGGGCTCTTTCATCCTCCCTGATAAGTTTTATGAGGCTTGCAAAGGGGCGGGGAGTAGGCTCCCTGTCGTCTCCCTCTCCGCCAACAACGGGGATGTCTTTGGCGATAGCCTCGGAATATATGTGGAGGGAACTAACGGATCTTTGGGTGGTTGCTATGATTTTCCCGCCAACTATAACCGGGAGTGGATGCGCTCTGCCAATTTTGAATATATGCTGGACGGGGAAGTGGTGGATAATCAGGAGGTTGAGATTGGTGTCTATGGCGGATGTACAAGGATCCATGTGGCGAAGAGCTTGAAGATCAAGGCGAATAAACGGTCGGGAAAGGCTAAGATGCAGTACGACAACTTCTTCCCTGCGCGTGATTACAAGAAGTATAAGAGCCTTGCCTTGCGCAATGGTGGAAATGGTTACTCGTATGTCCAGCCTCGATGGAGGGATATGTTTATCCAAAGCCTAGGCGAAGGAATGAACCTGGATAGACAGATGGCTCAGCCTGTGGCGTTCTATCTGAATGGTATCTTCTATGGCATGATGATCCTGACGGAGCGCACCAATGAGGATTACGTCTACCACAACTATGGACTGGACGAGGACGAAATTGATTTCTTGGGCGTGGGTTATGTGTGTGAGGCGGGTACGAAGGATGCCTACAATAAGATGATTGACTACGTCAGCAAGAGTTATGCGAACGATGATTTCTATGACCATTTGTCGACGATGATGGATATTGATGAATATATTGACTATCAGATCCTTGAACAATACGTCGGCAATACGGATTGGGTCTCTAATAACATCAAAATGTGGAGGAAACATGATGGCGGCAGGTTCCGTTGGATTCTCTATGACACGGATTTCGGCTTGTCCAAGGCGACCTCTGTGGACAAGGACATGATTAAGTTCGCCACGGAGGAGAAGGGTGTCGAGGCGATGTGGGTGCTGCTCAGGTCTTGCCTCAGGAACGAAGACTTCCGCTGGCAGTTCTTGGACCAATACCTTGACCGGCTGAAGAACCAGTTCACTGATGAGCGGATTGACACGAAGCTCGACTCCATCTGGGATTTGACGAGGCTTGACATGTGTGCGACGATTAAGAATTCAGCTTTCTTGGACGCTCCCGGCAACCCGAGCGCTTTCGATGAGACGGTGGAGCAGATGCGTTCCTTCGCCAAGGAGCGGAAAGCGTATGTCGTAGACCAACTGAAGGAGAGGTTCGGCTTGGGGAATGATTCCGTGATTGTAAAGATTAGAACCGTCTTCCCTGATGATGAGTCGCCTGATTTTAAATTCCTTCTGAACAAAAGGGAGTTTAACTCTTCGAAATACAATGCCTGGCGCTATTCCGGGGAGCGGGTGAAGGTCGAACCGATTGTCCCTGCTGGCTATAGGATACAAAGGTGGAACCTCAACGATACGACGGTCAGGAACGATGACAACAGCAAGTACCTCGGTGGGGCGCTGACTGCCTGTGCGAAGGGGAATGAGCTGAAGGTCACGATGTTCTTTGAACATGACCCTAATTGTGTGGAGCCGTCGGATCTTTACTTGAATGAGGTCTGCGCATCCAATACGACGCTTGCCGATGAGAAGGGTGAATACCCGGATTGGATTGAGGTGTACAATGGTGGAGATAGAGACGTGGATTTGGCCGGAATGGTCGTCGAAAACGTGACGAAGGAGGTGAAATGTACCATCCCTAAGGGGTCCACGGAGACGGTGGTGCCTGCTCATGAATATAAACTGCTTTGGGCGGATAAGGCGCCTGAGAAGGGTCCGCTGCATCTGAATTTCAAGCTAGGTGTCTCCGCTGCGGAAACTATTACGTTAACTGCTTTTTACAGGGGTGACGAGATCCTTTTGGACTCAATCGCTTATGAGCCTCACGGAACGGATGAGTCGTTCGGTCGAGTGCGTGACGGACTCTCCGACATGACCATTTTCGGAATCTGTGTAGACGCTGACGGGGACACGATGCGCACCGCGACGCCTCTCGCCCCTAATGGTAGCCAGACTTGCGAGACCGTCTTTGTGGAGGAGATATTGGGCGAGGAATCTATGGCCCAAATTTATGTGCATGGCCAAACCATATCCTTGCGGAATGTGGAGAAAGGTGAACTGATTGAAGTCTTTTCCACCGTGGGGACTATGGTCGCTAAGGAGACGGCGGCTTCTGATGCGGTGGATATCGTTATCCCTGTCCCTGGGGTCTATATCGTCAAGGTCGGGACGAAATGTGGCATCGTCTATATAAGCACGAAAACATTGCATTAAGTTGTGGAATCGTAAGGGGTTAAGAGCCAGCTCGTTTGACCCTTTTTTCGTCTTTTTTTGGCGTATCCGCCGAGAAATTTATCTTCTCAAATGTTGGTTTTTTCGAAAATTTATTTATATATTTACGAATACATGTTTGTAAGGTGTTTACGTAATAAGGTGTTTAAAAGGTGTTTTTAAAAAGGAATCGCATGAAAAAAAGTTTGTTTTTGTGGGGCTTATTGTCCTTGTTTGTTTTGACGGAATGTCAAGAAGAGCAGAAAAGTGTACCTAATGCGATGGGATTGAAAGGAAACGTGAAAACGCTTCATTCCCAGACGTATGATGCAAGCGTTGTGTTTGATAACGTGATGGAGGAACGTATATGGAACGAGTTCTACAACTTTAACCGTAATGGAGGTCTTACCGAGCAACGATCTTATGACATTGACAATCGCTTGAGCAGCCGCAGCGTGCATAAGTACGAGAACGGTATCTGTGTGAAGGAGACTAACTTCAATCAGGAGGGAGAGGTCTCTGGTGTCAACGTGAATGTCTATGACGGCGAAGGAAACAAGAAGGAGGAGGTGCGCCATGACGAGAACGGTAATGTCTCCGACCTCTATACGTATGAGTATGACCGTAATGGTAGACAGAGCGAGTACAGACATACCCGCGCGAATGGCGAATTGGTATTCAAGCGTGTGTATGGCTATGACGAGAAGGGTAATCTGACCTCAGAAACGGACTATAATGAGAAGAATGAGGAGGTGGTGAAGAAAGTGTCCGAGTACAACAGAAATGGCTTGCTGAAGGAGACTGGCCATTATTTCAATGGTGTGCTGGCCTATAAGATTTTGTATGAGTACGACGATAGGGGCTACCTGATCTCTTCCCTGACCATCCCGTATGGCGACAAGTACTTGGCTGAGGCTAAATGTGTGTATGAATATGACGACCATGGCAACTGGGTGACGGAGACGATCTATGACGTTAAGAAAGATCAGGTCCGTTTCATCACAAGACGTGAGATCGTCTATTATGAGTGATGAATCGTAGCTTTTCCGTCGGTGCACTCTATAACTATAAAAAGCAAATAGAATAAAAAACGCAAAGGAGTAGCTTCGTAAGGGGCTACTTTAAATAGAACGGGGGTTGTCCAGTTTCCACTGAGCAACCCCCTCTTTTTTTGTCTCTATCCTCTCGATTATAGATCGCTATAAGGAAGTTCGAATAGTTTGTTTCCTTCGGAAATGTTAGCTCCGGTAGCACCCTTCTTCAGCCAGCGGGAACGTTGTGCGGAGGTTCCGTGGTTGAATGATTCTGGTACGGTGTAGCCTTGAGCCTGTTTCTGCAAATAGTCGTCTCCAATTCTTGAGGCGATGCTCAAACCCTCTTCGATGTCTCCATCTTCCAACGACTGGAATTTCTGGTGGTCGTTGTATGCCCAAACTCCTGCGAGAAAGTCTGCCTGCAACTCGAGACGCACGCTGTATTGGTTGGATTCAGTCTTGGAGACTTGGCTCATCTTCTGATGAACTTGACCGAGGATGCCCAACTCGTTCTGCACGTGGTGGCCCACCTCATGCGCGATGACGTATGCGTATGCGAAGTCGCCCGCTGTTCCGAATTGCGACTTCATTGTCGTGAAGAATTGTAAGTCAATGTATACGGTTTGGTCTCCGGAACAATAGAACGGACCTGTGGATGCACTTGCAGCACCACAACCTGAGTTAACCGACCCATGGAACATGACGAGTTTCGGTGCGTGGTAGGTCTTGCCCATCTTCTGAAATTGATCTGTCCAGATATCCTCTGTGCCCGCCAAAATCTGGCTGGTGAATGTGGCCAACTCGTTCTCTTCCGCTGTTGGCTCGTATGAACTGTTGCCTCCGGATCCTGATGATTGAACCACTTGGAAACCTGTGGTTATCGCTTGACCTAGGTTGCCAGTCGTAAAGTAGGTGATGGCTGCGATCAATAAGGCTCCGCCTATTCCTAAGCCTGCCTTCCCTGCACCGCTTTTTCGGCGGTCGTCCACATTGGAACTTTCTCTTCTTCCGTTTAATCTCATGTCGTTTAGTTTTAAAGTTTCGCAAAGATAAAAATTTATTCTAATCGGTGGTTTCTTGCTTTATTTTTTTGAGGGGAATGATGCTCTGTTTCCTCATCAGACCTTATCTGCAAATCGTTGAACCTGAGGATAGAAGGTCATGCTTTCTTCTTTTTCTTCACCTCCGGCAATTCGTCGTACATGGACGTGATCAGATCCTCAAGGAAATCACGGTTGTCCACATTGTCCACCAACAGCATCTCCTTCGCACCCTCGTAGGGCAGTTGGTAGGGCGCCTCTGGCATTCTTTCACGCGCCGCCTTTACTGGCTTCACGAGGAAACGGTCGTCGTAGATGCCCCCGATGACTTTGTCACGGTAGTAAAGGATGTATTCGCCCATCATCTGACGGGAAGCGATTTCTGGCAGTCCTGAGAGCTGTTCGAGGATGAAGTCTGCGTAGGATTTAGAGGTCGGCATAAATATTCTTCTTTAGTTCCGCACCTCGGAAGAACCTCTTCCGGATGCTGATTGACACAAAGATAGTATATTTTCTTGGAATGGGAGGTGACGTTTCGCTAAAACGCTAATTGTAAGCGGTCGGGGACATTCCTGCGGAAGGTGTTCGCTCGGAACGCTCTCCACTTGTGAGAGTCCAAGAAGAGCAGTATCTTTGTGCCCCGATAAACGGCAAGGGTGAAACGGATGGTCAGCCGTGTGTGATGATCTCCCATCCTTGCGGAAATATGGACTTTTCGGATGAACAAGAGAATTCTTAAAATCGCTATTCCTGCCATCGCGACCAACATCACGGTTCCTTTGCTTAGCTTGGTCGACTTGGCTATCGCGGGACATTTGGGCAGCGTCGTGTATATCTGCGCCATCTCAGTCGGGGGCACGTTGATCAATATGCTCTACTGGACATTCGGCTTCATCCGCATGAGCACCAGCGGACTGACCGCCCAATCCTTCGGGGCGAAAAACCATTCGGAGTCGATACATCTGCTGCTTCGCTCCATCCTTATCGCACTGTCGGCCTGCCTCTTGATCTTTTTGATGAAGGGCGTCATCCAGAAGTATGCCTTCGCCTATATGAACACTGCTCCTGAGGTGGAGGAGGCTGCGGCTTATTACTTCAACCTTTGCGTGTTCGGTGCCCCTGCGGTGATGTGTATGTATAGCGTAAAAGGTTGGTTCATAGGTATGCAGAACTCTGTCTATCCGATGATCATCGCTATCTCCATCAATGTCATCAACATCCTATGTAGCTTGGTTTTCGTGATTGGCCTTGATCTGGGGATCACCGGTATCGCGATGGGTACGCTCGTCTCCCAATACAGCGGACTGGCGTTGGCCTTCTTCCTCTGGAAACATAAGTATGGCGACCTGGTGCCGTTGATCAGCAAGCAGGAGGTCCTTGATACGTCTAAGTTGAAACGCATTGTCTCCCTCAATGGAAGCATCGCCATCCGAACGGTCTGTCTTACGGCGGTCACCACCTTCTTCACGCTGGCGGGTGCCAAGCAGGGTACTACATTGTTAGCTGTCAATACGTTGCTGATACAGTTCTTCTCGATCTTCTCCTACTTCACGGATGGGTTCGCGTATGCGGGAGAAGCGCTGACCGGCAGGTATATCGGGGCGAAAGACCCTGCCAATCTGAGCAAATCCATCAGGTACATATTCCTATGGGGATTGGGCTTGGTCGTCGTCTTCACCCTCGCATATAAATTCTTCTCCATTGATTTCCTGCACTTGCTCACCAATGAGACTGCGACGATCCTTGCCGCTGAAGATTACCTGATATGGGTTGTCGCCATCCCTATCTGCGGTTTTTCCGCCTTCCTTTGGGATGGTATCATGGTGGGTGCGACCATGGCGAAAGGAATGGTCACGGCCATGGTCTGTGCCACGATCCTATTCTTCCTGTTGTATAATCTTCTCATTGGAAGGATTGGGAACGATGGCCTATGGATTGCCTTCCTCGCCTATCTCTCCATGCGGGGAATCGTTCAATTCATCTATTTCAAAACCAAGCAGAAAGGGCTGATAAAGTATTGAGGAAGGTCTCCACCTTCACATTTTCTGGGGAGGGATGATACTATTTGTCGGTGGCCGCCATGTCGGAACGGTTGCCCGCTAACGCATGGATGAAGTAATGACCGACACCCCTCCCAATGAAGTCAGTTCTTGCCCAATTCTACATGCATTTCTCTGATATTCAGTATTGTTGATAATTTGTAAAGCTACACGTCTGATCTCTTCCGAGGTGAACTCCGCAACGGTCAATTCTTCTCCCGCTCCCGCTTTCACGATGCTCTGTGCGTTGTACTTCCGCTCGAACACCTTGCCTGCGCAAACGAGGAGCGGAACACCATAGACCAGTCCGTCCGCAATGCTGTTTTGTCCCCCGTGGTTGATGAACAACACAGACTCCGGGAGGTATGCGTCGAAGTTGAAGAACGGTGCGATATGTATGTTGTTGAAGGTTTGCTCCTTTAATCCTTGTCCTGCGATATAGACTTGGTATTCAGTGTTTTCGAACGCACGGGAGACCTCCTTCACCATCTTCCGCTGTGAGATGGTTCCATTGCCCATGTAAACGAGTACCTTGTCGCGGACGGCGGAATTTGCTTTGACATTGCTCTTGAATGTGCCGCAGAACGAGACTTTCGGGTCCTCCATCGGCTCCAACTCTTTGCAGCTCGGTATGAATTTCTTCTCCGCCAAATCAAACAGTTCGAGACATGAGGCCAATGGTGGCAAGCCATATTCACGAAGCAGTTTGTTTAAGCCCTTGGCATATTTCGGGTTATGACTGTATTGGTGTTGCGTCGGGAAACTGGCGGAGATGTACAAGGTCACCTTCTCCAGCTTTGCCGCCAGCATGGCAGAGATGTTGAACTCGGAATAGACGATGTCGGGCTGAAACGCCTTGATGGCCTTGCGGATATCCTTCACGCTCTGTTTGAGGTAGGCGTAGTCGGTGTTTCCCGTCAGGTGGAGCACCTCATCGAAGCTATCGACGCTCCTGAAACGGTTTACGCCCAGCTTTTGGACGATAGGGAATATATGCGTGCCGACGAACGAGGGCATACCCATAGGCGAGGGTACCGTCAGGTAATAATTGTCGATGCCTTCAATCGGCTTATAATTAACATCTTGTGCTTGGCAGGTGGCAACCACCAGACCCTCTTTTTGCATTTCTCTTGCGATGCACCGAGTACGATACGAAGGCCCCGCTGTTGGTGCCATGGCTGCCATTGGAACGATTAATACTCTCATGCCTGTTTGTTTATGTGAGCCGTTATGATAGTGAAACTGAACGAGTTGACCGTAATGATGATATCATCTATTTTGCAATAGTAGTTCTTCCCTTGCTTGGTGATTTCACAATTCGGAGAAGCGATTTTCTCCTTGCAATAGGTCACCACATCCCCTTCCGACAAGCGTAGATTTCTCTTTATCCTCTCAACACCCATGGGGGTGGTGTGGATTTGTGAAAGGGATTGAAGGAGGGTTTGGCGAGGAGTGCCGCCATCCATTGGTGTGTTTTGTTTGGCATTCATTATTTTATATGATCTATAATTCTATTATAGCTGTCTTTGCCTAACATATTCTCTGATAAAACTTGCTTAGCTCTATAATTCTTATTTATAATAAGTTGTGGCTGCATATGACACCAAACATCCCTGTCAAGGAGTTTTTCCCATTTTTTCGCACCTCTCATTATGACAAATAGTGTGTCAGGCTTATTGTAGGTTATATATCGAATCAAATCTTTAGTAAACTCCTGAGAAGGAAGAATTTGAGGGACTTCCTCGAATTTTTTTGATGTATAAGCGCAATATTGTATCAATGCAAAGTTTTCGAAAAAGCGACATTCATCTTGCTTTAATTCTTTGTTAAGTCCACGGAGACAGTCATACCAATAAAAATCACCAATAACATTCATTGCATCAGCTCGGCTTTTTACACCATCTTTCTGAATCATAGATTTCTTTGAGTATCCGTTGGACTCATAAGGCAAGAATCCCCAAGCATTAAATTCTAAAGTTCTGGCCTTTTCATCCCAGATACTTTCAATATATCCTGGAGGTAACCCAAGGGCTTTTGTTTTATTACATTCTTCAACATAGCCAGGATTAAGGGTTAAAATAATTACTTTTGCATCTAGTGGATTTCCCTGCCAAGGCTCGGCAGGAACACCTGTTACAAACTTATAATCATCGCCTTTTGCCTTTCCATTGAAGTCTTTGATGATATCATAATCTTCAGGATAGATATGTTCTTTTGTCTCTGAATACAAATCATATTGGTTATAATTCTTTATTAGTTCCGTCCAAAGGTTCTTTTTTTTGAGTTCATCTTCTGTAATATCCTTGTAACCTGTCGGTTTGACCATGATTTTTTTTGTTTTCTCCTCTCCATATTCTTTTTCTAACTGCTTTATGCTTGGCCACCTCATATAATGTTGTGTCACTTCAACCTCTTCCCCTTGTATGTTATAGGAAAATCGCAAATTCAGTTCAACAACAAGCAATTCTATTGCATCCCTAAGATTCAACTGTTCACATAAAATTAGATGCATAACGTCTATATCATCCTTAAAATGTTTATCTTCACTATATCTGAGTGATACGATGTATCGGCAAATCGTGCATGTTATTTCAGACTCATCAATATATGAGTGATCCTTCAAATATGAAGCGACTTTCTCGTATAAATCATATCCTTGATGGACAGCAAATCCAAGATGAATCAATTTTGTTTCTTTGCTTATTTCTTTATATTCATGACAAAAACTATCTACATAAGCTTTTATATGTTTAGGCAGAAGAAACTCTCCACCACAATAAAAAGAACCTAATTTCATATACTTTATCGTTAAATGTTCATAAAAACAAAGATATAAAATATTAGGGGATAGTTGCGAATATCCATAGCAAATGATATAGAGCAATGTATCAGACTTTCTAACACTAAATCTATCATAGAATTGAGTCCTGCCTATCAAGTACATTTTACAGATAAATCATCTGTCATCTAACATGGTTGTAAAAAACAGTCAAAAATTTGCATCAAGTTAACTAATTAGTTATCTTTGCTAAAATTTATCGGTATGCCTAAAAGAAAATATTTGAGGACGATTGTGGCATATAAAGATGATTTCAAGGATTTCAAAAAGACGATTTCACAACAAGCTCTAAAAAAAATCTACGAAATTTTTCTTTATATTATGACAGTGGAAGTAATACCAAGTATTTATTTTCGCGCAATTGAAGGAGTAAAAGGTTTATTCGAAATTCGTGTCGAAGAAAGCGGCAATATATATCGAATATTTTGTTGTTTTGATGATGGTCAGCTTGTAATTTTATTTAACGCCTTTCAAAAGAAAACACAAAAAACTCCTCAATGCGAAATTAATAAGGCAAAACGATTGATGAAAGAATATTTTGAAACCAAAAAATCTCAACAGTTATGACACGCGAAGAAATGAATCGTCTGAATTTAACACCGATAGAGGATCTCATTACCGAAGATTTCGGCGAATTAGGCACTCCTTCAAGAACTGAGTTTGAAGCAGGTGTAGATGCTTTTATCTTGGGCGAAAAAATTAGAGCGGAGCGACAAAAAGCCGGATTGACACAGGAACAACTTGCCCAAAAAATCGGCACTAAGAAAAGTTATATTTCGCGTATCGAAAACGGCCACGCAGATATACAATTGTCAACCCTATTCAAAATCTTTCAAGGGTTAGGACGTCGAATCAGTTTTTCTGTGCAATAGCTATTCACTCATAATATAGATGGGGAAAGCTGGGATTGAAATGTTTTGAAAAAGTAGATTTGTGAAAAAAATAATTTGTTCTTAATATGAATATTGAATCTTTAATTGGAATAGTTGGTGGCATAATATCCATTGTTACAGCAATGATAACGATAGGGATATGGGTCTGCAAACGTTATAAAAAACAATCATTAACGGGGTTGATGAAACAACTTGTGGATAATAAAATGTCACAAGAAGAGCATAGGAAAACTTTAAAGAAAATAAAGTTTTTTGAAAGACGTGTCAGCGACGAATACATTCAAGATTTTGCATTGAATAACAGAAAATTAGAAGAGGTGTTCAAAGATATTTGTGTCAAAAATAATATAGAACCAACGACAGAAATATGCAAAAAATTTCTAGGATATGACAGTCGAATAACAAGAGAATATTACAACAATAGCAAAAAAGAACAACAATAACACATCCTGCGAAATAACATCATTAACTAATTATCACTCAACTATGGATAACAACGAGCAAACCGTCTATATGTCAGAATTACTAATGAGCAAGCATCCCGAGACATGCAAGACTCTAATCGGAATTCTTGAAAAACATCGTGTGAATTACTCGTTCATAAAAGGTACTAAGGACATTTGGTGCCGTGATTATATGCCAGTTCAAACAGAATCGGGCAAATTGATTCAGTTTAAATACGAGCCAAGTTATCTAATTGGAGAGAAGTGGGATGATGTTCGTACTGATGTGCACGAAGTGTGTAAAATGAACGGTTTGACCCCACAATTTTCGGATATAAATTTGGATGGGGGGAACGTACTTATATGCGAGGGAAGAGCAATTTTAACGGATAGAATTTTTGATGAAAACCCAAATATCGGAAAGGAAACATTAATAAATGAGTTGGCTAAATTGCTTGAATGCGAGATAATTATAATTCCTTCTCTAAAATCTAAAGAAGAAGATTATACTGGACATGCAGATGGCATGGTTAGATTTGTGGATAGAAACACTATATTGGGAAACAGATTGTCCGACGAATACAAGTACATACAAAAGGGAATACAAAAAGTTATTAATCAATATGGACTGAAATATATAGATGTACCATTCTTCATCAACAAAAAACACCCAGATAGTGCAATTGGAATATACGTGAATTATCTGGAAGTCAACAATTTGATTGTTCTACCAATCTTTAATAGAGATGAGGATAACCAAGTTCTTGAAATTCTTCAAAAAACATTCCCTAAGAAACATATAGAAACAATAAATTATAATGATATTGCACAAGAAGGTGGTTTACTAAATTGTACTACATGGGTTGTAAAAAAAAAGATAGTTTCATAAATAAGTCCATCACTCGTCCTTCAGCCATTTCAAAAGGCCTGCAATACTTGAATGATCGTGGATGGTCAGAACTCATTGATTCTCGATGGACGATTGACGTGCGAGAAGAGTTGGAGCAATCTGGTCTTAATTTGACTGAAGATGAGATTATAAAAATTTGCAATATAGTTATCGTTCCAGAGCCAGACTGGAACACGAAAGAACGATTGAATAATTTGTTATGACCCCCACCAACACCCCCAATAACTCATCCGAGAAGACCTTATACAGCAAACTGACAGCCCTGACCAAGGACAAATCCGTTTGGCAGGAAAACATACCATATGTCGGTTCACTGCTTGAAAACCAATCGCCGAAGATTACTGCCAAGGCGCTCTGGCTCTTGGGGGAGATGGGACTGCAATATCCGGAGACGATTGCGCCATACGTCGGCAAGATCGCTTCGTTCACGGATTCACCCAATGACCTCTTTCGTGAACGGGCGCTGAATGCACTGGGCAGAATCGGACGGGCTCGCTTTGAACTCGTACAACCCCATTGGGAAAAGATGTTTAGTCTGGCTTCAGATAGTATACCACAAGTCCGCCTGAGTTTCATCTGGGCGTCGGAGAATATTGCCACCAATATGCCCGACCCATACGAGACGCACATGCCCCTGTTCGCCAACTTGTTGAACGACAACGATGACAAGGTGCGGATGGAGGCTCCGGAGATGTTTCGTGTAATGGGCAAACGTCGCCCGATGATGGTCAAACCCTATTTGGAGCGCTTGCAATGGCTGGCCGAAAACGATGCGAATCCAATCGTACGGATTCATAGTGCAGGGGCGATTCGGGTTGTAAAACAAGGGTGATTATAAAAATTATTACCCATCCACAACTCACTATTTTTTCGAGTTATGGCAACTTATAATCGCATTTTCAGTTCGTATATGAGGATGTGATTTTAAGCAAATTATATTCTATCGGATGTAAAATTACACGGATACATATTTTTTATATGCGATATGATATAAAATGATGTGATTTGTATAGATTTGTATTCGATATGATATAATTTAATTCTAGTTTTATGCTATTCCACACATACGGAAATAAAGAGAAACGAAGTCTGCTGCTGATCCACGGATTGGGAGTGTCTCATGAGATATTCCTGCCACTGATAGATTTGTTGAAGGACGACTTCTACATCGTCGCAGTGGGAATTGACGGATTTCTGTTGGGACAGACCTCGCAATATACCTCTATCGATGACCAAGCCATGCAGGCGGCTCGGTATGTTAGAGAGAACTTGGACGGACATTTGGACGTTGCCTACGGTCTCTCCTTGGGTGGAAAGATTCTGTCCCGAATCTTGGAACGGGATGAGATAGTAATCGACCATGCCATCCTAGATGCGGCGCCATTGTTGCCTCTTCCTAAGTGGTGCGTGGATCCCCTTCGGTATTACCAGAGTTTCAACGTGTGGACCTGCTATCACTGCACGGGCTTTTGGAAGTTCGTCTTCCATTCTCACTATTTCGACGTGTTGTTGGACGAATGTAAGAAGGTGTGGCCTTATGGAAAGGGCAAATCGGTGCGCGACGGCTACAAGGATGTCTATACCCATAAGCTAGAATCGATTCATGGGGCGGATATCCATTTCTGGTATGGCACCAAAGAGGCTTTCGTGGCGAAACCACAGGCGAAGCATCTGTGCGAAATCCACCCGGACACGCACGTCGAGGTCTTCCCCGGTATGAATCACGGGCAACTATTGGTTGATCATCCAGAAGATGTGGCCAAGAGGATTCTTGGTATGGTGTAAATGATTAATTATAAGTGATATGAATATACAACTTCGCAAATGGATCCTGTTTGACAAAGAGAGCCTGAAGACATTGTGCAATACAGTGGATAGGCAATATCTCTCCGACCGTCTGCCGTACCCCTACACCGATTCCGATGCGGAATGGTGGCTGAACATGGTGACGGAGGCAGAGGGCAAGAGCGGACTGTTCCGTGCCGTAACGGTGGACGATCAGGTGGTGGGTAGCATCTCGGTGGAGCGTAGAGAGGATGTCTATCGCATAGACGGCGAGTTGGGCTATATGCTACTGACGGACCACTGGTCGCAAGGCATCATGACGCAGGCCGTGTCGCAAATCACTCGCCTAGCTTTCGAACTGCTTGATATCCAACGCATCAGCGCACATGTGTTCGCTCCCAACATCGCCTCCGCCAAGGTGCTGGAAAAGAACGGATACGAACTGGAAGCTACCATACGCAAGGGAGCTATCAAGAATGGGGAGATCCATACGATTGTACAGTATGGGTGGGTGAAAAAAGATTGCTAGTAGAATATTCAATCAAAAAGATGTACATTTGGGAAACATTATTTTTCTAATATGGCAAAAAAGAAGGAATTGATAGAGGAACCGCTTGAGAAGCAGCTGTGGAAGGCTGCCGACAAACTCCGCAAGAATATTGATGCGGCTGAATATAAGCATGTTGTGTTGGGTTTGATTTTCCTGAAATATATATCTGTTTCATTTGAACAGCTCTATAATCAGTTGGTGGCACAGCAGTCGGAAGGTGCAGACCCGGAAGACCGCGAGGAATATGCTGCCGAAAACGTTTTTTATGTTCCCCCCACTGCTCGATGGAACTATCTGACCGATAATGCGAAGAGTCCGCAGATTGGCAAGTATATTGATGATGCGATGGATGAGATCGAACGTGAGAACAGATCGCTGAAGGGTGTGCTGCCCAAAGTGTTTTCACGACCTAACCTCGACCCGACGAGTCTTGGAGAACTGATCGACCTAATTGGCAACTCCACCTTACAGAACACGAGCACCAAAAGTGCCGACCTACTCGGTCACGTCTTCGAGTATTTCCTTGGCGAGTTTGCCTTGGCGGAAGGCAAGAAGGGTGGCCAATTCTACACGCCGCGCAGTGTTGTGGAGTTACTTGTTAACATGTTGGAACCCTATAAAGGTCGTGTGCTCGACCCATGTTGCGGCTCGGGTGGAATGTTTGTGCAGAGCGAGAAGTTTGTGAAGGAGCACCAAGGCAGGATTGAGAACATTTCGGTTTATGGGCAGGAGAGTAACCAGACCACCTGGCGGCTGTGCAAGATGAATCTTGCCATTCGTGGTATCGACGCTTCGCAGGTGAAGTGGAACACCGAAGGCTCTTTCCTCAACGATGCGCACCGTGATGTGAAGGCAGACTATGTGTTGGCCAATCCTCCTTTCAACGATAGTGACTGGAGTGGCGACCAGCTGCGCTCCGACGCCCGTTGGCAATATGGTGTGCCGCCTGCAGGCAACGCTAATTTTGCTTGGATTCAGCATTTTATCTACCACCTTGCACCAAACGGACAAGCTGGTTTTGTATTGGCCAAAGGCTCGCTAACTTCAAAGACGGGCGGCGAGGGCGATATCCGCAAGACGTTGATTGACAAGGGACTGATTGCCTGCATTGTCAATCTTCCCGCCAAACTCTTTTTGAACACACAGATTCCCGCCTGTCTTTGGTTTGTGACCCGGAACAGGACCAAACGTGCCGGTGAGATTCTCTTTATCGATGCCCGCAACGAGGGACACCTCATCAATCGACGCACCCGCGAACTCTCGGAAGAGGATATTCAGAAGATAGCCAGCACCTACCATCTGTGGAAAGAAGAATCGGCTGACTATCAGGATGTGGCGGGATTCTGTGCCTCAGTGCCCGTGAGTCGTGTAGCCGAATTGGATTATGTGCTTACGCCTGGCCGCTATGTGGGATTGCCCGAAGAGGAGGACGACTTCAACTTTGCCGAGCGTTTCACCGCCTTGAAAGCCGAGTTTGAGGAGCAACTGAAGGAGGAAGAACGGCTGAACAAGGTGATTTTGGAGAATTTAAGCAAGATAGAGATATGAGCAAACTCATCAAGATAGATAACACCTATGCAGACTGGATAAAAGACCTCAGCCTACGCTTCCGCCAAAGCCAAATAAAGGCAGCAATGAAGGTGAACAGCGAGATGCTGAAATTTTATTTCTCGTTGGGTGGCGATATTGTGACCAAACAAGCAGAGAGCAAATGGGGCGATGGTTTTTTCCGCAACCTAAGTATGGATTTGCAGGATGCATTGCCTGGGGTAAAAGGTTTTTCGATACAAAACCTTTACTATGCCAAAAAGTTCTATGTGCTTTATAACCAACTATTTGCAAATTTCCCCCAACTTGAGGGAAAATTACAAGGAAAGGATTTGTCCATAAAATTGCCTCAAACTGGGGCAGAAATATCAAAATTCCCCCAACTTGGGGGAAAAATAGAAAACCGTCCACAAGATATGGACGATTTTGGATATTTGTTCCAGATTCCGTGGGGCCATCATAAATTAATTATTGATAAATGCGATAATAATATACAAAAGGCTCTTTTTTTTGTAAAGCACTCAGCAGAGAACAACTGGAGCCGTGCTGTTTTGCTGAATTTCCTTGATACCGACCTTTATGAGCGACAGGGGAAGGCTATAACCAATTTCAAAACGACCTTGCCGGCAGTTGACAGCGACTTGGCGCAGCAGTTGTTGAAAGATCCGTATTGCTTTGATTTTGTGCAGCTTACCGAACGTTATAACGAAAAGGAACTGAAGGATGCATTGGTGCATAATGTTGAGAAATTTCTGTTGGAGATGGGTAATGGCTTCGCCTATATGGGACGGGAGTATCGCATCGAGGTGGGCGACACAGAACTGTTTGCAGATATGCTCTTTTACAACACCCATCTGCATTGCTATGTGGTAGTGGAGGTGAAGACTGAGAAATTTGACAATGCCTTCCTCGGACAATTAAGTGGCTATGTGTCGTGTGCCAACCACGTGTTGCGTCGCGAGGGTGATAGTCCCACTGTCGGCCTGTTGATATGCAAGAGCAAGAACGACGTGATGGCGCAGTACGCCCTCGAGGGCTATGCCCAGCCCCTCGGCATCTCAGAATATGAGTTGTCCAAACTCTATCCCGCCGACTTCAAGAGCACCTTGCCGAGTATTGAGGATATTGAACGTGAATTAAAAGATTGAGCCTATGACCGAGTGGAAAGAATATAAGTTTTCGGATTTTGTTGAGATAAATCCTTCTGTGAAGATTCCAAAAGGAATTCCTGTCTCTTTCGTGGAAATGAAAGATTTGGATAGTTCGGTCAGATATTGTGAGGGTTCGCAAAAGAAAGAGTTGACGGGAGGAAGTCGATTCATAAATGGCGATACATTATTTGCCAGAATTACACCTTGTCTGGAAAATGGAAGAATCTGTCAAGTTAGAAATTTGAAAAATGGTTATGGGTTCGGCTCAACAGAGTTTCATGTATTTAGAGGCAAAGAAGGCGTTTCGGATAATGATTTTGTATATTATTTGTCGAGATGGGATGAGGTTCGTGATTTTGCAGAACATAATTTGGAAGGTAGTTCAGGAAGACAACGAGTTTCAAAAGAGGCGTTTGACAATTTATTTTTAATTCTTCCCCCTCTCCCTACCCAGCGCCGCATTGCATCCATCCTTTCTTCTCTCGACGACAAGATAGACCTTCTGCACCGCGAGAACGCCACCTTGGAGCAGATGGCGGAGACGCTTTTCAGGCAGTGGTTTGTGGTGGAGGCTAAGGAGGAGTGGGAGGAAGGACAGTTGGGGGATATTTGCAATTATGTTAACGAAAAAATAGACATAGGCAACGTTGAAACAGGTGATTACATTTCAACGGAGAATATGTGCCCTAACAAGCAAGGAGTTGTTCTAGCGTCTTCCGTTCCAGAAAACGGTAAAGCAACAAAGTATCGTATTGATGATGTTTTACTTTCGAATATCCGTCCGTATTTCAAAAAGATTTGGTTGTCAGACCGAGAAGGTGGATGTTCGGCTGATGTTTTATGCATTAGAGGCAAAAATGAACTATACGCATTTTTTTCATACTACACGATCAGACAAGACGAGTTTTTCGATTACGTAATGTTGGGCTCTAAAGGTTGCAAAATGCCAAGAGGTGACAAATCGCATATTATGAATTGGCCAATTATAATTCCGCCAAAAGATGAACTTTTGAAATTTAATGAAATAGCCAAACAAGGAATAACAAAGATTAGAAACAATAATAAACAAATCCGCACTCTCATTCAGATGAGAGATGGGTTGCTGCCGAGGCTGATGAGTGGGGAGGTGAAATTGTGAACACGCGTGTGCAAAATCTGCAGTAACGATTGGCTACCTTTACAAATCGATTTGAATATGACCAAACTTTTGGAATCCGACATTGAGCAGATGCTCATAGATAATGATATTGATTTTTCTGTGGCAAATTACACGAGTCTTAATTTTATTTTGTATTTTTGCCACGGATAAGCAATCTCCATTAAAGTAATAATAAAACAACAAAAGTCTTTTATGAAAACTGTTATTGGAAGAAATTTAAAATCCTTACGTACAGCCAATGGCTATACGCAGGAGAAGGTTTCGGAGTTCTTGGGAATCAACCGTTCCGCATACGCCAATTATGAGAGTGGTGAACGCGAAGCACCTCTTGAAGTTCTTGAAAAAGCCGTGGCATTATTCGGTTGCGAGCTTGGCCTTTTGTTCGAGGAAGACAAAAATGTCGTCGATGAGATGTTGACCTGTGCCTTCCGTGCCGACGACATCAATACCAGTGATATGAAGGAAATAGCAGAGTTCAAAAACCTTGTCTTGAATTATTTGAAAATGGGGAAACTTCTTGCGGAATGAAAAAAATTGATTTTGAAACAGCTGAGAACCTTGCCGCAAAAATGCGTGGTGAATATTTACGGATTTCAAGCAGCGAACCCGTCAATATGAAGACCGCTCTCCGTCAGCTTAATATTATGACGGTTTATCGTCCGTTATCAGACAATCTCTTTGGCCTCTCCTTGAGCTCCACTGACGGGAAAAACCGCTTTATGCTTGTCAATAGTAGTATTACCAAGGGAAGGCAGCATTTTACCATCGCCCACGAGCTGTATCATCTTTATTTCGACGAAAATCCGCAGCCTCATTTTTGCGGGCAACTTCAAATTACAGATCCTGTGGAACGCTCTGCAAATATGTTTGCTTCCGCCTTCCTGATGCCCAAAGAAGGTCTGCTCATGAATATTCCTGCGGAGGAATTGAAAGATAAACAAATCAGAATTGATACCGTTATCCGATTGGAACAGCTTTATGGCATTTCACATCAAACCATGGTGGTGCGGCTAAAGGAGCTACGAATAATAACTCCCAAATGTGCAGAATCGCTCTTGAAACTTAGCATTATAAAAGAAGCGGCATTGCGCGGCTACGAAGATCGATTGTACAAAAAAGGGGATGGAGAACGGCTTATCATTGGCGATTTCGGTTCTAAAGCAAGACGATTGTTTGACGAGGGAAAAATTTCCGAAGGACATTATCTTGAATTGTTAAATTTAATTGGGTATGAAGGTCAAGATAGTGCTGGATGCTGATGTGCTGATTCATTTCTCTAAAGCCAATATGTTGAGTCTGTTGCCCGAAATATTGACGGAATACGACCATGTTGTGCTTAGTACGGTTTACGAGGAAACAGGGACTATTCAAGGTCAGCTCGACAACCAGATCCACTTCTTGAAGAATATAGTATTGGAGACGTTCAATCCCACAGGAGAAGTTTTGAAAGAATATGCAATGTTAAAGAACACGTTCGGAAAAGGTGAAAGCGCCTGCATGGCTTATTGTAAGTTTACCAACAATGTGATTGGCAGCAGTAATCTGAAGGACATCAAAGCATACTGTGAAAGGGAAAGCATAACTTACTTGACAACCCTCGATTTCTTGTATTATGCTTATGAGAGAAAAAAACTCTCATCTGCAGAATGTTCAAAATTCATTACCGATGTAATCTCCAAAGGAAGTAAATTACCTAACGTAGATATCACGAAATATATTCCTTCTGTTAAATTGTAAAGTTATTATGCCCCCACTCCACGAATCCGACATAGAGCAGATGCTCATCGACCAACTGAAAGCCAAAGGCTATCAGTACCTGTATGGTCCCGACATTGCACCCGATGGCGAAACGCCGATGCGCGGCAGCTTTGAGGATGTGGTGCTGCGCGAGAAGTTGGAAACTGTTGTGAAGCGGCTCAACCCATCGTTGCCGTATGCTGTGCAGGAAGAGGCGGTGAAAACCATGCTGCGCATCAGTTCGCCTGATGTGCTGGCCAACAACGAGGAGTTCCACCGCCTGTTGACCGAAGGCGTTCCGGTGTCGGTTCACAAAGACGGTATGGAGCGTGGTGCCCGAGTCTGGTTGATTGATTTCAACGACCCGTGGAACAACGAGTTTACAGTGGTCAACCAGTTCACCATCATCGAGAACGGTCACAACCGTCGCCCCGATGTGCTGCTGTTTGTGAACGGTCTGCCGTTGGTCCTGTTCGAACTGAAAAATGCAGCTGATGAGAACGCTACGCTGCAAAGCGCCTACCGTCAGATTCAGACCTACAAACAGCAGATTCCGTCGCTTTTCACTTACAACGCCTTGACGGTTATTTCTGATGGTCTGGAGGCACGGGCAGGTTCGTTTTCAGCAGGTTTCAGCCGTTACACAGCGTGGAAAAGCACCGACGGCGAAACCATCGCTTCGCATCTCGTAGGCGAACTGGAAGTGCTGGTCAATGGTATGCTAAACAAAGACACCTTGCTCGACCTCGTGCAGTCGTTCACCGTATTCGAGAAGCAGAAGCAAGAAGACTTGAAAACAGGGCTCACCATCATCAAAACGGTGAAGAAAATCGCCGCTTACCATCAATATTACGCCGTCAACAAAGCTGTGGAATCCACCTTGCGCGCCACAGGAATCAACATGGATTCGATGGTGGCGGAATCTCCTGCCCACTATGGCTATCAGACTGTTCAAGACCAACGAGCTGGTGACCACCGTGCCGGAGTGGTTTGGCATACGCAGGGAAGCGGCAAATCACTTACCATGGTGTTCTACACGGGCAAAATCGTACAACGGCTCAACAATCCAACGGTTGTCATCATCACCGACCGCAACGATTTGGATGACCAGCTCTTCGATACATTCACAGGTGCAAAACAACTGCTTAGGCAGACCCCTGTTCAAGCCGAAAGCCGCGAGCAACTGAAAAAACTTTTGGCGGTGCAGGCCGGTGGCGTCATTTTCACCACAATACAGAAGTTCCAGCCCGAATCAGGGAATGTGTACGACACGCTTACCGAGCGTAGCAATGTGATTGTGATAGCGGACGAGGCACACCGTACACAGTATGGATTCAAGGCTAAGACAGTGGAGGTGCGTAACGAGGCTGACGAGGTGGTGGGCTCCGAAATCAAATATGGTTTTGCCAAATACTTGCGTGACGCGCTTCCCAATGCCACCTACCTTGGATTCACGGGAACACCGATAGAATCGACCGATGTGAATACACCGGCAGTGTTTGGTAACTATATTGACGTGTACGACATTGCACAGGCTGTCGAAGATGGAGCCACCGTGCGCATCTTCTACGAAAGTCGTCTCGCTAAGATTGAATTGAGCGACGAAGGGCGACAATTGGTGCAAGATCTCGATAAGGAGTTGGGAACCGAAAACATGAACGATATACAAAAGGCCAAAGCCAAATGGACCCAATTGGAAGCGCTCATCGGTAGCCCGAATCGTATAAAAAACATTGCAAAAGACATTGTGGCGCACTTCGAAGAACGCCAGAAGGTGTTTGAAGGCAAAGCAATGGTTGTCGCAATGAGCCGTCGAATCGCTGCTGATTTATATGAAGAGATTGTCAAACTACGCCCCGAGTGGCATTCCGACGACCTGTCGAAGGGTGCCATCAAGGTCGTTATGACATCCTCCGCATCCGATGGAGCAAAAATTGCTAAACACCATACAACCAAGGAACAGCGACGCGCTTTAGCAGAGCGTATGAAAGATCCCGACGATGAACTGAAGCTTGTCATTGTGCGGGATATGTGGCTGACAGGCTTTGACGCTCCGTGTCTGCATACGCTATACATCGACAAGCCTATGCAAGGACATAACCTCATGCAGGCCATAGCCCGTGTGAACCGTGTTTATAAAGACAAACCAGGAGGATTGGTGGTTGACTACCTCGGTATTGCCTCGGATCTGAAGAAAGCCCTGTCGTTCTATTCCGACTCGGGTGGCAAAGGCGATCCGACACAGCAGCAGGAGCAAGCCGTAGCCATGATGCAGGAGAAACTGGAAGTGGTGGAACAGATGTTCTATGGCTTCGAATATAAGCAATATTTCACCGCCGACACTTCGGGTAAACTCTCGTGGATATTAAAGGCTGAAGATTTTATCCTAGGGTTGGACGATGGAAAAAAACGTTTTGTGAATGAGGTGACAGCATTAAGTAAGGCATTTGCCATTGCAATTCCCCACGATGCGGCGATGGATGCGAAAGAGGAAGTGGCATTCTTTCAGGCCGTGAAAGCCCGACTTTGCAAATTTGACCAAACAGGAATAGACCATACTAACGAAGATATAGAAACCACCATCCGTCAGGTGATTGACAAGGCATTGGTGTCGGAGAAGGTCATCGACCTATTTGATGCGGCTGGCTTAAAGAAACCTGACATCTCCATCCTTTCGGAAGAGTTTATGATGGAGTTGAAAGGCATGGAACACAAAAATATCGCCTTGGAGGTGCTGAGAAAACTATTGGAAGGGGAAATAAAAGCACGTTCAAAATTCAATGTGGTTGAGGGACGGACATTGATGGAGATGCTGGATAGTTCCATCACCCGCTATCATAACAAGATCCTAACTGCCGCCGAAGTTATCGATGAACTGATTAAACTCAGTAAAACCATCGTGGAGAAGGACAAGGATGCGGAAAACATGGGATTGACCACCTACGAATATGCCTTCTATTCCGCTGTGGCTGACAATGAGAGTGCGAAAGAGTTGATGGGAAAAGATAAACTTCGTGAATTAGCAGTTGTGTTGACCGAAACCATTCGGCAGAACACTTCGATTGATTGGACGATTAAGGATAATGTCCGTGCGAAGATGAAGGTGGCTGTTAAACGTCTGTTACGTAAATATGGTTATCCACCAGATATGCAATTGCTGGCGACGGAGACGGTTTTAAAACAGGCGGAAATGATGGCGCAAGAAATTGTAAATATGAATTTATGAAACCATCCAAGCCCCTCATATTCACTATTCTGCTGCTTCTGGCAGTAAACACTCAGTTTCTCTGGGCGAAGAAGGTGTGGGTGTTCATCCTTTATGCTTTGGGTGCTTATTCTCTATTGTTTATTTGTGTGGTTGCCCTTCTCGTCTGTTTCGTCAGGAAAGTTTATCGATTGATAAAGGGGACGGATCGCACGAAACAGAATGGAATTGAGTGTTTAGTGATGGCTGCAACGCTCTGCCTAATCGTCGCTTATCCGTTGGGGATTGTCAGAGGTCCGCAAGAGGAGGAGGTGCCCACTAAATTCAAGGCCTTTTATGAAGGGGGAGGCGGATGTGGTAGTACACTATATTTCAGGGAGGATGGCAGTTTCGTGGCTCGATACGTATGTTTCGGGATAGAAGAAAAAAAAGGGTCGTATCGCATCTCCAATGACACGATATATTTTTCCTGTGATGATTTTGCGTTTGACTATGCGGTGATGGATTCTGTAACCATCAGAGTGCATCGCAAGGGGGCGTTGGATGAGCGTTTGATGCCCTTCCCCTTTTATAGAATACGCAAGGATTAATTGTGGTTGAGAAATACAAAAAAAGATGTTTCTCTTGTTGGTATTTTGTGTATATTTGCCGTATTATAAAAATGATTTACTATGTCACAATCGCTTGCAAAAGTTTATCTGCACCTGGTTTTCCACGTGAAATACACCTCTGTTGTCATTCGAGAAGAAGATAGACCAAACCTATACTCCTACATCGATGGTATCATCGTCAATAAGAATGCGATGGTTCTTCAGATTGGGGGAACTTCTGATCATGTTCATATTCTATGTACCCTTCCTCGCACAATTTCCATGTCCGATTTAGTGGAAGACATCAAGAAGTGCAGCAGTTCATGGATTAAGACCATCAATCCGTATTATTCCCAATTCGCATGGCAGAGTGGGTATGGCATATTTTCGGTCAGTTCCTCTATGGTGGAGAGTGTGAAGATGTACATTATAGACCAAAAGGAACATCATCGCAAGAGAACATTTCAGGAAGAATATGAGGCATTTTTGAAGGCCTATCATATTGGATATAACCCCGATTATGTGTTTCGGGATTGAATGGGGGATGTTGATTGGTAAAATTATCATATCCCAATTTGTGGAAGTGCGAATGAGGACGGGAAGATTGATTTGTCCCAGCCCTTCAGGCTGGTGGAAAATCTACTCCACCTCCTATTCCCAAGGCGTTGCCGTTGGGCTAAATGTGTTACAGCCTTTCAGGCTGAGTGGTGCTGGCAAAGAGAGTTTCCCGTGGTGTTTGCTCCCCGAGCCTGAAAGGCTCCCACAAATATAGCCTATGGCAACGCCGTAGGTATGGCATCGCCGTAGGTATGGCGTATCCCCCAAAAATTGTTCACGAGCCTGAAAGGCTCGCACAGATATTTGTTTGAAAAATTATCATATCCCAATTTGTGGAGGGGAGAATGAGGACGGGGGGGTGATTTGTCCCAGTCCTTCAGGCTGGAGGGAAACGGATTCGTCTCCTGTACCCAAGGCGTTGCCGTTGGGCTAAATGTGTTCCAGCCTTTCAGGCTGAGTGGTGCTGGCAAAGGGAGTTTCCCGTGGTGTTTGCTCTCCGAGCCTGAAAGGCTCCCACAGATATAGCCTATGGCATCGCCGTAGGTATGGCACCGCCGTAGGTATGGCGTATCCCCCCAATATTGTTCACGAGCCTGAAAGGCTCGCACAGATATTGATTTGTAAAATTATCATATCCCAATTTGTGGAGGTGCGAATGAGGACGGGGGGATTGATTTGTCCCAGCCCTTCAGGCTGGTGGGAAACGGATTCGCCTCCTATACCCAAGGCGTTGCCATTGGGCTATATCTGTCCCAGCCTTTCAGGCTGATGGTGGGTGACGGTGACGAATTCGCCTTTTATCCAAGGCGTTGCCGTTGGGCTATATCTGTCCCAGCCTTTCAGGCTGATGGTGGGTGACGGTGACGGATTCGCCTTTTACACCCAAGGCGTTGCCGTTGGGCTATATCTGTTACAGCCCTTCAGGCTGATGAGGTTTTATACACCACTCCCCAACGCATAAGCCCGCCGCAGAGCGTCCGTCAAGGTGATGTCTCCCTTCTCCTTTACGCCCCGCACCAAAACACGTCCCGCATCCTCTAAGTGGAAGAAGTTGAGGCAAAGCTGGTACTGTGCGAGGATGCTGTCGAAGAGCTCGGGAAGCGTGGCGGCACCTACCAAAAGGAGCGCCATCTTCTTGATGTTGAAGGTATCCCGAATCGGGTTGTGGCAACGGTCGATAACCGCCTTCAACTGCGCACTTAACCCGTAGAAATAGACGGGTGAGGCGATCACCAGCATATCCGCCTGCTTCATTTTGTTGTAGATATCTATCATCTCGTCTTTCTGCACACAGACGTGCTCTTCGCTCTTGAAACAGGCGTTGCAACCCATGCAGGGCGCCACCTTGTGGTCGTGGACGGAGACCACCTCCACCGTGTGTCGTGGCGACGCACCCCTGACGAATGCCTCCACCAATTGATCCGTATTGCCACCCTTCCGTGGACTTCCTGATAGGATTAGTATGTTCATGTGATTAGCCTATTTTTCTCCCTCATTGATACACCGCTGCAGCTCCTCCAAAAACCGTGCGGCATCCCCGCCATCCATCTGCGTGTGATGGAACTGGAACGAGATGGGTAGGGTGGTCTTGAACCATCCCTTGCGGTATTTCCCCCACATCACCATCGGGTTGTTGAAGACTCCACTGTACTGGTTGACGATGCTGTCGAGCTCCGTTTCCACCATGGCGGAGGTGCCAATCACCATGGCATCCTCTATGGTGATGCTCTCGCAGGATGCGCTTACCTTCTGAGTTTGTGAGAGGTAGTCTGCATTGAACTGCTGCAAATCCTCCGTGTAGGGAATGCTGCAGGAGTTGATGCCTCCCGCACGGTTGCTCACGATCACGTCGATGGCTAGTTGGTCGTATCGGTACAGTTTATCACCTTCGGGCAGCATCCGAAACTCTTCGATGCGGCTGGCCGCCTTGCCGATGCACCAGCATAGGAGCATGGTGAATTTCCAGCCTCCCCGCTTGCTTCGCTTGAGAAGGCGGGTCACGTCGAAGGTCTTGGTGAGCGTCACCATTGGCATGGGCGACTTCATCCACATCTCGAAGGCATACGCCCGATTGGTCTCTTGGGGATTGATCTCCTGTTTCATAATCGCTTCGTTTTCCCACTTAATATCTTGTTCCTGACGCATTTGATGGCAGGTGTGTAGTAGTCCATCTCCATCGCCTCCAGGGTGCGTTTCAGTTCCTCCATCAGTTCGGGGTAGAACTGGCACATGCGGAAGGCGAGTTTCAGACAGAGGGACTGGATGCCTGGGAGTTCCCGGACGTCCGCCATGTGCTCCAGGCAGAAGTCGAGGAAGTCGGTTCGGAGATCTTCTTCCTCCATTTTGAGGCGTAGCACGATGTTCAGGGAGAGGCGCCTGACGGATGAGTCGCCCGTCCGCATGGCGAGGGCGGTCAACTCGTGGAACATTTCCTGCAACTGCGCCAGCTCCGCATCCGTCGCCTTGGTGAGCACCCACAGGGAGTTGCGTGCCACATGGTGCTCCGTGCTGAAGATGAAACGCCGGGCGAAGCCGATGAAATCGTTCGATTGCTTCAGTTCGTGATATACCGCCTGCGCCGCTAATTCGCTGTTCGTGCCTGCCAAGCACTCTTTAGTCAACACCATTTTGCGCTCAATATTTTGTCAATTGCTTGTCATCTCCAGCGATTCTGTCAGATCGGGTCATTCCTCTTCAGTAGAAGAACCATCGCCGCCAATATTGATATCGGCACCACCATCCTTTCGGAATATTGTAGAGGAACCAACTTTCAATTTGTTGTCGATGATTTGATTGGCGTATTTCACCCATTGTTCATAAGAGGTGCTTTTCAATTCACTAAAGGTTTCCCAATAGGTTCTGAATCCATCCTCGCTGAGTGTAGCCATGACAGCCATCTGTGATTTATATTGGCCCAAAATATCCAAAACATACTCCACACGGATATTGTACATCCATTCGCGCGTTTGTGCATTGTAAATCTTGAACAAATACTGAACTGACATGTGTCCCGCTTCTGTAGGGTCAAAATATTCGTAGACCTGAGCGATCACGTCGGAATGATTATACTCATCTATGCAAATTGTTTTGTCTTCGATCTTCTTTTTCTCATGTAGTTTGAAAGCTGTTTTCTTATATGCGTCTCCCTTTTTATAAAAAGATCTCGAGTAATATTCTTTTGTGGCGAATGCTGCCATATTGTAATCCGATGAGCCCAAATCCTTCTCCATGTTCTTTATGGCTTTGTCCAATGATGAATTCGGGGTGTTTTGGATAATCAACGAGTGCGCTCGAAAGCGATCTTCGTAATCTATATTTTTGATTTTCAGTAATGTATTGTATATGCCCATTGCGCTAGTTGTGTCTCCTTGGGAAACATAAATACGGGCTTTCCGGAAATGAAGGCCCGCATTCTCCGGGAATTTCCCCAACGCATCATTAATCAGTGCTAATGACTCTTCTTGGCGAGATAAACCGTCCAAAATATAGCTTTGGTTCATGATGGCAGTGATATTGTTCGGGTCCATGCTTAACGCTTTTGTGTTGACGTTCAATGCCTCCTCGCCACGGCCACACCTATTCAATGCGCTAGCCTTCAGCATATATCCGTTGATGTCTTTGCTGTCAAGTTTGATCATGTTGTCGGCACATATCAACGCACTGTCATATTGCTCCTTCTCCCAGTACTCACCCATGCGGTCATACCAATATTCTTTCGTGACGGTGTCTACAGGCACCGATAATTCTTCCACGATAGTGTCTATAGGCACTGTAGGCATAGTCGCCTGGCTTGCGAACATAGGCATACAATTCAGGAATATGCCTAACAATAAATATCCGAATTTTTTGCTCATACTATTCATGTAATTAGTTTGTGTGGAATTCAAATATATAAAAAAAATAATAAATAACAATTTCTGGGCCCCCTTTTGCCACACATTGGCGATTGTCTTGGCGTTTTATCATGCGCCTTGGTGGATGGAATGAGCTATTCAACCCCCTTTAGTAACTTAAGCGAATAGAGTTTGTGCCCCATCGAATCTAAAACAACCACAATGTAGATCTCCTCGTTCTGCCTGAAATCACGCAGCTCGGAGTGGTTGTATTTGCCGATGAATACGCCTTCCACACTGTAAACCATGTAGATGAGATCTTCCGGGGCGCGGCTCGCCAAGACCGGTTCGACCATGGTCGTGCCATTGCCGACGTAGCCATCTGTGATGTATACGTTCTTCGCACCGCTTGGGATCTTGTAATGTAGATTTTCGTTGGCGTAATGCTCAGAAATGTGTTGGCCTTCCATATCGTATATGACGGTCCAGCGAGTGGCTGCCGAATCGCTCGTCTCAATCATTTCGCCTAAATACAAGTAGTTGATGTCGTTTGTGTTAGGTGCTTCAAGCCCATATAGGTCAAGTGTGTTGTTGTGGGTCAGATATAAATCCCTGCCTTCAAAGAAGAACCCGTCAAATTTGTTTTCGATCAACGGATTGTTGTTGAAGAAGATAAGAGAGTCCTCCTGCCTCGAACGGATGGTTAGCTGAGTGGTATCCCCCAGTCCAAAAAAGTGGCCAAGGTCGTAATAGTAGAAACTATTTTTGTTCTCATTCCATGTCCGAATATATTCTACTTTGTCAATATAATCTTCTAATTCATTCATTGTCAGCGCCAATGACATGTCCTCGACAAGGCTATCCAGCATATAGGTTATGTTCTCCTTTGAGAATGCCGTGCCAGCCAAAACGCAGGCTCTATCGATATATGGTTGTTTGAATTTCTCCAAAGAGAACATCTTCTGGTAGACCTTGCAAGCCACTTCAGAGTTGGCCCACTCGTCATCTTCAAATGGTTCTACTCTCAGGAGAAAATTGTAATAGGAGAAGTTAAATGAATGGATCGTCGCGTCAAGGTCCTTCAAAATCCAACGCCATTTTTTCGTTCCTTGCTTGTCATACCATAGTGAAACATTGTTGTAAGGGAAGTCGGTATTCGAAAAATAGGCTTGAGTGGTGACGAAATTCATGAAGGCGTTTATGTCCAGCAAATCCGCCATCTCTTGATAGGTGCTGTTCGGTGACTTAAATGTGTTTTCGAAATGGATATAGTTGGGAAACTCTTCTGGGGACAATAAATCATTATATATCCCGTCTTTTGTTTCCAGCGCCTCTATATCCGTGACATTATGATTCGCCCAAACGTAATCGTCGTTGTCACGCTCCTGCAAATGCATGATTTGCTGAAACTCTCCGTTGATATATAGCTGCACATTGCGTTGCGCTTGAAAATCAACGTCATAATATTTTGCGAATCGACCGATTGCTGTTTGTGATAGCATGTCCCTAAGCGCGAACGACTTGTCGCTTGCATTGCAGGACCGGATTGTCATGCTTTTCTGTTTGTTGGCATCTGGCTTCAGGTGTTCCCAGAATGCCCCTTTGAAATGCTTGTCTCCAAAGCGTTTGTTGGCATACACGACTAAGGATTTCACCTGTGCTTCATGGCGAGATATATTGCCGCTGACACGTGTTTCCGACAACTGATTAAAATCGACTCCCAATCCTCCCGAGTAATATTCTATATTAATTGGTCGACGCCAGTCGTAGAAATAGTTTTGGAGCCCCATCCATGAACGCCATGGCAGGTTGTCCGGGTGAGTTCGAGCATACTTTTCGGAACTTGACATGATGCCTATTTGGTTGCTGTATAGGTAGGATTCGTCGCATGCGATGCTGATGATAGGCATCTTGTCGTCTCTGTCGAAAATGTATGTTTGTGTCTTGCTGATTTTGCTGATGGCGCTGTCGCTGAATGGCTTGGTTCTGATCACTGTGTTTTTGTAGATGGGAATGGAATCGCGGAAGATATTACTTGTGTTATTTGGTTCACTGCCATCCGTCGTGTATCGTATGACCGCATCCCCGGGGTAGTCCCCTTTCATGCTCAACTTCAGGTAGAATGCTTCTTTTTTGACACCTCCGTCAACCGAGAAATCGACTTTCTTTAGTATCCGCTCTGTGTGGGTGTTGTTATTCGCTTCTCCTGGCGTGGCTATTCTGAAGTGGGACAAACTGTCTGGATTGTCGGATAGACGGCCCCATGACACTTCAGGAGAAATCATCTCTGGATAGGGCATGGAATCTTGTAGGACGCCCTGGCTATCCCATAGATAGACCGTCCCTGGCTTGTCTGAATTCAGTCTAAAGTCTGTATGCTGCTTGATATTCTCCTTGTCACAGTATATGAGGGTATATCCATCCGCAGGTACGGACAACGATATAGGTATTGTGTAGGCGGAATCAATATTGTTCTTCTTGGAAATGGAGTATCCATTTAGATCGATCCCTTCACTTCCTGAATTGTGGATCTCAACCCATGAGTCCGGGAACTCATTGTAGTAGTCTATGACTCCCCCGAAATTACTCTGCATGATCTCTGTTATGCGAACTCCCGCGTACGTCTGCCCCGTACAAAGCGCTAGCAGAAGGAATACTTTCCCTCTTTGCCCTAAATGTTTAAATATTGATTTCCCCATTATACAAATATTTTAGTATGATAAAATGTAAATAAATCATTAACGCTCAAAGTGTGTCGCCACTTCGGTGGTAGGACTGCCAAAAACACTATATTGAATACTTAATGCCCACCAATGATACACAAAGTTATAAATCTTTTTCAATAATCAATCATTGTAACTGCAGTTCTCAACTATAAATGTTGTGGTTTTTATTAGGGACCATACTTTATGTTTATGATTATAATAACAATCTCATGGGAAAACATAGTGGGCTTTAACCTAAAGGATGGGAGGATGGGGGAGGAATGATGCCACTTCCCGATAGTGACAATTTTTTGCTATTTTTGCCAAAACGGATTTTAAAGGTTGGTCAGTTATGTTGTTGTTACAGTTATTAATTTTAATATTAGCATTGACGGCATTATGTGCTGTGTTGACCTGCCATGTAATCTCCAAAATCAAAGGTTTCGAGCGCCTCAAACAGAAAAGTGGCATCGTGTTTTTGTTTCTCATTAATTCCCAGATCATTTACTTTATAAACGTTGACATCGTTGAGGGATGGTTCGGCATTCAAAATTCTTTTTTTGACGATGAAGCTGTAATCGAAGTATCTACCCCATACGGAAAATTTTCCACAGTTAACGAGGAACCTGTATATAGTTTCTTCCGATATGATGATGATAGACCATGTTTTTTAAGTGGTGGCATTGACTCGATAGCAGAATACGACCAGTATATTGTTATGGCTGCTGACAGTTCTTATTTACTCATCGATCAACGAGTTAAAGGGGAAAAAGCCATCAAGATATTATCACTCACCGACTTGCCTGTGGATGTGCAACAAATGAGTTTTGTTTCAGCTCCAAAATATATCAAAGATTTATATTGGCGTATCCACCACGATAATCATCTCTACGTCATCAAATTCCTCCTCGCTTTGGCGTTATCCGCTTTGGTTACTGCTCTGGGATATTCCCTGCTCAATGGGATAAGGGCATTGGTTAGGAAGCTTTTCCGAAAGGAGAGAGTTGGCGACGATTGACCCATGATAAGTGATGGTGTGTTTCGCTTTTAAGGAGGAGGATTGCGTGATATATGGACCCCCATCCCATAAAGGTAGGCTATTAAGCGTTAAAGAGCCTTTCTTATGATGGTTTCATGTTATTGAAAGACAGTGAGTTGCATAATGATTGAACGTGGCAAAAAAACAAAATGTTTCAAACGGGAGGATACTTTGGTCTATTTTTGTTCCAAACGGGAGGATACCTTTCCCCCGATAGTAACAATTCCGTTATTTCCCGTAAATCACTCATAATGCCTGATGCGGACCTCTATCCCCTCGTCCTTCAGTTGGGCGGGTAGTTGGCTGACGTCCGTCTGGCTGTAGTGGTAAGGGAATACCACCTTTGGCTTGATTATCTTCGCCGCACGCACCAGTTGGTCTGTCGTCATCGTATAGGGTTGATTGCAAGGCAAGAAGGCGATGTCTATGTTTTTGATGTCCGCCATCTCCGGGATATCTTCCGTGTCGCCGGCGATGTAGATCCGCAGTCCGTCGATGGTGAGGATGAAGCCGTTGTCCCTCCCTTTCGGGTGGAACTGTTGGTGGCCCTCCGTGGTGTTGTAGGCTGGAACCGCCTCGACCGTGATGTCATCCGTTAGGCGGAGCGTCTCTCCGTTGGCCATCGCCTGGCCCTTGCCGAGCATCTCGGCGCACCGTTGGTTGGTGATGAGTTTGGTCTTGTCGGAAGAGAGCGTGGCGATCGCCTCCTTGTCGAAGTGGTCAAAGTGCTCATGGGTCACGAAGATATAATCCGCCTTGGGCATGGTGGCGTAGGGGATTGTCCGCTCGCCCAGCTTGGACACTGGGTCTATCTCAATCTCCTTGCCGTCGTATTGGATGCGGATGCTGGCGTGGACCAGCGCATGGAAGGTGACGCTCTTGCCACTCTTCGTTTGAAACACATCCACCTCCTCCGTTTTCTGCTGGCTGCAGGCTGTTGTCAGTCCTAAGGTGGCCAATAAGCATGTGATTATCTTCTTCATGATCTGTTGGTTGTTGTGATTGAATATAAATCTATCCATAAAAATCTTTGCAAGATACAAAAAAATACGGAAACGGTTCGGGGCAGCTTGTTTTGTCCCCCCGCTTTCTTGAACGCGCCTTCCTTGGTATTCGCAAATGGTTAAATGTCCAATGTGATAGGTGAACCCGCCATTGGAGAAGGTCTTTGTGTTTTTTTTCTTTGAAATTGAGTGGAAATGTCTATTTTTGTGTCGTGAAATTTAAAGTAAATTGATTTCCGGATAATATTTTACAAAAGCGGTGGATTCTTAGCGTCTGCCTTCAAATTATTGTACCATGAAACATTTAATGATCGGTTTTTTGAGTCTGTGTATGATTGGCTGCGCCCAACCGAAACAAGAAGAGTCGAACGCCCCAGTGGCGGAGGAACCCCAAGCTGTCATGGAGGAACAAGGCGAACTGACCCCCTTCAATGTGCAGGAATCGTTTGAGAAGAACGGTTTCACATGGTTCACGGAGAACCTTATCCTCTGTTGTGGCGACACGGCGCAGAGCAATGCGATGACCATTGGGTGGGGCGGTATCGGTAATTACCTCGGACATGACCGTCCGGCGGTGACCGTCTATGTGGCACCCGCACGCTATACTTACGAATTCATGGAGAAACATCCTCGCTTCACGGTGATGCAGTTCGATAACCCGGAGGTGTGGAAATATATGGGTTCCAAAAGTGGCCGCGACGGTGACAAGGCGGCTGCCCTTAACCTACATGTGGCCTATACTGAGCACGAAACCCCTTACTATGAAGAGGCTTCCATGGTCCTCGAGTGTGAGACCATGACGGCTTGGCATCAGACGGAGCAAGACTTTCGGAACAATACCCCAAAGGAGTGGTACGGCAAATCCAATGCAGGCATCCATACCATCTACATCGGCGAAGTCATCGGGGCTTGGAAAAGGAAATAGGACGTTTCGTGGCTCCCTTTATAGCTGGCTTCCGTATAGTTTAAAACGTTTTTTGGAGGGAATACCTTTCAGGAAAGGATGTGAGACAATTGGGGAAAGATTGTCTTGACAGAGGATGAGTGTGTGCGAGCTTGGGACATACTTTGGAAAAGAGCGTGACTAGTAGTCGTGGCGTCGTGAATCTTCAAAAATTTTTCCCGTTGATTCACAGCTATTTGTAAAAAATCACGAAAAAAAGATGTGAAAACATTTGGTTGGTAAGCGGAAGTGGCGTACTTTTGCACCCGCTTTCGGAAACGAAGGCACCCCACCGAAGGGACGGGGAACGAATAAAGAGAGATCTTTGAGGAAATGGCGATAGACGAAAAGGTAAGACAGGAAAGCATAGCAAGCAAGTAAGTCAATTCAACATACGGATGTCCTAGAGCATAAAGAAAAAACAATTCATACAACGGAGAGTTTGATCCTGGCTCAGGATGAACGCTAGCGACAGGCCTAACACATGCAAGTCGAGGGGTAACAGGGAGCTTGCTCCGCTGACGACCGGCGCACGGGTGAGTAACGCGTATGCAACCTGCCCACGGGATCGGGATAGCCCCCCGAAAGGGGGATTAACACCGGATGCGGCGGCTGGGGGGCATCCCCCGGCGGTCAAATGCGAAGCTCGTGGATGGGCATGCGTCCGATTAGCTGGTTGGGGGGGTAACGGCCCACCAAGGCGACGATCGGTAGGGGTCCTGAGAGGGAGGTCCCCCACACTGGTACTGAGACACGGACCAGACTCCTACGGGAGGCAGCAGTGAGGAATATTGGTCAATGGGCGAGAGCCTGAACCAGCCATGTCGCGTGGAGGAATAAGGATCTATGGTTCGTAAACTCCTTTTGCGCGGGGATAAAGTGGCGGATGCGTCCGCTATTGCAGGTACCGCGCGAATAAGCATCGGCTAACTCCGTGCCAGCAGCCGCGGTAATACGGAGGATGCGAGCGTTATCCGGATTTATTGGGTTTAAAGGGTGCGTAGGCGGCCCGTTAAGCCGGCGGTGAAATTTCCGGGCTCAACCCGGTCACTGCCGTCGGAACTGGTGGGCTTGAGTGCGTTTGGGGTGGCTGGAATGTGCGGTGTAGCGGTGAAATGCATAGATATCGCACAGAACGCCGATCGCGGAGGCAGGTCACCAAGCCGCAACTGACGCTGAGGCACGAAAGCGCGGGGATCGAACAGGATTAGATACCCTGGTAGTCCGCGCAGTAAACGATGGACGCTCGCCGTCCGGCATAGAGCCGGGTGGCCAAGCGAAAGCGATAAGCGTCCCACCTGGGGAGTACGCCGGCAACGGTGAAACTCAAAGGAATTGACGGGGGCCCGCACAAGCGGAGGAACATGTGGTTTAATTCGATGATACGCGAGGAACCTTACCCGGGCTTGAAAGTTAGCGACGGCCGGTGAAAGCCGGCTTCCCTTCGGGGCGCGAAACTAGGTGCTGCATGGTTGTCGTCAGCTCGTGCCGTGAGGTGTCGGCTTAAGTGCCATAACGAGCGCAACCCCTGCCGCCAGTTGCCAGCGGATAAAGCCGGGGACTCTGGCGGGACTGCCACCGCAAGGTGCGAGGAAGGCGGGGATGACGTCAAATCAGCACGGCCCTTACGTCCGGGGCGACACACGTGTTACAATGGGGGGTACAGAGGGAAGCGGCATGGCGACATGTAGCGGATCTCGGAAAGCCCCTCTCAGTTCGGATCGGAGTCTGCAACCCGACTCCGTGAAGCTGGATTCGCTAGTAATCGCGCATCAGCCATGGCGCGGTGAATACGTTCCCGGGCCTTGTACACACCGCCCGTCAAGCCATGGGAGCCGGGGGCGCCTGAAGTCCGTGACCGAAAGGAGCGGCCTAGGGTGAAACTGGTGACTGGGGCTAAGTCGTAACAAGGTAGCCGTACCGGAAGGTGCGGCTGGAACACCTCCTTTCTGGAGAACATCGAGTATGGATTTACTTGTGGCTCCTGCCTGCCTTTCGCCGTATCGTTCGTTTTATCAAGAGAGAGGCCCTGGGGTATCTCCCTATGGGACGCCAACAGTCCCTTAGCTCAGTTGGTTAGAGCGCCACACTGATAATGTGGAGGTCGGCAGTTCAACTCTGCCAGGGACTACAAGAGGCATGGACGGGGGATTAGCTCAGTTGGCTTAGAGCGCCTGCCTTGCAAGCAGGAGGTCAAGGGTTCGATTCCCTTATTCTCCACGGTAAAAAGATCTTTGACATGATGGGAAGGAAAAGGAAATAGTACGAGACGCGAAGTCCCCCGAGGGGGGACAAGCGGAGAAGAGAAAGCAGAGAAGGGCGGACGGTGGATACCTAGGCTCTCGGAGGCGAGGAAGGACGCGGCAAGCTGCGAAAAGCCGCGGGGAGGGGCAAGCGCCCTGTGATCCGCGGATGTCCGAATGGGGCAACCCGGCGGGCTGGAGGCCCGTCACCCGCCCAGGTGCGGGGGCGAACGCGGGGAACTGAAACATCTAAGTACCCGCAGGAGAAGAGAACAAACGTGATTCCCCCAGTAGCGGCGAGCGAACGGGGAGGAGCCCAAACCGGCGTCGTCGAGGCGACGCCGGGGTAGTAGGGCCGCGACGTCGGACCGGAAAGCGGAGGGGAACGGACTGGAAAGTCCGGCCATAGCGGGTGACAGCCCCGTACCCGAACGCGGACCGGCCGTAGCGGCACCCTGAGTAGCGCGGGGCACGAGGAATCCTGCGTGAAACAGCCGGGACCATCCGGCAAGGCTAAATACTCCCGAGAGACCGATAGCGAACCAGTACCGTGAGGGAAAGGTGAAAAGCACCCCGAGCAGGGGAGTGAAACAGACCTTGAAACCGTCCGCCTACAAGCGGTCGGAGCCCCGCAAAGGGGTGACGGCGTGCCTTTTGCATAATGATCCTACGAGTTGTCCTTTCCGGCGAGGTTAAGCCGCTGAGCGGCGGAGCCGGAGCGAAAGCGAGTCCGAAGAGGGCGCGAAGTCGGGAGGGGCAGACGCGAAACCGAGTGATCTACCCTTGGCCAGGCTGAAGGTGGGGTAAAGCCCACTGGAGGGCCGTACAGGTAGGCGTTGAAAAGCCTTCTGATGAGCTGAGGGTAGGAGCGAAAGACCAATCAAACTCGGAGATAGCTCGTACTCCCCGAAATGCCTTTAGGGGCAGCGTCGGCACAGTCCGCATGAGGTAGAGCGACCGATTGGATGCGAGGGCTTCACCGCCTATCAAGTCCTGACGAACTCCGAATGCTTGCGGACGATTGCCGGCAGTGAGGGCGCGGGTGCTAAGGTCCGCGTCCGAGAGGAGAAGAATCCGGACCACCGGCTAAGGCCCCGAAGTGGCGCCTAAGTTGGACTAACGAAGTCCGGCCGCAGAGACAGCTGGGATGTTGGCTTGGAAGCAGCCATTCATCCAAGGAGTGCGTAACAGCTCACCAGTCGAGCGGCCGGGCGTGGATAATAATCGGGCATCAAGGCGCCCGCCGAAGCCGTGGACTGAGAAGTGGTAGGGGAGCATTCCATCGCCAGCGAAGGTCTTCCGCGAGGGAGGCTGGAGGGGATGGAAAAGCAAATGTAGGAATGAGTAACGATAAGGGGTGTTGGATGCACCCCCGCCGAAAGACCAAGGGTTCCTGATCAACGCTAGACGGATCAGGGTAAGTCGGGGCCTAATGATAAGCCGAAAGGCGAGGCAGATGGACAGCCGGTTAAGATTCCGGCACTGCCTCGGCGGGCGAAGCGGGGACGCAGGAGTGAAACCGGCGCCGTCTGACGGAATAGACGGTTGAAGGGGGTAGGCGCAGATTCCCGCAGGCAAATCCGCGGGGAGAGCCGATCCCGACAGTACGCGAGGCCTCCGGGCCGAGCGATAGACCGGGTAACCAGGCTGCCGAGAAAAACCGCTAAGCGTAACCGCCGGGGCACCCGTACCGGAAACCGACACAGGTGGTCGGGTATAGAGTACCGAGGCGCACGGGAGATTCGCGGTTAAGGAACTAGGCAAAATAGCCCCGTAACTTCGGGAGAAGGGGCGCTCCCCCGGAAGGGGGAGCCGCAGAGAAATGGCTCAGGCGACTGTTTAACAAAAACACAGGGCTATGCGAAACCGAAAGGTGAAGTATATGGCCTGACACCTGCCCGGTGCTGGAAGGTTAAGAGGAGGGGTCACGCAAGGAAGCCCTGAATTGAAGCCCCAGTAAACGGCGGCCGTAACTATAACGGTCCTAAGGTAGCGAAATTCCTTGTCGGGTAAGTTCCGACCTGCACGAATGGTGTAACGATCCGAGCACTGTCTCAACCGCGAGCCCGGTGAAATTGTAGTATCGGTGAAGATGCCGATTACCCGCAACGGGACGAAAAGACCCCGTGAACCTTTACTGCAGCTTAGCGTTGCGATTGGGCAACGGATGTGTAGGATAGGCCGGAGGCGAAGAACGGGCGGCGCCAGCCGTCCGGGAGCCGACGTTGAAATACGGCCCTTCCGTTGTCTGGTCCCTAACCCCCGGGTGGGGGGACACCGCTTGGTGGGTAGTTTGACTGGGGTGGTCGCCTCCAAAAGCGTAACGGAGGCTTCCAAAGGTACCCTCGGGACGATCGGTAACCGTCCTGTGAGTGCAATGGCACAAGGGTGCTTGACTGGGAGGCAGACAAGCCGAACAGGTGGGAAACCAGGGCATAGTGATCCGGCGGTTCCGCGTGGAAGGGCCGTCGCTCAAAGGATAAAAGGTACTCCGGGGATAACAGGCTGATCCCTCCCAAGAGCTCACATCGACGGAGGGGTTTGGCACCTCGATGTCGGCTCGTCACATCCTGGGGCTGGAGAAGGTCCCAAGGGTTCGGCTGTTCGCCGATTAAAGTGGCACGCGAGCTGGGTTCAGAACGTCGTGAGACAGTTCGGTCCCTATCTGTCGTGGGCGCAGGATTTTTGAGCGGAACTGACTCTAGTACGAGAGGACCGAGTCGGACACACCGCTGGTGTACCGGTTGTGCCGCCAGGCGCATCGCCGGGTAACTATGTGTGGGCAGGATAAGCGCTGAAAGCATCTAAGCGCGAAGCCGTCCGCGAGATGAGAGATCCCTAGAGGGCCGTCGAAGACGACGACGTCGATAGGCTGCAGGTGTAAAGGCGGTGACGTCAAAGCCGAGCAGTACTAATTGCCCGAAAGATTTCCTTCCGTGCTGTGTGCAGTCGTTGAAAGTTTGTTTCCCCCCTGAGTCGATGAAAGGCATATAAGACTTGGGTGGCTATAGCTCCGGGGTTCCACCTCTTCCCATACCGAACAGAGAAGTTAAGACCGGAAGCGCCGATGGTACTGGGTCACAACCGGGAGAGTAGGTGCCGCCTCTTTTTAAATGAAGTCCGTCAGGAAACTGGCGGACTTTTTTTGTTTTTATCCCCAAAAAATTTTATATTGCTCACGTCTTTTTGTAGAAAAGTCACATTGTGACATCTTTTTAGATAACCGAAAAATATAGAATATATGAAAAATACATTTACAAAAATCCTCATCTTGGCATTTGCCCTGCTTGCCACAGTTCAATCTTTTGCCATAAAACAAATTGACGGCGACTGGGAAGAATATGGTTTAACTTCGGAATACGATGGCTATTATGTGATTGCCACAGCGGAGGATTTGGAAGAGTTTCGTAGTATGACGAATTATAGTTCGAATGAAAATAATGCAAATGCAGTTTTAATATCCGATATAACGGTAAATGAATCTGTATTGGACGAAAATGGTTTGTTACGTGAAGACTGGGAAACATCTATATCAAAAAAATGGTTCTATTCGATGTCTTCATTTTCTAATCTCTATAATTGGTATTCAGGAACTTTTGATGGTCGAAATCATACTATATCTGGTCTATATGTGTCTGATCGATTTTATGTAGGTTTCTTTGGATATGTTAATGATGCCATTATTAAAAATCTGAATATAG